>Ga0074193_1000046_pt1 | contig 219600 bp, 191 predicted proteins | sample EPASupsiteHSE605_FD_64523 | JGI IMG/M metagenome (GOLD analysis project Ga0074193, IMG submission 64523) | Bioremediated contaminated groundwater from EPA Superfund site, New Mexico - Sample HSE6-05 | ecosystem: Environmental > Aquatic > Deep subsurface > Groundwater > Contaminated ... | reverse complement strand
ATACCTCGACGAATTTTGTTACCGTTTTAATCGGAGATTTTGGGAACCACAACTGCCACTCCGTCTACTCAATGCATGCCTTGCTCATGTACCCGTCAAGGTTGCTGAGTTTCATGCATAGCCACATTACTTTTTCTCCAAATAAACATTCCGAAAATGTTTCAAAACCCTATTTCCTGAAAGGTGGCGTGGGGGGGTGTTTTGAATACGGTATCATTGACCACCTCGCTGTTTCCGGATGATGTTGGCGATGCTGTCGGGGCGATATTTTATCTCGCCGAAAATCGATTTCTTCTGCGGCAAATCATCCACCTGTTGCGGCGGCCCCGACGCCTCAAGTGCTTCTGCCTGCAGGATCAGGTCTTTGGCCATGCGGCGCAGTTGGTGGGCCACTATCAGGGCTTGTGGCAACGGTTGAAGACGCAGCCAGTCATCGGTGGGCGGGTTGTGGTGCTGCCCATCATCGGCCAAAGGTGGGGATTGTTTTTTGGGGGAAGTGACTGCTTTTTTTGCTGTGGTGGTGCGGGTGGTGGTGGCGCGCTGCATGCTGTTCTCCTGATGTCATGGGATTTTAAGCCCATTGTTGCGCGGTCAAACGCAAAAAGGGGCGGACTATGTGGGTTGGTCGACCGGCACACGGACCGGCAGGGGTTTCCCCCTCCCACATAGCCGCCCCAAAGAGAAAGCAAGCTATGATGATTTGACGCACTACACTCGAACGCAAGGCGCAAAAAAACCGCCGAACTTGGAGTTGTGGCGGTGCGTCCGCCGTGTGTTCGGGCGACCAAGCCCGGCAAACGTTTTTTGCGTTTGCGCTTTTATCTTTGCCGGGAAGTGGGGCAATTGTCAAGAGATGATTGGTTGTGGCCCGTCGCCCGCTGTTTCCTCTTCTTTGCGCTGTTCAACAAGGCAGTGCCCGGCCTCGTGAGTGAGATGGTTTGAATGGTCTGTGAGTGCATGGATGGCGCTGTACAGACCACCAACATTTCTCCCATTGGCAAGGATGTCGTGCCACTGGCCACAGGTTTCGCACCGTGGTTTCATCTTCAACAATGAGATGGTGCTCAGGGCCATGGTGATTGCGTGCCTGTTCCGCAGGGATTCCTGCTGGTGGTCTGAAATCGAAAAACACCGTTTCACCGGGACCGTCGGCGTGTGCATGCTCAGTATTGATGCTGCTGGCATCAAGGCGCATATCGTTGAGCGCATGCAGGAAGGATTCCCCATAGTGGGCGGCGGACTCCTTGCGTATGACGAACTCGCCAGGCTCCAGGAGCACAAGCACCTTGTCCCCCCCGCCATACCCCGGCAGCTGGCCGCCCATTGTGTAGAGTTGCGCCAAAATTGCATCCGGCAAAGTTTCAAGATCCTTGAGTGGGATGTAGCTGGTTTCTTCGTCAACCTGTTTGGTTATTTCCTGATCGTTCATGTGATCCTCTTTTTTTGAATGGAGATTATCTGTTGCTGCTTCTCCGTCTGTTGTAAGCGTCGACAGCCCTGAGAAGCTGCGGGATATGTTCCTTTCCGATCACCATCGGGTGGGCCTGAGTGCTTCCCGGCAGGGTCAAGTTGAGGTTGACCGTTTCAGCCGGCGCCTTGGCGGTTGCCAGGCCGCCTTGTTGGAATCGCTGATATGCAGCACTGTTGGCCCCGGCAATCAGGCCGCCGATCCTGGCCTTGACCGTGCTGATGTCGTTGAGCCGCATGGAGTTGAGCGCTTGCAAATAGCCCACGCCATACCGCGCCACCGCTTCCTTCCGGACCACAAATTCGCCCGGCTCCAGCAGCGCCCGCACCCGGTCGCCGCCGCCGTATCCTGGCAGCTTGCCGCCACGGGCAAAACGTGAAACCTGGCCGCCGGTCTGATAAGCGCCGATCAGCCCGCCCCAGCGGTTTTGCTGAACAGATTCCACGTAAACCTTCACATGCCTGTCTTTGGTGAGTTCGGTGAGTTTATTTTCCAGCGCTGCAATGTCTTCACTTCCAGATGCAAGGAACTGGTCCCAAACCTTTTCCCAATCGCTGGTCACGGTTCCCGCCGAAGATTTTGATCCCGACTCCATGGCCTCCCAGACCTTGCCCCAATTGCCGTCTTCCGGCGGCTCTATCTGGAAGAGTTCCTGGACCTTGGTTTTGGCTGTTTCGGCTGCGGTCGCCAGTTCGGTAGCTTTGGTTTTTGTTTGGTCGAGCGATTCATTCAGTTTTCCGCCGGATTGAGCATCGAGCTTTGCCTGCGCCAAGGAGAACGCCTGAATTTGCTGGGTGAGGAATTCAGATTTAAGTTCACCAGCAGTCTTAACGCCAGCCATGGCTGTTTGGAGCGCCTGGGCGCCACTGATTACGACTCTGTCGCCGGACTTCACCTCCTCGTTGAGGCCTTTGTAGGCGGTTTTGGCTTTATCGGCGTAGTCGATGGCCACCCCGTAAGTCTCTTTTGCGGCACCTGTGTTTCCTGATAAGACGAGCTTTTTGGCGGCCTCGGCGGCCTCTTTCGCTTTTTGTGTAAATTCGGCCGCCTCCTTTTTCCGGTCTCTCCACGCATCCAAGTCGGACATTCCGGAACGCTGCATGTCCCGCAGCTCTTCCTGAACAGATCGTTGATTATCCGCCAAATCAGCCTGGAGTTTTTTCACATCCTTGGCGTATTCCTGGTACTTCTTTTTCATCTCCTTGAGGGCATCTCCGGTCACCTGTTTTTGGGTGGCGGCAGACTGCTTGGCTGAATTGGATATTTCGGCTCCAGCCTTTTGAGCCGCCGGGCCGGTCTCATTGAGGACTTGCACGTTTTTCTTCAGCCATTCATGCATTTCTTCAACGCTGGTCATCTTGATGTAGTCGAAGAAACCAAGATTACCCTTGGCCACTTGGCCAAGAACCTCAAGCTCTGTACCGACGCCCGCCACCTGCTTGGTGCTCCAGGCTCCCAGGTCAATCATTTTTGTGAACAGGGAAATGATTCCATCCCGGTTGCGGTCAATGGTTTGTGCGAGGTTGATGATGGATTGAGATATGGATCCTGTACCGCCGCTGGCTCTGTTCGATTCATCGACGATGCGCTTAAAGCTGTTTTCCAACACGATCATGGCCCGTTCAACCGTCGGGGAAATCTTGCTGAATTCGGAGTTGATGACCTGGGACATTTTCGGGAACGCGGCTCGCAGTTTGTCGGCGGTCAACTCACCATTCTTTGACATGTCGCGAAGGCCGGCAATATTGGTGTCGAGAGCCTTGGCGAGTGCACTGGCAAAGAAAGAGTTGGATTCCAGCATGGCGCGGAATTCATCACCTTGGAGAACGCCAGAGCCCATGGCCTGAGCAAACTGCAGCATGAAGCTCGAGGCCATTTCCGAAGATGAACCATTGACGATCAGTGATTTGTTGACCAACTCAGTGATCTGCAGGGTTTCCTCGGAATTACCCCCAAGGTCTTTGACTGCACGGGCCAGCTTGGAATAACTGTCGGCATTGCCGGCGTACTCGGTCCCGGTCTCCTGGCTGATCTGATAAAGGCGTTCGCGCACCATAGTCAGATCCTGCTCGCCGTCGGTGACCAGCTTCAATCGAGAGTTGAGGTTGGTGTATTCATCCGCTATCTTCCTCACCTCATTGGCGTAGTAAGCGGCGCCAGCGACTGCCCCACCGGCAGCTAATCCGCCAATGGCCAATTTCATTGCCGATAGGCCAGATAGCTTGACCTTCAGGGTTTCAGCCTCCTTTTGCAATCCCTGGAGTCCTTTGGTCGCCTTGCCGATTCCCGATGACATGTTGGTGTCTTTCAGGGAAAGAATGGCTTCAATTTTAGATTGTGTGGCCATGTGGTTAACCTCGCACGGGTGTTTCTTTCAGAGCTGTGAGAAAAAACGAAAATCCATATTCCCAGACTCTGGTGTGGCCGACGGCAATCATGATACAGATGGCGCGGTCAAGCTCTTTGCGGAAAGAATGGCCTGCTCCAGCCGTTCGGCGGCCTCGATGCGTCGGCTTATCATCGAGGCCAAGGAAGGGTTTACTTTCACCACCTCGCCGCATAGGGCCACCAGCTCTGATGGCTTGGCGGCGTCGAGCTGTTCAAGCGAGATTCCCGTGGATTCGCTGATCGCCAAAGCAGGGACCGGTTGGTCAATCAGATCGTCAATGAACAATGACGGTTCGTTCTTGAGGCGTTCGAAAAGTTCCCGCACCTGCTTCACGGTCAACTCTTTCACGGAAATGGATTGGTCTTGGAATGTGGTTGTGATGCTGTCTTGCATGATTGTGAGCCTCTGGGCTTGTTGCCCTGGTTGGTGTTCCCGCCCGGCGTCCTTGCCTGGCAGGTGTTGGTGTGCCGGTCGGCGACTGCGCCGCCCGGTGTGATTGCTTCAATGCATTGTTTCCCGGTGAATGCGGACAACGGGTTTAGGTTGCTCCACTTGCTCCATGCCCTGAGCGAGGTGCTCCCCTATGATGGCCATTCGCTCCATTGCACAGGAGCACATGTGAAGGCATTGAAAGAGATGTTCGCGGTATTTGGTCAAAAGGTTCATGGTGTCAATCCACTCCTTTCCGGCTGCATCCGCGTCCCCTTGGTATATCTGAAAGAGTTCGCCGCTCTTCTTGGCCAGGAGATCCAAGACGACAGGCCGGGCGCTGTCCCACGTCTCACAACCGGCAAGCGCCAGTTTGAGTTCTTCCTCGGTGATCGCCGCGTTGAACCGGGGTTGCTTGCCCTTGCCCTCGCTCAATGCGGTGTGCGTGCTCTTCTTGCTCATGTCTGATCCTCTTGACCTTTGCTGGTAAACTGATCCAATAAAGCGTTCGTCATGCCTTTTCCTGTTAACCCCGCCCCCCTCAGGTCGACCTGTTCAGGGCTGGCGGAAAGAAAAAAGGTGGGGCGGTGCGGGTCCCTCTGACGGTTTACCCACTCACGGGTATTTCGCACCCCGACCAACGCGCACGGGGAATATGTTATTTTGGTCGGAAAAACGGAACATAAACACAGCATGTGGTGGTTAAACAAAAGTGCTGCACCTTGATTTGCTTGTGCAGAATGCGTTGTTTTTTGCCGCTCCGTTTATTTTCACTGGTTCTACGCTCATGATTTGAGGAATGTTTCGAAGGTGGCGTGGAACGTGGGGATGAACTTCTCGTTGAACACCCGTCGGGCAATATCGTAGAAAGGCAGCAATGGTTTAATCGGACCATTTTTCCCCTGCAACATGACGGGCCGCAGGCCCTTGGCGCGGACAATCGATTGAATACGCGATGCCGGTGAAACCCATTTGATGATTCGTCCGGTTCTTGGGTCGCGCACAGCCACCTTGCGGTTGCCTTTTTGCCAGGTCCCGAACCTGGCAATGGTCCGCTTGGTCTTTGCCCCAAAACCGGCCTTGGTTTGAAATCGTTGGTGGATACCGGGCAGCAGGCGGCCGTTCCGCCGGCGAATGACCACGTAATCGCGGGCGCTCATGTTCCGCCGCGCCGAACGTGCGGTGAGGTTCGCGGAGAAGCCAGCTGATGTCTCCGCTTTTCCCAGGACGGACATGATTTGGCGGAGCTGACCGGGGGAGACGTTCCCCTCAGGTGTCATGCGGGCGAATTGTCCAGGGATGAGCCGCCCCATGCCGACACCTCGCTCAAAACCCTTGAGCTTTCGCCCGCCGCCCTCAACCTGTGGGACAAGGTAGTGCTGTTGCATCCGGGCCGGTTGCTTGAACCAGACTCTGGCCTCGGGCTTCCCTTTGGTGGCAGGGTCGAGTTGAAGGCTGTTGAGGGTGAAGCGGGTCGGTTTATCAAAAACGCGCTTCATCTCTGCAATCACCTCTTCCTTGATGGCTTTGCCGGTCTTTGTCAAAGATGCCCTTGCCGCGCGGTCCGCCTTTCCGGGCATTGATTTTAAAAGCTTGTCCAATTCTTTGATGCCTTTGATGTCCAGGGTGATCAATTCCTTGCCTCCTTGGTTGAGTGTTTTTTGCTGCGCTGCGGCGGCTGCGATATCTGCGTGATCGTCCGCCCCGACGATGGAAAGGTGAAACTGATTGCACCGCGCCTACCGATAGTCACAACAACCCCCGGCTTGCTCCACACCGGCAACCAAGCCACTCCCCAGGGGCCGTAAGGCCACCGGAATTTTGCGCGACGCACCAGGGCGGCCATGGTCCAACCCGCCGCCAACAATGCGGCTTTGTTCTCTTTGACCCAGGGCCAGGCGGCCGCGAAGTGCGCCCGCTGATCCTCTGTTGGTCCGCATTCCACAGGCTGCGGAGCGGCTGCTGTGTCGTGGTGGTCGCTGGCCAGACGCAAGTCGATATCTTGATCCTCTACCGGCGGCCGATCCGGGCCGGCCGCTTCCACCGGATGGCCGAAAAGGCCAGGAGTGCAGGCCCGGCAGACAAAGCCGCCGCCGTCGATGTTCAGGAAGGCCCGACCGTGGCAGACCGGGCAGGGAGCCAGGAAAGAAAGGGGCTCCGGTTTTCGGTTCAGGATCCGCTGGCGTTCCGCGAGCTCTGCCGGTGAGGGACGCCAGATGTCCGGGCCGCTCTCAGTGGCCGCCGGTTCCGCTTTTCCAACATGATCTGCGACCGGTTTCTTCACCGCCGTGTCGCCACCGGCGGGCGGTTGCGGCAAGAGTTGGGCCCGAGGTCTGGGGTTGGCCAGCTGCTCGTCGGCGGCGCTCAGGCGCTCGATAGTGTCAAACAGCCCCATGCTGGCCCCCAATTCTGCAGAAAATGAAGGGGCGGAAGTTGAAATAATGGGCCTTGAACAAGGGGAAATTGCTCTTTAAGCCGTGCCCAACCTGGCTTTTGCCGTGCCCAAATGCGGTTACCCCGTGCCCAAATGACGGGATGCAACTTCTAACTCCAAACAGGGTATATATATAAATATTTAATATTATTATATAATATATAGTGAAAGAATGATATGGGCACGGTGGGCACGCTGGGCACGGGGGTATTTCTCTATCGCGTGAACGTATTTCAACCGGTGTTTGAAATACGTTTATAGATAGGCTTTTTTGGCCGTGCCCACCGTGCCCAGCCTTTAATTTCAATGAGTTAGGCCGTGCCCACGAATTTCCCCAGGCGTGCCCACCGTGCCCAACTTGTTGCCTCGCATCCGGTTTCATTGGGCCTCTTCTGTGCTCAACTGGTTGTTTTTGTGCCACTCTAGGTCAAAAACCCATACCCTCCGTCTCTTTGTTCGGCCTGAGTCGTCAAGCTCTGGGTCGGTGGGGAATCGGTAACCCAATCCATTCCTGATGAATGAAGGGTGCCGCTGCAGGGCGATGTTCAGCGGTTCGCTAGCCTGGAAATTCAGTCCCTTGTTCCTGAGGCAGGATTCGACGCGCGGCAGGTTAACCACCAGCCACCCTTTTTCTGTGTCGGCATGGTAGGCGGTTGCCGCCTGATCGTCGTTAAGCAGATCCAAGAGATTGAACAGGTGGTCTGCGAGTGAGGTTTGCCTTGTCGCGCTGCTGATGCATTTCCGCTTGCCCACTTCCTTCAAGTGGGCCGTGACGGCCGGGTCTTGACGGATGCCGAAACAAGAACAGAACAGACGATGAAACCCCAAAATCAAGGCATGATTGTCGAGTATGCGGCGTTCAGGCATGGGGGCGAGGTCGGCCCTGCCGGCGCTGTAGGAGCTTTGCCAGTTGCTTTCAAAGTGCGTCCGGTTCAAAAGCACCTGTTGCATAACCCCGGAAAGGGCCTTCTTTCCTATGCCCATCAGTTTTTCGTAGGCCGCGCGGCTGGTGTCAGAGAGATCTTCGGCCTTGAATTGCAGGCTGATCACTCTTTGGCGTTCGGCTTTGCTGGCAAAAGGTTCAGTGTTTTGCACAAACATCAGACTGCCAAGGAATGGGGCTTCCTTGGTCTGCAGGTCTGCTGTGAAGGCCGCTTGTACCTGTAGCGGTCCACGGTTGAAGCCGGTTAAGAGCATGCTGTAGTCAAAACCCTTCTCGTTGCGCTCATTATCCTCAAGGAGCGCAGTGAATAGGCCAGCGACCTGGCCGATAGTTCGCACCATGCCTTTTTTTGACGATAGTTGGCTGATAGGCAGGCCTTCACCCTCTCGGCCCTGCATATTGTTCAGGAGTACAACCAAGGCGCTTTTTCCGGCTGCAGGGTCTCCCCACAGTGAGAGAAAGGGGAAGAAGCCAATTTCTTCTTTGATTTTGCTGACGAACCAGCTGGCCACAACCCAGGCAAGGGTGGTAACGCCGTTTAAACCCCAGGCTTCGTGGATGAGGCTATAGATGGTTTTGACTTGCTCCTTGCTGATGTTTTCCGGGGTAATGGCTTTGGCTTCAGCGTGCGGCGGCGGCCGAAAATAGCGGTTATGGCCAATGCGGAAATGGCCGCGCTTGTCCGGCTGCAGGAGCTGGCCGCCAAGGTCAACAGCCCAGCGGGGGAACACATAAGCGCCATTCTCCTGCTGGTGGCCGGTGACTGTGAGCTGTTGCACCTCCGGCGCCTTGGCGGTGGTGATCTTCGCCTGCAGGGCAGAAGCCGCCCTGAGGTCGCCTTCAAAATTGACCTTGGCGTAACTGAGAAAGAATTCGTTCAACGCACGGGCTGTTGCCAGGTCACGGCCGTTGGCGGTGGCCTCTATTGGCCGCCGACCTTGCTGGCTGGGGGTCACTTCCAGGTTGTATTTGAATTCTGGCCGGGCGGGGTTGGTGGCGTCTATCACATAACTGACCACTTTGAGACCGGCCCGGAGTATCCGGCGGGTGTCAAGATAAGGGGGGAGGTCCGTTCCCCGTTGGGTTTTGAGCTGGGTGAAGTAGGTTTCCCGCTGAAAATCAAAGAGCGCGGGCGGATACTGGTGGAACTGATAGAAGATGTCGGCCCACTCTTGAGCTGTCTCCGCCAGGGCCAGCTTGCCATTGTTGCGGAGACGTGGAAGGGCGTGTTCCAGCTTTTTCTTTGCCTGGTCGGCGGTAGGGGAACTGGTGAGCAAAGAATTCCAGTCCTGGCCGCTGTCGCAAAGGAAAACCTCTGCTTCCGGATAGTATTTTCGCCACTTCCTGCAGGCGGCTCGGCCCGCTTCGTCGTTGTCAAAGGCAAGCACCTTGTGCGGGAAATCGTCAAGGTCTAGCTTGGCTGGATCCTGCCCGGCTGCAAGAACTGCGATTGCCTGCAGGCCAAGGGCGAGGATCGAAAGGGAGTCGATAATCCCTTCGGTGACCCAAACCGGCTTGGTGGGATCGTATTCAAATCCTTGGTGCCTCCAGTGGAGCCCGGCAGTGGATCCGATATTGTGCGCTTTGCCGTCGCCGGCTGGCGGGTTGAATATCCGCCCATTGGCCTGCTGTTTCCCTTGCGTGTCTTTGCCCACGGGAAACATGACAGCCCCGCTGCCGGTGTTGCGCGCATTGGCCAGATACCAAAAACTGAGTCCTTTCAAGAGCGCTTCCGGGACGCCACGGCTCAACAAGTATTCTCGGGCCGGCCGGTGCGGCTCGGATTTGGTCGGCTTGAAATCTTGGTCAAAATTGGTTCGTAACTCGGGGAACAGTTCAAGGGTTTTCGTTCGGGCTCCGCACTGTGAGAGCCTGTTGCAGTTGATGGCCATCGGGCCATTCAGGTAGGCCCAGGCGGCGGCCTTCTCGCCACAAACAGGGCAAGTCAACCCCTGGATAGTGTTTCCAGATTCCCTAGTGGAGTTGGTCCACCATTCGCTGTTTTTCAGCCGCTCCAAGGTTTTTCCACCCGGGGCGCTGTCGTTTTCGCGCTTACCCACGGGTCACTCGTTGTTCTTCTCTTTGGAGTGCTATCAAAACGTTGTGGATGATCTGGGCCGACAAGGAAAGGTCTGCCGGTATCGTGCCAAGGTCTTTGCCGCCCGCTTGAACTCTGCACATGATGGCGGAAATTGTCTGGTTGACGTGGCTGTAAAAGCGAACCACGATAGCAAGCTGTTCTGCGGTCAGTGGCTCATGTTTTCTGTTTATCCGGCGCTTTTTCAGGGAATCAGAAAGCTGCTGCGTTTCCGCTAGGGTGCAGCCCGGTAGGTTGTTGGGTGGGTTGTAGTATTCGCGGCCTACGAGCAGGTAAAAAAACTTACCCAGATCCATTTCCGGATGTTCTCGGTCTGCCAGCGTTCCCAAATAGTATTTGAATTTGGACACCCCATTGTCGCAAGTCGTATGCCCAACCATTTCGAGTGGGTGCCCTGGTCCGTAGGCTCTTGAAAAGAGGATGTCAAACTCGTGGCAATGTTTTTCAAACTTTATCAGTTGGTGGCCAAATTGACGGTATTCGGCGGTGGTGAAGATGGCGGCGGTCATGCTGCGGCCGCCTCGGTGATGTTGGCTGCGGGCAAGCTGTCAATCCAACCATAAATGGCGCTGGCCTTCCAACGAACAGAGCGAGTGCCGAGCTTCACTGGCTGGGGAAACCCGCCTTCCTGGATCAAAGTGTAGAGCTTGGATTTTTTTAGGCCGACAATAGCCTCAACTTCCGGGAGACGTAACAGGGATTCGCTGGGTTGCATGATGTATAGTCCTCCATGCGTTGTTTCAGTTGTGCTCAAAAGTCCATATTGAGCGCCATGAATGAGGACTTTACAGAAGGGAAAAAATGCGGCTGGCATCATGCCAAAATCATTTGGCATGCCAAAAAAAACAGGATCATGCCAAAGCAGACATGATCCTGTTTTTGAGATTTTTTTTGTAAAAAAAGCGGCGTGCCAAAAAAAGACAATTATTTTTTTTGGACTTTTTCTATCTTGTTTTCTTCGATTGCATTTATCGATGCTGCTATTATTTCGGGCAGTTCATCGATAAACAATTGATAACCATCTGTGATTTTATTCCGAATCGATCTGTCATCAATGCCATGAACTGTGATATCCATAAGGGATAACTTTTCATGGATATGGGTCTTTACCTGGTTGACGTTAAGTTTTCCTTCTACTATGTAAGGACTTTTTTCGTAGTTGATTTTAATCAGAGCACCAACCAACTTTAGCAAACTTTTGTTCCATTCTTTTTTCTTTTGAACGGATTTTTTTGCGTAAGATTCTGCGGCTGATTGACTGATATATAGTTCATTAATTGATTCTATGGGGCCAAATATCTTACTTGGTGCATAAATCCTGTCCCTACTTTTTACATACTGAATATCGTTATCCAAAAAATCACTAATTTGTCGTTCTGAACACTCGTTAAATTTGCGTGATGCTGGCTTGTAAATAACTATTTCCCCATTTGTTGCTGCTACAAGGAAAAACCATGCCCCTCTTTTTGTGAATTCTCCTGCCGTTTCAATGGGTATCAAGTCCGAAGGCGTTGGTTTGCTCATAGTATCCCCGTTTTGAATCCCCTGATTAAAAACAAGCACGGCGGCAACCAGGGGATATTGCTGCTTTTCAGCGAAAATGATCAGTTTCCGCCTATCCGTGCTTGTGTTCCTGGTGCCGGTCGTTACTCCCCGGCGGCGGCCTTCCTGCTAATTGGGATGATATCCGCCCTGTTTCTGGCTATTGCAGGTGGTGGTTGTTTATTTGCCCCTTTGTAATTCCTTGAATTCAGATAATATCGGAGTTCGGGAAAGGTTTTCTTCATCTTCTCAAAGAAAATGGGAACCTGCTCGGGCCGATCCCGATAATAGAGGTTCATCCATTCAACGATTGAATGGAGTGGTAATTCCGGATCGCCGATCAAAACGCTTGTTCTAGTTCGCATTGTCCCTCCCTGTAAGAACTCTGTCTACCCCGCGTTCGAGGCGGGTTGGTGCTCTCTCAGCCTGCCGCGTTCCTCCTGATTGGAACAATCTTGTCCGCCTTCCCTTCCCGGAGCCCGTCTAGGTAATCCGCCCAGGCTTGCATCATCTTTTTCCGTTCTGGCAAGTGCGTTGTCCGGTTATAGGCCCGGCCAAGCGGATCGCGGACAGCATGGGCAAGCTGGTGCTCAACAATCTCCGGGCGGACGTGTAGTACTTCGTCAAGGATGGTGCGGGCCATTGCCCGGAATCCGTGGCCGGTCATTTCCGTTTTGGTGTCGTACCCCAGCCGCCGCAAGGCCGCGTTGACGGTGTTGTCGCTCATGGGGCGGGTGTCGGTTCGTGTGGACGGGAAGACATACCGGCCCGATCCGGTCAGGGCGTGCAGCTCCCGTAGGATGGGAATAGCCTGTTCCGCAAGGGGGACAAGGTGGAATTCACCTTTGCGCCTGTTCTTTTCGGTGGTCCGGAGTTTGAGCCGCTCCACAGGAACATTCCATTCCCCCCGGTCAAGATTGAATTCGGCCCACTCCGCTTGTCTGAGTTCGCCAGGGCGAAGAAAAAAGAGCGGTGCGAGCTTCATAGCGCACAGGGTAATGAATCCGCCCTTGTAGCCGTCAATAGCTCGCAGCAGTGCGCCAGCTTCGGCGGGATCAGTGATAGCAGCGTAATGCTGTTTTTGAATGGCAGGGAGTGCGCCGCGCAAGTCCGGCGTGGGGTCACGGTCGGCCCGGCCTGTGGCAATGGCATACCGGAAAACCTGCCCACAGTTTTGTTTTGCCCGGTGGGCCGTGTCGAGAGTGCCTTTCTCTTCGAGTCGCCGAAGACAAGTCAGCAATTCGGGGGCAGTGATTGAACGGATTGACCTGTTGCCAATCCAAGGGAAAATATACAGCTCGAGTCGCCGAATAATCTTGTCGGCGTGGCTTGGTGCCCAGGTTGGAAGAAATTTGGCGTGCCATTCTCTGGCAATAACCTCGAATGTGTCTTGCTCTTGAGTGTCGGCGGCTTTCTGGGCCTTTCGGACCGCGCCGGGATCAATCCCCTTGTCGAGCAAACTCCGCGCCTCTGTGCGCCGCTGTCGTGCATCGGCAAGGGTCGTTTGGGGGTACGTCCCAAGGTTGATAAGTTTTTCGGTACCCCCAAAACGATATTTTAAGCGCCAGAGTTTGGACCCGTTCGGCTTGATTAGGAGAAAAAGGCCGCCGCCGTCGAAGAGCTTGATATTGATGGCCTGGGGTTTGGTAGCTTTGACCTTGATATCGGTCAATGGGGTGGTTTTCTTGGGCATGTTGGGCTACTCCAAGGTTTTGGGGGTACCGAGGAGAATGGTACCATGGCGTACCCCCAACGGTACCCCCAAAAATCATGGATAGCAGCGTATCACCCTGGATGATTACGGACAACAAAAAACCCGCTATCCTTGGTAGGAAGCGGGTTTGATGGACAACGGCGGATGACGCCGGAATGTGTAATGGTGGAGCTAAGCGGGATCGAACCGCTGACCTCTTGAATGCCATTCAAGCGCTCTCCCAGCTGAGCTATAGCCCCATGCATTTTCTGCAGAGGCAATTACCATGCTTTGCTGGGTGCTGTCAAGTTTTTCTCAATTCTTTTTCGAGCGAATGCCATATCGATTGCCAAGCATCAGTTCTGTTGGTAATGTAAGAGGCTTGCTTGATCAGCTTTAAATATGAATCAGCTCCTCCCCGTTATTGCGTCATTCGTTGTGGATGTTCGCGCTGATAAGATTTTGACCTTACAGGTGACCTCGGAATGTTTTCTCCGTTTAATTTTCTCTTTGGCTGGATGTCCAACGATTTGGCAATCGATCTTGGCACCGCGAACACGGTCCTCTATGTAAAAGGCAAAGGGATCGTTCTGCGCGAACCCTCGGTGGTGGCGGTCCGCAAGGACGCCCGCGGCAGCCGGGTGCTTGCGGTGGGCAAGGAAGCCAAGGAAATGCTGGGACGCACCCCTGGCAACATTGTGGCCATTCGTCCCATGAAGGACGGGGTTATCGCCGATTTTGAGGTGACCGAGGCCATGTTGCGCTACTTCATCAACAAGGTGCATAATCGTCGCACCTTGGTGCATCCTCGGATTATCATCTCCGTGCCTTCGGGCATCACCCAGGTGGAAAAACGGGCGGTGCGCGACACGGCCGAATCCGCCGGGGCCCGCGAAGTCTATCTGATTGAGGAGCCTATGGCGGCGGCCATTGGCGCCGATCTGCCGATCACCGAACCGACCGCCAACATGATTGTCGACATCGGCGGCGGCACCACCGAAGTGGCGGTCATCTCCCTAGCCGGCATTGTCTACGCCAAATCCGTGCGGGTGGCGGGCGACAAAATGGACGAAGCCATCCTCCAGTACATCAAGCGCAAACACAACTTGGCCATCGGCGAGCGCACTGCCGAGGAAATCAAGACCACCATCGGCAACGTGCTGCCGGAAGAGCCCTACGAGACCATGGACATTAAAGGGCGCGACCTGGTGGCCGGCATTCCCAAAACCCTGACCATCACCTCCAAGGAAATCCAATCCGCCATCGCCGAGCAGGTCGACGTGATTGTCGATGCCGTGCGCGTGGCCCTGGAACAGACGCCCCCCGAACTTTCCGCCGACATCGTTGATTCGGGGATCGTGCTCACCGGCGGCGGCGCTTTGCTGAAGAATCTTGACAAGCGACTGAAACTGGAGACCGGCATGCCGATTATCGTGGCCGACGATCCGCTTTCTTCGGTGGTGCTTGGTTCTGGGCAAGCCCTTGACAACCTTGAAATTCTTCGAGAAATAGCCATCGATTAGGCGCGCGGGAAATCGTCACGGGTTACTGTTGTCCTCTCTTATTCGCTTGCCGCACAACCGAGTTCCGCTGCATCTTCAATGAGAAAAAAGATCACCAGAAAACGAAACGACCGTTTTCGGCTCTTTCGTATTGTCATCCTGGCCGGTTTTCTGCTGACCTCGGCGCTTATTTTCATGGTGTCCACCCTGGGGAGCCAAAATTTTGGGTCTCTGCACAAGCTGGTGCTGGAGGCGGTGGGACCGATACAGAAATTCGTTGCCGCCGGCAGTTCCTCGGTGGAAAAATTCAAGAGCGAATATCTGGATATCCTCCAGGACAGCCTCAGGCTGCGCGAGGAAAACAAACGGTTGGTGCAGCAACTCCAGGAGAATGAGGCCTTGCTCAACAAGAGCCGCGAGGCCATGGCCACCAACGCCAGTCTCCGCAAACTTCTCGAATTCAAGAACACCCTCGGACATCAGGGCAGCGTGGCGGCAACGATCATCGGCAAGGATCCTTCAGCCATGTTTCGCTCGGTGATCATTGATCAAGGCTCGAACAACGGCATCTTGAAAGGCAATCCGGTGGTCAATAACGACGGCGTGGTTGGCCAGGTGTTCACCATTACCCCCAATTACGCCAAAGTATTGCTGGCCATCGCCCCGTCCAGCGCCATAGACGTGCTGTTGCAGAAGTCCCGGGTGCGCGGCATCCTCAAAGGCAACGGCACCCTCACCTATAAGCTTGAATATATACTCAAAACAGCCGAGGTGGAGGAGGGCGACCATGTGGTCACCGCCGGATACGGCGGGGTTTTCCCCACCGGTTATCAGGTGGGCGTGGTGTCCAAGATCATCAAAAAACCTCGCGGCATGTTTCATGAAATCGAAGTGACCCCCTCGGTCGATTACCAGAAGCTTGAAAACCTGCTGATCCTCCAACAGCCTGACATGGCCGAGATCAAGCAGATGGCGCAACCTTGACGCTGAACGCGGTCGCCGCGCGCGGGCCTCGCCCAGGACGCCGCCTGCGGGTATTGATCAGGAAGAGATTGGAATAACGGGCCATGGTTGTTGCGAATTTTATTTTTGTCGGTCTGTTGCTGGTCATCCTGCAAACGACAGTCTGCATGCCGAGAACCGTATGGTTGCTGGCCCCGGATCTGTATTTCGTTCTGGTCGCCTATTTGGCCTTTCGTCTTGACGTGCTGCGCAGTTTGATCATCCTCTTTCCCTTGGCGTGCATTCTTGACGTCCTCTCTGGCACGGTACTGGGAACCTACCCCCTCATTTGCTACGGCGGTTACGCCCTGATCAGGACCGTGGCCGGCAAACTGCCCATCACCGAATCCCTCTATCAGATGCCGCTCATTGGCCTGGCCTACCTGGCGGTCTCCTGGGCGGTCAGTTTGTTGCTTGGCGTTCTGGAGCCTGACCAACTGGTTCCTTGGTCCTGGTGGCGAATGATCGTTCGCGCCCTGCTGGTTGCCGCTTTTATCTATCCGCTGTTTTTTGGGTTCGATTTGGTGCAGAAATATTCGCATCGCAATTATCTCCCCTGGAACAGACTGCGTCTGCGCACCGACAATCGGCGCCGACGGCGGACCTGATGCGCGTCGTTGCGGAGGAAAGAGTGCGATGGGCATGATAAATCTGTTTGGAAAGAGCATGAGCGACATCAGGAAGGCGAACCGGAAAAGAGCGGAGCCGCTGCTTGACGCCGAACGGCGCAGGGACAACGGCGTCGCCCAACTGTCCCGTCGAGATGAGAACGATTTGATCGGGCACAAGAAAAAGGCGCTCTACGCTTTTGTTGTGCTCATATTTTTTTTCGCGGTTGTCGTCACCCGCCTTTGGTTCCTCCAGGTGCAGCAGGGCGAGTATTACAGCACCTTGGCGGATTCCAACCGGGTTCGTTCGGTGGAGATCGCCGCTCCTCGAGGCAACATCTATGACCGCGCGGGCCGGGAGATTGTCACCAACCGGCCCTCCTTCAATGTGGTCTGGCTTCGCGAGAACAACAAGATTAATGACGAGTGGTTGAAAACCCTGACCCGGGTTCTCGGCCAGGACGCCTCCTCCCTGCTGGAAAAGATTCGCAAAATGTCGGGCGTTCCCGGCCACATCCCGGTGCGTCTTGCCGAGGACATTGACTGGGAAACCGTTGCTCGGATCGAGAACAACCGGATGTATCTCCCGGAAATCAAGATTGAAGTCGTGCCGCTACGCATCTACCATTTTGGCAACCTGGCCTCGCATCTCATCGGTTACATGGGGGAAATCAGCAAGGCTGAGTTGGACAAGGCCGACCAGACGCTTTACAAGGGCGGCGACCTTATCGGCAAGATGGGGCTGGAACGTTTGCGCGACCAGGATCTGCGCGGCGAAAAAGGACATGACAACATGGAGGTCAACGCCCTGGGGTTTGAGCAGCAAAATCTCAAAGGCGACGAACCATTGCCTGGCAACGATCTGTATCTGACCCTGGATGTGGAACTGCAAAAAATTGGTGAAGAGGAAATGGCGGCCAAAAACCGCGCCGGGGCGGTGGTGGCGATGGAGGCCAACACGGGCCGGTTGTTAGTGATGGCCAGTGCGCCGGCGCTCCAGCTGGAAGAATTCGTTGGCGGCATTTCTCAAAAATCCTGGCAGGGCATGCTCGACAACCCCCTGCATCCATTGGTTAATAAACTCGTGCAGGGACAGTACCCGCCTGGTTCCACCTATAAACCAATTACCGCCTTTGCCGGACTTGCTGAAGGCATTATCACCCCGGACACGACTTTTTTCTGCCCAGGTTCCTATCGGTTTGGCAATCGGGTGTATCGGTGCTGGCGGCATAGTGGGCACGGAACGGTGAATTTGAAGCGAGCCCTTGGAGAGTCCTGCGACGTGTATTTTTACAATGTGGGGCAAAAATTGGGCGTTGATCGTTTGGCGCGGTACGCCAAAATGTTTGGCTTGGGCGAGAAAACCGGGGTGGAGATGGAGCATGAAAAACCGGGACTTGTTCCCTCCACGGAATGGAAGAAAAAGCGATACGGCGTCAAGTGGCACGAGGGAGAAACAATATCAGTTGCCATTGGTCAAGGGTATGACCTGACCACCCCGCTGCAGGTGGCCATGATGACGTCGGTGATTGCCAACGGCGGCACGCTCTATAAGCCAACGGTGGTTGAAAAGATCATTGATCCGGATGGCAAGGTAACCAATTCTTTGCAGCCGGAAATTCTTTCCCGGCTTGCCGGGCAGGGCAAGAATCTCAAATTGATCCGCGAAGGCATGGTCGAGGCCGTCAACAGCCGGCGGGGTACAGGACGGGAAGCGCAGATTGACGCCCACGGCATCATTGTTGGCGGTAAGACGGGTACCGCGCAAGTCGTTCGTCTTGCCCAGTACAAACACCTCAAAGAGGCGGACATTCCTTACGAGTATCGGGATCACGCCTGGTTTACCTGTTTTGCCCCGGCCTCCAACCCGGAAATAGTGGTGACGGTTTTGGTTGAGCACGGCCTGCACGGCGGTTCAGCTTCCGCGCCCATTGCCGCAAAGATTCTCAATAAATATTTTGAAGACAAATACAAAGGGCAAGAGGGGGTGGCCGCCGAGAAGAGCGGCAACAGACGAGTCATCCTCTCTCAGGAAATGATCGAGGAAACCGATCCGACGTCTGCTGAAGACCTCGAGGAAGGGGAAAATGATTCTCCGCAACCGAATCAACCAGCCAATTAGCCGATATGTTTCAATTTGACAGGCGCTTGTTGCAACACTTCGATTGGGTGATGCTGCTGATGCTGCTCCTTGTGGGCGGCATGGCGCTGACCAATCTGTACAGTTCCACCCATATTGCGGATACCGGCGCGTCTTCGCTCTTTTACAAACAGCTGCTTTTTTTTGGGGTTGGGCTGGGTTTGATTCTGGTGGTCCTGACCCTGGAATATCAGAAGATCGCCAGGCTCGGCTATGTACTCTATGGCGTTATCCTGGTGCTGTTGACCTATACCCTGCTGTTTGTCAAAGCCATTGCCGGTTCGCAACGCTGGATTGACCTTGGGTTTTTTAACCTGCAGCCCTCGGAGCCGGCCAAACTGGCGTTGATTCTAGTGCTGGCCTCCTGCTACGCCAACACCGACGTGCCTGGCGGCTACCGTCTGCGTGATCTGATCAAACCGGTGATTCTCACCGCCCTGCCGTTTGTCCTCATCATGCTGCAGCCCGACCTGGGAACCGCTCTGATCTGCGCCATCATTTTTGTGTCCATGACCTTGTTTGTCCGCCTGCGTTGGGGGACGCTTGCGATCCTCAGCGGCAGCGGCTTGGCGTGCATTTTTATTGGCTGGAAGTTTTTGTTGAAAGAATATCAGCGCAAACGGATCGAAACTTTCCTCGACCCGGAAGGCGATCCCATGAATCACGGCTACCAGATCATGCAATCCAAGATTGCGGTCGGCAGCGGCAAGGTCTTTGGCAAGGGCTTTTTGGAAGGCACCCAGGGGCATCTCCATTTTCTGCCAGAGCGGCACACGGACTTTGCGTTTGCCGTCTGGGCGGAGGAGTGGGGGTTTGCTGGGTCGCTCTTTTTCTTGAGCTGTTATTTTTTCATGCTGCTCTGGGGAATCAACATTGCCATGTCGGCCAAGGATAAATTCGGGGCCATCCTGGCCTTTGGCTGCACCATGCTGATTTTCTGGCAGGCGGTGATCAATCTATTCATGATCATGGGTTTTTTGCCGGTGGTCGGCGTGCCCCTGCCGATGTTCAGTTACGGCGGCTCTTCGCTGCTGACCAACATGGTGGCGGTCGGCATTCTCATGAGCGTGCGGATGCGCAGCTTCCCCACGTCGACGCCCGACGGCGTTTAGGGTTTCTGCTCGCGGCGGCCGGCCAAAACCAAGCTCCGCAGAGCTTCAATGAATCGGGGGTCGGCGTTGAGGGCCTGGGTTGCGGCAAAGCGCATGCCTAGGCCTTCGGCCATTTCCCGGTATTGGATGTCGATTTCGTACAGCGTTTCTACATGGTCCGAGACAAAAGAGATCGGGACCACCAGCATGTTGACGCAACCCTGCCCCGCCAGTTTTTCAATCACCTCCGGCAAAGCCGGTCCCAACCATTCCACCGGGCCGCTGCGACTCTGGTAACAGAGTTGGCCCTTGACGCCGGTGAGGGCTTCTACGGCCCGTATTGTCTGCTCCAGATGGCGCACATACGGGTCGCCTTCGCGGACAAACTGCACCGGCAGGCTGTGGGCGCTGTAGACGAGTTGCACCGGTTGGCCGTCAAACCGATCAAGGCCTTCTTTGACCCGCGCCGCCAAACAATCGATGTAGAGCGGCTCTTCCGGCCAGGAGTAAATTTCCCGAACAGGCGTGGATAGACCTAACCGGTTGCAGGTTGCATGGAGGTCGGTCAGGGATGAGCCGGTGGTGGCGAGCGAGTAATGCGGGTAAAGCGGCAGGGCGATGAGCTCCGTGACCTGCGCCGCCGCCATTTCCCGAAGCGCTTCTTCGGCAAAAGGTCGCCAGTACCGCATGCAGGGGCGAACCAGAAAGTCGCCGTCGGCGCGCAGGGCCTGTTCAAGCGCTGCGGCCTGTTCTTTGGTTTTGGCGAGGATGGGAGAGCCGCCGCCGATGCGCCGGTAGTTGGCCATGCTCTTGGGGGCGCGGCGATAAGCAATGATGCGGGCAATGGTTGTTTGCAAAAACGCTGGGCCCAAGCGGATGATCTGTCGGTCGGAGAACAGGTTGCTGAGGAACGGCCGCACGTCCTCAAGCCGTTCGGGACCGCCCAGGTTCAAGAGTAAAACGCCTATTTTATCGTGAGTATTCATGATGTTACTCTACCGGCCTTTTTGCCCCCTCGTCAAGAAAATGTAGGCGGCCCCCTTGATTTCCCCTTCAGGCAGTGTCTATAATTGAGACATGGTCATGCGGTATCCTTTTAAAATCAGTCAAAATGTGTGAGGTGAGCACACATTACACCCCGCGACGCTGAACAAGGGGTACCGAGGCGTGACATCAAGGCAGCGACATAGGGTCGTTACCGCCGTTCTCAGTGGAGGATGTTTATGGAACTGAAAATCGAGGCCAAAAATCTTGACATACGGAAGAGCTGGCAGGAAAAAATCGAGGAAGAACGGGACAAACTTATCCGACATTATGCCAATCTCGTTCTCCATTTGCGCGTGACCATTGAAGCCACCCCTGGATACAAGGAAGGCGGTTATGAGGTGCGTCTGGTGGCGTCCGTGCCCAACGATACGGTTGCCGTCAAACGTTGGGGCGAGAGTGTTCGCAGTCTGCTGGTTGAGGCCTTTGATGTGCTGGGCGCGCAGTTGAAGGAGATAGTAAAGAAAAAGCAAAACCATAAGACAGCGAAAGTTCAAGGGGCCACGGTTGACGGCAATGCCTCGGGCATCGTCCGCAAAATTGTTCCCGACGAGTCCTATGGGTTTATCGTCACTGACGACAAACTCGATGTATTCTTTCACGCCAACTCCCTCAAAGACATCGCCATGAACGAGCTTGCCGAGGGCGACGAGGTGTTGTTCGCCATGGAAGAAGGCGATAAGGGCCTGCAGGCGACTTGGGTCAAATTGGGCCACGCCTGAGGCGTCGCCGCAACCGTAAGCGCTTGGGGCGTTGGACCCCGGAACGAAGGGTTGCTTGTACACACCCCGCCTTGAGGCGGGGTTTTTTTATGCCCGTCGAACGTGTCTCCTGCCCACGGGGCCAAGGAAGAAAATCCTTGGTTGTCGTCCTGTTGCCGTGTACAAAGGAGGCAACGCATTGCCTGCACAGAGTACTCTGTTTTGATCCTACAGTTTCAAGATGTTGAGCGGCTGCCGCTGCTTGCCCCGCCTTCCTTTTCTGTCAAGAGAGCCATGACCGCCACACCCGAGTTGTACCTGATCGACGGCAGCGCCTATATTTACCGCGCCTATCACGCCGTCAAGCCCCTTTCCAATTCGCACGGCCTGCCGACCCATGCGGTGTTTGGTTTCATCGCCATTCTGCGTCGTTTGATAAAAGAGCGCAATCCAAGCTATTTGGCTGTGGCCTTTGACACCAGGGGGCCGGTGTTCCGCCACCAGCTCTACGACAAATACAAGGCCAATCGTCCGCCTATGCCGGAGGATCTGGCGCAGCAGATCCCCTACATCCGAAAAATGGTCGCGGCCTATCGCATTCTCAGTCTGGAGCAGGGGGACCAGGAAGCTGACGATCTTATCGCCACCGTGGCCACCAGGATGGCTGCGCAGGGCTGTCGGGTGGTGGTTGTTTCCGGCGACAAGGACCTGCTGCAACTGGTGGCGCCCAACGTTACCCTCTGGGATCCGATGAACGACCGGGTGATGGACGAGGCGGCGGTGGAGACCAAGTACGGCCTCCCGCCTTCGCTGCTGCTCGACTATTTTGCCCTGACCGGCGACAGCTCCGACAATATTCCCGGCGTGCCTGGCGTCGGGCCCAAGTCGGCGCAGAAGCTGATCGCTGAGCATCGCACCCTGGAAGGACTCTATCAGGCGATTGATGGCTTAAAGGCGTCCAAAATGGTGCAGCAGATCAAAGACCACCGGGACGAGGCCTTCCTCTCGCGCGACCTAGTGCGGCTCAACACCGAGGCTGAAGCCCCCCTCGAAATTGAACAGTATCGCATGGTCGAACCCGACGCGGAGACTCTGCGCGCCCTGTTGGCCGAATTGGAATTTCACTCTTTGCTCAAGGAAGAGACCAAGGCGGTTAAAATTGAGACCGGCCGGTTTCATCTGATGCAACAGCTCGATGCGCTGGCCGCGGTGGTGGAACGCCTAGCCGCGTCTCCGTTGCTAGCCGTTGACACCGAGACCGATTCCCTGGATACGTTGAGCGCGCGTCTGGTGGGGGTGTCGTTGTGTAGCGAGGACGGCGAGGCCTGGTACCTGCCCTGCGGCCACCGTGACGAAGAGGGCAACCTGATTGCAGGCCAGTTGCCGTTAAAACCGCTTGTCGAAGGGTTGCGACCGGTGCTGGAAAATCCCAATATCACCAAAATCGGCCATAATCTCAAGTTTGATCTTGCCGTCTTTGCGGCCCCCCACAACGGCGGTCTGCAACTGGCCGGGCCGCTGCACGACACCATGGTCGGGGCCTGGCTGCTTGACCCGGATCGACGAACCTATAAGCTCGACGATCTCTGCCGGGAGATCAACCTCCACATGACCAGTTTTGCCGAGGTGACCAATAATGACAAAAGCGATGACGCTTTTTGTCGGACGGGCCTGGAAGCCGCCAAAAATTACAGCTGCGAAGATGTGTTCGGGGCTTTGCAATTGTACCGGGAGCAACTGCCGCACTTGGAGCAGGCCCACCTGACGAACCTGCTCTCGGAGGTTGAGGGGCCGTTGATTCCGGTGCTGGCCGCCATGGAGCGGGAGGGCGTGCGGGTTGACGCCGACCGGTTGCATGCCTTGTCGGTTGAGTTTGGGCAGCGGTTGGACGTCTACGAACAGGAGGTGTATCAAGCCGCCGGCATGGAGTTCAACATTAATTCGCCCAAACAGTTGGGGGAAATTCTCTTCGAAACCCTGCAGTTGCCCAAGGGGCGCAAGACCAAAACCGGGTGGTCCACTGACGTCAAAGTTTTGGATAGTCTGAGTCAAATTCATGAACTTCCCGCGCTTATTCTCCAATACCGTAATCTGGCCAAGCTCAAATCCACGTATGTCGACAGGTTAGCCAGCCTGCGCAACCCCCAAACAGGTCGGGTGCACACTTCGTTCAACCAGTGCGGCACCGCCACCGGGCGGCTGAGTTCAAGCAATCCCAATCTGCAGAATATTCCGATCCGCACCGAAGAGGGACGCCGCATCCGCTCCTCTTTCATCGCCTCCGAGGGGTGTTGTTTGCTCGCCGCCGATTATTCACAGATCGACCTGCGGGTTCTGGCGCATTATTCCGAGGATCAGGAATTGCTGACCGCCTTCCGCACGGGCCAAGACATCCATCGGCGAACAGCTGCGGAGATTTTTTTTGTTGCTCCCGAATTGGTGACCTCCGATATGCGGCGGGTCGCCAAAACCATTAACTTCGGCATTGTCTACGGCATGTCCAGCTTTGGCCTGTCCAGCCAGCTTCATGTCAGCCGCAAAGAGGCGCAGACTTTTATCGACCGCTATTTTGCCCATTTTTCCGGAATTAAGGATTTTATGGAGGTGATTGTCCGCCAGGCGAAGCAGGACGGCTTTGTAACCACCTTGTTGGGTCGTCGGCGACCGCTTGCGGACATCAACAGCGCCAACCGCAATCAACGGGAATTTGCTGAACGAACCGCCATCAACACGCCTATTCAGGGGACCGCCGCCGACATTATCAAGCTGGCCATGTTGCGAGTCCACCAGGAGTTGCTGCAGCGTGGGCTGCGCTCCCGCATGTTGCTGCAAATACACGATGAATTGGTGTTGGAGGTTCCAGAGCTGGAGTTGGACGAAGTTTCCCGGTTGCTGCAGGAACACATGGAAGCGGCCCTGCCGTTGCGCGTGCCTCTGGTGGTGCATCTGAGCTGCGGTCACAGTCTGGAAAAAGGCGACTGACCTTTTTTCTTTTCTTTTTTCGCAATGATGCGGTATAGACATCGCCGACCTTGTGTTCTCGATCAAGGGAAACGCCAGACTCTTTCCGAAAATCGGAATGATATGAGGGCGTTTTCCGTTGTGGCGGAATCCGTGCCGTTTTATGTTGGCGATACATCCATACAATGCTGGCGTGTGGCGGAACTGCTTGAAGATTCGATGTTCAAGAAACAGGTTTGGTTTTTGCTAGAGAATAGGCAACAGCCAACTTGGAGGTACGACGATGAGCCCACGCGAAGCTATCCGAATCCTGATGCTCAGCCCGATTTATTTTCGGTTGAGTCCGCTGCAACGCTGGCAGTTGGTGCGCGAGTACTGCCAGCAATTCAACTCCAGCAAAACCTGACGCCGGGCGGAGCGACAGACCGTTATGGTAATCCAGCCGGAAGCTCCTGGCGCAAAGGAGCGACGTCATCACGCACGATTTAAACTGCCCGACGAGGCCTTGGTATTTCTTGGCAAGGACACCGGCGCCATTCTGGACATCAGCCAAGGCGGTCTCGCGGTTCATTTCACCGTTTTTGAAAAAGAGCTAGCCCCGCCCCGAACCCTCGATATTTTTTTCGCCCAAGCGCATTTTTACCTGCCCAACATCCCGGTGCTCCTCGTCAATGAGGTGCAAACCCTGCCCAATTCGCTCTTCAGCACCTTACGGGTCAAGCGGCTCAGCATGCAATTCGGACCGCTGTCCAACGAGCAGCAAACCCTGATCAACGACTTTATCTCCCGCCACAGCGTTGCCGAGCACTGAACACACTTTTCCTTTTCGGAGAGAAAATGCTATGTTTGATCAGCATTTTCCTCTTCTTCCGCATTGGAGATTCCTATGAAAAAGGTGTTACTTTCCGTCGCCGCGCTCCTGTTGAGCGGCGGCCTGGCGCTGGCAGACGGTGAAATCAGCGTGACCGCGCAGGACCAGCAGGCGGTTGGCGTCACCATCTACAACAACAATCTTGCCTTGGTGAAGGATCACCGGAAGATATCGTTGCCCCAAGGCGTCCAGACCCTGGCCTTTCGCGAGGTGAGCGCCCAGATCAAGCCGGAAACCGCGTTGATGAACGGCGGCGATTTCCAGGTCCTGGAACAGAATTTTGAATACGATCTGCTGACGCCCCAATCCCTGCTGCGCAGATACGTAGGCCGCGAGGTCACTCTGGTCAAGCGTCATCCCACCACCGGAGAAGAGCAATCGACGCAGGCCAAGGTGCTGAGCGCTGGCGACGGCGTGGTGCTGCAGGTGGGCAATCGAATCGAGACCGAAATCACCGGCAGGCTGGTCTATCCGGATGTCCCTGCAGCTCTGCGCGACCGGCCGACCCTGACCATGCAGGTGGACAGCGGCAAGGACGGCGTTCGGGACGTGGAGTTGTCCTACCTCACCAGCGGGCTTTCCTGGCAGGCGGATTATGTGGCCGAATTGAATGCAACCGATGATCGGCTCAACCTCAGTGGTTGGGTGACGCTGACCAACGAAAGCGGCGCCCGGTATCCGCAGGCGCGGTTGCAGTTGGTGGCCGGCGACGTCAATGTGGCGCAGCGGGAGATGGAGCCGCGGGCCATGATGAAGCAGGCCATGGCGGTCGGCATGGGGCCGGCTCCAGCGCCGATGGCCCAGGAGTCGATGTTTGAATATCACCTCTACACCCTTGGACGACCGACCGACATCGGTGAAAATCAGAAAAAACAGGTGGCGCTGCTCGAGGCGGATGGGGTGGCCTGCCGCAAGGAGTTGCTGATTGCGGGGCAGAACCACTATTACAGCGCCCAGGTCGGCGAGATCGGCCGCAAAATGAAGGCCGGCGTGTTTGTCGAATTGAAAAACGACAAAGAATCAGGCTTGGGCCTGCCTCTTCCCGGCGGCGTTGTGCGCGTCTACAAGAAAGACGGCGGCGGCTTTCTTCAGTTTGTCGGGGAAGACAAGGTCGACCACACCCCGGAGAAAGAAGTGGTGCGCCTCCATCTTGGCGACGCCTTTGACGTCACTGCCGACAAACGGCAGACTGATTTCAAAAAAATCAAAGGCAGTGGTCCGTATAATTACGTTTTTGAAAGCGCTTATGAAATTCAGCTGAAAAACGCCAAAAAAGAACAGGTGGTGGTTCGGGTGCAGGAACCGTTGCCCGGCGATTGGGAAATACTCGAAGAGTCTGGGCCGCATCGCAAAGAGTCAGCGCAAACCGCATCCTGGCAGGTGGCTGTGCCAGCCATGGAGAGCGCCCGCCTCACCTATCGGGTGCGGGTGAAATACTGACGGCGGGGTGAACCAACGGTTTGAGCAGGCGGTTAGACCGGATCGTGCGACGTTTGCACGATCCGGTTTTTTTTATGCAACGAGGCGAGTCTCGCCCGCCGGGTTCAGACGCGGTCCGCCAAGGGGACGAATTTTCTCGACGGGAAGCCAACGTAGATCTGACGCGGGCGGCAAATTTTGGTGTCCCTGTCCTCGCGCATTTCCCGCCACTGGGCAATCCAGCCGGGAAGGCGGCCGAGGGCGAACATCACGGTGAACATATTGGTGGGAATGCCGAGGGCGCGGTAAATGATGCCTGAATAGAAGTCGATGTTAGGATAGAGATTTCGGCTGACAAAGTATTCGTCGTTGAGCACGATCTCTTCGAGATTGCGCGCGATTTCGAGCAGTGGATCTTTGATGTTGAGCACCGCGAGGATACCGTCGCAGGCGTTTTTGATGATCTTGCCCCTGGGGTCAAAGGTCCGGTAGACCCGATGGCCAAAGCCGGAGAGGCGGAAGGGATCGTTTTTGTCCTTGGCCTTGGCTACGTATTTTTTGTAATCGTTGTTGTCCCGGTGGATGGCCTCAAGCATTTCGATAACCGCCTCGTTGGCCCCGCCGTGGAGCGGCCCCCACAAGGCGTTGATGCCGGCGGATATGGAGGCGTAGAGGTTGCCGCCGGCGCTGCCCACCAGACGAACCGCCGAGGTCGAACAGTTCTGCTCGTGGTCGGCGTGGAGGATCAGCAGTTTGTTGAGCGCGGCCACGACCTCGGGCAGGACAATATAGGGCCGGACCGGGGTGTTGAACATCATGTTGACGAAATTGCCGCAGTAGGAAAGATCGTTCCTGGGGTACACCAGGGGCTGGCCGATGGATTTTTTATACGAAAAGGCGGCCACCGTTCGGATCTTGGAGATGAGACGGCTGGCGGTCATGTCGATGTTTTCCAGCGGATCAGAGCTCATCTCCGGGTAGAAATTGTGCAGACTGTTGACCATCACCGAGAGGATCGACATCGGCGAGGCGTTGGGCGGAAACTTGTCGAAGAAATGGATCATGTCCTCGTGAATCAGGGCGTGCTGTTCCAGCAGGGTGCGGAAACTTTCCAGCTCTTCGCGGTTGGGCAGTTTGTTGTGGAGCAGCAGGTAGGCGACCTCGATGAACAAACATTTTTCCGCCAGATCTTCGATGGCGTATCCCCGATAACGCAGGATGCCCTTCTTGCCGTCGAGATAGGTGATGGTGCTGCTGCATGAGGCCGAGTTCTTGTAGCCGGTGTCAAAAACCGTGTAGCCGGTGTCGCGCAGCAGGCCCCGGATATCGATGGCCTTGTCGCCCTCGATTCCCTCGATGAGCGGCAAATGGTAGGTTGCGCCGTCGATGATCAGCTCTGCTGTTTTATGGGTGTTGTCTTCGGGCATGGATGGGTCTCCTGCAAAGGGATGAGCGATCTATAGGGCTATTTATTGGGCTGGCGGGCGGAGCGCGCCGCCCATCGCTCCTGCGGTATGGCTATGAAAAACGATGCGCCGGCGTTGCGGTTCCGTTACAGTGTCGACAAAGTCGTTGGCTGTTGCCGTGTGGGACCGTCGCGTGTTGCTCAGGTGGCGGTCGTGGCGTCCTCTTGGTGTTATAGAGGGCCACCATATCGTATTTGTCGTGCAAATTCAAGACAGCCTCTGTGAACGAGTTGGTTGAAGCAGCGGGCGCTTGCACTCTGCGGAAAATTCTAAGCGCCATAACGCCTGCGGGCATGGGACATTTAAGGAAGAAACGGATATGTGGGCCGATTTAAACGAACAAAGAAAAGCAATCGCAGCGGCGATGGATTATGCGGTCCCGGAGGCTGATCGGGATGAGGCTGAGGATCTGCTGGAGGTGTACCGCGAGGACCGAATCGCGCTGACGCTGCTGCTGGAATTTTACAGCTACCTGCCCGAAGCGCGCGAGGACTGGGTTCGCGAACTGCGGGTGGTTAACCGCCAGCAGGGAATTTTTCTGCTGGCGGCAATCACGGCGCAGCACCAATATATGTACCTGGTCTCCAGCGAAGGCATTGAGTTTCAAGGACGGGTGGACGACGGCTTTCTTGCCCAGGAATTGCTCGACTTTTTTGAATACGACAGCGCCGAAGCCTTTGCCGAGGTCTGCGCAGCGGTCGACGCCTTGCCGGTGTACGAGCCGATGCAGCTTGACGAGGAGATCTGCCCAGCCTGTCATGCCGCAGCCGGCGAATATCACGAATTGGGCTGCCCGGTGGAGGTTTGCCCCTGGTGCGGCGGCCAGCTGATTCATTGCGATTGCCGCTATGAACAGCTGGGTTTGGACGGCCTTACCACCGAGGCCGAATTGCTGCAGTTTGAGGCGGTGTTGGAAGAGCGAGGCCGCATTCCCTACTCGCCGGAACAGCGGCCCAGTTTTGCCGGCAACGACCCCAACGACGTCTTTGACGAGTAGTCTCCCGCGTGTGCCGTCCTTCCGCATGGCCAAGGGGGGCTTCCCCCCTTGGGGTTATTTTTCTACTCGTTGACGCTCCAGATAACGGAAGAGGTCGGAATCTGCGGAAAGCACCAGCGAGGTGTTTTTGGTGATGATGTTGCGATAGCTTTCCAGGCTTTTTTGAAAGGCGAAAAATTCAGGATTGCTTGAATAGGCCTGTCCGTAAATTTTGGTGGCCTCGGCGTCGGACTGCCCCCGGATTTCGGTGGCTTCACGGTTGGCGGTCGAAGTAATCTCCTGCAGTTCCCTATCCACCCGGCCAAGAATTTCCGCCTTGCGACCCTCGCCGGTGGAGCGTTTTTCAGCCGCAATCCGTTTTCGTTCCGAAATCATGCGGTCGTACACCTTCAATCGCACCGATTCAATGTAATTCACCCGCTTGAACATCACGTCCAGCAGTTCAATGCCGTACTGCGGCGTTATTTTGGCCGCCTCGTCCAGCACCATCTGGCTGATCTTGTCGCGTCCCACCGTGGGAGGAACGATCAAATCCCGCGACTGAATGGTAGAGGCCATGAAATCCTGCGACCAGTCGGAGCTGCGAATAATCTCGACCAGATCGTTTTTGTTGACCAAGTCCCGCACCGTGCCGTCGAGGATGTCGTCCAGCAGGGACATGGCCCGTTTTTCCGAACCCACGGCCTGGAGGAAGCGCAAGGGGTCGGAGATCCGCCACCGTGCTGTATTTTCCATGTAAATGAAAGTTTTGTCGTTGGTCGGAATTTGATTTGGGTCCCCGTTCCAGATGAGCACCCGTTTGTCGAAATACTGCACGACCTGGATAAAGGGCGTCTTGAAGGTAATTCCCGCCTTGGCCACCGGTTCTCCCACCGGGGCTCCGAACTGAGTGATGACGGCCTGTTGCCCCTCCGGGAGGATGAAAAATCCGTCCCAGGCAGTGACGCCGGCGGCGACCAGAAAAAGCAAAAGAAGTGTGCGAATGATTTTATGCATGTAGATGTGTCGTCAGAAGAGGTTGATGGAACCAGCGGCCCATGAAAGAAGTCTACTGCGCGCTTGCGGGAAGCGGCGTCTGCCCGGATTTTTTGGTCAGATCAAAAAGAGGCAGGATGTTGTGCTGGCTCCTGTCCATGACATAAACGTGATCCACCTGGGGCAGGATGTCTTCCATGGCTTCCAGGTACATCCGTTGCCGGGTGACTTCCTCAGCTCCCTGGTATTCCTTGAGAATCGCCTTGAAGCGGTTGGTCTCGCCGATGGCCCGGTTGACCCGTTCCGCCGCGTACCCGTGCGCTTCTTCGACAATCTGCTTGGCGCTGCCGCGAGCCTTGGGGATGACCTTGTTGTATTGCTCTTCCGCTTCGTTGACCAAACGCTTCATGTCCTGGTCAGCCTCGTTGACCTCGTTGAACGCCGGTTTCACCTGCTCGGGGGGATTGATGTCAAGCAACTGCAGCGTGACGATGCTCACGCCGCACTGCAGTCGATCCATCTGCCCTTGCAGTTCGCGTTTGGCGTGACCGGCCAAGATTTCCCGATTGCCGAGCACATAGTCAAAATCCATATTGCCGACTATCCGCCGGGTCACGGTTTCCGAGGCGTCGCGCACCGCTTGGGAGACGTCGCGGACCTTGAAGAGATAGCTTACCGGGTCGCTGACCTTGTATTGAACAATCCAGGCCACCTCGATGACGTCTTTGTCGCCGGTCAGCATCAGGGATTCCATGTCGAAGCCCTTGCGGTCAAAGGTGGTGCTAACCCCAGGGGTGCGGGTGCGGAATCCAAACTCCTCCTTGCGCACGCTTTCGACGTCCACCTTGGTCAGTTCTTCGATGTACGGAATTTTAAAATGCAGACCGGGATGGGTGGTTCGCGTATACTGGCCGAAGCGGAGAATCACCCCGACTTCGCCGGGCTTGATGGTGAAAAAACAGGAAAAAGCACTCTGGAGGAGAATGACGGCAACCACGACGGCCAGCAGTTTGCCCCCGCCGGCGAGGAAATTGGTTGGCTGGTCGGGCGGTTGTTGGCCTTGTCCAGGCTTTGCAGGGCTGTCTTCATTGCCTGCAAAGGCGTCTCTGATTTTTTGGATAAGAACGGCAAGAAAATCCTCCGGCCCGGAAGGCTTCTTTTTTTGCCCCCAGGGTGGTTGTTCATTCATCGGCATGAAACGGCTCCAGTGGCAAACGCGAAAAAGGTTGTTGAGGGAACGACAACGGCAACGACCGGGAACGCCATCCTCCGGCTGGTTCACGACACGATGGCGTCAGGTCTCGTCAGGTCCAAATGTTGTCTATAGTATGCACTCCTTTCCACGTCGTCAAACAAGATCGGGCTTGCGTGGCTCTTTCTTCATTGCAGGGGAGAGGCCTGACCTAAAGTTATAGTGGATGGGCCGCGTGAAAGCGGCTCACCGCAGCGCAAGCCGCCAACACCACATCAGGATCGTGACGGCCAGTGAAAAAAGCACGGCCTGGATGAACGGACGCCGGCATCGCGCAACCGCTCCGGTCATCTCCAGCAGGACGCCGCAGCAGAGGCCAACGACACCGCCAAAGAAATGCGCGCCGAGATCGGTCCGGACGCCTTCGCTGCCCAAAGCCGCGAGGAGGCCTGCGCCCGCCCCTAGAGGCAGAAGCAGTTCCTTTAAGCTGCGGGTTTGGCTGCGGGTTCGGCTGTGCCCAAGTTGCAGTCCGACGAGCAGGCCAATGGCGGCCAAGACGGCGGTGGAAAGACCCACCGAGAGATGCGGCTGATGGCGCACTGCGACGTTCAACAGGTTGCCGGCCATGCCGCTTACGATTAGGAGCAGCCAGGCAAGACCATAGCCCACCGTTTTGCCGAGCAGGTGGATCATCAGGCCGCCGATAAGGCCGTTGCCGGCCAGATGGACCAGATCGGCGTGCAGGGTGAGCGCCGTGGCCAGACGCCACCACTCGCCCTGTTGCAAAATGGCAGGGCCGTCGACTGCGCCTTGGGCAAACCAGTTGTTCCCCGTGGACCAGGGGCCTGTATGTACAAAAAACAGGGCGAGCAGCGCCATCAACACTATCGTGGGCGGCGTTTGCGGATGGATCGGTCGGGGGGGAGGCGGCGCCGGCGGCCAGTCGGCATTTTCCAGGTTATATTGACGCAAATGAAAAGCAGCGGTTGCCGCGTCGTGCTCGGCAACCAACAACTCGCCATTCTGTTCGTCGAGCCAGTGCGCAACGCCGACAGCCGACAGCACCAGCGACAGGGATTCGAGACGGTCCAGGTCGCCGGAGGCGAGTTGCGTCAACGGCTCAGGGCGCATCTGATTTTCGGTGTGGAGAGAAGAGGACGGCATTATGGAAAGGGGCGCCGAGCCCTGGAACTCTGGCCGGAATAACTTGACAATGGGCTGATCGATATTACACTGATTGCACATTATTGTTGAATGGGCCGGTCGTAATCGACCAGCTCTTCTCTTCCGCGGCGGGCCTGACGCCCACCGCTCCCGACAATGTACTTACGGAAAAATGATTATGCTTGCACTAATGAAACGATGGTCCCCCTTTCTGCTTGTTTTCTTCGCGTTGACCTTGTTAGACGCTGGAATAACAGCCGATTACGCCGACGCCCGTTCCAAGTCCGGCGGTCGGTCCTTCAGCAGCCCCTCCAGCCGGCCGGCGCAGCAACAGGCCCCTAGCCAGTTCAACCAACGCCAGCAGCAATCGCAGCCCGGCGGCTTTGGCCGTGGATTGATGGGCGGTCTGATCGGCGGCGCCTTGGGCGGCATGCTCTTTGGCAGTCTGTTTGGCGCCAGCGGCAGCGGCATGGGGATTCTGCCGCTTTTACTGCTAGGCGGCGTCGGATATTTTCTGTACAAACGGTTTGCCAACCGTCCGGCTGCGCCTTCTTCCACCGGTTATCAACCACCGCCCTCTTCTCCCAGCATGTTTCAGGGCGGGGCAGGTGGATTTGGCTCCAGTTCCGTTCCTCCTGTGCCTCCGCCGCCGCCGGTAACCCCGCTTCGTCCCGTCAACACGCTGGAGCAAGGTTTAGCTGAGATTCGCCTCAACGATCCAGGATTTGACGAGAAATATTTTCTTGAAGTGGCGTCCGACGTCTTCTTCAAAGTCCAGGCTGGTTGGATGCGGCGTGATCTCACTGCTTATCGTCAACTGCTCGGCAGCCAATTGGCGGCGGAATATGACCGCCATTTTGCCCGGATGAAGGAGTTGGGTCAGACCAACAAACTGGAGAGCATCGCGGTGCGCAAGGTAGAGATCGTGGGCGCCGGCAGCGACAACGGCGAGGATTTCGTCACCGTATTCTTTACCGCCAACCTGCTTGATTATACCGTGGACGACAAAACCGGCGCCGTGGTCGAAGGCAGCATGACCGATCCGGTGAAATTTGCCGAGAAATGGACTTGGGCCCGGCCGATCCGCACCGAGGACTGGAAATTGGAAGGCATTGAGGTGGTCGAAGACTGACCAATTTTTCAGTCGCAACGCCCTGCCAAGCCGCTTCCCCCTCAGGGAGGCGGCTTTTTTTATAGCGTAGCCCCCTGGATCTGCCGGGGCGCATAGAGGCGACTGCAAACAAGAGGGGAAAAGTTATGAAAACAATTAGTTGGGATGAGTTTGCCAAGGTGGAGCTTCGCGTGGGTCAAATCGTCAAGGCGGAGATTTTTGCCGAGGCGCGCAAACCCGCCTACATTCTTCACGTCGATTTTGGCCCCGAAGTCGGGGTGAAAAAATCAAGCGCCCAGATTACCGTCTATCAACCCGAAGCGTTGGTCGGCAAGCAGGTGGTGGGGGTGATCAATTTTCCGAAGAAACAGATTGGGCCGGTGATGTCCGAGTGCCTAGTCACCGGCTTTTGCAATGAGCGCCAGGAGATCGTCCTCTGCGTGCCGGACCGGCCTGCGCCGCTGGGGGCAAAGTTGCTGTAACTGAGCGAACTGTTCGCTGAAAAATAAAAAACCGCGCAGACTGCAACAGTCTGCGCGGTGGGAACAAGCTGCCTGTGCCAGACGGAATGCGCTGTTACAGGGCGTTGAGCTTTTCGGTCAGGACCGGGAGAAATTGTTTCAGATCGGCCACCACCAGGACATTGGCGACCTCGCCAATGGGCGCGTCTTTGTCGGTGTTGACGGCCACGATGAATTCCGATTTTTTCATCCCGGCCAGATGCTGGATGGCCCCGGAAATGCCGCAGGCCACGTAGAGCTTGGGGGTGACCGTGCTGCCGGTGGTGCCGACCTGACGATTGTGCTCCACCCAACCGGCGTCAACCACCGGTCGGCTGGCGCCGTATTCGCCGCCCAAGGCCTTGGCCAGGGCCTGCACCATGGCCACATTTTCCGGCTTGCCCACGCCGCGGCCGGCGCTGACGATGATTTCGGACTTGGTCAGGTCCACGCCCTCGATTTTGGCCGCCTCATAGCCGGTGCATTGCACCTTGCCGGCGGCGTCCGCATCAATCGCAACGACGGTTGGCGTTCCGACCGGATCGTCTTCCAGGCCAAAGGCCCCGGCCTGGAGCGTCAGCACGGTTTGGGCGGTGGTGGGTTTGATCTTCCGCCGCAGTTTGGCGTTGCACACTGGCACGACCGGCAGGCCTTCCTCGACCGCGACCACCTCGGCAATCTGCGCCGCCTTGAGCGCCACTGCAATCCGCGGGGCCAGATCCCAGCCGTAGGAAGAGTGATGAAACACGATCTGATCGGGTTGTTCTTTGGCAATCACATCCAGCAGCAGCTGCTTGTGGACGCTGGGGTTGTACTCGCCGTATTTGGCCACGTCGGCCAGGTAGAGCGGTCCGTTGAACTGGGGCAGGTCGCCCGGGGCGCCGACCAGAAACATGGAGGCTTCGGAGCCCTGTTGTTGTGCAAAGGCAATCAGTTGCGAATATTTAACGCGCAGTTTTCCTTCCCGGAATTCCGCCACAAGTAAGGTCTTCATGGGTGTCTCCTAGGCCAAAACGCCGGTTTTTTCTTTGAGCAGGTGAATCAATTTGTCGGCCAACTCGGCGGCGTCGCCTTCAAGCACTATGCCGCCGCCCTTTTTCTCCGGAAAATAGAAGGCGGCCGTTTCCTGACGGGAGCCCACGCTGCCGGCGTCGGCCGCCAGGGTCAGCAATTCCTTCTTTTTGGCTTTCATGATGTTGGGCAGGGTGGGGTAGCGGGGGGTGTTCAGGCCAAGCTGGCAGGTAAGCACCACCGGCGTGGTGGTCGTCACCAGGGCCTTGCTGCCGCCTTCCAATTCGCGTTTGACATTGATGGTTCCATTGTCATAGGCAAAGCCGACAATGGTGGTGACCGCAGCGATGCCGAGCAATTCGGCCACCATGACGCCAACCTGGGCGCTGCCGCGATCCTGCGACTGCATGCCGGTGAAGATGACGTCAAAATTCTTATCCTTGGCAAAACTGGCGATCATCGAGGCAATCTCAATGGGTTCACGTTTGTAGGAGTCGGCGTCGGCGATGTGCACGCCGCGGTCGCAGCCCATGGCCAGGGCCTTTTTCATGGTTTCGGTCACCTGGTCCGGGCCAATGCAGAGCACGGTCAGGTCGGCGTCCTTGACCTGTTCTTTCAGGCGCACCGCCTGTTCAACGGCGTACTCGTCGTATTCGTTCATCCGCCAAGCGAGATCGGCCCGGTCGTACCAGTTGCCCTCGCCATTGATCTTGAATTTGGATTCCATGTCTGGAACCTGTTTGATGCAGATCAGTATGTTCATCGCTTCCCCTCCAGCAATCAGACTAAATGATGATAATTGGTTCCTTATTAAAAACGCGAAATTGCTATACCCGTTCGGCAAGAATCTCGGCGATGTCCTTCGGCCGCAACTGTTCCTCGGCATTGGCGCCTTTGACGCCGTCTTCAAACATGGTCAGGCAGAATGGGCAGTTGGACAGCAATTGCTCGGCCCCCGTGGCTATAGCCATCTCCACCCTTTTCACATTGATCCGCTCGCCGATGTTTTCCTCGGCCATGATCCGGCCGCCGCCGGCGCTGCAACAGAAGGCCTGATCGCGGTTTTGGGCCATCTCGCTGATCCGGCCGCCGGCGGCGCGAATTAACGCGCGCGGCGCGTCATAAATGTCGTTGTGTCGACCCAGGTAACAGGAATCGTGGTAGGTGCAGGCAAAGGCCTCAGGCTTCAGAGCCAGTTGGCCCGAGGCCACCAGTTGTTCCAGGAACACGGCGTACGGCACGACCTCGACCTCAAAATCGAAATCACGATAATCCTTGTTCAGGGTGTTGAAACAGTGAGGACAGGTGGTCACGATCTTTTTGACCCCGTAGCCCTTGATGAGTTCAACGGTCTCCATGGCCAAGGTCTGGTAGAGGTATTCGTTGCCCATCTTGCGCATCGGTTCGCCGCAACACTTCTCTTCCTTGCCCAGAATGCCGATTTTTACTCCGGCCGCTTGGCAAAGTTTCACAAAACTCTTGGCCACGGCGATGTTGCGTTTGTCAAACGAGGCGTAACAGCCGACAAAATAGAGCACGTCGACCTCAGGATCGTCGGCCAGGGGTTTGACGCCCAGGGCCTCGGCCCAGTCGCCGCGCGAGGCGTAGCCCATGCCCAGCGGATTGCCGTTGACCTCGGTCTGCTCCATGGCGGCCATGACCTCGTCGCCGGGGAATTCGCCTTCCATCAGCACCAGGTTGCGGCGCAGTTCGATGATCTTGTTCACATGTTCGATCGAGGCCGGGCAGATGTCCTGGCAGGCGCGGCAGGTGGTGCAGGCCCAGATGGCGTCGCGACCGATGGTCTCGATCAAGTTGGCCTGCGGATTGGCAAAGGCGACCTCGCCGATTTGGTTGACCAACTGCATCGGCGACAGCGGTTTGCCGGTGTTAAAGGCCGGGCAACGGTCCTGACAGCGTTTGCACAGGGTGCAGGCGTCGGCGTCGAAGATGTCTTTCCAGCGCAGGTCGGAGAGTTCGCTGGCCCCAAATTTTTCAATGGTTTCGTCTTCGAGATTGACGGTGGTGAGTTTGCCGGTGGGGCCGCGGTCTGCCAAAAAGGCATTGGCGCTGGTGGTGACGATGTGGCGAAATTTTGAATAGGGAATGACGGCGATAAAGCCCAACGCCAGCACCAAATGCAACCACCACAGACCGGCGTGCAGACTGCGCAGACCGGCCTCGTCCAGGCCGCCCAGCATTTTGGCCACGGCCAGGCCGACCGGCGACCAGCCAGCCAGCGGCGTGCCCATCTCAGTCACTGCCATCCGCGCGCCTTCGATCAGAAATCCGGTGAGGAGAATGGCGAACAACAGGCCGTGCATCAGGGCGTCGTCGGTTTTGGTGACCAGGCCTTCGGGCCGGATCAGATAGCGGCGCGTCAGCAGAGCGCCGAGCATGACGACGGCGACCAGGCCGGCCAGATCCAGGGTAAGGGAAAACAGTTGATAAAAGGTTCCCTTGAGAAATTTAACGTCAAAGAGCAGGTCGGTAAAATCCGCCTGGGCGACGATCAGCGAGGTGCCGATAAAGAGAACAACAAAACTCCAAAAAAAGAGCGCATGCGCCGTGCCTGCTCCAGGAACTCGGGCCACCTTGGTTTGCAGGAGCACATTCTCCAGCATGTGCTTGATGCGCTCGCCTCGTTGCTCGGTGCGGTCCAAGGGCTGACCGAGACGATAGACCTTGATCCGTTTTAAAAAACCGAGCGCAAAGACGGCCAAAGCCACCAGCAACAGGCCGTACATGGGCGCCAAGGTAGTGAACCCATGACCGACGTTCCAATATATTTCACGGGTAAACTCCATCCAGGCTCCCCCTTCCTTCACTCAAACAATAGTTGCGGTTTATGTATGCGCAGAAGAAGAGAGCCGGCTTGCGCCGAGCTCTCTTCTCGTTTGTCATCAATAGGTTAGATGCTGTGGCCGCAGGGCGGCTGCAGTTGGTTATCGGGTCAAGGCGGCGCCGATGACCACACGCTGGACTTCGCTTGTGCCTTCGTAGATCTCGGTGATCTTGGCGTCGCGCATCATCCGCTCAACCGGAAATTCCCGGGTGTAGCCGTAGCCGCCGTGGAGTTGAACGGCCTGGGTGGTGACCCGCATGGCGGTCTCGGAGGCAAAGAGTTTAGCCATGGCCGATTCCTGGGAGTAGGAAAGACCGGCGCTGGCGCGATAGGCGGCGTTGTAGATCAACAGCCGGGCGGCCTCGATCTGGGTGGCCATGTCGGCCAGTTGGAAGGAAACGCCCTGAAAGGCGGCGATGGGTTTGTTGAATTGTTCGCGATCCTTGGTGTAGGCCAGGGTCGCATCCAATGCGCCCTGGGCAATGCCAAGCGCCTGGGAAGCGATGCCGATGCGGCCGCCGTCCAGGGTTTTCATCGCCACTTTGAAGCCCTGGCCTTCCTGGCCAAGCAGATTGTCGCCGGGGATGCGGCAGTTCTCAAACACCAGTTCCATGGTGGGGGAAGAGCGGATGCCCATCTTCTTTTCCTTCTTGCCAAAGGAAAAACCGGGCGTGCCCTTCTCGACGATGTAGGCGCTGATGCCGCGATGTTTTTCGGCGGATTTGTCGCTGCGGGCAAGCACCACATAGAGTTCAGCCTCGCCGGCGTTGGTGATGAAAATCTTGGAGCCGTTGAGGATCCAGTCGTTGCCGTCGCGGGTGGCAGTGGTTTTGGTCCCGCCTGCGTCGGAGCCGGCGGAGGGCTCGGTCAGCCCGAAGGCGCCGATCTTCTCGCCCTTGGCCAGCGGCACCAGGAATTTTTGTTTCTGCTCCTCGGTGCCGAACATGTAGATGGGGTTGGCGCACAGGGAAAGATGGGCCGACAGGGTGACGCCGGTTGAGCCGCAGACGCGGGACAACTCTTCAACGGCGATGGCGTAGCTGAGATAATCGGCGCCGGCGCCGCCGTATTCTTCCGGGAACACAATGCCGGTCAGGCCCAGTTCGGCCAGCCGGTCGAACATCAGCGCCCGGTCGAAACGTTCTGTTTCGTCGCGCTCGCCTGCAGAAGGCGCCACTTCGGTTTCGGCAAAACTACGGACCATGTCGCGGATAAGGTTCTGCTCTTCAGTCAACTCAAAATTCATGTGCTGCTCCCCAATAGAGTCTGTGTGCTCTTTTGAATTTGGCTCTGATCACTTCTCGCATCAATCTAGCATGTGCAGGTGCAATCAACGCCCCTGTCGGCCGCTTGCCCGCCCCAGGCAAGCCGTCGCCGGATCCCGTCTTATCGGTGCATCTCGGGATGCGCACCGTTCTTGCCGGATGTCTGTCCCGGCGCTTAGTGTTGCTCTTTAAGTTGCACCATCACCACCGTGCCGGTGGCGCAGGTTGCGCCGGCGGCAATCACCCGCAGGTCAACGGTTACCTTTCTTCCTTTGATCTCCACCACCTTGCCGCGCACCTCCAGTTCGGTGTCAATCGGCGTTGGCGCCAGGTAATCGACCTTCAACGAAGCGGTGACAAAGCGCGAAATCGGCTTGCCGTCCTCCCTGGCCTTGGCTGCCGCTGCGGTCCCCGCGCCGTGGCAGTCAATCAGCGAGGCAATCATGCCGCCGTAAAGAAAACCGGGAAAACCGCCGGTGTATTTCGGGTCCGGGGTGTGACGGCAGACCGTTTCCTCCCCGTCCCAGTAGCTTTTCAGCTGGTGACCGGCGACGTTCAGCCGCCCGCAGCCATAGCAGTGGGCGTAGTCGTCGGGATATTGATCCTGAAAAGCCGGTTCGCTCATTGATCACCCTTGGGCGGGCGGGCAACGGTTAAGACCGTGTGCCGCCGTCTCGCCGCTTACGCGTTTATTCGTAGCTGTAAAAACCCTTGCCGCTCTTGCGTCCCAGCCAGCCGGCCTCGACGTACTGCCGCAGCAGCGGGCAGGGGCGATATTTGGAATCGCCCAGGCCCTGATACAGGGTGTTCATGATGGCCAGGCAGGTGTCCAAGCCGATGAGGTCGGCTAGGGCCAGCGGCCCCATGGGGTGATTCATGCCCAGCTTCATCACCGTGTCGATGTCCTCTTTCTTACCCACGCCGTGGTAGAGGCAGAATACCGCCTCGTTGATCATCGGCAGCAGGATGCGGTTGGCGATGAATCCTGGGAAATCGCTGGATTGGGCCGGGGTTTTCTCCATCCGCTTGGTCAAATCCAGGGTGGTCTCCAGGGTGTCGGCCGAGGTGGCCAGGCCGCAGATGACCTCCACCAATTTCATCACCGGCACCGGATTCATGAAATGCATGCCAATGACCTTGTCAGGTCGTTTGGTGTGGGAGGCAATGCGGCCAATGGGAATGGACGAGGTGTTGGAGGCCAGGATGACGTGCGGCGCGCAAATCTCTTCCAGGTTCTCAAAGATTTTGAATTTGATGGACTCGTTTTCAGAGGCCGCCTCAACCACGAAATCCGCCGCCGCCATGTCCTTGAGGTCGATGCTGGTCTTGATCCGTCCCAGGATGGCGTCCTTCTCGGCGGCCGCCAGTTTGCCCTTGTCGACGTTGCGCTGCAGGTTCTTGGCGATGTTGGCCAAGCCGCGATCAACAAATTCCTGCTTAATGTCGTTCATGATGACGGCAAGACCGCTGGCCGCAGCCACCTGGGCAATGCCGTTGCCCATCTGACCGGCGCCGATCACGCCGAATGTCTTCACTTCCATTGTTGTTCCCCCTGCCAAAGACGTGTTAAGCCGGCGGGCCCCCCCGACCGGCGCAAGATACGTGAGAATTACTTGTTGCTGATCACCATGGCCATGCCCATGCCGCCGCCGATGCACATGCTGATCAGGCCGGTGGCGTACTGTTTGCGCTGCATCTGATGCATGGCGGTGACCATCTGGCGCGCGCCGGTGCAACCGACCGGGTGGCCCATGGAGATGCCGCTGCCCAACTGGTTGGGTTTGTCTATGTCAATGCCCAACTCCAGCATGCAGCCGATGGCCTGGGCGGCAAAGGCCTCGTTGAGTTCGATCATGTCGATGTCTGCGATGGTCTTGCCGCTCTGCTTAAGCGCTTTCTGGATGGCCGGAACCGGTCCCAGTCCCATGTAGGCCGGGTCCAAGCCGCCGGAGGCGAAGCTCTCGATCGTGACCAGAGGCTTCAACCCCATCTGTTTGGCCTTGGCCGCGCTCATCAAGAGCACCGCAGCGGCGCCGTCGTTGATGCCCGAGGCGTTGCCGGCGGTGACCGAGCCGTCCTTGGCAAAGGCGGGCTTGAGCTTGGCCATCTTCTCCATGGAGGTTTCCATGGGGCGTTCGTCCTGCGTAAAGAGGACTTCCTGGCGGCCGGCGCGAACCGGAATCGGCACGATTTCCTCGGTGAACAGGCCGTCCTTGATGCCCTGCAGAGCGCGAGCGTGGCTGAGCACGGCCAAACGGTCCTGGTCTTCGCGGCTGATGTTGTAGAGCTTGGCGATGTTTTCGGCGGTGACGCCCATGTGGTAGCCGTAGAAAATCTCATACAGGGCGTCGTAGACCATCAGGTCGTAGACCTCGCCGACTCCGGTGAGCTCCATGCGGTAGCCCCAACGCGCCTTGGGCAGGGCCATGGGGACCATGCTCATGTTTTCCTGACCACCGGCCAGCACCACTTCCGCCTGTCCGGTCATGATGGACTGGGCGGCCAGGGCAATGGCCTTGAGTCCGGAACCGCAGACTTTGTTGATGGTGTAGGCGGGGGTTTCTTTGGAAATTCCGGCCTGGACCATGGCTTGGCGGGCGGTGTTCTGGCCCTGTCCGGCCTGAAGCACATTGCCCATGATCACCTCGTCCAGGGTGATCTCAGCGGCAGCTGCGTCCCAGGCTCCGTATTTCTTTTCCAGTTCGATCTGGCCCTGGTCCTGGAGTTTCTTCGGCGCAACCGAACGCATGTCCGCGCTGGCCGTTGGCCGCAGGCCAGCCTTGCGCAGGGTTTCGCGCATCACGGCTGCGCCCAGGTCAACCACCGGCGTGTTTTTCAAACTGCCGCCAAAGGCGCCCACTGCTGTCCGGCATCCGCTTACAATCACAACCTCGTTCATAACCCTTTGCTCCTTGGTTCCTGTTTCGAATTCCGATTTCAGCCGTTCAAGTCGCCCTTGAAGACCGGTTTGCGTTTCTCAAGAAAAGCGCTTGTCCCTTCTTTGGCGTCCGGATTGGCCAGGCAGAGGGCGAATGCGTCGCGCTCCATGCCCAGGCCGGTGGCAAGATCGGCGTTCAACCCCTGGTTGACCGTCTGCTTGGCCGCGCAGAGCGAGGCCTTGCCCTTGAGGGCGATGAGCTTGGCAACCGCCTGAGCCGCATCCAGCAGTTCTTCCGGGGCAAAGGTTTTATTGACCAGGCCGATTTCTTTGGCCTCGGCCGCCGTCAGGTGTTTGCCGGTGAAAATCATTTCCTTGGCCCGGTTGGCGCCGATCAGACGCGGCAGGCGCTGGGTGCCGCCAAAGCCGGGGATGACCCCCAGGGTAATTTCCGGCAGGCCGAAGATCGCCTTTTCCGAAGCGTAGATGAAATCGCAGGCCAGGGCCATTTCGCAGCCGCCGCCCAGAGCGAAGCCGTTGACTGCGGCAATGACCGGAATGGCCAGTCCCTGCAGTTTGCTGATGATGCTCTGGCCGAATTGGGCGAATTTTTTGGCGCCAAGGGGCGTCAGGGTGGCGATCTCGGTGATGTCGGCCCCGGCGATGAAGGATTTTTCGCCCGCCCCGGTGAGGATAAGCACCCGGATGGTTTCGTCTTGGCTGATGCTGTCGAGGGCGGTGGAGAGTTCCTCAAGAAGCGAGGAGTTGAGGGCGTTGAGGGCTTTGGGGCGATTGAAGGTCAGTAATGCAATTCCGTCGGCGCTGGTAAGTTCAATGGATGAATAGGCCACCGTTTCCTCCTTGTTTCAGGGTAATAAGAAATTGCTCTGCAGTTCGAATATTCCGTCTAAAAAAAGGGCCAAGGGGATGGCGAAGCCAAACTCGAATCCTTTGCCGTAAAAAGAGTGTTCTGTTCGGATGCTTCTTTGCCTGGTTAACGCAGCACAGCGCCCGGTATTACGGACAAAAAGGGGTAGGCGCAAAGTGCGTAATATCTATTTCAAAAGAATCAGGCTGTCAAACATTTTTTACGAGTTTGTTAGGCGTCTAAGAGGGCAAGAGGACTATAAACTTTGCGTTTTGTCCGGCGATAAACAGGGCGGAATAGGGCTGCGAGGGGATGCGGTTGCACCGCCTGAAGAAGGATGCAGGTGGCACAGCGTGCCACCTGTTTCTGGGGCTTGTTCAGAGGCGGATCAGGGCTGCGCCTCTGCGGGCGGCTCAACGTAGAGCAATAATCGCTTCCGCTTCAATGGTTGCTCCCAGGGGCAAGGCCGCAACTTGCACTGCGCTGCGGGCTGGGTAGGGCTCCGTGAAATACTGGCGATAAACGGCGTTGACCCGCTGGAAATCCCCCATGTCGGTTAAAAACACGGTCACCTTGACCGCATTGGCCAAGCTGGTTCCGGCGGCCTCGGCGATGGCCCCGAGGCTGCGAAAGACCAGGTGGGCGTGGTCTTCAATGTTGCCCTCGGGGATTGCGCCGGTGGTCGGGTCAATGGGCACGGTTCCCGAGGTGAACAGTAGGGAATCGACGGCAATGGCTTGGGAATAGGGGCCGACGGCTGCCGGCGCTTTGTCGGTGTGGACGGGTCTTCTGTGCATGCCTGATCTCCTTGATTCAGTTCATGGGGCGACAACGGGCCAGAAGGGGGAAAGGGCGCAGGCGGTTGCCGTTGCTTGACGGTGGCGGCAACGCGTCTCCAGCGGGAACAAAATAACAGCCGCCAGAGAGACAAGACGCGTCTTTTTCCTTGCCCGCCACATCTTCAGGATTACATACTCTATCATGTGAACACAATTCCCCCTGTTTGTCCATCGTGCACGATTTGCGATCCCTTCCTTCCTGCGGAGAAAAAAGCTATGAAAAAACGTCATTATTCTGAATTGGGGCTGGTCAACACCAAGGCCATGTTCGCCCAGGCGATGCAACAGCGGTTTGCCGTGCCCGCCTACAACTTTAACAATATGGAGCAATTGCAAGCCATTGTCGTTGGCTGCGCCAAATCGGCCTCGCCGGTGATTCTTCAGGTTTCCGGCAGCGCCCGCAGCTATATCGGTTCCGCCTTCCTGCCGCACATGGCCGCCGCCGCCGTTGAACTGGCCCAGGACACCGGGCTGGCCGTTCCGATCGCCCTCCATCTTGACCACGGCTCCAGCTTTGAGCTGGCCAAGGACTGCATTGACGCCGGTTTTTCCTCGGTGATGATCGATGCCTCCCATCACTCCTTTGCCGACAACGTCGCCCTGACCCGGCAGGTGGTGGAATACGCCCACGCCCACGAGGTGACGGTCGAGTCGGAACTTGGGGTGCTGGCCGGAATCGAGGACGAGGTCAGCGCCGAGCATTCTTCCTACACCCGCCCGGAAGAGGTCGAGCGGTTTTTGGAACAGACCGGAGTCGACAGCCTGGCGATCTCCATCGGCACCTCGCACGGCGCCTTTAAATTCAAACTGCAGCCGGGGCAGGAGCCGCCGCCTCTGCGCTTCGACATCCTTGAGGCCATTGAACAACTGGTTCCCGGATTCCCCATCGTCCTCCACGGGGCCTCGTCGGTGACCCCGGCCCATGTCGAAATGATCAACCAATACGGCGGCAAGATGGACAACACCGCCGGCATCCCGGAGGAGCAGTTGCGGCGCGCCGCCGCTTCCGCGGTGTGCAAGGTCAACATTGACAGCGATGGACGTTTGGCCATGACCGCAGTTATCCGCAAGATATTTGCCGAAAAACCCGGCGAATTCGATCCCCGCAAATACCTTGGACCGGCGCGCGACGAATTGATTGCGATGGTCATGCACAAAAATAGTGCGGTCCTGGGCAGCGCCGGCCGCATTCAAGCGGTTTGATCGCAAGGGTTTCGGGCGGGGCAACCCGCCTCCCGCCCGAACCCCCTGGTCAAAAATGCTGAAAAAAGGTTGAACTGGGCAACCAGCTGTGTTCCACTGAGTGAAAATGGTGAGGCCAAAACCTGGCGCGGCGCAGCGGAAAGGATCGGGATTCAATGAAAGACGACGGCAACTTGGTATGGATTGACCTGGAAATGACCGGGCTCAACCCCTTTACCGACAAGATTCTCGAGGTGGCGACGATTGTCACCGACTCCCACCTGGAGATCCTTGCCGAAGGTCCGGTCCTTGCCATCCATCACCCGGAAGAGATCCTGACGGCCATGGATCCCTGGAACACCCAGCATCACCGGGAGTCCGGCCTGATCGACCGCGTCCGCCAAAGTTCCTGCACCTGCCGTCAGGCCGAGCTGGCGACCCTGGATTTCATCAAACAGTGGGTCGGCCGTCGGGTGTCGCCGATGTGCGGCAACTCGGTTTGGCACGACCGCCGCTTTCTCGCCCGCTTCATGCCGGAACTGGAAAATTATTTCCACTACCGCAACATCGACGTCAGCACCCTCAAAGAGCTGGCCCTGCGCTGGGCTCCGGACCTGCCCAAGTTTACTAAAGAATGTCACCATTTAGCCTATGACGACATTCGGGAATCCATCGCCGAGCTCAAACATTACGGCGACTGTTTTTTGAGAAAAGAAAACTGATCCGCCTGTTCGGCCTACTCGGCCTGCTTGGCCGTAGGCGGCGAGAGCGCTCGCCTGAACGTCTCGCCGCCTGCAACCGCAATGCCGCCAGTCCTTTCCCGCGTTACTCCCCGACCTTCACGCCCCAGATCTGCTCCGCATATTCCTTGATCGTCCGGTCGCTGGAAAATTTGCCCATGCGCGCCACATTGAGAATCGACCGTCTGGTCCAGGTTGCGCGGTCGGCATAGACCTCGCCCACCATCTGCTGGCACTGCAGGTAGGATTCAAGGTCGAGCAGCAGCAGGTAGGGGTCGTTTTCGCTCAGCAGGTCGTTGACCAGCGGCCGGAACATTTCCGTATCGCCGTTGCTGAAGGCGCCGCCGCCAATCGCGTCGAGAATCTCGCGCACCGCCGGGTTGTTCTCGTAAATCTGCCAGGGTTTGCGCGACTTGCACTTCTTCTCGTACTCGGCCTCCTCGGCGGTCATGCCGAAGATAAAGATGTTCTCCGGTCCCACCTCTTCCCGAATTTCGATGTTGGCCCCGTCCAGGGTGCCGATGGTCAGGGCGCCGTTGAGCGCGAATTTCATGTTGCCGGTGCCCGAGGCCTCGGTGCCGGCGGTGGAGATCTGCTCGGAGAGGTCGGCGGCCGGCATGATCCGCTCAGCCAGCGACACGCAGTAATTGGGGATGAACACCACCTTGAGCCGATCACCGACCCTCGGGTCCTTGTTGACCACCGACCCCACCGAGTTGATCAGCTTGATGATCAGTTTGGCCTTGTGGTAGGAGGGCGCGGCCTTGCCGGCAAAAACGATGGTGCGGGGCGTGGTTGCCTCGTCGGGATGGGTGATCAGCCGTTGATAGAAATGGATGACGTGCAGCACATTGAGCAACTGCCGTTTGTACTCGTGGATCCGTTTCACATGGATGTCGAACAGGCTGGTCGGGTCGACGACCACGCCGCAGTCCCTGGCGATAATCTTGGCCAGCCGCTTTTTGTTGACCAGCTTCACCGCCTGCCAGCGCTGGTGAAAGGCCGGATCGTCGCTGTAGGGCTCCAGCGCGCGCAGTTTGTCGAGATCCACCACCCAGTCAAAACCGATCTTTTCGCCGATCAGCTGGGCTAGATCCTGATTGCATTTTAACAACCAGCGGCGGGGGGTGATGCCGTTGGTCTTGGAATTGATCTTGTCCGGCCACATCTCGTGGAAGTTGCGAAACAGGTAACTCTTGAGCAACTCCGAGTGCAGCGCGGCCACGCCGTTGACCGAGTGGCTGCCGACGATGGCCAGATTGGCCATCCGCACCCGCCGCACCGGCCCTTCGTCGATCAGCGACATCTCCTGCAGCTTGCGCATGTTGCCGGGATAGCGAATGGCCACCTCCTCTAGAAAACGCCGATTAATTTCATAGATGATCTCCAGATGGCGCGGCAGCACCCGACCGAGCATGGCCACCGGCCAGGTCTCCAGGGCCTCGGGCATCAGGGTGTGGTTGGTGTAGGCAAAGGTTCTGCCGCAGATGTCCCAGGCTTTTTCCCAGCCGAGCCCCTCAACGTCGAGCAGGAGACGCATCAGCTCGGGAATGGCAATGGCCGGATGGGTGTCGTTGAGCTGCACCGCCACCTGGTTGGGGAAATCGTCGAAGGTGTCGTTGTCTTTGCGGTAGCGGCGGAGGATGTCGTGGAAGGTGGCGGCCACAAAAAAATACTGTTGTTTGAGGCGCAGTTCCTGGCCCTCGCTGATGTCGTCGCTGGGGTAGAGCACCTTGGAAATCGTCTCGGATTTGACCTTGCTCTCCACGGCAAAGATGTAGTCGCCGGCGTTGAAGGAGCGCAGATCGAGCTCGCGCGAGGCCTTGGCCCGCCACAGCCGCATGTTGATGACGTGGTCGTTGTTGAATCCCGGCACCAGCATGTCGCAGGCCATGGCCATGACGATTTCGGTGTCGGTCCAGCGGGCCCGGTAGCGGCCGTGTTTGTCGGTGGTGGAGGTGACGTGGCCGTAGAACTGCACCGGATACATAAACGAGGTGCGCTCGTACATCCAGGGCGATCCCAGACGCAGCCAGCTGTCCGGGGTTTCGACCTGATAGCCGTCGACGATCTTCTGGTTGAACAGGCCGAAATCGTAACGGATGCCGTAGCCGTAGGCTGGAATCTTCATGGTGGCGATGGAGTCCATGAAGCAAGAGGCCAGCCGGCCCAGGCCGCCGTTGCCCAGGGCCGCGTCTTCCTCGCATTCCCGCAATTTTTCCAGATCGTAGCCCAACTGTTCCAGGGCCTCGGTGACCTCGTCCATCAACCCCATGTTGATGATGGCGTTGCCCAGCGAACGGCCGACCAGGAATTCGAGGGAAAGGTAGTAGACCCGCTTCATCTTGCCGGCGTAAAAGGTTTTCTGAGTTTTGATCCATTTCTCCATCAACACGTCGCGCAGGGCGTAGGAGAGCGCCCGATAGACGTCGGGATCGCCGGCCCGGTCGGGGTCGCGGCCCTGGAAACTCATCAGGTGGTGCTGGATGCACTTCTTGAAGGCCTCAACCCCGGTGTCCTGAAAGATCGAGGAATAGGCGTGATTGTGGGTCGAGGTTTCCATCTGTGGGCTCATGCAACCTCCGGGAGGATGTGAAAAGGTGAATGACGAACGTGAGATACGGGTATTGTAGCGGATAAACCAGCGCTCGGCAAATAAGGTTTTGTTTTGCCGGCGCAAGCGGCTTCGCATTTCCAATATGTTTATTCAGGTGCAAATTTGACGCGCACGATTATTGACCCTATGATGCAGCATACCCATTAAAAATGCCGGCAGTGTCTAAAGACAGGCTGGCGAACGTATGCAAAGAAGGGAGTTGTGCATGTTGAACGATTTAAAGTTACGATCAAAATTAATGATCATCGGTGTTGGGGTCACTCTGGTCCCCCTGGTGATTATCCTCTCAGCCATTTTTATCCAGAATAAAAAAGTGGTGCGGGTCGGCGAGGAAAAAAGCCTGCAGCTCGCCTATGCCGATCTTGAGCATATCGTCGACAACCTCTATACCCTGGCCGAATCGCATCAGGAGGTGACGCAGAAAAACATCGACACGTCGCTCAAAGTGGCCGGCGATCTGATGAGTAAGGCCGGGGCCGTCTCCTTTGGCGAGGAAAAGGTTGCCTGGAACGCAAAAAATCAATTCAATGACGCGGTGCAGAGCCTGCATCTGCCGAAGATGATGCTGGGCTCGCAATGGCTGGGGCAGATTGCCGACCCGAAAGAAGCCGTCCCCCTTGTCGATCCGGTGCAGCAGTTGCTGGATGTGACCTGCACCGTGTTTCAACGAATGAATCCTCAGGGCGACATGCTTCGGATCGCCACCAACGTCGTCAATCAGGAAGGAAAACGGGCCATTGGCACCTTTATACCGGCCGCCAATCCGGACGGAAGCGGCAATCCGGTGGTCTCCGCCGTGCTCAAGGGCGAGACGTACAAGGGGCGGGCCTTTGTGGTCAACGCCTGGTACATCACCGCCTACGTGCCCATCTATGACGCTGGCCGAGCGATTGTCGGCATGCTCTATGTCGGCATCCCCCAGGAGAACGTCAAAAGTCTCCGCCAAGCCATTGTGAATATGAAAATAGGCAAGACCGGATACGTCACGGTGATGGACAGCGGCGGCGCCTATGTGATCGCCCGGCAGGAGCAGGAGAACGGCAAAAATGTGAAAGACGCCAAGGACGTCGAAGGCAAGGCCTATGTGCAGGAACGCATTGAGGCGGCCAAGAATCTGGCGCCCAGAGCAATCGGCAAGCAACAGTTCACGGTAAAAAATGAGCGCGGAGTCAGCGTGATCCGTGAGGGCCGGTTTATTTATTTCGCGCCCTGGGATTGGGTCGTTGCGGTTGAAGCCAATCAGACCGAGTTCTCCGAGGCCGCTGAACAGATTGCCGCCCTGAATCGGGAGAGCCTCATTCTCCTCAATCTGGTGGGCGCTGGGGCGTTGACCTTTACCGTCATGGTCTGGTTTTTCATGGCCGGCAGCATCGTCAAGCCGATCAATCGGGTGGTCGCCGGCCTCAAGGACGTGGCCGAGGGCGACGGCGACCTGACCAAGCGGCTGGAGAGCGAGGGGCGCAATGAACTGGGGGAATTGGCCCATTGGTTCAACACCTTTTTGGAAAAATTGCAGGCTGTCGTTATCCGGATTGCGGATAACTCGAACGACGTCGGCCGCGCCGCCATTGACCTGACCTCAATTTCCGGACACATGGCCGAGGGCGCCAACGAGACTTCGCAATCAGCGCAGAACGTCTCGGCGGCGGCCGAGGAGATGAGCGTCAACCTCAACGCCGTGGCTGCGGCCATGGAGGAATCGACCACCAACACCTCCATGGTGGCCGGAGCCTCGGAGGAGATGTCCGCCACCTTCAATCTGCTGGCCAAGAATGTGGAACAGGCCAACGCCGTGGCCGCCGACGCGGTGCATCAGGCGCGCAGCGCCGGCGAAAAAATGGCGGTGCTGGGCGACGCGGCCCAGGCCATTGGCACGGTCACCGAAGCCATTACCGAAATTTCCGAGCAGACCAATCTCCTGGCCTTGAACGCCACCATTGAGGCCGCCCGGGCAGGCGAGGCGGGCAAGGGATTTGCGGTGGTGGCCAACGAGATCAAGGATTTGGCCAAGCAGACTGCCGGGGCGACCTTGGACATCAAAAAGCAGATCGCCCACATTCAGAGCACCACCGAAACCACCCGTGTCGAGATTGACGCCATCTCTGCGGTGATCGAAAACGTGAACGCCATTGTCGCCACGATTGCGGCCGCCGTGGGCGAGCAGTCCGAATCCACCCGCGACATCAGCGAAAACATTGCCCAGGTTTCCCAGGGCATCCAGGAGGTGAATGAAAACGTGAGTCAGAGTTCGGCGGTGGCTGCGCAGATCGCCCAGGACATCACCACGGTGAATAACTCCGCAGGAGAGATTTCCGAGAGCAGCGGGCAGGTCAAGACCAGCGCCGAAGCCCTGAGCAAGATGGCCAAGGAACTCAACGCCGTCATCGGTCGGTTTAAAACTTCGTGATCCGGCGGGTTAGGATGCCGGTTCCCGGCAGGCAATCGGGAGCAGCACGCCTTCCATGATCAACCGCTCCAGCAGCGGTTGCTGTTGCTGGGCGTCCAGGTCGGCAAGGGATGCGCGGTAGTTCGCCAGGCTGAGCGGGCGCTCGAAGGCCTGGAGCGTTCTCCGGTAGACGGCGTGGGGCAGGGTGAGGATTCCGGCGCGCAGGAACAGAACCGCCGTGCGCTGGTAGGGCGGCGCGTTCGAGTGTTCGCGCAGTTTTTGCAGTAGGGGCGGCAGGTCCAGGTAGTTGTGTTCGTGGATGCTCAGACGGTCGAGGTCAAGAACGAAATGATCGGAAGGATGGGATGAAGATGCAGGGCGTGCGGCAAGGGGCTGCACGCCCTGTTCGAGTTTTTTGCGGCTGAAACGGAGCAGATCAGGCAGCAGCGGCGGGGCGTCGGCGACGGCCTGCAGTCGGCGGCCAAGATCGTCAACCACCAGGTCCAACGGCGGTGCGGCGAAAAAGGCGGCGGATTGGGCGTCCAGCAGGGGAGCGAGCACGGCCTGCAGTGGTTCCAGCCACTGATCATCCAGGCAGGCGAGCAGAATATGGACAAGCTCGCGACAGTGCCGCTCCAGCATCTCCAGGGTCAGCACCAGGGCCTCGAACCGGATCAGCAGGGCGGGGTCTAAATGCTCGGGAATCCGCAAGCAGAGGTTGTCCACTGGAAAGGGGTGGAGGCTTCCCTGGTCGACCTGGGTTTTTAATGCAAGAAAACGAGCGAAATCGTGGGGATGTTCGTTGTTGTCCTCCCAGTAGCGGCTGCCGACGTCGGTGGACAGGTGGTCAAAACAGATGTGCACCGGCAGGCCCAGGCTCGCCATTTTGTGCTTGAGCCGCAGGATGGCGATGAGTTCCGGTTCCAACTCTTGGGCTGGCATGGCGGGATGGTAACGGCTGAAAAAGACCTCGATCCGCACTCGGCCCTGGAAGGCCTCGCTGATTTCCCGGAAATTTTCCTCCATCTCCTCCAGGCTATAGGTGGAGCCGCGTTTGATCGCGGCCCGGATCGGGTCGGAGGCGGTCTCGGGTGAAAATTCAATAATCGGCCGGTCGGACGCGCAGTTGAAGGCCCTCCGGTAGAGCTCAAGAAATTCGGCGTCGAGCAGGCGCCAGGCCCCGTAATGGAGGGTGAAGTGGCCGCAGAGTTCCGAATCGTCGGCAATGGCGCGAAACAGCCTCTTGATCAAGGCGAAATCGTTTTCGTAACAGAGATAGAGAAGGGGGGTCCGGGTTTTCAGCAACCGCAGGTCGGCGAGGATGGCCGGGATCGAGCGGGCAACCGGTTTGCAGCGGCCGGAATGGAGGCGAAAGGCGTGGCGGCTGCCGCCGCAGTAGGCGCAGTCAAAGACGCAGCCCCGGCCGATCAGGAGGGGAAAGCCCAGCTTGGCGTTGATCTTGTCGATGTAGCGCTCGGCGTCGATCAGCGGTGAGAGGTCGGCAAAGCGCAATGCGTCAAACAGCGGCTGCTCCATCAGCCACAGCCGCTCGCTGCGTCGACCCTGGCCGTCTTGCCGCCAAGCCAGATTGGCAATCTCCGCCGCCGGCCGCCCCAAAAGCAACTGCGCCACCGGCTCCTCGGGATCGCCGATCACCACGTAATCCAGCTGATCAAGATTTTCGAGCAGACTCTCGGCAAAATAAGAGGCGGTAAACCCGCCCGAGAGCGCGACCACCGCCGGATTCCAGTCCTTGACCATCTCTAGGGCGCTCACCAGGCCGTGGGCGGTTTCCTGCCAGTGACAGACCAAGCCGACGTGGGTGGGCTGGAAATCGTCGAGCGCCGCGTGGAGCCGTTGCCGCGCCTCCGCTTCGGGGTAGAGCGAGGGACTGAAAATCCGCGCTTCGATCCCCTGTTGGCCGAGAAAATCGCAGAGGCCGAAGCAGCCCATGGGGATGTAGAAAAAATAGGGGCTGGCGCAGTTGACGATCAAGAGGCGCGGCGCAGGCGAGGCGGCCAAGTTATTGCCCCACTTCCTGATCGTCGCGGCGCAGGCATTGCCCGTCGTGTCCGTCGGCGTTGCCCGTGGCCCGGTCTTCGGCGATGTCGAGGAATTGATCGCAGAGCAGATCCTGCAGGGCCGCCGAGGTCTCTTCAATCTCGCCCCCGCGGCCCTTGAGCGCGGCGCGGTAGAAACGGTCGCAGATCGCGCGCCGCTCCCGGTCCCAACGGCTGGTGAAACCGCTTTTGCCGCCGGTTGGCTGCAGGCCGGCGGTGTGCTCGTAATCGCGGCGGCCGTGGGCCCAGTTGATCACATGCGAGTAAAACAGCAAGCCCCGGTCAAGCAGGATATAGAGCAGTTGGATGTTGCTGACAGGCCCCACCCGCAGCTGTTCGCCGCCCATCTTCATCCCCAGCAGGCGGACGCCGGACAGCAGTTCCTTGCCTTTAAAGGCCGTGGCCCCGGCGCCGATCAGGCCGCCGACCGCTGAAAAAAGGCCGAACGAAGTCCCGACCGTGGCGGCGTCGATGCCAACCCCCAGGGCTGCGCCGCCCAGCGCCCCAGCCAGGATGATCTGCCGGTCGCTCAGGCCGAGGAATTCCCAGGTCTGCTTGCTGAACAGGTCTTCCGCCAGGATCGATTGCGGCGGCAGCTCCAGGTTAAAGATGTTGTGTTTGAACAGGGCGCGGATCGCCTGTTGAGTCTGCCGCTCCCTCTGGGCGACATAGGCGAGATATTCGCGGTGCAGTTCCCCCCGCCGGCGTTCTTCCTCGTCGCGGGCGCAGGGCACGGTTCGCCGGTAGCCCAGGACGTCCAGGAGCAGATCGGCGAGGATGGCGGCGGCGCGTTGGTTGCGCACCTCCCAGTCCTCCTGGAAGGCCTCGATCACCATGCGCAGCGCCGGCTCCAGCTGCTGATCGATGGATTTCAGGCTCTCGAGCAGGTCGATGCGCTGGCGGTAGTTGGCGCGGCAGGAATTGAACAGGCGCACTGCATTGAAATTTTTGCGGAATTCACTCTGCCACTTGGGCAGATACCCCGCCTCTTCGTCCTTGCAGTTGATCACCGCCATCCGGGGCGCGCCGCTGAGGCGGAGGATCTCCATCTCGGCGCGGTCCACATGGCGCAGCGGCCGCGAACCGTCGACCACAAAGATCACCCCGGCCCCGGCCGCCACCGGGCCGAGCAGTTCGCAGTCGTCGTGGAAGGCGGGGTCGCCCTGGTGGGCGGCAATAAAGGCGGCCAGCATCGCGTCTTCCGGCCCCTGGTAGTCCTGCAGCCACTGCAGGGTCTGGCGCGGATTCTGAAAACCAGGAGTGTCGATGAAACGGATGATCTCCCGGCCGTCAATGCGCACTGGAAAGGCCTGGCAGACCACGGTCTCGCCGGGGATCGGGCTGACCCGGACCGAATCGTCCTCAGCCAGAGTGGAGAGGACTGAGGACTTGCCCTCGTTGGGGTGGCCGAGGACGGCAAATTCCGGCAGGCTTGATTTCATGGCTGCACCAAGGGATGGACTTCCAGGCAGGGATCGCCCAGAGCCTGCATTTTGAGCCGCCAGATCCGCAGCTGCTCAGGGTCTGCAGGCGTCAGCAGGGTCTGCGGCGAGGGTTTGCCGATCAGCAGAATGACCAGCGGCGTCAGGGGGCCGGCGCTGCGGCGCAAATCGCGCAGAAACTGTTCGGTTTCCTTGAGTGGCGGCTGCCAAGCCTCCTGGAGGAGCAGCACGCCGGCCAGACCGTCCTGCTCGGCGGTTTCGCGCACCCGGGCAAGCGTGTCCGCCTCGGTTTGGTCGGGCGCGCCGTGACGGACGCAGGCAATGGCCGCGCCCCAACCGGGCTGCAACAGCGCAAGCAATGCGGCCTGGGGACAATCCTCGTAGAGTTCGTCCGGAATCAGCAACACTGCGCTGGCACCCTCGGCAACCGGGGCCAAGGGGTGAAGCGGCGGACCCGGCTCGGCGTTGAGCAGGTTTTCGTCGCTGCCGACAGCGGCTTCCAATGCCGCCCCAACCGGCGGCGCCGGGGCAGCGGACTCAGCCGGTTCCGGCGCGCCTTTGGCGTCGATGCGGGGCACGGTCATCCGTTGGAGGAGCGGGCGGAGGACCAGGGTGGCAAAATGCAATTGCTCCAAGGCCTGCCGCTGGCGGATAAGGCCGAGCGTGAGCAGCAGGCAGCGGGGCAGCAGGCCGTAAAAGGCGACGGCGCAGCAGAGAAAAGGCCACCATGCCACCAGATCGCTGGTGGCCAGATGGACCATCCCCTCTTTCAACACCATCTGACTGCCTTGAATCTGCGCCAGGCTCGGCACGGTCTGCGGCGCGATCCAGGACCAGGGCAGGGCGATCCACCCGACCAGATTGGCAACCCACTGGGCGGAGAGCTGCAGGCTCGACTGCCAGGCAAAGGCGATGTCGGCAAAGGCGACCTTGGCCAGGGTCGCGCCAATGATCCCGAGGTTGAAGCCGATCGCGCCCAGTTGCACCAAAATAAAAGCCGGCCAGATGAGCAGGGCCGCCAGCTCTTTGTGCTGCTGCACGCTGCCCAGCAGCGCGGCCAGATCCAGCCGTCGCTGCCCGCTGATCCGCCGTTGCAAACGCCGGCGAACACCCTCCAGCGCCCGCATCAGCAAACGACCGAGCAGGGCGTAGAGCACGGTCGATTCCATGGGAATGCGGCGCAGGCGACGATAGAGAAAGAACAGCGACTGGCCGCCGACCATCAGCAGTTGCAGGACCACAAACAGGCCGAAGTACACCGAGACGTTGAGCGGCGTTGAACCGGAGTAAAGCAACAGGGACCCGGCCAGACCAAGGCCTGCGAGCAGACCGCAGAGGCAGGCCAGGCCGCGGAACACCACGGTCAGTTCCCGCCACAGGGTGCCCGGCAGGGCCTGACCGACGTGGCCGCGTTCTTGCCGGTGCTGGAGGCGTCGCATGGCCAGCCATTTGCGCACCAGGATGCGGGGCGGCAGATCGTCGGCCTTGCCGAACTGGGGCGCAATCTTGGCCAGATAGATAATCCGGTCGCGTTTAACCAGCGGAGCCTCGCCTTCCCGGCGCAGCAATTCCTCGTCGGTCTGACGAAAATAGTGGAGATCAATCAGGTCGGCAATGTTCCACAGATTTTTCACGGCAGGAGCACCAGCGGGGAGGTCAGGGGTCGACAGGGGCAAAAGAGATTGCGGAGCGGAAACATTCTGTCGTATACAGGGAGGTTGAAACGCAAGAGGCAGGGCGAACCGATCCCCGCCTCGCCCAAAAAACCGCACGAAACCCCACTTCCCTAGCAGAAAAAATGGATCAGGACAAGGTAAAGCAGCTAAAGCAGCACGAAGCCGCCGACCCGCCCACCGGGGATTGCTTCCGTCAGGGGGCGCTGGCCGCCTGGCCGATCTGCCTGGGCTTTGTGCCCATCGGTCTGGCTCTGGGCGTCCTGGCCCAGCAGGCGGGGCTGTCGGCCTGGGCCATGGCCATGATGTCGGTGCTGGTCTTTGCCGGTTCTTCCCAGTTCATCTGCGTGGCCATGCTGGCCGCCGGCGCCGCCGCGCCTTCGATTGTTCTTGCCACGCTGATGGTCAACCTGCGCCACGCCCTGATGAGTTCGGCCCTGGCAGTGCATCTGCGGGGCGTGGACCGCTGGTTTCTCACCCTCTTTGCCTACGGCGTCACCGACGAGAGCTTTGCAGTCAACATGGCCCGCTTTCGCGGCGGCTCATGGAGCCGGTGGAGCGCGCTCGCGGTCAACCAACTGCCCAACCTCACCTGGATCGCCGCAACCACCGCCGGGGCCCTGATCGGCCAGTTCATCCCCCCAGGAGCCTTGGGCATCGATTACGCCCTGACCGCCATGTTTCTCTGTTTGCTGGTCTTTCAGCTGCAGAGCCGGTTGTTCGTCGCGGTTGGGTTGATTGCCGCCGTTGTCGCGCTGCTCTGGCGCTGGCTGATCCCCGGCGATTCGTACATCGTCGGGGCCTCGGCGGTTGCCGCCACTGCCGGGTATTTGCTCAAACGTTGGCGGGAGGGCAGGCGATGAGCTGGCTGGACTACCTGCTGCTGTTCGCGGCCATGGGGCTGGTCACCTACATTCCCCGCTGGCTGCCGCTGTTGTATCTGGCGCACCGGCGTTTGCCTAAGTGGCTGATCGATTGGCTCGGCTTTATCCCGGCGGCGATCCTCAGCGCCCTGCTTGCGCCCATCCTCTTCTCCGACCCCGCCTCGCACGCGCTTGATCTGGGCAGACCGGAACTGCTGGTCGCCGCGCCCACCCTGCTCTTTGCCTGGAAAACAAAAAGCCTGGGCGGCACGGTCGTCGTTGGTATGCTGCTCTACTGGCTGGCCGGCAAGGCGCTCTGATCGGTTCAGACCGTCAGGCGGGCCTCAAGAAAGCAGGTGGACTGCAGCCCTTTTCCCTTCATCTCCACCTCAAGCGGACAGGAAAAGGCAAACTCGCCCTGCAGCAGTTGACGCACTTCAGCCGAAACATTGATCCGCATGGGTTCGGAGAGGCCTTCCAGCCGGGCGGCGATATTGACCGTGTCGCCGAAGATGTCGTAGAGGTATTTTTTCGAGCCGACGATGCCGCCCACCACCGGGCCGCAGTGCAGGCCGATCCGCACCTGCCACTGCTGGGCGGAGTTGCGGTTGCGCTGCCGCAGATAGTCGATCAGCTCCAGGGCGGCGGAGGCCGCATTATGGACGTTGCGTTCGCTGGGTTCGGGAAGGCCGGCGACAAAGAGATAGGCGTCGCCGATGGTCTTCATCCGCTCGCAGTGGTTGGCCTCGACGATCTGGTCAAAGGCGGTGAACAGGGTGTTGAGTTCGCCGATGAGCGTCTCCGGGTCCAGGGCGGCGGCGGTCATGGTAAACTGGACGATGTCGACGAAACAGACCGTCACCTCGGGAAAAGACTGGGGCGTGCAGGCGCCGGTGGCCATCAGCTCGCGGGCGACCCGCGCCGGCAGCACGTTGAGCAGCAGGGCCTCGGATTTCTGTTTTTCCAGGCCCAGTTGCCGGTTTTTCTCCTCAAGCTGCCGTTGCAGGCGGCACAGTTTGAGGTGGGTGCTGACCCTGGCCAGGACCTCGGCCGGATGGAACGGTTTGGTGATGTAATCCACCCCGCCGGCCTCAAAACCGGTGATCTTGTCGGTGGTGTGGTCAAGCGACGAGATGAAGATGATCGGGATGTCGCGGGTCGATTCCTGCGCCTTGAGCACCCGGCACAGTTCCAGGCCGTCCATCTCGGGCATGAGAATGTCGAGCAAAATCAGGTCGGGCCGCGACTCGCGCAGCACCGCCAAGGCCTCCTTGCCGTGTTGGGCCAAGCTGACCGTGTGGCCTTGCTTGACCAGCAGACTCTGCAACAGCCGTCGGTTAATGGGCGCGTCGTCAACCACCAGGATGGCGGCAGGGCTGTCCGTCACAACTGCCGCGTCCTTAATAGGGGCTGACGATGTGACGGGCGCGTTGGCGCAGGGCCATGTCGATCAGGACCAGGGCGGCCATGGATTCGACGATCGGCACTGCGCGCGGAACCACGCAAGGGTCGTGCCGTCCCTTGGCCTGCAGGGTGACGTCCTCGCCGTCAAAATCAACGGTGTCCTGGGCCATGCCGATGGTGGCCACCGGCTTGAAGGCCACCCGGAAGACAATCGGCTCGCCGTTGCTGATCCCGCCCTGAATGCCGCCGCTGTGGTTGGTGCGCGTGCCCAGGCGGTTGCCTTTCTGCACAAAGGGGTCGTTGTGCTCGCTGCCGCGCATGCGCGTGCCGGCAAAGCCGGAGCCAACCTCAAAGCCCTTGGTGGCGGGCAGCGAGAGCATGGCCTGGGCCAAGCGCGCCTCGAGTTTGTCGAACACCGGCTCGCCCAGGCCAATCGGCAGATTGCGGCAGACGCAGGTGAGGATTCCGCCGGTGGAGTCCTTGGCCTCCAGCACCTCTTTGATCCGCGCTTCCATCTGTGCTGCGGTTGCGGCGTCGGGGCAGCGGACGAGCTGGCTGTCGACTGTGGCCCGGCTGATCTGCAGGACGTCAACCTCAGGCGCGTCAATGTCGCCGACCGAACTCACCCAGGCTACGATCTCTGTGCCGTAGGTCTCGCGCAGCCATTTTTCGGCAATGGCCCCGGCGGCCACCCGGCCAATGGTCTCGCGGGCGCTGGACCGGCCGCCGCCGCTGGACGCGCGGACCCCGTACTTCATCTGGTAGGTGAAATCGGCGTGCGAGGGGCGGGGAATGCGGCTCATCTCGCCGTAGTCCTGGGGCCGCTGATCCTTGTTGTTGACCAGCAGCATGATCGGCGTGCCCAGGGTGCGGCCGAACTCGGTGCCGGAATAGATGGTCACCTGATCGGCTTCCTGGCGAGGGGTGGACAGGTCGCTCTGGCCGGGCCGGCGCCGCGAAAGCTGCTTTTGGATGTCAGCCTCGGTCAACTCCATGCCGGGCGGGCAACCGTCGACAACGGCGCCAACGCCCTTGCAGTGGGATTCGCCGAAGGTGGTGACTTTGTAGAGAGTTCCGAGGGTGCTAGACATGAAAATACTCCTTTGCGCCGTTGTTATATTTTTCTGGTGAAGAGACTGTCGTTTTTTAGACTGGTTCTCACCGAACTATTTAGCAATTTTGAAGAAATCGGTTGCCGTTACCAACCCCTTGAGAAATCGGATAGCTTTCTCAAGCTCTTCTCGTTTAACTAAATGCGTATCACTGTTTTTTTTTGCTATTGTATTAGCTCTGTGTGCGGCGTCCCCACGTTTAGCAACTAAAGAATTTAGGACTTTTTTCGCATCTGCAACATCGTAATTTGCCCACTTCCAACTCTGGGTAATATCCACTTCAAAGTAATCTAGAAAAAGGCGCTTAGTCTTGTCGCTATTGGGGTTGAAGAATCGCTTGAAATCTTCATCTTTTCTTCTGCTGACGAACTTTCCTACAGGGCTTCCATCAACGGCTTGTAGCCAAACTGTGAATTCTTCGTTAAACCGGTCTTTTACATATGTTTCCCAAGCTGCCATCGCCATTACAAGGCCTGCACGCTTAAGAGCCTCAGCGTTGTGTTTTGAGGGGGAGCTATTTTCTTCATCAAAACGATATAACAGTTCCTCTGCATCTTTAATGGAACGGTCGAAGGAATTGGCAGCCTCTGTCATAGATGTAATCCATTAAATTGTTTGTGAATTGTGAAAAGTGAGCCCTGTGGTGTGAGCAAGCGCCATATCGTTTGTCCACCAATAACAAGAATTCCTACCTGTTTTTTTTTGCCGACCGCCTGAAGCAATCCCCACACTCTGTCTCCCTGCGGGAGGGGCATTCTTTTCTTTGCTTGCCCAAAGAAAAGAAACAAAAGAAAGGGCAGCCGTGCCGCTGAGACGACCCCAGTCGCCGGAGTTTGCAACCGGCGGGGCAAAAACTCGCTGCGCTCAAACAGTTTGCCCCTGCATCCGGTTCCAAACCCCGCCGCCCGGCTCAGCGCCGATGGCTCCCATCGTCCCCGAATTACCTCCGTGCAAACAAAGAATTCCTCAGCGGGGCGAACCTTGCGAACCTTGCGGAACTTGCAACCTTGCTGTTTTGTTTGTTGCGCCGCCTTCGCCCGATATTCGTCTGCTGGCCAGGTGAGTGCGCACAAGACGCTTGGGCGCCATAACCAGGAGGGTTACATCTTCAGATGCAACAGTTTTTTCAGCAGGATGTCTTCAATGTTCTGCCGGGAATCAAAAACAGACAACACCAGCACGGTATTGTCTGAAACCCTGTACATGATTCTCCAGGGGGCAACGACAAGTTCTCGGTAGAGCAAAATTCCCTGAGTTTGCAGCTCTGGCGTGAAGCGGCCACGCTGGGGAAAACTGCAGAGTTCTGATACTGTTTTTTTTATTTTGAGCAGTGTCTTCCTGGCGTTGGAGGGGCTGTCTTTCCCGATGTAGGCAATGATGCTTTCAAGATCCTGCACAGCGGAGCCCGCCCAGAGCACCTTGAAGACTTGCGTCATTGTTTCTTCAATGTTTCTTCGATGTGTTCGAAAACGGCTGCCTGCTCCAGAAGGGCGCCGTTTTTGATGTCTTCTTCCCCCATGGAAAGCAGTTTCAGGATGCCGATGGCGTTTCTCATGTCCTCGAAGCTTTGCGGATCTTGAATGACTGCTCTGGGCTCGCCGTTTTGCGTGATGATAACAGGGCGATGGGTGTCGTTAATTTGTTTGAGCAGGTCTGCGGCTTTGGATTTTAGATACGTTACCGGCCTGATGTCGCTTGATATGTGCATGTCTGCCCCCTCTGTCCTTTTATGGCGCCTAATATGGACATGGTACTGAATATGGTCCGAATGTCAACCGTCTTGTGGTCGGTTGGAACGGCGGAAGGAGGGCAACAACGCCATAATCGACAGCCACTTTCCGCCCAATTGGCGGGCACGCAAACAGAAGTATTTCTAACCGAGCTACAGACTAAAATGCTAAAAGACTAATCCCCTAATTACCTAATTCCCTAAAAACCTATCCATATACCAATCCGCAGCCTTGTCCAGGCCGGCGCGCACCGAATATTCGGGCTGGTAGCCCAGCAGTCGGGCGGCTTTGCCGATGTCGGCCAGCGAATGGCGGACGTCGCCGGCGCGGAAATCGCGGTACACGGGTGTGGCCTCGGTCGCCGCCGGAACCCGCGTCGCCACCCGTTCCTGGATCAGCCGATACAGCTCGTTAAGGGTGGTGCGTTCGCCGAAGGCCACGTTGTAGACCTCGCCTGCGGCCTCGTCGTCGGCAGTTGCGGCCATGATGTTGGCCTGGACGCAGTTGTCGATGAAACAGAAATCGCGGCTGGTTTCGCCGTCGCCGTTGATAAAGACCGGTTCGCCTTCAAGCAGGCCGGCAAACCACTTGGGAATGACGGCGGCGTAGGCCCCGTTGGGGTCCTGGCGTTGGCCAAAGATGTTGAAATAGCGCAGGCCAATGGCCTTAAAGCCATAGGAGCGGACAAAGACGTTGGCGTAGAGTTCGTTGACCAGCTTGGTCACCGCATAGGGCGAGAGCGGGTTGCCGATCTGATCCTCGACCTTGGGTAGGCCGGGGTGATCGCCGTAGGTCGAGCTGGAGGCGGCGTAGACCATCCGTCGCACCTGGGCGTCGCGGGCGGCGGTGAGCATGTTGAGAAAGCCGCTGATGTTGTTCTCATTGGTGGTGATCGGGTCTTCGATGGAGCGCGGCACCGAACCGAGCGCCGCCTGATGGAGGACGTAATCCGCCCCGGCGCAGGCCTGTTGGCAGTCGGCCAGATTGCGGATGTCGCCCTGGATGAAGCAGAACCGCTGCCAGGCCTCGTCGCCCACCCGATCCTTGACCTCGTCCAGATTATACTGGTGGCCGGTGGAGAAATTGTCCAGCCCGACCACCCGCTGCCCCAACTGAAGCAGGGCTTCGAGCAGATTGGAGCCGATGAAGCCGGCGACGCCGGTCACCAGCCAGGTTGCTGGCCGTTTGCGGAGGTCGTCCTGTCGTTTCTGATATGCGTTCATTTGTCTGTTTCCCTGGCCTGAAATGTGTTGTACCTTGCGGCGTCATTTGCACCGGCGATCCGGTGGGATAATAGCCTTGACGGCGGTTAGCGTCAATAGCGACAACATCGCGAGCCAGCCCGGACCCTTGCCATGCCGCTCTCCCGCAAAATCATCCACATCGACATGGACGCCTTCTACGCCTCGGTTGAGCAGCGGGATTGCCCCGAACTGCGCGGCCTGCCGGTGATTGTCGGCGGCCCGCCCAAGAGTCGGGGCGTGGTCGCGGCCTGTTCCTACGAGGCCAGAGCCTTTGGCGTCCACTCGGCCATGCCCAGCGTCCGGGCGCAGCAGCTTTGCCCTCAAGCCGTTTTCCTCCGGCCCCGGATGGCGCGCTACCAGGAGGTGTCGGGCCAGATCATGGCCCTGTTCCGCCGCTACACGCCGCTGGTCGAACCGCTTTCGGTGGACGAGGCCTTTCTCGACGTCACCGACAACCTGCTCGGCGAACCCTCGGCCACCCGGATAGCCCAGGCCATCCGCGCCGCCATTGGCGAGGCCACCGGCCTGACCGCTTCGGCCGGCGTTTCCTACAATAAATTCCTGGCCAAGATCGCCTCGGGCCACAACAAACCCAACGGCATCACCGTGATCCCGCCGGACCAGGCCAAGACCTTTATCGCCGCCCTGCCGATCGGCAAGTTTTACGGGGTGGGCCGGGTCACGGAACAAAAGATGTTGGACCGGGCGATCCGCACCGGCGCCGATCTGCTGCGCTTCTCGCGCCAGGAGATGGTGGCCCTGTTTGGCAAGACCGGTCATTTCTTTTACGAAATGGCCCGGGGGCAGGATTTGCGGCCGGTGGAGCCGGTGCGGGTGCGCAAATCCATCGGTTCGGAAACCACCTTTGCCGAGGACATTCTTGATTATGCCCGGCTCAGCGCTGAACTCTATCAGATCGTCAGTCAGGTGGCCCGGGTCCTGGCGGAGAAACAGACCGGCGGCCGCACCCTGTCGCTCAAGGTCCGCTACAGTGATTTCACCACCATCACCCGTTCCTGCACCACCGCCCAGGGATTTTTCTCCGTCGCCGACATCCTGGCCTCGTTGCCGCGCCTGCTGGCCGCCACCGAGGCGGGCCGGCGCAAGATCCGTCTGCTCGGGGTTACGGTGGCCAACCTGTGCAGCGAACAGGAGGCCCGACGGATGCGGGTCCGTCAACTGCTGCTGCCCTTCCCGCCGGCGCGGCCGCGCCGCGTCGCCCCTCCAGCCCCTGAAGCCGCGAGCGCCGAGTAACTATTCCTTCTGCAGATAGACCGTCGAGGTTCGGATCAGGGCCAGGAATTCGGTGAAGCTCCGCGCCTGCAGGGTCTGCTCGATCATCGCCGGATCGCGGTACAGGAGCGAGAGCTCCGCCACCATGTCGCCCCGGATGGCGGGGGCGTTTTTCGGCGAAAGAATCAGAAACACCACATGGGCGCGCTGCTCGTCCATGAACGACAGCCCGATCCCCGAGGTCGAGACGCCGGCGACCACATAGGGCCGGCTGAGGTCGGCAACCCCGGCAGCCAGCAGCAGCACGTCGTTGACAATCGCGGCGCAGGCCACGTCTTCGGGCGCGCAGTTCACCCGGACCACGTGGTGCGGATCGAGCCGACCCTTGAGCACCCGGCCCACGGTCGCCGCCATCTCCTCAATCGCCCCTTTCATCGAATCCGCCTGCAACTCGGGCAAGAACAATCCGAATCGGAACGAATCCTCCAGCCGGGCCTTGCGCGTCGGACGCAGAATCAACTGGATCATCGGCCCGCCCATCATCGAGGTCAGAATGGCGGTGATCACCAGGGCGACAAACAGTTCGTGGTGGATCAGGCCCCGTTCCAAGGCCAGCAGGCCCAGGATGATCTCCATGGCCCCGCGCGAATTCATCGCAAAACCGACCGCCAGGGATTCGCGGGCGCCCATCCGCCCCCACTTGGCCCCCACCGCGCCGCCGACCAGCTTGCAGACGCAGGCTATGGCGAACACCACCAGCACCAGCTTGCCGTCAAAATGGGTGATGAAGTTGACCTTCAAGCCGATGCTGGCAAAGAAAATCGGGGAAAAAACGCTGGAAACGAACTGGTCCAGGATGTACCGGCTGCGGCGGCGCAGATAGGGCGAATCGCCCACGGCCATGCCGATGAAAAAAGCGCCGAAGATGGCGTGGATGCCGATCCATTCGGTGAAGGCGGCGCCCGTCAGGGTGAGGACGACCACAAATCCGATCTCGCCGGCCGGCCACCAGGTGTAGGCCTGCACATACGGCAGGATGCGGTGGATCAGCTTGCGGCCGATGGTGAACACGAAAAGCACGAAGCCCAGGGCCAGAAACACGGTCAGGGTGATGCCGTGGCCGATGTTGCTGGTCTGGTCGATCAGGCCGAGTATCACGGCAAAGACAATCCAGCCGACCAGGTCGTTGAAGATGGCGGCGCTAACCACCACCACGCCGAAATCGCTGCGATACAGGTCCAGGTCGAGCAGGGTTTTGACGATCACCGGCAGGGCCGAAATCGACATGGCGATGGCGAGAAACAGAGCAAAGAGCAGGGGGCTGACGCCCGGCTGCTGGCCAAAGAACAGCGGCAGGTTCCAGGCGGCGACAAAGCCGGCGGCAAAGGGAATGGCAACCCCTGCCAACCCGACCTTGAGCCCCACCCACCCCTTGCGCCAGACGTTGGAGAGATCGACCTCCAGCCCCGCCACCATCAGAAAGAGGGTGACCGCCACGGCGGTGATGGTGTTGAGGGCAACTGCGCTCGGCCCTTCTGGGGGAAAGAGAAAGGCGCTGATCTCCGGCGCCAGGGTTCCCAGCACGGTGGGGCCAAGCAGCACCCCGGCCAGCAGTTCGCCCAGCACCGAGGGTTGCCGCAAGCGATGCGCCAGTTCGCCCAGCACCTTGGCGGCCCCCAGCAAAGCCCCGAGGGAGAGCAGCAAAACGGCGATGTTGTGTTGGTGGAGCGATTCCATGGGCACGGCGGGGTTCGAGAGGCGCGGTGAAGACAATGAACAACTACTCTATTGGATAACCTATTGAAGGTCAAAGGAATAAATGCCGGGCCGGCAGGCAAGTGGCAGGCTTGGCGCCACACGTTTGGGGTAGGAACGCTGGCAGGCTCAACAGTGGGAGGCAAAGGGGAGCGCATAGGAGCGCTCAGCGGCGTTTTGGTGCGGAGTAGAGTGCGAACCGTCAGTTCAGGGCGATGCGGTATCCAGGGGAGCGACTTGCATTCTGTTGCGCTGACGGCTCATTCTTGCCGCTGTTGTGGCGGCGCTTTTTTTCTGCAGCCCAGGAGGAGGGCAATCAGGCCGATGCCCGCCAGCAGCAGGGCGCCTGGTTCAGGAACGGGTGCGGGGTCTGGATCTGGATCTGGATCGGGATCAGGCGTCGGGTCGAGGGTGGGGATGTGGTTGGAGGGGGAGTATTCGGTCAGGAAGGGGTTGGGCAACGCCAACGGCGGGGCATAGAAAGGGATGTCCGTGAAAAAAGGGCCGGCAGGTATGTCTTTTGAGGGACTGCCGGCTGATGGCGTCAGGTTGGGGATGCCGGCGGAAGGCGTCAGGGAGATGTCGTTGCAGCAGTAAGTCCGGGCGCTGCGTACTCCGTCGGTGATATACCCGTCGCCCTTGGGCAAACGGATTGGTTTTGACGTTTGCTTGATGACGGCCCCTTTTCGGTGCGTGACATACATAAACGTTTCTTCGGCCTGCTGGCCGAGCACGGCTTTTTCCCAGTTGAATCCTGCAAAATGAATCGAGAGCACCGGGTCGTTTTCAACAATGTTGCGGAAGTCTTCAACGGTTTGGACGCTGTTTTTTGCGCAGACGCCTCTCCATTTGCCGTTGAGTTCGCTGCTGGCGTTGTCGATTTCACTGATGTTTTCGTCTCTGGTTGCTGCTTCGGCTGCGCCGCTTTCCTGGCTTGAGCGGATGTTGTTCGCGTCCTCTTTGGTTTCGCTCGGCGATTGTATCGTTATTCCTTCAAAGTCTTTGGCGGACAAATAAATAAACAAAGGCGCGAGCACCAGAAAGGAGGCAACAGACAGAATGGTTAAGGCCTTTTTGCTGAAAATACTGAATTTTTTCCTGGACGTTGAGCGTTTTTTTCTCGGCATACACTGACCCTGAAATGGAAAAGACTCCCTTTTGAATTATCGATTTGATCGTGGATTCCCGGTCGTCATTAACCATAAGGTGTAGCCGATCATCGAAAAAGCAACGCCGCCTGTGGGGGCGGCGTCAAGCGTCTATTGTTTTGTCATCGAAACAGGTTGAGGCTGTTGGATATAAAAACCCTGGACAGCGTCGACATGCAGGGCTGACAAGGCCTGCCACTGGCTTTCGGTTTCAACCGCCTCTATGATTATCATCATATCAAGACTGTGGGCGACATTACAAAGAGTATTAATAAAAAAACAACTATCGCTTTGTTCGGCCAGGTTTCCAGCGGTGATCGCCCGGTCGATTTTGACGTAATCCGGCAGGAGGGATTTGAGATAGCCGAAATGGGTCAACCCTTGCCCGAAGTGATCAATCCCCAGGCGATGCCCATGGTGTTTAATGCGCTTGGCAAAGGCTTTGATCACTTCGATGTGGCGGTGGATTCGGAACTCGGGGAATTCAAAGTTCAGGCGCAGGCCCTTGCGGGCGCATTGGATTAACTGCCCATCGAGCCAGGAGGAAAATGCAGCGTCGGCCAACGAAAGCGGAGACAGGTTGATCGCTATCCGGTGCGGCGTGAACTGATCAAGCGCTTGTTCCAGCAGCAATTCGATGATCATTTTGTCCAGGGCGGGCATCAGGCCCGAGCGTTCAGCCAGGGGGACGAACATCCCCATCGAGAGTTCCAGGTCGGCAGGGGTGCGCACCCGGGCGAAGATCTCGTGGTGGATGATTGTGCCAGGGTCCTGGCGGCTGACCGTTGGCTGGGAGTAGAGAACAATGGCCCGGTTGGCGATGGCGTCGCGCAGCAATTCCATCCATTGGGTTTTGCCGGCGCAGATGGTCGGTTCGCCGTCCGCCAGGGGGAGAAGAACAACCGTGTTGGTCTGATGATGCCGGGCGGTGTTCAGGGCGGTGTCGGCCCTTGCCAGCAACTGGGTGAACGGGGTTGCCTGTTCATAGAGAACCCCGCCGCAACAGACGCTGGCCTCGTGGGCGGGGGTTGCTTCCATGGCGGCGCGCAGGTGCAGGTGCAGGTGCAGGTCGTCGAGGATGGCGTTTGCAATTTGCTCGGTGGTGTGCTCGTCGACATTTGGCAGCAGCAGGGCGAAATCGCCTCCGCTCAGCCTGCCGAGCAGGGCCTGGGGAAGATCCCGGCAACCCTGCTGGAGAATGGCGGCGATCTCTTGAAGGATTCGGTCGCCCTCCTGATACCCACTGGTCTGGTTGATTGCCTGCAGATCCTGGAGTTGAAAGAGCAGAAACGCGCCCTTGACAATCCCGTGTTTCGCCTCGTGGAGCGCCGTGATTTGGGCTTCAAGATACCGTCGGTTGCCGATCGAGGTCAGGGGGTCCTGGTAGGTTCGTTGGAGCAGGTTTTCGGCGATTGCCGCCTGTTCCTGGAAAAGTTCCCGCATCCTGACGGTGAGATGGTTCATGGCCGAGACAACCAGCCGCAGTTCCCTGGTGCGGGGGAGGTGTTCCTGGACGTTGAACTGGCGATTGCACAGCGCCATGGCCTGTTCTTCGACTTGGCGCAGCGGTTTGAGAAGGATCCGAAGGCCGAGCCCGCCCAGCGCGGCAATAGCGGCTGCGGTGAGCGAAAACCAGAGCGCCGTGGTTTGGACGGCCTGCCAGAGCGCCAGGTAGGCGTATCCGGTGTGGCTTTCCACGGTGAGCATCCCGGTTTGTTGCCAGCCGTGCTGGACCAAGGCGGTGGCCTGCGGGGCGGCGAGCGGCACGATGCGCATGAACCAGGCCGGAACCTGGTCCTCAGTCGCCTCGGCCCGGCGTTCGACCAACAGTTTGCCGTCAACGTCGCGCAGTTCGATGATGCGATAAAACCCCTGATCAAATAGGGCGCTGATCATGGTTTCCATGGCCGGAATGTTGCTGCCGTTGGTCAGCGTGGTGAGCGAAAGTCCCAGGGAGGTCGCGGTTTCCTGGGCATGGACCTCCATCTGGTTGATCAGGAAATCGCGGGTGCGCGTCAGTTCGCCCATCCACAGCCCGGCGCACAGGCAGAGGAGCACCAGCAGGGCGCTGAGCAGCAGTTGTTTATAGAACGTCATCGAACAACCTCATTTTTGATGTGTTTCTTCGGCCATTCTGGCCAACAGCTCGCGCCAGGGCCGGACTCGGCGGCCATCGCCAATCCGCTCGCCTCGGCCTCGTGGTTTCTCCTTCCAGATGCCGGAGGCGTTAAAGCTGTAGACAGGCAGCAGGTCCGTTCTTCTCGAAGCAGGCTCTATGGCGTCGACCAGGCTGTCGAGGATGAGCGGTTCCGCGCCAGGGGCAGGATAATAGGCCAGGACCAGGTGGGATTGATTAAGGCGCAAGGCGGTAACGTAGTTCAGGGTCAGCTGTTTTTCCGCCATCCCAAGGGCCAGCAGGGTGAAATATTTGGCAACGGCGAACTCTTCGCAATCGCCGCCGGCGCTGGCCAGGAATTCGATCGGCGTTGCCCAGTAATCCGTCTGTCCCCAGTGATTGGCATCGCTGACAAAGGGTATTTTGTTGAAAAAACGATTCACTTTGTTCAGCTTCGTCAGGTCGTCCCCTTCTAGAGAGCGCATGAGTTCCTGCCAGGCAAGCAGTCGCCGGCGTGCGGACGCGCCATATTGCCCCTCGGCTCGACGGAGGGTGCGTTCGGTGAGCAGCAGGGGTTCTCCGGCGACGGCCGGGGCGGCGGTGAGGATCAAAAGGAAAAAAACTGTCCAGCGGACAAGGCCACAGGGCCTGCCGGAGGAAAATTGCCGGGAGCTGATTTTGAATCGCCACGCAAGAGAGGAATGCAATGGGAAAAACCCTGTGGAATTTGAGGGTTGACGCCTGAGCCGTGCTTGTTCCGCAAAGGTCCGGCAGAGCCCTGGGGCCGCCGCACAGGTCAACGTCCTGCTTTTGTTCGCCATGTGTGCCGGGTTGCTCACGGCAACAAATGCATACCATGTTTGCGCCTGGCGGCCATCTTCGTTCTGACGGGCAGAACATTTTTTTGTCCAGGCGCCGACCGCCTGCAAGCGGGCGGAGCAATCCAACCAGGTTGGCAATCCGCTGCAAAGATGCTATTGATGCGCCTGTGTTCAGGCAATTGGGGACGTCTGCCTGCTGGCCCGGAGAGTTTCCGGGTTCTGTTGCACTTGACTCGGGTTTGACACCGGTTTGACTCGACGCAAGGTTGCTATTCGCCGTGCCTAGGCCAGGAAACGTGCACCCCGTGCAGGAACTCGCTGCGGCGCACACTGCGCAAAAAAAAATAAGCGACCAAGGTAATCTTTTGAGAAATAACGACATATTACGAAGCATCCGCTACACCTTCGATTTCAGCGACGCCAAGATGACGGCCATCTTCGGCTCGGTTGACCCACAGGTGACGCGCGGGCAAATCATCGATTGGCTGAAGAAAGAGGACGAACCCACCTTCCAGAACTGCAGCGACCGGCACTTAGCGGCGTTTCTCAATGGGCTGATCATCGAGAAGCGCGGCAAGCAGGAAGGGCCGCCACCCGAGCCTGAGCAGCGGCTCACCAACAACCTTATCCTGAAAAAATTGAAAATAGCCCTGGATTTGAAAGGCGAGGACATCTTGGCGATTATGGCCTTGGCGCGGTTTCATATCAGTGAGCATGAAGTCAGCGCCCTGTTTCGCCGCCCGGACAATAAACACTACCGTCTGTGCAAAGATCAGATTTTGCGCAATTTCCTCAAAGGCGTGCAGCGTAAATACCGGCCCAATGCGCCGGTTGCGGAAGCCTGACGGCGTGCGATGTGCAACGTCCGTGCAGCGTGTCGATGCTGTGAGCAACGACCGGGGGTTACTTTGAAACTGCTTTTGAGCAACCTGATAATCCCGGTGGAACAAGACGGGGCGGAGGAACCGGCCAAGGCTGCCGCGCACCAGTTGCAGGTCGGCGTTGATCGCATCAATATCTTGAAAATATTGAGCAAATCGATAGACCTTCTTGATCGGGAGCAGTTCTATTACAAGTGGTCAATCGTGGTGCAGGTGTCGGGCGGCTATGACAATCCGCAGCAGTTGCCTTTGTATCAGGAACCGGTCGAAGCGCGCCGGCATGAGGCGACGTTGAAGGAACGGCCGATCATCGTCGGGTTTGGTCCTGCCGGCATGTTTGCCGCGCTAGAGCTGATCGAGCACGGGCTGCGGCCGATCATTTTTGAGCGGGGGAAAAAGATCGAAGAGCGCTCGGTTGACGTGCAGCGGTTTATCGCCAAAGGGGAGTTGAACCCTGAGTCCAACATCCAGTTTGGCGAAGGCGGGGCCGGTTCCTACTCGGACGGCAAGCTGTTTTCGCGGCGAGACGGCAACACCAGTTCCGTCAACCGGGTGTTGCAGACGTTGATACAATTTGGCGCGCCGGAAGAAATCGGCTACATCGGCAAGCCCCATCTGGGGACCGACGTCTTGTGTAAAATCGTTGCCAATATCCGGGAGCATATCCTCGAGCACGGCGGCGAGATTCATTACCAATCTAAGATGACGGACCTCTTGATCGCCGGCGACCGGGCCGCCGGCATTGTCGTCAACAACGCCCAGGAATATTGCTCGTCCCACATCTATATCGCTTTGGGCCATTCCGCCCGCGACACCATGGAAATGCTGCACGACAAAGGGGTGGCGCTTGAGCAAAGGCCGATTGCGGTTGGCGTGCGGATCGAGCATCCGGCCGCAGTCGTCAACCGCATGCGCTACGGCCCGAAATATCACAATTTCCAAGGATTGGGCGCAGCAACCTATTCCTTGAACTACACCAATCAAAAAATTCGTCGGGGCGTGTACACCTTCTGCATGTGCCCCGGAGGCGAGGTGGTGAACGCCTCATCAGGCCAGGGGTTGCTGGTGGTCAACGGGATGAGCTACTCGCGCCGGGATTCGCCCTTTTCCAATGCGGCGCTGGTCGTCAGTTGCCACGTCGAGGATTATCCATCGGCCAGCCCGCTGGCAGGTTTGCAGTTTCAGGAGGCCATTGAGCGCAAAGCCTTTTGCGCCGGAGGCGGCGCCTGGGCGGTCCCTGCCCAGAATCTGCTTCATTTCTTAGGCGAGAGCAGCGATGCCGGGATTGGTGAAACCTCCTACAAGATGGGGGCGGTTGCTGCGGATTTGAAAGCTGTCCTGCCGCAATTTGTGATTGCGGAGCTGTTGACCGCGTTCGGGAAATGGCGCCAGGAAACGCCGCTGTTTGTTTCCGATCAGGCGATCCTGTTGGGCGCGGAAACGCGAACCTCTTCTCCGGTGCGGATCAGGCGCAACGAACGGTTTGAATCGGTGAATGTGAAAAACCTCTATCCGATTGGCGAAGGTTCCGGCTACACTGGCGGCATAACCAGTTCCGCCGCCGACGCCATCCGCGCCGTTTCGCTGCACATGGCGGAGGCGAGCCGGTAAGGCGTTTTTTCGGGCGTGTGCCGCGTTCGGCAAAGACGAGGCCGCTGCAACCCATTCGCTGTTTGCTGATTTTAAAAATGGGCGGAGCGCGATGCGGTTTCGTGGTTCCGTCTGCTGAAAATGAAAGGAGTCCTTCCCATGGATATTGTTCTCGACGCAATCGAAGTACGGGTGCTGGGCAGTTTAATCGAAAAGGAATTGGCCACGCCGGAATACTATCCGCTGTCGCTGAACGCCCTGGTCAACGCGTGCAACCAGAAAACCAACCGGTCGCCGGTGCTTGCGCTGGATGCGGACACGGTGAGCGAGACCCTGCGCGCGCTCAAGGAAAAGCACATCGTCTACCAGAGCGACGCCAGTCGCGTGCCCAAGTACTGGCAGGGATTTGCCAAACAATACAATCTGGTTAATCGTGAAGCCGCCCTGCTCGGACTGCTGCTGTTGCGGGGGCCGCAGACTGCCGGAGAACTGCGCAGCCGCGCCGACAACCTCTGCGCCTGCGACAGCCTGGAGCAGGTGACGCAATCGCTCGACAATCTCATCTCCACCGGTTTGGTTGTTCAACTGGCCCGGCAGCCCGGCCAAAAGGAACAGCGCTACGCCCACCTCCTGGCGGGCGAACCAGAGGCGGAGCAGGCTGCCGCGCGTCAGGAAACGGTTGTGGTGGTGCGCAAGGCCGGCGATGAGCGGATCGCCGAACTTGAGCAGGCAGTGGCGATGTTGCGGGAAGAGCTGGATGGTCTGAAGAGCGCGTTTCTCGCCTTTCAACAGAGTTTCGAGTAAATCCCTTCCTGGTTTTTTCTGTGGCGCATCAGCTCGAGAATGAGTGCTTTTACCTAGACATCGCCGGAGGAGGCTCTTATTGTATGAAGTCTGTAAGGGTCACAAGGTGGTTGTGCGCTCGGGTTTTGTTGGTGATTGCTCTCTTGGCGCCAAGAGAAGAGTTGTGTGTTGGGCATGGAAAAGAAGGTTTCATGGGATGACATCCCCTCCCTTGACGGGCTTGGGGTGGATTGGGAGTACCAGCCGGAGACGCTGCTTGACAAGCGAGCGTTTGTTCGCCTGGGCATGGGGGCGGTGTGCCGTTTGGTTGAGGTGCGCGAGATCGTGGTGCGGCTGGTGACCCCCAAGCAACAATACGAAGGCCCCCTGGTCGACGTCGGCGCAGGAGGGTGCGCGCTCAGTCTGCCGGTGCTGCTCGCAATCGATTCGCCGGTAAAGGTGGGTTTTTTTCTGGGCAGCGCCAAAATCATTTCCCGGGGACTGGTTCGCCACGCCAATGCCGAGGGCGGACGATTCATCACCGGGATTCAGTTCATAGATCTTGCCCCGGCGTCGGCGGAATATATTGCCGGCCTGTACGCGGCAAAGGTGTTCAGCCACGCGGTGTGAGCCGTTCTTTTAGCCTCGCTGTGCCCGTCGCAAACAGGTGAGTCATTTTTGAAATGCAATAAGGTCGGCAAGCGTCCAGGGGCTTGCCGACCTTTCGTTTTTTTTGCGCCTATACGCCCATCGCGTGTCGTCAACACCTGGGCACGCTTGATCGGCAAACGATCCCCTGGTAGACGAGCTGGTGAGCTGGTCGCAGCGCGTCTGCTTTGCCCTACTTGGCTTTTACTGACCAGGCGCCGGTGGCCTTGTTCGTCCCATCGGCGGCGCGCCATTGGCCTTTGCCGGTCTTGGCGTCGAACTGACCGGTCAGGTTGCCGGTGATCTCGGCATAATCCTTGCCGCCCCGCAGGGCAAGCTGCGCCTGGCCTTGGGCGTTCACGGTTCCCTCGATCTTGGCGACCTCGAGTTTTTCAAAGGTGACCGCTCCCGTCACCTTGCCTCCGCCGCCGGCCGTTGGCGCAACGGTCAGTTTGATCCAGGCGGGGTCGGGATGCTCGCTGGTGGTCATTGTTCCGCTGTAGCTGCCGGCCAGGGTAATCCTTTGAGCAGGCCCCTGCGGCGACGCGGCCGCAACTGTTGGCGTCGCCGGTTTGGCCGCCGGAGCGGTGGGGACGCTTGCAGCTTGAACTGGAGGGCCAGGTAAGGGGTGCGGCGCCGTTGCTGTTGCCGCTGCCTGTCCCGCTTTTTGGGCCGCCTCGGCATAGGGCTTGTTGCTCGGTTCGCAGGCGGCGGCTTTGGCATAGGCATCGGCTGCGCCCTTGAGGTCTGTTTCCTGCGTGCAGATCTGGCCGATTTGGAATAGGGCCTTACAACTGCTGGCGCATCCTTGGTTGGCCACCGACTCAAAGAGCAGTTTGGCTCTCTTTTTGTCGCCCTGGCTAAGGGAAGCGGCAGCCTCGTCCATGGTCATGGTGCAGGCAGCCTCCTCTTTGGCCCGCTTGTCGGAGCTGGATGTCAGCTGTTTTTCTGCCTCGACCAAGGGCGGATATTTGGGGTTGATTGCCTTGGCCTCGTTCAGGATGGCTTGGGCCTTTTTCTGGGCGGCTTTTCCGGCCGGGGTGCTCTCCTTGCCGCTGGCCGCCGTCATCTGCGCTTTGGCCTGTTGGGTAAGCTGGGCCAGTTTATCACGCTGCGAACAGTAGGCGGCCAGATCGCTGCGCTTGGGATCGGCCGCGAGCACTGCATTGGCCTTGGTGCAGGCGGAGTCCACATCGCCGCTGTTCCAGGCGGCCTTGGCCTCGGCCGCCAGCTTCTCGGTCTCGCCCCCTTTCTGCGCCCCTTGCTTGAGAGCCTCTTGGGAAATCGTCACCTGCACGGTGGTCGCGTCTTTGCCCAATAGGACGTTGTTCTGATCGCGCACCTCAACCCGGATCTCCAGGGTGCCTGGCGTCGACCGCTGGGCACGGGTCTCGCGGCTGGCCGATCCACCACTCAGACTGCTGCCCTCGCCAACACTCCAAGCGTAACGCAGGGCGCGTCCTTCGGGGACCGGCGCGACCTCGGCCCGGAATCCCACATCCATGCCGGCGACAATCTCCTTGTCCAGCCGGACCGCGCCGACTCCCGGTTTCCAGACCAAGGGCTTGGTGGTTTCGCCGCCCCAGGCATGGCCGAGATTGGTGATTTTGACCTGCACCTTCCTGGGCGTCACCGTCAAGGTCTGCGCGGCCAGCTCCTCTCCGCCGGCCTTGCCCTTGAGCCGGGCGGTGATCCGCACCGGCTCCTCGCCCTTGAGCGTCAGGGCGTAGCGACGGGGATCGGAGGCGGCTCCGCTGAAGGCGCCGCCCTGGCTGTCCTCCCAGAAGTAGGAGCAATCCTGGTCGGTCATTTTCGGGGTTTCCGTTGCGCGGATTACGACTTCCTGGCCGGGCAGCGGATCAGTGGGGCTTGCCGCCAGCGCCAGCGACGGGCCAACCGCCTCAACCTCGAACTGGGCCGACTCCGCCGCCGTGGACAGCGTCGCCCCTTCCTTGGCCAGGGCAATGGCCCACAGCTTGGCTCGGCCCGGTCTGAGCAGCACGGCGCTGTTGTCCAGCACCCCCGGTCCTTCGGCTTTGGCATAGCGGACCTCGGTGGCGGGCTCCCAGCGGATCACATATTTTGCGGCGTCGGCCGGTTTGCCGCCTTCGGTGAGGGTCGCCTTCAAGCCAACCGCGCCGCCCACCGGAATCTTGGCCTCGGCGGGTGAGGTTTTGCTGAGGCTCAGCCGCAGGTCGGACACCGGCAAACTGAAGGCGGCTGAGGCGGTCTTGCCCTCACCGTCGGTGACCACGACGCCAAAGGCCAGCGGCGCGGCCGGGGATTTGGCCGGCGCCTGCGCCTGGATTGATTCCGCCTTGGCCTGGGCCGGCGGGACCGGCCCGGTCCATGCGTAGGCATAGGGCGGTTTGCCGCCTTCAACCATCGCTTTGACGGTGGCGATTGCGTTCGGCCCGAGGCTTGGTTTGTCGGAGACGATCTTCACCGCCAGGGGTTTGGCCTCTTCGGCGCTGAAGGTCTTGTTGGTGGCCGGCGTGCCGTCCGACTTGAAGGCGGGCGCCCCGATGCGCAACGAACCGATGATGCCCATCATCTCGTTCATCGCGGCGTTGGCTTCGCTGTCAAGGAACTGCGTGTCGTTGCGGCTCCAGGTGGTGTTGACGTGGCCCCAGATGACGCCGGTTCCGCCGGCTCCGCCGCTGATGGAGAAGACCTGGCCGTCGCGCATGATCGCGCCGCGCACAAAACCACTGTAAGCGCCGCCGGCGTCCACCCAGCAGAAATCCAGATAAGGGCAACGGTAATCGATGCGGGCCTTGTGGAAGATGACGTAGCCCTGGAATCCGCTGGCCGAGACGGCGCGGATTTCGCCGCGCTGATCCATGCCGTTGCGCAGCGAGGCCTCCAGCTCCTGCGGACTCTTGGCGCAGAACGAATCGCAGCGGCGGACCTCAATGCTGGCGTTGACCGATGCCTTGCAGTCGTTGCCCTTGCACCCCGCCGACATCAGAACGGCCTCCTTGCGTTTGGCGGAAAAACCGGTGGCGTCCGCTGTTCCTTCCCAGGGGCCGGAGGCGGAAACGGTGAAGCCGGGGAAGGCGGACGGCGTGGTTGTGGGCGATGAGGCAAAGGGTTGCCCGGCAGTCGTCGTCCCGCTTTCCGGGGGAATGGCTCCGGTGTTGAACGGCTGCTGCGGCGACGGGATGGGGTCAATCGGGCCGAGTTTTCCGGTCGGCGTCGCGCCGAGGCCGGCGGCGGCCGGGTTGATGGGGTCGGTCTTCAGCCCTGGTCCGGTTTGCTTGTCGCCCTGGTCCTTGGACGGAGTGGTTTTGTCCGGATCGGGTGCAGGTTGGTTTTCGACCGGTTGTTTGGTCGCATCCGGAGGAGACGAGACCGTAATCTCGCCGGTCAGCTCGATCAGCGGCTTCTTGGTTCCGTCGTCGTCGGCCTGACTGACCGTGCAGACTACCGTTGCCGTGCCCTCCTTGGGCGCGGTCAGTTTGACCACCGAGCCTTCGAAGGCGTCCAGGGCGCAGTTTTGACAGCGCCAGGCATAGGTCAGATTTTCCGAAGCCAGTTTGCCGCGCGGCCGCACTCCAGCCGTCGCCTTGGCGCCGGGCTTGACCTTGCGCGGGGCGATAGCGAGCACCACGTCGGGCCGGCCCTCGGCCACGGCCAGTTTTTTTCGGATTTCCGCTTCAACCGGCGGATCGGTTCCGGCCAGCACAAAGACCACGCCAACCGTCACCTTGCCCTCTTCAGGGGTGGTGAAACCGGTTTTGGTGGTCAAGGGTTCAGTGAACGATGCGCGCAGATTGTCGGCGCTCCAGCGGAAGGTTACTGCCCGGTCGTTAACCATCTTGCGCAGTTTTTCGTCCTTGAAGCGCAGCTCCAGATTGACGGGTTCGCCGGCCTTGAGCACGCTCTGGCCGGGAACGATCTCGGCGCCGGCCTCGACCAGTTTTTTGAGATCCGCTGTTTTCAAATAGAGGGCCCGGACCTTTTCCAGGGCCTTGGCATACTGTTCGTGAAAGAGCGAGCCCTTGGGACTCTGCGGGGCCTTGAGGTCGTCTTCGGGCCGCCCCGAGTCCTCGGCCGCGGTCGCCTGGTTGCCGGCGTCCAGGGAAGCGCGTTCAGGATACATCACCTCGGCCAGGATGCCCAGAGCCTGGCGGTCGGTGGCGTCGTCCATCAGGGGCGGCCCGCGCTTGATGGCGGAAACGTCGGCCATCACCCGGGCGGTGTCCGTAGCAAAACCCCGCCGGGACTGTTTGTGACGGAGGCTGTCCTGACGGAAATCGCCGGAGAAGCCAAAACGCAGCACCGGGGCCATGGTCAGACCGGTTTTTTCAGCCACGTTGGCGCGCAGTTCGGCCGCGGTTTTGCGCATGTCCTCGTAGGCGGCCGTGGCCTGGATCAGATACTTGCCCTCGGCGAGTTGTTTCTGGCGTTCGGTGGAGATGTCCGGCAGCGCCGGCAGAAGGCGCGGATCAGCCGCCGCTGCGGCCTGTTGCGCCACCTCCTGGGCCAGATCGACGCCCAAGGGCTCGCCGCGCAGCTCCTCCAGGGCGCGCTGGAGCTCCATCAGCTCTTTGACCATCTCCTGTGGCCCCTCGACCGCCTTGTGGGCCTCCTCGGCCAGGGCAATGAGGTGCGGAACCATCACCGAGGGATAGACCGCCCTGGCCCGCTTGCGCATGGAGTTGCGGTACTGATCGAGCAACTGACACCAGTTGTCCTTCCATTTGGAGGCGTCCGAGCAGACGGTCTCCCAGCCGGCAATGTAATCGTACAAGGTGAATCCGGCCTGGAACCATTGCCAGTCCTGCATTTCCGAGACGCCCTCGCGAACGGCAATCTTGCGCCAGGTCTGCTGGTAGGCGTTTTGGAGTTCGCCCAGCACCGGATCTTCGCCGGTGTAGCGTCGGGCGTAGAGTTCGGCCGCCAGTTTGGTGAGATCAACGGTGATCCATTCCTGCGGTTTGTTCGGGTTTCGGACCGCAGATTCACCTGCCTTGGGCAGGAACTGGGCCAGCTTGTCGCGGGGAATCTGCTGCTCGCGGCCCACGGCCAACGCCTTGAAGCTATGCCCCTCGAACACGCCGCTGGTGGCCAGCACGTCGACCAACTGGTCCTGGTAGGACTGCAGCTGCCAGGCGCGGCCATACTCCACGGTCATCTTGGCCACGTCCATGCTGAGCGCCGCCGGCCACATCCCCGGATAGAGATAGAGCGCATCGGTGACGAACTGGTAGGCCGCTCCCGCGCTCAACCCCTCCTGGGCGATTTTCTGGAAGGTCATGGAACCGGGGGCAAACTCAAATAGCACAAAGGCCGCCGAAGAGAGATCCTCGGTCCAGCCGCCGTCCTTCCAACGATCCACCATCGCGTTGTAGACCTTGGGGCCGGCAAGGACGGTGGTGCCCACCCCGGCGACCGACATGCCGATCATCAGTTTCTTGCAGCTGGGCGAGCCGACGCATTTGGTGAAAAAGGCGTCTCCCTCCTGGGTCTGCAGGCTGGGCTTGAGGCCCTTCTCCAGGAATTCCAGCTCGGCGGCGGCTTGGGCGGCCTCGGGGCCACCCTTGGCAACGGTCGCCTTCTTGGCGGCGACGGCTTCCTCGGCGGCCTTGAGCTTGTCGGCGGACCGCAGGGGACGGAGTCGTTCGAGCAGGTTGGCAAATTCCTCCTCCTTGCCCGACCACTGGCGCAGGACGTCGAGCATGTCTTCGGACTGCCAGCGGGCGGTGTAGAGCAGTTTCTTCAGTCCGGGATTGCCGCTGGAGGATTTGATGAGTTCGTCCACCATGGCGTCGGCCTTGATCCAATGGCAGATTTCCGCCCCATTGGCCTCCAGATCCTTGAGGGTGGCGAGGCCGGTGGCCAGTTCGTCGACGGCGGCGCGAATGTTGGCGTTTTCCGCCAGTTTGCCGCCGGCGTTGCGGTCCACCAGATCCATCAGCCGGGAGTGGACCCCTTGGAAAGAGTCCTTGGCGCTGCGGACGCGCAGATCGTTCATCATCGTTTTTTCGGCCTGGCTGAGGTCAACCGGCGGAACTTTGCCGGCCTTGGCGATGATGTCGTCCAGGGCGGCCATTTCGCTGTTCGCGCTGGCGGCGCCGATGCCAGCCTCGTTGATCTTGGACCGGGTGCGTTTGAGGTACTTGGCTTTTTCCGCGTCGGTCAGCTTTGCCCAGCCGCCGTGGTGATGGATCTGGCGTTCGACGCTGGCAAACATGGTCAGCGGTCCGTACCGCTTGGCCGCGTCGTCGAGCAGGGAATTGAGCCAGGAGGAGGTCTCCGGCAAATTCTTGAGATAGTCTGCCAGCGGCGTCTTCAGGGCGCTCAAGGCGCCGTCCCCGGTCCGCCCGTAGACCACCGCGCCCTTGTTGAGCATCTCGGAGCGGATGCCGCTCATCGCCGCCTGCCCCTCAAATTTCTCCGGCTCCAGCAGGTTGAGCACCGCCAGATCCTGGCGGCTGAACCGGCCCGGATCCTGGACGGTGAACCCCTTGACCTTGAGCTTGGCCAGGCCGCGACTCTCGGCCAGCCGGTTAAATTCGTTCTTGGCGGCCATGGAGTCCGGGCCGACAAAGGTGATGTCGTCGTCGGAAAGGATGAATTTGTAGCCCGACTCCGGCCGGTCGGCGATGTGTCGCAGGCCGGATGACCCGGTGCGAATGACGGCCTCCATGTTCGGATGTTTGGCCACGATCTCGGCCAGCAATTCGTTGACTTGCCCCACCCGGACATCGTCGAGTTCGGCAAAGAACCGCCGGGCGGCAGCGTCCCGCGCCTGCTTGTCCGGGTGCGAGGTTGCCAGGGCCTGGTCCACGGTTTTGGCAAAGTCCATGGTGTCCTTAGCCGAGTCGATGTTCAATTGCCGTAGTATCTCGGCGCGCTGGTCGCCCCCACCGCCGGAGGCCCAGTCGGCGACTGCCTGGCGGATAAAATCCTGTCCCCCGTTCTGCGGGGCGGCGGCGTGGACGGAGGCGACCGCAACCAGGATGAAAAACTGCACGAACAGAAGACAGGCGGTGAGACGGGCGTAAGGTCTGCTGGGCATGGGGCGACTCCGTACAATGGGGGTCTATGGGCAGGGGAAAATCGTCGCAGGCAAGGTCGGCCCCAAAGAGGCCGCTGCGGCGGGTCAGACGCTGAAGCGGCTTTACATCTTCATGCGGCGCCGGAGGGGGAAGATACGCTCCCCGTCGGTTGCGGAAGGCGAAAGTGGAGTGTGTCGGGAAAGGCGTCCCGGTTGGGTTCGGGTTGCGCCAAGGCGGGCGGCGCATTGGCGACCGCCAAAAACCTTTGTTTCCCGCTGCAGCAATCAGTCGGCACTTCATCGTGCTGGCCCGCAGTCGTTGTCGCATAAAGATGTGCTACAAAACAGCAGCCGGCAAGTCAAATGAATTTTCTCGGCTGCCGGCGTTGGATTGTCGACCCATGGCGCTGGCGCGTGAACACCCTCGGACTTCCAGAGACTTACTCCCTGGATTGCGACGAGCCGGAGGGGGCGACCCGTTGGCCCTGATGAAGCGGAAGGCCTGCTGCTGTTCCATGTTAAGGAGCACGAAAGGATGGTGAGGTTCGGCGGGGCGGAAAAATATTAGTGTTGGTCGAGGTGGCTATTTGCTCTTCTGAGCGGGATGCGCACCACAAAACCTCGTCGATGGAGATGATGTTTCATTTCTAAAACAAAAGGCCGTAAAACAGAGGTAGCGCGAGGGCGCCGTCCGCCAGGACCTCTCCTATCGCATCAATGTCATCCCGGTGACCATCCCACCGCTGCGGGAGCGGCCCCTTGATCTGCCCCTGTTGGCGGAATCCTTTTTCCGCACCCTGCAGCTCAAAAGCGGCAAAGATATCCGCAGCGTCTCCCGCCGGGCCATGGACCTGCTCATGGCCTACTCCTGGCCGGGAAACGTGCGCGAACTGCGCAGCACCTTTGAGTATGCCTTTGTCACCTGCCAGACCACTTCGATCGAGCTCGTGGACTTGCCTGCCGCCATGCTTCAAGCGCAAACAGTGGCGAAAGGGCCGGTGGCCGGCGCATCCCGTCAATATTCAGGGGATCGGGAGCCACGACGGAAGCAGGAGTTGATCGAGGCCCTGCGGGAGGCCGAGGGGAATCAGAGTCGGGCTGCGGAGATTTTGGGAATTTCCCGGGTGGCGGTGTGGAATCGGATGAAGCGGTATGGGGTGCGGGCCATACGGCAAGTGACTCAGTGAGTGGACTGATCGGCCAGCGGCGTGCCCAGGTAGAGGCGGCCCCTTTGAACAGAAAGCTCAACAGGGCAAAGAAGTCCGCGCCGAGCTCAACGAGCTGCCGTTGGCTTCCGAGGTTTGAAGGGAGCGAATCTATTGGTCTGGAGGAATTTGTTCGGTGCGGTTGCAAATCGACTGAAGGGAGTTGGAGCCCTCAAAGGGAAGGGATAGCTGGGCTCGAGGCTTTTGAAAAAGCAGGCGGTGTTTGCAATTTTATCGTTAAATTGAAAGGATAGGTGGGATTCGCTGTGCGCAAAACAAGAACAGCCAGGACAACTGCGTTGTCCTGGCTGTAAATTTCGCTCTATTTCAAGCAAAATCGGTAACGAAATTAACGGGATATATAACCCGAGAACTTCGTGACTTATAAAATGGTGCCGAAGAGAAGACTCGAACTTCCACTGGGGAACCCCAACTAGACCCTGAACCTAGCGCGTCTACCAATTCCGCCACTTCGGCACTGCGTCGGCGATTATGCTCGTTTGGCGGTCCTTTGTCAAGATTTTCTTTGCAGCCGGTGCGGAATGTTGCTCCGTCCAAGGCGCGGGGGCTTAGCCTGGTGGGCGGCGAAACAAGCGCTGCGCTGAAAATTGGTTGGCCAGCGGTGAACAGTTGCGGCGCAACTTCGAAAGGATAGGGCGTCGATTGGGAGGGCTGCAGGGCAGGGCGCCTCGGCGGCGGGCGGCTGCAGGATGCGCGTCGCCGGTTCCGGAGGAGGGCATGAACTGTTTGCTTGTTTTTTCGATTTGGGGTACATATCCCGATTCCATGGTCGCGAGGAACGTCTTGCCAACCGGGAATTCACTTTTTTGCTGTGCTACGAACCCGCCGATCAGCGGCGGCGGCTTCCATGGAAATATACACCGACCTTACAGAGATTCGACGTCCCTTCACCCGGGCGCATGTCACCATCGGCAACTTCGACGGCGTCCACTTGGGGCACCAGCGGCTGTTTGATCAGGTGGTGGCCAGGGCTCGGCAGAACAAGGGCGTCAGCGTCGCCGTCACCTTTGATCCGCATCCGCTCAAGGTGTTGAGCCCCCAGGGCATCCGGCTGATATCGACCACGCCGCAGAAGATCGAGCTGATCGAACGGGCCGGGATCGAAGTATTGGTAATCATCCCTTTTAGCCGCGAAGTGGCGGTGACCACGGCGGTTGATTTTGTCGACGATGTGTTGCTCAAGCGGGTCGGCATGGTCGATCTGGTGGTCGGCTATGATTACGCTATGGGCAAGGGACGGCAGGGCGACACCGCCTTCCTCCAGCTTCAGGGCGAGGAAAAAGGGTTTTCGGTGATGGTCATGCCGGCCCATTACGAGCAGGGCATGCTGGTGTCCAGCACCCGCATCAGGGAGTTAGTGGCCGCCGGCAAGATGCGCGACGTGCACCGCCTGCTTGGCCGCTACTATCAGATACGCGGCGACGTGCAGTGGGGGCGGCAGCGCGGCGGCAAACTACTCGGCTTTCCCACCGCCAACCTCAACCTTTCCGAAGAAGATCTCTGTCCCAAGCGGGGGGTGTACGTCACCCAGGTCATCTATGACGGCCGGCAGTACGGCGGGGTGTCCAACATTGGCTACAATCCGACCTTCGGCGGCGCCAGCTTGGTGGCGGAAACGCATATCTTTGATTTTAACGCCGACATCTACGGCCGACCGCTGAAGATTAATCTGCTGCGGCATTTGCGCGGCGAGATCACCTTCAACGGCCCGGAAGCGCTGGCCCGGCAGATTCGCAAGGACATCGAAGTCGCGCAGAAGGTTCTGGCCAAAGAGCGGCAGAAAAAGCTGATCGCCTATCATCGGTCCGGCGAGGCCTGAACTGCCTGCCGCACAAATTTTTCCCGAACGCGGCGGCTTGCGTCCGAAACGTTTGTGGCTATACTATAGAAACTTTTTTTCATGGGTTTGCCGGTACACGCCGGCAAAGGCTTGTCACTTAAGAATATAAGAAGGTTTTTTATGACGGAAGCACAGAAGCCGGCCGATATCTCGGCTGTGATCAGCGAGCTTGAAAAGGTGGTGCAGGATAAACCGAACAACGTCATGGCCCGGCACCATCTTGGCCTTGTGTATCGGCAGGTGGGACGGGTCGACGAGGCCATCGTTCAGCTGGAAAAAGCCATCGAACTGGACAACCAGTCCATGGAGAGCATGATCAATCTCGGCGCCATCTTTTTTGATCGCGGCGACACTGAGCGCGCCATGGAGCTGAACGAGCGAGCGTTGAGCATCTCGCCGGACATGGCCGAGGCCCACGTCAACATCGGGTTGATCCGCCAGCATCGCAACGAGGTTGATCAGGCGGTCAAGTGCTATTCCAAGGCCCTGCAGATCGATCCCAAGCTGATCACCGCCTGGATCAACCTGACCTCGGCCTACACCATGCTCGAAGACGACGTCAAGGCGGTGGACGCGGCCCGTCAGGCCGTCACCCTGGAGCCGGATTCGCCTATGGCCCGCAACAATCTGGCCGTGGCCCTCTATTTCAAGGGCGACTTTGCCGAGTCCCAGCGCAACATGGAAAAAGCCAGCGAGCTGGGATACAGCGTTGATCCCCGTTTTGTCGACGCCCTCAAGGCGAAGCTGGCGTAAGAGCCATGGGCAGTAAGGCGGAGGCGTTTCTCAAACCCTGGTGTCCGTTCTGCGGCATGGACGTCGGCAAGCCGACCGAAGGCCAGCAGCGCAAATTGCGGGAGTTCCCCCTGGGCGTGTGCGAATGCGGCGCGGTGTATGTGGCCGAGGCTACAGGGCACAACATTGGTGCGGCCATGGTCGAGTGCCTGGTCAGCGCCTGCAACGATCAGTGGGACCTTGCCTGGGAGCTGATTCCAGAGGACGATTACCTGACCGGCACGCTGGAAAATTACGACGAGGTCACGCATCAGATCGTGCCCAAGCGCAATCTCGACGGTCGCGCCGTGCGCGGGGTGCTCTATTTCGTCCGCCTGCACCGGGAAATGGCCGAACTGGTTAAACGCTACGAACAGAAACTGGCCGCTGGAGTCGCTGAACAGGGCAGTCCCGCAGGCGCGGTCCCGGAAGTTGCGCCGGCTGTCGAGCCCGCCCGTGATCCGAAACGGAAAAAACGTCGGGCCGACAAGCAGGTGGTCAAAGAACTGGCCCAGCGGCTTGACATTGACGCCTTGGTGGATCTGTACTTTGACGACCGCAAGGTGCTGCGCTATCTGCAACGGCTGCTCTATGAACCCCAGCAGGGCGCGCGCTACCAAATCGCCTGGGTGCTGGGACAGGTCTGCGGTCGGGTGGCCACACGCGAACCCGGACCTGTGGCCGATCTGCTGCACCGATTGTTTGAAGCCTGCTCCGACTCGGCCGCCAGTTCCTGGGGCATGGTCGAGACCATTGGCTCGATTATCGCCGCCCGGCCCGACATCTACGGCGCCTTTACCCGGCATCTGTTCAATTTTATGGGCGATCCCGGCACCCGTGAGGCCGTGCTCTGGGGGTTGGGGGAAATCGCCGCGACCCGGCCGGAGTTGATCCGCAAAACTCCGTTTTATTCCCTGTTCCCGGTGCTCAACCACAGCGACCCGGTGCTGCGCGGTCTGACCCTGCGACTGCTTGGCCGGATTGCGGCCAAGGAAGCCGGGTTGCAGATCATGGGATTGCAGCGCGACGACACCTCCGTCACCATTTACGAACAGGGCGCACCCGTGACCATCACCGTGGCCGAACTTTCCGCGCAAGCCACCAGCAACATTCATAAGGAAACAGTCAATGGCGAGTGAAACCTTTCAACCTTTGAGTTCTCTGGGGCCTATGTCCCAGGAAACCAAGGCCGAACAATCTGACAATCCGGCCAAGAACGATTATATTGAGGGCCGCAAATTCTACGGCAACGGCGAATATGCTCAGGCGGCCATCGCTTTTCACAACGCTCTCAGAGGTTTTGAAGAGCAGGGCGACGAGCAGGGAATCGCCAACGCCTCGGATCGGTTGGGCGACGCCTGTCTAGCCCGCGACGAATACGCCATGGCCATCGCCAACTATCAGCGGGCTTACGCGGTCTGCGAAAAAGAGGACGACAGCTTTTCCCAGTTGGCCCTGAACAAAAAAATGGCGGCCGCCTACCGCAAACTCGGGGACCACGAAAAGGCCCTCGAACTGCTCTACGACATGCTGGAGCATTACCGCCTGACCCAGAACCCCAAGGGCGCGGTCGAGATTTTAATTGTCGTGGCCGAGGTCTACAATGAGCGGGGCGACAAGAGCAGGGCGGCCGACGCCTACCGCTCGGTGTCAAGCATTCACAGCCGGTTCAAGCATTCCCGCCTGGCCGAGGAGTTTGCTCAGTTGGCCAACGCGTTGGAGCAGGGCGAGTAAATGTTCACCGGGATCATCCAAGGGCTGGGCACGCTGGTTGAAAAGCGGCCGGCCGGCGGGGGCATGATCTTTGGCCTGGACGCGGATTTTGCCCTGACCGATCCCCAAGAGGGGGAATCGATCGCGGTGAACGGCGCTTGTCTGACGGCGCGCAACATTAAGGGGTCCAGGTTTTACGTCGACGTGTCGCCGGAAAGTCTGACCCGAACCGGTCTGGGCCAACTGCAGACCGGTCATCGGGTCAATCTGGAGCGGGCGCTGCGCCTAAGCGACCGTTTGGGCGGCCATCTGGTCAGCGGTCACGTCGACGCCCAAGGACGGGTGGAACAGCGCCGCGCAACCGGCGATTTCACCCTGTTCACCTTTTCCCTGGACCCGGCGTTGACCAAGTATGTGGTGGAAAAAGGCTCGATCACCATCAACGGAGTCAGCCTGACGGTGAACGCCTGCGAGCGCGGTCGTTTTTCCGTGTCCATCATTCCCCACACCTTGTCCGTCACCACCTTGGGCGGCCTGAAGGAGGGCGACCGGGTGAACCTTGAAGTCGACATGATCGGCAAATATGTGGAAAAACTACTGGCGGAACAATCGTCCGGCACTGCTGCGGAAAGCCGGATCAATCCGGCCTTTCTCGCCCAGCACGGATTTCTGTAAGATTGGTTGAGGATCGCTCTCCCGGCACGCGCCTGGAGGGGTTGAGCAAGAGGGAAGACCGCGGCAAAACGGCCTTTCCGCAACGAGGCATGATATGGCAGTCAGTTCGATAGAAGAGGTAGTGCAGGACATCAAAGCCGGAAAGATGGTTATTCTGGTGGACGACGAAGACCGCGAAAACGAGGGCGACCTCTGCATGGCGGCGGAGATGGTGACTCCGGAGGCTATCAATTTCATGGCCACCCACGGCCGCGGTCTGATTTGCTTGGCCATGAGCCCGGACATCATTGATCAGTTGGGCTTGCCGATGATGGTGTCCAACAATCAGTCGCCCTACGGCACCGGGTTCACCATCAGCATTGAAGCCCGCACCGGCGTCAGCACCGGCATCTCGGCGGCGGATCGCGCCCGGACCATCGAGGCGGCAGTGGACCCCGCGGCCACGCCCCGCGACATCATCAGCCCCGGCCACATCTTTCCCCTGCGCGCCCGAGGCGGCGGCGTTCTGGTCCGCACCGGTCAGACCGAAGGTTCGGTTGATTTGGCTCGCATCGCAGGTCTGCGCACCGCCGGCATCATCTGCGAAATTATGAAGGACGACGGCACCATGGCGCGCATGCCCGATCTGGAGATCTTTGCCCAGCAGCATGGCCTGAAGATCGCCACCATCGCCGATCTGGTCGCCTATCGCCTGCGCAAGGACGTGCTGGTGCGCCGCGCCGCAGAGGCCCGGCTGCCCACCTTCCACGCCGGCGAGTTCCGTCTGATCGCCTATCAAAACGATGTTGACGGTCAGGAGCATGTGGCCCTAGTCAAAGGCGAGATCAATCCGGAAGAGCCGGTGATGGTGCGCGTCCATTCCGAATGCCTGACCGGCGACGTGTTTGGCTCCGCCCGTTGCGACTGCGGCTCGCAGCTGCATGCGGCCATGCGCATGGTTGAGCAGGAGGGCCGGGGCGTGGTGCTGTATATGCGCCAGGAGGGTCGCGGCATCGGCCTGATCAACAAGCTCAAGGCCTACAAATTGCAGGACAACGACGGCCTGGACACGGTCGAGGCCAACATTCGTCTCGGGTTCAAACCGGATCTGCGCGATTACGGCATCGGCGCCCAGATCCTCCGCGATTTAGGCGTGCGCAAAATGCGCCTTTTGACTAATAATCCCAAAAAGATTATCGGCCTGGAGGGCTACGGGCTCGAAGTGGCGGATCGCCTGCCCATCGAGATTCCCGGCGACGAGGAAAACAAGGACTATCTGCGAACCAAACGCGATAAAATGGGGCACATCCTTGAATTGTACGGCGATCAGCCGATGGGATGCATCACCAGGGATCCGTGATATTTTAACTACAGGAAACAGCATGGCACAGTATCTTGAAGGGCATTTACAGGGCGCGGGACGTAAAATCGGCATTGTCGTGGCCCGGTTTAATTCGTTTATCTCCGAAAAACTGCTGGAAGGGGCGATCGACACCTTGGTGCGTTCCGGGGTCAACACCGACGACATCGTGGTTGCCCGGGTGCCCGGAGCCTTTGAAATTCCTCTGGCAGCGCAAAAAATGGCGAGGTCGGGCAAGTATGAGGCGGTTATCTGTCTCGGCGCGGTGATTCGCGGCGCCACGCCCCATTTTGATTACGTGGCCGGCGAAGTGGCCAAGGGCACGGCTCAGGTGATGCTCGACGCCTCCATTCCGGTGCTTTTCGGCGTCTTGACCACCGAAACCATCGAGCAGGCCATTGAGCGTGCCGGAACCAAGGCCGGCAACAAGGGCTCGGACGTGGCGGTTGCCGCGCTTGAAATGATCAATCTGCTGGAAGCGATCGGCTGATCGCCTGTGCGCGCCTGCTTGCGGCGCTCTTTCTTCACCTTTACCGATAGTTATAGAATTTCATGGGATTACGTCGCAAATCGCGGGAGTTGGCCTTGCAGTTTTTATTCAGCCACGATTTTCAGGAGCGCTCCGGCGCTCCTGAAGAGGTGGGCATAGATTTTGACGTCTTTTGTCAGGCCTTTGACGTCAGTGAACAATCCTTGCCCTACGGTCGTGAACTGATCCAGGGCATCTGCCGAGACTGCGACGCAATCGATGCCCTCCTGGCGGAACATTCGCACAATTGGCGGGTGGAGCGCATGTCCCATGTGGATCGGAACATTCTGCGCATTGCCGTGTATGAAATGCGCGACTGCGACCAGGCGCCCGCCCAGGTGGCCATCAATGAGGCCCTGGAGATTGCCAAGCGCTATTCCATCGGCGAATCTGTAGCGTTTATCAACGGCATTCTTGACGCCGTGCAGGCCTCGTTGCCTCGATAAATCCCGCCTGTCGCCGGGAGGCCGCTTGTCTTTCCTTCAGACTTCGCCACCCTGGTTCCACTCTTTCGCTCTGCCGCCGCGTTGGTGATTGCCGCCGGCAGTCTCCCTATCAGGGCGAGGAGAGTGATTGGTATTTTTTCGGGATACAATCCTTCCCGCCATTGCCCATCTCGCCCGTGCGTGTTTCAGGGCGCCTAAGCGGCCGCCGCAACGACGCCGAGGACGCGACTTGTCTTTGCAGCTTGCACGGCGTGACCATCTCGGGCCTTATTTGAGCACCTTGGTATGTCCACATCCGTCTCGCGACCGCAGCCCAGAAGCCGGCAAGAGGTTGTTTCTCTCATCCTCCTGTTTTTTGTACTCTTTCTTTTGTTGGCCCTTGGCAGCTACATCCTGCCGCTGCTTGGCCCGGAGCCCGCCCTGCAGCAACCGGCCGCCAATTGGTGCGGTGCCATTGGTTTCTATTTTGCTCACTACCTGTTGTCGATTCTCGGCCTGATTGCCGTTTTTCCCGTGGGCATCCTTGGCTACGCCATGACCACGGTGCTGCTGTCGCGTCCCGCAACCAATCGCCTGCCCGCCATAGTCGCAGGCGTCTCCGGCGCCATGATCAGCTCTTCAGGGCTGTTCGGCGCCTTTGAGCAGATGCTTTTGCCGGCTGCCTTTGTGGCGCCCGGCGGCTATTTGGGCTCTCTGGTCTGGACCCTGCTGCGCGGCGCTATCGGCGGTGTCGGTTCGGTGCTAGTGCTGCTGTTGCTGCTGATTTTTTCTCTGATGGCCTCGGTGCGATTTTCTCCTTTGGCCCTGGTGCGGCGCAGGTCAGCGGAAGTTGGCGTCGCCCAACCGCTCGCGAAGCCATTGGAATCAGAGGCGGCAAGCCCGGAACGGCGCGTGAAAGCCCCTGCCGCTCCGAAAACGGCGGCAAAAAAATCCCAGCCTGCGCCTGAAACCGTTACCCCCCCTGCGGTGCATGAGCCGTTGAAAAACGCGCCAAAACAGAAGCAGGAGGCTTCGATCGAGGATCGCGGTCCTAAAGCGCCGCGATTGAGCGATTTCCAACTGCCGCCGCTGACCTTGCTCGATCAGAACGACGAGGACGATATTGAGTTGAGCCGCGAACACTACTATGAGGTGAGCGCCACCTTGCTGGCCAAACTTCAGGATTTCGGGGTGCAGGGAACAGTGGCTGGCATTTCGCCGGGGCCGGTGGTCACCACCTACGAATTTGCTCCGGCGCCGGGGGTCAAGATCAACAAGATCGTCACCTTGGCGGACGACTTGGCCATGGTGCTCAAGGTGGATCGGGTGCGGATTGTCGGCTCCATACCCGGTAAGGCGGCCATCGGCATTGAAATTCCCAATCCGATCCGTAAAACCGTATTCCTGCGCGATATCCTCTTGACCGACGAGTACCAGGACGCCGCTTCCATGCTCACCCTGGCGCTTGGCTTTGACGTCATTGGCCGGCCGGTGGTGGCCAATCTGGCGCGAATGCCCCACCTGTTGATCGCCGGCGCGACCGGGGCGGGCAAATCGGTGGCGATCAACGCCTTTATCGCCTCCATCCTGTTCAAGGCCACGCCTGATGACGTGCGCTTGCTGATGATCGATCCCAAGCGGATCGAATTGTCGATGTACGACGACATACCTCATCTGCTCCACCCGGTGGTGGTCGAGGCGAAAATGGCGTCGCGGGCGCTGTTGTGGGCCGTGCGCGAAATGGAACGCCGCTATCGTCTGCTTGAAGAGCGGCGGGTGAAATCCTTTGCCTCCTACAACAACGTCGCTGAAGAAAAACTGCCCTATATTGTCATTATTGTCGATGAGCTCGCCGATTTGATGATGGTCGCCTCAAAAGATGTGGAAACGTCCATCGCTCGCTTGGCGCAGATGGCGCGCGCTGCCGGGATGCACATTATTCTGGCGACGCAGCGCCCTTCAGTGGACGTGCTCACCGGGTTGATCAAGGCTAATTTTCCCACGCGAATATCGTTTAAGGTTTCGTCCAAGGTCGATTCGCGCACCATCCTTGACGGTTCCGGCGCCGAGCACCTCCTGGGCATGGGGGACATGCTTTTCCTCCCGCCCGGCGCCGCCAAGCTGCAGCGCATCCACGGCGCCTTTATTTCCGAGCACGAAACCGAGCGACTGGTCGAGTGTCTGAAGCTGCAGGGGAGCGCCGAATACGACGAGTCCGTGCTGCAGGTGGTTGAAGAAGAGACGGAAGGCGTTGCAACCGGCGAGGAGGAGTATGATGAAAAATATGACGAAGCCGTCGCCGTGGTGACGGAAACAGGGCAGGCTTCGATCTCCATGGTGCAGCGTCGGCTGCGCGTTGGCTACAATCGCGCCGCAAGGATGATCGAAATCATGGAGAAGGAAGGCGTCGTCGGCCCCGCCGACGGCTCGCGGCCGCGTGAGGTTTTTGCCCGATCAAGCTATAGCGAGGATGATTGACCGGCGTGCGATGAGAGGCGCGCAAGGTGCCTTTGGTTCGCTGGCGCCGAGTTCAGCGTGTGGGAAAGAGTTGCCAGACGGCATGTTTATCAGTATGTATCCATAATTCTGATGCTTTGGTTAAATTTTGCTGTTCAGCCTTGTTTTGACGATTTTTCTTGACATAGGTGGGGCAACAAATTAAAAGACTCACACAACCAGAATGAGTGGCTGTTCATTTTTTGAAAAATAATAAAATGTCTGAAAAGACGTGTAAAATGAGCATGTTCTGAAAAATGGTTGCGGTGGAAAACGGATGGCTGCACGACGTGAGTATTTGTTTTTCTTGAAGCAAGAAGCTAGAGGTTATTGGCTGTCCAGTTCGGACGCCATAAAGGAAAATCCAAGTGAGGAGGTAGTTTAATGCCAAGTTACGTAGATCCTTCAAAATGTGATGGTTGCAAGGGCGGCGATAAGACCGCTTGCATGTACATCTGCCCCAACGATCTGATGGTTCTCAATGTTGAGGCCATGAGAGCGTACAATCAGGAGCCGGATGCATGCTGGGAGTGCTACTCCTGTGTTAAGATTTGCCCGCAAGGCGCTATCTTTGTTCGTGGCTATGACGACTTCGTGCCCATGGGCGGCCAGGTTCATCCGATGCGTTCTTCCGATTCCATCATGTGGACCGTTAAGTTCCGCAATGGCAACGTAAAACGTTTTAAATTCCCGATTCGGACCACCGCTGAAGGCGCTGCCAACGAGTACGCCGGTCAGAAGGGTGCAAACCTTGACGACGAGTGTTTGTTGCTCGAGGGCAATCTGCCGACCCCCACTAAGCTGGCCTAAGCGTCAACGGGAAACAAGGGTTCACTCAAAATTCTATTCTGAAAATACTACTGAGGAGATAGAAATATGGCATTACCAAATAAGCCGAAAGGCGAGCTTGCCGCCGTTGTCGATCCGGAAATCGTTGAGCATAGCTGTGACGTGCTGATCGTCGGCGGTGGTATGGCTGCTTGCGGCGCCGCTTTTGAGATCAAGAAATGGGCTCCGGAAGGCATGAAAATCATCCTGGTGGACAAGGCGTCCATGGAGCGCTCCGGCGCTGTAGCCCAGGGCCTTTCCGCTATTAACACCTACATCGGCGAGAACGCCATCGAAGACTATGTCAAGATGGTTCGCAACGACCTGATGGGCGTTGTCCGCGAAGACCTGATCTACGACCTTGGTCGTCACGTTGACGAGTCCGTAAAGCTGTTTGAGGAGTGGGGTCTGCCCGTTTGGAAGAGAGCCGAAGACGGATCCAACCTTGACGGTTCCAAGCCTGCAAAAACCCTCCGTGAGGGCGGCGCTCCGGTACGTACCGGCAAGTGGCAGATCATGATCAACGGCGAATCCTACAAATGCATCGTAGCTGAGCCGGCCAAGAAGGCGTTGGGCGAAGAGAACATTCATGAGCGTGTTTTCATCGTTAAGATGTTGCTTGACAAAAACAAAGACAACACCATCGCCGGTGCTGTTGGTTTCTCCACCCGTGAGAACAAAGTTCATGTTTACAAATGCAAAGCAGCTCTCGTAGCCTGCGGCGGCGCTGTTAACATCTTCCGTCCCCGGTCCACCGGTGAAGGTAAAGGCCGTGCATGGTACCCGGTATGGAACGCTGGTTCCACCTACACCATGTGTGCACAGGTTGGCGCAACCCTGACCATGATGGAAAACCGCTTCACACCGGCGCGCTTCAAAGACGGTTACGGCCCGGTTGGCGCATGGTTCCTGCTGTTCAAGGCCAAAGTGCAGAACGGTCTTGGCGAGTTCTACGCCAACAGCCCTGCAGTTAAGGAAGAGTTGGCCCAGTTCATGCCGTACGGCGCTTCTGCGGTTACCCCGACCTGTCTGCGCAACCACCTGATGCTCAACGAGCTGAAGGCTGGCCGCGGTCCGATCTACATGGCTACCGACGTTGCTCTGAACGCCTTCCTGGATGCACAGCGTGCAGCCGGCAAAGACGAGAAAGAAGTGAAGAAGTTCTGGAAGCATCTTGAGTCTGAGGCTTGGGAAGATTTCTTGGATATGTCCGTTGGTCAGGCTGGTCTGTGGGCCGGCGCCGATATCGAGCCGGAGAAAGTTGGTTCCGAGATCATGCCGACCGAACCCTACATGCTGGGTTCTCACTCCGGTTGTTGCGGCATCTGGACCTCAGGTCCGGAAGAGAGCTGGGTACCGGCAATCGACGGCCCACGTTCGCATCAGTACAAGTGGGGCTACAACCGTATGACCACCGTTAACGGTCTGTTCACCGCAGGTGACGGCGTTGGCGCATCCGGTCACAAGTTCTCCTCCGGCTCTCATGCCGAGGGTCGTATCTGTGCAAAACAGATGGTGAAATATTGCCGCGACAACGCTGCATTCGCCCCTGAATTGGCGCAGACCCCCAAAGAACTGGCTGACGAGATCTACGCACCGGTCAAGCTGTACAACCAGTTCAAGGATGCCTCCACCGCAGCCGACGTCAATCCGAACTATGTAAAACCGTCCGGAATGATGATGCGTCTGATGAAAGCCACCGACGAGTACGGCGGTGGTGTTGCAACCTACTACATGACCTCCGGCAAGCTGCTGAACATCTGTCTGGATCTGCTCCGCTTGATGCGTGAAGATGCAGCGAAGATGGCAGCCGGCGACCTGCACGAGTTGATGCGCGCTTGGGAGAACTATCACCGCATCTGGTGTGTAGAGACCCACATCCGTCACATCGAGTTCCGTAAAGAGTCCCGTTACCCCGGATTCTACTATCGCTCCGATTATCCGACCTGTGATGATGAGAACTGGAAGGTATTCGTTAACTCCACCTTTGATCCTAAGACCAATGAGTGGAAGTGCGAGAAGGTCAATTGCGTGAACATCATCGAGACCACTCCTTGGATCTGATCTCGAGACGACACTAATTGTCTCCAACAAAATCTCCAGACTCCCTTGTGGGGTCTGGAGATTTTTTGTATACAGCTCTGATTTTGTTTGAGTTGATGCGAAAGATGAAGTAATTTTTCACATTTCGGATCAATTGAACCAGAAATCACCTTTCATCAATACCAGCAGTTATGGAGGTTTGGCATGAGTGACACTGCAGGCAATGGTGCGGTACTGGTTGTGGGTGGCGGTATAAGTGGTTTGACCGCCGCGCTTGAAGCTGCTGAAGTCGGCAACGACGTTTTTCTGATCGAGAAAAACTCTTATTTTGGTGGCCGCGTAGCCCAGCTCAATCAGTATTTCCCCAAACTTTGTCCCCCAACATGTGGACTTGAGATCAATTTCAAACGCATCAAGGACAACCGTAAAATTAGAACCTACACCCTGACCACCGTGAAGTCGATCTCCGGCGGGCCTGGCAACTTTGAGGTTCAGCTGGAAACAGCGCCCCGCTACATCAACTCCAACTGCACCGCTTGCGGCGATTGCGCCCAGGTCTGCACCGACGAGATTGAAGACGCCTTCAACTTTGGCATGGGCAAGACCAAGGCCGCTTATCTGCCCCACGAGATGGCGTTTCCTCGCCGTTATGTGCTGGCCAAAGAAGCGTGTTCCGCCTCCTGTCTGGACGCCGTCAAGGCCGCCTGCAAGTACAACGCCGTTGAGTTGGACATGCAGCCCAAAACCTTTACGCTGAAGGTCAGCTCCATTATCTGGTCGACCGGTTGGAATCCTTACGACGCCAACAAGATCACCAATTTGAATTACAATTCCTCTCAGGCGATCATCACCAATATGATGATGGAGCGCTTGGCTGCCGACAACGGTCCGACAAAAGGCAAAATCGTCCGCCCCGGCGACAACAAGGAGCCGGCCTCCTTTGCCTTTGTGCAATGCGCCGGATCGCGCGATGAGAACCATTTGCAGCACTGCTCCTATATCTGCTGCATGGCCACCTTCAAGCATATTTCCTATATCCGGAGCCAGTATCCGGACGCCAAGATTTATGTGTTTTACATTGATCTGCGCACCCCTGGGAAATACGAGCATTTCCGTGAAAAGTTCATGGCTGATGCAAACACCACCTTTATCAAAGGCAAGGTGGCCGACATTGTTGCCGAACGCGACGGCGGCGTCACCGTGGTTGCTGAAAACGCGATCACCGGTGCGAAAGTGCATCAAAAGGTCGACCTCTGTGTCCTGGCGACTGGCATGGAACCGGCTCTTGGCGAGCAGGGCAAGGCTTTGGGCGTAACTATGGACGGCAACGGATTTGTCGTTTCCAGTCCGGAAAAGGGCATGATGTCAGCTGGCTGCGCTAAATCAGCCGTTGATGTTTACTCCAGTGGGCAATCCTCCACTGCAGCTGCTCTCAAAGCTATTCAGATCGGACGGTAGGAGGAGAGTCAATGAAAAAAGTATATGGTGCATATCTCTGTACTGGTTGTGGCATTGGCAATGTCCTCGATGTAGACGGATTAAAAGACGCGGCTGCCGACGCCGGCATCGCCATGCAGGACCACGGTTGCCTGTGCGGGGCCGATGGTCGCGCGTTTATTGAGAAAGACATTGCCGAGAAGGGCGTGAACACCATTGTCGTGTGCGCTTGTTCACCACGCGTCATGCAGCAGGAATTTAATTTCGGCGAGCAGACCATCACCGTGCGCGGCAACCTGCGTGAGCATGTGGCGTGGACTGCGGGCGAACCGAAGGAAGACGGCAGCGTCGATGATTTTCTCCAGGAAATGGGCACGGACTATGTGCGCATGGCTGTGACCAGAGCTCAGAAAACCGAGTTGCCGGTTCCCTACACCATGGAGAGCATCAGCAAAAAAATTCTGGTCATGGGCGGCGGCATTGCGGGTTTAACTGCGGCGAAAGAGGCTGCAAAAGCCGGTTATGCAGTGACCCTGGTTGAAAAAGACGCGCAGTTGGGCGGCAAAGCGCTGGGCTGGCGGAAGATGTTTCCGACTGCGTACCCGTATTCCGAACTGGAAAGTCCTAATATTCAGCAGCTGATTGCCGAAGTTCAGGGCGACAGCAAAATCACTGTAAAGACGGCCTGTGAAGTTGCGCGGATCGGCGGCGCTCCAGGCCAGTTCAATGTGACCCTCAAGGCTGCCGGCGCCGTTACCGAGTGGGACGCTCCCGCCAAGGTTACCGCTGATCAGCAGGATCTCATCAACAAGGGTGAGGTGGACGATCCTAACAAGGGGCTGCAAAAGTACACGCTGTTGAATCCAGACGGCGAGATCTTCGGCGCCGTTGTCCTGGCCACCGGCTGGAAGCCTGCCGATGTATCCCAATACGAACATCTGGGTTACGGCAAGCTGACCAATGTGGTCACCAACGCCGAGTTTGAAAAGTTGGCTAAAAACGGCAAGGTCCCGGCCCGTGTCGCTTTTGTGCAGAGCCCTGGCGGCAAAGAGAACGACAAAGACTTCCCGTACTGCAACTCGGTCACTTCCATGGTGGCTTTAAAGCAAGCCAACTATGTTGTCGAAGACAACCCGGTGGACGGCAAGGCCTATATTCTCTATCAGCATATGCGCACCCCCGGCAACACTGAGTTGTTTTACAAGGGTATGCAGGCGCAGGACGGCGTGTTTATGACCAAGGCTGCAGTCACCAAGGTCGCTGCGGCCGGCAACGGTTTGACCGTCGATGTTGAAGACAACCTGCTGGGCGAGAATCTGCAACTGGAAGTTGACATGGTGGTTCTTGCCGCCGGCATGGTCCCGACCACCGCCGCAGAGAATGTGATCAATTTGGCGTACCGTCAGGGACCTGCCTTCTTGGATCTTGATCTCTTCGACGGATATGCTGATTCGCATTTCATCTGTTTTCCTTACGAGACCAGAAGAACCGGCATTTATACATGTGGCGGCGTGCGCAAAGCCGAGACCATGGAGGAAACCATTGACGACGCCACCGGCGCTGCGTTGAAAGCCATTCAATGCATTGAGTCGGCCAATCGAGGCGTTGCCGTGCATCCCAGGTCCGGCGATCAAACCTATCCTGACTTCTTCTTCTCGCGTTGCACCCAGTGCAAACGCTGTACAGAGGAATGTCCGTTTGGCGCGCTGGACGACGACGAGAAGGGAACGCCGTTGCCTAATCCGACCCGTTGTCGCCGCTGCGGCACCTGCATGGGCGCTTGTCCTGAGCGCATCATTAATTTTGCCGACTACAGCATCGACATGATCGGATCAATGGTCAAATCCATTGAAGTTCCCGACGACGATGAGGAAAAATTGCGCGTCGCCGTGTTTGTATGCGAAAACGACGCTTATCCCGCGATTGATATGTCAGGTATGCACCGTAACAAAATCAACCGCCTTGTTCGCTTCATTCCGGTTCGTTGTTTGGGATCGGTGAACATGGTGTGGATTAAGGACGCCATGTCTTCAGGCATGGACGGCGCATTGTTGCTTGGCTGCAAGTACGGCGACGATTATCAATGCCACTTTGTTAAGGGATCCGAGATCGCCACCAGGCGTATGGAGAACATCGGCGAAACCTTAGGTTCGCTCGGCCTGGAGCCTGAACGCTGCGGCGTGCGGGAAATCGCCATCTCCGACTACGATAAAATTCCTGCCATCATCGATGAATTTGTCGAGGAAATCGTGGCAATGGGACCCAATCCGTTCAAGGGCTTCTGATTTATACGAGCCTTTTTTCTGCCGCCGCCTTCAGTTGAAGGTGGCGGCAACTCTATTAGTCTGTGACCCAAGCCTACTGACGCGCAGATCATCACCTTTCATGACAGGAGGAAATAATGTCTATGAACGTGCAACCCGATCTTGATTTTATCAAAGCCATGAAGGAGGCGGGTGGCGACACTTTGAAAAAGTGTTATCAGTGTGCGACCTGTTCGGTCGCCTGCCCGCTTTCCTCTGACACCAATCCTTTTCCCAGAAAGCAGATGATTCTTGCTCAGTGGGGTTTAAAGGACAAACTTGTCAGCGATGCAAACATTTTCCTTTGTCACCAATGCGGCGACTGCACTGAGATGTGCCCCCGCGGAGCGCGGCCCGGCGATGTCCTCGGCGCTATTCGCTCCTACGCCTACCGCTCCTTGGGGTGGCCCACCGCATTGGCGTCACTGTGCGCATCCGCCAAAAACCTGCCCATGCTGATTGGCATTCCGGCTGTCGCCATTTTTATTTTATGGTTGATTTCTGGCGGCATGCACATCCCGACAGGCGAGCATTTCGCCAAAGCCGGTTACACCCAGTTCTTTGGACATTGGGATTTCCGTCTGCTTGCAAAAAATGTTTTGTTTATTGACATCATTATGCTGACTGCCGCCGGCATTGCGGTAACCTCGGTGTACAAAGGCGTTTCAACTCTGTGGAAAGGCATGGAATCTTCCATTGGACTGAAAGATGTGCCTTATCGCCCTTCCGTGACTCAATTCGTCAAATTGTTTTTGTGGCCGTCCGTTATTGAGATACTGCAGCACGCCCGTTTTAAAGAATGCACCGTGAACGCGGATCGGGTCAAAGGACATCAACCCTTAATGTTTGGCTTTATCGGCCTTTTTATCGTCACCTGTTATTCCCTGTTTACCCAGGATGTTATTGGCATTTTTATTCCGTCGATGCATGGCCCCATTTCGATGTGGAATCCGGTAAAATTGCTGGCGAACGTCTCTGCCGTGGCGATGATTGCCGGCATTGGTATTTTGTGGATGAACAGAACGAAAATGGAAACCGCTGGAAAAGCATCCAACACCTTTTATGATTGGTTCCTTATCTGGATCATTATGGGAGTTGGCGTGACTGGCCTTTCTGCCGAGTTGTTGCGACTAGTAGGCATCCCTTCTCTGGGCTACGTTGTGTACTACCTGCACCTGATTTCTGTTGTTATGCTCTTTTTGTACATGCCGTACACCAAATTTGCCCATATTGTGTACCGGACCTTTGCCATGGCGTTTGAGCGTTATCGGGAGTCGTCGTACATCAAAAATCCCTTGAATCAGTAAAATCCGGTTTTTTATCGGTTGGCGCTTGCAGACCGAAGGCCTTGGCCTTCGGTCTTTTTTTTGAAGCGTTTATTAAACAAAATAAACATTGATTTTTTAAAAATACAGGGTATAATTGCCGGGTTCGTGCTGGCGTAGCTCAATTGGCAGAGCACCTGATTTGTAATCAGGGGGTTGCGGGTTCAAGTCCCATCGCCAGCTCCAGGTTGAGTTAGAAAACAAAAGCCAGAAAGCAGCTGGCAAGAATGTGTTGTCTGCTTTCTGTCTTTTGTTTTCTGGTTATATGTGGAGGGGTTCCCGAGCGGCCAAAGGGAACAGACTGTAAATCTGTCGGCGGAGCCTTCGGAGGTTCGAATCCTCCCCCCTCCACCACCACATGATAAGTGCGTTTGCTGCTTTGATGTAATTGGCAAGCGGGAATAGCTCAATGGTAGAGCATCAGCCTTCCAAGCTGAGGGTTGCGGGTTCGAGTCTCGTTTCCCGCTCCAGTTTTATTTGTTGGTGGCCGCACCGCATTCTGTATGTTCATTGCCCGCGTAACTCAGTGGTAGAGTACCTCCTTGGTAAGGAGGAAGCCATCGGTTCAAGTCCGATCGCGGGCTCCAAAGTATCAGTCGATTGGTAAAAAGGGGTCGATTGAGTCTGATTGAACTTTTGCCCAAGGAGACATGAGATGGCGAAGGAAAAATTTGAGCGGACAAAGCCGCATGTCAATGTAGGAACAATAGGTCATATCGACCATGGCAAAACAACTCTGACAGCCGCTATTACTCGGGTTCTGTCAACTAAAGGCATGGCCAAGTTCACCGATTTCAGTGAAATTGACAAGGCGCCTGAAGAGAAAGAACGTGGCATTACCATTGCGACGGCTCACGTTGAGTATGAAACTGCTTCTCGCCACTACGCGCATGTGGATTGCCCAGGTCATGCTGATTATATCAAGAACATGATTACTGGCGCTGCTCAGATGGACGGCGCAATTTTGGTTGTGGCTGCAACTGACGGCCCTATGCCGCAAACGCGGGAGCATATTTTGCTGGCCCGTCAGGTTGGCGTCCCTGCGATGGTTGTCTTCTTGAATAAATGCGACATGGTCGATGACCCTGAGCTGATTGAACTGGTTGAGATGGAGCTGCGTGAGCTGCTCGACAAGTATGATTTTCCTGGCGATGATATTCCAATTATCCAGGGCTCTGCGCTCAACGCTCTCGAGTTCCCGGAGGATGCGGACAAATCCAAATGCATCTGGGACTTGATGGCGGCGGTTGACAGCTATATCCCGCAGCCTGAGCGCGCTATTGACAAGCCATTCTTGATGCCGGTTGAGGATGTTTTTTCAATTTCTGGCCGTGGCACCGTGGCTACCGGTCGTATTGAACGCGGCGTGGTTCATGTTGGCGACGAAGTCGAGATAGTTGGTATTCGGCCGACTGCAAAAACCACCTGCACCGGCGTTGAAATGTTCCGTAAGTTGCTTGATGAAGGGCAAGCTGGCGATAATATTGGCGCCTTGCTGCGCGGCGTCAAGCGTGAGGAGATTGTTCGCGGGCAGGTTCTTGCTAAGCCCGGCTCAATCAAGCCGCACAAAAAATTCAAGGCTGAAGCCTATATTCTGAACAAGGAAGAGGGTGGTCGTCATACCCCATTCTTCAACGGTTATCGTCCGCAGTTTTACTTTCGGACCACTGACGTTACCGGTGTCTGCACACTCGAAGAGGGTGTCGAGATGGTAATGCCCGGCGACAACATTCACATCACGGGTGAATTGATTACCCCGATTGCGATGGAAGCTGGGCTTCGCTTCGCAATCCGTGAGGGTGGCCGCACTGTTGGCGCCGGCGTCGTTAGTGAAATTATCGAATAATGATTGCCTTCTCCTTGCGAGGGCGATATTGAAGTGAAAAAAGCAGCCGGGCATGCCCGGCTGCTGTCACTCTGTAGGGCTAAATATGAGAGATAACATAACGTTGGCTTGCCAGGATTGTAAGCAGCGCAATTACACCACCACGAAGAATAAGAAAACCGTGCCGCACAAACTGGAGCTGAAAAAATATTGCCCTTTTTGTAAAACACATACACCGCACAAAGAAACCAAATAAACAGGCCAGTAGCTCTAATGGTAGAGCACCGGACTCCAAATCCGGGGGTTGGGGGTTCGAGTCCCTCCTGGCCTGCCACTGAGACTTCACAGCAATGTGAATCATAATTTTCTCAGCATTATAATGTCGACAAAAAAAGCAACTCGCGTCAGCAAAATTGGCATGGAAGATAACAAGGCTTCGGGAGAACAGGAAGGTAAATCTTCTTTTTCCCCTTCTGGTATCCGCCAGTTTTTTCTGGAAGTGCAATCCGAGTTTCGCAAAATCGTTTGGCCTGGAAAGAAACCTACAGCTGGTTTGACGGGTTTTGTCATTTTGCTGGTGGTTGTAATTTCTCTTTACCTGGGTTCTGTCGATCTTCTTTTAGGAAAACTGGTGTCGACTGTCCTCAAATGATTGGCACGCTGGGAAAAATTCATGGCTAAATGTTGGTATATTGTCCATACGCACACTGGTTTTGAAAATAAGGTTAAAGCGACTCTTGAAGAGCGCATTAAATTAGCCGGACAGGACGAGATGTTCGGAGATATCCTTGTGCCCACTGAACAGGTTGTTGAAATGGTAAAGGGGGCAAGGAAAACTTCTGAACGAAAATTTTTTCCTGGGTACATTCTCGTCAACATGGAGATGAACGAACACTCCTGGCACACGGTTCAAGAAACACCCCGGGTTACAGGTTTTGTCGGAATCAATATGAGCCAAGCGGGGACTGATCGAGATATTTATAAAAAAATCCCATCGTTGACCGAAAAAGAAGCGCATAAAATTTTAGGCCGAATAGCTGACGGAGCTAATAAGCCGAAACCCAAGGTTGTTTTTGTCGAGGGTGACGCAGTTCGTGTCGTCGATGGTCCGTTTGCCAATTTCCAAGGCGTTATCGAAGAGGTTTTTCCGGACAAAGGGCGAGTGAAGGTTATGGTGTCGATATTCGGACGTTCCACGCCGGTTGAACTAGAATATATCCAGGTGAGTAAAAATTGAGCTCCCGGTTTATCGGGGAGGTTTGAACCATGGCAAAAAAAATACAAGCATTTATTAAATTACAGATTCCGGCCGGCAAGGCTAATCCATCTCCGCCTGTCGGGCCAGCGCTTGGCCAGCACGGCGTTAACATCATGGATTTCTGTAAAGCGTTTAACGCTCAAACCCAATCAGTCGGCGACACGATCATCCCGGTCGTTATTACCGTCTACTCGGATCGGTCCTATAGTTTTATTACTAAAACGCCGCCTGCTTCTGTGTTGCTGAAAAAAGCCGCTGGATTGAAAAGTGGCTCAAGCAATCCCAAAAAGGATCGTGTTGCAGAGCTTGACCAAGCCAAAATTCGAGAAATCGCAGAAACTAAAATGCCTGATCTCAATGCCTACGACATTGAGCATGCGGTGCGGATTATTGAGGGCACAGCTAGAAGTTGCGGCATCACTGTCATTAAATAATTTTTAGATATTCGCTAACCTATGCGTATCCACAAAACGCATCAGGGAGAATAGGGAGGCTATTATGCCCATTCGTGGAAAAAATTACAAGAACGCTGTCGCTGGCTTGGATCGTCGTGCAATGCACGATCTCTCTGATGCTCTTGAAAACCTTCTTAAAGCGAAATTTGCCAAGTTCGACGAATCTGTCGATGTGGCTGTTCGTTTAGGCGTTGATCCTCGTCATGCTGATCAGATGGTGCGTTCCAGCGTTATTCTGCCTAACGGCACAGGCAAAACTGCACGAGTGCTTGTTTTCGCCAAAGGTGAAAAGGAAAAAGAGGCGTTGGCCGCCGGAGCCGATTACGCCGGTTCCGATGAATTGATTACAAAAATTAAAGATGGTTGGCTTGACTTTGACAAAACCATTGCGACCCCGGATATGATGGGCGAGGTCGGTAAAATTGGACGTATTCTCGGGCCGCGTAATTTAATGCCCAACGCCAAGCTGGGAACCGTTACCTTTGATGTTGATCGTGTTGTTAATGAAATCAAGAAAGGCAAGGTCGATTTTCGCGTCGACAAGGCCGGCGTTGTTCACGCAGTCATGGGCAAAAGCTCGTTTGGCGTGGAGAAGTTGACTGAGAACGTGTTGGCCTTCATTGATAAATTGATTCAACTGAAGCCAGCCACCAGTAAAGGCGTCTACTTGCGTGCTATTTCATTGTCGTGCACTATGGGACCTGGGTTCAAAGTCGATCCTTTGCAAGTTCGATCGCTGATCAAAACAGCGTAATACAATGGTCAGCAATTTCTTTGCTGACTGTTGCATCTGAGTCAACCTATTTTAAGATTAACCTTAGGGAAGGTCAAAGACAGCAGGTACGGAAGTTTAATGGCTTGAATCAACGATGAAAGCTACCTGCCGAGGCCATGCCGGCACGCTATATTTAATGCCGGGTTATAGTCTTCATTCCTCTTTCTGCTCTTTTTGACAGTTCCCGTTTACAACTCAAGGAGGTACTAACGTTGAATCGCGATCAAAAGACCGATGTCATCAATGGACTCAACGAGACCTTTTCCAAAGCAAAGTTCGCCGTTGTCGCTGATTACCGCGGACTTAAAGTAACGGAACTGGAAAAACTACGCAAGAATCTTCGTCAGAGCGATGCTCAAATCCAAATTGCAAAGAACACTTTGCTCAAATTGGCAGTCAAGGGAACCGCATATGAAGGTCTTAGCGATTCTTTTAGCGGCACCACGGCAGTGGCCATCGGTTTTACCGAACCGGTTGGTCCTTCCAAGGCTCTAGCTGCTTTTGCCACAGAGTTTACTGCATTCTCCATTCGTTCAGCTGCGCTTGAAGGCAAAATGCTGCGCGCGGAAGATGTGGTTGCTTTGTCCAAACTACCCAGCAGGGAAGAGTTGCTGGGCAAGTTGTTGGGTACCATGGCGGCTGTTCCAACTGGATTTGTACGCGTTCTGAGCGCGGTGCCGCAGAAATTGCTGTATGCGTTTTCTGCGATCAAAGATCAGAAAGAAAGTTAAATCAAAACACCCCTCGCGATACGTGAGGGGTAAACGAGTATACCATTAGCCCGGAGGAATGAAATGGCTGTAACGAAAGAGGAAGTAATCGATTTTATTGCTAACATGACCGTACTTGAGCTTTCCGAACTCATCAAAGAGCTGGAAGAAAAGTTCGGAGTATCTGCTGCTGCCCCTATGGCTGTTGCCGTTGCTGCAGGCCCAGCTGACGGTGGAGCCGCCGCTGAAGAGAAAACTGAATTCGACGTTATCCTGACCAGTGCAGGCGACCAGAAGATTAAGGTAATCAAGGAAGTTCGCGCCATCACCTCTTTAGGGCTTAAAGAAGCCAAAGACTTGGTTGAAGGCGTTCCTGCAGCGGTAAAAGAAGGCGTCAGCAAGGACGAAGCTGCTGCAATCAAAACCCAAATCGAAGGTGCCGGCGGTACCGTCGAGATCAAATAATTATTTCTATCCTTTGCATTCTCGGGCACTTGTTGGCCCGAAGGCAAATCACCCCCCCATCAGGCAACGCTATAGGGCTTTTAGCCCCGTAGCGTTCCTGTGTTTGTAGGTTTTTCTATTTTTTCAGGTCGGATTGCTTTTTAAATTTAAGCTGTAATTTCAGATTAATATTAAATCGTGATCTGCGTCACGCGGAATGTTTCGAGGGAGCCATGAAAAGAGTACGTAAGAGCTTTGCTAAAACCAGCCAGATTATAGAGCCGCCTCATCTTATTGCAATGCAGCGGGAATCTTACGAGCACTTTCTGCAACGGGATATTGCGCCAGAGTTACGCAGGGAGCACGGACTGCAAGCCATATTTCGAAGCATTTTTCCTATATCAGATTTTAATGGATTGTGCTCTCTGGAATTCGTTCGATACTCATTCGGAGAGCCAAAGTATACGGTGGCCGAATGTATAGAACGCGGCATGACCTACGAGGCCCCGCTCAAAATCACCGTCAGGCTTATAACTTTTGATGTTGACGAAGAATCGGGCGTTCAATCGGTTCGAGACATTAAAGAACAGGAGGTGTTTCTGGGCGCTTTGCCGCTGATGACGCAAGACGGCGTTTTCGTAGTGAACGGCACGGAGCGGGTTATTGTCAACCAGCTGCAGCGTTCGCCTGGTCTTTTTTACACGCACGATCACGGCAAATCGCATGCCTCCGGGAAACGACTCTACTCCGCCCGCATTATTCCTGTGCGTGGTTCCTGGCTTGATTTTGAATTCGACATAAAAGACGTGCTATATGTCCGCATTGACCGCCGACGGAAACTCCCTGTAAGCGTCCTGCTTAAAGCGTTGGGGTATGACGAAGAAGGGCTGCTGAATGAGTTTTATCATTCGGATATGGTGCTCGTTGACGGTGAAAAATACTCCATTGCCTTTAACTCGGTCACTTTTGCCAACCAACGTCTCAACACAGACATTATTAATCCCAATGACGGATCGGTTGTCGCCAAAAAAGGAAAAAAGGTCACCAAAACCCTTGCCAAAAAAATTGAAAATTTAGGCGTCTCTTCATTACCGGTCAATGCGGAAGATCTCCATGGGCGGTTTTTCGCCAATGACATTGTCAATGCACAAAACGGCGAGATCATTTTCAAGTGCAACGACACTGTTACCCCGGCAGCTCTACAAACACTTGCCGATGTCGGAATCAATACCTTCTCACTGCTCTTCATTGACGGCGTTAATTTCAGTGAATCGTTTCGCAAGACCCTGCTGTTGGATAAAATCAAGGATACCGACGAGGCCCTGATAGAAATTTATCGTCGCTTGCGTCCCTCCAGCCCGCCAACTCAAGAGGTCGCCAAATCCTTTTTTGACAATTTGTTTTTCAATGCCGCCACCTATGATTTATCCGAGGTTGGGCGCTATAAAATCAACACCAAGCTTGAAGTCGACACACCCATTGAGGTGCGTACCTTGACCCAGGAAGACATCGTCAAAAGCGTCAAATATTTGGTGCGAATCAAGGATGAACTAAAAGACGGCGACGACATCGATCACTTGGGCAATCGCCGGGTGCGAACTGTGGGCGAACTTTGCGAGAATCAGTTCCGCATGGGGCTGGTTCGGATGGAGCGTGCCATCAAGGAACGGATGACTCTGCAGGAAATTGAAACCTTAATGCCGCATGATCTCGTCAACCCTAAACCAGTGACCTCGGCAATTAAGGAGTTCTTTGGCACCAGTCAGTTGTCGCAGTTTATGGACCAAACGAATCCCCTGTCCGAGGTTACCCATAAGCGACGACTTTCCGCATTGGGACCTGGCGGTCTTTCCCGTGAACGCGCCGGTTTTGAAGTGCGCGACGTCCACCCCACCCATTATGGTCGGATTTGCCCGGTTGAAACCCCTGAGGGTCCGAATATCGGACTCATTGTCAGTCTCGCAACCTATGCAACCGTCAATCCTTATGGATTTATCGAAACGCCTTATAGGTATGTTCGTGATCGTATAGTGTCCGACGAGTATAAATATTTGTCGGCGTTGCAGGAAAAAGATCATGTAATTGCGCCTGCCAAAGTATCGTTGGATGACCATCGACTCAGCGATGATTACCTGATCGCTCGTCAAGAGGGTGAGGTGGCCATGGTTGCGGCAGACGACATCACCATGATGGACATCGCTCCCAACCAGATGGTGTCGGTGGCCGCTTCTTTGATTCCATTTTTGGAGAACGACGACGCTAACCGCGCCCTCATGGGTTCCAACATGCAGCGTCAGGCTGTGCCGTTGTTGAAGACCAGTTCACCGCTGGTCGGAACAGGCGTAGAGAAATTTGTTGCCCGAGATTCAGGAGCCTGTTTGCTTGCTGCAGGCGAAGGGGTTATCGAGGAATCCGACGCGAACCGAATTGTTGTGCGTTACGATCAGCCAGGCATTGACGGCTTTGACACTGGAATCGGGGTTTATCACCTGTCTAAATACAAGAAATCAAACCAAAACACCTGCTTCAACCAAAAAGCGCTTGTTTTCCCTGGCGAGAGGGTTGTTAAAGGATCCGTGCTGGCCGACGGACCATCGACCGAGGCTGGCGAATTGGCCCTTGGCAAGAATGTGACCATCGCTTTCATGCCGTGGCGCGGGTACAACTTTGAAGATTCGATTCTGATCAATGAGCGTTTGTTGAAGGAGGACACCTTTACCTCCATTCACATCGAAATTTTCGAGACCATGGCGCGGGACACCAAACTCGGAAAAGAAGAGATCACCCGCGACATACCCAATGTTGGCGAGGAAGGCCTGCGAAACCTCGACGATTCCGGCATCGTTCGCATCGGCGCTGAGGTGCGCGCCGGCGATATGCTGGTTGGCAAAGTGACCCCCAAGGGTGAGAGCATGCTTTCCCCTGAAGAGAAATTGCTCCGGGCCATTTTTGGTGAAAAAGCCGGCGATGTTAAAGATTCCTCGCTTAGGGTTCCGCCGGGTGTTGAAGGTGTTGTGATCGACGCCAAGGTGTTTTCCAGAAAAGGGGTCGACAAGGATGAGCGCACCCTGATGATTGAGGAGATGGAAATTGAGCGCCTCAATCGAGACATGGAAGACGAGTTGAAGAGCCTGAAAAACGGCGTTCGCAACGCTCTTGGGGTGTTGCTCGAGGGGCGTACCGCCAAGAGCGACGTCGCCGACAAGAAGGGCAAGGTTATTCTTAAATTGGGCAAGCAGTTAACGCCAAAAATAGTCAGCCAAATCAGTTTTGCCGATTTGCGGGATATGGATTTTTCCGAGAAGGCAAAATATGAGGAAGAGATTGACGCGGTTTTTAAACGCTACAACAGTCAGGCTTCCATTGTTCGTGGACGATACCAGGGCATTGTCGAGCGGATGGAAAAAGGTGACGATCTGCCGCCAGGTGTTGTCAAAATGGTAAAAATCTATGTCGCCACCAAGCGTAAACTTGCGGTCGGCGATAAGATGGCCGGTCGTCACGGCAATAAAGGCGTCGTCTCTCGGCTGTTGCCGGAAGAGGATATGCCGTTTTTTGCCGACGGCGGCACCGTCGACATCGTGCTCAATCCGCTGGGTGTGCCTTCCCGTATGAATGTGGGCCAGGTGCTTGAGTGCCATTTGGGCTTTGCAGCAAAGAAAATGGGTGAACAGCTTTCGGCGCTGGCAAAGCAGAATGAAATTGCTGGGCTCCGGCAGCGACTGCAACAGATCTACTCTGCGGATGAATATAATCGCTTGACCGAAGGATTAAATGACGACGAATTGCTCGACCTAATGCGCAAGTACGGGCGGGGCATTCATGTGGCCACTCCGGTTTTTGACGGTGCATCGGAGTCGGAAATACGGCAGGCCTTGGTTGATTCCGGCGTAGACGAGGTCGGCCAATCGACCCTGTATGACGGTTTGACCGGTGAGGCGTTTGACAATCAAGTAACGGTTGGCATCATGTATATGCTGAAGTTGCACCATTTGGTTGACAACAAAATACATGCGCGATCAACCGGACCTTACTCGCTAGTAACCCAACAGCCACTTGGCGGAAAGGCCCAATTTGGCGGGCAGCGGCTTGGAGAGATGGAGGTGTGGGCGATGGAAGCTTACGGCGCCGCCTACACGCTCAAAGAATTTTTGACCGTCAAATCAGATGACGTTGAAGGCCGAACGACAATGTATGAAAAGATCGTGAAAGGCAACAACTTCCTGGAAACCGGATTGCCGGAATCGTTTAATGTTCTTGTCAAAGAATTGAAAGGACTATGTCTCGATATTGAATTGCAGGAGTAATGTGCCTGCTTTCTTTGGGAATGGTCAACAAGATCATCTGGATTTCGCCGTATAAACGGGTTGATTTGAATATAAAATAGGTGAATTCGTGGAAGAACTGTTTAGCTTCTTTGCAAAACCAAAAGGTCCCGTCATTTTTAATCAGGTGAAGATTTCACTCGCCTCGCCGGACAAAATCAGGGAGTGGTCGCATGGAGAAGTAAAAAAACCGGAAACCATCAACTATCGGACGTTTAAGCCAGAACGCGACGGTCTGTTTTGCGCCAAAATTTTTGGACCAGTCAAAGATTACGAGTGCAATTGCGGCAAGTATAAACGCATGAAACACCGCGGCGTCGTGTGCGAAAAATGCGGAGTTGAAGTTATTCAATCCAAGGTGCGGCGCGAGCGCCTGGGTCATATTGAGCTGGCCGCTCCAGTCGCCCACATTTGGTTTCTGAAAAGCCTCCCGTCAAAAATAGGGGCGATCCTTGACATGACGTTGAAGCAACTGGAACGCATCCTGTACTTCGAGTCCTATGCGGTGGTCGCTTCAGGGGTGGAAGATTTGCCGGTTGGTTCGTTGCTCAATGAGGATCAGTATCGCACGGCGCTTGAAGAACATCCCGGAAAATTTCGGGTGGGCATTGGCGCGGAGGCTATTCGCGAGATGTTGATGGGGCTCGACTTAAAGGAGCTTTCCGAAACATTGCGTAAAGAAATGAAAGAAACTGGCTCCGTCACCAAACGCACCAAGTACGGCAAGCGATTGAACGTGGTCGAGGCCTTTCGTGATTCCGGCAATCGTCCCGAATGGATGATTCTCGAAGTCATTCCGGTCTTGCCCCCTGACTTGCGTCCTTTGGTTCCCTTGGAAGGCGGACGGTTTGCCACCTCGGACTTGAATGATCTGTATCGCCGGGTCATTAACCGCAATAATCGCCTGAAACGACTTCTCGAGTTGGATGCGCCCGACATTATTATCCGCAACGAGAAACGGATGTTGCAGGAAGCGGTAGACGTCCTGTTCGACAATGGTCGGCGAGGTCGCACCATCACAGGGCCTAACAAAAGACCGCTTAAGTCGCTGTCCGACATGCTGAAGGGCAAGCAGGGACGTTTCCGGCAGAATCTGTTGGGTAAGCGGGTTGATTATTCCGGACGTTCCGTTATTGTCGTTGGGCCGCATCTCCGGCTGCATCAGTGCGGTTTGCCTAAGAAAATGGCGCTCGAACTTTTTAAGCCTTTTATCTACAACAAACTGGAGCGCAAGGGGTACGTCACCACGATTAAAAGCGCCCGCAAAATGGTGGAAAAAGGCACAAAAGAGGTGTGGGACGTTCTTGACGACATCGTCCAGGAGTATCCTGTCATTCTTAACCGCGCGCCTACCCTGCATAGATTAGGCATGCAGGCCTTTGAGGTGGTGCTGATTGAGGGCAAGGCCATTCAATTGCATCCCTTAGTCTGTGCTGCGTTCAACGCCGACTTCGACGGCGATCAGATGGCGGTGCATGTGCCCTTGTCTGTTGAAGCTCAGGTGGAGGCACGAGTGTTGATGATGTCCACCAACAACATCCTGTCGCCTGCCAACGGCGGCCCCATTATTATCCCCAGCCAGGACATTGTTCTTGGGCTGTACTATATGACCCGTGAACGACTGGGCGTGGTGGGCGAGGGGGCTGTTTTCGGTTCTGCCGCGGAGGCTCGGATTGCCTATGACCATGGCGCCGCCCATATGCAGGCGCGGGTAAAAGTGCGCATCAAAGGCGTGTTGGTGGACACCACCATCGGCCGGATGCTTGTAGGCGATCTGCTGCCGTCGATGATTCCTTATTCCCTGGTGAACAAGGAGCTGTCCAAAAAGGAACTGGCGTTTTTAATTGACTATACCTACCGCCATGGCGGAACCAAGGAAACTGTCATCCTTGCTGATCGCCTGAAGGATCTCGGCTACGAGTATGCCACCCGTGCTGGAATTTCCATCTGCATCAACGACATGAAAATTCCGGTTCGAAAGGAAGAGTTTGTCGAAGATGCGGAAAGAGAAGCTGCCGATGTTGATCAGCAGTATTCCGACGGTTTGATCACTGATGGTGAAAAGTACAATAAAATCATTGATATTTGGTCAAAGGCCACCGACAAGATCACCAAAGAAATGATGGACGAGATGGCGGTCGAGTTTATGCCCGACATTTCCGGCAAGGTGCAGGAGATTAAAAGTTTCAACTCCGTGTACATCATGGCTGATTCAGGCGCGCGTGGCTCCAAGGATCAAATTCGACAGTTGGCGGGGATGCGCGGCCTAATGGCCAAGCCTTCCGGCGAGATTATTGAAACGCCGATTAAGGCCAACTTTCGCGAAGGCCTAAGCGTCCTTGAGTATTTCATTTCTACCCACGGCGCGCGTAAAGGTCTGGCGGATACGGCACTCAAAACTGCCAACTCTGGTTATCTGACCAGACGGCTTGTTGACGTTGCGCAGGATTCCACCATCATCATGAAAGATTGCGGCACGATGCGCGGCACATTGGCTGAACCGCTGATTGAGGGCGGCGAGGTGATTGTTCGCATTGGCGAGCGCATTCTTGGTCGGGTCGCCCTTGAGGATGTGGTCGATCCGCACACTGGGCAAGTCTTGGCCGGCATGGACGAGGAGATCACCGAAGACAAGGTTGAAGCTATTGAGGCTGCCGGCATTGATCGGGTTCACATTAGATCAGTACTGACCTGCGAAGCGAAACGCGGTGTGTGCGCCATGTGTTACGGCCGCGATTTAGGGCGCGGGCATATGGTTAATATCGGCGAATCGGTTGGCATCATTGCGGCACAGTCCATCGGCGAACCTGGCACGCAGTTGACCATGCGAACCTTCCACATCGGCGGCACCGCTCGCGGCGCCGTCGAACAGGCGGAGGTTCGGACGCAACGCGGCGGGCAAATTAAATATAAGAATTTGCACTCGGTTACCAATAGTGAAGGCTACGAAGTGGTCATGAACCGAAACGCCGAGATTACTGTTCTCGACGATCAGGGCGTTGACCGGGAACGTTTTCCTGTTCCTTATGGGGCCACGCTGCGAATCACTGACGGCAAAGGAGTCGACCCTGGAACCGTTATTGCCGACTGGGATGCATTTTCCATCCCCATCGTGGCTGAAGTTAGCGGTAAAGTCAAATACGGCGATGTTGTTGAAGGCGACACCATGCAGGAGCGGGTTGACCAGATCACCGGCAAGGCCAGCAAGGTCATCACGCCTGGGAGTTCGACCAAGCAAATGAATCCTCGTGTATCCATCAAAGACGACCGGGGGCGGACAATGAAACTTCCCGACGGCGAATTAGCAGCGCGCTATCCATTGCCTGTAGGCTCGATTATTACCGTCAGCGAACACGACGTGATTACAGCTGGCACCGTTATCGCGAAAATTCCTCGGGAAACCACGAAAACGAAGGATATTACCGGCGGTCTGCCGCGAGTCGCCGAGTTGTTTGAAGTGCGCAAGCCCAAGGAACAGGCCATCATCTCTGAAATCGAAGGACGTGTAACGTTTGGGAAGGATCTTAAAGGCAAGAGGCGGGTTGTCGTCACTCCTGAGATTGGCGAGCCCAAAGAATACCTGATTCCCAAATCAAAACACATTACTGTCCATGAGAACGACCGGGTTGAAGCCGGCGATCCTTTGATGGAAGGCATACGTCTGCCCAACGATATTCTTCGCGTCAAAGGCGCTGAGGCGTTAGCTCGTTTCCTTGTTAACGAGATTCAGGAAGTGTATCGATTGCAGGGTGTTAAGATCAACGACAAGCACATAGAGACCATTGTGCGTCAGATGTTAAAGCGAGTCCGTATAACGGATGCCGGCGATTCTCGCTTTATGCTGGATCAACAGGTTGAGTGGTGGAAATTTCAGGAGGAGAATGAGCGTTTACTTCAAGAAGGCGGACATCCGGCTGCGGCCGAACCCTTGCTTCTCGGCGTTACCAAGGCGTCTCTCTCTACCGATTCTTTTATTTCTGCAGCCTCATTTCAGGAAACCACAAAAGTGCTGACGAACGCCGCCATGGCTGGAAAAATAGACAATCTTTCTGGATTAAAAGAAAACGTTATTATGGGCCGGTTGATTTCGGCTGGAACCGGATTACCGCAGTACCGACTTAACCGTGATAATTGACAAAGATAAAGCTTGACCTTTTTGCTTCATTCGATTAAATATTTGTCCTTTCATGTTCGCCTCCAGCTGCGAGGGGAGCTTGATCGCATTTTTTAAAGGAGCTGCCTGCATGCCCACTATTAATCAACTCGTCAGGAAGAGACGAAAAAAGATGACCAATCGCACCAATACGCCTGCTTTGCAAAGCTGTCCGCAAAAAAGAGGCGTGTGCGTGCGGGTGTACACTACGACCCCTAAGAAACCAAACTCCGCGTTACGTAAGGTTGCGAGGGTTAGGTTGACCAATGGGATCGAGGTGACGTCGTACATACCCGGCATAGGTCACAATCTCCAGGAGCACTCGGTGGTGCTGATCCGTGGCGGCCGCGTGAAGGATCTGCCTGGTGTGCGCTATCATATTATTCGCGGCACTTTGGATACGCTCGGTGTGAATGATCGTCGCCAAGGCCGGTCGAAGTATGGCGCGAAGCGTCCTAAATAATTCCTGACACGATTCAAGACGAGTTATAGTATGCCACGAAAAAAATTACTAGATAAGCGGCCCGTTGCTCCGGATCCAAGATTTAATTCCGTGTTGGTTTCCAAGTTTACCAATGGGTTAATGGGTGACGGGAAAAAAACTGTTGCTCGGCGTCTATTTTATGATGCGATGGAGATTATCGGCGGCAAGGTTTCTGATCAAGAGCCGATGGCTATTTTCGAGGGGGCGATGGAGAATGTTCGTCCTCGTGTTGAGGTGAAAAGTCGACGCGTCGGCGGTGCCACTTATCAGGTGCCTGTTGAAGTGCGCCCAGAGCGTCGCAACGCCTTGGCTATTCGCTGGATTATAAACTTCTCGAAAAGTCGTTCTGGGCAAACCATGTCTGAAAAGCTTGCCGCTGAGCTCTTGGACGCCTTTAGCAATCGAGGCGCTTCCGTCAAAAAGAAGGATGATACGCATAAAATGGCTGAAGCCAACAAGGCTTTTGCCCATTACAGATGGTAGGGGCGTTTCGCTGCTTGCTGTCTGGGGTGGCGCTGTTTGCTCGCGAAGCGGTTGCTTGGGTGGCGCGCTTTTGTCTTTTGGCTAAGCAGTGCAATAGAAGCGATGGGTATTGATTGTGGCCGTGACAGATCAGTTGTCGAGCGTTCGCAATATCGGCATAATGGCTCATATCGATGCCGGAAAGACCACGACAACAGAGCGGATTCTTTATTATACAGGGCGCTCGCATAAACTCGGCGAAGTCCATAACGGCACGGCTGTTATGGACTGGATGGAGCAGGAGCAGGAACGGGGGATAACCATTACCTCGGCCGCCACAACCTGCAGATGGAAAGAGTGTCAAATTAACATAATTGACACCCCGGGACACGTTGACTTCACTGTCGAGGTTGAGAGGTGTCTGCGGGTTTTAGATGGGGCGGTTGCAGTTTTTTGCGCCGTTGGCGGAGTTGAGCCCCAGTCGGAAACAGTCTGGCGACAAGCTGATCATTATCGAATTCCGCGTGTCGCTTTTGTTAATAAAATGGATCGCATCGGGGCCTCTTTTGACCGGTGCGTTCAGCAGATCGAACAACGTTTGGGAGCGAATCCTGTTGCGATATCGCTACCCGTAGGCAGTGAAGATCAATTCGCAGGTGTAATTGATCTCATCGCGCAAAAGCTGCTTAGATTTGATGAAAGCTCTATGGGGCAAATCATCAATGAAGAAGTGGTGCCTGATGCACTGCTCCAAGAATCAACGGCCGCAAGAATGGCGCTCATCGAGAAGTTGGCCGACTTCGATGAGAGCGTCATGGAAAAATATTTAAACGATCAAGAGATTGCTCCCGGTGAAATTCGTGCTGCGTTGCGTAATGCCACGCTGGCAATGAACGTCGTGCCGGTGCTTTGCGGTTCTGCATTTAAAAACAAGGGAATTCAACCCTTGTTAGATGCAATTGCATGGTATCTGCCGTCACCCGTTGATGTTCCCCCAGTAGAGGGGACGGATAAGGACGGTGCGCCGCTTGTCCGCAAACCCGAGAGGAGTGAGAAGTTCTGTGGTTTGGTGTTTAAACTGCAGACGGATCCGTACGTAGGGAATTTGGCATTTATTCGTGTGTACTCAGGTGAACTGAAGACAGGCGACAAAGTGGCAAATCCGCGTAAAAATAAAACGGAAAAAATCTCGAAACTACTCAAACTGCACGCCAACAAACGCGAAGAAATTTCGTCCATCAGCGCCGGGGATATCGGTGCGATTGTGGGGCTCAAATTTACTCGCACTGGCGATACGTTGTGCGATAATGGCGACTTTATCGTTTTGGAAAGCATCGTGTTTCCTGAGCCGGTGATAGGCGTTGCCATAGAGCCGAAAACAAAGGCAGATGAAGCGCTTCTTGCGGAGAGCTTGGAAAAGATTGCCCGCGAGGACCCTAGTTTCAAAATCACCTTGAGCGAAGAAACCGGACAGACGATCATTTCCGGTATGGGTGAACTACACCTTGAAATTATTGTAGATAGGCTCATTCGCGATTTTAAGGTTTCGGCAAACGTCGGGCGGCCGCAAGTAGCCTACCGGGAAACGGTCACTCAGACGGCCAAATCTGAAGGACGTTTCGAAACCATGGGCAGCGGCAAAGAGCAGTATGGGCATGTCGAAATAGAAATAGCGCCAGGGGCGAAAGGCAGCGGCAACCAGTTTGAATGCATGGTTGATGAGAGTCAAGTACCCCCACAGTATATCGAATCTATAAAAAAAGGCGTGCTTGACAGTCTTGATTCTGGGCCGCTTATCGGATATCCGATGATGGATGTCGTCGCAAAGTTAGTGGGCGGCTCCTATGATGAAGAAAAATCGACAGATATGGCGTTTGGCGTCGCAGCGACAATGGCTTGTCGAAAAGCGGCGTCTCTGGCCGAGCCGGTTCTTATGGAACCGGTGATGAATCTTGAGATAGTGACTCCTGACGAATACTTGGGCGAGGTAATCAACGACCTCAACAGGAAACGCGCGCAAGTGAATGGAGTTGATGTTGAAAAAGGGCGGCAAGTTGTCCATGGCAAAGCGCCTCTAGCGGAGTTGTTTGGGTTTTCAACTGATCTTCGCTCGGCTACACAGGGCCGTGCCACTTTTTCGATGTTTTTTTGTGAATTTGCTGTGGTTCCGGCAAAACGAGCTGAAATAATCATACATAAGATTAAAGGCGTATAACTCTTATACCCGATTGAGGTGCATTAATGGCGAAGGAAAAATTTGAGCGGACAAAGCCGCATGTCAATGTAGGAACAATCGGTCACATTGACCATGGCAAAACAACTCTGACGGCGGCAATCACCCGGGTTCTGTCGACCAAAAACATGGCCAAGTTCACTGACTTCAGTGAAATCGACAAAGCGCCTGAAGAGAAGGAGCGCGGCATTACCATTGCGACTGCTCACGTTGAATACGAGACCACTTTGCGCCATTATGCCCATGTGGATTGCCCAGGTCATGCCGACTATATAAAGAATATGATCACGGGTGCCGCCCAGATGGACGGCGCTATTCTGGTCGTTGCCGCCACAGACGGCCCTATGCCGCAAACACGGGAGCATATCCTGTTGGCTCGTCAGGTTGGCGTCCCGGCTATGGTGGTGTTCCTCAACAAATGCGACATGGTCGACGATCCAGAGTTGATTGAGCTGGTTGAGATGGAGTTGCGAGAGCTGCTCGACAAGTATGATTTCCCAGGTGACGACATTCCTATCATTCAGGGGTCAGCATTGAACGCGCTGGAATTTCCGGAGGACGAGGAAAAAGCCAAATGCATCTGGACGCTGATGGAGGCGGTTGACAGCTACATTCCTCAACCTGAACGCGCCATTGACAAGCCGTTTCTAATGCCGGTCGAGGACGTTTTTTCGATTTCTGGCCGGGGCACCGTCGCCACCGGCCGCATTGAACGCGGCGTCGTTCATGTTGGCGACGAGGTTGAGATTGTGGGCATCCGTCCTACCGCGAAGACCACTTGTACTGGCGTTGAAATGTTCCGTAAATTGCTAGACGAGGGGCAGGCTGGCGACAACATTGGAGCTTTGTTGCGCGGCGTCAAACGTGAGGACATTGTTCGGGGGCAAGTTCTGGCCAAGCCAGGCTCGATCAAGCCGCACAAAAAATTCAAAGCCGAGGCGTATATCCTCAACAAGGAGGAGGGCGGTCGGCACACCCCTTTCTTCAACGGTTATCGCCCGCAGTTTTACTTCCGGACCACTGACGTTACCGGCGTTTGCACCCTTGAAGAAGGGGTTGAAATGGTAATGCCCGGCGACAATATTCACATCACTGGTGAATTGATCACGCCGATTGCGATGGAAGCGGGACTTCGCTTCGCTATCCGCGAAGGCGGTCGCACTGTCGGTGCCGGCGTCGTCAGCGAAATCATCGAATAAAAGGAGAGTTATGATTCCGACAGATAAAATCCGGATCAGATTGAAGGGTTACGATCACAAATTGCTTGATCTGTCCACTCGCGAAATAGTTGACACTGCACGGCGCACTGGAGCAACTGTTGTTGGCCCGATACCGTTGCCAACAAGCATTAATAAATATACAGTGCTAAGATCGCCCCACGTAGACAAAAAATCACGCGAGCAGTTTGAGATGAGAACTCATCGTAGGTTGCTTGACATACTTGAACCAACGCAACAAACCATTGATTCGTTGATGAAGCTAGAGTTGTCTGCTGGTGTTGATGTGGAAATAAAACTCCCCTGATTTGTTGGCGCAAGCAATAAACTGATTGATTAAATTATAATCACTTCAAGTGATTAAGAATTGAATTCAGGTAGACAGATGCCGAATACAAAAGGAATACTAGGACGGAAATTAGGAATGACTCGGGTCTATGATGAAAATGGCCGATCCATTCCGGTGACTGTTATTGAAGCCGGGCCATGTACAATTCTACAAAAGAAAACTGTTCAAAAGGAAGGCTACGACGCAATCCAAGTTGGTTTTCTCGAGAAGAAAGAATCCCGTATGAATCAACCAGAGCTTGGACATTGTAAACGATCCGGAGGGAAAGGATTCTATCACATCAAGGAATTTAGAATCTCTGATCCCGAAGCGTATGAAGTCGGCCAGCAGATTACACTTTCAGAAGTAGTGGCGATTGGCGACATCGTTGATATCTCTGGCAAGAGCAAAGGGAGAGGCTTTCAAGGCGTCATGAAAAGGCATGGTTTCTCGGGCGGTGGCGCTAGTCATGGTTCCGGATTCCATAGAGCTCCAGGTTCGATTGGTTGCAGTGCTTGGCCGTCACGAGTATTGAAAGGGAAGAAAATGCCGGGCCAAATGGGCAACGAGGCGATGACTCAGAAAAACTTGAAGATTATCGACATTCGAAACGAAGAGAATGTGTTGCTTGTTCGTGGTACTGTGCCAGGAGCAAAAAATGGATTACTCAATATTTATACAAAAGCGTAATCCCCTGGACAGCTTTTAAGGAGATTCTCATGGCAGTTTGTGATATTTTAAATATTCGAGCTGAAAAAGTTGGTGAAATTGACTTAAACGATCTGTTGTTTAATGTCGAAATCAACACGGGCATTTTGCACGAAGTCGTTTGTATGCAAAGAGCCAATCGGCGAAGCGGCAATGCTTGCACCAAAACTCGAGGTGAAGTGAGTGGGGGAGGCGCTAAACCATGGCGCCAAAAAGGGACTGGACGCGCTCGCGCCGGCAGTCGAACCTCTCCTGTTTGGCGAGGTGGCGGAACGGTGTTTGGACCCAAGCCCAGAGATTATAGCTATACAATGCCTAAAAAGGTCAAGCGACTTGCCCTCAAGATGGCCATGACTGCTCGCAAGCTGGAAGGCAATTTGGTTGTTGTTGACAAATTTGAATTGCCTGAGGCTAAAACAAAAGAGTTCGTCAATGTTATGAATAATTTTCAATTTGAAAATTGTCTCATTGTTACAGGCGAACTGGATGACAAAATCAACTTGTCCTCGAGAAATGCTGTTGCTTACAAAGTCTTGCCGGTAGCTGGATTGAATGTATATGATATTTTGAAGTATTCAAAATTAATGCTGCTTCAATCTAGTCTTCCCCTAATTGAAGAGAGGTTGATGGTATGAAGGCTATTTATGATGTAATCAAAAGCCCATGCTTGACTGAAAAAAGCAACGCGCTTCAGGAAACTCAGTCAAAGGTCATTTTTAAAGTCGACCGACGCGCAAATAAAATTGAAATAAAAAAAGCGGTTGAGAGCTTGTTTGGCGTAACGGTGGCAAAAGTTGCGACAACAAATATGACGGGGAAGCAAAAACGGGTAGGTGCTCGATCCGCTGGGAAGACGAGTGATTGGAAAAAAGCATATATCACCTTGTCCGAAGGGAAAATTAATTTTCTCGACGAGCTTTGATCCAAATTTATTGATTAAGGTCAGCAGAGATTATAGGAATTGCAATGTCTATAAAAATCCATAAACCGACATCACCTGGAAATCGACACCACGTCTCCATCCATCAGGCATATCTCTCTGAAAAAGAGCCTGAAAAAAGCCTCACGTCAGCACTGAGAAAGACAGGGGGGCGTAACACTTATGGGCGGGTTACGGCTCGTCACAAAGGTGGCGGGCATAAAAGGAAATATAGAATTATTGATTGGAAACGGAACAAAGTCGAAATCCCTGCAAAAGTGACGGCGATTGAGTACGATCCCAATCGTTCTGCCAACTTGGCTCTTTTAACCTATGCAGACGGTGAGCGCGCCTATATTCTGGCGCCAAATGGGATCGCGGTTGGCGACACTGTTGTCGCCGGCGGAGGGGCTGACATCAAGGTAGGCAATTGCTTGCCTATGATCAATATTCCATTGGGTACCGTTATCCACAATATTGAGATGAAAATTGGCAAAGGAGCTCAACTTGTCAGGTCAGCCGGCGTTTCTGCTCAATTGATGGCTAAAGACGGGAATCAAGTGCTCGTTAAATTGCCCTCTGGGGAAGTACGAAGATTTAATAAAGATTGTAGGGCCTGCATTGGACAAGTTGGCAATTCAGAGTACGGCAGTCAGAAACTGGGTAAGGCTGGGCGCTCTCGGTGGAAAGGGATTCGTCCTTCTGTTCGCGGTGTCGCCATGAATCCGGTTGATCACCCCATGGGCGGTGGTGAAGGAAAAAGCTCCGGCGGACGCCATCCTTGTTCACCGTGGGGCATGCCGACAAAAGGATACAAAACTCGGAAGCGAAAAACATCTGATCGTGACATCGTCAATAAGCGGAAATAGTGAAGGGAGAGATAGATTATGGCTCGATCCATTAAAAAAGGTCCTTTTGTAGATGGCCATCTGATGAAGAAAGTTGAGCAGGCTCAAGAGGCTGGCTCACGCAAGGTCATTAAAACTTGGTCCAGACGCTCTGATATATTGCCGGAAATGGTTGGTTTGACTTTCGCAGTTCATAATGGGAACAAGTTTATTCCCGTTTATGTCAGCGAAAATATGGTAGGGCACAAACTCGGTGAGTTTTCTCCTACCCGGACATATTATGGGCATGCGTCAGATAAAAAAGGCAGATAAGCAATAACTGATCTTGCAGCAAGATCCTTAGGAGTGAAAACGATGGAAACAAAAGCCGTCGCAAAATATATACGGATTTCACCACAAAAAGCGCGCCTTGTGGCAGACGTTATACGTGGCATGAATGCCGAGAAAGCTGTCACCACCTTGCGTTTCATGCCTAAAAAGGCCGCGCGAATTATTCGCAAGGTATTAGAGTCGGCTGTCGCCAACGCTGATCAGACGGATTCTGTTGACGTGGATACCTTGTATGTGAAGGAAATTTCCGTTGACGGTGGCCCAATGTTAAAACGTTTTAGCCCTAGGGCACAGGGAAGAGCTACCCGAATTCTTAAACGCACGAGCCACATCACCGTGATCGTCGATGAAGCGTAACCAATAATCGACACTTTTTGACACTACTAGAAGGGAACGGAGGATTATCTTGGGACAAAAAGTCAATCCCATTGGACTGCGTATTAATATTACACGCTCTTGGGAATCTATTTGGTATGCTGATAAAGATTACGCCAGCAATTTGCATCAGGATCAACTTATACGAAAGTATCTGAAGCAACGACTCTTTCATGCTGGTGTTTCAAGGATCGTTATCGAACGAACCGGTGAAAAGGTCAAAGTGAAATTGTTCACCGCGCGTCCTGGTATTGTTATCGGAAAAAAAGGGACGGAGATTGAAGGGCTCAAAAAGGATCTCGAACAGAAGTTCAAGCGAAATTGTTTTATCGATATCCAAGAAGTGCGGCGCCCTGAAGCTGATGCTCAACTTGTAGCTGAAAATATAGCCACTCAGCTTGAGCGCCGCATCGCATTTCGTCGGGCCATGAAAAAGTCAATTAACTCGGCCTTGAGGTTTGGTGTTCAAGGAATCAAAATTTCTTGTTCAGGTCGGCTTGGCGGCGCAGAAATGTCGCGCACGGAGTGGTTTAAAGAAGGCCGAGTGCCATTGCATACGTTACGCGCTGATATTGATTATGGAACAGCTGAAGCCAAAACGACTTACGGCATAATCGGTGTGAAGGTTTGGATATTCAAAGGTGAGATTCTCGCGGACACAGAGAGTGCAGGTGAGCATGCCTCGCCGGCTAATTGATTTACGATTAACTCTATCCGCCGATTTGATCGACTTTCCCTAGGAGTTTGTACACATGTTAAGTCCTCGTAAAGTAAAACATAGGAAACAGCATAAAGGCAGGATGCATGGAGAGGCCTACCGCGGCGCTGAACTGGCGTTCGGAGATTATGCACTCAAAGCTGTAGGGTGCGGGCGGATGACTGCGCAACAAATTGAAGCTGCTCGTATCGCAATTAATCGCAAAGTTAAACGTGGCGGAAAACTTTGGATTCGTGTTTTTCCTGATAAACCCATTACCAAAAAACCCGCTGAAACTCGAATGGGTAAAGGCAAGGGTGTCCCAGAGTATTGGGTGGCTACTATTCGTCCAGGTCGCATTCTATATGAATTGAAGGGTGTGCCTGAAGAATTGGCCTTGGAAGCGTTGCGACTCGCTAGTTTTAAATTACCGTTTCCTACAACGGTTATCAGTAAGAGTAAAACGATATGAAAGCAAAAGACTTGAGAAGCTTAGCTGTTGAAGATTTGCAAAAGAAAGATAATGAAATGCGCGAAGACCTTTTTAAACTCCGCTTTAAGCATGGAATTAGACGTCTTGAAAATCCAGCGAAACTGAGTCAATTGAAAAAAGACATAGCAAGAGTCCAGACGGTAATTGCTGAAAAAAAACAAAACCAATCTGCGTAACTGATTAACAACTGACTTGGAAGACAATATGAGTACTCAAGTAAAGAAAACGCGACAAGGCTTTGTTGTAAGCAACAAAATGGATAAAAGCGTTGTCATCATCGTCGAGCGAAAAATTCCTCATAAACTCTATGGGAAATATATTCGTCAGCAGGTAAAGTATATGGCTCACGATGCCTCGAATCAATGCCAAATTGGCGATCTCGTCTTAATTGAAGAATGTCGCCCGCTTTCTAAAAGTAAAAGATGGCTTGTTCGAAATATAATTGAGCGTGCCGCATAAATTTTTATGCCACCTATCAAAGCTTAACGATACGAATTGAGAAGATAATCGGGTGAGGTCATGATCCAAACTGAAACCGTGTTGAATGTTGCCGATAACTCTGGCGCCAAAAAAGTTCTCTGCATTAGAGTCTTGGGTGGCACAAGAAAGCGTTATGCACGTATTGGCGACATTATTGTAGTGACAGTCAAAGAAGCTATTCCCCATGCAAAGGTTAAAAAGGGGGATGTGCTTAATGCTGTGGTTGTACGAACTGTTAAGGCTATCAGACGCCCCGAAGACACTACTGTTAAGTTTGATGAAAACGCGGCAGTTCTCCTAGCCAATAATGGCGAACCCATAGGGACTCGTATTTTTGGCCCGATAGCTCGAGAACTCAGATCCTTGGGATTTATGAAAATCATATCTCTCGCGCCTGAAGTTTTATAAAATTTTTATTATTAAGAGATATCGAGGAATATAGACATGCGCCAGGGAAATTCAAAAATACGCGTTAATGATAAAGTTGAAGTGATAGCCGGCAAAGACAAAGGTCGCGTTGGTAAGGTCCTAAGGATTGAACGCGAAAATGATCGCGTCATTGTAGAGCGTATCAATTTGATAAAAAAACATCAAAAAGCGACTGACGCCTCCCAACCGGGGCAAATTATTGAACGAGAGGCAGCAATACATATTTCCAATGTTATGCTCGTTTGCCCTGAATGCGCTGAAACCGTAAGGATGGGCAAGCATTTGCTGGACGACGGCACTAAAGTGCGAATTTGTAAAAATTGTAAAGCAACGATCGAGTCAGCTAAATAGTAGATACTGTCTGCTTACGGAGTAAATAATGGGTACCCTGAAAGAACAATACGAGAACGAACTGAAAGCGGCACTTCAACAACAGTTGGGAATAGCCAATGTCATGGATATTCCGCGTATCGACAAGATCGTCCTTAACATGGGCCTTGGCGAAGCAGTTCAAAACCCTAAGATAGTTGAAAAGGCTGCACAAGAATTAACCTTAATATCGGGTCAAAAGGCCGTTGTCACACGTGCAAAAAAATCGATTGCGACGTTTAAACTGCGCGAAGGAATGCCCATTGGGACCCGCGTTACTTTAAGAAGAGATCGTATGTATGATTTTCTTGCCAAACTCATCAACATAGCCTTGCCTCGGGTTCGGGATTTTCGCGGCGTATCCCCTAAAGGCTTTGACGGGCGGGGGAATTTTTCGATGGGAGTGACTGAACACATTATTTTTCCCGAGATCGATTACGATAAAATTGATCAGATCCGTGGTTTTAATGTCACCATTGTAACGACTTCGAAAACCGACGACGGTGCTCGCGCCTTGCTTGAGGCAATTGGCATGCCTTTTAGAAAAAAACAAACAGTTTAACTGACTAACTAACGCTCACGTCGTTTCTGAGGAGGATTCTGTGGCAAAAAAATCACTCATTGCCAAGGCTAAACGCACGCCAAAGTTTTCTGTCCGTGCTTACAATCGTTGCCCACTTTGCGGGAGATCAAGGGCTTATTACCGAAAATTTGGGTTATGTAGATTATGCTTTCGCAAGCTCGCTTCTCAGGGCCAAATCACTGGCGTAACCAAGTCCAGTTGGTAATTGCTAGCACGTTTTTCAATCTAGTATTTTAATTTCATTAAGAGGAATTATTCAATGTCCATGAGTGACCCGTTGGCTGATATGCTGACAAGAATTAGAAATGCAACGAAGTCGCGTTTTAGTTCAGTTGAGATGCCACTGTCAAAACTTAAGGTCAGTGTAGCAAAAGTATTAAAAGACGAAGGTTATATCTCTGACTACTCAATCAACGAGGAAGGTCCTCAAGGGACACTGAAGCTTGACCTGAAATACGGGGGACAGAACGAACGTGTCATTACCGGTATTAGACGAGTAAGCAAACCGGGTCATAGACAGTACAAAACGAGTAATAAAATCCCCAAAGTAATGAGTGGTCTTGGCGTGGCAATTTTGACAACGTCAAAGGGAGTCGTTACCGATAAAGAAGCGAGGTTGCGGAATATCGGCGGCGAATTACTCTGTGAAGTATGGTAAATTGCTTTAGTTTTGTTGTTATAAGGAGAAGCTAATGTCCAGAATAGGTAAACAACCGATACCAATTCCAACCGGAATTAAAGTTGAAATACAGGGAACTCATGTTACCGTGTTGGGTGGAAAAGGTACTCTTGAGCGTGATATTCGTCCTGAGATTGATGTCAATGAGCAGGACAACATGTTAATTTGCACCCCTAAGGGCACCAGCAAAAAGGTTATGGCCCTATGGGGCATGACCCGATCACTCATTAATAATATGATTGTTGGCGTTCATCAAGGGTTTGCAAAGAAACTCATGGTTGAAGGCGTCGGATATAGAGCAAATATTAATGCTCAAACATTGACATTGAATGTCGGTTATTCCAATGGCGTTGAATTCATCTTGCCAGAAGGGATAACCGCTACAGTTGATAAGGATAATTCCATAAACATCCAGGGCATTGATAAAGAGCTTGTTGGGCTAACCGCAGCTCAAATCAGAGATATCCGAAAACCTGAACCCTATAAGGGAAAAGGCATTCGCTATTTTGATGAGCATATTGTCAGAAAAGTCGGCAAAGCCGGCGGCAAGAAATAAAATCCAACAACTAAAGTGTCCTATTATGGCGAAAACTAATCCGAAAGTTACAGCAAGAAAAAAACGGGTCCAACGTATTCGAAAAACGATTTTTGGGACGACTGAGCGACCAAGAATGAGCGTTTATCGGAGTAATCGGCATATTTATGCTCAGATAATTGACGATGTGCAGCGCAAAACTTTGGTGGCTATGTCTACTGATGATAAGTCCTTTGCAGTCGATGACGATGCGAACAAATGTGCACAAGCCCGGAAAGTTGGCGTTCTTATTGCAGAAAAGGCAAAGTTGGCTGGCATAGAAAAAATCGTTTTTGACCGTGGCGGTTATCTTTACCACGGTAGAATCAAAGCTCTTTCAGACGGCGCCCGCGAAGGCGGCCTACAATTTTAAAGTGATGATCGTATTCTATAGATCAACTATATCAACGGGGGTGTTTCTTGGCTGAATTTAAGAGAGCTAAAGAGGGGATTCAGGAAGAGCTCATCGAAAAAATTGTCTTCATTAATCGTGTCGCTAAAGTAGTAAAAGGTGGTAGGCGATTCAGTTTTAGCGCGATAGTTGTTGTTGGAGACGGAAATGGAAAGGTCGGTTATGGCCTTGGCAAGGCAAATCAAGTTCCTGAAGCAATACGTAAAGGGGTAGAACAAGCTCGTAAGGATATGCAGCTTGTTTCTTTGACAGCAGTATCGATACCTCACGACATTACAGGCAAGTTCAAATCCGGTAGCGTTATGCTTAAACCTGCTTCCGACGGCACCGGCGTTATTGCTGGCGGAGCCGTTCGGGCGGTGCTTGAAGCTGCAGGCGTCCAGAATATTTTAACGAAATGTCTTGGTTCGAATAATCCGCATAATCTCGTCAAAGCTACTATGGATGGCCTGCGAAGATTACGGACAGCTGAACAAATTGCTCGCCTGCGGAATATGACAATTGACGATATGGTTGCTTAACGGCTAACCAATAGGATGCGATTATGAACGAGACAATTACATTTACCCAAGTCAAAAGCGGTATTGGCAGTCCTGAGGCGATTAGGGCAACTCTTGTCGGTTTGGGTTTGACGAAAATGTATAAGACTGTTACCAGGAAAAATACTCCTGAATTACGCGGCATGTTGCATAAGGTTCAACACCTTGTCAAAATGGAGGATTAATCTGTGTTAAAATTAAATACGCTTACTCCGAGCGCAGGTGCACGCAAAGCAAAAAAACGCGTAGGGCGTGGCCCAGGAAGCGGTAGCGGCAAAACTGCAGCTCGAGGACATAAAGGCGCTCGCGCTCGCTCTGGCTATAGCGCAAGTCCCGGTTTTGAGGGTGGGCAGATGCCGTTGCATCGCCGACTGCCCAAAAGAGGGTTTACCAATATTTTTAAAAAGGTTTACACTCTTATTTCTCTTGACGATTTGAATCGTTTTGAAGCTGGCTCTGTAGTCGATGTGCAAGCATTGGTGAATGCTGGTCTTGTGAAAAACGACGGTTTTGTAAAAATTTTAGCCAATGGCGAAATAACGAAACCCTTGACGGTTAAAGTTGACAAGATTAGTCAGGGGGCGAAGGAAAGGATTGTCACCGCCGGCGGCACAATTGAGGAGTGATGCATGAGCGGTTTAGTGAGTGCTGCCAGTATCCCTGAGTTACGCAAGAGAGTGATTTTCACTCTCTTGATGCTTTTAGTCTACCGAATGGGGGTACAGATACCTACACCAGGCATTAATGGGGAAGCATTAGCCGCTTTTTTTGAGAAAAACGCCAGTACTCTCTTTGGCATGTTCAACATGTTTTCCGGCGGCGCACTTGAAAATTTCTCTATTTTTGCGCTCGGCATCATGCCGTACATCTCCGCTTCGATCATTATCCAGTTGTTGACTGTTGTCGTGCCGCAGCTTGAATCCCTTTCAAAAGAGGGAGAGGCAGGGCGTAGAAAAATAACCCAGTACACACGATACGGCACGGTTGTTCTCTCTGTTGTGCAGGGATTCTTCATTGCGTCTGGCCTAGAGGGGATGACTAGTCCAAACGGCATTGCCATTGTCATTGATCCTAGCTTGCAATTTAAGCTGATGACCGTCCTGACGCTTACTTCGGGAACTGCATTTATCATGTGGCTTGGGGAGCAAATGACGGAGCGCGGCATCGGCAACGGTATTTCGCTGATTATTTTTTCAGGAATTGTTGCGCGAATGCCGTCGGCGGTTGGTAACACTATCGAACTTATTAAGTCTGGAGAATTGTCTTTAATTTTCGTTCCAGTCATCATGACAATGATGTTTTTTATTGTCGCTTTTATTATTTTTATTGAAACTTCGCAGCGAAGAATACCTATACAGTATGCAAAAAGGGTAGTGGGGCGCAGAGTGTACGGTGGGCAAGCTTCTCATTTACCGCTAAAAATTAATGTTTCGGGAGTTATCCCACCAATATTTGCCTCATCAATCATGATGTTTCCCGCTACCATCGGGTCATTCATTAACATTGATTGGGTTCAACAAATTTCCGCCGCATTTTCACCAGGAACGATCTATTATTACGCAATGTACATTGGTATGATAGTGTTCTTTTGTTTTTTTTATGCCGCAGTTTCTTTTAAGGCAAATGATGTTGCGGAAAATTTGAAAAAGAACGGTGGTTTTGTTCCAGGTATTCGACCAGGCAAGAAAACCGCTGAATTTCTTGATACCACGTTAGTCAGGCTTACTGTTGTAGGTGCGTTATACCTCAGTGCCGTTTGTGTGATGCCAACAATTCTCATTAGCAAGCTAAATGTTCCTTTTTATTTTGGAGGAACGGCGCTTTTGATCGTTGTAGGAGTGGCTATCGATACTATTTCACAGATCGAATCCCACTTGATTATGCGTAATTATGATGGATTCATGAAAGCCGGCCGGATTCGCGGACGACACTGAGGCCACTGTGGTTAATGAGCATAACGATAGATCGATCACTATAAAAACTGCCGATGAGATAGCTATTATGCACCGGGCCAACCAGATCGTCTCTGGTGTGCTTGCCTTGCTTGAATCGGAAATTCGTGAAGGCGTCTCCACTTTGGAGCTCGATAAAATCGCTGAAACGTTTTGTCGCGATCATCATGCGTTGCCTGCTTTTAAAGGATACAAAGGGTATCCCGCGAGTCTTTGTGCCTCTGTCAATGAAGAAGTCGTGCATGGCATTCCATCCCATAAAAAAATTCTTCGAAATGGGGATATCATTTCGCTTGATTTTGGTGCCTTGCTTGACGGATTTTATGGCGACGCTGCTATTACAGTAGGTGTTGGCGATGTTGATCCAAAAACTTCCTTGTTGTTGCAGGTGACACACACTTCTCTTTTAAAAGGGATTGAGCAGGTTAAGGTTGGAAATAGGATATCGGATATTTCTCGGGCCATACAGTCCTATGCTGAGGGAAAGGGCTTTTCTGTTGTTCGCCAATTTGTAGGGCACGGAATTGGTGCGAGATTGCATGAACCCCCTGAAGTTCCCAATTATGTGCAGCGGCAAGCTTCACCACGTATGATTGAAGGCATGGTTTTGGCCATCGAACCAATGATCAATCTGGGAGCCGCAAAAGTTAAGATTTTGCACGATCAATGGACAGTTGTAACCGCAGATCGAAAACCATCCGCTCACTTTGAGCACTCCGTTGCTGTGACCTGTTCCGGCCCGCTAATTTTGAGTGAGCGAGCATCGTTGTTGTGACCACGGCATATGATTTGTGTTTAACGTGCCATACGCGCACGAAATGGCTTGATAAAAAGTGGATTGTTCGATATATGATTAAAATTTATGCTCGATCATTTGGGAGCGAATAACCCATGGCGAAAGAAGAGGCCATTGAAGTTGAAGGCACTATCATTGAACCTTTGCCCAACGCTATGTTCCAGGTTGAATTGGATAATGGGCATAAGGTTCTTGCGCATATCTCCGGAAAAATGCGTATGCATTATATAAAAATACTTCCTGGCGATCGGGTGACGGTTGAGCTGTCTCCTTACGATTTGACAAGGGGCAGGGTTACTTTCCGCGCTAAGGGCGGAAAGAGCAAAAAATAATTTAATCTGTCTGGGGCACGGCATGAAAGTACGTTCGTCGGTTAAAAAAATATGCAGTGAATGCAAGATTTTAAAGCGAAAAGGGGTTGTTAGGGTGGATTGTGTCAATCGAAAGCACAAGCAACGGCAAGGGTAATATTTCCCCCCCCCCCTCTCTCTTTTTTTAAAATTAAGCAAGTTTCTGACAAAGGAGTAAGAATTTGGCACGAATAGCTGGTGTGGATTTGCCACGCAACAAACACATGGATCGAGCGCTTACATATATTTACGGTATTGGCTTAACTACTTCGCGCCAAATTCTCGATAAGGCCGATCTTCCTTATCAAATGAATAGTGACGATTTAAGTGGCGATGACGTTAATCGAATTCGAACGATAATCGAAAACGATTATGTCGTGGAGGGTGACCGTCGACGAGAAGTATCTATGGATATTAAGCGACTGATGGATCTTGGTTGTTACCGAGGACGGCGTCACCGCAGAGGGTTGCCTGTTAATGGTCAACGAACCAAAACCAACGCTCGTACTCGCAAGGGGCCTCGACGTGGTGCAGCTGTTCGTAAAAAATAACCCTTTATCGATCTAATGTTCCGAACCCGGACATTTAGGAGTTAATATGGCAAAAGCAGGAAAAGTAAACGTAAAGGTTAAGAAAAAGGATAAAAAGAATGTCCCCGAGGGCATTGTTTTTATCTATTCTACCTTCAACAATACGGTCGTCACCATCTCTGATCGCCAGGGAAACACCTTGTCTTGGTCGAGTGCAGGAGTGTTGGGATTTAAAGGGTCTAGAAAATCAACCCCTTTCGCTGCCCAAAACGCTCTGAGCGATGCTGTGGCTAAGGCGAAGGAACATGGGTTGCGTAAGGTTGAAGTGCGAGTCAAGGGGCCCGGGCCTGGTAGGGAAGCCGCACTGCGAGCATTAACAACTGTTGATTTGGATGTTAGTCGTATTGTTGATGTAACTCCGCTTCCTCATAATGGGTGCAAGCCGCCCAAAAGAAGAAGAGTTTAAGTCCAACTAGAATAAACCGCATTGTGTCTTGAACGCCAAGGCAATGGATGGAGGTAAAATTTGGCTAGATATACAGGGGCATCCTGCAGGCTTTGCAGGCGCGAAAATCTCAAAATGTTTCTTAAAGGGGATCGCTGCTATTCTGACAAGTGTGCTTTTGAAAGACGCTCATTTGCTCCAGGACAGCATGGCCAGAATAAATTTCGCAAAGTTTCCGATTATGCCGTTCAGCTTCGTGAAAAGCAGAAGGTGAAACAAATGTACGGCATGCTTGAAGCGCAATTTAGACGTTATTTCGAACGCGCTGAACGAGCAAAAGGAGTGACCGGTGAGAATTTATTGGTGATGCTTGAGCGTCGCTTTGACAATACTCTTTATCGTATTGGATTTGCCAGCTCCCGTGATCAAGCTCGGCAAATGGTGCGTCACAATCTTTTTAATATTAATGGAAAAAAAGTTAATATTCCTTCGTACCAAGTCCGGCCAGGCGATGTTATAGCCCTGAAGGAAAAGAACCAGAAGAATGAGTTAATTGTCGATAATCTCGAAGGTTCGGTTCGCAGAGGTCTGCCTAGTTGGCTAGAGCTTGATCAGGCTAAATTTCAGTGTGTTGTCAAAGCGTTGCCAAACCGCGAAGAAATAACGATGCCCATTCAGGAACAGCTTATTGTTGAGTTGTATTCCAAGTAACTTTTATCGTTAGGTATTGCATGGCACAGGAAATACGGGATGAAAATCCCTTTTATAGAAACTGGCACACCCTTATTTCGCCTGAGAAGCTTGAGGTAAATGAGGGATCGCTGACTAGCCGTTACGGCAAGTTCGTTTGCCAACCGCTTGAACGGGGGTTTGCCACAACTATTGGCAATTCACTGCGCCGTATTATGCTCTCGTCTATTCGTGGTGCCGCGATTACATCGGTCAAATTGGGCAACGCACTGCACGAATTTACGACCATTGACGGTGTTCACGAGGATGTCGCTGAAATTATTCTTAATCTCAAACAGGTTCGTTTGAAGTTAAATGGACCTGAATCTCGCACAGTGCTGATTGAGAAGGTTGGGCCAGGCAAGGTTTTTGCTGGCGACATCAACGGCGGCGCATACGTTGATGTCATGAACCCTGATCTTGTCATTTGTTCCGTGACAAGCGACATTACCTTTCGCGCTGAGTTAGAAGTTCATTGGGGAAAGGGATACGTCCCTGCTGATCAGAACAAAAAGGAAGGGCAACCAATTGGTGTAATTTCAATTGATTCCGCTTTTTCGCCCATCATCCGCGTGCAATACGTAGTAAGTCAAGCTCGTGTTGGTCAGCAGACGGATTTTGATCGCTTGACGATCGAAATTGAAACGGACGGTAGTGTTGAACCGCAAAACGCATTAGCGTATGCGGCCAAGATCATGAAAGAGCAAATGACGATTTTTATCAATTTTAATGAGGAAATCGCCAAAGCTCCCGACAACTCCGACAGTGATGAAGATGGAAAGGCTTACCCGCCTTTTCTCGACAAAAATGTTGAAGACCTTGAGCTCTCTGTTCGTTCTGCAAATTGCTTGAAAAATGCTCAAATTCAATATATTGGCCAATTGGTCAACAAGACTGACGCAGAAATGCTTAAGACCAAAAATTTTGGGCGCAAGTCATTGAATGAAATTAAAGCATTGCTTTCCGAACATAATCTTACCCTCGGCATGAAATATGACGGTTGGGTGGCCCCCGAGAAACGCGAAGAAAAACACGAAGAATAATCCATTAACACTTATTGGATAATTCTCTTTAAAGACGAAAGGATAGGACCATGAGACATAGAAAAGCAGGTCGCAAGCTTGGCCGTAACGCTTCCCATCGTGATGCCATGTTCAGGAATATGGTAACCTCGCTTCTTGATCAAGAGCGGATCGTTACCACTGTCCCCAAGGCAAAGGAAGCGAGACGAGTTGCAGAGCAAATGATCACATTAGGCAAGCGAGGCGATCTACATGCTCGACGTCAAGCCATGGCCTATATTCGTTCCAAAAGCATAGTTGCAAAACTCTTTGATCAATTGAGCAGCCAGTATTCAGAACGACACGGGGGATATACGCGGATCATTCGTACAGGAACCCGATTGGGCGATGCCGCTCCTATGGCTATTTTAGAACTTGTTGACTATCAGGAACAGGTCGAAGAAGTCAAGGGTGCTCAAGAGCAGTAGAATTTTTTGGCAAGTATTGTTTGAGGCTGGTATGGAATTCATACCAGCCTTTTTTTTCTAATTTTTTTGAGCATAATGGACACCAAAGAATTCCTACCGCCTGAGCGAACCAGGGTTGAAAACGATCTTTTTAATTTTCAATGTCACTCCGGGGTGAGTTGCTATCTTTCGTGCTGCCGTAATGTTGATATGTTGCTTTTTCCATACGACATTATCCTATTGAAGCAGCAACTGAACATTACATCGTCTCAATTTATACAGCAGTTTGTGTCCATTTGCGAAGGCAGCCACCCTTTTTTCCCGGGTCTGAAGTTAAAAATGAACGCCGATGAAGGTCAGCCCTGTCCGTTTCTCGGCGACAAAGGATGTACGGTGTATGTAAATCGTCCTTCCGCCTGCCGTACTTATCCACTTGAACGCGGCATTGAGCATCTCGGTCCGGGGCAGGGCTTGCGTGTACATTATTTCCTCACTCACCACCCTTACTGCAAGGGGCATGGCGAACAAAGGCGATATTCTATTCGCCAATGGGAGCGCGATCAAAAATTGCATGATTGCAATTATTATAATGATTTATGGGGAGAACTCGACGCCTTTTTTGCCACCAATCCGTGGGCCGGCGAAGGTAAAGCCGGACCCTATCAGCAATTGGCTTTTATGGTGTGTTACAACGTCGACACCTTTCGCGATTATGTCGAAACGCACGGAATATTGAATCAATTTCAACTGCGAAAGGATGAGCGGCAACGTATTGCTCGGGACGATGGAACCTTGCTTCAATTCGGCTTTCGTTGGTTGGAGTTCATCTTAGGCGGTCATAAAAAATTAATAAAAAAATGATTGAGTTTGCAGTTCTTGCCTTCAATTCCCAATGGCCTGCAAGGCAAGCTTGAAAAATAATTTATGGTATGATATTGTAGCTAATTTATCGAAAGCCCGCCGACTTGTGTGGGCTTCAATCACACACATCCCTTCGACAGCTCTTTGGTGTCCTGCTTATTCAGTGGGATTGGCTTGCGGGATGGAGGTTTTAACCAAACACAGGAGATTTGTATGGCAGCAGTAACTATGCGGCAAATGCTTGAGGCCGGACTTCATTTCGGTCATCAAACGCGACGGTGGAATCCGAAAATGAAGCCCTATATCTATGGGCCGCGTAACGGAATTTATATCGTCAATCTTGACGTCACCATGAAGCTTTTCAAAAAAGCGTATAATGCGATGGCTGAGGTGGTTGGCAATGGCGGTTCCGTGCTTTTTGTCTGCACCAAGCGTCAAGGGCAGGTAATCGTTAAGGAAGAGGCCGAACGGTGTGGCATGTTTTTTATCAATCACCGTTGGCTTGGCGGCATGTTGACCAACTTCCAGACAATTAAGCATTCTGTTGATCGTTTGAAAAAGATCGAAGCCATGCAGGCGGACGGTTCCATTAACCGCTTCCCCAAAAAAGAAGTACTGCAGATGGAAAAAGAGCGGATAAAGCTGGATCGCAATATCGGCGGCATCAAGAATATGCGCAGCCTTCCTGACGTTCTTTTCGTCGTAGACCCCAAAAAGGAAGACATTGCCGTTGGCGAAGCGGTTAAGCTCGGCATTCCCGTCATTGCCTTAACGGATACGAACTGTGATCCTGACGGCATTGACTTTGTGATTCCTGGCAACGACGACGCCATTCGCGCTATCAAGTTGATCACGTCCACGATTGCTGAAGCGGTGCTTCAAGGGAAAATCCGTCGCGGGGAAGAGACCGAGGCGAACATCGACGACATTGAAGCCGCCATGGCGTCAGGGGTTGAAGAAGAGTTGGCCGCTAAAGTGGATGAGGCGTAACGTCGAGAACCAGCTGCCGTTCGGCTGCCGTCCTAACTAAACCGACATGGCAGCCCCAGGCTGCCATGTCGGTTTTTCTATGCTGTGTTAAAGAGTTAATTTTCAGGAAGCACCTACCTGTTAATAAGGAGAACGTACTGTGAATATCACAAGCCAAATGGTTAAAGAGCTGCGCGATAAAACCAACGCCGGCATGATGGATTGCAAGAAAGCTCTGACAGACACGTCAGGAGACATGGAAAAGGCTGTTGATTTGCTGCGGCAAAAAGGACTTGCCGTAGCCGCGAAACGTGCCGGCCGTGAAACCAAAGAAGGCGTTGTTGAAACGTACATTCATGCCGGCGGCAAGCTCGGTGTTATGGTCGAGGTCGGGTGCGAGACGGATTTTGTTGCGAAAACCGATGATTTTAAAGCCTTTGCTAAAAACATCGCCATGCACATTGCAGCCGCCAACCCCGTCGCCATTAACCGCGAAGAAGTGCCCGCCGATGTGTTGCAGCGCGAAACGGACATTTATGTCAATCAGGCGCAGGAGTCCGGCAAACCGCAGCAGATTATTGAAAAGATTGTCGGCGGCAAGGTGGAAAAATATTTGGCGGAAATCTGTCTGCTTGAGCAGAAATACGTTAAAAATCCAGATTTGAGCATTCAGGACTTGTTGAACGAGTTGGTGGCCAAGATGGGCGAAAATATTTCCATCAAAAAATTCGCTCGATTCCAGATAGGTTGATCTTTTTTGCGGTCTGTATGAGTGAGCGGGAAAGCTCCTTAGTATGATCCGTGTACATGAGGTTGCGGATGAGTCGCGGAGGGCGGCGGAATGAAATTTAAGCGAGTACTGTTGAAAATCAGCGGTGAAGCGCTCATGGGTGATAAAGCCTACGGCATTAGCACCGAGGTGATTAAATTCTTATCGCAAGAAATCCAGGCGCTGCACAACCTCAAAATTGAACTCGCCCTTGTGGTCGGCGCCGGCAATATCTTTCGTGGAGTGGCCGGCGCCGCCAGCGGCATGGACAGAAGTTCCGCTGATAACATGGGCATGTTGGGAACGGTCATGAATTCTTTAGCGGTTCAGGACGGGTTGGAAAATCTGGGCATCCCCGCCAAAGTCATGTCGGCCATCACCATGTTGAATGTCTGTGAACCCTATGAGAGGCTTAAGGCGCTCGAACATTTGGAAAAAAAGCAGGTGGTTATTTTTGCCGCCGGCACTGGAAACCCCTATTTTACCACCGACACTGCCGCCGTGCTGCGGGCCCTGGAGATTAAGGCAGACGTCATCATGAAGGCCACCAGGGTGGACGGCGTGTATGACCGTGATCCAGAGAAGGACGCTAACGCTGTTCGATATCATACGCTTACCTATTCAACGGTGTTGCGCGATGATCTGCGGATTATGGACGCGGCTGGAATCTCATTGGGACGCGACAATAATCTGCCGATATTTGTCTTCGACATGACCAAACCTGGCAATATTGTCAAGGCGGTTATGGGGGAAGACGTTGGAACGCTGATTACCAATTAACGCCTACCCGTCGCGCCTGCGTGACCGAGTCGTCGTTGCGGAGAACACCTTTTGAGCTTGAGGCGTCCGACAGGCCGCTGCATGAGGAGACTATGACAAACGCAATCATTGACCAGTTGAAAGATAAAATGGCGTCAAGCATTGACGCCCTCAAACGGGAATTGGTGAAAATCCGCACCGGAAGGGCGACGCTGTCGCTGCTTGACGGCGTTAAGGTCAAGGCCTATGGTTCGCAAATGACGATGGATCAGGTCGGGACCATGACCATTCCCGAGAGCAATATGATTGCCATCAAACCCTGGGATCCCCAGATGCTGCCAGCCATTGAAAAGGCGCTCTTGTCCTCGGGGTTGGGCTTGACGCCGGCAAGCGACGGAAATGTTGTCCGCCTGACCATTCCGCCATTGACGGGCGAGCGCCGTAAGGAACTGGTCAAGCAGGTCAAAAAAATCGGTGAAGAGTATAAAGTCGCTCTTCGCAACATCCGTCGGGACGCCAACGAAACCCTTAAAAAGCTCAAAAAGGATAAGGCGATCTCCGAAGATGAGATGTTCCGCCTCCAAGAAGATCTGCAAAAAATCACCGACGGATGCGTCAGCCAAGTTGACGAAATCACCGGCGGCAAAGAAAAAGAAGTCATGGCGGTGTGAACTCCTTGCATCGCTTCGTGTATAGCCGTGATTGAATCAACCCACAGCCTGACTGCGCCTCGTCACGTCGCCATCATCATGGACGGCAACGGTCGATGGGCCGAAGAGCGTCGGCGACCTCGCTTGTTCGGACATAAAGCCGGGGTTGATTCCGTCCGCGAGATCGTTGAAACGGCTCGCGAAATCGGCGTTGAAGTGCTTACCTTGTACGCTTTTTCAACTGAAAATTGGAATCGGCCGTCCACGGAAGTGAGCGGTTTGATGGGGCTGCTGCAGAACTATCTGCAGTCGGAATTGCGGACCATGCTCCAAAACGACATTCGGCTGCATTGTTTGGGGCAGCCTGACCGACTGCCGACAGAGGTGCGAACAGTTTTGCTGCGAACCATTGAGGAAACCCGTTCGTGTTGCGGCATGACCTTGAACCTGGCCTTGAGCTATGGCGGTCGAGGCGAGATCGTCGAGGCTGTGCGCGTTCTGGCGCGTAAATGTCAGGAAGGAGGTCTTGATTGGCAGACGCTTTCCGAGGCGGACGTGAGTGAATACTTGTTCACTTCCGGTCAACCGGATCCCGATCTCCTGATCCGCACCGGCGGCGAGCATCGGTTGTCCAATTTCCTCCTCTGGCAAGCTTCCTACGCAGAGCTGTATTTCACCGATATTAAATGGCCGGATTTTCGGAAGGAACAGTTTCTGGAAGCGGTCAATAGCTTTCAACGCCGACAGCGCCGGTTTGGCAAAACCGGGGCGCAACTGCAGGCGGAGTAACGGCGATGAATCGAGTGATCCCCGGGGTCCTATTGGCCGGCGGCTGGTTTCTCCTGCTGTTTCTGGGGTCGCCTCAATTGTTGTGGGGCGTCGTCGCCGGTGGGGCGGCAATTGCTCTCAGTGAATATTTCCGCATGACCTGCGCGTCGCTTGTCGGCGCGCGTCTTTGGGCCACCATCGCGTGTTGCCTGCTGCCTGTGCTGTGCGCCTTCGCCGGCGCAAGCGACGCCGTGCTCGCTGGGGTGATCGGCAGTTTGCTGGTTGTAGTCGGTATGGCGTTGCATGGTTACGCCGCCATCCCCGACGTGTTTCGGTATGTCAGCTGCAGTGGTTTTGCCAGTCTCTATATTTCGCTTTGTCTGGCCCATGTGGTGCTGATTCGCTTTTTGCCGCAAGGCCCGTTGTGGTTGACCCTCCTGGTTGCCGTTGTCGCCGGTTCCGACACTGGGGCCTATTATGCCGGCAGGGCCTTCGGGCGCCGCAAGCTTTTTCCGCAGATCAGCCCTAAAAAGACCGTGGCGGGCGGAGTCGGCGGTTTGGTTGCCGGCATGGTTGCGGCTGAGATTGTGAACCTGTTGTTTCCCGTCAAGGCGCATCCTGGTGTCCTGCTGCTCGCCGCCGGCCTGCTGATTGTTGTCGGCATTGCCGGCGACCTGACCGAATCGATGATCAAACGATCGGTCGGAGTCAAGGATTCGGGCACGATTCTTTTTGGCCACGGCGGGTTGCTTGACCGCATTGACAGTTTGCTGCTCACCGCTCCTGTCCTCTACTGCCTGCTTCGATTCGGCGTGTTGTGATGAAAGCTCTTTCGTTGCTCGGATCAACCGGTTCCATCGGCACAAACGTGCTGGCGGTGGTGCGGCAGTTCCCCGAACATTTTCGAATCGTCGGGCTTTCCGCTGGACGCCGTATTGAGCTCCTGGCTGAGCAGGTGCGCGAATTCCAGCCCGAATGCGTCTCGGTCGGCGATTCGTCGTTGGTCGCCACCTTGGCGGAAAAACTCCCGCCGTCCTATCGATCCCGCATCCTGTGCGGCGTCGAGGGCAACTGTGCGGTGGCCTCGCTGTCGGAGGCTGACATGACCGTCTCCGCCGTGGTTGGCGCGGTGGGCCTGCTGCCGGCCCTTGCCGCCATTCGCGCCGGCAAGGACGTCGGGTTGGCCAACAAGGAGACCCTGGTCATGGCTGGGCGACTGGTCATGGACGAGGTCCGGCGCCATCAGATCCGTCTGTTGCCTATCGATTCCGAGCACAGCGCCATTTTTCAAGCCTTGGAGGCCGGCCGCAAACAGGACGTGGCCCGCATCATCCTTACCGCATCAGGCGGCCCCTTTCGCACCTGGACTCAGGCGGCGCTGCAAAATGCCGTCCCGGAACAGGCCCTGGCGCATCCCAACTGGACCATGGGCCGAAAAATCTCCATCGATTCCGCTACGCTGATGAACAAAGGGCTCGAGGTGATCGAGGCTCGCTGGCTGTTTGACGTCGAACCTGAGCGCATCGAGGTTGTGGTCCATCCCCAGTCCATCGTTCATTCGCTGGTGGAATATCAGGACGGCTCGGTGGTGGCGCAACTGGGCATCCCGGACATGCGCATCCCCATTGCCTATGCCTTGTCGTACCCCAAACGCCTGGAATTGGGCTTGCAGCGTCTCGATCTGGCCCAGTGCGGCGGTCTTGCCTTCGAACCGCCCGACCACCAGCGTTTTCCAGCCCTGCGTATGGCCTATGAGGCCCTTGCAGCCGGCGGGGTGAAGCCTGCGGTTCTTAACGCCGCCAACGAGGCGGCCGTCGAAGCCTTTCTCGCCGGGCGGATCGGGTTTACCCAAATTGCCGAAGTCGTGGGCGCGGCGCTGGACAGCACCGCCCAGGGCGATGAACTCGACCTGCAGGCTATTCTGGCGGCGGATCAGGAAGCCCGCGTGGTTGTTGAGCGAGAGATTCAGTCTGCTTGAACCGGCCGAGCCTGGCCTTCCGTTTGTACTCCGCATTCCTCATTGTTGACATTATTCCTTAGGATTTCCATGAATTCCGTTCTCTCGTTCATCCTCGTCCTTGGCGTCCTTATTTTTGTCCATGAATTGGGGCATTTTTTATTGGCCAAGGCCTTTGGCGTCAAGGTGCTGAAATTTTCCCTTGGTTTTGGCAATAAGGTGATTGGCCGCCAATGGGGGGAAACCGAATATCTGATCAGCGCCTTTCCCTTGGGCGGTTATGTGAAAATGTACGGCGAGCAGTCGGAGGAAGAGGTCCGTCCAGAAGACCGACACCGTTCCTTTTCCCACAAGCCGGTGTGGCAGCGTTTTGGCATTGTCTTTGGCGGGCCGTTGTTTAATCTGGTTTTTGCGGTGGTACTGTTTTTTGTCATGTTCGTTTTTGCCGGCATGCCCGAACCGGTCGATTCCACCAAAATCGGCGAGGTTAATGCGGGCTCTGTGGCTGAACAGGTGGGGCTCAAAAGCGGCGACATTGTCCGTGCCGTCAACGGCGCCCCGACCACCTCTTGGGATCACGTTTCCGACGCAGTCAAGGAGAGCAAGGGGGCGGAGATGACCCTGGAGGTTGAACGTCAAGGGCAGCCGCTGACCTTTGCCGCCAAGCCCACCATGCAAAAGGTGAAGAATCTGTTCGGCGAGGAGGTCGGCGAGCGGTACATGCTCGGGATTGTCCGCAGCGACGAAATTCGCTATGTGGACGCCACCATCGCGCAGTCGGGCAAGGCCGCCTTGGTTCAGACCTGGAATCTGGGCTATCTCACGGTGATGGGCATCGTCAAGATGATCCAGCAGGTGATTCCGGCCAGCGAGTTGGGCGGACCGATCCGGATCGCCGAACTGGCGGGGCAGCAGATGGAGGCGGGTTGGATGAATCTGCTTTATTTTATGGGACTGTTGAGCGTCAACCTCGGCATTCTCAACCTGCTGCCTATTCCGGTGCTTGACGGCGGCCATCTGGTCTTTCTTTCCCTGGAGGCAATGCGGCGCAAACCCTTGGGCGAGCGCGCCATGGATATCAGTCAGAAAATCGGCATCGCCATCCTCGGAACCCTGATGCTTTTTGTGTTCTACAACGATATCCTCCGGCTGGTCAAACGATGGCTGACGTCCTGATTCTGGCGATTGAGACGGCCACCGGGTGCGGCGGCGTCTCGCTGACCAAAGGGGGCGTTGACGAGGGTAGGGTGTTGGCCGAATACACCTTGCAGCCCGAGATCACCCATTCGCGCCGCTTGCTTGGATCCATTGGCGCCATGATGGAGGCGGCAGGAGTGGGTTGGGGCGATCTTGACGCTGTGGCGGTCAGTCTGGGGCCAGGTTCTTTCACGGGATTGCGCATTGGCATGGCGGCGGCCAAGGGCATCGCCATGGGCGCCAGCCTGCCCTTGCTCGGCGTGCCCACCCTTGACGGGCTGGCCGCGCAGGCAACGCCCACGGAATTGCCCTTGTGTTGCCTGCTCGACGCCAGGAAACAACAGGTCTATGCCGCCTTTTACAGTTTTAAGGCAGGACGCTGTCTGCGAACCAGCGATTTTATAGTTGTCTCGGCAGAGCAACTGGCGCAGCGCATCCAGGAACCGACCCTGGTGGTGGGACCTGGAATCAATGCCTGCCAGTCCACGCTTGCCGGGCAACCGTTGGCGCGCTTGGCGCCTGCGGGTTTGCTCCATCCACGGGCCGCATTTATTGGCTTTGTCGGCGCGGCGATGCTGGCGCAGGGGCAGGGTAACGACGATCTGGTTCCACTCTATGTCCGCGCCTCCGAGGCGGAATTGAATCTGCGGCATCAGTGAAAGGAAAGAGGAAGAGATGATTCAACGCAAGCCAACGCGGCAAATTCATGTCGGGCCGGTGGCCATCGGCGGCGGCGCGCCCATTGCAGTGCAGTCGATGACCAACACCCTGACCGGCGACGTCGAGGCCACGGTTGCCCAGATCCGGAGCCTCGAGCAGGCCGGATGCGAGATCATTCGGGTGGCGATTCCTGATCTGGAGGCGGCCGAGGCGATCGCCGCCATTCGTTCCCAGATCGCCATTCCCCTGATCGCCGACATTCATTTTGACTCCCGCCTGGCGGTGGCGTCCATGGAGCACGGCGCCCAAGGCATTCGCATCAATCCCGGCAATCTCGGCGGCCCCGACAAACTGGCGCGGGTGGTGGACGCGGCCAAGATGCACGGCGTGCCGATTCGGGTGGGCGTTAACTCCGGCTCCATTGAAAAGGACCTGCTCAAGCAGTACGGCTATCCCACCCCGGAGCGGCCGGACGCCTTGATCGAAAGCGCCTTGGGCAATGTCCGCCTGTTGGAAAAGCTGCATTTCTTTGACGTCAAGATTTCGATCAAATCCTCGGACACCCTGACCACCATCGCCGGATACCGCCAGCTCGCGCGCACCACCGACTATCCCCTGCATCTCGGCGTCACCGAGGCGGGCGGGCTCATCGCCGGCACGGTCAAGTCCAGCGTGGCCCTGGGCATCTTGCTCTCTGAGGGCATCGGCGACACCTTCCGGATCTCGCTCACCCGCGATCCGGTCGAGGAAATCCGGGTGGCCTATGAACTGCTGCGCTCCCTGCGTATCCGCGAACGCGGCCCGGAACTGATCTCCTGTCCCACCTGCGGCCGCACCCGGATTGATCTGTTCACCCTCGCCGAACAGGTGGAGCGGCGGCTCCAGACCATGCAAAGCAACCTCAAGGTGGCGGTCATGGGCTGCGTGGTCAACGGGCCGGGCGAGGCCCGCGAGGCCGACATCGGCATTGCCGGCGGCAACGGAATCGGGATTGTGTTTAAAAAAGGCGAAATTTATAAAAAGGTGGCGGAAGCCGACCTGCTGCCGGTGTTCCTTGAGGAACTGGACAAGCTGGAAGCAGAACGAAAAAGCGGCGCCTGATCCAGGCTGCCGATGGCCCCGCCCCTCTTCTACCTGTATTTCTCGAACGGAGATTCGATATGCGTTATTCACAGATGTTGTTGCCCACCACCAAGGAAACCCCGTCGGAGGCCGAGGTCGTCAGCCACCAGTTGCTGATGCGGGGCGGATTCATCCGCAAGCTGACCTCCGGGATGTACACTTACCTGCCCATCGGGTTGATGGCCCTGCAGAAGGTGGCTGAGATCGTTCGTCAGGAGATGAACCGCGCCGGGGCCCAGGAGATCCTCATGCCCATGGTGCAGCCCGGGGATTTGTGGGAGGAGTCGGGCCGGTGGAAGAAATACGGTCCGGAACTGCTCCGGTTCCGGGATCGTCACGACCGCGACTACTGCCTGGGGCCCACCCACGAAGAGGTGGTGACCGACATTGCCCGTCGCGAACTGCAATCCTACCGACAGATGCCGATCAACCTGTATCAGATCCAGACCAAGTTTCGCGATGAAATCCGGCCGCGCTTCGGCCTGATGCGCGGCCGCGAGTTTGTGATGAAGGACGCCTATTCCTTTGACGTCGACGACGAAGGCGCCAGTCGCAGCTACGAAAACATGCGTCAGGCCTACTATCGCATTTTTGAGCGCTGCGGCTTGGAGTTCCGTGCTGTGGAGGCCGACAGCGGCGCCATTGGCGGCTCTTTTTCACACGAGTTCATGGTCCTGGCCGAGACCGGCGAGGACACCCTGGTGATCTGCGATTCCTGCAGCTACGCCGCCAACGTCGAGAAGGCGGCGATTGTTCTGCCTGAGGCGGTAGTCTCAGACGCGCCTCTGCAGGATATGGTCAAGGTCGAAACCCCGGGCATGAAGAAGGTCGACAAGGTGGCGGCGTTTCTCAAGGTGCAGCCCGCCGAGGTGATCAAGACCATGTTCTACCTGGCCGACGGCGCGCCGGTGGCGGCCTTGGTGCGCGGCGACCGCGAGGTGCAGTCGGTCAAGCTCAAGAACCTGCTGGGCGCAACCGATGTCGAGCCCCTGGACGAGGACCAGATCTGGCAGCAGACCCGGCTGCCGGTCGGCTATCTCGGGCCGGTGGGGCTGGAACTGAAAACGGTCGCGGATCAGGAGGTGATGCGGATGGTCAACGCGGTGGCCGGAGCCAATGAAAAAGGCTGCCATCTCACCGGCGTCAATCCCGGCCGCGACTTCCAGCCCAATGTGGTCGGCGACCTGCGCCAGATCACCACCGCCGACCGCTGCCCCTTGTGCGGCGGCGGCCTGCGGCTCAAGGAAGGAATCGAGGTCGGCCATATCTTCAAACTTGGCACCAAGTATTCCGAGGCCATGGAGGCTGCCTTCCAGGACAGCGACGGTCAGGCAAAACCCTTTGTCATGGGGTGTTACGGCATCGGCGTCAGCCGGGTGGTGGCGGCGGCCATTGAGCAGAATCACGACGACAAGGGCATCATCTTTCCGGTGCCGCTGGCCCCCTTCCAGGTGATTGTTCTCAACCTCGGCCCCAAGGACGAGGGCTATTGCACGGCGGCGGAAGCGTTGTACAACGGGCTGCGGGCGCAGGGATTGGACGTGCTGCTTGACGACCGCGACGAGCGGCCGGGCTCCAAGTTCAACGACGCCGACCTGCTCGGCATTCCCTACCGGCTCACCGTGGGCAAGACCTTTGAGAAAGAGGGCAAGGTGGAAATGCGCTCGCGCAAAACCGGGGAAACGCAGGTGCTCGCGCTGGACGAGGCGGTTGACGTGCTCGCCGGACTCATTCGCCAGGCCCTTTCCTGATTTCGGGGGTCGCCCCCCATTGACCGGAAACAGCACACGACCATGTCGGACATCAAACCGCTTCTCTCTTTAGCCGCAGCCTATCTCAACGGGGTCGATCTGGCCCCGATTGCCAAGGCCTACGAGTTTATCTGCGAGCGTCACGCCGGGCAGCAGTACGCCACCGGCGAGCCCTATGTCGACCATCTGCTGGCCGTGGCCTCCAGTCTGGCCTCGATGAAGCTTGACCTCGACACCATCGTCGCCGGCTTGCTCCACGGCACGCTCAAAGAGCAGGTCGCCACCCCGGAGGAACTGAAAAAGAAGTTCGGCGCCGACGTCGCCAACATTGTCGACGGCGCCACCCGGATCACCAATGTCCGCTACAACTCGCACCTGGCCCATGAGGCGGAAAACATCCGCAAACTGCTCCTCGCCATGGGGGCGGACATCCGCGTTTTGCTGGTCAAGCTGGCCGACCGCCTCCAGGACATGCTCAATTTGGATGTGGTCGACGAGGAGGAGCGGCGCGCCAAGGCCAGGGAAACCATGGACCTCTATGCGCCGCTGGCCAGCCGCATCGGCATCGAGTGGCTCAAGCGCGAGTTGGAGGATTTGGCCTTCAAGTATCTGCTGCCGGTGGAATACGCCGAACTGACCGCCCATCTGGAAAGCACCCTTGCCGAACGCCAGGCCTACGTCGACGAGGTTCTGGAGATCCTGCGCGAAAAACTCAAGGCCAGCAAGATTGTGCCGGTGCGGCTCCTCGGCCGGCCCAAGCACATCTATTCCATCTACAAGAAGCTGGTGGCCCAACGCATCCCTCTGGAGCGGGTCTACGACAAGGTGGCCTTCCGCATCATTGTCCGCACCGTCAAGGAATGCTACCAGACCCTGGGTACGGTACATGCCGACTGGACGCCGGTTCCGGGGAGGATCAAGGACTGGATCAGCGCCCCGAAATCCAACAATTACCAGTCGCTGCACACCACCGTGGCCGGGCCGCGCGGCCACTTTATCGAGATTCAGATTCGCACCGAAGACATGGACCGGGTGGCGCAGGAGGGTGTGGCCGCCCACTGGGCCTACAAGGAAGGACAGAAGATTACCAGCGGCGACGCCCGATTGTTCAAGGACCTGAAGCAGTTGGTGCAATCCCTGCAGGAGGTCGAAGACCCCAGCGAGTTCATGGAGTCGTTGCGCGGCGAGCTTTTTGAGCCCGACGTCTTCGCCCTGACGCCGACTGGCGAGGTGCGCGAACTGCCCCGGGGCAGCACGCCGATCGATTTCGCCTACGCCATCCATACCGGCGTCGGCGACACCTGCGTCGGGGCCAAGGTCAACGGCCAGATCGTCCAGCTCAAGCACGAACTGCAGAGCGGCGACATCGTCGAGATTCTGACCCAGAAAAATCAACACCCCCGCCGCGCCTGGCTGCAGTTGGTCAAGACCAGCCGCGCCCGCACCCGCATTCGTCACTATCTGCGCCGCGAGGAAAAGGAACGCTCCCTTAAGCTCGGCCGCGAGATCTGCGAGCGGGAATTGAAGAAGTGCGACGTCAATCTGCGCGGTCTGCTCAAGAGCGGGCATCTTCGCCTGCTGCTCAAGCAACTCAACTGCAACACCCTGGAAGACATGCTGGTGCGGGTGGGCAGCGGCTCCATCACCGTGCCTCACCTGCTCAGGACCCTGCAGCCGGAGGAATTTCGCGAGGCCGAAGAGAAACGGCGGGCCGTGGAGATGCTCGAGCGGGCGCAGCGGACCGCTGAAGAGAGCCGGTCCGGCGCCACGCGGCGCAACGTGATCGACATCGACGGCGTCGACGGCATATTGATTAAGGTCAGCCAGTGCTGTCGACCGGTGCCCGGCGACCCGATCATTGGCTTTATCACCACCGGCTCCGGGGTATCGGTCCACAAGGCCGATTGTCACAACCTGCAGGCCACCGATCCGGCCCGCTGGCTCGATGTCGCCTGGGCCGGATCGTTGCAGAGCACCCACCGGGCCGGGCTGACGATTCGCGCCGAGAACCGTAAAAATTTGCTGGCCGACATTAGCGGTGCCATCAGCGCCGACGACGCCGACATCGTGAAACTGAACGCCCGCACCACGGTGGAAAACATCGCCGAGCTGGAAATCCTGCTCGAAGTGTTCAATCTCAAGCACCTGCAGGTCGTGCAGCAGCACCTTCTGCAGATGCCGGAGGTGATGGAGGTCCGCAGACGGTAGGCGGCCGTTTGCAGGCCTTTGGTGTGGCAGGGCGGCCATGGAACAGATGATCTGCGCGGTCTGCGGCAACGACGTTGAGAGCGGAAGGCTGCAATGCCCCTATTGCCAAGCCGAATGCAACGGCAACGTCCTGCCCCCGACCGGGGCCTTGCACCGTCTGGTCAATCTGAAAAGAGGCATGCCGCTGGTGCAGCAGGCCCTTGACCGGTTGGACGGTGAAATCAACCTCAGCAAGGGGTTGGGGTGCAAGGCGCTGACCCTGATCCACGGTTACGGTTCCAGCGGCGCGGGCGGGGCGATTAAAACAGCGGTGCTGCGCCAATTGCACTTCCTCCGCCATCAGGGACGGATCCAAGACGTCATTCCCGGCGAAGAGTTTGAGGGCCGCTCCGGTCGCGGCCGTCAACTGCTGCGCCGTTTTCCCTTCCTCGCCGAACACCGCGATCTGAACCGCGCCAACCCTGGCGTCACCTTGATTATCCTGTGACCGGGCGACACTCCGTCGCTCCGCCAAACAGTCGGAAACACACGTCAACACAATCTACAAAGGGAGTTTATATGCGAAACGGTGATCGTCCGGCCGACGCTCTGCGTCCGGTCAGCGTCGAATATGGGTTGCAGCCCCACGCCCACGGTTCGGCGCTGATCCGAATGGGCCACACCCATGTGCTCTGCGGGGTGACGGTGGAAAACAAGGTGCCGCCCTTTCTCAAGGACAAGGGGCAGGGCTGGATCACCGCCGAATACGGCATGCTGCCCTGCGCCACCCACAGTCGAGGGCGGCGGGAGGCGGTTTCCGGCCTGTCCGGCCGCACCCATGAGATACAGCGGTTGATTGGCCGATCCCTGCGGATGATGGTGGACCTGCGACTGTTGGGCGAACACACCCTGCGAGTCGACTGCGACGTGCTCAACGCCGACGGCGGCACCCGCTGCGCCTCGATCACCGGCGGCGCTCTGGCTGTGCGCATGGCCCTTGCCGGCATGGTCGAACGCGGGCAACTTGCCGCTTTGCCGCCGCTTTTGCCGGTGGCGGCGGTGAGCGCCGGGGTGGTTGGCGGCCAGCCGGCGCTTGATCTGGATTATGCCGAAGATTCGTCTGCCGACGTCGACGCCAACTTTGTCATGAGCCGCGACGGACGGTGGATTGAAGTGCAGACCACGGCCGAAGGCGCGCCCTTTGCCCCGGAGCTGTTCACCGCCATGGCGGCCCTGGCCACGCAGGGCATCGGGCAGTTGTTCGAGTTGTGGGATGCGGCAGGGGCGAAGGGGTGAAGCCTGCTCGGCGCCGCGAAGAAGAAAGGAAGGCGTTCAGTCGATAATCGAGGCGAATTTGACCGCGTCGAGATAGAGATCGTAGACCTTGGCCGGGTCGACCTTGATCATCCGCAGGGCCTGCAGGCATTCCTTGGATTTGCCCTGCTCGTAGGCGACAACAGCCTGCAGGAAGGGGGCGAGCGGCCCTTTGCCGACGGTCAGCGCCTCTTTGACCTCGTCGGACAGGGGCAGCTTGGTCATCATCTGCTCCATGGGCGCGTCCAGGATGGCGTCAATCAAGGAAAAGAGGCCAAGGAGAAACATCTCGGAGACATCCAGAGCGCGTTTGCTGTTCTCGGCCAGCAGTTCGCACCACCGGGCCCTAAGCACGGACAGCCGCACCAGTTCGGTCGGCTTGTCCGCCGCCAGTTCGGAGACGATCACCAGAGTGACAAAGCGGCGGATCTCCCGCTCGCCCAGGTAGATGATGGCTTGGCGGATGGAATCGACCTGATGGAGCAGATAAAAATAGGCTGAATTGATGTAGCGCAGCAGCTTGTAGGAGACGGCGACGTCGGCGGCGATGATCCTTTCAAGCCGCTCGACCGAGGTTTGTGGTTTGTTGATTTCGACCAGCAGGCTGAGCAGGCTGGCTTTGTTCGCGACGACCTCGGTAATCCGCAGGGATTCCGGGGTGGCGAAAAAGTACCCCTGGAAGTAGTGAAAGCCGAGCTTGCGGGCGTGCTCGAATTCCGCATAGGTTTCGATTTTTTCGGCAAGATACTTGAGGTTGAAGCGGGACAGCTTGTACAGCAGCCGTTCGATTTCCTGCGGGGTTGAGAGCCGGTAATCGACTTTGATGATGTTGGCCAGTTCCACCATCGGCAACAGATGCTTTGCATAGACAAAATCATCAAGGGCGAGGATATAGCCCAGCTGGGAAAGGTTGCGGCAGGCCGCGACCACCTCGGGGGTGGGTTGCACGTCCTCAAGGATCTCGACGATGATTTTGTTTTTCGGGAAGGAAGGGGCAATCTCCTTGAGGAGGAGATTCTCGGTGAAATTGATGAAGCAGGGCTTGTTGCCGGCGATTTTTTCAATGCCCTCGGTGAGAAAGGCGGTGGACAGCAGACTGGTGGTGGCGCGGTCGCCGCTCAGTTCTCCAAGGTGGAGCCCCATGGTCTGGCGGAAAAGCAATTCATAGGCAAACAGTTTTTTGTGGGCGTCAAAGACCGGTTGCCGGGCTATATGGACATCCATGGGGCCTCTGCGCAAACTCCAAAGTTCATCATAGCCGGAGTATAGAGCTCTTCCTTGTTTTAACCAAGGAATAACCGCAGACTAGCGCGGAAGCAGCCGGAGCAGCGCCATGCCGTCCGGGGTGACCGGCTCGGTTTGGTGGAGTTGTTCGATCTCGGCCAGCGACATAAACCGGCCATAATCAATTTCTTCGGCCTGCAGGGTAAAGGGGCCCTCGCTGGTGCAGGCAAAGATGCGGCCCCAGACTTTGTTGTTTTCGTCCTCGTAATACTGATCAAAAAGCCGGCGCAGTTGCACCCCCGCCACACCCAATTCCTCGCGCAGTTCGCGCTTTGCCGACTCCTCGTAGCTCTCTCCGGCCAGCACCACGCCGCCGGCGGCAAGATCCCAAAAGCCTGGATAGATGTCCTTGCTCATGGTCCGTTTCTGGAGGAACAGTTCGCCGCTGCGGTTGAACACCAGGATATAGGAGGCCCGGTGGATAAGGCCTTGCTGGCGCATGATCCGTCGGCTGACCGCGCCAATGGAGTTGTTGTCGCGGTCAACGATTTCGACGATTTCTTCGGCGGGATTGAGGGAGTTGGCGGGCATTACGCCTCCTCGAGCCGCCTCTCCGCCGGCGTCAGCGGATGACGTATTTCCCAGCAGCGGTGAATGCGGCGGTTGCGGATAAAATCAAAGGGCACGGTTTCGTCGCTGATTTCGCGAAGATCGAACTCCTGCTCCAGTGCCGGGTCCAGCTTGAATTTGCGGAAATTGGTGGAGAAAATCAGCACGCCGCCTTTGGCCAGATGCTGCATGGTCATACGCAACAGGGCCGGGTGGTCGTTTTGCACGTCAAAGGTTTGTTTGCGGTGACGGGCATTGGAAAAAGTTGGCGGATCGACAAAAATCACCCCGAAGCGTTCGCGGTTCTGCTTGAGCCAGTCGATGCAGTCGGCCTCGACCATCTGATGCAGCGGGCCGCCAAAACCGTTGAGCGCCAAATTAGCCTGGGCGCGGGTCAAGTAGGTTTCGGAGACGTCCACGGTGGTGGTGGCGGTGGCCCCGCCGATGGCGGCATATACGGTGGCCGAGCCGGTGTAGGCGAACAGGTTGAGAAAGGTCTTGCCCTGGGCCAGCCGCCCCAGTCGCGCCCTGGTGAGGCGGTGGTCGAGAAAAAGGCCGGTGTCGAGATAATCGGTGAAATTGACCAGGAAACGGCCGCCGCCTTCGCGCACCTCATAGAGCGCCCCAGGCCCGGGTTTTTTCTGGTACTGTTGCGCCCCTTTTTGTTTTTGCCGGGTCTTGATGAAAATCCGGCTGCGGGGCGTGTCGAACACCGAGCGAATCACCTGCATGGCCAGACTGAACCGCTCCTCCGCCTTGGCCGGCTCGATGGTGGCGGGCGGGGCATACTCCTGAACGTGAATCCACTCTTCGTAGAAATCAATGGCAAGATTATACTCAGGCATGTCGCCGTCGTAGATGCGGAAGCAGGTAATTCCCTCCTGTTCGGCCCAAGGAAGCAGCGAGGCGCAGTTTTTGATCAGCCGGTTGGCAAAATCAACCCCAGGCGCGCTAGGGTCCAAGGGCGTTGTGGTCCAGCGGGGCGTCGCTTTTTCCGTCAGCTGATTGTCGGAACCCATCAGGAGTTGGCATTTGATGGGTCCGTTGAAAAGCCGATGCCGCTCTGCCCAGTTCATGCCGGTCATCTCGGCCAGATCGGGGTTGGCGGTGAAGAAGCCCAGGGTCCAGCCGCTGAAATGGGCGGCAAAGACGCGGCCCAAGGACCGGTAGAGATATTTCACCGCCTCTTTTTCCGACAGCCGTTCGCCGTAGGGCGGGTTGGTCAGCAGGCACCCCTGGGGGCCGGGGCTCTGCAGCCGGGCCAGTTGCCGTTGTTTGATGACGATCATCTCGCGCAGGCCGGCGGCGATCACGTTTTTCCGGGCGGCGGCCACCACCTTGGGGTCGGCGTCGTAGCCGATGAACTGCGGCCAGGTCTCGGGCAGGCCCCGGCCTTCGCGGTCCAGGGCCTCTTGCACCAACCGTTCCCACAACTGCGGATCGTGTTTGTTCCAGGTCATGAAGCCGAAGGTCTTGCGCAACAGGCCGGGAGCGCTGTCGCTGAGCATCAGGGCCGCCTCAATCAGCAGGGTGCCGCCGCCGCACATTGGATCAAGCAGGATAGGTTCGCGGTCAACACGGTCAAGCCAGCCGGAAAGGCGGACGATGGCGGCCGCCAGAGTCTCCTTGAGCGGCGCTTCGCCGCCGCCGGTGCGATACCCGCGTCGGTGCAGGCTTTCGCCCGAAAGGTCCAGCGACAACGAGGCCCCTGTGCCCAGCACGTGGAGATTGATGCGGATGTCAGGGGCAAAGGCGTTGACGTCCGGTCGCTTGCCAAAGCGCTTGCGGAACTGGTCGACAATGGCGTCTTTGATCCGCAGCGAGGCGAACTGGCTGTGGTTGAGGGCGGCGTTGACCAGGGTGGTGTGGACCGCAAAGGTCGATTCGACGGTGAAATGCTCGTCCCAAAGGATGTTGCCGGCATGCAGGTAGAGTGCGTCCGGATCCGGGGCGTCGAACCGGGCCAACTCCAGGAGGATGCGCGAGGCAAAGCGCGACCACAGGCAGGCCCGGTAGCCGGTTTCCAGATTGCCGGTCCAGGAGACCGCCCCGGCGCCTTCAACGATCTCTTCGCCGCCAAAGACGGCGATCTCTTCGCTGACCAGGGTTTCCAGGCCGGAGCCGCAGGTGGCGGTAAACCGCAGGGGTTGCTTCTTTTTTGTCTTGGAGGTCGGGCGGATGCGGAGCATGAATTCTAGTCGTGTTGGCTGAACAATCTGTAGAGAGCAAACCCGGAAGGTCGCCTCAATGAAGGGGGCCACGGGAGAGATGGCGGGACGGAACGGGCGCTGTGGGCTGAATATCTTGACAAGGCGTGCAACCTGTGCGAACCATGGGAGAAAAAGTCCGCGCTCATGAAGGCAAAGGACGTGTCGGTTGATGCGCTTGCTGTGAGCCGCGTGCAAGCCGCTGGCGTGCAACAGGCACGCACCATAGCCATTCTCGCCGGGGAAGTAAACAAGAACAAGGCTCCACGGCGCGTTCTTTGCCGCAGGGGGTGCCCGGCAATGAGCCGTCTCGGGTTCAGGCTATGGGAATCAAAAGGATTTTTCACCCCGATGGGCGTCGCTTGGCAAGGTCGCAACCGCAGCGTGGACGGACCGTCGTGCAATGAACCGGGACAGAGAGGTTTGGCGGTTTTTTTACCGGAGATCGACAAGGAGACTTCAATGGACGAACCAAGTGCAAGGCCTGGCCCGCCCCACGCCGCCGAGGAAAGCAGGCTCAGCCGCGAGCAGAGGCATGCCTTCAAAAACATCTTCAGCATCATCATTGCCAATGCGGAGATGATCGACGAGGATCTGCCCGCCGCCGAGCCGGTGCGGCGGCGGCTTGAGCGGATCGTTGCGGCCAGCCGTCGCGGCGAGCAACTGGTGCAACAGATCTGCAACCTGACAACCCCGCCAGCCCACGACGAGGCCTCGCCAGCCGCTCCGGCTTCTCGCCTGGCCGCGCCGCCCGGCCGGGTGCTGGTGGTGGACGACGAGCCTGATGTGGTGGAGATTATCCGCCGCTATCTGGAAAAGGAAGGGTTGAGCGTGCAGGGCTGCACCGACAGCAGGGAAGCGCTCGAGTGGCTGCAGAGCAATCCCTTTCAGTTTGATCTGGTGATTTCCGATTTCGACATGCCGCATCTCTCTGGAGTCGCGCTGTGCGAACGTGCGCGTGGTTTGCGGCCCGACCTGCCGGTGATCATGGTCACCGGCTATGATCATCGGGGCTCAGGCGAGCAGTTTGCCGATGTTGAGGTCAGGGCGTTGTTGCTCAAACCGCTCGACAGGAAGGATTTGCTGAACATGGTTCGCCGTTTTTTGCCGGCTTGACATTTCGCGGGCCAGCAGGTGTAATGGATGAGGTTGCATGTTTTACCCGCGCGAGATTGTGATGCGATTCCAACAAGTTTTTATTGCCGTTCCCCAAAGCCCCCACAGAATGCATGGCTGAAATCCTGATCATCGACGACGACCAACTGTTTGCCGAGACCGTTGCCGACAAACTGGACAGTCTCCACCATTCCGCCCATTGCGTCCACACCCTGGCGGATGGCCTGGAAGCGGCCGCCGACGGCGCCTTTGACGTGATTTTGCTCGACGTTTGGCTTCCGGACGGCAACGGTTTGCACATGATCGACCCCTTGCGGTCCGTCCTCTCCGCGCCGCAGGTGATCATCATCACCGGCCAGGGCGATCCGGACGGGGCCGAACTGGCCATTCGCCACGGCGCCTGGTGCTATCTGGAAAAAAGTTCCATCGTCAAAGAAATCGCCCTGTCGCTGACCCGCGCCCTGCAATACCGGCAGGCCCTGCGCGGCCAGAAGGCGGTGCTTAAAACCGTGGAGCGCGACCAGCTGGTGGGGGAGAGCCCGAGCTTCCTGCATTGTTTGGAAACGCTTGCCAAGGCTGCGGCAGCCGACGCCAGCGTCCTCATTGCCGGCGAATCGGGCACCGGCAAAGAGGCTTTTGCTCGGGCCATCCACGCTAACAGCCGTCGCAAGAACGGCAACTTTGTGGTGGTCGACTGCACCGCCTTGCCCGAACAGCTGGTGGAAAGCGTGCTCTTTGGCCACGTCAAAGGCGCCTTCACCGGCGCGGACCGGGCCAATCGCGGCCTGATCCGGCATGCGGACCAAGGCACGCTTTTTCTCGACGAAATCGGCGAGTTGCCGTTGGCGACCCAAAAGAGTTTTCTTCGGGTCCTGCAGGAGCGCGCTTTTTGTCCGGTGGGCAGTCAGGAGGAGTGCAAGAGTGATTTTCGTCTGATCTGCGCCACCAATCGCGATCTGGCGGCTATGACCGAACAGGGTTTGTTTCGCGAAGATCTGCTGTACCGCCTCCGCGGCCTGTCTTTGACGCTGCCGCCCCTGCGCGAGCGGGAAGGCGACATCCCGCTGCTGACGACCCATTTTCTCAGCCGCCTGGTTCAGCGGTACGGGCAAGAGCAGAAGGAATGCATGCCCGATTTCATCGACTACCTCACCTCCTACAGTTGGCCGGGCAATGTCCGCGAGCTGTCCCAAGCCATTGAATCCGCCTTTGCCCAGGCCGTCTATTCGCCGGTCCTGTTCACCCAGCACCTGCCGGTGCACATCCGCACCGCCCATGCCCGCGCCAACGTCACCCGGCAGGAGGCCGCCCCTCTCGCTCCGCCGTCTGCCGTTCCGCCCGTGCTCGTTTGGCGGGAGGCCAAGGACGCCTTTGAACGCCAATACACCCGTCATCTCCTCCAACAGAGCGAAGGCAACATCATGGAGGCCGGACGTCTCTCCGGCCTTTCCCGCACCCGTCTGTACCAGCTGATCAAAAAATATCCGGAAGCATAGTTGTTGCTCCCGATCAGATTCCGGAACGCTGCAGGCTCTTTTTTTGCCGACGCCTGTTCACTTCCCTGGACACAGTCCCTTTTTGTTGACACCTTTTGCCGGCCCGTTTCCGAACAGCTTTTTGCGGCGCAGAGACCGCAATGGGCTGCCAGGCAGGCTTTGCAGGCATTTTTGCCTGCTCTGTCTCGACAGGCATGTTCCTTGCCAAACCCCAGGCAAACGGCAATCTTTTCCGGTTGACTGGGTAAAAAAGGTGAGGGACTTGTAATGAACGTGCTGTTATACGCGGCAAAACAGACCGAAAGCGGTGAGCGGCTGAAGCGCTCCATAGAGGCGTCTGCGTCTTTGGAAGCTCTGGTCCATTGCTGCAACATGCCGGAATTGATTCGTCATTTTCAGACGCCTGATCCGCTGCCGAAGATCGTTGTCCTGCTGGCTGCGAATCGGCAGGATTTGAAGATTTTCGAGGCGTATCGTTTTCGGCTGGAGCAGGTGTTCTTCATCCTGGTGCTGCCCGCCGCCGACGCCGAAACCGTGGCCTGCGGTCATCAGTTGCGGCCACGTTTTATTGCCTATCAGGACAGCGATTTCAGTGAAGTCTGCGCCGTGCTTGACAGGTTGGAAGCGCGGCGCGACGGCCTTTCCAGCGGCGACAAGCCGTGCGCCCCATAAACGGGAACATCATTATGAGCCAGGAACAACTTTTTGCCTCCTTTATCCTTGATCGTCGGGCCGGGATTGAAATAGCCCTGCCGGCGGAGCAGGTGATCGAAGCCATGCCGCTCAACGCGCCGATTCAGCCTTTGCCCACCGGCGCCGTGTTTCTGGAGGGCGTCATGCCTCTGCGCGGCGACGTCATCCCGGTGATCAATCTAAAAAAACGGTTGGCCTTGGCGGAGACTGAATACGGCGCGGACGCCAAAGTGGCGGTGATTCAGTTCAACCGCAAACGCTACGGTTTGCTGGTGGACGACATCCGCGACGTCCTCCGGGTTGCGCCTGAATTGATCGAACATCTGGACGCCTTTCTCCTCACTGAAGAAACGGTCATCGCCGACCTGATCAAGTTGGAGCAGGGGAGGCGCACCTTGGAATTGCTTGATCTGCAGCGGCTTTTCCCGGACGGCGCCGCCGCGATTGAAAGCGTCGTTGACCGCAACGAACAGCCGCCTGCGGCGGCGCGCACCTATTCGCAATTCGTTGTTTATTCCTGCCGGCGGCAGGTCTACGGCATTCCGGTCGCCGACTCCAGGGAGATTTGTTTTTTTGCCGACATTGATCAGACCTTCAAAAGCGGCAAGGTGGAGGGGGCGCTGCAACTGCGGGGCCAGACCATTCCCGTGCTCTGCAGCGCCACGCTGCTGGGCTGCGCCGATGAAACCCTCCAGCCCACCGAAGACACCCGCATCCTGGTGATGCAGTCGGACAATTTGTCGTTTGGTCTGATCGTCGACAAGGTTCATCAGATCCTGGTGGTGGCCGACGACGAGATCCTGACCATCCCCGGGAACCACCTGCCGCACCTGCAGGGAGTCTGCAACAACAAGCAGTACAACAACATTATGCTGCTTGACGTCCAGGGGCTGATCAGCTCGCAAATAGACAAGATCAACGCCATGTCGCGGTTGCGCAAAAAAGGCGACGACTCCGCCTCAGAGACCGAACCGGCGGCCCGCCATCTCATCACCGAGCATTGCTACCTGGTGTTCGCCATCGGCAAGCACTACGCCATTGAACTGAAAGACGTGCAGGAGATCATCGATTGCGGCGATTTCATGCAGATCGCCAGCGGCGGCGGTTTGGTGCAGGGCATCATCAACCTGCGCGGGCGGATCGTGCCGGTGTTGAGCTTGCGCAGGTTTTACAATTGCCCGGATCATAACGTGACCACCAAAGAGCTCGGTCGGGAGGACAAACTGATCATCGGCAAGGCCAACGGCAACCTGGTGGCCCTCTTGGTGGACGAAATCGTCACCATTTACAAGCAGGAGCGGTTTCACGCCACGCCCTCGTTGCGGCCGGAACTGCAGTCAAAGAAGGACACCCTTGATCGGCTGATAGAATTTGTCAACGAGAACGGGCTGAAGGAACATGTGCTGGTTGTCAATGTCGCCAATGTCCTGCGCAATCATCTCCAGATTCCTGATCAGGAGACCACTGCGCCGGAGGCGGCTACGGCGGAAGACCACGTCCTGGTCGATCAACCGTAACTCCAGTGGACACACACAAAGTTGAAATATCGAACGGAAAATCAATGGAGGAAACAATGGCAACCGCAGAACAATCAATGACCGGCATGGATCTGTCTTTATTTGAAACCTTGGACGAACCTGGGTTCATGGTCGACGCCAAACGAATCGTCATTTGGGCAAACCCCGCATTTCTTGAGACCTTTGGCCTGGAGTCGGCTGCGGTGATCGGCAAGATGACCTGCGAGGAAACCTGCAATCTCCATCTCTGCGGCTCCAAGGATTGCCCGGTGGAAAAAGCGGGCCGGGTGCACAAACCGGTCACCGCCGAGGCCATCCGCAACAACGGTTCCGGCCTTCGCTATTACCGTTCCCTGGCCCGGCCGCTGCCAAACGGTTCCGGCCAGACCCTGGTCACCATGACCGACGTCAGCGACCAAAAACAGCTGGAAGCCCGGTTGCGGCAGATGGAGACCGATCTCAACGTCATTCCCACCCCGATTCTGGAAATTGACGATAAATTCACCGTCACCTTCATGAATCCGGCGGGCGCGGCGATTGCCGGTCTGACCCCGGACGAGGCGGTGGGCAGGAAGTGTTACGACCTGTTCAAGACGCCGCACTGCAAGACCGAGAAATGCGCCTGCGCCCGGGCGATGAAGACCGATTCGGTGGTCACCGAGCAGACCATTGCCCGGCCGAAGGATGGGGTGATCGTGCCGATCAAGTACACCGGGGCGCCGATCAAGGACGCCAAGGGCAATATTGTCGGCGCTGTTGAATATGTGCTCGACGTCACCGAGGAAAACAAACAGCAGCAGATGGCGGAGGAGAAGATTGAAAACCTCAACACCATCCCCACGCCGATCATGTCGATCGACACCGACTTCACCATCACCTTCATGAATCCTGCGGGGGCGTCCATTGCCGGCCTGACCCCGGATGAGGCGGTAGGCAGGAAGTGTTACGACCTGTTCAAGACGCCGCACTGCAAGACCGAAAAGTGCGCCTGTTTCCGGGCCATGAAAACCGACAGCATCGTCAGCGAGCAGACCATCGCCCGTCCGCGCGACGGGGTGATCATCCCGATCAAGTACACTGGCGCGCCGATCAAGGACGCCAAGGGCAACATCAAGGGCGCGCTGGAATACGTGCTCGACGTTACCGAAGAAAGCAAGCAGCAGCAGATGGCGGAGGAGAAGATCGAAAACCTCAACACCATCCCCACGCCGATCATGTCGATTGACACCGACTTCACCATCACCTTCATGAATCCTGCAGGGTCGTCTATTGCCGGCCTGACCCCGGACGAGGCGATAGGCAGGAAGTGTTACGACCTGTTCAAGACGCCGCACTGCAAGACCGAGAAATGCGCCTGCGCCCGGGCGATGAAAACCGACAGCATCGTCAGCGAGCAGACCATCGCCCGTCCGCGCGACGGGGTGATCATCCCAATCAAGTACACCGGGGCGCCGATCAAGGACGCCAAGGGCAACATCAAGGGCGCGCTGGAATACGTGCTCGACGTTACCGAAGAAAGCAAACAGCAGCAGATGGCCAACGAGAAGATCGAGAATCTCAACGCCATTCCCACCCCGATCATGTCGATTGACACCGAGTTCACCATCACCTACATGAATCCGGCCGGCGCCGCGATTGCCGGCCTGACCCCGGACGAGATGGTGGGCAAAAAGTGCTATGATCTCTTTCGCACCCCGCACTGCCGCACCGAGAAATGCGCCTGCGGACAGGCCATGAAGCGCGACGCGATTGTCACCGAGGAAACCATCGCCCGTCCGCGCGACGGGGTGATCATCCCGATCAAGTACACTGGCGCGCCGATCAAAGACGCCAAGGGCAACATCAAGGGCGCGCTGGAATTCATTCTCGACGTCACCGAGGAGGCGCGGCAACGCCACGACGCCAACACCAAGATCGAGAACCTCAACGCCATTCCGACCCCGATCATGTCGATCGACACTGATTTCTCAGTCACCTACATCAATCCCGCCGGCGCCCAGGTTGTCGGCCTGACCCCGGACAGCGTCATTGGCCGCAAATGCTACGATCTGTTTAAAACGCCGCACTGTCAAACGGAAAAATGCGCCTGCAACCGGGCGATGAAGACCGATGCGGTGATCAGCGAGGAAACCATCGCCCGTCCGCGCGACGGGGTGATCATGCCGATCAAATACACCGGGGCGCCGATCAAGGACGCCAAGGGCAACATCACCGGCGCCCTCGAGTTCGTCCTCGACATCACCGACGAGGCCCGGCAACGACAGGAAGCCAATGAGAAGATCGAAAACCTCAACGTCATTCCCACCCCGATTTTCTCCATCGACACCGATTACACCATCACCTACATCAACCCGGCCGGGGCCAAGGCTTTGGGCGCAAGCGTGGACGAGGCGATCGGCAAGAAATGTTTTAGCCTGTTCAACACCACCCACTGCAACACCGAGCACTGCGCCTGCAGTCAGGCGATGAAGACCGACAGCGTGATTTCGGCCAGGACCGTGGCCCGAGTCAACGGCCGCGATGTTCCTTTCAAGTACACCGGCGCGCCGATCAAAGACGCCAAGGGCAACATCAAGGGCGCGCTCGAGTTTGCGCTTGACGTCAGCGCCGAGGCCGAGGTCGAGCAACTGGTCAGCCGGGCGAGTCAGGAGGTGGCCGAACTGGTGGCCGATTCCCAGCGGCAGATGGAGCAGGTGCGCGGCAACATGCATATCATGAACGAATCGCTGGATCAGGAAGTGGTTCGTCTTGACGAATCGGAAACCACCATCCGCCGGATGCTTGAATCTTCGACCGAGATGCTGACGGTGAGCGAGAAGGTCAACCAACTGGCCGGTTCCATGTCGCGGGAGGCGGAAAACGGCCGCAAAGCCGGGGCCGAGGCTGGCGACAAGATGCAGCAGATCAACCGTTCGATGCAGCAGAACAACGATATGGTGGGCACCCTGGTTTCCCAGGTGGAAAAGATCGGCGGTTTTGTCGACATCATCAAGGAGATCGCCTCGCAGACCAATCTGCTGGCCTTCAACGCCGCCATTGAGGCCGCCAGGGCCGGCGACGCGGGCCGGGGTTTCGCGGTGGTTGCCGACGAGGTGCGCAAGCTGGCGGAGAACAGTTCGCGCTCGGCGGTGGACATTTCCAATATCGTTAAAATGGTCGAGAGCGACAGTCGCCAGACCATCGCCGCCATGCAGGACGGCATGCACATGCTTGACGACGGCTCCAAGGTGATCAACACCGCGCTCTCCGCGATGGAGGAGATCTCCAGCGGCATCATGACCATCTCCACCTCGGTTGACGACGTCAGAGGCCGGGCCGCCACCCTGGCCGACCAGGGTCACACGGTGATGGAGCAGATCCAGACGGTGGTCAAGACCTCCGGCGAGAATCAGAAAACCACTGAAACCGTGCAGGGCTCGGTGGGCGACACGGTGCAGGCCCTGGATCGGTTGATGGCCTCGAGCAGTTCACTGCAGGAAGCGGTCAACAATATGTGCAAATAGGCGAACGCCAACCAGGAGAGGCCCTGTCCTTCAGGGCCTCTCCTTATCGGACGAGGGGAGAGCAGGGAAGCTATGACCATCTTTGGCAACAGGTTGTTCACCATACGTTTGCAGCTCCGGCGCATCGAAGCGCAGGATCTGCAACTTTTAGCCGAATGGAGCAACGATCCCCTGGCCTATGGCGATCACCTGACGCCGAAAAACTATTCTGTCGAGGAGTTGAACGTCCAGTTGCAGGCCGGGGTTCTCTGGTCCGAGCGTCACAAGACCTTTCTGATTGAGTTGCGCGACGGGACGCCCATCGGCACGGTGCAATACTGGATTCGCGCAGAGGAACCGGAGACGGCGGTCATGGCGATCAAGATCGCCCGCCCCGAGGAGCGATGCAAGGGATACGGCGTTGAGGCGCAGAAGTATTTGGTTTTGTTTCTCTTTAGCCGGCTCAGCATCCATCGGGTCGACATGTACACCGACGTGAACAACGCCGCCCAACAGCGCTGTCTGCAAAAACTCGGATTCAGCCAAGTGCAGGCGCTGCCCTACGCCGATCATCAGGTCCAGCGTCTCGGTTACCTCTATCGATTGGGTCGCCAGCAATTTGTCAATCAGCCCATCTACCAGCATCATTATGAATAAGCGGCCCGGGATTCTGTTTGACCGCAGATATTACGAACACAGCATTCCGCAGCTCTCTTTGGAGAACGCGGGCCGGGTGCGCAGCCTCTATCACACCCTGGAAGGACCGAAATACCGCGACCGATTGCGCGCCTACCATCCCCGGGAGGCCTCGGTCGCCGAGGTGGAATCGGTGCATTCTTCCTTCTATCTTGAACAGTTGCGCGAACACGTCAACACGGCCGACCCCTATTCCTACGACCGCGACACCTATCTGATGGAGCAAAGCATCTTTACGGCGGGCTTGGCCGCCGGCGGGTGTTTGGAACTGGCTGACCGCATCATGGGAGGCGAGATTGATCACGGCTTTGCCCTGATTCGTCCGCCGGGGCATCACGCCGAACCCGGCAGGGGCATGGGGTTTTGCGTGTTTAACAACGTGGCGATCACCGCCGAGCATCTGCGGCGGGTGCATGGCCTGCAGCGGATTCTCATCCTTGATTTCGACGTCCACCACGGCAACGGCACCCAGTCGGTGTTCTACGAAACCGAGCAGGTGTTTTTTATCTCGATCCATCAGGAAAAGCTCTTTCCCTTCACCGGCGAACGGCAGGAGGTCGGCGCCGGCAAGGGCCGGGGGTACACCATCAACCTGCCGGTGCATCAGCAATTTGCCGATTTGGAGTATCTGTATCTGTTGAGCAAGGTGCTGGGCGGGGTGGTGGAGCAGTATCTGCCCCAGATGATTCTTGTTTCCGCTGGTTTTGACGGCCATTGCGAGGATTCCATCAGCAAGATCCTGTTGACCACCCACTGGTATGCCACTATCACCGAGTTGCTAAAACACCTGGCGCACGAAGCCTGCAACGACCGGTTGCTGTTCGTGCTCGAAGGGGGATACAATCCGCTGTCCCTGGAAGCCTCGGTGCTGGCCACGGTGGATAGTCTGCTCCAGCCGGCGGGGCGTCGGCCTGGAGTGATCCATTCCGAGCGGGCCGCTAAGATTCTTGACAACCATCCGCTGCACGCCTTTTGGACGGTCTGAGCTTGACTCTGCCGGGCGTGGCGGACTTTTTTTCGTTGAGGCGTCATGACAAAAAACATTGCTGTTGATTCGGCGGCCCTGCGCACCATTTTTGCCGAGTGCCGTCAGTGCGGCACCTGCTGCAAGTCGTACCGCAAAATAACCTTGCAGCCGGACGAGGTCGACTTCATCCGCAAAATGGGCGGCCATGTCGGCGTCAACGTCAGCTTAGCGCAACTGCGCGACAACCCCCTAGAACAGGTGGAGGCCGAGGCCAAGGCAGCAGGCAAGGTTTTTATGATTCATCCCGACGACAAAGGCTGCGTTTTTCTGCAGAAAATCAACGGCAAACATGCCTGCCGCATTTATCACCACCGACCGCGCGCCTGCCGTGGTTTCCGTTGCAATCTGGCTGATTCGAGTTTTCTGGACCTGTTTGGCTCCGACAGCATTCATCTGCTGGGGCAGGATCGGTTTGGTCTGCCGCTGGCCGGCAAGTGAACTGCGCTGCAACTGGCACGCTGTGGGCGTCTTGGCCGCAATGGGGCAAGGCGTTGCGCGGGGCCGGTCGAAGGCTCGTCGGTCAATTGGCCGGCGGATGTTTTTGCAGCAGAAATAAGGGATTGAAAGGTGTTTGACGAGTGTCGCGTTTTGGCATACGATAAAAAAGATCCAGCCTAAAAGCCCAGACCTTTCAGTCAATCACGGCCAATGCATGTTTATCGGGGGAGAGAGACGCCATGTTGACCGAATTGAATATCTGTAAATTCCTTGCTCCTGAAATTGTTTTCGGAGACGGCGCTGTTGAATTGCTTGGGCGTTACGCCCTGAATTTCGACGCCAAAGGGGTTTTTGTCGTCACCGATTCCGGGATGGCGGCGACCGGCCTGTTGAGTCGGGTGGTGCAGATATTGGAGGCCTCGGGAATGCGCGCGGTTGTTTATGATCGGGTCAGTCCCAATCCCAGGGACCATGAGGTCATGGAGGCTGCAGACCTGTTTGGGCGATCAAACTGCGACATTATCATCGCCCTGGGCGGCGGCAGCCCCATGGACTGCGCCAAGGGGGTCAGCATTGTTTCCGCCAACGACAAGCATGTGCTGGAGTTTGAAGGCGTGGACAACGTCGCGATTCCCGGCCCACCGCTGATCTGTGTTCCCACCACCGCCGGCTCGTCGGCCGATGTTTCCCAGTTCGCCATCATCAACAACACCCAGGCCCAAGTCAAAATCGCCATCATCAGCAAGGCGGTGGTGCCGGATTTGGCCCTGATCGATCCTGGTCTCACCTTGACCATGGACCGCCATCTGACCCTGTGCACCGGTATAGACGCGCTGGTCCACGCCGTCGAGGCCTACGTCAGTTCCGCCAGTTCTCCGCTCACCGATCTGCACGCCCTAGAGGCCGTTCGTCTGTTGCACCGTTACCTGCCCCAGGCGGTGGAACGGCTGGACGACATCCACCTGCGCGAAAAGGTGATGCTGGCCAGCCTGGAGGCAGGCTTGGCCTTTTCCAACGCCAGCCTGGGCGCGGTGCACGCCATGGCCCATAGTCTGGGCGGTTTGCTCGATCTGCCGCACGGCGAATGCAACGCCCTGCTGCTTGACCCCGTGATCGCGTTCAACTACAGCGCCGCAGGCGAACGCTACGACCGCATCGGGGCAATTTTTGGCCTGCAAACAGCAGGGTTGTCCGAAGAGGCGCGGCGTCAGGCCCTGCTTGAGGCGATCCGCGCATTTAAAGAGCGCTTGGGGCTTCAATCCGGCCTCGCCAGCCGCGGCGTGCGCCGTGAAGACATTGACCTGCTTGCCCGCAAAGCCCTTGCCGATCCCTGCCTGGTGACCAATCCACGCCGCGTTCAGCTTCGCGATATCGAAGCAATCTATGAGGAGGCCTTCTGAGCCATGACCAAGCGCACTGATGGCGAAGACCAGTGGGATCACCTCAAAGACGCGATTGTCGGCTTGGGCGAGCGATCCATCCGCAAGAGCTATTATCCCGAACTCAAGGCCAAGATCAGGGACCTTGATCAGCAGCGCACTTTTTTTCAATCCACCCTGAACAGCATCCCCGACGGCGTCGTGGTGATGGACGCCTCAGGGAAAATTAAGCAAGCCAACCCCGCCCTGTGCCGAATGTTCGGCTACGGCAATGAAGAATTGGCCGGCCAGTCGCCGGAGATGCTTTATGAAGACCACTGCGAGATCTTTCGTCACGACGACTTTCCCGCCATTTGGTGCCGCCGGTTTGTTTGTAAAGACGGACGCGCATTTCTCGGCGAAACCATGGACAGCGAGATTCGCGACGAGCAGGGAGCGCTGCTTGGCTCCTTGGAGCTCATTCGCAATTTGAGCGAACGGCTTTCAACCCTCCGCCAGCAACGGCAGCTGGAAGAGCAATTGCGCCAGTCGCAGAAGATGGCGGCCATCGGCACCTTGGCTGGCGGTATTGCCCACGATTTCAACAACTTGCTCGCCGCCATCCTTGGCTATGCCGAGTTGGCGATACTCAAACTGCCTCCTGGCGCCACCCTGCAGCGGGAACTCCATCAGATCCTCAAGGCCGGCGGCAAGGCGTCGGAGTTGGTCAATCAGATTTTGGCCTTCAGCCGCAAGGAAACCACCAAGCGCATCCTGCTTCAGCCCGGCGTGCTGCTCAAAGAGACCATCAAACTGCTGCGGGGCACCATCCCCACCACCATCACCATTCGGGAGCAGATAACAGCGACCGACCGGATGATCCTTGCCAACCCCACCCAGTTGCATCAGGTGATCATGAATTTGTGCACCAACGCCTTTCACGCCCTGGAAGATCAGGGCGGCGAGATGACGTTGAGCCTGGAGCCGGTCAAGCAAAAGGGGTGGACGCATGATGTGGAGCGGGAGTGGATCAAAATCAGCGTTGCCGACAACGGGTGCGGCATTGAAGCCAGCGTCTTGGAGCGCGTCTTTGAGCCGTATTTCACCACCAAGCCCAGCGGCAAAGGCACCGGCATGGGGCTGGCCGTGGTGCACGGCATTGTCGAAAATCATGACGGCCGGATTGAGGTTGAAAGCAAACCGGGGCAGGGGACAACCTTCCACGTCTACTTTCCGGTGGTCACAGGGGTTGAAGCGCCCCAATCCCGCCGGGGCGCACAGTCGCTGGTCGGCGGCAACGAATCGATTCTGGTGGTCGACGACGAGCAGATGGTTGCCGATTATCTCAAAGGATTTCTCGAGCAGCTGGGCTACCGGGTGACGGTTTGCAACGACGGCAACAGCGCCCTGTCGGTGTTTGAGCAGAACCCCGCCGGGTTTGATCTGGTGATCACCGATCAGACCATGCCCGGAAAAACCGGCTACGAGGTGGCGCGGACCATGCTGGCCCTGCGTCCCGAACTGCCGATCATCCTCTGCTCGGGCTACAGTTCCGCCCTCTCGCCCGAGCGGGTCACCAAAGCCGGCATCCGTGAGTTCATGATGAAGCCGGTGTCCCTGCACGACCTGGCGCCGGTTATCCGCGCTGCGCTGAATACGCCCTGATTTTTTGAAACACCCGGAGACCGCTGAGCGGTTGCCTCCCGTCCCATGCGCCGACCTCCGACCTCCAGGAGTCGTCGTTTCTGCACCGGCGAATAAAACGGAGGGGGAGAGGGGGGATTCGGTCTGGAAAACACCCGCTGCTTGCTGCGAGGTCGCGCCGGGTGTGCGTCGAACTGGTTGGAACGGCTATTCTTTCATAATGGCGATTATTTTCTCTTCCAGGCAGGAGCGCAGGAAATCATTCATCTCTTTTTGATCGCCGGTGTCGTAAAAAGCGAGCATCAATTGATTGAACTCAAGTTGTCTCTTGGCTGGCAGATTAATCGCCGGAAATCCGCAACTCAACAAAAGCCCGTTCATGACGAAACGGCCCATTCGTTTGTTGACGTCATAAAAAAATTGACGCCTTGCCATGGTCAGGAAAAAATGGATGGCCCGATCATAAACGTCTTCAATTTCGGATGCTTCGTCCGCCATTTGGACAAACAACCCCGCCAGCGCATCCGCACGGGGCGGCATATAGTTTGTTCCCGCAATCGTCACCCCGCCAGATCTGAATTTTCCCCACTCCAACGCTTCATCCTTGGCGGCTATTCCATGCAGAGCGCAAATGCGCTCCGCCGTGATTGCAAATTGATCCTGTTCTATCCATTGGAACAGTGCCCGCCACGCGTCAGCTTGATTCAGGGCGATGTGCTGGTCGCCCACTTTGTGTCCGCCAACGGTAATCCCATCCAGTAATGTCTGGATTTCGGGAAGAGTAAAAGGAATGCCCTCCAGATTCACCGCATCACAGACAAATTCGGGCAACTGGCGTTTCGCGAGCATAAGCGCCTTTGCCTTATTCGGTTTCATGTTCCAACGCGTTTCTTTCATGCTTGCCAATGGTTTTATGTGCCTGAGGATTTGGATTTTTTGCTTATTTTGATGCCTCGTTCCCTGGGGGCGCAATTGCCGTCAAGGCAGGGAAAGTGCAGGCCTCAGGTCTTGATTCGTCTGGAGGCCGCCGCGATTCGGGAGAAACTTTAGGGGGAGGCTGTATCCGGGATTTCGTTGCACGCCATCCGGGTTACTTGGTGAATACGCCCTGATTTTTTGAAACACCCGTAGACTGTCTGGGTGGTTGCTTCCCCCCCTTTTTTTTCCGCTCAAAAATTGCCTGGAACTGGCAATCTATGCGAGAATTTTTGGTGCTCGATTTAAAGCAGCAAATGCTAATTTCTCTATGTCCTCCTCAGGTCGCGTGTCAAAGTGACGGTAGTATCTTTGGTACTTGGGCCACTCTTTAATGTATCTACTTCCGCCATGAACCAGCTCATTTCGAAGGTCAAATAACCATGGAGCCTTTTCTTCCATGGGCGTCTCTATTTGAAGTTCTTTAACGCCATTTAGGATTGATAGCTCGACGGATCCGCGCTCGCCAAATAATGCGTCCAGAGCAACGTAGTAGTTCACATACGCTTCTATATCGTCAGAGTTCATCGCGCGATTGATGTAATGAGCGCATTTTTCTATTCGACCTAAACTATCTTGTTTCAGGCGGTATGCCGCATTAAACCATTTGCGAATGCTTGATATATCCGTATCCGATAAAAAATGATCGCTAACGTAATAAGGAACGAGTGCACCAATCTCACTCATTGTGATTGTTGCTTCCTTTGCGGTGGCCTCCGGGAATTGGAGACAAGGAGTGTAGGGCGTGGCCGCTGATTTAGCGAGACTGTGGCCGTTTTGCTCGTTGGTGATTGCGAATATGACGGAGAATAATCTCCTCAACTTTAATTGACTGCTGAATTTACAACCTTTTTGTGTGCCTATTTCTTCGCAGGCAAATACATAGTCGTATTTAAGCCAGGAGAAAGCCGTCTTATTGCTCGCTGAGTAATCACCGGTTGATGGGCACCAACCGTTTGTTTGATAGCCTTTTGCAAGCAGCGCCTTCCAAGCAGATTCATCTGACTTGGCAATTATACTAAGATCCTGACTTTCCAGTGAGAACGTTGATCCGCAAACGCGAGGCGCCACATAAACGGTACATCGTCGCGAGATAGTATTTCTCAGATTTGCGGCCATTTCTGCGAGTATTATGTCGGCAAAGTCATTAGCGTTTATGGGTTGTTTGCATTCAAATAGGGTTTGCTTTCGGCCTAAGCAGACCATGTCAGGGTCAAAGATACGTTTGTCAATACAAACCTCCCCGAGAGTGTCTTGAATCATTTGTTCTACTGATTCGAGATCGCAGTGGGTGAACTCTGGTTTTGATTTAACAAGCATTGAGGCAACGACTTCAATGCCCTTGAAGGACGCTTTCGTGTACCACCAAGATAAACCAATTCCACCGCAAAAAGAGAATTTGTCCCGTTTCCCGACCATGAATTGGGCCATGTAACCGCATTCGGATTTAGGCTCGGTCAGAAATATCGACTTTGTTAGTGCAATGATTTGTCCGGCTATCTTTTTCATTTTGTGTAGTTAATCGGTTAACCTAAGGTGGCTCCGTAGGGATCAACAAACTGCGCGCTGTCGTTAACTCGGTTTGGGTCGGCTATCTTTCATTGCCGTTACGGGTGCCCGTTCCTCGATTTGACCATGTAATACAACACCGGCACCGCCATACGGCTGATCAGCAGCGAGGCGATTTCTCCGAACATCAGCGAAATGGCCAGTCCCTGGAAGATCGGATCGGCCAGGATCACCGATGCGCCGACCACCACGGCCAGCGCGGTCAGCAGCATGGGCCGGAAGCGGATGGCGCCGGCCTCAACCACCGCCTCGGCCAGTCCCAACCCGTGGCTGATGCGCAGCTCGATGAAATCAACCAGAATAATCGAGTTGCGGACCACAATGCCCGCCCCGGCCATGAAGCCGATCATCGAGGTGGCGGTGAAAAAGGCGTTCAATCCCCAGTGAGCGGGCAGGATGCCGATCAGCGAGAAGGGGATGGCCGCCATCACCACCAGCGGCGTGACGTAGTCCTTGAACCAGCCGACCATCAGCATGTAGATCAGCACCATGACCACACAGAAGGCCAGACCCAAATCGCGGAAGACCTCCAGGGTGATGTGCCATTCGCCGTCCCACTTCATGGACGGTTGGCTTTCGGTGAAAGGCTGGCTGAGGTTGTAGACCGTCACCGGCCCGGCCTGACCGCCAAATTGGGCGGCGTTCAGTTCCTTGAGTCGCTGGTTCATCTCCAGGATCGGGTAGACCGGGCTTTCCGCTGCGCCGGCCACGTCGCCGGTGACGTAGATCACTGGTTTGAGGTTTTTGCGGTAGATCGGCTGCTCGACCGGCTGCTCGCTGACCCGCACCAGTTCGCGCAGCGGGACCAGCGGGGCCTGGGGGTTGCTCTCCGGCCGCAGCGAGACGTTGAGCAGGTTGTCGACCCGGGCGCGTTGCGACTGCGGCAGCTGCAGGACGACTTCGATTTCCTCTTTGTCGCGGGGTTGGTGGAACAGGTCGATGGACCGGCCGGACAGCCCCATCTCCACGGCGCGGGCAATCTCGCCCTCGGACAGCCCGTTGAGGGCCGCCTTTTCCTTGTCCACGGTCAGCACCAGTTTGCGGCGTTCCTTCTCCCGATACCAGTCGATGTCCACTACCCCGTCGGTGGTCGCGAAAATCCGTTTCACCTCAGTGGCCAGTTGCACCCGGCTAGCCTCGTCCGGGCCGTAGATCTCGGCCACCAGGGTCTGCAGCACCGGCGGTCCGGGCGGAACCTCGGCCACGGCCACGGCGGCTCCGTACTTCTCCGCGATCCGGGCTATCTCCGGCCGCACCCGCTTGGCAATGTCGTGGCTCTGGCTGTCGCGGTTGGCCTTTGATTTGAGATTGACCTGGACGTCGGCCACGGTTGGCCCGGAGCGAAGGAAATAATGGCGCACCAGGCCGTTGAAGTTGTAGGGCGAGGCTGTGCCGGCGTAGATCTGGTAATTGACCACCTCGGGTTCCCGTCCGACCGTTTCGGCCATCTCCAGGGCCACCCGGGCGGTCTGCTCCAGGGGCGAGCCTTCGGGCATGTCGAGGATGATCTGAAACTCGGATTTGTTGTCAAAGGGGAGCATCTTCAACTTGACCTTGCCGAGATAGACCAGCGAGCAGGAAACCAGCAGCAGGGCCACGATCAGGGCAAAGAATCCGAACCGCCAGCGCGCGTGGGCGAGCAGCGGGTCCATGATCCGGTGGTAGAGCCGGGTGGACCAATCGTTGGGGGCATGGTCCGGATCGTGCTCGTTGCCGGCGGCCGGGCCTTTGGGCTTGCGCAGAATGTGGATGGCGGCCCAGGGGGTGATGGTGAAGGCGATCAGCAACGAGAAGACCATGGCCGCCGAGGCCCCGATGGGAATCGGCCGCATGTAGGGACCCATCAGGCCGCCGACAAAGGCCATCGGCAGGATGGCGGCGATGACTGCCCAGGTGGCGAGGATGGTGGGGTTGCCGACCTCGATCACCGCTGCCACGGCAATCTCCTTGAGCGAGGCGCGTCGGTTGGCGGGCTGGCGCATGTGGCGGACAATGTTTTCGACCACGACAATGGCGTCGTCCACCAGGATGCCGATGGAGAAGATCAGGGCAAACAGGGTGATGCGGTTGAGGGTGTAGCCGTAGAGGTAGAACAGCAGCAGGGTCAGCGACAGGGTTGAGGGAATGGCCAAGAGGACAATGATCGATTCGCGCCAGCCCAGGAACACCAGGATCAGAATCGCCACGCCAAAGACCGCGATGCCCATGTGGAGCAGCAGTTCGTTGGATTTTTCCGCGGCGGTTTCGCCGTAATCGCGGGTCACGGTCACCTCGACTTCGGGCGGAATCAGCGTGCCCTTGAGGCTCTCGACCTTGTGCAGCACGGTTTCCACCACATGGACCGCGTTGGCGCCCGGCCGCTTGGCCACCGACAGGGTGACCGCAGCCTCGGGCGCGGCGTTGCCGGCGCCGTGGAGCACGTAGGACCTGGGCTCTTCCGGGCCGTCGATCACCGTGGCGACCTCGCTCAGGTAGACCGGTTTGCCGCCGTGAACCCCAACCACCACCCGTCCGGCGGCCTCGGCTGAGGCGAGAAAGGTCCCGGTTTGCAGCAGCATCTCGTTGTTGAGGGCGCGCAGCGTGCCGGACTGCGACTGGCGATTGGCCTGCTGCAGGCGCAGGGTCAGGTCAGCCGGGCTGATGTTGCGGGAGGCCAGCAGGAGCGGATCAAACTGGACCCGCAGTTGCCGCCGGGCGCCGCCGATCAGCTTGGTCTCGGCCACCTCGAAGATCGACTTGACGGAGTCGTCGACCTCGGCGGCCAACCGGCGCAGGGTGGCGTGATCGTAGGTTTTGGAATGGAAGGTCAGGGCCAGGATCGGCACATCGTCGATGGAGTGCGGCTTGATCAGCGGCAGCGAGACCCCGTGCGGGATGCGGTCAAAATTGGTCTGCAGCTTCTGGTTGAGGCTGACAATCGCTTTTTCAAAATTCTCGCCCACATAAAAACGGGCGATCAGCAAACACTGACCGGGTTGGGAGGTGGAGTAGATGTATTCCACCCCCGGCAGCTCGTAGAGCAGCTTTTCCATGGGCGCAGCCAGCCGTTGCTCGACCTCCTTGGCAGTGGCGCCGGGCATGCTGACCATGACGTCGATCATCGGCACCTTGATCTGCGGTTCCTCTTCCCGGGGCAGCAGGGTCAGGGCCAGCATGCCGAGCAACAGGGAGGCGATCAACCCCAGGGGGGTGAGCTTGGAGGCGACAAAGAGCGCGGTCAGCCGTCCGGCAAAGCCCGGATTGGTTGGGGTGGCGTTGCTCATGGCGCAGTCCGCACGGTTTGGCCGTCCGTCAGCAGCCGGTTGTTGGCGATGATCACGGTTTCCCCGGCGCTCAGGCCCGAGAGGATCTCGGTTGTGCCGTCCAGGCTGGGGCCGGTGCGCACCAGGCGCAGCCGGGCGCGGTCGCCTTCAACCACAAAGACCCGGTCCATCTGTCCGGACGGGACAACCGCGCTGGTCGGAATCTGCAGGGATTGCGAGCCCTTGCCGGGGAGCAGGACACGGGCGAATTGGCCGCTGCGCAGGTTGGGGTTGGCGGGCAGATCAATGACCACCGGGGCGGTGCGCGAGCTCGGGTCCGCCGCCGGGGCGATTTCGGTGATGGTTCCCTGAACGACCGTGTCGGCGGCGGGGATGTTGACCGTGAGGACGTCGCCGGTGCGGAGACTGAGGACCAGGCTTTCAGGGACCGCTGTGATAACCTGCAGGCTGGTGTTGTTTTCCACCTGGAGGAGCACGGTGCCGGGGGTGGCGAGGTCGCCGCTGTTGACGTTCTTGCGGGTGATCACCCCGTCAAAGGGCGCGGTGACGGCGGCGTAGCCCATCATGGTCTTGGCCTCGCGATACCCGGCCTGGGCGATGGCGTATTGCTCGTTGGACGATTTTACGGCGTCCGGGGTGGCCGCGTTTTTCGCCAGCAGATTCTGGTCCCGGTCCAGATTGCGTTTGGCCTGGGCCAGTTGGGCCTCGGCCTGACTCAACCGGGCCCCGATCTCTTCGGCGCTGATCAAGACCAGCAGGTCGCCGGCCTTGACCGTGGAGCCCAGCGCCACCGGCATCCGGGTGATCACCCCGGTGACCTTGGCGGCGATGGCCGCCCGCTGGGCCGCCTGCAGGGTTCCGGCCACCTCGATCAAGACCGGAACCTCCTGTTCGCTTGCCTTGGCCACGCGCACCAGAACCGGGGCGGTTGCCTCCTTGCCCGTCGTTTCCGCCATGCCGGGCGTCAGCGACGCGGTCAGCACGATCAGGCAACAGAGGGCGGTTGTGCATATTTTTAACATGTGCGACATCATCATTTCCCCTGGTTGAATTGGGCAAGACCGACGGCCCGACGCAGATCGGCAATGGCGATTTTACGGGAGGCCATGGCCAGGGCGTGGCTCAGTTGGGCGTCGGTGCGGCGGTTTTCAATGTCAATCAGCTCCGAGGAGAGCAAGACGCCTTCCTTGAAGCGCAGGCGGGCAAGGCGCGCGCTTTCGGTTGCCGATTCCACCATTTTGCCGGTCACTTTCAGCCGTTCCTCTTCCTGATTGAGGGCAAGCAGCGCCTGTTCCATCTCCAGATTAAAGGCCAGTTCCAGCTTGCGTTGTTGCTGCTTGGCTTCCCGCAGCCCGGCCTCGGCCCGTTCGGCGGCGGCGCTGGTCTGGCCGCCGTTGAACAGGGTGTAGTTGAGGCGGACCCCGGTGGTCCAGGAGTTGCCGGAGCCTTCTTCCAGTTCCGTGCCCTTGTCGACCTGATAGCTGCCAAAGGCGTCGGCGGTGGGTCGATAGCCGGCCCGGGCCACGCGGACCTGGGCCTCCTGGGCCTTGATCAGGGCGGCCATGGCGGTCAGTTCCGGCCGTTTGCCGATGTCGCGTTCCACCGGAATTTCCTGTGCCGGCGCTCCGGCCGGATCAAGGACGACGGCTTCGCCTTGCAGCCCCAGCAGGTTGAGAAATCCGCGTTGGGCAAGACTCAGCCCGTGCCGCGCCTGGATCAACTGTTCCTGGGCGCGGGCGTGCTGCGCCTCCAGGCTAAGCAGATCTTCCTTGAGCAGGCTTCCTTCCTCGAATCGGGCCTGGGCCACGGCCAAGGAGGCGGCCATCGCCTCTACCGCCGATTGTCTGGCCTGCACCGTGTCTGCGGCCTGGGAAATGGTGCAAAAGGCCCGCACCACCTCAAATTGCAGCCGGGAGCGAATGGCCGCATACTCGTGATTGGCCGCCTGGCTGCGTTCGCCGGCGGCATCCAGCGCCGCCGCGTCGCGGCCGCCGTTGTAGAGCCGGTACTGCACCGTGGCCTTAGGTTGCAGGGTGTCAGTGGTTCCGGGTTGGTTGAAATCGATGCTGTCGGAAAACATCCCCTGGTTGAGGATGTTGCCAAAGGAATACATCGGGTTGTTGGTGCGGCTGTATTCGGCGCCGACTCCCAGTTGGGGGTAAAAGGCGGCTCGGGCGGACTTGATGTCGGCGTCGGCCGCCTTGATGCGTTCCAGGGCGGCTCCTGCGTCGGGATTGTGCTCCAGGGCGTAATGCACTGCCTGCTCGGCCGTCCATTGCGTCGGAGGCCCAAGGGGAGGCGGTGGTTCCTGGGCGTTCATCTCCAGGGGCAGCAGGAGTGCGAGCAAGGCGAGGACTATCGGTTTGTGGGGGCGACGCGTCATGGGAGGCCTTTTTTCCCGTGTGCAAGGGAAACAGTATTGGTATATTTTGCCGTGGAAGGTGAGAATCAGGCAGGCGGAGCAGCGTTGTCTTGCACTGCGTTTGCCGTTCTCATTAGATCATCGGAAAATAGGGCGGAATCTTGTATTTTGCAATAGCAATACAGAAGAATGCAATTATTGAACGGAGGAAAATCAATGAAAATGACGCACATGATACATCGTATGCTGCTGAGTGGTCTTATGCTTGCAATCGTCTCTGGCGCGGCGCACACCGTTGCCGCTGAGGCGCCGTCAACCGAGGCGCAACCACAACAGGAAGTCGACCAAGGGGGCAATAAATGGGATGCGGCCGGCCATGAAGTGAAAGAGGCCTCCGGCGCGGTTTCCGAGGCCACCAAGGAAACGGCTGGAACCGCCTGGGACGCCCTGAAAACGGAGTCCATGGGCGCCTGGGAAAAAACCAAGACCGGTTCGCGCGAGCTGGCGGATACGGTGGGAGACAAGTCCAAGGAGGCCTGGCAGGTCACCAAGGAGGAAACCAAAGGTTTCTGGGAGGCGGGCAAGGCAAAGATTCATGAGGTCACCGCCCCGGATCAGCCCGTTGCCCCGGCAGCGCCTGCAGCCCCTGTGGAACCGGCCGCTGCAGCCCCGCTTGCTCCGGCCGAGGCTCCAACTGCAACTCCGGCGCAGCAGCAGTAAACCTGCGGCGCCCGGCCTTGTTTCGTTGGCGCAAGTGTTGGTTGAATGTGTCGGCTGAATCAGAGCCCGGATTATAGGGCGAAGGATTGGTGCAGCTCTGGCATCTCGACCTTGGTCCCGGTCAAGCTGGCGGCCAGGGTTTGCATGGCCGCCAGTTCGCCGTGGACCAGAAAGGTGCGCTCCGGCGCGCCGGTTTGGGCGTGCCAGTTGAGCAGTTCCTGCTGGTCGGCGTGGGCCGAGAATCCGCCGATGGTGTAAATCTCAGCGTTGACCTCCACCTCTTCCTGCAGCACGCGCACCACTTCCGCGCCCTCGATAATCCGGCGGGCCAGGGTGCCTTCGGCCGCATAGCCGACAAACACGACCGAAGCCTCGCGCCGCCAGAGGTTGTGGCGCAGGTGGTGGCGGATGCGGCCGCCGGTGCACATGCCGGAACCGGCGATGATGACCGCCCCCCGGACCTGTTTCAGGGCCATGGATTCGGCGGCGTCGCGAACAATTGCAAGACCAGGCAGGTCAAAGGGGTCACGTCCGGCGGCAATGACCGCCCAGGTTTCCTCGTCAAAGCATTCGCGGTGCCGGCGGAAAATCTGGGTGGCGGAAACGGCCATGGGGGAATCGAGATAGACCGGGAGATGGCGCGGCAGCCGCTTTTGCTCAATGCCCTCGCGCAGGTAGTACAGCAGTTCCTGGGTCCGCTCCAGGGCGAAGCTGGGGATGAGGACGTTGCCGTTGCGGGCGACGGTGGCGTTGATCGCCTGATAGAGTTCCTCAATCGAGGGTTCCAGCCGTTTGTGCAACCGGTCGCCGTAGGTGCTTTCCATCACCACGACGTCAGCCTGCGGCGGCGAAGCCGGGTCGGGCAGGATGGCGCGGCCGTTGTAACCGAGATCGCCGGAAAAGAGCACCCGCCGCTGCCGGTCGGCCTCTTCCAGTTCGAGCAAAATGCAGGCCGAGCCAAGGATGTGGCCGGCGTTGTAGAAAGTGGCGCGAACGCCGGGGCAGAGGTCGTGGGGGTGAGCAAAGGCGGCGACGTCGACAAAGGCGTCAAGGCTATTGAGGGCGTCGAGGGTGTTGTAGAGCGGTTCGACCGGCGTGTCCCACCGCTTTTTCCTACGGCCCTTGTCGTTGCGGTATCGGGCCTCCTCCTCCTGGATGCGCGCCGAGTCAAGCATCACCAGACGGGCCAGTTCGCGGGTGGCGGCGGTGGCCAGCACCGTGCCCCGAAATCCCAGCCTGTGCAGCAGCGGGATGCGGCCGCAGTGGTCGAGATGGCCGTGGGTGAGCACGAGGTGGTCAATCGCGGCCGGGTCAAAGCCAAAATCGTTGCGATTTTCCTCGTCCATTTCCTGACCGCCCTGGTAGAGGCCGCAGTCAATCAGGATGCGTTTGGCGCCGCATTCGATCAGGTGGCAGGAACCGGTGACGTTGCGGGCGGCTCCGTGAAAGGCGATGCGCATAATGACCTCCTTGGACGGTGAAAGCGCTTATTCGCCTCGCAGAACGATGGTCACCCTTCGGTTCAGCTGCCGGCCCTCTTCGGTGGCGTTGGAGGCCTCTGGATTGGCGTAGCCGTACCAGTACATCAGCAACCGGTCTTCCTTGATCATGAAATGTTTGCGCAGATACCGGCGGACGCTTTCGGCCCGGCGCTGGGAGAGGCCGATGTTGTAGGCCTCGGTGCCGATGCTGTCGCAGAAGCCGGAGAGGACCACGTACAGCTGCGGATTAGCCTGCAGCATCTGCCCCAGGCGATCAAGGTGGGCGGTGAATTCCGGGCGGATAGCGGATTTGTCGAAATCAAAGAGGATGTTGTTGAAGCCGTTGCCCTGGGTGTCGGCGTAGAGCTTGCCCAGGAGGTGTTCGGGGTGATCGTAGATGGTGTCGAAATCCATCACCTGGGAGCAGCTGTTGACGGCGGCGATGTCCTTCAGCAGTTTCCGCGCCTTGGCGTCGACGGCGCTGGAGACAATGTTGAAACAGATGTCGTATTTGGCGGCCAGTTGCCGGGCCTCGTCAAGGGGTTGCGGCTCCAGACCCTCTTCGGTCATGTGTTTGCCGTCGGAAAAAAGAAAGAGTTCGGTGCGTCCGGGCAGGCCGAGCAGGTGTTCGAGCTTCATCAGACCGGTTTGCAGCATGGGCGGGCTCTGCGGGGTGGTCGGCAGTTGCTCGATGGCCGCGCCGTACTCGGTTTTTTTGTAGTTCTGCAGCCGGTAGTAGGGTTTGAAGGCAAAGGGCGAGGCCGGCAGCCAGAGTTCGCCCTTCCAGTGGGGATAGAGGCCGGCCTGCCAGTTGAGCGGCGGCAGGGAGGCGTTGCTTTCGCGCAGGATTTTCTTCTGCGCCTCGATCCGGGTCAGGCCGGTGTTCTTGTACGGCACGGCCATGGTGGTGGTGGGGTCGTAGAAGATGAAGAAATTATGGGCCATGCGGATATAGCGCCCGCCCGAAGAAGTCAGGAGCGCATTGTCCGCCTGCGGGGCCGGCTGTTGGCTGCGCGCCGGGCAGGCGGCTGCCGTCGCAAGCAAGAAAGCGAGGAAAAAAGACAGGAAAGGACGGGTTTTCATCGTATCGGCTCCTGATGTGGCCTGGGGTCACGGTTAGATCCCGAAAAACATGTGGGATCGGACTCTTGCCTCAGAGTATACCCCGGCAAAGAGGGCTGTCAAGCAATGGGAGTGATGTTGGCCGGATGGCCGCCGTTACCTCCGCTTGGTCGGAACCTCTTCGGGAAGGACGATAATGGTCTCGGTCAGGCCGGCAAATGCGCCGTTCTTGCGCCAGGGGGTTTGATGGACCAGTTTGCGGACCCCGTTTTTCTCGGTGAAATAGGTGTTGCCGCGCTGTTCCCTGAGCAGCGTGCGGATCATCTCGTTGGCAGGTTCCGGATGGCAGGTGAACAGGCTGGCGCCGATCAGGTTTTCTCCGCCGTATTTGCTGAACAATTCCATGGCCGTGCGGTTGATGGCGATGATCGTTCCTTCGGTGTCGCAGACGCTGACGGCGGACGGGTAGTGTTCGACCCAGTCAAAGGTTGTGTCGGGCATGTTGTGTTGGGGGGTTGAGGGAAAGACCGCCGGTCAGAATCGGCCCAGATCTTGGGGGGCGAAGGGCAGCCAGTGGAAAAGGTGGTGCTCCAGGGTGAGGCATTTGTTGAAATTTTCCCGAATCAGGCTCTGCCGGTTTGGGTTGCCTTGGCCGTAATGATCCAGGATGTATTCCAGCCGCTGGTCCAGGTTCACCACCACGTTGTGTCGCACCCGCTTGTCGGCGTAGTAGACGATTTCCCGGGCGGTGAAGTGGCCGCGCTGGTAGCGGTCGGGGTCAAAGTCCCAGAGGAGCACGTGCTGCTCGACAATCGCGGCGATCTCGGGGTAGCCGTGTTTGCGGCAGATGTCGGCCCCAACTTTGGCGTGGTCGCAGTTGCTGCCCAGGCAGGGGGTTTTGGCGATGTCGTGGAGCAAGGCGCCGCTGATCACCAGGCGGCGGTCCGCCTGGGGCAGGTCCGGGTTAAAGGCGGCAAGCCCGCCTTGCAACTGCTCGGCCAGCCGGGCGACCACCAGCGAATGATGGCGGATGTTGGCCAGCATCGCATACTGCTCCATCAGGTCGATGCATTCCGCAAGCGAGGGAATGACCGCGGTGACGCTTTCCATGGCTGAAGACACTGCTGGATTGATTACGGTTTGCCGCTGAAACGGTGGACGGCGTCGACCGCGATCCGCACCTGCTCGGGCGGCGTCTCCGGCAGGATGCCGTGGCCGAGATTAAAGATGTAGCCGTTGGCGTCGCGCGCTTCGGTCAGCATGGTCTTGATTCGTTCTTCCAGCCGTTCCTTGGGAAGAAAAAGGGCCAGCGGGTCGATGTTTCCCTGCACGGCGTGCTGGCCAGCCCGGGCGATGGCTTCGCCGATGGGCAGTCGCCAGTCAAAACCGAGCACGTCGGCACCGGCGGTGGTGGTCAATCCGGTCAGGGTGGAACCGTTGTTGGCAAAGTAGATGATCGGCACGTCGGTTACGGCGCGCAGATCGGAGATGATCGAGCGCACGTAGGGCAGGGCGAACTCCTGATAATCGCAGGGCGCCAGGATGCCGACCCAGGAGTCGAACAGCTGCAGGGCCTGGGCGCCGGCGCGCGCCTGGGCTTGGAGATAGGCGCTGGTGCAGGCGGTGATCTTGGCCAGGAGATTGTGGTAGAGCTTGGGCTCCTGGAACATCATCTTCTTGGTGTTAAGAAACACCTTGGAGCTGCCGCCCTCAATCAGATAGGTGGCCAGGGTAAAGGGCGCGCCGGCAAAGCCGATCAGCGGCGTCTGCAACTGGCTGCGCAGCAACCGGATGGTGTCCAGGACAAAGGGCACCGCCTCTTCCGGGACAGGCACCACCAGCTCGTCCACCGCCTTCTGGTTGCGCACCGGATTGGCAAAGATTGGCCCTCTGCCTTCGGAGAACTCCAGGGCCAGCCCCATCGCCTCCATGGGAATGAGGATGTCGGAGAAGAGAATGGCCGCATCAAAGCCAAAAATATCGACTGGCTGCAGGGTGACCTCGGCGGCAAGTTCGGGGGTTTTGCACAACTCCAGGAAGCTGACTTTGCTGCGGATTTTCTGGTACTCGGGCAGGTATCTGCCGGCCTGGCGCATGAACCAGACCGGGGTGTAGGCGGTGCGTTCGCCCCGGCAGGCTTGAAGAAAGGTGTCGTTCATTGCGGTCCGTATGCTTGTGGTTGTCGGCGCTGGGCCGGAGGGTTTGCCTTGGGCGGAATCATGTTATCGCTGGGGCTGGTAGGTGCAGAACGGCTCGCCGGCGAGATAGTCGCCGGTCATGGCGTAGGCCCGGGCCCGGCAGCCGCCGCAGACGTTGACGTACTCGCAGCGGCCACAGTTGTCCTTGTAGCCGGCAAAGTCGCGCATATCGAGCAAAAGTTTGGAATTTTCCCAGATGTCCTTGAAGGATTGGGTCCGCAGGTTGCCGGCCGCCAGGGGGAAATAGCTGCAGGGCAGGACATTGCCGTCAACGTCGATCAGACAGATCAGTTGCCCGGCCAGGCAGCCCTTGGAGCCGCCGGTGGAAAATTTCAGGCTGCGGCGCTTGAATTTCTCCCCCTCGATCTTGGCCCGTTGGAGCACGATGCGGTAATACTGGGGGGCGCAGGTGGGACGGACCAGCAGGTCGCTCTCCTCCTTTTCCATGTCGTAATGCCAGTTGAGGATGTCCTCGTATTCCTCAGCCGGAATCAGTTCGGACATAATTTCCTCGCCCCGGCCGGTGGGCACGATCATGAATAGATACCAGGCCGTGGCGCCGAGCGATTTCACCAGGGAATAGATTTTCGGGGCCTCGGCCTTGTTGCGCTTGGTGAACGACGAATTGATCAGAAAGTCGATCTGGTGTTCGTTGAACAAACGGATGGCGTTCATCACCCCGTCAAAAGCGCCGGGCTGGTTGCGGAAATTGTCGTGGACGTCGGCGGTGGAGCCGTCCAGACTCAGGGAAACCATCTTGATTCCGGACGCTTTGATGTCGCGGCAGACGGATTGGGTCACCAGCGCGCCGTTGGTGGCCAGACACATCCGCAGCCCCAGTTCGGTTCCGTAGGCGGCAATCTCGAACACGTCCGGCCGCAGCAACGGTTCGCCGCCGGAAAGCACCATGACCGGATTGGCGTAGGCGTGGATCTCGTCGAGCACTCGTTTGGCCTCGGCCAGAGAAAAATCGGGATGGCCGTCAATTTCCAACTGGGAAGAGGACCGGCAGTGGACACAGCGGAGATTGCAGCGGCGGGTGATTTCCCAGGCGATCCATTTGGGCGTGAATTCCATAATGATTTTCGGTCCCGACCGGGCGGAAAGAGGCGGAAAAAGGTCGCTGTGCTCGACGGGAGCGCGGGCGGAACCCGTTCCTGTCGACCGTGGCGACGAAAGATGCAACCAGATAAACGGGTTGGAATATATTCGCGATGATCGGCAGGGTCAACAGCTTTGTCGGATGGCCCTGATTCGGAGTGGCGGCCGGGTGGAACAATAATAGGTGAAAAATTCTGGAATCGATATATCTTATAATTAAGTCAGGATGATGTTCCATCTTTTTTCACGCGAGGAGGCAGTGTATGCAGGAGATCAAGAGTATCCTTACCCCCATCGATTTTTCCGACAACGCTGGTAAAATAGTCAAGGCGGCGTCCTATGTGGCGGGAGCGTTCAAGGCGGAGTTGCATCTGGTGTTCGTGGTGCAGACCTTTGAGGATTACAGCGGTTTCTTTGTGCCGCCGATCAATCTGCCCAATCTGGAGGAGGAGTTGTTTGCCTCGGCCCAGCAGCAGATGGAAACCTATGTGGAAGAGAACAAAACCATGTTTGCCGAAGCTGGGGTGACCCAGGTGACCGGTAAGGTGCTCTCGGGCGACGTGGCCGAGGAGATTTTGACCTATGCAACCAAGAAAAAGGTGCAGTTGATTGTCATGGGCACCCACGGCTACAAGGGCTTGGAGCGGATCATGTTCGGCAGCGTCGCCGACAAGGTGGTCAAGACTGCCTGTTGCCCGGTGATGACCATCAATCCTTACCGGGAGGAATGCGAAGGCAACGCGGCGTGACCGGGTTGCACTGGACGGCGGAACCGGGACAGCCGGGGGAGGATGGGCCGGTTTCGTTGAATGTTGAGGAAACGCAGGAGTCGGGCATGGAAAAACGAAAACACCCGAGGATACAGGTGGAGGGGATGCACATTGATGTCTCCGACGGCATCGGCAGTTGCTCGGGCAACGTGTGCGACGTTTCACGCGTCGGACTCTGTCTGCTCGATGTGGCCAAGCGGTTTGGCAAGAACATGGACGCCTATACCGCAGTGGCGTCAAGCGGCGGGAAATACTTTAAATTTCGTATTTTGCCGCGTTGGGAAACGGCCAGCCGGCTGAGCAAAAAAATTGGGGTAGAAATCGACGAGGCCCCCTGGCAGTGGACCGAATACGTTATGTCGCTTGAAGAGGCCAGGCGGCGCGGATAGCCATCGCGTCGTCCGGTGTTTTTACTTACCCCTGAGCAGACCGACGACGCACCCGGACGAGGGCGCCGAAAGGTCTGCATGGCTGGCTGGATCGCCGCCGGCAAACCCCTCTTGCAATAGTTGCCGCACCGAAGTTTCCGGGAAACGGTAAAGTTCAAGCACGCGGCATTGGTCGCGCCGGACAGAAGCGCGGGCGTCTAGGCCCTGCGCCCACTGCGTTGCGCCCTCGGCGAGTAGGCGTTTGATTGCTTCCTCCGGCAAAGTTGCCTGTGAGGCAAGGCTCATGGCTTCCAAGGCGGCAATGAGCTGCGGGCATTGCGCAATGAGCGGTTTGTTTGCGGTCGTTTCCTCTCCACTCGCCGCGAACGCCGGCAATTCCAGGCTGGCCCACAGCACGGCGTTGCGGCGGTGGTTTTTCTCGTACACCTCTTGCAAGCGATCCATGGCTGACGGGCGGCAGGTGACGAGGATTCCCTGCGGCTGGCCGGCGTCATGCAAACAGAGTCGGCTCCAGGCCTTGAGGCGGTGGTCGAGCATCCCGTCGGATTCCTGGTTGGCCTCGCCCTGGCTGGTGGCGACGGCAAAGAGATCGTCCTCTTCCTCGCGCAATTCGGCGAGCAGCGCATCTTGGCGGGAGGCAATGTTGCCAAGCGCCTGGTTGAGCGTTGTCTGCTGCGCATCGAAAAATTCTCCCAATTTTAAGACCAGGCGGGACTGCCAGAGCAGCAGCTCCTGCGCTTCCTGCTCCTTGATGTCGGTCATCTTCAACAAGTCGGCCAGAATGGACTGTTTGGATTCCTTCTGCTCCCGTCGGCTTAAACCGGCCAGAGTCAGCATGCTCAACTGGCTGGTGTAATCCGAGCCGCGCCGGCGCATGTCCTGCACTAGGGCGAGAAACCGTTCCCGCTGATCGCCCAGCGGCGCCGGCGCGAACCCTTGCAGTCGTCCGTCCTGCCGGCAACGCTCGAGAAATGGGGTGATAGTCCCTTGATCCGGCGGCTCGTTTTCAATGGCTTGCATGTAGACAACCTGTCCGAAAACCTGTACAAGGGGAAAAAGGAGACGCTCGTCGGGAAGGGTTTCCGGAAACGCGCAAGCAATGCTTTTGTTCATATTATGAGTACATTACGGGAAAAAATTACGTTTATACTGACGGCTCTGGCCTATGTGCTGTTTCATTTGCGAGTGGGCGCCGACCTCGGCGCGGTTGCGACCGGGACAGCTTATCAGGTGCTGCTCACCGCCCCCTACGCCTTGGGCTTTACTTACATCGTCGCAGTGGTTTTTCGCCGTCTTTCGGGAAAGGGATGGCTTCCCTGGGATCGGCTGATGCGGGTGTTTTTCACCGTTGGCATCCTTTTTGCTTTTTTCTTTGCCCTGTACGAATACGCGGGTCAGGGATTGCCGGCGGACCAGCGGGAGACGTCCAACAAATCTAGCGCAACACGCTTTTTCGAGGATGTAATCCAGAAGGTGCGGTAGTGTTCGGCATCAGCAGGCTGTCCGGGCCGATGATTGTGCCGGGGCTGGTGACCGCATTGCAACCGGTTTGCGTGCCGTCGCCGATGACGGCGCCGAATTTGCGCAGGCCGGTGTCGAGTCGGCCGGTGGCGGTTCGAATCGAAACATTGCCGGAGAGGAATCGCAGGTTGGCGCACTTGGTGCCGGCGCCGAGGTTGACGTTGTTGCCCAGGATCGAATCGCCCAGATAGGCGAAGTGGCCGGCCTTGGCGTCGTTGAGAAAGATGGTGTGCTTGACCTCGGTGGTGTGGCCAACCACGCATCGTTTGCCGACCAGGCAGTAACCGCGCAGGTAGGCCCCTTGACGAATTTCCGAACAGTCGCCGATGATCGCGGGAGATTTGATCAGCGCGCCGGATTCGATTAACACGCCTTTGCCGATCTTGATGTTTTTTCCGACCAGCACCGCCCCAGCCATGATCACCGAGGCGCCTTCGAGAAACTGTCCGTTCTCCCAGACCGAGAGCCCGCCCTTGGTGGCGTCGCCGTAGGTGATGATGCATTCGCGGGCGTTGCGCAGTTTGCCGTTGAACCAAATGTAGGGACTGTCCAGCGGCACGGCGTCGACGATGCAGACGTGCTGAAAGGTCGGGGCGGTGTGGTTGGCCACGTAGGCCTTGAGCTTCTTGAGCGGATCCCAGACGTAAGGGCAATCGGCAAAGAGGTCTTTGTCCGGAAAATCAGAGAGATCAAAAAAAGACCCGATGGTCAGCATAGTCGGCTCCGCGGCAAACGAGGGAATCAGGAGGCTGGAATACAGCCTTTCTATATTGAGCCGCCGGCAATTATTCAAGGAAAATATTCTTTGTCGGCAAGGGCTGGGACCTGCCTTGACTTCGGATAGGGTGGTGTTTACTGTCGTGGGACAATTGAGCTCAAGTGCAGTTGTTCCAGGCGATTTTAAGGAGAGAAAACGTGGAATTTGATGATTCATTATCGACCAGTATGGGTGATTTCGGGGAACAGACGCAGGATCTGGAGATTCCCGAATCCCTGCCCATGATGGCTGTCCGGGATGTTGTTGTATTTAACTACATGATCATCCCGTTGTTTGTCGGCCGCCCTGGCTCGATTGAAGCCGTGAACGAGGGCTTGAACAGCAACAAGTTGTTGATGCTGGTGACCCAGAAAGATCCGACCAAGGACGATCCCGAGGATAAAGACCTCTACGACGTCGGCATGGTGTCAATGATCATGCGGACCCTCAAATTGCCCGACGGCCGCCTCAAAGTGTTGGTGCAGGCCTTGTCCAAGGCCAAGGTCCGCTCCTATCTGCAGAAAAAGCCGTTTTACCGGGTGGAGATTGATCTGATCGAGGAACCGGAAACCCCGGAAATCACGGTCGAGACCGAGGCCCTGATGCGAACCGTGCGCGAGCAGACGGAAAAGATCATGTCGCTGCGCGGCATTCTCTCCTCGGATTTGATGATGATCATCAACAATATCGAGGAGCCGGGACGTCTGGCCGATCTGGTGGGCTCCAATCTGCGGTTGAAGATATCAGAGTCGCAAAGGATCCTCGAGACCGTCGACCCGACTGATCGCTTGCGTCTGGTGGCCGATCTGCTCCACAAGGAATTGGAAGTGTCCACGGTGCAGGCCAAGATTCAATCGGACGCCAAGGAAGAGATGTCGCGCAGTCAGCGGGAATATTTCCTCCGCGAACAGATCCAGGCCCTGAAGCGCGAACTCGGCGACGAAGACAGCTACTCCCAGGAAATTGAGGAGTTGAGCAAGCAGCTGCGCAAGAAGAAAATGCCCAAGTACGCCAAAAAAGAGGCGCGCAAGCAGCTGCGGCGGTTGGAGATGATGCACCCGGACGCCTCCGAGGCAACCATTGTTCGCACCTACCTCGACTGGTTTCTTGACCTGCCGTGGAAGCAATCGACCACCGACGTGCTCGATTTGAAGGTGGCGGCCGACGTCTTGGACGAAGACCATTACGGACTGGACCGGATCAAAGAGCGCATTCTCGAATATCTGGCGGTGCGCAAACTTAACGCCGACACCAAAGGACCGATCATCTGTTTTGTCGGCCCTCCCGGCGTGGGCAAGACCTCGCTCGGTCAGGCCATCGCCAAGGCCATGGGCCGCAAGTTTTACCGGCTTTCTCTGGGCGGCATGCGCGACGAGGCGGAAATTCGCGGGCATCGGCGCACCTATATCGGCGCCCTGCCGGGCCGGATACTCCAAGGACTGAAGAACGTCGGCGCCAACAACCCGGTGTTCATGATGGACGAGATCGACAAGATTGGCGACGATTATCGCGGCGATCCTTCTTCGGCCCTGCTGGAGGTGCTTGATCCGGAACAGAACAACACCTTCTCCGATCATTACATGAACCTGCCCTTTGATCTTTCCAAGGTCATGTTCATCACCACGGCCAACCGCAGCGACACCATTCCCGGCCCGCTGCTGGACCGCATGGAGGTAATCCAGCTTTCCGGCTACACCCTGGAAGAAAAGATGGTGATCGCCAAAAAATACCTGTTGCCTCGGCAGATCAAGGAAAACGGCATAAAGGTCAGTCAGATCAAACTCGACGATGTAACCCTGGAGATTATTGTCAGCCGTTACACCCACGAAGCCGGAGTGCGGAATTTGGAGCGCGCCCTGGGCAAGGTCTGCCGCAAGATCGCCCGCAAGGTGGCCGAGGGGGGCAAGGGGCCCTATGTGATCTCCGAGAAAACCGTAGAAAAATACTTGGGCCCGCCCCGGTTCCTGCCGGAAACCGAACTCGACACCAGTTCCCAACCTGGCTTGGTGATTGGGTTGGCCTGGACCGAGGTCGGCGGTGAACTGCTGCACATCGAAACCTCGGTGCTGCCGGGCAAAGGCAAGTTGCTGCTCACCGGGCAGTTGGGCGAAGTGATGAAGGAATCGGCGCAGGCGGCGCTCAGCTACTGCCGCAGCCGTAACAAGATGCTGGGCGTGGAGCCGGAATATTTCGACAAGGTCGACATTCACATCCATGTCCCGGCGGGCGCCATCCCCAAGGATGGCCCATCGGCCGGCATCACTATGACCACGGCCCTGTTTTCGGCCATCAGCGGCAAGGCGGTGAAGCGCGGCATTGCCATGACCGGCGAGGTAACCCTGCGCGGGCGGGTGCTGCCCATCGGCGGCCTCAAGGACAAGGCCTTGGCGGCCCTGCGCGCCGACATCACCAAGATCATCATCCCCGAGGAAAACCAGAAGGATCTGGTGGAAATTCCTGAGGAACTGCGCAAGAAAATCACCTTCTACCCGGTCAGGCACATGGACGAGGTGATTGAATTGACTTTGGGCAATATTTCTGCCCGTAAGAATCAGGCAAAGCTGGTCGTCGTCAAGGACGACAAGTAAAACTGGCGCACCGGGCGGCATGAGGCGTTGATCCGCCTTTGCCGCCCGGCAATCCTGCTGCGCGCTTTATTCTTCCGCCTTTATTCATTTTTTTCTCTTTCATGCGCCGTCGCCTGCTGTTTTTGTTGCTCGTTTTTATCCTCTTCATCAGCGGCGCGGGACTCTGGCAACGAACCTACCTGACCACGGCCTCACCGGGAACCGGCGAGGTTGTCGTGGTGATTCCCAAAGGAACCGGCGTGCGCGGCATCGGCGCCCTGCTTGCGGCGGGCGGTCTCTTGAAGGACGACGTTCGTTATCTTTGCATGGTGGCGCTGTCTGGTCTTAAGGCCAAACTTCAGGCCGGAGAATACAGCATTCCCCAGGGCTTGACGCCGCCGGAGGTGCTGCAGCTGTTGGCCAATGGGAGCACCCTGCGCCATCACGTCACCATCCCCGAAGGCCTGACCGTCGAGCAGGTGGCGGCTGTGTTTGCCCGCGACGGCTGGATCCGGCGGGAGCAATTTATCGCCCTTGCCCAGGATGCCGAGTTTATTAGAAAGTTGGGGGTGGATGCCCCCAGCCTGGAAGGATATCTCTTTCCGGAAACCTATACATTGGTGCGCAACGAAGCCGACGCGCAGTCAGTGCTGCGGATGATGGTCGATCGCTTTCAGCGCGTCTGGCAGGACTTGAATTTTCCCGAGGCCCACGGACTGAGCCGCCGTCAACTGCTGATTCTGGCGTCGATGGTGGAAAAAGAAACCGGGGCCGAGGCGGAACGCCCGCTGATCGCCAGGGTGTTTCTCAACCGGCTTGCCCGCAAGATGCGCCTGCAGTCCGACCCGACTGTGATCTACGGCATTCGCGAGTTCAACGGCAATCTGACCAAGGCCGATTTGCAGCGGGCAACGCCGTACAACACTTATGTGATTCCCGCCTTGCCGGTTGGGCCTATTTGCAACCCCGGCCGAGCCGCCCTGGAGGCGGTTGTTCGTCCCGCTGCATCCGAGGCCCTGTATTTTGTTTCAAAAAATGACGGCACCCATGTCTTCTCCACCAATTTGACCGACCATAACCGGGCAGTCAAAATCTATCAGCGCGGACTTTGAGCGTTTTTCGGCCAGCCGTTTGCATGGCTTCGATCACGTCTAAGAGTTTTCGATGCCCCTTCATAACTTGCTGCTTCTGTGATGAATATTTTGCTGGACAGGCAAAGAGCGGCGTCAAATTTTCTTGTTTTTAATTAAATTAGTGTTATGTTCGCCGGGCAGGAGTAGAACATGCGGTATTTTCGTTGGTTACGTTTTTGATTCTTTATTTGAGTTGGAAAATGCCCCTGAATTTCGCATGGATAGAACATTCAGCCCAAGACAAGGAGAAATAGGGAGCGATGTTGAAAGGAACAGTGAAGTGGTTTAATGAGTCTAAAGGTTTCGGTTTTATTGAGCAGGAAGCAGGCAAGGATGTTTTTGTCCACTACTCTGCAATCAGTGGATCGGGTTTCAAAACACTCAATGAAGGCGACAAGGTTCAGTTCGAGATCGTTGACGGACCGAAAGGACCCGCAGCCGCCAACGTCATGAAACAATAATTTCAGCTGTTTTTTACAGCCCGGCAAGAATATTTGCCGGGCTTTTTTTTTGTCAACGGTTTGGGGGCGCTTCATCCCCTGCCGCTTGCATGCAGTGGTTTGTGATTCGGTTTTTTCCTCCCTGTCAGGCGAATCTTCACCGCCTGCAACACGTCAGAAACAGCAGGCAGCGAATCAGCTCTTTTTTTCAGGTTGGAACCATTTTGAAAATCGCCCTTGTGCAAACAAATCCGACAATCGGCGCCTTTGAGCGGAACCTTCAGCAAATCCTCCACTGGATCGGCAAGGCAAAGCAGGCCGGATGTGATCTTGTCGTTTTTCCTGAGTTGACCCTGTGCGGCTATCCGCCCCAGGATTTGCTGGAACGCGCTTCTTTTCTTGACGCCCACGATCAGGCCCTGGCGGATCTGATCAAACAGTTGGACGGCATAACCTGCATTGTCGGGGCGCTGGAGCGCCGTAAAGGCCCCGGAAAACCCCTGTACAACTCGGCCTTTGTCCTTGAACGCAACAAAATCGCCTTTCGGGCGCGCAAGCAGTTGCTGCCCACCTACGATGTGTTTGATGAAACGCGTTATTTTGAGCCGGGCACAACCTCAACCGTGTTTCCCTTCAAGGGGTTGCAGTGCGGTCTGACCATTTGCGAGGACATCTGGTGGAGCAGCGAGACGTATCAGGCCAATCCGCTCAAGGATTTGGCGATCGGCCCGATTGTGCCCGACTGCCTGATCAACATCTCGGCCTCTCCCTACCATCACGGCAAACTGGGAGAGCGGCAGCAGGTCTTTGGGCAGTTGTGCCGACACAACAATCTGCCGCTGCTCTACGCCAATCAGGTCGGCGGGCAGGACGGGTTGATTTTTGACGGTCATTCAATGGTGATGACCTCCGCCGGAATTCTTGGCGCCACGGCGGCCGGATTCGTCGAAGACATGCTGATTGTTGACAGCGACAGCTGGGAGACGGCCGGAGGGCCGCCGCCTGAGGACAGCGTCGCTCAGGTGGAGCAGGCGCTAGTGCTCGGGGTGCGCGATTATCTCCATAAAACCGGCTTTCGCAAGGCGGTGCTGGGCCTGTCCGGCGGGATCGATTCGGCCTTGACCGCAGTGATCGCCTGTCGTGCGCTGGGGCCGGAGAACGTGCTCTGCGTCGCCATGCCCTCGCCCTACACCGCGCAGCATTCGATCGACGACGCCCGGAAGCTGGCCGAAAATCTGGGCTGTGATTTTGAGCTCATCGCCATCTCGCCGGCCATGGAGGCTTACCGCGCCGCTTTGGCGCCGTTTTTCACCGGGCTTGCCGAAGACGCCGCCGAACAGAACATCCAGGCCCGCATCCGGGGCAATCTGCTCATGGCTCTGTCCAATAAATTCAACCGCCTGCTGTTGACCACCGGCAACAAGTCGGAGATGGCGGTCGGCTATTGCACCCTGTACGGCGACATGAGCGGCGGGCTTGCCGTGATTGCCGACGTGCCCAAAATCATGGTCTACGAGTTGGCGCGGTTGATCAACAAGCAAGGAGAGATTATCCCCGAACGGATTATCACCCGTCCGCCGACCGCAGAGCTCAAACCCGATCAGTGCGATCAGGACGATCTCCCGCCCTACGAAATTTTGGACGCGGTCCTGCAAGCCTATTTGGAAGAGCATAAGAGCTTGGCGGAAATCGTCGCCTCGGGTGTTGACGCTCAGTTGGCGAGGGACATTGTGCGTCGGATCAAGCTCAACGAGTACAAGCGCAAGCAGGCGCCGTTGGGCATCAAGGTGACCTCCAAAGCCTTTGGACCCGGCCGCCGCTATCCTGTTGTCCAAGGATTTGCTGAATGAGCGGGCTGTCCCGCCTCGGTCCGCTGCAGCAAATCTTCCTTTGACGCTGTTGTTTTTTTCCGTTATTTTGGCCTGACCTTCCCGGCTTTTCCCTCTATTCGAGACGATCCGCAAGCGACATGGTCCGACCGTCCCGCAGTCTCCTTTCCATTGTTCTTTTTATTCCGGTAAGCCTGGTGGTGATCGGCTTCCTTGTGTACCGCGAGCAGACCACCAAACGTCCCGAGCAACTGGCCGTGACCACCGCCGGCATGGTTGAGATGTGTTTGAGCTGCCACACCAAGGAGAAGTTGGACGGCGCCCACGACAGCCTGGTGGTCGGCTGTTCGCCCTGCCACCTGGGCAACGCCCTGGCCATCGACAAGGACAAGGCTCACGCCGGCATGGTGCTCAATCCCGGCGACCTGCGCGTGGTGGGCAAAACCTGTGGGGTTGAGGGCTGTCACCCGGCCGATGTCCACAAGGTCAAAAATTCCCTGATGGCCACCAACCGCGGCATTCTGTCCACGTTACTCTATTATTGGGGCGAGCGAGAGCATCAGAACGCGGACATTACGGTTGAGCAACTGCTTAAAAGCGGCGAGACCTCGCTGGCCCTTGACTATTACCGCAAGCTCTGTGGAACCTGCCATCTGTGGAAGCAGAAGAACGACTTGCCCGGAGCCCCGGCCTTTTTCAATGAGAAGGGGGGCGGTTGTTCCGCCTGCCATTACATCCTGCCGCCGGGCACGCCGCGCAACACCGTGACCTCGGAGCTTTCAGAGAAGGCGCAGGCTGAAGCCAAAAAGAATCGCCCCCATCCCCTGGTGATCAAACAGGCGCCGGAGGAGAATTGCATCCGTTGCCATAATCGCTCCGGTCGCATCGGCCTCTCGTACATTGGGGTTTATGAGGCAGAGGGCTATGGAACGCCCTACGAAAAAGGCCAGCATTCGGCGCAACGCCTGGCAGGCGACCGTTTTTATCTCAAGATCGCCCCGGACGTCCATCACGTCAAGGGCATGGTCTGCATCGACTGTCACACCCGCGATGAAATCATGGGCGACGGCACAAGTTACGCCCATTACGAAGAACAGCTCGAAATCACCTGTCAGAGCTGTCACGACGCCAAGCCAGGCATAACCCGCAAGCAGAAGTCGTTGTCGAACGTCAGCCAAAAACAGGAGCGGTTTGTCCTCACCGGCAAAATCGACGGCAAGGAGCGGCCCTTGGCCCCTCCCGATCCGCTCGCCTGTCTGGCCCCCAGCCACAAGCGCGTCACCTGCGAGGCCTGTCACTCCACCTGGGTGCCGCAGTGTTACGGCTGTCACGCCAAGCGGGACAAGCGGGAAACCCATCTCGACAAGCTGACGCTCAAAGAAACGCCGGGCTGGTGGGAGGAAGGGCGCTCGTATATTCGCTACGAAAAGCCGATGCTGGCCATCTGGGGCGACAAGGTAGTGGTGGTCACGCCCGGCTGCCAGGATCTGGTCACGCTGATCGACGAGAAAGGGGACTCGGAAGGCGGCTTCAACCGCTTCACCATGGCTGCGATCAACCCGCACACCATCCAGGCCAAGGGGCGTTCCTGCAAGGATTGCCACGCCGAACCCAAAACCATTGGACTTGGCGAAGGCACGGTGGTGAAAAAAGAGGGCCAATGGCAGTTCTTTCCGGTGGAGCGCGGCGTGATGAGCGATCAGGGCCGCACCCCCGGCTTTGACGCCTTTGTCGCCATCGACGGCACGCCGTTGCAGCACGGGTCGCGCAAGGATCTGCGGCCGTTCAACGGCGAGGAGTTGCAGCGCATTCTTCGCGTCGGACTGTGCCTTCAATGCCACGAAAAGGCCGATGATCCTGCGTATCGCAGCTATGATCGCAAGCGCCCCTGTCCGGTGTTTAAAGAACCCTGAGAGGCTTGTTGTGGCTGTGGAAATCTGTGGCGCGGTTTGCTTTGTTCTTGTTTAATTCTTTCAAAAGCGTTACAGCGCACTGTTTTTATTCACCGGAGAACATTTGTTCATAGAAGGAGTTCAATGATGTTGCCAGAAAAGTTTGTGCTTGCGGATCGAGTGCTGCAAGTAGCCCCTTCGCCGACGCTTGCCGTCAACGCCAAAGCGAAGGCGCTCAGGGCCGCAGGTGCGGATATTTTGAATTTCAGCGTAGGGGAGCCGGACATGTCCACCCCTGCCCATGTCTGCGAGGCCGGGAAAAAGGCCATCGACGACGGACACACCCGTTATACTCCGGTAGCGGGCATTCTGGAATTGCGGGAGGCGGTGTGCGCCAAGCTGAAAAAGGATCAGGGCTGGGACTACGCTCCCGATCAGGTCCAGGTCAGCTGCGGCGGCAAGCACGGGCTGTACAACATCTTCCAAGCGATTTTGAACCCCGGCGACGAGGTTCTGATCCCCGCGCCCTATTGGGTTTCCTATCCGCCCATGGTCCAACTGGCCGGCGGCGTGCCGGTGATTGTCCCGCTCAAGGAAGAAAACAGTTTTGATTTTGATCCGACCGTCCTGGCGCAGTATGTCACCGCTAAAACCAAGGCCATTGTGCTCAATAGTCCTTCGAATCCGACCGGATCGGTTTTTTCCGAGGCGTCGCTGGCTGCGGTGGCCAAGATGGCCTACGACAACGGTTGGCTGGTGATCACCGACGACATGTACGAGGAAATTTCCTACATTGAAGGCAAGATCCCGCACATCCTTCACGCCGACCCTCGGTTGAAGGATCAGACGGTGCTGTCCAACGGTGTGTCCAAATCCTTTGCCATGACCGGCTGGCGCATTGGTTGGTCGGTGGGCCCGATTGAGGTGATCAAGGCGATGAACAAGATTCAGAGCCAGTCGACCTCGAACCCGGCGGCTCCGTCCCAGTACGCGGCCCTTGCCGCCCTGACCGGACCGCAGGATTTTCCTCGGCAATTGCGCGAGGCCTTTATTCCCCGCCGCGCCTATTTTGTGCAGGCGCTGGAGTCAATCGCCGGGGTCAGTTGCGTTGTGCCTATGGGGGCCTTTTACGTGTTTCCCAATTTTTCCGCGTATTACGGCAAGTCGTTCAAGGGACAGGTCATTGAAGGATCCGTGGCTCTTGCCGATTACCTGCTCAGTGAGGCCAACGTCGCTTCCGTGCCTGGCGCCGCCTTTGGCGCCGACGCCTTTATTCGATTTTCCTTCGCCACCTCGATGGAGGTGATCGAAAAGGGGATGGATCGGATCAAGAAGGCGCTTGCCGCACTGCAATAGCACGAATCCGGGTCAGGAATAAAAAACCGGCCAGAGATGCTTGTCTCTGGCCGGTTTTTTTGCGCGATGATTGTGCGTGAACCAACCGCGAGGGGTTAGTCCTGGGGTTCTTTGGGTTGGAGAACGCCGTCCTTGTCCAGCTTGCTTTTCACCAGCAGGGATTGGAGTTTCCACGGCGACGCCAAACATTCCCGGCCGAGATGATTTTCCGCCACCACCTCGCAGAATCGCAGGAATTCGGCCATCAGCCGGGTGATGATTTTGTCTTTGTGCTGGATGATCCAGAGTTGCCGGCTCATGTCCATACCTTCGATGGGCAGAATTTTCAGCCAGCCTTCCTCTGCCTCCCGGCACACGGTGAGCATGGACAGGCAGGCGGCGCCGACCCCTGACTCCACCGCTTTTTTGATCGCCTCGGTGTGACCGGTTTTGGTCACCACTTTGAGCATCGAGGCGTAGCGACCGAGTTTTTTGGTGAAAATTTCTGCGGTGCCCGACCCTTCCTCTCGCATGACCCAGCTGGTTTCTTTGAGATCGTCGGGGATCAGAAAGGTGGAGCGGTCGGCGAGTTTATGGGACGAGCTAACGATGATGCCGAGTTCGTCCTCAAACCAGGAGGTGGCGACCAGGGCGTCGACGTTGATGTCGCCTTCGACAAAACCCAGATCCGCCTGACCCGTGGCCACCAGTTTTTCGGCGCTCATGGTGTTGACCACCAGCATGTTGATGTGCGCTTCGGGGTGCAGCCGCATGAAGGCGCCAATCAGGTAGGGCAGCACATAGTTGCCGATGGTTGAACTGGCCACGATTTCCAGGACGCCGGCAACCGTGTCCTGCTGCTCGGTGAGGATGGTTTCGATGTTGGCGACCTGGTGCAGGATCGCCTTGGCCAGGGGCAGGAGATAGCGTCCTCGGTCGTTGAGCAGCAGGCTGCGCCCGTGTCGGTCAAACAGCGGCCCGCCCAATTGGTTCTCCAGTTCGCCCAGGGCCATGCTCACCGCCGATTGGGTCAGCAGGAGCTTTTTACTGGCTCGGGTGACCTGTTGGGTTTCGGCGACGGCAATGAATATTTCCAATTGTCTGAAGGTGATAGCCATGGTGCCTCTTTTATATCAACGTGATTGAACATATATATGATTGTAATTGAAAAATCTGGCCTAAACTAACACCTGGGAAAAATAGGTCAATGACTTTTCGGCTGTAAGGGTCAATATTTCTCACAGTTACAATCGAGAAATTAGTCATTATTTAAAATAATTTATGCTTGACATCAAAGATGCTTTTCAGTAATTTGATAAGATGTGCTGATCAAACGCATCAGTTGGATTGATGTTGACAGCTGTCGCTGTTGAGGAGAAAAAGATGGATCAGGTGGTACTTACCAATATTATTTATGTGACCCTGTTTTTAATCGGGGCGTTGTTGTTCGGCTTTGGTCCGATCATTATCGTCAAGCTGCTCAGCCCTTCGTCCCATACCCGGCAGACCGCCGGGCGGGCAGGGCAGCTGATCGAGTGCGGCATGGAGCCCATCGGCAGCGCCTGGATTCGATTCGGTATTGTCTATTATCTATATGCCTTGATTTTCCTCGCCTTTGACGTCGACGTGCTGTTCCTCTTTCCAGTGGCCGTCGCCTACAACAGCCCGGAATTGGGCCTCCAGGATTTTTATGAAATCCTGTTGTTTGTTGCCATTCTTTCATTAGCCATTGTCTATGCTTGGCGTAAAGGAGTGTTTACGTGGGAGAAGAAAACCTACCTTCATCAATAGTGCAGTTCGCCCAGCTCGACAAACTGCTCAATCTTGGCCGGGCCAATTCGCTCTGGCCCATGACTTTCGGGCTGGCCTGCTGCGCTATTGAGATGATGTGCACCGGCGGTTCCCGCTACGACATCTCCCGCTTCGGAGCCGAGGTTTTCAGGCCTTCGCCCCGTCAGAGCGACGTTATGATCGTGGCCGGGACCATCAATAAAAAACTGGAATTGGCGGTCAAGACCCTCTATGACCAGATGCCCGAGCCCAAATGGGTTATCGCCATGGGCAACTGCGCCATCAGCGGCGGACCGTTCAAGGTCAAAGAAAACTACAACGTGGTGGAAGGCGCGGACAAGCTCTTCCCGGTGGACGTGTATATCCCCGGTTGTCCGCCGCGTCCCGAAGCCTTGCTTGAGGGCATCATGACCCTTGAAGAAAAAATCACCGGAAAGCGGCGCTGGCCCCGGGTGCAAGCGGGTTGAACGTGGAGTGGGAGCGATGAATATGCTGGAAAAAACACAAGCCGCGTTCGCGGAGCTTTTTCCCCAGGCCGAGGCAGGGGAGGGGGCGACGGAGGCCGCGACGAGACAGCCGGGCGTGCTGCGCACCGATCCGGCTAGGCACGGCAGTCATCTTGACGTCCTCTGCGGTCCGGATCAGGTGGTGGCTGTGGCGCGGATCATGGATCGCGAAGGCTATTTTCTGGAAGCTGTTTCCGGGGTCGATTGGCTCGAGAAACAACAGTTGGAAATCATCTACGATTACAACCGGCTGGGCGGCGAGCATTGCCGGGTGATGGTGCGGACCCAGGTTCCGCGCAGCGAACCGGTTGTTCCCTCCGTGTCCGCCGTCTTTCCGGCCGCCGACTGGCATGAGCGCGAGACCTTTGATTTTTACGGCGTGCATTTTCAGGATCATCCCAATCTGATACGCATTCTCCTGCCGGAAGACGCCGACTTTCACCCCCTTCTCAAGGATTTTACGCCATGACCGTTCCCATTCATCTGCGGCATGATGAAACCTTTGTGCTCAACCTTGGGCCGCAGCACCCCGCCACCCACGGCGTGCTGCGGGTCAAGCTCACTATGGACGGCGAGTACATCGTCAAGGCCGAGCCGGTGCTGGGCTACATCCACCGGATGCACGAAAAGCTCGCCGAAGCCGGCTCTTTTGCCCAGTTTATGCCCAACACCGCGCGCATGGATTATCTCCACGCCCTGGCCTTCAATCACGGCTGGGCGCTGGTGGTGGAAAAATCCGCCGGCATCGAGGTGCCTGAACGGGCCGAGTATATCCGGGTGATCACTGTTGAGCTCAACCGCATCGCTAGTCATCTGTTGTGGTGGGCCGCCTTTTTGCTCGATCTCGGCGGATTCACGCCCTTGCTCTACGCCTTTGACGACCGCGAAAAGGTTATTGATCTGCTCGAACGGGTCACCGGTTCCCGCCTGACCTACTGCTATATGCGTTTTGGCGGGGTCTACAACGACATCGACGACGAATTCATCGCCGGAACCCGCGACTTCATCAAACGCCTGCGCGGCCGGATGCCCAGCCTCTATCACGATCTGGTCACCCACAACATCATCCTGATCAAACGGATCAAGGACATCGGCATTATCACCCCGGAACAGTGCCGCCGCTACGGCGCCACCGGGCCGGTCGCCCGAGGTTCCGGCATCAATTACGACGTCCGCAAGAACGAGCCCTACTCGGTCTATCCGGAGTTCGATTTCGACGTGCCGGTTTTTGACGAATGCGACTCCATGGCCCGCTACATGGTGCGCATGCACGAGATGGAGCAGTCGCTGCGCATCATTGAACAGGCCTTGGATAAACTCCCCGACGGCCCGGTGATGGGCAAGGCGCCCAAGGTGTTGAAACCCGATGCCGGCTATTACTATTCGGCGGTGGAAACCGCGCGCGGATCGCTCGGCCACCGGTTGATCTGCGACGGCGGCAAAAACCCCTACAAGCTCAAATTGCGCTCGCCAACCTTCTCCAATCTCAGCCTGTACGGCGAGGTGGCAGAAGGCATGTTGCTGGCGGACGCCCTGGCCTTCATGGGCAGCCTAGATCTGGTTATTCCCGAGATCGACCGCTGATCGGGAGAGGTATATTTTATGGAAACAAGCATTTGGCGCACCCTCCTCTATCTGGTGGGCATCATGGCCTTTGCCGGCCTCAACGCAGCCTACTTGGGCTGGTGCGAACGCAAGGGCGCGGCCCGCATTCAACGACGGATCGGGCCCTGCGAGGCCGGCTATGCGGGTTTGTTGCAGCCCCTGGCCGACGGTCTCAAGCTGCTGAGCAAACAGCTGCTGGTGCCGGACGGGGTGGACGGCATCATCTTCCGGGTGGCCCCGGTGCTGGCCATGATTCCGGCCATCACCTCGATGGTGGTCATTCCGTTCTCCGAAAACATCGGCGCCCGGGCCATGGAGCTTTCGGTGCTGTTGCTCTTTGCCCTGGCCTCGATCAGTATGATTGCCATCCTGCTCGGCGGCTGGGCTTCGGGCAACAAGTACGCCGTCATCTCCGCCGCCCGTTCAGTGTCGCAGAATCTGGCCTACGAGATTCCCATGCTGATCACCGTGATCACCGTGGTGCTGATTTCCGGCTCGCTCAACCTGCGCGAGATCGCCATCGATCAGCAGGGAGGCTTCTGGCATTGGAACATCTTCCGGTTGGAGAACGGTCATTTTTTGACCATGTGGATCTCCTTTATTATTTTCTTTATCTGTTCGGTGGCCGAGACCAACCGGGCGCCTTTTGACATGGCCGAGGCCGAGAGCGAGTTGGTGGCCGGTTTTATGACCGAGTACGGCTCCATGGGCTTTGGTCTGTTCATGATGGGCGAGTATCTCAACATCGTGGTTGGCGCCTGTTTGACCGCCACCCTGTTTCTCGGCGGCTGGGACTGTCCCTTTGGCAAGACGCCCGGGGTCTGGTGGTTCCTGATCAAGATTTATATCCTGATTTTTACCTTCATCTGGATTCGCTGGACCTATCCGCGCACCCAGATCTACCGGCTGTTGAACCTGAGCTGGAAAATCCTGATTCCCTTCTCGCTGGTCAATCTGCTGATTACTGCGGCCCTGATCAAGGTGTTCTGATTATGAGTGGTTATTGGAGCGATATTTTTACCGGCGGCAAGAGCCTGATCACCGGTTTGACCATCACCGCCCGGGAATTTTTCAAGCCGGTGGTGACCGAGCAGTACCCTTACGAGGTCCCGACCATGACCCCGCTCTTCCGGGGCCATATCGAACTGATCGGCAACGAGGAAACCGGCGCGCCCAACTGCGTGGTCTGCGGGATGTGTCAACGGGCCTGCCCGTCCCTGTGCATCAGTCTGGACGGCAAAAAGAACGAGGGCGGCAAGGGCAAGGTGCTGACCAGTTATGTGCTGGATTTCACCAAGTGCAGTCTGTGCGGTTCCTGCGTCGAAAGTTGCAATTTCAACGCCTTGCGCTTTTCCAAGGAATACAACCTGGCCAGTTTCGACAAGAATGATTTCATCATGGATCTGCTGAAACGGCTGGAGGATCAGAATCAATGCAAGCATTAGTCTGTCAACCGACGGCCGCTCCGGCGCTGTTCTCCGCTGAAGGCGTGGTCGGGGTCATTTTTCTGCTGACCGTGGCCCTGGTGGTGACCGGCGCCCTGATCGCGGTCAACGCCAACCGGCTGGTTCGCGCCGTTGCCGGCCTGGCTGTTTGTTTCACCGGCCTGGCCGGGGTCTATTATTTTCTGCTCAGTCCTTTTTTGGCCATGATGCAGATGCTCATCTATGTGGGCGCGGTTTCGATTCTGATCGCCTTCGGCATCATGATGGCCACCCCCGAAGAGCAGCAGACAACGGGCATGAAACACCGCTCGATCCTCGCCGGCCCCCTGGCCTTCAGCGTCGGCGCCTTGATCTTTGCCGCCCTGACCGTGCTGGGCCTGAAAACCCAATGGCAGGTTTTTCCCCGTCAGGGCGCCTTTGACATCAAGGCCGTGGGCATGTCGCTGCTGACCACCCACAGTCTGGTTTTTGAACTTATTTCCATCGTCCTGCTCATGGCCATCATCGGCGCTTTGGTGCTTGCGCAGAGGGGGAGAAACTAACCGATGCAACTGCTTAATCTCTATAATTGCCTATCCACCTATCTGGTGATCGGCGCGCTGCTGTTTGCCTTCGGGGTGTACGGCATGGTCGTTCGCCGCACGGTGATCGGCATGCTGATCTCCTCGGAGTTCATCCTCGCCGCCGCTTCGACCAATTTCATGGCCTTCAACCGCTTCCTGGCTCCGGATCCGGTGGTCGGGCAGATTTTCACCCTGTTCATCATGGCCATTGCCGCCGCCGAGGCCGCCATCGCGGTCAGCATCATGATTGCCGTCTATCGCAATTACAAGACCATCGAGACCGACGATCTTGTGGATCTGCAGGGCTAACCGGAGAACACGACCATGGACGCCCTTTCCACAACCGCACACGTCGTCGAGAATTCCAACCTGCTGTTGGCGGTGATCATTCCGCTCTTTGGCAGCTTGGTGGTCATGACCCTGAAGAACCATCCGAATCTGCGCGAGTTTGTTTCCTCCAGCGCTTCGGTGCTGCTGTTTCTCATGGTTCTGTCCTTTATCCCGGCCCTGAAAGCCGGCAAAACCCTGGTGTATCCGCTCTTTCATCTGCTGCCGGGACTGTCCATCACCCTGCGCGCCGACGGTTTTTCCATGATTTTTGCCATGGTCGCCTCGTCGTTGTGGATGATCGCCGTCTTCTATTCCATGGGCTACATGCGCGCCCACGACGAACCCTGCCAGACCCGGTTCAACGCCTGTTTTGCCCTGGCCATTTTTGGGGCCATTGGCGTGGCCTTTTCCGACAATCTGCTGACGCTGTATCTTTTTTACGAGATTGTCTCGGTCTGCACATATCCGCTGGTTGCCCACCATCAGGATGAGGAATCCTACGAGGGGGCGCGGAAGTACATTATTTACCTGACCACCACCGCCAAGTTCTTTCTCTTGCCGGCGCTGATCTTGATTTATGTCCTGTCCGGCACCCTGGACTTTCCGCACAACATCGCCACCGGCATAATCCCGGCCACCTCGACCGACTGGGTGGTGACCATGCTCTATATTTTCTGCATCTTTGGTTTTGCCAAGAACGGCGTCATGCCGTTCCATCACTGGCTGCCCGGCGCCATGGTTGCCCCGACGCCGGTCTCGGCCCTGTTGCATGCGGTGGCGGTGGTCAAGGTGGGCGTGTTCTGCACCACCCGCACCATGCTCTACGTGTTTGGCGTGGACACCATGGACCGGCTCAACTTGGGCATCCCCACCGCCTATTTTGTCGGCTTCACCATCCTGGTGGCCTCGATGATCGCCCTGTCCAAGGACAACCTCAAAGCACGCTTGGCCTATTCCACGGTCAGCCAGCTGTCCTACATCATCCTCGGCGTGGCGTTGCTGACCCCGCACGCCATCGAAGGCGGCCTGATTCATATCGTCAATCACGCTTTCGCCAAGATCACCCTGTTCTTCTGCGCCGGCGCCATCTACATCGCCTCCCATAAGAAATACATCTCCGAGATGAGCGGGCTTGGGCGCACCATGCCCTTTACCTTCGGTGCCTTTGCGGTGGCCTCGCTGTCGATGATCGGCGCGCCGCCGGTGGCCGGGTTTGTCTCCAAATGGTATCTGCTGGTCGGCTCCATGGAAGCGCACCAGGTCGGCATCCTTCTGATTCTCATTGCCTCGACGGTGCTCAACGTCGGCTATTTCGCCCCGGTGACCTATAAGGCCTTTTTCGGCAAGCGACCCGTGGGCGAGGTCGAGACCGGCATCAAGGAGGCGCCGCTCAGTATGCTCATACCGCTGCTGATCGCCGTCACCGTTTCGGTGATCATCGGCATTTATCCCAACTTCATGATGCAATTTGTCAGGATGGTGACAGGATGACCGCTTTGATTGAATATGTGCAGACCCATCCGCGAACCGTGGGGACGCTCTGTTGCGTCCTGCTGGCGGGGATTGCCGGCGGCTCCCTGCTGGTGGACACCCACCACGCCCACACCTGGGCGGAGCAGCATGTGCCGGCCTTCTGGTCGCTGTTTGGCTTCGCCGCCGCCGCCGTCATCATTGGCGCGGCCCGATGGTTTGGCCGGTCCGGCATTCAAGCGCCGACCGATTTTTACGAACGCTCCAACGCAACACCCTGCGAGGAAGAAGCATGACCTCCAGTTTTATTCATCCGTCTCTATTCTTGATAGCGGGCGCGCTGCTTTTGCCCTTTATTCGGGGACCGCTGCGCAAACCCTATCTTTTTCTGGCGCCCATGCTGGCCTTGGGCGCGGTGGTTTTGAACGCAGCCCATTCCGGCGTCTTTGGCGTCGTCAACTTCCTCGACTGGCAGTTGGTGCTTGGCCGGGTGGACAAACTCTCCACGGTTTTCGCCCTGATCATGGGCTTGATGGCGGTGATCGGCACCTTGTACGGCCTGCATATTGACCGGGCCGGCGAGCACATGGCCGCCTGGTTCTACGCCGCCGGTTCCCTTGGCGCCATCTACAGCGGCGATTATCTGAGCCTCTTTCTCTTTTGGGAGATGATGGCCTTTGGCTCGGTGTTCCTGATCTGGTTCCGGCGCGGGCCGCAGTCGCTTCGGGTCGGTTATCGCTACCTGCTGATCCACACCATCGGCGGCATTATTCTCCTGGCCGGCATCCTGTTGCGCTACCAGGCAGTGGGCAATATCACCTTTGATCTGATGGACGTCGCCCATCCCGAACTGTACACCTGGCTGATCATGATCGGCTTTGGCCTCAACGCCGCCATGGTTCCGCTCCACTCCTGGCTGCCCGAAGCCTATTCCGAGGCCTCCTTTAACGGCGCGGTGTTTCTCTGCGCCTTTACCACCAAGACCGCGGTCTACACCCTGGCCCGAGCGTGCGCTGGAATGGACGTGCTGGTGGTGCTCGGCGTGATCATGGCCCTGTACGGGGTTATATACGCGGTGATGGAAAACGACGTCCGCAAACTGCTAGCCTGGTCGATTGTCTCCCAGGTGGGGTACATGGTGGCCGGCATCGGCATCGGCACCGACATGGCGATCAACGGCGCCGTGGCCCACGCGGTTGTGCATATCCTCTACAAGAGTCTGCTGTTCATGGGGACCGGCTCGGTGCTCTACATGACCGGCAAGACCAAGTTCACTGAGCTGGGCGGCTTGTACGCCAAAATGCCGGCCACGTTTTTCTTCACCATGATCGGGTGCCTGTCGATTTCCGCCGCCCCCTGTTTTGCCGCCTACGCCAGCAAGTCGATGATTATAACCGCCGGCTTTGAGCAGCATCTCAACTGGGCCTCCTGGCTGCTGATGTTCGGCGCCACCGGCACCTTCATGTATAACGGCTTGAAGCTGCCCTATTTTCTCTTCTTCGGCAAAAACAACTGCAGCCCGGAAACCTGGACCAAGGCCGGCGACCCCAGCTGGAACATGCTGATCGCCATGACCCTGGGCGCCACCCTCTGCATCCTGGTGGGCACGGCCCCTGGCTTTCTCTACGCCATGCTGCCCTATGCGGTGGACTACACCCCGCACACCACCTACCACCTGATGGAAACCTTGCAGCTGCTGGGTTTTGCAGCGCTCGCCTTTGTTTTGCTCAAGAAATACGTTGAGCCGGTCGACCGCATCTGTCTCGACCTTGACTGGCTGTATCGCAAGGCCGGTTGCGGGTTCCTTTGGCTAATCAAACATCCCCTGCAATGGTGCGACACCGCCTGGGGCGAGGCCTATCGCGTGGTTGGCCTCTCCTCCTTGATGACCCTGAGCCGTTTCTGGAGTTGGTTTGATTGGCACGCCATTGACGGGGTGGTCGACGGCATTGCCCGTTCCGTCCGTGGGCTTGGCGACAAGGTGCGCGTTCTGCAGTCCGGTCAGATCCAGATCACCCTGTATTATGCCTTTTCGCTGACAGCCGTCCTGCTTGTCGCCTTCATCTTTTTTCAGTTGCTCTAAGGGGAACGAGGAATGGATCTGTTACTTATCAAAGAGGGATTTCCCCTGCTCAGCTTTCTCATCTTCCTGCCCCTGGCCGGGGCGGTGGTGCTGCTCTTTTTCCACGGTGAAGGTTTTGCCCGGTTGTGGGCGCTGTTGATCACCTCGTTGACTGCGGTGTGTTCGATTCCGCTGCTCACCGGTTTTGATCCGACCAGCGCCAAATATCAGTTTGCCGAGGCCTACAGCTGGATTCCCCGGTTTCACATCAATTACATCGTCGGCATGGACGGCATCTCGATTCTTTTGGTGTTGCTGACCACCTTCATCATGCCGTTTTGCGTGCTCGCCTCCTGGAAATACATCCAAAAGCGGGTGACCCCCTTCATGTTCTGCCTCCTGATCATGGAGACCTCCATGGTCGGCGTCTTTGTCGCCCTGGATTTTGTCCTGTTCTACATCTTTTGGGAGTTCATGCTCATCCCCATGTATCTCCTGATCGCGATCTGGGGCGGACCGCGCAAGGTCTACGCCTCAATCAAGTTCTTCCTGTACACCCTGGCCGGTTCGGTGCTGCTGTTGGTGGCGATCATTGCCCTGTATCTCAAATCCGGCAGTTTTTTTATCCCGGAGATGATGTGGCAGCCGTATTCGCTCACCTTCCAGGTTCTGGTCTTTCTTGCCTTTTTTCTGGCCTTCGCCATTAAGGTGCCGATGTTTCCGTTCCACACCTGGTTGCCGGCCGCCCATGTCGAGGCCCCGACCGCCGGTTCGGTCATTCTGGCTTCGGTGCTGTTGAAGATGGGCACCTACGGCCTGCTGCGCTTTTGCCTGCCGATCACCCCAGACGCCACTATGCTGCTCGCCCAGCCGATCCTCTGGCTGTCGATCGCCGGCATCATCTACGGCGGCTTCACCGCCCTTGCCCAGCAGGACATGAAAAAGCTGATCGCCTATTCCTCGGTGGGGCACATGGGCTTTGTCACCCTGGGCATTTTTGTGCTCAACACCCGTGGGGTTGAAGGCGCCATTTTGCAGATGATCAACCACGGCGTCACCACCGGCGCGCTGTTTCTCTGCGTGGGCATGATCTACGAACGAACCCACAGTCGCGAACTGGCCATGGCCACCGGCGTGGGCAAGTACATGCCGTGGTTTGTCACCTTTTTGGCCTTTTTCTCGCTCTCTTCCTTCGGCTTTCCGGGAACCAACTCCTTTATCGGCGAATTCCTGGTTCTGGCCGGAGCCTTTGAGCACAACACCATTCTGGCGCTGGCCGCCATTCCCGGAGCGGTTCTGGCCGCCGCCTACATGCTGCGGATGCTGCAGAAGATCGTCTGGGGCGGGACCAACAACCCGGATCAATCCTATCTGACCGATCTCGGCGTCCGCGAAATTGTGGTGCTCGCGCCGTTTCTGCTTTTTGTTTTCTGGATCGGTCTTGGGCCGCAACCCTTTGTCGACCTGATCCACGGCTCGGTGAGCCACCTGCTGGAGCAATTCAACAACTGGCAGCAACATCAACAGGTTGCAGTTGCACTCTGGCGTTGACCCAATGCATTTCAACCCTCTAGTCCCCGCCAACACCCTGATCGCCTGCGGCGAACGGTGTTGAGGAAACACGAAGAAAGGCACTCTATATGGTTATCCTTCCCGAACTTGTGCTGCTGGCCGGCGCGCTTGCACTCTTCATGGTCAGCCTTGGCAAGACGCCTGCGGCGGCCAAATCGGTTGCCGTGGTTTTTGGCCTCGCCGCCTTTGCCGCTACCCTCCTGTCCTTCCAAGCGCAGGGCAGTCTGTTTTACGGCGTCTATGCGGTCGATCAATATTCCCAGATGTTCAAGGTGATGATCGGGTTTTCCCTCGCCCTGTTGCTCATTTCTGGGCAAAATCTGAAGGGAATCAGCGCCGAAGTCCGCCCTGAATACTACCTGTTTCTCTTCCTCAGCGTCCTCGGTCTGATGATGCTGGTGAGTTCGGTGGAACTGCTGGCCATTTTTATTTCCCTGGAACTGTCCTCCTTTGCCCTCTATCTGCTGGTGCCGATGCGGGACGACCGCACCGGCATTCGGGTGCAGATGGAGGCCGGCATGAAGTACATCCTCTTCGGCGTCATGGCCACCGGATTCATGCTCTACGGCATGAGTTATCTCTTTGGCTTGACCGGCTCCACCTATCTCAAGGACATCCTGGCCTTTGTCGCCAAAGGCGACCTGCAGCCCGCCGTGGCGGTTGCCTTGCTCATGGTGCTGGCCGGATTCTTGTATAAACTGGCTGTCTTTCCCCTGCATTTCTGGGTGCCGGACATCTATCAGGGGGCCTCCAACGAGACCACCGGGTTCATCGCCACCATCCCAAAATTCGGCGCTGTTGCCCTGCTGATCCGCTTTCTAGCCGTGCCGACCGGGCAGTCGCCAGTCGTGATTGAACTCCTGGCGGTGTTGGCCTTGTGTTCGATGTTTTACGGCAATCTCAGCGCCTTGGTGCAAAAAGACATCAAGCGGATGCTTGGTTTTTCAGGCATTGCCCATGCCGGTTTTGTTGTCCTGGGGCTGTTGTCGCTGAACAGCGAAGGGTATGGCGTGGCCGTCTATTACATCGCCGGTTACGTGCTGATGAATCTGGCCTGCTTTTTAGTGATCAGCAACGTCTCGCAGCAGGGCGAGAATCTGTGCATTGAGGATTTCAACGGCCTGTACAAACGGCAGCCGGCCTTGGCCTTCATCCTGGCGGTCGGGCTTTTTGGTTTGGCCGGCATCCCGCCCTTTGTCGGGTTCATGGCCAAGTTCATGGTGTTGACCACCGCCTTGCGCGGCGATCATCTGCTGGTGGTCTGCCTTGCCGCGATCAACACCGCCATCGCCATCTACTATTATCTCTCAGTGGTCAAGGCGGCTTACACCGCCGATCCGGGCGACCGGCCCGCCGTTGCGGTACAACCAGTGATCCAATTGGCGGGTTTTGTGCTGGTGATCGCCATCACCCTGTTGGGCACCTTGCCGGGAAAATTTGTCGACTTTGCCAGCACGGTCGTGCAGACCTTGCCGTGAATAGGTGGGCATCGATAAAAAAAGGGGACGCTTAAAGCGTCCCCTTTTTTGTATGCAGTACAGGCTGAATGATTACATCAGATGTTCAAGGCCTGGAGCCGGAAAACCAGCGCAGAGTTTTTGCACCGCAGCGGCGATCTCGCTCTGGAGCGTGGTGTTGGTTGGATCGGCGACAACAGCGTCGATCCACTGGCCAATTTGCACCATCTGCGCCTCCTGGAATCCGCGCGAGGTGACCGCAGCCGAACCCAGGCGAATGCCGCTGGGATCAAAGGGCTTACGGACGTCATAGGGCACGGCGTTGTAGTTGAGGACAATGCCGGCCGCATCCAGGGCCTTGGCTGCAATCTTGCCGGTCACGCCTTTGTTGGTCAGATCGATCAGCATGAGGTGATTGTCGGTGCCGCCGGTGACCAGGTTGAAACCCTTGGCGATCAACGTGGCCGCCAAGGCCTGGGCGTTCTTGACGATCTGGGCCGCATATTGCTTGAAGGCCGAGGTCGAGGCCTCTTTGAGGGCCACGGCGATGGCGGCGGTGGTGTTGTTGTGCGGGCCGCCCTGCAACCCCGGAAAGACCGCCTTGTCGATGGCGGCGGCGTGTTCCTGTTTGCAGAGGATCATGGCCCCGCGGGGTCCGCGCAGCGACTTGTGGGTGGTGGTGGTGACTATGTCGGCGTAGGGAATGGGCGAGGGATGCGCGCCGCCCGCGACCAATCCGGCGAAGTGGGCCATGTCCACCAGCAGAAGAGCGCCGCAGGCGTCGGCGATCTCCCGGAATTTGGGGAAGTCGAGTACCCGTGAATAGGCCGAGTGACCGGCGATCAGAATTTTGGGTTTGCAGGCCAGGGCCTTTTCGCGGATGGCGTCGTAATTGAGGCGGCCGGTCTCCTGGTCGAGAGCATAGGATTCGGCGTTAAAATACTTGCCGGAGATGGACACCTTGGCCCCGTGGGTCAAATGACCGCCATGGGGCAGGGCCATGCCGAGGATGGTGTCCCCGGGGCTGATGAAGGCCAGGTATACGGCCAGGTTGGCCGGCGAACCCGAGTAGGGCTGCACATTGACGTGCTCGGCGCCGAACAGGTCTTTGGCTCGTTGGATGGCCAGGGCCTCGACCTGATCAATGAACTGCTGGCCTTCATAGTAGCGTTTACCGGGGTAGCCTTCGGAGTATTTGTTGGTCAGGACCGACCCGGTAGCCTCCATGACCGCGCCGGACACGTAATTTTCCGAAGCGATGAGGCGGATCTTATCTTTTTGGCGGACTTCTTCCTGTTTGATCAGGTTAAAGATTTCCGGGTCTTGTTGCTGTAGACTGTTCATATTGACTCCTTCGGTTTCTGGAAGCGCCGGCAGGACGAGCATCCTGCCACTCTGGCCGGATTTTGATGTGTGGGGTGTCAGCACAGGGAACGGAGGCGGTTGCAAACGCACGAGAGCTCCTGTAAATGACGACCTTTGTGAAAAATAATCATCATAATCAACCTGTCGGCTGTTGAACAGCAGAAAATTATCGGTCGTCGCCAGCGTCCTGGCAGGCGGCGGCGAGTTGGTTTGCATCCTTGCAAAAGGGCTGAGAATTTCTTGAACGCATGCTTCTGCGCTTGGAAAAACGGCGCTGGTGAGGTATTTTAATTGTTCGTTCAGATGGCCTTGGGGGGCTTGACAATATTGGCGCAGTGCGATTTGCGCCAACCCTGAATGCGACCAAGCGAAGCATAGGTAGGGCGAACCGGCAGGGAGCTCGGTTCACAAACGGCGGCAAAGCATAGGCCATAGCTCAGACTGGGTTGCCGAAGATATTGATCGATGGGAGAAACAACGAAGGTGGTTGCACTGCCTTGACGCTCTACGGGGGAACGTCCAGGTTTTAAATACAGACAAAGACATCGAAAGACCAGGTAGGTAGGACAATGGAGAAGAGTGCGTTATTTTGTTATGGAACCTTGCAGTCGCCACTGGTGATGAAGGCCGTCACCGGCCAGGCCTATGCCGGCCAGGAAGCAACACTCAACAACTGGGCGCGGTTTCGCGTGCGCGGCTCTGAGTATCCTGGAATCATTCGCCTGGAGGATTCTTCCGTATCCGGTAAATTGTACTGGGGGCTGAACGAGCAAGCCATGGAAAAACTCGATGCCTTTGAGGGCGACAAATACGAACGGGTGATTGTCCAGGTGAGCATGATCGACGGCTCCTGTCAAGAAGCCTACGCCTACGCGATCAAAGAGGATTGCCGCAAGTTGTTGTCCAGCGACCCTTGGGATTTTGACCGATTTCTCCAAAACGGTCTGGAAAAATTCATCCACTGGTTTGTTGAAGATCGCCGCGATCTGTTTGACCGAGGCGATCTCTAACCTATTCAGGCACTCCATCCAGCTATCTCCTGAGGCCTCTGCCTCAGGAGATACGCGTCGTTTCGTTTTTCCCGCGCTTAACCCATTTGCTTGCTCTCCACGCTGTCTGGCCTCGGCCACGCTCCTTTCCCAAAAAACCTCCAGAGAAAAGGGAATTCCAACCTTAGTCGATGCTCAGCGCTGGCGCGGCAAATGTTGCAAGAATCAACGACCCCTGATGCTGAGCCGTCTTCCTTTGCCGGCTCAAGGGTTTCCATTCAAACAGTGATCCGTTTGCCTGGGGGGAGGTCTGGGTTGGGCCGAAAGAGCAGGATCATGCGACCGATAACCTGCACCAAGGTCGCCCCGGTTAACTGCGCCAATTGATTGCCGGCCTCGTTTCGTTCCACCGGGCAATTCTGTCCTAGTTTGATTTTCATCAGTTCATGGGCGTTGAACGCCGCTTCCATGGATTTGAGCAGGGCAGGGGAGAACCCCTCCTTGCCGACGTAGACCACGGGTTCCAGGTGATGGCCCAGGCCGCGAAGGGCTTTTTTTTGTCCATTGGTTAGCGTGACCGTCGATGCTGTTGTTTCTGTTTCGTTCATAAAGTTATTTGAGTTGTGGTGTGCGATGGCGGCGCAGCGGCCTAGCCATCAGTTGATCAGAGTGTTGAAAATACGATATCCGCCGATCCAGGTGCCGAGACTGGAGCCGAAGGTGGTGAGGAGAAAGACGAGAAAAATGCGAAGCAGCTTGTTGCGCCACCAACCGGTGAAGGCGCCGATGTCCTGACTTGCGGCTTCAAATTCCCGGACGATCGGCGGGCAAGTCATGACCTGCACAAAGGCGCAGACATACCCTGCGCCGATCAAAGGCGACAGGCTGGTCACCGGGGCGGCGGCAAAGGCTGAGACAATGGTCGCCGGGTGGGCAAGAGCTATCAAGGCGCCCAAGGCCGAGGGAATGCCGTGGGCCAGGATCCAATAGACCGCATTGGCGGCAAACTCGTCGGCGCCTTGGCGCAGGCCAATCAGCAGCAGCGAGAGCACGATCAGGGCGGGAATGGCCCACTCCAGGATTTTGCCGGTCTTGCCGGTGGGCGGAATCGAGCCGATGGCCTCCAACTGATCGCTGTTGTCCTGCTCGATAACCCGCTTGATGCCCTCCATGTGCCCGGCGCCGACCACCGCAACCAGTCGCCGACCCGCAGTTTGTTTGATCTTTTCCGCCATATAGACGTCACGCTCGTCGATCAGCACCGCTTTGGTGTGGGGGAGTGCGGCTCCGAGCTCATTGATCAGTTCGGAGAGCACGTCCTTGCGGCGCATTTCCGTCAGCCTCTCCTCGTCCAGTTCGGTGGTGTCGAAAAGCGAAGTCAGCAAGGTCGCCAGCAGGTAGCCCTTTTTGACAAGGGAGGTGGCGCGCCAGGCGCGACGGAGGGTGACGCGAACATCGCGGTCGCAGAGGGCCATTGGGATGCCGAGTTGTTCCGCGGTCTGGGCCGCAGTCAGCAATTCGGCGCCCGGCATGACGCCAAGCTGACCCCCCAATTTTTTTTGATAGGCGGCCAGGATCAGGTTGACCATCAGGGTGGCCAACTGCTTGCTGCGCACGACCTGCTTGAGATCTAAACTTTCCCATTGGGCGCGTTTGGAAAGAGCTGCGTAGCGCTTGTCGTCCAGTTCAATGCAAACTGCGTCCGGGCATTCCTGCTCGATAATTTTTTTGACTAGATCGGTCGATTGCTGGGAAATATGGGCTGTCCCGACCAGGAGAATGGTCTTGTCGGCCAGAGTAATGACCGCGACGTCGTCGGGGTATTGCTGTTGCGGAAAAGAGGTCGTTGTCATCACAGAGGTTGGGGAAAAGGCTGCCAAGAGAGAATACGCGGCGCAATGTACCCTACTTTGGCCGGAAGGGGGATGAATTCCTTGCCCCATCCCATCTGAACACAGGGGGGCGATCATTGGTCGTTCGTCAACGCGGAGGAATTGAACGGGCGCGATCCACAATTTTTTGGCACAGATTCGGGAAGATGAAGGCGTGAAACGGTAAAACCGCATACCAGTAGAGACGCCCCCAGAGCCCGTGGGGAATGAAGTGGGCCGTTTGCACCAAGGCATCCTGCTGCAGATCAAATTCCAGCCAGGCTTTGCCGGGCAGTTTCATCTGGGCCTGGAGGAGCAAGCGCTTGTTGGGAACAAGGTCGGCAACCTTCCAGAAGTCCAGGGCGTCGCCCACCCGTAGGTCAGCCGCAGTGCGCCGGCCTCGGTTCAGCCCATAACCGCCGACGGCTTTGTCCAACCAACCGCGCAACTGCCAGAGAAAGGTGTAGGAAAACCAGCCGTTTTCGCCGCCGAGACTGATGATTGAGGCGAAAACCTGCTCAGCCTTGACGCCGGCGAAGGGCACGGTTTGCACATCGCGAAAGATCGATTGGCCGGGGTTGGGTTGTTCGCTGACGTCGCACGCCGCGCCCGGGCTGGAATCGCACCAGCGACTGATCACCAAGTCCTGCTCCATTTCGCGGATCGCCTGGGCAACGGCCTGTTGAAACGACATGGGCTGAATCTCCGGGAAAAAGCGTCGGGCATGGTCGTTTTGCACCAGGGTTTCCGATTTAAGTCCTTCAACTAACGCCGCCCCAACCTTGTAAGGCACCGGGGTGAGCAGGGTCAGCCAATATGAGCTGAGGCGTGGGCTCAACAGAGGGACCGGGAAAATCCAGCGCCGCAAGCCCATGACTTGAGCGGTTTGGGTCAGCATGTCCCGAAAACTCATGGCAGGCGCGCCGATGTCCACCACCAGATTCTCAGCCGGATCAAGGGAAAGGGCAGCGGTGAGATAGGCGACCACATCGTCGACGCCGATGGGCTGCGTCAACGTGTTGACCCATCGGGGCGTGATCATCACCGGCAACTTTTCCACCAGATGGCGCACCATTTCAAAACTGGCCCCGCCTGAGCCAATGATCACGCCGGCGCGGAACCAGAGGGTGCGGATGCGGTCAGGGCGACTGGCGAGAATTTCGCCGGTTTCTCTGCGGCTGGCCAAATGGGCCGATGACGAGTCCGCAAGGCCGAGCCCGCCGAGGTAAATGATTTTTCGCACCCCTTGTTCCAGGCAGGCGGCGAGGAAATTTTCAGCGCTGTCTCGGTCGAGTCGGCTGAAATCAGGCCCTTTGCCCATGGAGTGAATGAGGTAAACGGCGGTGTCCACACCTTCGAGAGCCTGTTGCAGAGCCTGTTTGTTGAAGGTGTCGCCCTCAATGACGGTTGCGTGTTGACGTGTCTTGGCGGTGAGTTTTCGGGCGCTGCGCACAAGCAACCGCAACGAAACATTCTCGCGTTCACGAAGCGTTTTTTCCAGACGGCGGCCAATGTACCCGGTGGCTCCGGTGAGCAGAACGGTGGTCATAGGGCGATATTCCTCTCTGTAAAGGTGAAACAACAATAGAGACGACTATCGGGTTAGGCAAGAAGGCGAGAAGGGAAGGCGTTCTGAAATCCTGGCGGGCGTGAGGCCCGCCAGAAAACATCAGCCTTTTTTGACGAGCAGTTTGCTGCCGGTTTGCAGCGTGTTGCCGCTGAGTTTGTTCAAGGCGCGCAGGTCTTGGGCCGAGGTCTGGAATCTTTGGGCAATGGTGGCGAGGGTGTCGCCGTTTTTGATTACATACCAAGTCGGAGGATTCGAGGCTTTGGCGACAACCACAGGGGCTGCAGGCTGTTTGGCTGCAGGCGCTGTTTTCGAGGCTTTGGCGACAATCGCAGGGGCTGCGGACTGTTTGACTGCAGGGGGTGCTTTCGAGGCTTTGGCAACAACCGCAGGGGGGGCTGACTGTTTGGCTGCAGGCGCTGTCTTTGGCGACGGCACGATTGCTGGTTGCTTGACGGTTTCCGTCTTGGCGACGCTCCGTTTTTGCGAAGCTCCAAGGGTGGGAATTTGCACCGCTGATTTCTCAGCAGGTGCTGCGACCGCTTTTGCAACGGCGGCCACGACCTGTGGTTCCGGACTATTACGTTGGATGGAAAGGAGCTGCCCTTTCTTCACCTTGTTAAGGCTGGCAAGTTTGTTCCACTGCAAGATGTCCTTAACCGAAACCTGATACTGCTTGGCCACTGCCGCCACGGTTTCACCCGATTTGATCCGGTGCGTCACTATCTGGGGGGGGCTCTTTTCCGCTTTTTCCGCCTTGAGGGTTTTCTCCGATTTTGCACCCTTGTTGGCCGCGAGTTCTTCGGGCTGCTCGCCCTCTTGCAAAAGAACATATTTGGTGGAGGTGGTGGGAATCTGGAGCCGCAGGCCTTTTTTCAGCTGCGCGGTCCGCAGGTTGTTGGCTTTCAGCAGCGTAGTTTTGTTGATGTTGTACAGGCCGCAGATGGTGGTCAACGTCTCGCCCTTCTTGACGGTGTGCGTGGCGTATACGGTTCGGGTCACAGGGCGCAATTTGTCCAGATTGGCGGCGATCAAGTCCTTTGCGCCGATGGGGACGCGGAGCATGTACTCGTTTTTTGGCGGGGTTTGGTTTTTGCGCAATTCGTTGTTAAATGACCGCAGTTGCTTGGCGGAGGTGTTGGCCGTGACGGCAACAGCTTCCAGATCAACGCCGCCTGGCACCTTGATGGTTTCGTACTGTCTCGGCTCATGATACTTGACGTCGGTGAAGCCGTATTTTTCAGGATTGCGGCCAATGATGATGGCGGCGATCAGTTTGGGCACATAGCGTTTGGTTTCCAGAAAGATGCCTTCTGAAGCGGCGATCTCCCAGAAATCTTTGGTGTTGTAGGTGGTGATGGCGTTGTCGATTCTGCCTTCGCCGGCGTTATAGGCGGCCACGGCAAGATACCAGTCGTCAAATTGAGCGTGGAGCCGAGACAGATAGCGGATGGCGGCTTTGGTTGCTTTTTCGGGTTCGCGCCGCTCGTCAACCCAAGGGTCGACTTTGAGACCAAAATCGCGGCCCGTGCCTTCCAAAAACTGCCACAGTCCGCAGGCGTCGGCCGGAGAGTAGGCGGAGGGATTGTATCCGGATTCGATCATCGCCAGGAAAACGAGATCGCGGGGAAGCCCGGCCTTTTTCAGTTCCGCCTCGATAAAGGGGCGGTAAGCCGTTGACCGCGCCAACCACTGGGTGAAATAATTTCTCTGCTTGCCCTGAAACAACTCGAGGTAATAGAGCACCTGCTTGTTCAGAGCAATGGGGAAATCATACTTCGACGGGTCGATGCCGGCCTGTTCCAGGGAATATTTTTCATGGGAACTGAGGCCGTATTCCCAAGCCCCTGGGCGATTGAGCGCTTCCAATTCTTCCTGCGCCGTTTCCTCGGGTTCTGCCGAGGAAATTTCATCGTTGTCGGAATCAGAGGAAGAAGCCGCTGCGCCCGATTTGTGTAATGCTGATTTTTTAGAATGGGACGAGCAGGCTGAAAGTGAAATGCAAAGAAGGCCGATACAACAGTAGGTAAGCAGAACGGGCAATATTTTCATATGTAGTAGTGGGGTTTGTGCAACCTTGTATTGCATTGAAATGATATTGTTTTATCTGCGATCAACAAAACGATGAACACAAAATGCGAAATCAATTACTTCTTTTAACATTAAAGAAAAATGGAAGACAAGCAAAACTGCTTGGCCCCCGTGGTTTTTCTCACCGAACCGATGAAGTTATCCTTGCATTCTTGTGAGAAAATGTACTTTTTCCGAATTTCCGGCCTCCGCTTTTAAGGTGCGCGTCAGGGGCTGCGGCCGAGCGGGCCCATGCGATCTCTGCGGATGCAACGGTTCGGATTGCTTTGCCTTATCGGAACGATGCTCGTGCCCGACACTGGATGTGGGGGGACAAGAGCGCATCACCGATGCATGAGGCAGGCGGATCGCTTTTCGCTCGTTGCGTTCGTTTTTGGCGACAGTAAAAAAAACGCCTGCAGCTCGGATCGCTTACCGCAACCACAGGTTTTTGTTTCTGTCGAAACCAAGGTCTGGTATCTTTGCCGACCTGTAAAAGGCGCGGGTTGTGCCAAGCCGTCGCCCCTGACTCAGTCTGAATTTTTACGCGGACATCGCGTGATGCGCTTCCCCTTTGCGCCGCCAGGCGGTGCTGGTGACCATGTTGAAATTTTTTAAATACTGTTTTGTCTCCCTGCTGCTCTTTGCGCTGCTTGCCGGCGCCGTTGGAGCGGCCGGCCTCTATTATCTGATCGCCGTGGTTTCGGCGCCGGAAATTCAAGAGGCGCACATCAACGAGATTCTCGGGCGCGAGAGCCCGGTGTTGTACCGTGATGGACAGACCAAGCTGGGCGTGCTGTTTGAGGGCATCCACCGACAGTACCTCAATTACAAAGACCTGCCGCCCCATTTCGTCAATGCCCTGATTGCCGCCGAGGACGACCAATTTTTTACCCACTTCGGGGTTGACGTGCCCGGCATTGTCCGCGCCATGCTCGCCAATCTCCAGGCGGGCAGGATTGTTCAGGGCGGCAGCACCATCACCCAGCAGACCGCAAAAAACCTGTTCAAGCGGGAGTCCCGCAGTATGGAGGCCAAGGTCAAGGAACTGCTGTTTGCCCTGCGGCTGGAACACAAGTACAGCAAGGAGAAAATCCTCGAATTTTACAGCAACCAGTTTTTCGTCAGCGGCAACGGGCATGGCCTTGGGGTTGCGGCCCGCTATTTTTTTGACAAGGAGCCCAAGGACCTCAGCTTGCTGGAGTGCGCCTTTATTGCCGGCAGCGTCAAGCGGCCCAACTATTACAACCCCTTTCTCAAAAAGAATATGGCCAATGCCGACGAGGTGCGGTTGCGGGGCGAAGAGCGCGTCAACTACGTGCTCGGCAAGATGCGCAAGGCCGGGATGATCGGCGAGGATGAGTTTGCCAAGCTGAAGGCCGCCGACCTGACCTTCAAGCAAGGGAAAATGTCGTTTGCCCAGAATACGGCCATGGATCTGGTCAAGGAAGGGTTGGAGACCCCGTTTATCGCCGACACCTTGGAAGAAAACGGCATTTCCAACATTTCCACCTCAGGGGCCCACATCATCACCTCGCTTGACCGGGAGATGCAGGGCGCAACCGTGCAGGCTCTGCGCCGGCATCTTTCCCAGTTGGACGTGCGTCTGCGCGGCTACGCGCGCGCGCAGGTGCAGGCCGAATACAAGGCGCTTGAATATCACGGCGACGAGGACTTTGTCCCCGGCAATTTTGTCTTTGGGGTGGTCGGCGAAATCAGGGAAACCAAGGAGCAGGGACCGGTGGCCCGGGTCATTTTTGACGACGGCCGGGCTACGGGCGTACTCGACAGTTCGGGGCTGGTGCGGCTGGCCGACGCCTACGCCAAACTCAGTCGCGGCGCCTCAACTTCCGGTCCGGCGGACCGCAAGGCCCTGTTCAAGCAGTTGCAGGCCGGCGACGCGATCTACGCCAGCATCCGCAGCGTCGACGAGGCCGGCGAACTGCAGCTTGATCTGGAAAAATTTCCCCAGGTGGAAGGCGCGGCCTTTGTGCTCCAGGAAGGCGCCATTCGGGCCATGAGCGGCGGCATGTCCAATCTCAATTACAACCGGGCCACCGCCGCCAAACGGCTGATGGGTTCGACCTTCAAAACCTTTGTTTTTGCCGCGGCGTTGCAGCTGGGCTGGAGCCCGATCGACATGCTCAGCAACTATCGGCAGACGTTTATGTATATGAACCGCCCCTATGCGCCGCAGCCCGATCACGACAGCCCCTTTGGCTCGGTGAGCCTGAGTTGGGCCGGCGTCACCTCGGAGAACGTGGCCGCGGTCTGGCTGTTGTATCATCTCACCGATCACCTGACCCTGCCCATGATTCGGGAGTTGGCGGTCCAGGTGGATATGGCCCCCAGGGTTGAGGATGGAACAACCGAAAGTTATCAGCAGTACAAAGAACGCATCCGCGACAAATACGGCATCATCATGTCGCGGGAATACCTTGAGCAGGCTTCCTTCAGCAGCGCAGTCCGAACGTTGCAGCCCGATTTCGTGTTTGACAACCGCGCCGAGGAGTACCGCCAGCTGGAACGGTTGCGCTATGACGGATTCCTTGGCCTGCGCGCGCTCCTCCCCCGCCTGGTCGACTATCGGCGGGCGCCGCTGCCAGGGCCTGCGCCGTTGGACCCGGACGCCGCATTTGACGACCCCGGGGTTACTGCGGCGCCGACCTCGACGGGCGGCCGTCTGGTTCGCGACACCCTGGGCCGGTATATTTTCACCTCGCGGCCCGAACTGCCGCCCAACTGGATGGAGCTGGGGGCGCAAGAATTGGCCGATCATCTGGCTGCGCTTGATCCCGTCTCATCCGAGGCCTTCTGGCGGGAGCAGGTGCTGTTGGACGGCGTCGTCTCGGCGGCGACCCTGCAGCAGCTGGATGATCAAATCCGCATCGAGCGCGACAAGGTGGGCAACGACAAGCTCTATTCCCTGGACGTGCTCGCCGAGGTCCGCGATTTCCGCATCATGCTCGGTCTGCAGTATATGGTGCGGCTTGCCAGGGAGTGCGGCGTTGCCAGCAATTTCGAGCCGGTGCTGTCGCTGCCGCTTGGGTCCAACGTGGTTTCCCTGTCGGAGATGACCCGTCTCTACGAGACCCTGGTCACCGGCTACCGCCACGACGCCGCCGACGCGGCGACCCTGGCCGAGTCCGAGCTCGACGGCCACGTCGATCCGGACGGCGCCGCGATCATCGAGCGCATCGAGACCCCGGAAGGACGGGTGGTCTATTCCCGTCAGGCGCACAAGACGCGGGTGCTGGACGCCAAGAGTGCGGCCGCTGTTGCCAATATTCTGCAAAACGTCATTCCCTACGGCACCGGCAAGTACGCCCTGGAGCACGTCCGCTTGCGCAGCCAGGACCCTGCTCGGCAGAAAATTTTGGACAAGCTGCGCCAGCCCTATCCGCTCCTGGGTAAAACCGGCACCGCCAACGATTACCGCAACGCTGCCTTCCTGGGCTTTGTGCCCGTGCTGACGCCCGATCAATCCGGTCTCGGTTTCCAGGGCGGGTACACCGTGGGAGTGTATGCGGGATTTGACGACAACATGCCCATGGTAAAGGGTGGGTTCCGGGTCAGCGGTTCGCTGGGCGCGCTGCCGGCCTGGAGCGAAATCGCCCAGGGGCTTTTGGATGTGGAGAAGATTGCCGACCGGCTCGATGCGGTCGACCTGACCTTCAACGGTTTGACCCTGCAGTATCCTGATGTGGGGCAAATCTTTGTGCCGGTGGCCCCCCATCAGGGCGGCGCAGGATCGGGAGCGTCCGGGGTGCGGCAGGCGATCCCGCCTGCTGGTCCATCCAGCCTCAGCTTTGGTGCGACAGGCGCCAGCGGGCGTTTTGAACCCGAGCGGTTGTTTCTGCCCTATTGGAAGAATCGTTGAGCGGTCGCCGCCTTCCCGCGCTTTTTGCCGCCGAACCAAGAAAGGAATTGTTGCCCAGGGCGTAATTTGCTATTCTTGCTGCCATCTTCTTAGGTCTTTCCTTAAGCAGGATGCGGAGATCGCAGAAGCGGCGCGCAAACGGCCTGCTTCTGTTTTTCGATACTGTTCCGGGTGTTCCCCGTTGAACTGAATTCTTTCCTGATCAACGATTTCTATGATGCGCTCACCTTGTTGTAACGCCAGATCGCTGGCGCTTGTTTCCTGTTGCTGCGGTTTGCTTCTCGCCAGCTGCGCGACCGGCCCGCAAATGATTGATCCCAATGGAGCCCGGGAAAAACGGGAGGCCGCCGTTCGGGAGGAGGGCGGTTCGCCCTCTTCCTCTGAGGCCGCCCGGCGGGACGTGTTGATGCCGGCAATGACCTCGATCAACATTCGAATTCACGCTTACGAAGAAAAAATTAAAGAGTGGCAGGAGGTCGGCAGGAAAAACAGCGCCGTTGCGCTGCCGCCGGAAAAACTCAACCGGATTAACGAGTGCGAGTCTCAGCTGCAGCACATTTTGCTTGAATACAATGCGCTGCGAAACCAACTGCAACAGGAAACCAGGGTGGACGCGGCACAGTTGCTGGCCGGGAACTCGCTGTTGCAGCTCAACCAGCAGGACATCGACTATCTGGAGAGCGGCTGCGGCAATTTTTTGGCGGAGCTCAAGGCCGCGTCGACGCCGGCGGCCGTTGCGGTTGCCGATCCTCAGATCAAGGCCGCTTTTGACCGAGGCGATTATGACCAGGTGGTCAATCTGTACGCCCAGGCTGGCTTGACCCCGGGCCAAAGCCCTGCCACCGAAACCACCTTTCAGTACGGCCAGGCCTTGTTGAAAAATCATCAGGAGGCGGAGGCGCGTCGCGTTTTTGCCGATCTGCTGGCCAAGACGCGACAGCAACCGGGCCAGGACGAGCAGCTGCTCCAGATGATGCAGCTGCTTGGCGACCTCGATTTTGTGATGGAATCCTACGATGAAGCGCGCCGTCAATACGAAGACGTGGTCCGCGTTTCCATCGAAAAAGGAGCGCATAAGGAGGAGTGGGCCGGTTTGCAGCTCGCCGCGTTGCAGCCGGGCGGCGCCGCGCCGGCGGAAATGAAGGAATACGGCGCCCTGTTGAGGAACTATCTGGCCTATACCCCCAAACGGGACGGCTACGCCGTGACGGAACTGGCGGATCGGTTTCTGCAAACTTACCCGGCGTCGCGGTTCGCAACCAACGTCAACACCATGCGCAACAATTCCCGCGCCCAGGCTGAGGCCTGGGTGAATCAGGGGATTAAACGCATTGAGGAGACGGCCGGGGAGCGGAAGCCCTTGGAGCCGCAGGCCGTGGACGCGCAAACGCCGACCGGGGGCGCGCAACCGGTGATTCCAATGACCGCAGGCGGTGGGCAAGTCAGTCAGGCCGCTGCGCCGCCGCAGACAACCGTGGCTGACGACAAGGCGTTGCAGGAAGAGTACGACAAGGGCGCAGCCCATCTGCAGGCCAAGGAGTACGACAAGGCCATTGAGCGGTTGAACCGATTGCAACGGACCTCGTATGAGGCCAAGGCCCGGCCTCTGATCGAGGAGGCGGCCAAGTTTGGCGCTCAGGATGCGCGACAGAAGGCGGCCGAACTTTTTGTCCGCGCCAGCAGCAGTCGCGACTCTGAGGAAAAAAGGAAGCTGCTGCTGGCCTCGCGCGATCTGCTCCAGGGCATTCTGGTGAAGTATCCGCAATCCGGCTTGACCGACAAGGTCCAGCGCAATCTCACCCGGATCGAAGCGGAACTGCGGGCAGTCGACTCCACCGCCGCTCCCAAGCCGGCGACCAGCGGCGGCGCCTATGTGCCGCCCAAGACCGGGACCACCCCGGTTGCGCCTGCGACTTCGATGTAATGACTACGAGTATGCAAACGACCGGAGCCGCCTGCTCTGGTCGTTTGCGTTGGCTGCGGTGATTGTGGAGGGAGCGATTAGGCCAACAATCGCTCTACATGAGAGATAAAACTTTTTTCATTGACCAAGGTGACTTCATACATGCTGGTCAGCCCTTGCGCCTGTTCATCGCTCAGGCCTGCCACGCACAGAAGAAAGTGAGTCGGGGCAATGCTGAGCCGTTTGCGCAATCTTGAATATTTGTCAATGTCTTGACGAAATTCGCCTGTTTTACATTCGATGCAGATCGGCACGCTGTTGTTGATCAAGAAAACCGCGTCCAGTTCATGGTAATCTTCATTGGGGAAGGTGACCACCAGGCTGCGAGCGCCTGAAAAAGGTATGCGCTTTTCTTGAAGCAAGCTGAACATTTTGATAAAGACAAACCATTCAAGCCAGATGCCGTTAAAAAATTGAACAATCGTCGGCGCTGTTTGCAGGGTTAGTTTGACTATTTTTTCTTGTTTTTGATAAAAATATTTCGCTACAAAGGAGTACTTGTAGAGCTGATTGCAAAAATTTACAATTTCCTGGATGTGCTTCTGGCTTTTTTGAGCCAATTGAAAATTTACATTGGTATAGCCTTTCTTCTGGATTCGTTTAATCTTGTCGCTGACTTCCTTGAGCGTTTCATAGTTGTTTCCCAGCTCAAAAGCCATCTCGTCAAAAAATCCCGTGGTGTCGAGTTCTTTGGGGTTCACCTGCACCTTGACGTTTTTTGCTGCAAACCACTCGATGATCGGTAGATATTGTTGATCATTGGTCAACTCTGTGGTGTTATGGATGTCGATGTTCTCCAGGGAGAACGCTTCTTCCCCCGGTTTGTCAATAACCTGGATATCGAGCTGGTCCACTGCATTTGTTTCTTGCCGAAATTTCATCAGCTCCTGCTGCTGGGCAAAATATCTCTCAAGAATTTTTTCAATAACCTGAATCAGTGACGGCCTTGGCCGGAATTCCTTTCTAGGGCCGATCGAGACGATTTTTACGGGGTGACTTCCCCTAAAGTTGGCATGACCCGCACGCTACGGCGACATTGGCGTCTTGTTCCTTGA
>Ga0074193_1000045_pt1:182500-222259 | contig 222259 bp, 211 predicted proteins | sample EPASupsiteHSE605_FD_64523 | JGI IMG/M metagenome (GOLD analysis project Ga0074193, IMG submission 64523) | Bioremediated contaminated groundwater from EPA Superfund site, New Mexico - Sample HSE6-05 | ecosystem: Environmental > Aquatic > Deep subsurface > Groundwater >... | reverse complement strand
TTTTAGGCCACATTCCATGTAGGGGTAGTTTAATTCCAATTTTAGCAGAGAATTATTTTACCAATGTCTCTTCCCTTCCAAAAAACCATCCATTCCTTGTCTTTTTATCTTTCGAAGATTTTTTATATTAGCTTCCTTGTGAATGGGCTTTAGGAAATCGAACTTCGGGCAGGTTTGAAATTCATCACATTCCCAACATCCTTGGTATTCTCTCTTCTGGGCGCATTTGGCAATTTTACAAAATTTAGATCTAAAACCACCCCTGCATCCTTTACATCTTAACTTTACCATTGCACCCAAACATTCATAGCATTCCTGGTAGTTATCGAATTCCTTAAAAGGCATTACTTCAGCTGCTTCCTTAAATTTGTTCCTTCTTAATTCTTTCCTTAAATCCCGGGCTAAATCAGCAATGGAACCTGTGTAATTATAACAATCTCCACAGTAAAGTCCACAATAAGCTACTAAATTTTCCTCTTTCATATTTTCACCCCAATACGTGAGAAGAATCTATTTAGTATTAACCTACCATTGACTTGGTTACAAAACCAATAATTAAACCTCCAAGAGCTCCAACAACCATTATGGGTGCATAAGCCCTGGTTATAATAGCAGATGGGAGACTTAACCCGATTCCAATAATTAACCCACTAATCAGAGGATCTAAACCAAAAGTAGCACTGGGAACTATTAAACCGATCATAAATCTATCCACAAAAGCACTGGAAATGGCTTCATATTTCTCTCGCCGAGACTCCATTTTCATAGGAATCATTATTAAACCTGAAAAAAGACCAAAAACCAAACCACAAATCAAACCAAGACTAATGACATCCATTTTTGACACCTAATACTATCATTTCAACAAACATCTATTTATCATTTTATTAATCTTAGCTTTCTAGTTATGGCAATACAATTGTCATTTCAACATAATGAGATGATTACCTAATTTAAGACCATACAGTAAAATTACTATCCTTTAATAAAGTCATGGGGAATGATGTGGGTCATATGGATTTTTCATAATTTGAGATTATAAGTCATATTACTTTTTACTAAGATTGAACTGGATTTTAAGTCTTTTTATGGATGTTTAGAGGAGCAGGGAGATAATATAGTAAGTTTTTGGAAAAAATCCACAAAATTAATAATTAATGTTGAACACTATTCATACGGTGATAAACTATGAAAATCAAATACAATACCTTTATTGTCAAGGATATGGAGGAGTCCCTTAAGTTCTACACGGAAGTCATGGGTTTTGAAGTAGATAGCGAGCACAATCCCCATCCTGGAGCAAAAATTGTATTGTTGAAGGGGGAAGGTGATACCATGATTGAACTCATCCAGAATACGGAAAATGAACCCGGCCTGTATTGTATAGGGATGGATGTGGAGGATGTTAACGCCACTCTTGAAGAACTTAAAATTAAAGGTGCTAAAATCGTCATGGAACCCATACCCATAACCGTGGGCTTTTTGGCCTTCATCGAAGACCCTAATGGTGCCAAGATAGCCTTAATTCAACACAATTAATTCATTTTTTTTTATTACAACTTTATTTTCCAGAATTTAAGTACATTCCATTTCTTAGAATTAAGAACACTCTATTCTTAAAATTAAACATATTCTATTTCTCAGAATTAATCTGATTGTCAAGGGGATGTCCTGCACCCATAACTGATGTAATTTGGTTATTTTTATCTTTAATTGTTTTAACCGTCAAATAAAACCATTTAAAATCGCCTTTCTTGGTTTTATATCTTTTCTCTAACTGGTAACTGTCCAGTTCTCCAGATAAGAGTTTTGAAAATAACCGGGATGTCTTTTCCACATCATGGGGATGGGTTATGTCCAAATGAGTTAAATTTAAGAATTCCTGTTCACTGTAACCCAATTCATTTAAGAAATACTTGTTAACATTGATCCACTGACCATTGGTATCGGTAGCGGCCATAGCCATGTCAGACATGTCAAAAATAGCTTTAAGTTGAGCTGCATAATTTATTATTTCTTGCTCAGCCTTTTTACGTTCATTAATGTTTTCAATTACAATAAGAGAATTAACTGGCTTCCCATTAGTCGAAATACCAAATCCACCAGTTACTTTACCCCACATAATTTCATTATCTTTGCGGATGAATCTTTTCTCCATTTCATAGAACTTAATTTTTCCCTCACGCAGACTTTTAAGTAAATCCAACTCTTTATCAATGTCTTCAGGGTGGGTGAACTCGGTGACACTCATTTTCTGGAGTTCCCCTAAACTATAACCGAGCATATTTTCAAATGCTGAATTACATTTCAATATATGTCCTTTAGTATCTCCCATCACTATTCCCACTTTAGCATTGTCATACAGGTTCTGGAACAGTTCACCGACTTCATCTAATTCTTTTTTCAACATTTTATGTTCAGTTAAGTCTCTACTAACTCCTGAAATACCCACAATTTCACCGTGTAGATTATGGAGTGGATTTAAAATTACTTCATATTCATGTTTTTTCCCATCCAGCCCCACTGCAGAAGTAAACTTTTTAATAGTTGAATCGGTTTCATAAACTTTCTGGCGGATCTCTTTCCATTTATTACTCTCTTTTTCAGGTAAACCCAGTTCTGGGCCGGTTTTACCTATAATTTCATCTTCACTTAAATTCGCATTTTCACATAAATGCTTATTTGCACTGGTAAATCTCCCATCAAGGTCGTAGCTGTAAATAAAATCTTTACTGGAATCAAAAATTAATCTTAAGCGTTCTTCACTTTCCGCTAATTTCTTATCCAGATCATGCTTGTAAACAGCAGCTTCAATGGAAATTACCAATAATTCCGGACTAATAGGTTTACTAACAAAACCATAGGGGCTGGTTTGCTTAAGCCTTTCGTAAGTATTTTTATCAGTAAAAGCACTCATATAAATAACTGGAATATCTAAAAGAGTTTTAATTTCTTTGGCTGCTTCTATTCCATCCATATCGCCTTTTAAAGTGATATCCATTAAAATTAAATCTGGTTTTAGTTCTCGGGATTTTTTAATTGCTTCATCACCACTAGCAGCAGTTCCTACAACTTCAAAACCAAAATTTATTAAACTATTTTGGATATCCATTGCAGTGATGGCTTCATCTTCCACGATTAAAATTTTAGTCATACTAATTGAACCCCTTTATAGTAATTTTATTGTAATACACTTATATTCTTAATGAAAAAATCCCCAGTGCAAGGTATTGGTGGGGTGCTAAGAAAAAATAGGATGATGATAAATTAAATTAGTTTTTCTGATGGGATGTGGCGTTTCGGCCGTTTCAAAAACAGTGAAGAATAGAAACATGCCTGTCTATATTTTTAATGGTATTAATGCTATAATATTAAAGTTAAATGCCATGGAACTTATTATTATGGGCATTTGGAGTTAGCATGTTCGGGGGAAAAGCACTTACAGTTGATAAAAAAAAGAGTAAGAATTAAAAAAATGATTAAATTGAGGATTAAAATGAAAAAAATAAGTAGGGGGATTTTAAAAATTATCCCCTTTTCTGGTAGGTGTAGAAACCGTATCCCACTATTATGATCACTGCCAGCCAGTAGGTGTACAGTAGAAAGGTGGGCAAGGCAAAGTAAAGAATTGCCAGTATCACACCAAGGGCCATCATTAAAATACCGTTTATTTGATTGGTCATTTTCCCAGCCTCCTTAAAATTCTTATTATTTTATCTCTTTCTTATCTCTTTTACAGTTTTCTCTTACCCAATACTCTTATCCTAAGTCAACAACCCAAATTCTCACAATACTACCATCTTTTTTTTGGGTGAACTCTAAAAATGTAAAACATTCCCCCTCTTTGACTCAACTGGATTTTTTAGTTGATGGTAAGAACATACTGGTAACCAATCCTAAAAGCAGGATCAGGGATAACACCGTGAATGTTTGTTTCATAGCCGAGCTAATGGATGAATTTATTATCTCCGCAGAGTAGGGGGCCAGTTCCGGTGGTATCTGGGGAGTATCCGTCTGCATCTTTTCCACATGGTTGAAGAGATTTTCCTGAATCTGGTCCTTGGTCATATTATCAGCTACCGTGGTTGATTCTATCCCAGCTGTAAGCCCTCCGAATATGCCTAGGAGGAGTAAAACCCCTATGAGGGCAGTTCCCATGGAGTAACCTAAATTCTTGAAGCAATTTAACAGTCCAGAGGCATCGGTTTCATTTTCTTCCCCTGCTGCAGACATGGTGAGATTGGTTAACTGGGAAAGCAGGAAACCAATGCCCACACCAAAAATCACAGTTCCCGGCACAAGATCAATTATCTGGGTGTTCACATTGAACACCCCTCCCAGGATGTAGGTTCCCACTGCAGCAATTAAAAATCCAATCATTATAATGTATTTGGACTCTAAAGCTGAGGATAACCTGGCACCCAGGATTGAAAATATGAGAATGGTTATGGAGGCCGGTAAGAGTGCCAATCCAGTGTCAAAGGCGTTTAGCTTGGTTACCTGTTGCAGGAATACTGGTATGATAAACAGAAAACCCGCCAGGGGTATCTGCTGTATAACCGAGTTAAAGTTACCCAATCCAAACAAACGATTCTTCAGGAGGGTTACATCGGATAATGGTTCCAGGCCATGTTTTATCCTTCTCCTTTCCCATAACAGGAAGAGTACAAAGAGAATTGAACCGGAACTCACTAGTACGGCCACGTATCCCCAGTACTGGGGTTTGGTGAGGAATAAAATACCTAGAACAATTAATATTAATGATACTATGGAAAGTACTGCCCCTACAATGTCCAAGTCTTTCCATTTAAGGGTTGGTTTTGATTCAGTTAAGTAATGCCTGAATAATAAGATCAGGACTACAAAGATTAGTTCTGATCCGAATACCAGCCTCCAGCTGAGATAGGTGGTGAAAATCCCTCCCACTATGGGTCCTACCGCGGCACCCACTGCAGCAATACCTCCCCAGATTCCAAAGGCGGTGACTTTATCTTTTCCCTGGTAACTGGACCCCACTATGGTAGTGGTGGCCGGTAAAATCATTGCTGCACCAATACCCTCCAGCACAGCCCATCCTAAAAGAAGCATCCCGGCATTAACACTTAAAGTGGCAGTCACTGTTCCTGAGGCATAAACGGCCAATCCCAGGAGAAATGTTTTCTTTCTTCCAAGGATATCCTGGATTTTACTTCCCAGTAACATGAAAGAAGCAATTATCAGTGCATATAATGCAATAATACTCTGAATTATGGATAAAGTTGTGTTTAATTCCACTACCAGTGTACTTATTGCCACATTCATTGCCGATGAATCTAAAACAATGATAAATATTGCCATGCAGGCAATTAAAACCACTCCCCACTTGTACTGATCAGCCATAACCTAACCTCCCACATATTCAGCATTATTTATCATTATTTTTATGTACTTTAAGTAAAATAATAACTAGGTTAATTGGTCCTGGGAAGATGAAATAATATAAGATTATGGGGTATTTAAGGAGACATCCTGGGACCAAATAACGCTGATACAATTTTCTCATTTTTCTAGTAACGAATCCTACCATAATTATAAATTTTCAAAAAAACAAATGTTACTACTAACATTGTTCTGAAAATTATTGTAATTGGTTGTTACAGGGTATGTGGGTTGTTACAAGTATTCTACCTTCAATAGCATTGATTAAACTATAAAATTTAATAGTTCAGGTGTAAAGATGGAAAAAACAGATTCTCTGGGGATTGAATTAACTGCTGCATTGATGGATCGCTCTCCTATTCCTCAGTTTATCATTAACTCTGATCACAAGGTTGTTTTTTGGAATAAGGCCCTGGAGAAATACACTGGAACCCCGGCCAGTGAAATACTGGGAACAGATAATCATCGTACCATTTTTTACCATGAAACGAAACCATTAATGGCTGATCTGCTGGTGGAAGGTGACATAGAGGGTATTCGTGAATGGTATGAAGGTAAATTGAGAAAATCCAGATACGTGGAGAATGCCTTTGAAGCAGAAGATTTCTTCCCAGGAATTGGTGATGATGGGATATGGCTTTACTTCACCGCTGCAGAAATCCGGGACCAAAAAGGAGACATTGTTGGTGTTTTAGAAACATTGGAAGACATCACTGAACGTAAAAATATAGAATTGAAACTGATAAATGCTGAAAAGCAATGGGAAGTTACTTTTGATGCTTTGCGTGATCCCATTGCCATCATTGACGTAAAACACAACATCAAAAAGGTTAACCGGGCTATGGCTGAAGGTTTAAATATAGACCCCCGTAATCTGGAGGGTGTTAAATGTTATTCCGTGGTCCATGAAACCGATGAGCCACCAGCATTCTGCCCCCATGTTAAACTCATCCAGGATCACCAGCCCCATAGTAATGAGTTTCCCATTGATAAATTACACGGAGAGTTTGATGTCTCAGTTTCACCCATTATCGATGATGACGGCCATTTAGAGGGTAGTGTCCACTTGGCTCATGAAATAACGCAACGTAGGCGAATGGAAACTGCCTTAAAGGAAAGTGAGGAAAAATTCCGTGAAGTGTTTAACAATGCCCATGATATGATCACACTAAACATTATGCACCCAGATGGGCCCGGTAAATTCATTGAAGTAAACCAGGCTGGCCTGGACACACTGGGCTACACCCGGGAAGAGTTTTTAGAAATGTCTCCAATGGACGTATTATCTTCTGAAGATCTTAAAATTATGCCCGAAACTGCTAAAAAGCTCCAGGAAGATGGTTACGTTAACCTGGAAATGACCAACATCACCAAGGGGGGTAAGGGGGTACCGGTGGATGTGGCCATGCACGTATTCCAGCTACAAGGACAGGATGTAATTATTTCCGTAGCTAGGAATGTCACTGAACGCAGAAAAGCTGAAAAGGCCCTGGTTGAAAGTGAAAAGAAATATAGAACCCTCTTCAATAACATGCTGGAAGGGTTTGCCTATTGTAGAATGTTATTTGATGATGATGGCCAGCCCATTGACTGGATATACATCGATGTTAACCAGGCCTTTTACGACCTCACCGGATTAGAGGACATCCAGGGGAAAAAAGTGACCAAAGCCATTCCAGGAATTATCGAGGCACAACCAGAATTGTTTGAGGTTTATGGTCGAGTCACCCTAATCGGGAGACCTGAAACAATAGAGGTTTATTTCAAACCCCTGAATATCTGGTTAAACATATCTGTGTTCAGCCCAGGTCCGGAGCATTTTGTGGCCGTTTTTGAGAATATAACTGATCGTAAACGGGCAGAAATGGCTTTAAAGGAGAGTGAAGAGAAATACCGTTTACTTTCCGAGAATTCCGGGGATGTGATCTGGTTAATGGACCTGGATTCCCAGAGATTTTCCTATGTAAGTCCTTCGGTCTACAAGTTAAGGGGATTCACAGTGGAAGAAGTTTTAAACCAGCCCCTGGAAGAGGTGCTGACCCCAGAATCCTACCAGTACATAATGGAAAGGTTACCGGTGAAAGTAACGGCCTTCCTTTCAGGGGATGAATCAGTGAAAATACAGACCTTCCGGGTGGACCAGGTGTGTAAAGATGGCAGCACAGTTCCCACTGAAGTGGTAGCAAATATGATTACTGATGATGGGGGGAATATAAGTGGTTTGCTGGCGGTGAGTAGGGATATAACCCTAAGGGTGAAAATGGAGGAAGAAATACAGCGATCACTAGAGGAGAAGGAAATGCTCCTTAAAGAGATCCACCACCGGGTTAAAAACAATCTGATGATTATCTCCAGTCTCCTTAACCTGCAATCACGTTATATTAAGGATAAAGAGGCGTTAGGCATCTTCAAGGAAAGTCAAAGCCGGGCCAACTCCATGGCCCTGATCCACGAGAAACTGTACCGATCCACTGATCTTAAGAGGATCAACTTCGGTGAATACATCCGCACCCTGGCCAAAGATCTGTTCCAAACCTACACCGATGGCTCCGGACGAATAGACCTTAATATTAATGTAGAAGACGTGATGATGGATATCAACACCTCCATCCCCCTGGGCTTGATCCTGAATGAACTGGTGTCCAATGCCCTTAAACACGGGTTCCCGGGAGAAATGAGTGGTGATATAAATGTGGACTTTAGATCAATTGGTGAGGAATACCAATTAAAGGTGGGAGATACTGGAATATCTTTCCCTGATGATCTGGACTACCGTAACACAGATTCACTTGGACTGCAACTGGTGAATAATCTAACCAGCCAAATTAGTGGTCAGATAGAACTGGACACATCCAATGGCACTGAATTCACCATTAAATTCCAAGAAACAAAGTACGGAAAATCAAAGTAAAGCCGAGAATCCCATCCATTAGGGGTAGAAGAGCACACAAATGGGATGAAAACCATGGAACCTGGAAACAACAATGAAAAACCTGAATCTGCTTATGAGGGATTCCTTTCACAAACTGCCTTTGATTTTTTAGAATTACCCCTTGATTATGATATCTACCAGTTCATAGGGGAGAAAATAGGAAAACTGATTGGTGGAGGGCTGGTGATAATATCCACCTATGAATCCCATCAGGATGTCTTTAAAATAAAAAGTGTGAGTGGTGATCCTGGTAAAATTAGAATACTCCAGGATATATTCACTGATAATTCCTTTAATGATCTGACAGTCAACTGCAGTGGGTTATCTAAAAAAGGCAAGGAAGCTCTTTCAGAGAACCAGTTATACCTAGTAAAAGGTGGTATTCAAGCTGTTCTAGGTGGGCAGGTGTCTGAAAAAGAAGGTCAGGATATGGAAAAACTGTTGGGAATATGTGACATATATGCCACTGGATTTAAATGGGATGAACAGATATACGGCAGCGCCACCATATTTCTAGATGTTAAAAACCAATTAAAAGATCAAAACTCCCTTTTAACCCTGGTAAACCTTTCTTCGGTGGCGCTTAAAAACAGAACCGCCGAGAAAGCCCTTCTGGCCAGTGAGGAGAAATTCCGTAAACTATTCAACAATGCCAACGATGCTATTTTCCTGCATAAGGTAACTGAAGATGGTGTTTCCGGAAAATTTGTGGAAGTCAACAGTGTTGCCAGTCAGGTACTGGGATACACCCATGAAGAACTTCTTAACATGTCCCCCCATGATATTGAGGATACAGAATCAGTCCCTGGGTTTGACCGGATGGCTGAAATGGTGGGGGAGGATAAACTCACCTTTGAAACCACCTTCATATCCAAGGAGGGTCATAGGATACCGGTGGAGATCAACACCCATATTTTCACCCTAAACAATGACCAACGATCATTATCCATAGCCCGGGACATAACAGAGCGTAAAAAAATGGAAGAGGAGATTAAGGTCTCCCTTGAAGAAAAGGAAATGCTTTTAAGGGAAATTCATCACCGGGTTAAGAACAATTTGATGATTATATCCAGCCTACTTAACCTCCAATCTCGTTATATAACTGATAAAGAGGTTCTTGATGTTTTCAAAGATAGTCAAAACCGCGCCAGGTCCATGGCACTCATTCATGATCGGCTTTACCAGTCAAGCCATCTTAAAAGCATCAATATTGGGGATTACATCCTAACCCTGGCCAGTGATCTTTTCAGGATATATGCCATTGACCCCGATCGTGTTGAGCTTGACTTTGATCTGGAGGATGTGATGATTGATATCAACACCATGATTCCCCTGGGTCTAATTGTGAATGAACTCCTATCAAACTGTCTTAAACATGCATTTCCCAATGATCGAAGTGGTCGAATAGATATTACCTTCCACGGGGAAGAGGACCACTACCTGTTAACAGTGGCTGATGATGGTGTGGGGTTCCCGGAGAACCTGGACTACAGAAATACGAAATCACTGGGTTTGCGTTTGGTGAATATCCTAACTGATCAGATCGATGGGAAAATGGAACTTAAACAGGATAAGGGCACCCAGTTCATCATTGAATTCAAGGAAAAGAAGTACGTGTATAAATGAAATCATTTTTCTTAGATCATCTTTCCAATAAGCTTTCCCCATAATAGATCAAGTAAGGGATTGGGATTATTTCACTCCAAGGAAAACTATTAATACTTCGCCCAAATTATTTCTTTAATAATTCTTGAGTGTATAAATCCACATCCAGTTATATTTAAGGCAAAAAAACCAATAAAAATATTATAAATGTGAATAATACATATGGGCTATATTGAATAAGAGATTAGGTGAATTCATGAGTAACGATAAACAAAGAATACTGAAGGAACTTAATTCCCGAATGAAAGAATTTAGAGCAGCTTTGCAGGATGAACAGAAGAAACAGGACCTTCAGGATAATATTCCCGGTTTACTTATGCGGTTTGAATTATTTCTCCCTTCTCAAAATCCAGAGGAATTTGTAGATGGACTGTACCTTTACATGAATGATGAAGGCGAAATAGCCAATGCAGAATACTACTTCAGGGACATGTCTGATGTGGAAGTAATTACTATTCCGGAAGAAGATTTACAGGTGATAAAGGATCTCTTTGATGCTTTCACCATGGAAGCGGAATAAAACTACTAAGATGGTTTAAGTTAAATGGTGCCTTTAGGGTTGATGGGCTTCTGGGTCAATGGGTTTGGGGGGGGGGGTTAATGGCCTTTTGAAAAGATGGGGGTCATGAATCTTCCCATCAAAGTTCCAACCACTCTAAAACCCTTCTCACTTCCCATCAAAGTTCCAACCACTCTAAAACCCTTCTCACTTCCCATCAAAGTTCCAACCACTCTAAAACCCTTCCCACCTATTTATTATGGTTTTCATGACCGGGAAGGCCACTGGTTTCTTTTTTGGATCATTTTTTGAGATAAGCCCGTTAATTTTTACCCCAAGCTGAAAGGGAAGAATTTAAGGCGGGAAAATTATTTTTGCAAAGTTTATATATGTTAAAATTCATAGATAAATAAATAATCTAAATAAGATGGTAAAAATAAACAGTCTAATTACCTTTTAGGGGGTAAATATTAGGCTTTTGTCTAATAGTGGGCATTATTGGCCTTAGATAATATTCAGTATTTGCTTTAAGATAAATGGTTTTTTATGATACCTTCATTGGGGTCAATATAGTGGGTTTAGACTCACCACCATACTAGACTATTTTTTTTGCCACATCTTGGAGGACAAAAATGCGAAGTTTTGAAAAATTAACTTCTTACATCCCACTTAGGAAGTCGGAGTCAGGATCTAAAAATATAGGTCTCCTGGTAGACGGCCCTAACATGCTTAGGAAGGAATTCAGCCTTAATCTAGATTTGGTAAGGGAAATAATGGCTGAATATGGTAATATGAGGGTGGGTAAGGTTCTTTTGAACCAGTATGCCTCTGACAAACTCATTGAAGCTATTGTAAACCAGGGATTCACCCCCATTGTGGTGGCTGGTGACACAGATGTTTACATGGCAGTTGAGGCCATGGAACTTATCTACAACCCAAATATTGATGTAATAGCCCTTATGACTCGTGATGCTGATTTTTTACCCATAATCAATAAAGCTAAAGAGAATGGGAAAGAAACCATAGTTATTGGAGCCGAACCAGGGTTCAGTGCTGCCCTGCAGAACTCGGCAGACGATGCTATCGTTCTAAAGGCAGAAGATCATAAAAAATATTCCAAGGACGAATGAAATGCTTATCTGTTCTTCTCTGGATGAAATGAAAAAAAGAGAAGCTGCTTTAAGATTCATCGCCACCCTGGTGAATCAGGAGGGAAGATCCAGTTTATACGATCTTTCTGGTTTAGCTGGAGGATTCCCAGTTAAAAAATCCGATCTCAACCTCCTGGAAACCTATTCTGGTCCAGCTATTTTTTCATCATACCTCCAAAAGGAGGGAATCCAACACCTGGGTGGGGATAAAGTGGCGGCCTTCAACCGTACCAGCGCAGCTATACTGGCCACCATACTGGCCCTGGTAAAACCTGGTGAAGAAGTAATCCACTACCTACCAGAATTACCATCACACCCCTCCATCCCCCGCAGTGTGAAACTGCAGGGTGCATCCTACCGGGAATTTGATAATCTCCAGGATTTCCAGCTTACTGATGAAACATCCCTGGTGGTTATAACCGGATCAACCATGGATCACCAGGTAATCCCCTTAAAGGATTTTGAAAGGATCATCCAGATTTCACAGGAAAAACAGGTCCCGGTGATGGTTGATGACGCATCAGGGGCACGAATACGCACGGTGATCTATGATCAGCCCCGTGCCTTGGATATGGGTGCGGATCTGGTGGTGACCAGCACTGATAAGTTAATGGATGGCCCCCGTGCTGGGTTAATGGCCGGTAATGGTCCTTTAATGGATCGGATAGTGGATAAGGCACATCAGTTTGGGCTGGAAGCCCAACCACCAATTGTGGCAGGCATAGTAAGGGCTCTGGAGGATTTCAATCCCCAAAGAATTTTAGATTCCCTGGAAAGAAGAGATAAACTCCACCAGATGGCAGGAAATGTTTTAGAAGGAGTGGAAAAAACACCCACTGGCTTCATGATCACTGCCGCAAACCTCAAAAAACAGATCAACCCTGAAGGGAGTGAAACACTCACACAGCGTGAATTAGCCACCTTAATGGCCATGATGCTTTTAAGGGAACATCATATTATCACCATCCCTGCAGTGGGAATGCCGGGGGTCTCGGACACCATCCGCCTGGATCTTTCCAGTAAAGATGCAGAAAGAGTGGATGATGCCCGGATAATAAAGGCTCTGAAGGAATCACTTGAGGGTTTGAAAGAAATAATCCCTGATGAAGAAGCCGGTCTAAGTGTACTATACGAATAAACCGTACTTTTAATAGGTAACCCATATTTTTTTATTGGAACAAGTATTCCCTGGTTATTTATATTCCACTTTTTCCAGGTTACCCCTACACTGACATTTTTTTTTATAATTAAAATTTTACCAACAAAATAAGCCCAACTTGGATTTAAATCCTTAAGGAATGTTTAAAATGATAGAAAAGGTTTGAAAATGATAGAAATCAATGGAGCATATGGTGAAGGTGGAGGAGCTCTTTTAAGAGTCTCTACAGCCCTTTCATCCCTAACTGGAAAGGCCTTCACCATCCACGACATTCGCAGCAACCGTCCAAAACCCGGCTTAATGCCCCAGCACCTGAACGTAGCCAGTACCCTGGGAAAAATCTCCAAAGCAAAGGTTGAAGGATTGGAATTGGGTTCAACCCAGATGAAATTCACTCCGGGCCAGTTAACCGGGGGTAAACTGGAGGTGGATGTTCAAACTGCAGGTAGTATAACCTTGATCCTCCAGGCCTTAATGATACCCTCCATATTCACCGACCATGGGGTGGAAATCGAGATCAAAGGCGGTACCGATGTGCGGTGGGCGCCACCAGTGGATTATATGGAACAGGTCACCCTACCCCTACTGCAAGCCATGGGCATCTCCATAGATCTGGAACTCATCCAGCGCGGATACTATCCCCTTGGTGGGGGTGTGTTAAAAGCCTGCATAGAACCGGTACAGAAATTAAAACCTTTAAAACTCCATGAACTGGAAGTCGATGTTATAAAGGGAGTATCCTACTCCTCTAAACTTCCCCTACACGTGCCCAGTAGACAGGCCAGGGCAGCAGAGGAAACAATCCATAATGCCGGTTATGAAGCTCAAATTGAAATAAAAACCGATGATAATGCATTAAGTCCAGGTTCTGGTTTGGTACTATGGAGTGAGGTTAAAGGTGGGAAGATTCCCAGTGTAGGGGCCAGTTCACTGGGCAAACCAGGTAAAAGGGCGGAGATAGTTGGAGGGGAAGCAGCCCATGAAATTTTATCATTCATATCCCGGGGAGCAGCTCTGGACCAGTATATGGGTGATCAGATTATCCCTTACCTGGCCCTGGCTGGTTCTTCATCTGTTCGAACCTCCCACCTTACCCAGCACACCTTGGCCAATATCTACGCCACCGAGAAATTCACCGGTAAAAAATTTCACGTAGATGGTGATCTGGGGGAGGTAACCACCATCTCCTTGAACGATAAGTGAGTAGGATACCTTTTCTAATACATTAGATTCGGTATTTTAAACATTTACTGGGGATTTATTATGGGATTTTTATTTTTAATAGATTTTTATCTTAGTAGCTGTAGCTTAGTAGCTGTAGCTTAGTAGCTGTAGCTTAGTAGCTGTAGGCTTATATCTGTATCTTTAGTAGATCTGTATCTCTGGAGGATATTTCTTTTTTAAATAGAAATAAATGATTTTTAAAATGGGATAATGGTTGGGAAGTAGAGTTTTAAGGATTAGATTAAAAAATAGGTTTAAGTTATTTGAATTAAGTAAGTAAATACCTGGGCTGTACATAAATGACCAGTTAAAGGAGATATTAATTGAACTCCTTTATTTGGCCTACTTGTTTATGCGCTGACTTTAATAACCCTCCAGGGGGTCTGGTCAAGAACTGCACCTGATTTAGTGGCATCAACACTGAGAATGAAGTAGGGATTGTTCTTAAAGAGACTGGAAGGTATTCCCATAACCAGGGTATTGTTCTTAATTATTAAGGGTATATCTGCACTGGTTGAGTTACCAATACCCTCCCTCACTAAACGGGCAGCACTACCTTCAACGGATATTTTCACCCTTTCAGTTCCCTCTGGATTGAAAATATCCAAACGTACATTATACACTGCACTGGAAGTGGGTTCACCCACTGTTTTTAGGGATATCCATGATCTCCCATTGGTGGCCGTATTGTTAATATCCATTCCCACCGACACTATATCCCATGGTTTTTCTTTCCCATGATATTTCCCATCACCAGATGCATCAGTGAATAGTTCTCCTGGAACCTGCAAACCACTGGCATAATCATTTTCAGTGGTGTTCCCATTATTCTGGGATACATTTATAGTTGAATATTCCGCGAATAACTCATTTTTACGTAGGAAAGACAGTAGATAAGAAGAAGGGACAATTTGGGTCTTGTAGGCCCGCAATGATTCCTCTTTCAAACGCTCCTGGTAGGTGGTGAGATTAAACACTGACCACTCTGGGCCATTCTCCATCCCCACCAGTTGCTTGGGGGGAACTAGATAATATTCAGGGTAGTAACTACGGGGGCTGGGCCAGTTAGGGGGTAAATGTAGGAGATATGTATATTTACTGCCATTGTATCCAGTCTGGGTTGTGGCATATTCAATAAAGCCACTGGTGGCCTGATGATCAAACTGCTCATCATCCCCACTGGGATAAACGATTATTGTTGGATTAAAATCGGTTATTATCTTTTTTAAATTGTTAGTAAGGCTATTACCACTGTAAGTGGCATTTTTTTCGAGGGCATAGGGATAGTTAATCTGTTGGGAACCATCCGAGGCGGTGAATGGATTCCCATCATCCCAGTGATCATTTAAAAGGCTCCTTAAACTACCATCCTTGTAACCCAGGAATATGACATCCTCCTCCTTTAGACCCAGTATTTTCGTCCCGTTGATTGTTTCATTATGCCTGGTGAGGGGTGAGGTTTTGGTGTCATTACCATCAGTCACCACCACCACTTTAACTGGTATCTGGTGCTCCACGGCGTAACGTATTATTCCTCCATTGCAGATGACCTCGTCATCGGGATGGGGGGCCACAATCAGCACCCGATCCCCAGAATTAAGGGATGGTCCTGCAGGGTATTCAGGGGGATAAAAAGGGATTTGTGAGTATGAATAAGCCATAAAAGCTAAAGTAACAATCAAAACAGATAACAGGATTATCTTATATTTTAACTTCATGTAAAACTCCTTTAACTATCATTACAATTATTTATTTGGATTAGTTTCATTAAAACTCATAGATATGCTTCATTAAACCATTTAATATGCTTCATTAAACCATAAAAAAAATTAAAAAAAAGTTTTGGAAGAATTATCTTTTAAAATGGGTACATTCTCCAGATATGATTTTCCGCAGACTTCCATCATCCATTTCCAGGATGAGAATTCCATCCCTGGTTATGCCCACTGCTTCTCCCTGAATTGTTCTCCCTCTCTTTTGAACTTCCACAGTAGATCCAATGGTTGTGGAGAGTTTTCGCCACTGGTTAAGGATCCCCGAGAATTGTCCTTCTTTGAAATCATTGTACAGGTTTTCGAAGTTCAAGAGGAAATTTTGAACCAACTTCTCGCCTGAAATTTCCTTTTCAAGTTCATTCTTGAGGGATGTGGCCCCTTCACGCAGATCTGGTGGGAATTCATCCACATCAACGTTAAGGTCAATGCCAATACCCACCACCACATAATCCAATCCCTCCTTACGAGCACTGGCTTCAGTTAAGATCCCGCAGACCTTTTTATCCCCGATTAATATGTCATTGGGCCATTTTATGCCCACATCTAGTCCACACTCATGGTTCAATGTTTCGGCAACCGCCACACCAGTTAACAGAGTTAAGAGTGGCGCCTGTGAAGTGGGAATATCTGGTCGTAATATGATGGTCATCCAAACCCCACCAGATGGTGATAACCATTTTTTACCTCTTCTGCCTTTTCCACTGCGCTGACTTTCAGCTATTACAATGGTTCCTTCCACCGCACCCTTTTCAGCCAGTTCTTTGGCCACGTTGTTGGTGGAATCCACCTCGGAGTAATGATATATTTCCTGGCCAATGTATTTGGTGGCCAGGTCTAACTGTATCTCGTAGGGTAGAAGCCGGTTAGTTGTTTTAATAAGACGATACCCATGTTCTGATGATGAATCGATCCTGTAACCCTCATTTTGGAGTTTTTTGATTTCATCAGAAAGTTGGGCACTGGAAATACCCACATTGGAAGCTAAATTGTCACCGGATACATACTCACCCTTCTGGGCATGGAGAGTCTTCAATATCTGCTTTTCATGCATGGAACCACCTGCAAATAATCCTAGTGAATGTTCATTAATTTTCAAGCTATCTTATTTTTTGTTGGCCATGGTACTGGCCAGATGACTGTTAACTGCTGCTGAAATTGCGGCCACCCTTTTTGATGGTAGGAAAGTTGATTTTAGTCGGGTTTCCATTTCCTTATCTTCCTGGATGATCTTCGCCATGTTATCCATTATCTCCTTCCGGTATTCATCCACAAAGTGGGTGTGAAGTTTCGCTTCCCAGAAATTAGGACTTAACATCATGGACTTATGGAAGGGTATGGTAGTTTTCACGCCCAGTATAATATATTCTGAGAGAGCTCTTCTCATCCGGGTTATGGCCTCGTTACGGGTACTGCCCCAGACAATGAGTTTGGAGATCATGGAATCATAATATGGGGGTATGGTGTAGTTCATGTAAACTCCACTATCCACCCGGACTCCCGGACCTCCCGGGGAGCGATAACCAGTTATCTTACCGGGATTGGGGGCGAAATCTGCCAGTGGATCCTCAGCATTGATCCGGCATTCAATGGCATGACCCCTCACCTGGATATCATCCTGGGTGCAGCATAACTCTCGACCAGAAGCGATTTTCAGCTGTTCTTTAACCAGGTCCACCCCGGTGACCACTTCAGTTATGGGATGCTCCACCTGGATACGGGTATTCATCTCTAGGAAATAAAACTCTTCATTGGAGTATAAGAATTCCACAGTCCCGGCATTGGTGTAGCCAATGGATGAGGCAGCTTTCACAGCAGCGGATCCCATCTGTTCCCGGAGTTCATCAGTCATGATAGGGGAAGGTGCTTCCTCGATGAGTTTCTGATGTCGGCGCTGGATACTGCACTCCCGGTCAGCCACGTGGATGGTGTTACCATGTTCATCTGCTAAGATCTGGAATTCAATATGGCGGGGTTCTTCCACATATTTTTCGATGAAAACAGTGGAATCCCCGAATGCAGATTCAGCCACGGATTGTGTGGATTCCAGGGCACGCAGAAGTTCATCTTCCTCGTAAACTGTCCGCATACCAATTCCACCACCACCCGCCGATGCCTTCACTATAACCGGGTAACCAATGGCCTCAGCTATTTCAAGGGCTTCATCAGGGTCGGTGACTCCCTTACTGTTACCAGGTATCACCGGGACCCCTGCTTTTTCCATGAGTTTACGGGATTCAATCTTACTCCCCATGGATTCAATAACCGAACCAGAGGGTCCAATTAGTTTCATCCCATTCCTGGCACATTCATCTCCCAGGTGGGGGTTTTCAGCCAGGAAACCGTATCCGGGGTGAAGTGCATCTGCCCCAGATTTTTCGGCAACTTCCAGGATTCGGGGAATATTAAGGTAACTATCTGATGGTGATGGTCCTCCTATATGGTAGGATTCATCGGCGTACTTGGCGAAGAGTGAATTTTTATCCGCGTCTGAATACACCGCCACACTCTTCACGTCCAGCTCTCTGCAGGCGCGCATCACTCTGATGGCGATCTCTCCACGGTTAGCAACCAGAACCTTGTCAAACATGATATCTTCCTTTCTATCTTAATTGAGGTATGTTTAGTAATGTTTTTTCTAATACCAATTACCTAAATTCCTTTTCAAATAATATCCCATTGTTTTGTTAATTACATCTATTATCAATATCATCCTTAAAGATTTTATGTTAAACCATTAATCTAAAATGGGAAACATAATAATAAAATCCAAGAACAATATCATTTAGGGGTTAGATAATAACCATACTGTGGTATAATATTGCAAAATTAACCTAAAACTGAATGTTTTGAGATAGAAAATTGCACTAATATAAGCCAAGTTTTTACTTAAAAACTCAATATTAAAATTATACAATGTACTTATTGCTCAATGTACTTATTGCCCATTTTTATCCATCTAACAAATGGAATTTTAGATTAAATGAATAAGGAAATTATTGGTTAAAAATCTATAGATTATCAACCGATTACACAATAACTGATTATTATATAAAAAAATCACGAAGTCCAATGATAAAAATTAACAAGAAAAGGCAGCTAGAAATGGCTCTGCAAGCCATACCTTCCCATCCCAATCCAGATCCAAACCTGGAACAGTACCATACTCCAGCTGGGATAGCCGCAGACCTGGTATGGAATGCCCATGCCTACGGTGATATTCAGGACTTGAAAGTGGTGGATCTTGGTTGTGGGACTGGAATCCTGGCACTGGCCTCTGCCTTGATGGGTGCAGTGGAAGTTATAGGGGTGGATGTGGATGCCGATGCACTGCAAGTTGCAGATTCTGAGGCTAATCGACTGGAAGTTCAGGACAAGTGCACCTTTCTAAAACAGGATGTCCGTGATTTCGCGGGGGAGGCGGACACGGTGATCCAGAACCCACCCTTCGGGGCGCAGAAGGCTCACCAGAAGGATGCTGATCGTCGTTTTATTGAAAAAGCACTGGAAGTAGCACCAGTTGTATACTCTTTCCACTTGGCCAAGACCATGGATTTTCTGGAATTAATGGTGAAGGCCCTAAATGCCAGTATCACCCATACTTTCCAGTATAAATTTCCCTTACCCCGCATCTACCACTTTCACCAGGATGAGAAACGGGAAGTGGACGTGGTTGTGTTGCGGATGGAGAAAATGGAATAAGAAGGAACAGTTTTTAAACAGGATCTACCTAATTCTGGGATGTATCCAGAATATGATAAAAATATTATATCTGGAATCATTTCCTTCCACAGGAATTTATGGTCCCATAGTTTATGGTCCCATAATTATTATAAGGATCAAAAACAAAATTTCAGGAATTATAGTCCCATATATATTATAAGGATCAAAAACAAAAATTTAAAGATGTTAGGTAAGAATATTTCAATTTTCATTCCCTCTTCATTTCTCAGGGAAACAAAAGATTTAAAACTAAAGACATACAAAGTAGGGTTGATTGGCAGATCAGCCGCCCTGTTCCGGGCTACAAAAATCGTTGTTTACAGCGATACTGAAGACCCGGAAGACCGTAAAGGGGTAAAGTTTATTAGTGATATCCTCACTTATATGAATACCCCACAGTACCTTAGAAAAAAGGTATTTCCTATAACCCGGGAGTTAAGAAACGTTGGAATACTACCACCGCTTCGAACTCCTCATCACCCCACTGGAGAACTCCATCAAGGTGATTTTAGACAGGGACTTACATTGAAAAGGACAAAAAAAGGCACCATAGTTGATATTGGTGCTGACCGTGATGCACTGTGCAAGGAAAAACTCAGTGTTAATCGGGTCTTAAGCTTTAAGGTGGATAAGTTAGGAAAGGAAATAATAATCAGTCCTGATGAACCTGAGTTCTATTGGGGCTACGATGTACTTTCTACTTATAAAAATTTAGATGACAGCATAGATATGTTGAAACCACGGCCAGACATGGTTATTGGTACATCACGTTATGCTGAACCCATCACTTCTGTTTTAAACGAAGTAAGAGAGGGGTTAAGGGGCTCCAAACACGTAGCTATTTTGTTTGGTGGTCCGTATTCGGGCTTACACGAATTAATGGGCAACCCAGGTGACGTATTAGACCTGGAGGTTAACACCATCCCTAATCAGGGAACTAAGACTGTAAGAACTGAAGAGGCAGTTTTAGCTACTTTATCAGTATTTAACATGCTAATGGATTAGTTATGCTTTTTATGAGCACAACTGGGAACCATAGGGCTGATTAACCAAAGTTAATCAGGGATTAAATTTTGATAGAAGTAGTGCGTATTCTAATGTACTACCCGCTATTGTTAGCTATTGTACCGTAGAAACACGTCTTGGGCGTTCGAAGAGGGGGCCCACCCGGTAAAATTGAAAGTCTACGTAAATTGAAATATATCATGTTCACACATTTGGAAAAGTGGAAAATTAAGGATTTAAGGAGGAAATATTAGATGGCTAGACATCACCAACCTAGAAAAGGATCAGTTGCATTTAGTCCTAGAAAAAGAGCAGCCAGGGAATCACCCCGTATAAGCTCCTGGCCCGAAAGGGAAGAGCCGGGACTTTTAGGATTTCCCGGTTACAAGGTGGGTATGACCCACGTGACCCAGACGGATAACACCAAAAACTCACCTACCGAGGGAATGGAAATATCCACCCCGGTAACTGTAGTGGAAACCCCACCAATAGTGGTAATGGGTATCCGGGCTTACACTAAAACCAGCCGTGGACTCAAAGCCATGACCGATGTCCTGGCAGCAGAGATGGATGAAGACCTGAAAAGGAAAATCTCCACACCTGTAGACTACGACTCTGAAGCGCAGCTAGCAAGTTTAAAAGAAAACCTGGATAAAGTAGTGGAAATACGAGCACTCATACACACCAAACCACGAATGGCCAGTGTTCCCAAGAAAAAACCAGAACTAATGGAATGTGGAATCGGTGGAAAGAGTACAGAAGACAAACTGGAATACGTGACTAGTGTACTGGGAAAAGAAATCAACCCAGCAGATGTTTTTGCTGATGGTGAACACACCGATGCAGTAGCAGTTACCAAAGGTAAAGGATTCCAGGGAGTTATCAAAAGATGGGGTGTCCGTATACAGTACGGAAAAGCAGCCCGAAGTAGTAAAGGAAGACACGTTGGTTCAATTGGACCATGGACCCCAGCCAGAACCATGTGGACTGTACCTATGGCTGGTCAGATGGGATACCACCAGCGTACCGAGTACAATAAGAAAATCCTGAAAATAGGGGAAGCCGACCAGGTTGATGAAGTTAACCCTAAAGGCGGATTTGTGAAGTACGGGTTGGTTAAGAACAATTACTTACTCCTTAAAGGATCATTACCCGGACCATCCAAAAGACTGGTTATGCTCCGGAAAGCAATCCGACCACACGGAAAACACGACGATGCTCCGCAAATATCATATATTAGCACAGCCTCCAAGCAGGGAGTCTAGTTATTTTAAGAGTGATGGGAATGAAGAAGATCAATGTTTACTCATTAGAAGGTAAAGTTACTGGCGAGATGGAGCTTCCGGAGATATTCTCCGAAGAATTCAGACCGGACCTAATAAAAAGGGCGGTTCTATCTGCTCAAAGTGCCCGTATACAGCCCTGGGGAACAGACCCTATGGCAGGTAAACGAACTACCGCCGAATCATTCGGTGCAGGTCGAGGAGCGGCTATGGTCCCTCGTGTAAAGGGTTCAAGACACCCTGCAGGATCCAAAGGAGCATTCGTGCCCCAGACCACTGGTGGAAGAAAAGCCCACCCGCCACGTACCGCCAGGATCATCCACGAGAAGATCAACAAAAAAGAAAGAAGACTGGCCATACGCTCAGCAATTGCCGCCACCATCAACCCTGAACTGGTGGAAGCACGCGGTCACCGAACCGAAAACGTGCCCCAGATACCATTCGTGGTGGATGATGAACTATGCGCAATCAAGAAAACCAGCGAAACCCGTGAAATTTTCAAAAACCTGGGTATAATGGATGACGTGGTTCGAGCCAAAAACGGTCGGAAAATCAGGGCTGGTAGAGGTAAAACCAGGGGACGAAAATACAAAACACCCAAAGGACCTTTACTTGTCGTGGGAGAAGACAAAGGAATCAGCCTAGGAGCTAGAAACCACCCTGGAGTAGATGTGGTGGTTGTAGATAATATCAACGCTGAACTCCTGGCACCAGGAACACACCCCGGTAGACTTACTGTTTACACCAAATCAGCAATAGAAAAACTGGGAGATTTATTCTAAAGGCAGGTGTCATGAATGGATCCTTACAACATAATAATTAAACCACAGTTAACTGAAAAAAGCATGAATGCCATTGATTACAAAAACGAGTTAACCTTTGTGGTCAGAAGAACCGCAAAAAAGCCTGAAATAAAACGGGCTTTCCAACAACTCTTTGATGTTAAAGTGGAACGTGTTAACACTCAGGTAAACTCCCGTGGTGAAAAAATAGCCTACCTCAAACTGGCAGAAGATGAAAGTGCAGAAGACATTGCCGTTAAAATGGGTGTATTCTAGGGAGGATTAATAATGGGAAAACGATTAATAATTCAGAGGCGGGGAAGAGGAACCCCCACCTACAGAAGTGCATCACACCGTTTCAAAGGAAAAATACAGTACCGTTCATTTGATGATATAGAAAAAAATGGCAGCCTCCAGGGAAAAGTAGTGGATATTCTCCACGACCCCGGTAGAACTGCCCCTGTGGCCAAAGTCAAGTTCGAAAATGGCGAACAAAAACTGATACTGGCCCCAGAAAGCATAGCTATCAATGATGAAATAGCCTGCGGAATATCCGCACCAATAAAACCAGGAAACTCACTACCCCTGGGAGAAATCCCTGAAGGAACACCAGTTTACAACCTGGAGAGAAACCCGGGAGATGGAGGAAAATTCGTCCGATCTTCAGGTACTTACGCTTCTCTTATCACCCATGACGTGGGTAAAGCCATTGTGGAACTTCCCTCCGGGGAATTAAAGGCTTTCAACCCCCAGTGCAGAGCCACAATCGGTGTGGTTGCTGGGGGAGGTAGGAAAGAAAAACCATTCCTCAAAGCAGGAAACCGACACTACGCTGCAAAAGCCAAGGGTAAAAAGAGCGTGGGAGTTCGTGGAGTTGCAATGAACGCAGTAGACCACCCACACGGTGGTGGAAACCGTCAGCACCCAGGACGACCTACCACAGTCTCCAGGCACGCCCCACCAGGAAGAAAAGTGGGTTCCATTGCAGCTAGGAGAACCGGAAGAAGGAGATAAACTCATTTTATCCCCTTTTGGCAGAAATGGTTTAAGGATAGATTACGAGAATAAAATAAGGAATAAAATAAAAACGTTTTAAGGAGGAGGCTAATTGGCGAGGAAAGAATTCAAGTATCGCGGTTACACCCTGGAAGAGCTGCAGCAGATGCCACTGGATAATGTTATCCAGTTGTTACCATCAACCCAGCGCAGATCCCTCAAAAGGGGATTCCTGCCCAGGCAAAAAAAAGTACTAGAGAAGATACGAAAACTGAAAAAAGAAGGAGACAAGGGTGGACGACCTACAATAATCAGAACCCACTGTAGGGACATGATTGTGCTACCAGAAATGGTGGGCATGACCTTCGGCATCTACAATGGTAAAGAATTTGTGAACGTCCAGATACAGCCTGAAATGATCGGATGTTACTTCGGTGAATTTGCCGTTACCCGACAAAGAGTACAGCACGGAGACCCTGGTATGGGTGCTACCCGTTCATCCATGTTCGTGCCCCTGAAATAAGGAGAATTAACCATGGCAAAAATGAAATACGCTTACGAAGGATCGGGAAAAGTAGCCAAGGCAGCTGGAAGATCCCTCAAGATCTCCCCCAAACATTCCGTGGAGATCTGCAGAGAACTCCGGGGCATGTACCTTGACGATGCCAAGGAATACTTGGAAGATGTCATCCAGATGAAAAGAGCTGTACCATTCAAACGACACAACAAAAAAGTAGGTCACAAAAGAGGGCTGAAAGGATGGCCTACTGGCCGATACCCCAAAAAGGCAGCCACCCAGATCCTAGATGTTCTGGAAAATGCAGAGGCCAACGCCGAATACCAGGGTATGGACACTGAAAATCTTAAAATAGTCCACATATCCAGTCACAGGGGTTTCATAATCAGAGGATACATCCCAAGAGCATTCGGAAGGGCAACACCATTCAACACCCCAACCACACACATTCAGGTAGTTCTAGGGGAGGCAGAGAGCGCATGATTGAAAAGGACTTTGTAACCGAGGGACTAAAAAGAACCCGAATCGATGAATATCTGGAGAAAGAACTTGACAGAGCAGGCTACGGTGGAATGGAAATCCAAGTAACACCCCTAGGTACCATGGTAGTGGTATACGCTGAAAGACCAGGAATGGTAATCGGCCGAGGCGGTAAAACAGTACGAGCCATAACCCAAAACCTCAAAAACAACTACGAACTGGAAAACCCCCAGGTAGAAGTTAAAGAAGTTGACATCCCAGAACTGAACCCCAAGATCATGGCCCACAAAATATCTGCCATGCTCCAGAGAGGAATGCACTTCCGAAGGGTGGCATATTCTGCCCTCAGGAGAATCATGGGTGCTGGAGCCCAAGGAGTGGAAGTAACCATCTCCGGTAAAATCAGAGGATCCAGATCTGCCTGTGCAAAATTCACCGACGGATACATCAAAAAATGTGGAGAACCATCCATTAAATACGTGAAACAGGGATTCGCCACAGCACCACTTAAACCTGGTGTTCTAGGAATATCCGTACGTATCATGCCACCGGATGTTGTTCTACCTGATAAAGTGGACATCATCCAGCCTAAAGTGGAAGAACCAGTAGCCACTGAAACTGCAGAAGCAGTCGAAGCACCTACTGAAGAAATCACCGAAGGATCTGTGGAAATCCTGGAAGAGATCACCGAAGAAGCTGCAGAAGAAGCTGCTGAAGTACCAGTAGAAGAACCTGTCAAAGAAGATCTCAAAACCAAAGCTGCCGAAGCTAAAGAAGCAGTTGAGGAAAAGGCTGAAGAAGTGAAAGATAAAGCTGTTGAAGCCAAGGAAGCAGTTGAGGAAAAGGCTGAAGAAGTTAAGGAAAAAGCCACTGAAGCTAAAACCAAAGCCACTGAAGCCAAGGAAGCAGTTGAGGAAAAGGCTGAAGAAGTGAAAGATAAAGCTGTTGAAGCCAAGGAAGCTGTTGAGGAAAAGGCTGAAGAAGTTAAGGAAAAAGCTACCGAAGCCAAGAAAAAAGCCTCTGAAAAAGTTGCTGAGATCAAGGAAAAAGCTTCCGAAATCAAGGAAAAAGTGGAGAAATCCTAAAAGGATTTAATCCTTAGAAATCATCATAAATTATAAAAGGATGTATAAATATGGTTATATTAAGGAGCAAAGAGATTCGTGAAATGGGAATGGAGGAAATCCAGAAAAAACTGGAAGAACTCCAGGCAGAACATGCCAACAACATTTCCAAGAGTGCTGCCGCGGGGATTTACGAAAACCCGGGGAAGATCAGGGAACTTAAAAAAACCATTGCACGGGTCAAAACCATACTTAACGAAAAAAATAAGGAGAACTAAAATCGATGAAAGTCTGCGATGTTTGTGGTCTACCAGAGGAACTCTGCGTCTGTGAGGAAATAGCTCGTGAGATACAGAGTGTTAAAGTATTCACGGTGAGAAGAAGATTCGGGAAACTGATGACAATCGTGGAGGGAATTGATGAACACGATATTGACATTAAAGAACTCACCAAGGAACTGAAAAACAAATGTGCCTGCGGGGGAACGGCCAAAAAAGGCCAAATCGAACTGCAAGGAGACCATAAAAGGAGAGTCAAAGAAGTTCTAGCCGGAATGGGCTTTTCTTCAGACGACATCCAGGTTCGTTAGATTATAGGTTAACTAACTACAAATTGCATTGGATCGGATACTCCAGGTTCGCCTGGAATAATCATTCATGTTTTTTTAAGTAAGTTAGCACCGGTTTTAAGTTCATACTTAAAGAGGCTTTCCCAATCATCGGTTTAAAACCGAATTAGGAAAAGTCTTCTGGGAGATTAATATCCAATGGCCCCAGTGGATCTATAAAATTTAGCTCCAACTGGTTCTGTTGGGATTACTCTTAGAAATGACATTCACCATCTACCATGCAACACTATGATAACCATAACTCCCCAAAACCTCATAAGACATGAACTGGTGGGGCTGGAAGTGGAAATCACCCACAGTTTGCATGGAGATTTAAAGGGAATTAAAGGACCAGTGGTGAACGAAACCAAAAACACCCTCACCATTGAAGATGGTGAAGGTAAAGAAAAAATCATACCCAAAGGGAGTGCAACCTTCAAATTCACACTTCCCGATGGTGTTACAATAGAAATCGAAGGGAAGATCATTGTTTCTCGCCCTGAAGATAGGATAAAAAAGAGATTTAGGAAATATTGGTGATAATATGGTTGGTATTGAAGTTACCGAACCCAAAGAAAAATGCGATGATCCTAACTGTCCCTTCCACGGGACCCTGCCAGTGCGGGGTCAGATCCTGGAAGGAATAGTCACCAGTGACAAAGCAGAAAGGACCATTACCGTTGAAAGGAGTTTTTACAAGTTCATACGAAAATATGAGCGGTACGAAAAGCGAAAATCAAAAATAAACGCCCATAAACCAGACTGTATCCAAGTAAACATTGGCGATGCAGTGAAAATTGCGGAGTGCAGACCCCTTTCCAAGACCAAGCACTTCGTGGTGGTGGAGGTAAAAGGGGATAAAAAATGAAAGCCATCACATCAAACGTCAGTAAATCACTACCCATAGGCGCTCGCCTACAATGTGTAGATAACACTGGAGCCCGTGAAGTGGAAATAATATCTGTCAAAGGATACAAAGGTGTCCGAAGAAGACTGGCTACCGCCGGTGTGGGTGACATGGTTGTTATTTCCGTTAAAAAAGGATCCGTGGATATGCGCCGGGAAGTTACCACTGCAGTGGTCGTAAGACAGAAAAAAGAGTTCCGCAGGGCAGATGGCCTCCGAGTGAAATTCGAGGACAATGCAGCAGTTATTGTCAGCCCCGAAGGAGTGCTGAAAGGTTCTGAAATCAGAGGACCTGTAGCCAAGGAAGCTGCGGACAGATGGCCATCAGTGGGCAGTGCTGCCAGTATTATTGTGTAGGTGATTAGATGTCCAAACAACCAAGAAAACAGAGAAAATTCCGTTACCAGGCACCATTACACATCCGACACAAACTGATGAGTGTCAACCTCGGCCCAGAACTACGGGAAGAGTACGGACGACGTTCATTACCAGTACGGACAGGAGACACTGTAAAAGTTCTCCGAGGTGACTTCAAGGATCACGAAGGTAAAGTGGAAGGTGTAGACCTCAAACACTACCGACTCCTAGTGGAAGGCCTCAGCGTGCAGAAACCTGACGGAAATCAAGTTTACCATCCAATCCATCCATCCAACCTTCAAATTATAGAAATGGAACTGGATGATGATGAAAGAAATGAAATATTAGAGAGGAAGGGATAAAATGGCCAAAATGGGATCAAGAAAACATTTAAAAAGGTTTAAATCACCTGAACACTGGCCCATCCACCCTAAAGAGTTTACGTGGACGGTTAAACCCAGTCCAGGACCACACTCAATAGACGGATCATTACCACTCCTAGTCATAGTTCGTGACATACTCCAAATAGCAGATAATGCCCGTGAAGCCAGAATCATCATTAACAATGGTGAAATCCTGGTAGACGGACGCATCCGTAAGGACTATAAATTCCCAGTTGGATTCATGGATGTAATCCAGTTACCAAAAAGTGGAAAAGCCTACCGGGTGCTTCCTGACGAACGAGGAAGACTGGTGCTCCACCCTATTGAAGAGGGAAACACCGAGTTCAAACTATGCCGTATAGAGGATAAAGTCACCATCAAAGGAGGTAAAACTCAGTTAAACCTCCACGACGGTAGAAACTACCTGACTGATGAAGAGTACAAGACTGGTGATGTGCTGGTACTAAACGTGCCTGATCAACAGATCAAAGATAACATCAAATTCGAAGATGGAACTATCGGTATCATCACCGGTGGTAAGCACATTGGTGAAATTGGAACAGTTAAAGAGATTAACATCACCCGCAGTTCCATGCCCAACACTGTACTCATTGAAACTGATGGGACTACATTCCAGACACTGCAGGAATATGTTTTTGTCCTGGGAAAGGATAAACCAGTGATTTCATTACCTGGAGGAAAATAGAATGAACCCCATGCAGCAGGTACGCATTGCTAAAGCCACCGTCAATATTGGTGTGGGAGAAGCTGGTGAAAGACTGGCACGAGCAGAAAAACTCTTGCAAAGTATCAGTAACCAGAAACCAGTGCGAACTACTTCCAAGGTAACCAACCCTGAATTCGGAATTAGAAAGGGGCAACCCATAGCCTGTAAAGTAACCCTACGTGGGGACCAGGCTGATGAAACTGTGAAACTCATACTCTCTGGAATTGATTACAAAATCAATCCAAGACAGTTTGACAGTCAGGGAAACTTATCCTTTGGAATAAGGGAACACATTGATATTCCTGGAATGCGTTACGATCCGGATATTGGAATATTCGGTATGAACGTTAACCTAACCTTCGAAAAACCTGGATACAGGATAAAAAGAAGGAAAGTTCAGCGAAAGCACATTCCTCATAAACACCAGGTCACCACTGAGGAGACCATGGAGTACATGAAGGAAAATTTCCAGATTATATTAGAATCTGATAAAGATGAATAGGTGATAATTTTGCCAAGAAAATACGGAAAGGCATCCAGGAAATGTAGAAGGTGCGGAGACCACTCTGCTTTAGTTAGAAGATATGGCCTCATGCTCTGCAGGCAATGTTTCCGGGAACTCGCCCCTAAAATAGGATTTAAGAAGTTTAATTAGAGGTGACAAGATGACACTTATGGATCCTCTGGCCAACGCCCTGACCAACATGCGGAATAACGAGATGCAGGGAAACAACAAATGTACAGTATCTCCCGCATCCAAAATGATCGGGCATGTCCTGAGGACGATGCAAAAAGAAGGTTACATTGGTGAATTTGAATACGTGGACGATGATAAGGCCGGTATGTTCACCGTGGAACTAGAGGGAAATATAAACAAGTGCGGTGTGATAAAGCCCAGGCACGCCGTGAAAAAAGATGAATTCGAAAAATTCGAAAAACGATACCTACCATCCAAGAACTTCGGAATAATGATTGTAACAACACCCGAAGGGATTATGACCCACCAAGAAGCAAAAGAACGCGGTATCGGTGGTAGATTACTGGTATACGTTTATTAAGGTGATAAAAATGGCTTTAGCAGTGGTTTTAAGGGAAGAAGTCCCCGTCCCAGAAGGCGTGGAAGTCACCATTAACCAAGAAGTAACAGTTAAAGGACCCAAAGGAGAACTTTCACGAAAGTTTAAACAGGGTAACGTCACCATCAAACAGGAAGATAGTATGGTGGTCCTGGAAACTCGCTTCCCCAAGAAGAAGGATAAGGCTATGCTGGGCACCATCAGGTCTCACATTAGCAACATGATCCAAGGATTAACCGAAGGATTCACCTACCGGATGAAGATCGTTTACGCTCACTTTCCAATGACCGTGAAAACGTCCAAGGGTAAAGTTACCATTGAAAACTTCCTGGGAGAAAGATATCCCCGTACCGCCAAAATAGTGGGCAGTGCACAGGTTAAGGTTCAAGGTGATGAAGTGATCGTTACCGGTATAAACAAGGAAGACGTGGGCCAGACAATGGCCAACCTTGAACAGGCTACAAAAATCAAGGGAAGAGACCCCAGGGTGTTCCAGGACGGAATATACCTGGTGGCTAAGGAGTGATCCTCATGAGGAAACCAAAATTCAGGAGACAGGAATGGCACAGGTACAAAAAACTGGGCGAAAACTGGAGGAAAGCCAGGGGTAAACTCAGTAAAGCAAGAAGGTATCAAGCTCGAAAACCTGCTATACCTACCATTGGTTACTGCTCACCCAGAGCTACTAAAGGACTCCATCCATCCGGATACCAGGATGTTCTGGTGTGTAACCTAAAAGAACTGGAAAATCTGGATCCTGCAACTCAGGCTGGAAGAATCAGTTCAACCATCGGACTTAGGAAAAGGGAAGTTATGCTCCAGAAAGCTAAGGAGCTGGGAATTAAAATCTTAAATTAATTCCTTATTAATAAATCTTTAATCCTAAAGGAAGCAATGTAAATATCCTAAAACCATCTCTACTGGTCATGAATCAGGGGATGGTTTATCACTAGGAAATCAAGGGACCATCACCAGTAATGGCTGATGGCAAAATGAAAAAATGAAAAAACGGATGCAAGGGAAGTATCAGCATCCCCGGTTTAAAAATTGGAAAATTTTAAAATCGGAAAGAAGTTTTGATCAACCTTTTATTAAAAGGTTGACACTGGAGGTTTCTTTATGAATCTTACTACTCAGAAGAGACTAGCTGCAGACCTACTCAAAGTAGGTGTGAACAGGGTGTGGATAGACCCTAACAACCTGGAAGAGGTATCCCGGGCAATTACCAGGGAAGGAGTTAACAAACTCATCCAGGACGGGTACATCAAAGCACGACCCAAAAAGGGTATCAGCAGTTACCGATCAAAAAAGATAGCGGAACAGAAGAAAAAAGGAAGAAGAAAAGGTAGAGGAAGTATAAAAGGAGCTAAAGGGGCTAGAACCCCTAAAAAGAAAGCCTGGATGACTACCATCAGGGCACTCCGAAAAGACCTCAAGGACATGAGGGATGAACGTGAAATCAACCGCACCACCTACCGTAAGCTATACAGAATGGCTAAAGGTGGAGCATTCCGTAGTAAATCCTACATGAAAACCTACGCCAGAGACCACGACCTTTTAAGATAACGGGGGAACGACAATGGCACAAGGATCAAGATATAAATTAGCATTTAAACGTAGAAGAGAAGGAAAAACTAACTACGGTGCAAGATTAAAACTAATCGGATTAGACAAGCATCGTATGGTAGTTCGAGTCACTGGCAATCACACCATAGCTCAAATAATTGATGTGCAAATGGAGGGAGATGAAACCCTGGTATCTGCCCATTCCCAGGAACTGAAGAACATGGGATGGTTGGCCAGTGGTAAAAACACCTCTGCTGCCTACCTCACAGGATACCTTTGTGGTAAGAAAGCCATCAAAGAAGGTATTGAGGGAGCAGTCCTGGACATGGGACTGGCAACATCCACCAAAGGATCACGTATTTACGCAGTCCTTAAAGGAGCACTGGACGCCGGTCTTGAAGTACCTCACAAAGATGTTATCCTTCCTTCTGAAGACAGAATCACAGGAGAACACATAGCCCAGTACGCCCAATCATTAGAGAAGGCGGAAATGGAGAAAAAGTTCTCCCAGTACATCCAGAAGGGATTATCCCCTGTGGAATTACCTGATCACTTTCAAAGTATCAAGGAAAAGATCGAAAAAGAGGTATAATAATGAATGATTATAACACCGAAGAATGGGAGCCCAAAACAAACCTGGGTCGCATGGTGAAGGAGGGCCAGATCACATCCATAGATGAGATCTTCGATCGAGGCCTGCCTATCATGGAACTGGAAATTGTGGATGCATTACTCCCAGATCTCGAAGAAGAGGTCATGGATGTTAACCTGGTGCAGAGAATGCACAAATCCGGACGTAAAGTGAACTTCCGGGTTATAGTGGCCGTGGGAAACAAGAACGGTTACGTGGGATTAGGACAGGGTAAAGCCAAAGAAGTAGGTCCTGCCATACGAAAAGCAGTTGACAATGCAAAATACAACGTCATCAAGGTCCGCCGAGGATGCGGAGACTGGGGATGTGTATGTGGACGAGAACACACCGTACCCTTCAAAGTTGAAGGTAAAAGTGGCAGTGTCCGAGTAACCCTCATACCCGCACCAGGAGGAGTTGGACTGGCCATAGGAAACGTGGGTAAAACCATCCTAGGACTGGCTGGAATTGACGATGTATGGTCCCAGACCAGAGGACAAACCCAGACCACCATCAACTTTGCAGGTGCCGTTTTCGACGCCCTTAAAAAGTTAAGCATGGTGAAAGCCCCAACCAAAGATCTTAAAAAACTGGGCGTCTGTGTGGAGTAAGGTGATATCATGTTTATAGCATTAAGAGTCAGGGGACGAACTGGAATCAAGGGTGACATAGCTGACACCCTGGATATGCTCCGTCTTACCCGGATAAATCACGCAGTCATCCTACCCGAAAACCCCAGTTACCTGGGCATGCTCCGGAAAGGAAAGGACTACATAACCTGGGGTGAATTAGACCAGGAAACATTAACCCAGCTCATAGAAAAAAGAGGACGATTCCCTGGGAGGGAAAGGTTCACTCCTGAAGAACTGGCTGGAAACTACTCCTCAGCAGAGGAACTAGCCGAAGCCATCTTAAAGGAAGAAACCACCCTCGAAGAAGCTGGTATGAAACCCATCTTCAGGCTACACCCCCCAAGAAAAGGTTACAATCACATAAGGAAAAGTTTCAGAGAAGGAGGAACACTGGGTTACCGTGGAGAGGAAATCTCCCAGCTCATCCTAAAAATGATCTAACCATAGGTCAATGGATGTGTGTAAGTGTGCATCCCACACTACCCATAAATCCCTTTAATATAATCACAATTCAAGGTGTAACATTATGATAAGAAGAACCCGCAAAATAAGGAAACTGCGTGGCTCCCGAACTATTGGGGGCGGTTGCTCTAAGAAACGGAGAGGAGCCGGTCACCGTGGTGGAAGAGGAAAAGCCGGAGGCCATAAACATATGTGGACCTGGGTTGTTAAATTCGACCCAGACAGGTATGGTAAGCACGGTTTCAAGAGACCACAAAAGACCATAAACAAGTTCAAAACAGTGAACCTGGATTATCTGGATGATAATGCCGAAAAACTGGTTGAACAGGAATTAGCCCAGAAAGACGGAGACACCATCATCATTGATGTCACTCAATTAGGCTACGACAAAGTACTGGGCAAAGGAAAAATAACCAAATCTCTTACAATCAAAGCACCACACTTCTCTGCAAGTGCAGTAGCCAAGATTGAAGAAAATGGTGGAGAAGCAGTAAGTCTCCAGTAGAAATAACTGTATAACTGGAAGTCCCTGTAAGGAGTGAAAACATTGTTGAAGGAAGCTCTTCTGCCGATTTTCTCATATTTACCCCAGGTAAAATCACCAAGTTACCGGGTCCCCTTTAAAGAAAAATTAAAGTGGACCGGGGTAATCCTGATACTGTACTTTGTACTCACTCAGATACCCTTATTCGGCCTTAGCCCCACTGCTGTGGATCAATTCTCCCAGTTAAGGGCAGTTATGGCTGGAAGTTTTGGTTCTATAATAACCCTGGGTATCGGACCCATAGTATCAGCATCCATCATACTCCAACTCCTGGTTGGGGGTAAGATCCTCAACCTGGATCTCTCACAGCATGATGACAAGGCTTTCTTCCAGGGAACCCAGAAACTCCTGGCAGTAATATTCACCCTCTTCGAGGGTGGAGTTCTGGTCCTCACTGGTTCACTTTCAGCATCATCCCCATCACTGGTATGGCTCATGATCCTGCAGATCACCATCGGTGGAATACTGATCATCTTCCTGGATGAAGTAGTATCCAAATGGGGATTCGGAAGTGGAGTGGGACTTTTCATTGCCGCTGGTGTCTCATCCCAGATAGTCACCGGATCTTTAAATCCATTATCTTCACCAACATCACCGGGAGTTCCATCCGGGGCCATACCCCAATTCCTGTACCTACTCACTACCAGCCAACCAGACTTCAGTCTACTGATACCCATCATAGCAGTGGTAGCAGTGTTCCTGGTGGTAGTTTATGCAGAAAGTATGCGGGTGGAAATACCATTATCCTTTGGAGGGGTAAAGGGAGCAAGGGGTAAATACCCATTAAAGTTCATCTATGCCAGTAACATGCCGGTTATATTAACCAGTGCATTACTCTTAAACGTGCAGCTATTCGCTGCATTGTTCCAGAAATTAGGATTCCCTATATTGGGAACAATATCCAATGGTAAAGCAATTAGTGGAGTGGCTTATTATCTAACCACGCCCTATGGTCTTTCCAGTCTTTTAACCAACCCATTACAGGTTGCAATTTATGGTGTGGTATTCATTGCATCGTGTGTACTCTTCGCCTGGTTATGGGTGGAACTAAGTAACATTGGTCCCAAAGCAGTGGCCAAACAATTACATGGAATGGGAATGCAAATTCCCGGATTCAGGAGTAGTCGCTCCCAGTTTGAGAGATTACTCAAAAAATACATCCCGGCAATCACAGTCCTGGGAGGAGCTTTCGTCGGCCTCCTGGCCTTCGGAGCTGACCTCACAGGTGCTCTGGGAGGGGGAACAGGTGTTCTCTTGACTGTGGGTATTGTGTACAAACTCTATGAAGAAATAGCTCAGGAGCAGCTCATGGACATGCACCCAATGCTCAGGAAGTTCTTAGGTGATTAAATGAAAGTTGTTGTAGTTGCAGGAATACCCGGATCAGGAAGCACCACCGTGCTTCAACACGCACTTAAAGATACTGATTACGTTCACGTGAACTACGGGGACGTTATGCTGGAAATTGCCCAGGAAATGAAACTGGTGGAAGACCGGGATTCCCTGCGCAAACTCCCACCTGAAACCCAGAAAGAAGTCCAGAAGAAGGCAGCTGGAACCATTAGGGCCAGGGCGGAGGAAGTTAACACTATCGTGGACACCCACTGCACCATCAAAACCCCATCCGGTTTCCTACCAGGCCTGCCTAAATGGGTGTTGAAGGAACTGGAACCAGACACGTTCATCCTCATCGAAGCCGATGGTGATGAAATACTCATGCGCCGGGTCAGTGACACCACCCGTGTCAGGGACATGGAAAGATTGCAGGACATAAACCTGCACCAGGAAATGAACCGGGCCACCGCCATGGCCTACGCAGTATACACCGGGGCCACAGTTAAGATCATTGAAAATCATAACGACCTTCTAGAGAAGTCAGTTGAAGAAATGAAACAAACCTTAATAAGATAAGAACAGTTATAGATAGAGTTTTATAAGGGGAGAATCATTTATAGATAAGAATTTAAGGGATCCACTAAGAGTAAAAAAATCTAATAGGGCAATAACCTACCTAGATTAAGAAGATTTCGGGATTATAAGAACCCCCATTGTGGGAATAAGAGGAAGAAAAAATGGCATTTGAATTTATAACTCAACCAATATTCGGTGTACTGGACTTTGTGTTCATGCCCCTGGTTAACATGTTTGGACCAATGATCGGGGTGTTCATAATATCCACCATAGTGGCCTTTTTCATAACCCTGGCCAACAAACTACTGGTGGACCAGGACCGGTTGCAGTTTGTGCAGAAGGAGATGAAAGGTTTCCAGAAGGAAATGATGGCAGCCCAGAAATCTGGGGATCCTAAAGAAATGGCCCGGGTACAGAGTAAACAGGCGGAATTCATGGACTTGCAGAAGGAAATGATGACCAACTCCTTCAAACCCATGATCGTGACCATGATACCTATCCTCCTCATATTCTGGTGGATGGCTGCTGAACCAGCAATTGGTAAACTGGTAGTGGAATTACCATCATTCGTATTCTACGTACTACTGGTACCACTGTTCCACACGTTCTATCACCAGTCACCAGGAGTTCCATACATGGCCATTGAATGGTTGGGATGGTACATACTCTGCTCATTTGCCATGTCCCTATTATTCCGGAAATTCATGGGACTTAAAACTGGAGGAATGTAAGATCCATCCTCCCAATCTAATGTGAAATTCATAGAGAAAATTTTAACTCAATTATATATAAGGAGATAATAAAATGCCAGCGTTAAGATACAGATCACGAACGTACAAAAGAACCTTCCGTAGGACTCCTGGAGGTAAAACTGTCCTCCACTACAAGAAGAAAAAACCTAAAAAGCACCACTGTGCTGAATGCGGTAAACTCTTACACGGTGTTCCAAGGGGAAGACCTTACCAGATAAGAAAACTCGCCAAATCCAAAAAACGACCTAATCGGCCATACGGCGGTAACCTATGCACCGAGTGCACACGCCGATTGTTCAAAGAACAGGCCCGATCATTAGGCGCATCCCCAGAGATTGAATCTCAAGAGATTGAGGAATAGATCCTAAATGATCATAACCATCGGTGGACCTGCTGGCAGTGGAACCAGCACAACCTGCCGTATACTATCTGAAATAACAGGAATCCCCTACATATCTGCAGGGGACATATTCCGACAGATGGCTGCGGAGAGGGGTATGGATATACTCAAGTTCAGTAAATTCGCCGAAGGAAACATAGAAATTGACCAGGAAATAGACCAGAGACAGGCTAAAATAGCCGCAGAAAGTGAAGATCTCATAGTGGAAGGCCGCCTGTCAGCCTACTTTGTGGATGCTGATTTGAAGGTATGGTGCAACGCCCCCCTGGATGTCCGCTCAGAGCGGATCAGTCAAAGGGAGAGCAAATCCATCAGCCAGGCACGAAAAGAGATAATAACCAGAGAGCGGAGTGAAGCCCAACGGTACCTGGAAATACATCAAATAGACATTAACAACATGGATGTCTATGATGTGGTAATTAACACTCACGCCTTTAAGGCTGATAATGTCGCTCGAATCATAGTAAAAGTAACTGAGGTGATCAGATGCCAGCAATAGAAGTTGGAAGAATTTGTATGAAAATCTCCGGAAGAGAAGCCGGTGAAAAATGTGTAATAGTCGAGATCATAGATGATAAATTTGTGGAAGTATTAGGAAGCACAGTCAAAAACCGCAGATGCAACATCAAACACCTGGAACCATTGGAACAGGTAATTGAAATCAAGACTGAAGACCCTGAAGAAATCAAAAAAGAATTCGAAGCCGCAATTGCTTAATTGCAAGCCCGGGCTGAATACACAAAAACAAAAAGGTTAATCCAACATGGCAGAACTCCTTCAAAAAGCCTACGGGGAAACAGATCCCCAATACGGCTCTCAGCCGGAAGAAAGGCCTATTGAGGAGCATCTGTCCAGGGGTATTATTAACCTGGATAAAACCTCCGGCCCCACATCCCATGAAATCGATGCATGGGTTAAGCGGATTCTCCAGTGTGATAAAACCGGTCATGGTGGAACCCTGGATCCCAGGGTCACCGGAGTACTGCCCATTGGGATTGACAATGCAACCCGAGCCATACAACTACTCTTGGAAGCACCCAAAGAATACGTATGCCTCATGCGGCTCCACGAAGATGTGGGAGACGAGCGTGTGGTGAATATTCTGGAGGAGTTCACTGGAAAAATATTCCAAACCCCACCACTGCGTTCTGCAGTGAAGAGGGAACTCCGGGTGCGGAGCGTATACTACGTTAACATTCTGGAGATAGATGGTCAGGATGCACTATTCCGTATTGGCTGTGAAGCCGGTACCTACATCCGTAAGTACTGCCACGATATTGGTGAAGCATTAGGGTGCGGAGCCCACATGGCCGAACTCCGCCGAACACGGGTGGGAGACTTCAAGGAGGATGAAACCCTAACCACCCTCCAGGACGTCACTGATGCCTACTATTACTGGAAGGAAGAAGATGACGAGGCACCCCTCAGGGAGTGCGTGCTCCCCATGGAACAGGCGGCTAGCCACCTTAAAAGGGTGGTGGTACGGGATTCAGCAGTGGATGCACTGTGTCACGGTGCGGATCTGGCAGCCGGTGGAATACTCCAATTAAGTGAGGGTATTAAGAGGAAAGAAACCCTGGCAGTTTTAACCCTTAAGGGTGAACTGGTGGCAGCTGGTGAGGCACTGGCCACCACCACTGAAATTGACCAGGCTGAGAAGGGCATCATGGTGAATATAAAAAAGGTTTTTATGGAACCTGGAACATACCCAATGATGTGGAAGTAAAAAAAAAATTATTCACCTACTCTTTCCTGGACTTATCACTAAAAACATATAAATGAGTTTTTAATATACCATATAAAACCAGTAGAATATCTGTTCTCACTTCAGATAATTGTATATTTTATCCTTGGAGATAAAAAATCAGCAAAGACTTTATATTACATAACGAGTAGAATATAATCTTATGCCGGGATAGTCTAGCCTGGTAAGGCGCAAGACTGGAAATCTTGTGGAGCTTTGCTCCGCCTGGGTTCAAATCCCAGTCCCGGCGTTTCATCAAAACATATTTTTAAAGTTAGATGGAATAATTGAATCTTAATTATTATTAAGCTCAATTAAAGGGAATTCAAGTAAAAGTTTCAGCCAACCCCAACAGGGTTGGGACTGATGATCCGCATGAACTCCCAGAGACTAAAAAAAAATAAGTTAAATGATTTACATATGGAGGAAATTTTAAAATGGAAGAAGATTTCAAACATATGGTCCGGATCGCCCGTAAAGACGTAAACGGGAACAAGACCATTATAAACGCCCTGACAGATATAAAGGGAATAGGCAAGGCATTATCCGGTGCCATTTGCACCACCATGGATTTTGATCCAAACCAGAAAATAGGATACTTACCAGACGAGGAAGTACTACGCCTGGAAGCAGCTGTTAAAGATCCACAAAACAGCACTATACCTAAATGGATGCTCAACCGTCGTAACGACTATGAAACTGGAGAAACCACCCACCTCATAGAATCTGATCTGGTGATGTGCCTACGGGACGACCTCAACCGGATGAAGAAAACCCGAAGTTACAAGGGAAGAAGACACGAAGTGGGACTACCAGTAAGGGGTCAGAGAACCAAATCCACATTCCGTAAAGGAAGCTCCGTGGGAGTTAGAAGGAGAAGAAGAGGATAAACACGGGAGACGATTAACATGGGACATCCAAGAAAGGCTAGGAAAAAGTACGACACCCCTTCACACCCCTGGAATGCAGACCGCATAAAACAGGAAAACAAATTAGTTCAAAAATACGGCTTGAAAAACAAGAAAGAAGTTTGGAAAGCCGAAACCATGGTTAAAAGGTACAGGAGAGACGCCAGGGAATTACTGGGTTTGTCCAGTGAACACAACTCCCAGGAAAGAGATCAACTACTGGGTCACCTGATAAAGTTAGGAATCCTACCAGAGAATGCTAAACTGGAAGCAGTTCTGGACTTAACCGTAGAAGATGTATTACGCCGCAGATTACAGACTGTAGTACACCGGAAAGGACTGGCCTACACTGCCAAAGAAGCACGAGTATTCGTGGTTCACGGTCACATAGCCATGAACAACAAAAAGATAGATTCCCCTAGTTACCTGGTTAAAAGGGGAGAAGAAGAACAGATAGGATACTATCCTGGTTCAGCAGTTATA
>Ga0074193_1000045_pt1:0-177500 | contig 222259 bp, 211 predicted proteins | sample EPASupsiteHSE605_FD_64523 | JGI IMG/M metagenome (GOLD analysis project Ga0074193, IMG submission 64523) | Bioremediated contaminated groundwater from EPA Superfund site, New Mexico - Sample HSE6-05 | ecosystem: Environmental > Aquatic > Deep subsurface > Groundwater > Contaminated ... | reverse complement strand
AACTCCTTAACGGATATAAAAAACCTCCCAGAGAACTGAACTACAATTTTTAAATGGAAATACTGGGCGGAATTCCTCCAAATAATCAGGATAATTACATAAAAATGGACATAAAAAAAATATATTTTTAGAGGTGGATTAAGTTGTCAGAACTACTAATTCCTTTGGACAAATACCTAGCAGCAGGATTACACATAGGCACACAACAGAAGACCAAGGACATGGAACGATACATATACCGTGTACGGGCCGACGGACTATACGTCTTAGATGTGCGAAAAACCAACGACCGGATCGTGTCAGCAGCCAAATTCTTGGCAAAATTCGACCCAGAAGACATACTAGCAGTGTCAACCCGACAGTACGGGCAGACACCAGTACGCAGATTCGGAGAAATCACCGGAGCACGAACCATCCCTGGAAGGTTCATCCCCGGAACATTAACCAACCCCAACTACGGTAAATTCATAGAACCTGAAGTGTTAATGGTAACCGACCCCAGGAGCGACTCACAGGCCATAATCGAAGCAAAACAGATCGGACTACCTGTAGTAGCACTCTGTGATACTGAAAACCTACTGGGCAACGTGGACATAGTCATACCAGTGAACAACAAGGGAAGAAAAGCAATAGCCCTGGTCTACTGGTTAATGGCCCGACAGATACTAAGAGAAAGAGAAGTACTGGCTCCTGAAGAGGACCTGGACATACTCCCATCAGAATTCGAACTCAAAATATAAATATAAAACCAACAGAGCTCTCATCCTCATGGGAGCTCTTAACCGAGTTCATAAAAAGGCAATTCCTTGAATAAATTCACATTATTCAAGGTAATTCAAATCCCTAAAAAGCATAGATCCCTAAAAAGTGTAAATGGGGCTCATTGCCATTAGGGGGTTTGAAATGAATTATTATGATGCATAGTATATTATTATGATTCATAAATTTTTTAGGGAACAAATTTCATAGTAATTTATTTAAGGGATAGCGGGAATTTCTAAAAATTTTCACCCAATCATCCTGGAGTAAATCTACTCCAAGGGGACCCATAAACCTAGGGGAATAATTGATTAAAATTAAATTATTATAAATTCACCAAACCATTAACCGGTTTAAAAAACTTTAGATCCATAATCTAATGTTAAAATTAAAGATTATACTGCTATTTGCACATTCACTCCCCACCTAGAAAAGTTAAAAATGTTTAACGATTATTGTCAAAACTTTCCAGAAAATTAAAAAATAAAATTAAGGACTGTTTAATAATCTTAAAAAAAAGTTAATAAAAGGCGTAAAAATCTTTTATTACCAGGGGGATTTCTATGATCAGGAAACCTGCCGTGGCAGGGATGTTCTATGAATCAGATGAAGGTTCATTAAAAAAGAGAATTGAATGGTGCTACCAGCATAAACTAGGACCCGGAAGACTCCCGGGGAAACTGGGTAACCAGCGGAGTATCAAGGGACTAATCGCACCCCACGCCGGATACGTGTACTCCGGACCAGTAGCTGCCAACTCATACCTGGAACTGGCAGAAGACGGCATGCCCGAAACAGTGGTTATACTATGCCCTAACCATACCGGAATGGGATCCGGGCTGGCCACCATGACCAATGGCTCCTGGCTAACCCCACTGGGAGAAGTGGAAATAGACCAGGAATTTGCCACAGAACTGGTGAATTACTATCCCCTCCTGGATGATGACCCATCAGCCCATCTCCAGGAACACAGCTGCGAAGTACAGCTACCATTCCTCCAGGAAATCAGTTCTAACTTCCAAATGGTACCAGTGTGCATGATGATGCAGGATGTGGAAACCAGCCGGGAACTGGGAGAAGCCATAGCCCACACCGTAACCAAACTGGGAAGGGATACCGTGGTAATTGCCAGCACAGACTTCACCCATTACCAGCCCCAGGAAGTGGCCCAGGCCAATGATGAGAAAGTACTCCAGGCCATAGCCAAGATGGATGAAGTGGAAATGATCCAACGGATACAGGAATACCAAGTAACCATGTGTGGCTACGGACCAGTAACCGCCACCATAGAAGCATCCCGGATCATGGGAGCCCAAAAAACCAGCATCCTGCAATACGCCACCAGTGGAGATACCGGTGGGGATAAAGACTCAGTAGTGGGATACGCCTCGGTAGTATTCAGATAACAGTGGCAGTATTCAGATAAAAACTACAGCAGTAACTTGGATGAAAATCAACGACTGTAAAATATGGATTAAACCTTATAACAAAGATTAAAATAGATTTAAATCTTAATAGGGGTTCCAGAAATTCCCATAAGAATTCCAATAAAAGGGTTCTTTAATTGTTAAGTAAAGATTTCCAATATAAGGGATATTAACTAAGGATTTCCGATATAAAGGATATTTAATGGATATTTCGTAAAATAAAAATTCCCCACAAATGGGAGTGTCATCCTTTTAAATCAAACTATGGGATTTAAATGGTTTAAAAAAATAGTAATAATGGTCATAACCTAAAGTATCAAACTCATAGATAATCATTCAGGGACAAAAACAAATCAATAGGAAGGGTTAGTTAGTAATAGAAAAATATTTAGACAGATTTTTAGTGAACGGAGTTCAATCCAATGACAGTCACAGCATCTGCACCAGGCAAGACCATCCTTTTTGGAGAACACGCAGTGGTCTATGGGAAACCAGCCATTGCAGTGGCCGTTGATAAAAGAGCCAGAGTAACCATAAGCGAAGGAACCACCGATAACATAAAACTGAAAATACCAGACCTGGATGTTTACGGGATCATAAATAGAAATAATGGTTCCATAAGTCAGTTAACCAGTTCCGGTGAAGTGGAAGAAAACCCGGACACCTTTGACGCCGGGATAATGAAATACATTAAAAGCGCATTATTCCAGGATGAACCGGACACCCCACTGGACCATGGTCTGGACATAGAAGTGGAACTGGAAATACCCATCGGAGCAGGACTGGGATCATCAGCAGCCATCACCGTAGCCACCCTGGCAGCCATGGCACGCTACCAGGAACAGGAACTAACCCTGGAAAACCTGGCCCAAACAGCCCACCAGGTTGAACTGGAAGTCCAGGGAGCAGCCAGCCCACTGGACACCACCGTATCCACCCATGGAGGATTCCTCTATTTCACCCACCAAAAGGGAGGGGTGAAAATAAAACCAGCCCTGGAAATGCCACTGGTAGTGGGATACACCTCCCAACCCGGAAACACAGGCCTCCTGGTGAAAAAGGTGAGAAAACTCTGCCAGGCACATCCCACCATACTCAAGCCCATCCTGGATATCATGGAAGAAGTCACCAACCAGGCCCGGGAATCCATAACCCTGGGGGACGAAAAACAGGTCGGGGAACTGATGAACATCAACCAGGGACTCCTGGATTCCCTGGGAGTTAACACCCTTGAAATATCCCGCCTGGTTTACCAGGCACGCCGTGCCGGGGCCATGGGATCCAAAATAACCGGAGCCGGGGGAGGTGGTAGCATAATCGCCTACTGCCCCGGGAAAACCAGGGAAGTACTGGAGGAACTAAACACAATTGAAAACGCATTCCAGGTTGGAATATCATCCAAAGGGGTGACCTGGTGATTTCAATGAGTGCAATGTTAAGTTTAATAGTCCCTACCTTGGAACACGGAATATCCACTAGCGTCATGGAATATTCTTCACAGGAGATGTATCATGATTATCCTTAAACTGGGTGGAAGTGTAATCACCCGAAAAGAAGCCAACGAACCAACCCTGGACCAGGTGAACCTGGACCGCATTGCCCGGGAAATTGCCAGGGCACAGCCAGAAAAACTAGTCATAATCCACGGGGCCGGTAGCTACGGACACCTTCACGCCCGGAAATATGAAATAGGCAGCCCCATCCACACCCCAGAAGAATTCCAGGAGAAGAGGATGGGATTCGCCCTAACCCAGAATTCAGTTAAAAACCTTAACCATCTAGTATGCCATTACCTACTGGAATATGGAATTCCAGCAGTGGCAGTACCACCATCATCATTCATAATAACTCACAATAAACGGATCAAATCCGCTAACCTAGAAGTCATGGAAAAATATCTGGAAATGGGACTGGTACCAGTCCTCCACGGTGACGTGGTTCCAGACACCTCTGAAGATATTCAGATGGCAGTGGTATCCGGTGACCAGCTGGTTAACCATCTATCCCTTAAACTGAAGCCTGAGAGAATCATCCTGGGCTCCGATGTGGATGGAATATACGACCGCGACCCTAAAAAACACTCACAAGCCCAACTCCTGGAAGTAGTTAAATCACTGGAAGACCTCAAGTTCCTGGAAGGTGCGCAGACCGTGGATGTAACCGGGGGAATGGCCGGGAAACTGAAAGAACTGCTGGAACTAGCTGATCAGGGAATAGAATCAGAACTCATAAACGCCGGTTGTGAGGGGTTACTGGAACGAGCACTGAAGGGTGAAAAGGTAAGGGGAACCCTCATCAGTGAATAAATAACATCCAAAACACACGTTAAATTCAAAATCATAAATCATAACTTAAAAAGAAAGGGGTTACACTCACAATTATTAGGATTAATGTTAAATAGAATGATAGGAGTTCACCTAAAGTTATTAAGATTAAAGTAAGGTAAAAGAAAAGAATTCACTTACAGTTGTTAGGATTAGAGTAAGGTAAAAGAAAAGAATTCACTTACAGTTGTTAGGATTAAAGTAAGGTAATAAATGAATTTCAATCACAATTAACCGAATTATAAATCGTTAAACAAAAGTAAGGAATTACGTTAAAATTAGCAGAATTAGAATATAATAAAAGGAATTGAATAAAATCAGAGATTCACGAGCATCAATCAAATAAAAAAAATCTATAAAATCTATAATATATGAAAAAACAGGAAATGTGAATCAAAAATAAGGAAAAAATAGTAAAATTTAGACCCAAAAGGAAGAGATTATGATTTCAGATAGAAAATTAGAGCATTTGCTATTATGCACCCACAGCGATGTGGAATACCATAAAAAAACAGGATTCAAAGATGTGGAACTCGTCCACAAAGCCCTTCCCGAAGTAAACCAGGAAGAAATAGACTTATCCACCTCCCTACTTGGGAAAAAGATGGATGCACCCATAATAATAACCGCCATCACTGGAGGACACCCCTCATCAGTGGAAGTGAACCAGAAACTGGCCAGGGTAGCAGAAAAACTAAACATAGGCCTGGGACTGGGAAGCCAGAGAGCAGCAGTTGAAAACCCGGAACTGGCATCAACTTACACCATCGCCAGGGAAGAAGCCCCCAATGCCCTTTTAATAGGGAATATCGGAGCACCCCAGATGGAACAGGCCCGCCAAGCCAGTGAAATGATGGACCTGGATGCACTGGCCATACACTTAAACCCCCTGCAGGAAGCAATCCAGCCTGAGGGAGATGTGGACACCAGAGGATACCTGGAAAACATCCAGAAAACTGTGGAAGAAATGGACATCCCGGTGATAGCCAAGGAAACCGGAGCTGGTATAAGTGGAAACGACGCTTTATCCCTGGAACTAGCTGGAGTTCAAGCTATAGATGTTGCCGGTGCAGGTGGAACTAGCTGGGCGGCAGTGGAAACCTACCGCAGCAAGGATAAAAACATGGGTGAACTCTACTGGGACTGGGGTATAACCACCGCAGCCAGCACAGTGGAAGTCAGCCAATCAGTACAGATACCAATCATATCCTCCGGAGGAATACGGAACGGATTAGAAGCAGTAAAAGCACTAGCCCTAGGAGCAAATTCAGTGGGAATGGCATTACCCGTTCTCAAAGCATCATACCTGGGTGAAGAAGCACTCTTCAAATTCTTTTCCAGATTCCTGGAGGAAATCAGGGTAGCCATGTTCCTGGTAGGGGCAGGCAACCTAAAAGAATTACAAAAAACAGACCTGGTAATACAGGGAAAAACAAGGGAATGGCTCCAGGAAAGGGGCTACGATACCAAAATTTATGCAAGGAGGTCATCCTTATGAGTGTGGAAATAATCGCCGTTGGAGGCTATGAAGAAGTGGGCAAAAACATGTCCGCAGTTAAAGTGGGGGATGATGTAGTAATATTTGACATGGGAATCAACCTGGACCGGGTGCACATCCATGAAGACACCGACATCGCCCGAATGCACAGTCTGGACTTGATTGAAAGGGGAGTCATACCCAACGACACCCTGATGAAGGATGTGGATGGGAAGGTAAGGGCCATAGTATTCAGCCACGGGCACCTGGACCACATAGGAGCAGTGGCCAAACTAGCCCACCGATACGACGCACCCCTCATAGGAACACCCTACACCCTGGCACTGGTGGAAAACAGTATAAAACAGGAGAGAAAATTCGAAGTTTCCAACCCCCTCCAGGTGTTAAACTCCGGAGAGAAAATGCAGCTTTCCCCGGACATCACCCTGGAATTCGTACACACCACCCACAGTATACCCCAGGCAGTCACCCCGGTACTGCACACCTCTGAAGGTATCATTGTCTATGCCAATGACTTCAAATTCGACAACCACATGATGCTCAGCCCACCCCCGGATTACCAACGCCTAAGGCAACTGGGAAAACAGGGGGTCCTGGCACTTATTGTGGAAACAACCCGGATGACCGAGAAACAGCAGGAGAAAACCCACTCCGAGAAGGTGGCCCGAATAGTCCTGGAAGATATAATGAGGGACATCCTACCAGCCAAGGAGGGATTACTGCTCACCACCTTCAGCAGTCACATTGAACGTATACAGGCCATCTGTAACATAGCCCAGGAAAGCGACCGGAAGATCCTCCTACTGGGAAGATCCATGGAACGGTTCGGGAGCATAGCCGAAAAAATGGGAATACTAAAACTACCCGCCGGTGCAAGTCTCTTCGGCAGCCCAAAATCTGTTAACCGGGCACTGGCCCGTGCTGAGGACAAGCGATCCGACTACCTGCTGGTAACCACCGGACACCAGGGAGAACCCGACGCCCTCCTACCAAGGATAGCCGGTGGCAGAACCCACTTCAACGTGGTACCCGGGGATAACGTGGTTATAAGCGCACCAATCATACCCAACCCCACCAACGTCGCCAACAGAAACCTGATGGAAAGACGTTTAAAGGATCACGGGGCAAGAATCTACACCAACGCCCACGTATCAGGACACGCCGGTCGAGAAGACCACCGTGACTTCATACGCATGCTCCAACCAGAACACATCATACCCTCACACGGGGATCTGGAAATGCTAGCCGCCTACACTGAGATGGCAGAAGAAGAAGGATACAAGATGGGTAACGATATTCACGTACTAAGAAATGGACAGGCACAGGTTTTCAACGGAGGAGTTTAATGGAATCAAAACTGGAAGTAACCGAGATCCTCAAGAGATACTCTGCAGACATCGATCAGGAGATAAACAGGGCCCTGGAAACAGTGGACCCGGAAACTCTCCGCCAGGCATCAGAACATCTGGTTAAAGCCGGTGGGAAGAAACTCAGACCATCACTGGTGGTGTTAAGCGCTGAAGCAGTGGGTGGTGATGTGGAATCCGCACTAAAAACCGGAGCCGCAGTGGAACTCATCCACACCTTCAGCCTGATCCACGACGACATCATGGACCAGGACGAGAAAAGAAGGGGAAAACCATCCGTACACGTACTATGGGGAGAACCCATGGCCATCCTGGCCGGGGACACCCTATTCTCCAAGGCCTTCGCCACGGTAATGAAAAGTGAGGATGACGGGGTGGCACCGGAGAACATCCTACCCGCCCTGCACACCGTGGTGGATAGCTGTGTGAAGATCTGTGAAGGCCAGGCACTGGACATGGGATTCGCCGAGCGGACCGATGTTCGGGAAGAAGAATACCTGACCATGATCTACAAGAAAACCGCCGCCCTAATTGCCGCTGCCACCAAAGCCGGGGCCATACTCGGTGGGGGAACACCACAACAGGTGGAAGCCCTGTCTGAGTACGGTCGACTAATTGGTATGGCCTTCCAGATACAGGATGACTACCTGGACGTGGCCAGCAGTGAAGAGGACCTGGGAAAACCAGTGGGCAGTGACATAGTAGAAGGAAAAATGACCCTACTGGTGGTGAACGCATTATCCAAGGCAAGTTCTGATGACCGGGAACGATTACTAACCATCCTCCAGGAAGATGGTGATGAACACGTATCCGAGGCCATGGAGATCATGGAAAAATACGGATCCATACACTACGCCTGGCAGGTTGCCCAGGAAGATGTGAACCATGCCAAAGAGTTACTCATGGATGTGCTGGAAGATAGTCCTGCAAGGGATGCACTCCTCCGAGTAGCAGACTTTGTACTGGAAAGGAGTCATTAATGGGGTCTCTAGTGCTCTATTCTCTTGTACTCTATAATACTGGTACATTGAATTATACCGGTACATTGAATTAAATAACTTAAACCCAATCAGGGGAATTAAATCTTCTAACATCATTATTTTTTTCTAAAATTCTTTTTACTAAAAATAACACGAAGTGATTACCAATGGAGAGACTGGAAGAACTGGTTCGAAAACAAGCACTGATCAACGCCGCCAAACACGGAGGCCAGGCCCAGCCAGGGGCAGTGATCGGGATGATAATGTCAGGACACCCGGAATACCGGAAACAGGCCAAGGATGTATCAAGACTAGCCGGGCAGATAACCGCTCAAATAAACCAACTCAGCAGTGAAGCTCAGAAGGAAGAACTGGACAACCTTGGAGGTTACCAGGAAGAGAAGAAGGAGGAAAAAGTCAAGGGGCTGGCGGATCTACCCGGTGCTGATGGTGAAGTAGTCCTGCGTTTTGCACCAAATCCATCAGGACCCCTCCATATAGGGCATGCACGGGCAGCAGTTTTAAACCAGGAATACAGTAAACGATACCGGGGTAAGCTAATCCTAAGGGTTGAAGACACAGACCCCCGTAGGGTGGACCCTTCCGCCTACCAGATGATACCGGAAGACCTGAAGTGGATGGGGGTGGAGTGGGATGAAGAGTTCATCCAGTCCGACCGGATGGAGATCTACTATGAATATGCTCTTAAACTCATCAAACTGGGAGGGGCCTACATGTGCACCTGCCCTGGAGAGGTGTTCAAGGAACTTAAAGATTCATCACAAAGCTGCCCCCACCGGGATGCTACTGTGGAAGAGAATTTAAAGCTATGGGGGGAGATGCCAGAAACTGGTGAGGGAGAAATGGTCCTCCGGGTTAAAACCGACATAGAACACAAAAACCCGGCTATAAGGGACTGGGTGGCCATGAGGGTAGTGGAAGCTGAACACCCCCGCATTGGCAACCAGTACCGTGTTTACCCCATGATGAACTTCTCGGTGGCAGTGGACGACCACCTCCTGGGCATCACCCATGTCCTCCGGGGTAAGGATCACCTGGCCAACAGTGAAAAACAGGAATACCTATACCACCACATGGGCTGGGATGTTCCGGAGTTCATCCACTACGGGAGACTGAAAATGGATGACGTCCGCTTATCCACCTCCCAGGCCCGGCAGGGTATAGAAGATGGACTCTACAGTGGCTGGGACGACCCCCAACTGGGAACCATCCGGGCCATAGCCCGCAGGGGCATACAATCCGAGGCCATACGGGAGTTAATGATGGAGATCGGGGTGAAAATAGCCGACTCCACCGTAACCTGGAAAAAGATCTACGGATTAAACCGTGCCTTCCTGGAAGATAAGGCCAACCGGTACTTCATGGTGGAAAACCCAGAGTTGGTGGAGATAGAGGGTGTGCCTGAATCATTGCTGGGAACCGTGGAAAGACCATTACACCCCGACCACTTGGACCGGGGAATGCGTAGCCTGGAATTTAATGGAAAGGTCTACCTGGATGGGGAGGACATACCCACAACGGCAGATCAGGTTCTGAGGTTAATGGATGCTGTGAACATTACCTTCCAGGATGGAAAAGCACAGTATCATAGTGAAGGTATTGACGAAGCCCGGGAAGCCAAGGCCAAGATAGTGCAATGGGTGCCCACCGAAGGTGCAGTTGAAACTGAGATGGTAATGCCTGATGCATCACTGGTTACAGGATTTGCAGAGTCAACCCTGAAAGGTGTAAAAGAAGGTGAAGTGGTACAGCTAGAAAGGATTGGATTCGCCCGACTGGATGAGAAAGAAGATGGGAATTTAAGGTTTTACTACGCCCATAAATAAAACCCCCATATTTTTTTAGTATTTTCCATCAACTTTTTCATTCATAATATACCTTTTTCTTTCTAATCTAGTTTTTTCTTTTTAATTCCCCTATTTCTCCCTAATCCATCTATTTATTTCTAATATTCCATATTTCATCCTAATCCTTAGTCTTTTTAATCCCCACTTTTCCTTCTAATATTTCCCTATTTCTTTTTAATCAGCCTATTTCAATTAATTTCCTTAATTCTCTCTAATCCGCATTTTTCTTTCCAGTATTCACCTGTTTCACATTCATTTTTCTTGATTAAATTTTCATTTTAATGCATTACCCTGGTATTGGGGATTATCATTACTTTCCTTAAAATCTGGGATCATCATTGTATCCTTAAAAATATGTGAAATCTGTCACTAAAAATAAGATAAACCATTAGTGTCTGTGATGTGAAGTTTTAACTGTTAATAAAACCATAAATAATACACAGAATGTGAATTCCATATTAATTTCATAAAAATGGAAATCCACTCTAAATGGCGGTCTAGCAAATGGAATTAGAATATTACCACGATATTAAGATGCAGAAACTCTTCCAGGTACTGGAAGAACCCAAATCACTGGATGATATAGATCTATCCAAGGGATTCATACAGAACCTGCTACTTAAGATCATCAACACCTACGGGAACATAAGAGTACAGCAGATGCACGAAATCACCGGATTACACACAGACCTCCTGGAAGAATGCCTCAAACCAATGGAAAAACAGGACCTCGTCGCCCAGACCGGTGGAGGGTTCCTCTTTGCCAGTGTGGAATACACCATCAAGAAACAGGGCCACCAAAAAGCAGTCCAGTTAATGGAGGAAAACCCCTACATTGGTATGGCCCCGGTAACCTACGATGACTACTTCAAGATCATGGAAGTCCAGCTCAAAGGACGCTACCCCCTCCACATACCCAAAGAGGTGGTGGAACGGGCCTTCCACGATGTGGTGGGAATGGCCCATCCCAAAAAGGTCTTAAACGAAGCAGCCATAGGTGGTAAAGGATTCTTCATCTACGGACCACCGGGAACTGGTAAAACCTTCCTCACCAGTAAGATGTCCGAATTATTACCACCCCTCATCATACCCCGCTACATCGAGTTCAGTGGGAACATAATACAACTAATGGACCCTGACTTCCACCACCTGCGGGAGGAGCAACCTGGAGACCCCCGCTGGGTAAAGATCTACGCACCATTCGTATTCACCGGCTCCGAATTAAGTACTGAGAAGATGGAAACACTCTACAACCCCAACAAGGGAGTCTACGAAACCTCACCCATAATCAAAGCCAACGGGGGAGTACTCCTACTGGACGACCTGGGACGACAAAAGGAAGACCCCAACGTACTCCTCAACAGGATGATCGTACCCCTGGAAAACAAGAAGGATGTGATCTACGTTAAAGGGGCCCCGGTTATCGTGCACACCCACTTCATACCAGCCCTATCCACCAACCTGGAGATCACCATCATTGACGAAGCCCACCTAAGACGGGCACCCTTACACGTGTACCTGGAGGTACCCAGCTCTGATGAGATCGTGGAGGTGTTCCAGCGTAACCTGGACATCCTCAGGGAGGACTATGATCCAGAGGTTCTGGAAAGGTTCCGGAAGGTTTACATCCCCCAACTACAGGGTGGGGAAAGCCTGAAACCAACCTTTGCCCATGCCCGTGACATAGCCCAGATAGCCCAGGCCATACGCATCCGGAGGGGGGAGGATAGAATGACAGTGGATATCCTAGAGGAAGCCTTGAACCAGCACATACTGGTATCCATGCAACGCAAATACACCCCGGAACTCTTTGAAAGAATCATAACCCAGGGAAGTAAACCCCATCATTAAAATAAATGTAGGAGTAAACTTGAAATTTGAAGTAAATCTGGTAAAAAAAGCTTAAAACTTGATTTAAAATGTAGTGAAAATTTCACAGTAATTAAGAAAGATTCACTGGAATGATCATACTACTAAAAACCAGATTATCACTATCATAAAGACTTTAAAAAAAGAATAACGCCTATCAGAGGTCAACAAGCCCCTGTTAATGATTTTAAGGACTGGTATTCCCGTCATGATTCTGTGGGAAAATCTTTTTAAGCGGTTCTTAACAATATAAAAGAGGTTAAAATCACTACACTAAGAGGATGATTATATATGACATGCAACATTTTAGTAGGCGGAGGCTGGGGAGATGAAGGTAAAGGTAAATGTATCACCTACCTCTGCTACCAGGACAAACCGGAAATCATTGCCCGGGCCGGAGTAGGGCCCAACGCAGGCCATTCGGTGGAGTTTAACGGAGAAAAATATGGACTGCGGATGATCCCATCAGGATTTGTCCACACAGGAGCAAGACTCCTCATAGGCGCCGGTGTACTGGTTGACCCAGCAGTCTTCCACCATGAACTGGACTATCTCAACAAGTACGAGGTTAAAAACAGAACCTTCGCTGATTACCGCTGTGCCATAATCGAAGAAGAACACAAAGAACAGGACAAAGGCTCAGACCACCTGTACAAAAAGATTGGAAGTACCGGAACTGGCTGCGGACCAGCCAACCGTGACCGGGCACTCCGAACAATTAAACTGGCCGGGGATGTGGAATCCATGGAAGGATACACTGCAGACGTGCCACTGGAAGTGAACACCGCCCTGGACGAGGGACGCGATGTGTTCATAGAAGGATCCCAGGGTTTTGGATTATCCCTGTACTACGGAACATACCCCTTTGTAACCAGTAAGGACACCACTGCATCCAGTGCAGCCGCAGATATTGGTGTAGGACCCACTCGTATTGATGATGTAATTGTAGTTTTCAAATCCTACATCACCCGTGTAGGGGAAGGACCATTCCCATCAGAAATGAAACAGGCAGAAGCCGAAAAAATGGGACTGGAAGAATACGGAACAGTCACCGGACGAAGAAGAAGAGTAGGACTCTTCGACATGGATCTTGCCCGTGAATCCTGCATGATAAACGGAGCCACCCAGATAGCACTAACCTGCGTGGACCGAATATACCCCTCCTGTGAAAGGGTAACTGAATACTCCGACCTGTCAGGTGAGATAAAACGTTTCATTGAAGAAATAGAAAACGAAACCAAGGTACCAGTAACCATAATCAGTACCGGACCAGACCTGACCGACACCATCGACCTCAGGGACGAATTAATGTAAGTTTTAGGGTGAAAAAAACCCTAAAAATATTTTATATATGATATAGGGGGATTAAACCTCCCTTAACATATCAAATTGGGTAAATCAAAATAACCGGGGGAAACTAAAACCCCACCCCAACAATTTCAAATCACTTTCAATTTCAAATCACTTTCCTATTTTTCTTACTAATTCACGCGTTTATTAAGGGTTAAGGACAATTTAAGGGCTAAGGACAATAAATTATCCATGGGGGTGGATTGATAGATGCTGGAGATAACTGTCCATGAAATAAGGGGGCGCTGCCCGGTCTACAAGGAGGGGGACCGTATTGTTTTTAAAGATCCAGAAATAGGCCTGGAAGAAACTGATGCACTCTGCACCCACGCCCTATCCACCATCCTGCACTACACCACTATTTTAGAACACAACTGGATACCCCTCCAGCTGGGACTCACCCGGGAAGGAGATGAGGAACACGCCTACCTGCAATGTGTGGATCCGGGAAAACCTTACACCAACGGTGGTACAGTTATCTTCCGGTGCCAGAAACTGGAGGAACCATGAGAATCATGAAGGAGTTGGGTGGAATCATGGAAATGCTGGTGGGACCATGAAAATCTACCTGCTAATCTCGGGTAAGTACGGTAGCCGGGTGGTGAATAACCTGGCAGAGCACGGAATGGCCAGTAACATTGTGGGGATGGAAGAATACCCCGAGGATCTACCTCAATTCATTGATGACTTTTCCCAGCACATTCCCCAGAGCCTACCCCCTGCTGATCTCATCCTGGCTGTTGGTTTATCTGGGGATATAAACATGGTAGTCCCGGAGGTAGCCCAGAGAACCGGAGCCAAATCGGCCATAATACCCATCTACAGCCCGGAGCAAATGCCACCAGGACTCCAGCAAGAGATCATAGACTCTGCCCCTGATGTGAGGATAGTGTTCCCCAAACCATTCTGTTCCCTGGAACCAGTGGGGGATGCTCCTATTGATGAGTTCGCCATGCGATTCGGGAAACCAGTGCTCTACATCAAATCCGATAAGTTCATTAAAAAGGTGGAAGTCTTACGGGGTGCTCCCTGTGGTTCCACAGATTACATTGCCAAGGGGCTGTGGAGCATGCCGGTGAATGATGCTGAACTCAACGCCACCCAGAAACTCCACAACTACCCCTGCAATGCCAGCACCGACACTGACCCGGCAGTAGGGGATACCAGCATGCACCTGGCCAGCTACCAGATCAAGGAAGCCGTTAAAAGGGGACTGGGCTTTGCAGTTAAATCCGCAGTGGTGGACAAACAAATCTGTGACACGGATAAGTGCCAGGAAGAATGCCTGAAAAGCTGCCCCCAGGTACTCGTAGGACTGGACACCATAACCATCAATGATCAGGGCAAAGCAGTCGTGGACCCGGCTACCTGTGGCTACTGTGAAATATGCATCAAGGAATGCCCACTAAATGCCATTGAAATAGAAAACAGGAGATTTGAACTGGAAAGGTAGATCAAGGTAGATCAAATTATCCACACGGTTTTTTTAAGGATACCGGTTAACCCCTCCAAACTGTTCGTAACAAATATTATATGGATTCAAATGGAAATTCAAGCAAGTAAATGTAAATAATCAAAGTAAATGAGAATTCAAGTGGAATAAGTCTTAAGGTAAATAAAAAATGTCCTAAATAAATAATTTAAAAAGGTGATATGAATGGATAACAAAGAAAAAGTGATCAAAGCTTTCAAAGAATCTGAAGAACCTTTAAACGCCACTAAAGTCAGCCAGATATCTGGTGTGGAGAAAAAAGAAGTTGACAAGATCATGAAAGAACTTAAAAAAGATGAAACTATCATTTCTCCAAAAAGGTGTTACTGGGCCTTGAAGGAATAAAATAACCTTATTTTTTGACAAAATATCCTCATCTTTTTTGGTTTTTTCAACTAGTTCACAGTTAAATAGTTTATTTTGGGTTACGTATTATTTTTGTAAAAATTAATTATAAGATTCCAATGGTAATTTTGTGAAATCGTAATCAAAAACAGTTAATTTTTAATATTTTGAAACCTAAATAATCACATGGAACCAATTTCTTTATCATTCCTGGAAGGAATAACAAAAGAACAGATTGATATTCTTCCCCATGCCACTGAAAGGGATGAAATACATAAAGAATTGTTATATAATTGTATTATTAAAGATGATATAGTTGGCATCTTAAAGCAAAGGAAAGATAGGTATCGGATTCATTATAAACATCCTACAAAAGGTGAAAGTTACGATCTTGTAATAGTTATAGATGTTAAAATATCTTCAACCATAATTATAAAAGTGGTCACGGCATATATTCAAAACAGTTAAAAGAAGGGTGCGTTAAAATGAAAGCTAAATATTTTGAACTTGTCAAAAAATATGACGCCCAATCAGACATCTTGTATATGCACAAAGATATGGAATATAAATATAGAGAATCTGTAGAAATGGGTGATAAATTTATTCTTGACTTTGATTCAAATCATAAACCAGTTGCACTTGAAATCTTAGATGCATCAACATTTTTCAACGTAAACAAATTATCCCTAAAACGAAATTTTGAAATGAAAATGCACGTGCAAATTGAGAAAGATCGTATTTATTTAAAAGGGTTATTCAAGTTTTTTGTTCATAATAAAAAATGTCCATCTGCATTTGCTCAAGATACTGCAAATGATATTGATGCACCACTATTGGCAACAAGCTTTGAGATGGCAACAGCTTAACTGATTTTCTGAGTTTATTTTTCCCATTAAACAAAAGTAATAGTTTTGTTTAAAAATATTTTTAGTCCTAAACTGTTTTTTTCTATTGAAAAATAATTTTCTCTTTTCAATGGGGGTTTGTATTTTTATTTCTAAAAATACCTTTAAGAAGAAGAATAATAATTTTAAAAGCGTTAATTTAATTATCAATCTTTAATATCTTTATTTAGGGATAAAAATGAAGCATCAATTAAATTACGTAACAAGACCCAAACTACATCTTAACGGAGTAATATCAACTAATTTATTAAGGACTTTTAATTAAGGAATAATTATTGATTAAGTGTTCTTTTAACTGATAGTGTTTTTAATATAAATGTGGTAGAGAGGGAGTGCTAAATGAAACTTTACATCATAAGTTCAGGGAAGTATGGCAGTCGCATTGTCAACAGTCTGGCAGAAATGGGGTTGGCCAGTAGCATGGTGGGGTTAGAGGAGATTCCGGAGGATTTACCGGAGTTCATTGATGACTTTGAAGAGTACGTGCCCAAGTCCATTCCCAGTGCGGATCTCATCCTGGCAGTGGGACTCTACGGGGATATTAACATGATCGTGCCTATCATCGCCCGGAAAAGCGGTGCAAAATCAGTGATCATACCCATCCACGACCCGGTACAGGTACCACCAGGCCTGCAACGGGAGATAGAAGAATCTGCCCCTGAAGTTAAAATCGTATTCCCCAAACCATTCTGTTCCCTGGAACCAGTGGGCGACACCTACATTGACAAATTCGCCCGGGAGTTCGGCAAGCCCAAAATGGAAATAGATGCCAATGGCCTAATTAAGAAGGTGAAGGTACTCCGAACTGCACCCTGTGGCAGCACCCACTACATAGCCGAGAACATTGAAGGCCTGCCCATTGAGGAAGCCGAACTGGAAGCAGGTAACAAACTCCACAACTATCCCTGTAACGCCAGCATGACCACCGACCCGGTGGTAGGAGACACCATACTCCACCTGGCCGGGTACCAGACCAAGGAAGCAGTTAAAAGGGCACTGGGATTTGCCACCAGATCCGCAGTGGTGGACCATGAAACCTGTGAAGCAGACGAGTGCCAGCACGAATGTATCAAACACTGCCCCCAGGTACAGATCGGCCTGGATACCGTAACCCTGAACGAGAATGAACAGGCAGTCATTGACCCGGCGAGCTGCGGGTGCTGTGAGATATGTATACAGGAATGCCCCTACGGATCCATAGAAATGGAAGAAAGGAAATTTGAACTTTGATGTAGGCCGGTGGGACCCCGGGGTGATTCTAAAGGCTACATTCCCTGGAAAATCCTGACTATTTTTTTTTAAATTTTTTGTTTTCAAAATATTAATTAGATTCCCTACAATGGAACAAAATCCAGTAACTGATAAATTATATAAATAAACTGACAACTCAATAAGTAAGATGGGGACAACTCAATATAGTAAGGTGGGAGTTTCATACGAAGTAGATTTTTCAAAATTATTAAACTAACACGTGGAATAAAATAAATACACGCGTAGAAATTTCAAAATCAATATTCAAAATCAATATTCAAAATCAATATTCAAAATCAATATTCAAAATCAATATTCAAAATTCAAAATCCAACCAAAATTCAAAATCAAAATATATTAAAATTATATCTGGAGTGAAAAGAACATGCAGGGCAAAGTAATCTTCCTAGGAGCCGGACCCGGAGACCCGGAACTACTCACCATCAAAGCCGCTAAAGTAATTGAAAAAGCAGACACCATCATCTACGCTGGGTCCCTGGTAAACCCGGAGGTATTATCCGGAGCCAAACCTGACGCTGTGATCTACAACAGTGCCGAGCTGAACCTGGATGAGATTGTGGAAATAATGGAAAAATCTGTCAGTGAGGGTAAGCTGGTGGCCAGGGTGCACACCGGGGACCCGGCAATCTACGGGGCCATAGCCGAACAGATACAGTACCTCAAGGCCCGGAACATAGCCTATGAGATCATACCTGGTGTGAGCTCCCTGTTCGCCTCAGCAGCGGCACTGGGGGCAGAGTTAACCTTACCGGAGGTTTCCCAGACAGTTATCATCACCCGTCCATCTGGACGCACTCCTAAACCAGAACGTGAGGCCATCTTCCGTTTGGCAGAACACCAGGCCACCATGTGCATATTCCTGGGAGTGCACATGATCGCTAAGGTAGTGGCCGAACTCTTAACCTTCTATGATCCCCTGACCCCGGTGGCCGTGGTTCAGAAGGCCAGCTGGGATGATCAAAAAATTGTGAGGGGCACTCTGGATGATATAGTGGAGCAGGTACAGGAAGCAGGTATCACCAAGACGGCACTTATCGTGGTGGGAGACGTGCTTGGTACCGATACAGTGACTCCATCCAAGCTCTACGACGCCCACTTCACACATGAGTACAGGAAGGGTGAAGGAGAATAGTAACCAACTGATTAACTTCAATTAAAACAAACCTTCCACCTAATTAAATAGGGTGGGATGGTTTGTTAAAATCTTTTATTTTTAAATTACTTGGAAATCTTTAATTGATTAGGAAAATCTAAATTTTGAGAATCAAAAAGAACCATCTATTTGTTTAGCACAGTTTAATCCTAATTTATTTATTTTCTTTAAAATTAATGATTTATATAGTCTTATTTAGAAAATTAACCTTAACTTATGTCTTTAAAATCTAAGAAAACTCTATTAATTTATCAGAATTAGTGATTAAATATAAAAAAGGTAATTAATTCTCTGTTTTATTTACCCATAACTCTCCATATCATCCGGGAGACACTGTGTAAGATCAACCCGGTGAAGGCCATGAAGGTTCCTAAAATAGTGATGAGGGCTGCCAGGGTAGTTGGTAGTAGTGTGGTCATCTGACCCCCCAGGTACTCACCGAAGAATTTCAGGCCCAGTATCATTCCCACGAACACCAGGATAAGTCCTGGGAAGGTGAAATAGTATAAGGGTCGGTTGAATTCCATGTCCTGCAGGATCCTTACCAGCACGCTCATCCCGTGCTTGAGGGGGTTCTGCTTATGGTGGGTTTCCTCGCCATAGGTTGCAGATATCTCCACCTCCACAATCCTTAAACCGGCCTTAGCCGCTTCGATGAGCATTTCACTTTCAATGGTGTAATCATGACTGTGGAACCGGAATACGGGTATGGTGTGACCGGCGAAGGCCCTGAAACCACTCTGGCTGTCGGTTACATTCATCTTTCCACTGATATTGGTGGCGGTGTCCAGTACATTCTGCCCCACCCTACGGTAGGCCGGGGTTTCTTTATCACCGTTACCATTAAGGTAGCGGCTACCATTTACCACATCTGCATCACCATTCAGCAGGGGTTCCAGGAGTCGTGGTATTTCATCAGCTACATGCTGCCCATCAGAGTCCATGGTGATGATAATGTCTGAATCTTTAGCTGCCTGGAAACCAGTCTTCAATGCTGCTCCTTTCCCCAGGTTCTGGGGGTGGACCAGCACCTGAGCTCCGGCTAACTTGGCTAACTCGGCAGTTTTGTCCAGGCTCCCGTCATCCACAACGATAACTCTTAAGGCGTGTTGTCGTGCTCCAAGGACCACGCTCCCAATGGTTTTTTCTTCGTTGTAGGCAGGTATGACGGCTGTGATTTTTATTAATACTCCTCCTGAGGGTTAATTCCTGATGGTAATTGCTAATATTGTATACTGAAATCAATATATTTAATTCTTGTTGATATTCACTATCATCATGGTTTATTACTGCTGATTTATAAGTCTTTGGAAAAGTTTACTAACATAACTAATTAGGGTTAATAGTCTCTATTATAGATTGTTACTGGCAATGGTAATAAATTTCAAGTTAATCTTTTATTTTTTCCATTATAATCCCTGAAAAAAGAATGCTCCGCTGTATTGGGATATTTTTGTATTACTACCATTACCCTGAATTTGTACTTTTTAGGAATTGTTACTTATTAGAAGAGGATTTGTTACTTATTAAGAGAATTATTTTATTTTGGGTATACGGTAAACAAGAGAATTATTATTTGGGGTATACGGTGAAACAAAAGTAAAAAATTGATCTTAAAAAAAATTGTTGGGGTGGCAATTTCCATCGCGTTTGAAGGGGGCGGGGGAAATTGCCTGTTAACAATAATAATAATTGGTGTTATAGTACATAAATTTTTCTATAAATTTCAGGTGTAAGCAAATATCTAAATACTTTTTCCAGGGTGGGGGGAATATACTGATCTGTGAACTAAGGGATACTGATCTGGGAAATAATTATATGTTAATAGGAATAAAATCATCATATCATTTTTTTGATAATAAATATTTCATTTAAGATAAAAATCTATTCCATATGTCAGTATCCAAGGAGTCATGATTGTGAAGATCACCGAGATGGTAAATGAGAAACGTTTCCAGATGGGATTTCCCACCGGTTATGTTATAACCCTTATCGCCTACCTTTTAGCCCTTATTGCAGCGGAGTTATTAACCACCTACGTCAATAAGACCTGGGGGTTGGCCACCCATACTATCATACTCTTTGCGTTACTGGTTAATGCAGCCATGGTGGAGTCAACTGATTTTTCCAACCTGCTGCGTAGTTTAATGCCCATCCCCATCATCCGTATTGTGGGTCTTTCCGTACCTATGATGCAGATAAAACCACTCTACTGGTTCCCCATTGTGGCCATACCCCTATTTGCAGCATCAGTGGTTATCATGCGCAGTCAGAAACTATCCCTGCATGATGTGGGATTCTTTGTGGGGAATTTTAAGATTCAAACCCTTATTGCCATTACAGGATTTGTTACCGGTATTATAGAGTTTTTCATCCTGAGACCGGCTCCCTTAATTGCCGAGTTCACCCCCATCCTCTTGATCGGGGCCTTCTTCATACTGCTGATATCCACGGGTCTGGCAGAGGAATTACTGTTCAGGGGTATCCTGCAGAACAATGTAATGAACATGTTCGGGACAACCTTTGGCCTCATCTACACCTCCTTTATATTCGCTACCATGCACATAGGCTGGATATATCTTACTGACCTGATCTTCGTGTTCAGCGTGGCCATATTCTATGGTTACTGTTTGATTAAAACCAAATCACTGATTGGAATAACCGTTGCCCACGGAATATCCAACACCATGCTGTTTCTAGTGATGCCCTTCGTTAATTTAGCCATGTTTGGGATACACTAACTCTTTTCAAATGATTACTCTTTTAATTTAGATATCTCCTTATCCAAGGGATAATTCATATTTTTTTCTAAATCTGAACGATCATTGGAAATGATCTTAAAGTTTTTTTTTAAGTATTGTGGCAGCGATTCTTATAGATAAGAACCCTCATTAAATGACTGCTATAGTGATCATGACTCCTTTTAAGACTACACTCTCTTAAATTCTGTAAACTTAATAGAATTTATATCAATTATGAAGTAGTTAGGCAATAGCTGGAGAGAAATTGATGAAAATAATTAAAAAAAAAATCTTTTTGTAAAAAAAAAGTGGATAATTTTAGATATAGTATGACTTCTGAACAGTCTTGGCCATTGACTTTTGATTGTTTGGGTAGTAAATGAAATCACTAACTCCCAGGATACGGAAACTATCCTGTTTCAGGGTGTAAGTACCCTCCCAGTCAGTCATCACCCCGTCAATGGTGAAGTTACCTGTAAAGTTGTTGTTATTGTTCTGGAAGTAGGTTACACCAGTCCAGGCAGCGCAGGTCAGGTTCATATGCCCCTTGAAGGTGGTGTTGAACATGGCACTTTTTACATCCCTATTCAGAAGGGATTGAATGGTTCCAAAGGTAATTTTAATCTCATCGATATGTCCAGTTCCGTTCAGCCCATCAGCAGTGTAATCCAGGGGGCTTTCTGATTGTTCAGCACCGGGGAGTTTTAAGAAGAAGTTGAAATCCTTACCCTTCCCATTGATCTTGTAAAATCCGCCCAGGGATCCGGAATTTGGATCACTGGGATTGGTGGATGGTATCCATACCTTGGCAGTGTAATTGTAGGGTATCTGGTCGAAAACCAGTCCACTTACAAATCCAGTGGATACCTCCAGGACAGCAATCGTGGAAAAGGCAACGATAAGTACTACAGCAGTAATTAGGAGTTTCTGGTTCATTGTAATCAATTATCTGTTTTTTTAATAAAAAAATAATTTACTTCACATCAAATGATTCATTCATCACCTAATATAAACTTGCTTACCCATATTATAGGTCAACTATCTAAAAAACGGTAAATATATTTGAAACTGGCTTAAAACAAGTTAAAATAAAATAAAAAAAAAGAAGGGGTTGTATTTTTAGACAATACTTGCAATCGCACGACACAGTTCAGGAGGTCGGACGATAATGATGGTAACGCTTCCATCAGGGTTCACAATGATTATTTCTTCCAAGAAGATAGGTTCCTGAACAGGATATATGGATTGTATTTTAGCAAGTTCATCGGGTGTTAATGCGATGGAGGCCATGGTGTCAGTGATATTAAATGGTTTTTCGACGATGGGTACTGGACTGAAGGTTACCGGGGTTATATTTGTATTTGATGGAGGGTATGTAGTGTTTGACCAACCTTGTAATACGATGTTAAGGACTCCTTCTCCACCAGCTGGGGTGTTGGCGAGTCCTTTCCAAGATTGTGCCCGTATAGTTGTCCCTGCAGGCAATGGCTCGTTACCGTAACCCAGTGCCTGGGATAAATCCAAGGTTGAGTTTCCACCGGGTTTTATGAATACGTCTACCCCTAAAGTTATGTTTGTCCCGTTCTTATGGGTGGCATTAGCAATCATTTCCACATGCGCCCAGGTGGTACCATTGTTAATGATTGCAAGCTTAGTGCTCTTCTCATTAATGGCACTGGCATTAGCGTTATTGGATGTTGAAGTATTGTCATTGCATCCGGATACAGCCACAACCACTATGACTACTGCCAGGATAGCAAATAATCCTAATTTGTTTTTCATTTAAGACCACTCCTAGATTATGGTAACAACTTTGTAGGTGACTACTGCGCCGAACACAAAGAGTAACGGGAGTATAGCCACATTGGAGCTGTTAATAAAATTGTTTATTTTACTATTTTTGTGGGCCTCGGAGCTTAAAATCTCCTTGAGAGCCAGAAATGCTATAAGAGCCACCACAGCTATTAAACTATAGCCCATAATGTCTGCAGAAGTCACAGCAGTGGTTGCAGTGGCTGCCGATGTGGCTGCAGTGGTGGTGGTTGTCGTGGTCGTGGTAATAGTCGATATCATAGTTATAACTTCTTTTCTTTTAATATATAATTTTTTCCTTTTGTAGGGCAATATTCTTTTTGGATCACAATTACCGGTTTTTTAATCCATTAACTGAGTTGGTAATAATGTGATTAATTAAAGATAATATTAATATTATTTAAGCATAAATAAGCTTTACTAAATAATTATTGAGTTCGGTCACCGATGCTAACCTCTTATCTTATCGGGCCATTCATATAGTGGTGAAGAGGAAGAATTTAAAATCCCTATTTTTTTAAATCCTCTATTTTTATCTCACATTCAACCACAAGTGTAACGATCGGTAGGCTGTGTCATTGTCAGGTAACTTGTAGAGCAGGAACTCCAGCTTCTTCTGACCAGTGGATCCGGCGGTGAAACTGAAGGGTATCTCCATCTTCTGACCACTGGTCAGGGTGATAGTCTGATTATGGAGGATGGAGCTATTCACCTTCACCAACAGCAGATAATCAGTGGTGGCATATTCATGATTCACCACTCCAATGGTCAGGGAACCATTCTGTCCGGTGGTCAGGTTGGTGGGATAGTTACTGGCCTTACCATCCGGTCCTAAGATGTAGAATTCAGTGAATTTTTCACCCTGTTTGGGTTTTACAATGATATAAGCCGTGGTGGAAATGGCCAGGATTATGCTGATGATAAGGATGATGGAAAGTATCTTCTCGTTTTTGGATTCTCCCTGGAATGATTTCCTAATATCCTTAACGAATTGGCCGAAGGGTACAAAGTACCTCTCCTTTTCGGGTAGTTTTCTACGTCTTAAGGAGGCAATGAGGCACATGGTCAGGGTGAACATGGTAAGGCTGATCAGTAGGGGGTCCAGGCGTATTCCCCATGGTGTGTAGTTAAGTGCTAAGCCAATTAGGGGGGTTACGGCAATACTCAAACCAAAACTCAAAGCCGCCCTTTCAATACCATCCAGGTCACCCCATTTAGGGAAGAGGGCTGCAATAAGTGAGTAACCAGGGATGAATAAAACCAATAATATTCCCAGAATAGTACGGATGAAGGTCTGGTTCAATGGTTTTATAAGTATGAAGGCTGCGGTGAGAAGAGTGAGCGCTACCATGAGGATGATGTCCAGGTAATGGTTACGGGGCTGGGTGTGGGGATATTCTGTATGTATATCTTTTTTGGCAATAATTTCACTGGTTTGTGTTGTTTTACCCATGCTCTTCAGTATTGTCAGTGGATCTTTTTTCGCTGAAACTTCCGCTTCTGGTTTTGTTGTCTCCCCCGTAACCATAGGTTCTTCCACTGGAACTTCTTCAGGGACAGTTTCTTCTTCTGGAATATCTTCCACATAGATTTCTTCTCTGGTGATATCTTTATCATCTTCAACGGAGGTAACACCATGAGTAGCTCTCCACTTTCGGATGAACGCCACTGCAGACATTATCACAGAGGCCACGAACATGATCTGCACCAGATATTTTGGTATGGCTGGTAATAGGTGCATCCAACAGACCAGGAATGAAACCATGAACAGGATTATGGCAATAACACTGGTGGCCAGGATCAATTTACCGGTGGAAACACGGGATTTATCCGGGTAGACGATGGTTAAACCTGCATATCCCAGGATGAAGAGCAGTAAGATAAAGAAGATAATTGACGTGGTGGTGGTCTTCAGGGGATTGAAGTAGAGGAATAATAATGAAACCCCACTTAAAAATAGGATCATCACCAAATCCCAGTTTTTGAAACCAGGTTTTTTCTCTTCAGGTTCTTCTGACCATACTGGTTTATCCATTTCTGCCTCATAATCAAAAGGTGAGGTTTTAACTGGTTCTTCCACCCGGAGGGGAACTTCTTTAGGTATGGGTCTTTTATCCGGTAAATCTTGATGATTTTCTCCATCTATGGAATAACGGTCCTTAAGCCTCTCATACTGCAGAGGTTTTTCCTTTTTGAGATCCTGGGAGCCTGAAGCTTCTTCCCCATTTTCAGGAACTTTGGTTATTTCATCTTCAGGATGTTTTTCTTCGAAATATTCCCCTTTATATTCTTCATCATAGTAATCCCCGTATTCTTCCTGTTCTGCTTTTTGCCTCATTAAAGCAGCACGCTCAATGGATTCCTCAAGGGTAAGCTGAGCATCGTCTTGAGGGGATTCTATTTTATCCATTGGTTCTTTTCGCCGGGACATGGCTACCAGGGAGAAGAAAATGGTGAGGATGAGGAGTATCTGGTTAAGGTTATCGGTGAGGTAGGTCAATTTAAGGTTATTCAAGATCAGTGGTAAAAATAGGATGAAAAAGAGTCCCAGAACAAAACCCAGACCCCCGCGGAGGGTCCGGCCCATCTTCTCATCACTGGGCCAGATACTGGTTATAATGGCATATCCTGGTAGAAATAAGACTAAAATCGTTGGTAATAGTGATAACGGATATCCTTTAATCAGCTTGAGCCAGCCCATTATTAGAACTGCTCCACTGAGGATGATAATCAGTAAAAGGTCTTTCTGTGATGAGAGTTTCATAAACAGTTGTTAGGATAAAGAGGTATAAATAGAATTCTTTCAAATTAAATCGAAATAACAATCAACTCAGGTTAGGGTACTGAAACAGGATATGGTACTGGGAACCTGATATGGCACTGGAAAATATTTATCCAAAAAAGAATTAATATTTAGTAAATCTAATCAGGGATTTAGTAATTTAACCAATGGAGTAAACTTAGATAACCAACGGAGTAAACTTAGAATATGTTTCATTACAAAGCATTTGGACTGGAAATCTCATCAGAAATAGAACTTCCGGGAATGATCAAGGGTTCTGGTATTCCAGATGTTGAGATCATTCAGGGAGAAGTGGATCAATCCCTGGTTACTGGAGCCATAGTGGAGGGACCTAACTACCTTGTCACCGATGATGATGTATATTTATGGTGGGATGACATTGGAAAGGTCCGGATCAATAAGGGGGAACTGGTTACTGTCGAACCCATTAGAGATCTGGATGGATCTGATGAACTCAACCTGATACCATTCATCCTGGGGCCGGTAATGGCCCTCATGCTGCATCAGCGTGGATTTTTAGTTTTACACGGTAGTGCAGTTAACGTAAGTCGTGGTAATGTTCAATCAAATGGGTTTCCCAGTGCAGTGGCCTTTCTAGGTCACCGTGGTAATGGTAAATCAACCACCGCCATCCACCTCTACTTGGAGGGATACCCCCTGGTGGCCGATGACATCCTGGCCATAAAATTCTCAGAAGATGGAAAACCAGTGGGTTATCCAGGTTATCCCCATGTTAGATTATCAGATGAAGCTTACCATCAGGTAAAGGGGCACACCGATATTTTAACCCCCATCAGGACCCTGGCTGGTAAAGTATTCTGCGATGCATCCCATGAATTTTCCCCAGAACCGGTGAATCTAGAGCGGATCTACGTTATTGAAAAGATCCAGCGAGATGATGGGATTACAACTGGAATATCTGTTTTAAAATCCCAGGAAACCCTGATTGATCTCATCCGACATTCTGTTGCCCGCAGGATATTCCAGCACATCACTCAGAAGGAGAACATGCTAAAATGTGCTCAACTGGTGAATAATGTTGCAGTAAAGAGGTTGGAGATTGTTCATTCATTTACCAATATTCGGGATGTGGTGGATGTGGTTGAAGGAGATATTAACAAATAGTTTAGAGGTTATTCCTCGTTAATTAGTTTCTTTAATATTTAACCATTGAAATAAATTTACCATAGAAAATTAATCTCTGTAGAAACATATTTTTAGTAAATTTTGAAATTCTGAATATCAGATTATTAAAACAAATTGGGGAATTTAAAATGAGAGATTTATCCAGATCATCAAAAATTGTGGTTAGTAAAAATGTGGTGTCCTGTGACCTCAGTGGGGAAACTGCTATGCTGGACATGAAAGAGGGAATTTATTATGGTCTCAATGAAATGGGAACCATAATATGGGAACTCATTCAGAAGCCAATAACCATTCAAGAAATTGTTGACAACATATTAGAAGAATATGAAGTAGACGAAGAGACCTGTTATGAAGATGTTGTAGAATTAACCGAGCAGATGCTTGAAAATAAGCTGATTGAAGCGATAAAATAGTTTTAAAAAAATATTATTTTTTTAACGAGTTTTGGTTTTAAAAATTGAAAAAATACTCAGAATGAGTATTTTTTATTACCATGTAACCCTTATTGTGGCTGATGCTTCATTGTTGGATGACACAGGGTCGTACTGGTTTTCAGCAGTTTTGGTAGCAGTACTGGTTCCATATCCATAACTATTTCCTCTGACAGTTATAACCAGTGTTTTTGATTCTCCGCTGTTAAGTGTTCCAATGGTCCATACGCCGGTGTTAGAGTTGTAGGTGGTTCCTGGACTTGGTGTGCTACTTCTGTATCCTAACTGTGAGGGTAGAACTTCTTTAACCTGGACTCCGGTTGCTGTATTTGGTCCGTTGTTCGTAACAGTTATGGTTAAAGTTGTTGTGTCATGGTAACTAATGGTAGTTGAACCTGCAACCAGAGTTACTGCAATGTCTGCAGCCCCTGAAATGATATTCCCATTACTGTCAAACCAGATGGTTTTATTGGCTATTTCATTGAGTTCCTGTTCCCCAGTCCAGAAGTTTTTATAGGTTGCACCATTATCACCTTTGCTTATTCTCGCGTAGGATGGATATGAATCACTGGGGTCGTTTTTCCAATCTAAATCACCATAGATAAACCCATAAGTGCTGGCATTGGTTATTATGAGAGTTACAGTGTTTACCCGGTTTGAATTCCAGCTATCACTGTGGCAGGGCACCTGGTACCAGGTTATGTTCACCTGATTGTTGGTGATGAGGTAGGTGATGCTACCAATATGGGCCACATCGAAGTCAGCCCAGAATGGTGCTATGTAGGCCACGTACCTGTTTACAGAATTGGATTCTGGTGTTTGGTAGTAGTATGGTCCCTGTATTGGGGCTCCCAGTCCAATGGCTCCATTTACGCTGATATATATTGTGTTGTAGGTTTGACCGTAGAGGGTTATGGTGAATGGTAGGGTGATGGCAGTGGTTGATCCATCATCGGTGTTCACAGTTCCACTTTGTGTTCCTTGATCTGTGAATATGTCGTCAGGTATTGTTCCAACAACTGCTATGCTAGCATTCTGAGCATTGTTACTGTTGTTCCAGTCGTACTGGGTTTCAGCAGTTTTGGATGCATTGTTGGTGAAGTTACCCATCTGGGCAGTATTGGCAGTCATGTTAAGGATGGCAGTCACTCCATTGTTTAAAACTCCAATGGTCCACAGTCCGGTGGTTGGATTGTAGGAACTGTCATTAATTATCCAGCTTAGACCTCCATTCCAGGATACTTTCCAGTTTACCATGGTAAGTCCGGTTGGGAGTTTAATGGTCACCTGTACCCCTGAAGCATTATTTGGTCCGTTGTTCTTGGTGCTGATGCTGAAGTTCACATTACTTTCAGCAGTGGGGGTGTTGTTACTTACCGTCTGGGTTACTTGTATGTCCGCGGATTGTGGTATGTTCCAGTTCACTGGTCCTGGTAATGTGTTATTCCAGACGTACTGGTCCTGGGTGACAGTTAAGCTGTTATCAGTAATGGTTCCAGTAGCATTGATTAATGCGGTGATGGTGAGGGTAACAGTTTCCCCATCGGCTAAGTTTCCAATGGTCCACACACCGTTACTGTAAGATCCTCTATTAGTGCTGCTTCCTATCAATGTGATTCCATTGGGTAGTGCATAGTTAATGCTAACACCACTGGCATCATCTGGTCCTTTGTTCGTGGCAGTGATAGTGTAGGTTACTGTGTCTTTGTAGTTAGGATTGGATGGTGAAGCAGTTTTGGTAACTTCGACATAAGCTGCTTCTTCAATGTTTAGGTCTACTGATTTAATGTCATTTGTTGGATTGTAATCATATTGTGAACCACCAGTTCTGGTGACAGTGTTGGTAACCACACAAGCCTGAGTTACTCGGGCAATGATGGTTATAACCGCTTCTTGACCGCACTGGAGGTTATTAATAGTCCACACTCCGTTGGCAAAAGTGCCATGATTAGTGGTGTGTGAAATATATTCCAATCCGGGTGTGAGTAAATCAGTGATTTGAACATTTGTAGCATAGTCACATCCATAATTTTTGGCGTATACCGTAACTGTAACAGTATCTAAATAATTGGGAGTTGTGTTGTTTATTGTTTGGTCAACACCAATGTCTGATCCGCAACAAACCGTTATAATTATTGTTTTTGCGTTGTTGTCGTGGTTCCAGTCGTCGCTTGGTGTTGAGCTTGTTTTGTTTGCGAGGTTTTTTATTGTTCCGGTGGTGCTGATTTTGGCTATGAGGGTTAGTGTTACGTTTTCTCCGTTGTTGAGGTTTCCGATGTTCCAGATGCCTGTGGTTGGGTCGTATGTACCTTTTATGGTGTTGTGTGATATGTAGGTTAATCCAGAGGGTAGTTTGTCTGTTATTTGTACTCCTGTGGCGTTATCTGGGCCGTTGTTTGTGGTGGTGATGGTGATTGTTATTTCATCTTGGTAATTGGGTGTGGTTGTGTTGATGTTTTGGTCTACTTGTATGTCTGCTGAAGTTGGTCCGAGCACTATGTTTCTTGATCTTTGGTTGTTGTTGGGTGTGACGTCTGTTTGGTCAACTGCTTTGAGGCGGGCGGTGTTGGTGAAGGTTCCAGTTTTTGCGGTTTTTAAGTATACGTTCATGAAGGCGATGGAGTCTTTGGGCATGTAACCAATGTACCAAGTTATTGTTCGTGTGAGTTCATCGTAGGTTGCGGTTCCAACTCCTCTTGTATCACAGTAGATGTAGTCAAATCCGTCACTTATTATGTATTCGACTATTACGCCGGTTGCGTCATCATAATTGTTTGATGTGTTCCAGTTTCTGACGTCAACGACCATTACTGGTGTTTCACCGGGTAAGTATGAGTATTTGCTCGCATACCATGCATATTGATAAACACCCACATCAACAACTTTAGGTATATTCAAAACAGTTGTTTTTGAGTTGTTATCTAAATCAGGATCGGTTTCAGTTTGACCTGTTTTATTGACAAAATCTTTAATAGTTCCTGTGGCATTGATTCTTGTGATTATATTTAGTATTCTGGGACTATCTCCATAATTAATGTCACCAATATACCATATTCCGGTCTCAGGATTGTATGCTCCATTAGAATCGTCAGATATGTAAACTAAACCTATTGGTAGTTTTTTAGTTATTTGAACTCCAGTTGCATTATCCGGACCGATGTTAGCTACGGTTGTAGTAGACTTAATAATATCATTGTATTGGGGAGCACTATTGTTAATAGTCTGATTTACTTCTATGTCTGCATCTGCTCCAGATACTGCACCACAGACTAAAATAGTAAGAAATAAAGTAATTCCAAACAAGATAATTTTTTTAGAAATATTTAGACCCATTATTCCCACACCTTTAATTTTTGTGAATATAATCACGATATTATATTAAAACGTGAATTTTTGGTGAATCAAATCACCAGTTTAAATATATAAGAATATATTTTGTGACAATTACATATAAAGGTTCCTTATGATCATCATAATTGCCTACTATTAACAATGATTTTTTGTGAATAATATCACATCAACAAAAAATTATGTGATAAATTTCACTAAAACTAAAAAGGACTATAGAATTTTGGTGAATAATGTAGAATTATAATTTCCTTTCGTGATTATTATTGTCATGTATGAACAATAAACTAGTTGATGATTATAGTATATATGGATTGGAAAATGAGATCATATCATGAGTGCAATTACAGGAATATTTTATCGTGATGATCGATTTGTTAGTCTTGAACAGATCAGAAAAATGAATAATACTCTTTCTCATCGTGGACTTGATGGTCATCATGTTTGGTTAGAAAGTTCTGTTGCTTTAGGCCATCAAATGCTCCATACTACACGTGAATCTCTTTATGAAAAGCTTCCATTCGAAGAAGAACAATCTGGTTTGATTATTACTGCCGATGCACGTATAGATAATAGGAGGGTTCTGGCTCCTTTATTAGATCTTGAAGATAAAGAAAGTGTTCCAGATAGTATTTTTATTCTTAAATCTTATCAAAAATGGGGTGAAAATTGCCCTGATAAATTATTAGGTGATTTTGCTTTTGTAATATGGGATGAGGAAAATCAGAAGTTATTCTGTGCTAGAGATCATATGGGGATCAAACCATTTTATTATTATTTAACTGATGACATGTTTTTATTTTCGACTGAAATCAAAGCAATATTTTCCAATTCTAGTGTTCCTAAGAAATTAAATAAAACTAAAGCAGCTCTCTATTTGATGAATTTTCCTCACCAAGATTTTACATTTTATGATAATGTATTTTCTTTAAGACCTGCGCATTCTCTAATTTTAACAAATGATAATACCAATTTAAAACGTTATTGGAAGCTTGATCCAGATTTACAAACGAATTTTAATTCAGAAGAGGAATATTTCACTGAATTCAGGAAACTCTTTGCAGAAGCTGTAAAATGTCGTTTAAGAAGTAATCATCCAATTGGTTTTGATTTAAGTGGAGGTCTTGATTCATCATCAATTGTTTGTATGTCAAAAAAAATTGCTTCAACTAAGATAAACACATTTTCTATGGTGTTCGATGAGATATCCGATAGCGATGAAAGTGCGTACATTAAAAAAGTTATAGAAGAAGGTGGAATTGATGCCTTTTTTGTGAATGGAGATGAAATTGATCCTCTAAATAACATAAAATCTATATTGTGGCATATAGAACAACCATTATACACTCCTAATATAGCCATAATATGGAAAAAATATGAAAAAATGCAAGATAAAAATATTCGGGTTTTATTAAGTGGTCAGGGAGGTGATCAGTGTATTTCTCTTGGTAGAAATTATTTTAAGGATCTTTTTGTAAATTTCGAGTGGGGGAAAATGATTTCTGAACTCAGTTTGAATTCAGATGTCATAAAATGGAGTAAATCTCGCATATTTTTTAATAAAGCATTTTTGCCAACTATATTTGATTTTGTGCCTTTTTATTTTTTTAAGAAACAATTGTATCGACGTTTATTTAGTAAAAAAAAATTTTTAAATCAAGAATTTTCAAGAAAAATCAACTTAGAAGAATATGAAAAAGAATTTTATCAGAACTATTATACTGCAGGTACTGCGAGAAAAACTCATTATTTTTCTCTGACTTTCCCGGTGCAGAGTTTGTTCGAATGGATAGATTTAGCCACTGCAGCGTTTTCTATTGAACCAAGATATCCATATTTTGATAAAAGGCTTATAGAATTCTGTTATGGTTTGCCTACTGATTTGAAGTTTAAAAATGGTTGGAATAGGTATATTCAACGTATGGCAATGGAAAACATTTTACCAAAGGAAATACAATGGCGCAATAACAAGACTGGGTATGACTCAGTTCATAGAAGAAACCTTTTATTATTCCAAAAAGAATTTATAGAACAAGTGATTTCTGATAAAAATAAATTGTTGGAGGAATTTACAGATTTAAAAGAACTTCAGAATACTTACAATGATTTCAAATCCGGATCTAATGTGAATCATTCGGTAAATCTTTGGTTTACAACTGTATTTTACTTGTGGTTACAAGAGCATTTATAATACTTGTAATTCTCATATTTTATTATTATAATGAAGCTTGGTTTTCAGCTTCCCCACCATCGATAGGATCACCTTTAGTTATTTCCTTAAAGTCTCCATGAATACTTAATTCTGGTTTTCTATACTCAGATCTTTTTTTGATCACGTTATCACCATCCAACTATTAAATTTAAATTGTTCATCATTACTAATACAGTTATTGTTTCACATTTTTTCTAATATTTAACTATTTTGTTGATGTCTCATTATATATTGGCACATTTATATTTTGGATATTTAATTCTCATTAGTTTTAATTAAAAGCTTTACTTATATTTTTTAAGATTTATTTTAATATTATACTATGATGGGTATTATTCTGAAATTTATTTCAAATTTTAGAATTTATTCCTTTATTTAATTATCTATAGGTGGCTTATAAATTATTTTGACATGTTAATGTGCTTAAAATTAAATAATAATGAATTAAAATGCCCAAACACAATTTTTTTTGATCTTGTCACAAAAATATTTTTTATTTTATCACTTTGTGAATCCTTATGATGATTGGAAAATTGTTCACGCTTAGAAACGAATGATACAATTTCTACATTGTGGAGGATAGAGGTGAAGAACATGGTCAAAAAAGTGTATTTAACAAAATTATCCCTAGCACTTTTTGTATTTGTGCTTATCTCAGCAACCATTGGAACAGCTACCGCTGCTACGAATCCTAACACTCAACTACATGATGCATATGTGGTGCAAAGTGGAAAAGGATTCTCAGGGCCAACTGCAATACAGGACTCAATTGACAGCTTATCAACTCTTGACGGATACAAAGTGTACCTGCAACCAGGTAACTATTCCCAACAATTAAATGTTAGCAAAAATATCCGGATAAAAGGGATGGGAACCAAAACTGAAGACACTACAATCGAAGTGAATACAGATGGCTTTGTAATTACAGTCCAGGATGGCATTACATTAACCTTGGAGAACATGGCTATTGCCAACACCGGAACTGGAATGGCACTATCTGAAACAGGTGTTATAAACCTGATAAACTGCATCATAACCGAAAATTATGAAGAAGCCATACCTGAAGGCATGTTTAAACAAAATACATCAACTATTGGCACAACAGAACCCCCAGTTACTGATTCCTCAACAGTTGTTGATTCTGATGTCGAAGTGGAAAGTGCGGATTCAAATTTATCATCAACTGAAAATATAACAAGTCCAGAAATTGAGAAAACACCCTAACTAACCTTGAAAAAACTAGCAACACTTCTGTAAGCTTTAATCCAGTAGATGATGACTCTGTTGAAGATGTAGATTCTGGATTTGAAGTTGAGAATGTTGAACTCATAGGGTCTAATGTACTATCAACTGAAAATTCAACAAGCCAAACAATTGAGGAAACTGTAATAACAGAAGAAGAAACCATCCTGACCAACACAGATGAAGTTAATAGCGCCCCTGAAAGTTCAACTCCCGTGGATGGTGGCATACCCTTAACTACTATGGCTTATGGTATGTTAATGGTGGTGGGTGGGGTTGTTTTACCACGTAAACAGAATTAAATTAATCTCATTTTATTTTTCCTTTTTTTCCATAACTATTTTTTTAATCATTATAATCTTGTTTTAGAGGTTAATTATGTTATATTTTATATATAACTCTTGTATAATAATTTAATTAAATTTTAAGGGCAAATAAGTGCACGTACCAGGATAAACATCTGTATATATTCTTTAAACCATGAATAATCATATATCTTGGGAAATAAAAACCAATATGTAAAGTGTTATAAAACATTCTAAAACATAGAGGTTACCAATGTCTGTTGTTTTAAGTTTCATCATATTACCCTACCGAGAAAAGGTTCTTACTTTAGAATCTTTATACTGGGTGTTTCTGGTAAGAATCATGGTCTGGATGTTTTCTTTTCCAGTGGTACAATCTAAGGTGGAGAAAAAAGCCAGCAGTTGTGATACAAATACTAAACATTCAGTTTCCATAACTAAACTTAGAATTATGATTACGCAAGCCGCCAGATTTGTGCCTCGGGCCACTTGTTTGATTCAGGCACTGGCAGGACATATATTGTTCTCTAAATACGGTTATGACACATCTATCAAAATTGGGGTTCTGGCAGAAAATGGTGAATTTGAGGCACATGCCTGGTTGGAAGCTGGTGACCGAGTGGTTTTGGGAGAATCCGAAAAGGACTTTAAAACCATACTGGATATTGATCAAACTTGAGTTTAATGGTGTTTCATGTTAAAGCAATGTTTCAAAAGCAGCCTCATGGGCAAGTTCATCGAGAACTTAACCAGTTTAATGCCCTGGAAAGTGGTATTGGCCCTAACTTTAATGGTTATTTTGAGTCTTAACGAGGCCGTTAGTCTGCTCATATTAGTTCCCCTCCTGGGACTGGTTGGTCTGGATGTAGGTCAGGGATCCCTGGGGCAGATCGATGTTATGGTATCAGGTTTTTTCTCATATCTCGGTTTGAAGCCTACATTGGTTCTTGTTTTAGTCCTGTATGTGATTGTGATCAGCATCAGTGCCCTTTTAACCAGATATCAGACTCTTCAAACCTCCCAGATCCAGTACCAGTTTGCCAATCATCTCCGCCAACGACTTTACAATGCCATCACCAACTCCAATTGGCTATTTTTTTCCCGGATGAAATCATCCAGCCTGGCCCATGCCCTCACCAATGAAATCGACAGGGTAAGCACAGGAACCGGACAATTTTTGATATTCATAGCCAGTATCATGATCCTGGTGGTTTACATCATATTTGCCCTAGAACTGGCTGGTGTTTTTACTGGGGTGATTTTTGCAGTGGGGGTGTTCATTCTGTTAATTCTAAGGAGAAGAGCCAGCAGGTCAAGGACCAGTGGGGAGGATATAACCACCACCACCCGGGATTTATATTATTCTATTATGCAGCACCTGGATGGGATGAAAACCATTAAAAGCTTTGGAATGCAGGATGAAAATATAATAGTCTTTAAGGATCAGTCCAATCAGGTTGCCAGTAACTATTTGAGGGCCATTAGGAGTTATGCTGATGTGAAACTACTTTTTGATGTGGGAACAGTGGTTGTTTTAGCAGTAATGGTATTTTTCCTTATCGAGGTAGTGAAGTTACCCACTGCCAGTCTCTTTTTACTGATCTATCTATTTGTGAAGATGATTCCTCAGTTTTCAACAGTTCAGAGGGCTTACCAGTACTTCATAAATATGTTACCTGCTTTTGGCAACGTTATGGATCTGGAAGAGCAGTTTTTGGAGAATTGTGAAACCAGTAAATTAGATGAGGGATCGATTGAATTAAAGGAAAAAATAACCTTTGAAAAGGTTAATTTTTCGTACCGTGATGAGGATCACTTCACTTTGATAGATCTGGACCTGGAAATCCCCTCTGGTAATACCATTGCCCTTGCTGGACCATCCGGGGCGGGTAAAAGTACCGTGGCCGATCTGGTGATGGGACTCATCAGTCCTGACCGGGGAAAGGTGACTGTGGATGGGAAACCAGTTACCGGTAGTACTATTGCGTCCTGGAGAAACAGTATTGGCTATGTGGCCCAGGAAACATTCCTCTTCAATGAATCCATCCGGTTTAATTTAAAACTTGCCAGTCCAGATGCCAGTGAAGATGATCTTATGGAAGCTCTAAAGATGGCTGCAGCATACTGTTTTGTCAGTCAACTCCCTGAAGGTATGGACACTGTAATTGGAGATAGAGGTGTTAGGTTATCTGGGGGTGAAAGGCAACGATTGGCCCTGGCCAGAGCACTTTTAAGGAAACCTTCACTTCTCATTATGGATGAAGCAACCAGTAACCTTGATTCTGAAAATGAAAAGAAAATATTAAAGGCCATTGATGGCATTCATGGTGAGGTAACCATTCTCCTGATCGCCCACCGAATTTCTACCATTAAAAATGCAGATCAAATTTACCTTATGAACCATGGGAAGATTCAGGAATCTGGAAGTTGGTATGAATTATTAGAAAAAGAAGAAGGATGGTTGGGCAGTACCTGTGAAATACAGGAGCCTGATAATTAGTATTGTCCCTTTGCGGACAAGATTTTAACCTCAAATTTAGCAATTTGTTTATTGGGGTCTTCAAACCTAGCATAAAAGTAAGATTTTCCATTAGCGGGTATGTTTTGAGGGTTCAAGTAGGGTGTATCATTAACTGCAAATACTGTGCCATTTGCATGATATGTAGTGACTTCTATTTTAGGATTCAGAGCTTCGAAGGAGTTCTTATTTGAAATAGAACCACTAACATAATATATGGATTCATTTTCTTCGCTTCTATTTCCCGCCGTGTTATTGGAAATTTGGAGTGTATCTAAGGATAATTTCTTTTCACCCCAGGTACTGTTGGCTTTGGTATTTTCGATACAGCCAGAGTTTGCTACGGCCACTATCATAAAAACGAAGATGAAGATTGTAAATATTTTCTTTTCCATGGTATCACTTAGGTGTATACATATTAACCGTGGTAAAACAAATAAGTTTTTTTATCTATACTTTGAGGGAATTTAAAAATGGTGGTAAACTACGATCTAAAACCAGAAGATCAATTGCTTCTCAACTGTTCTTTGACACAGTTATCTGGTGAAAACATTAAACGGATTAAACAGCTCACCAACCATGATTTAGACTGGAATTATTTAATAAACATGGCCCGAGAACATCGTTTAAGTCCCTTATTATACTGGCATTTGAATATAATCTCTCCGGAAGCAATACCGGGTAATCTAAAACTGGAATTAAAGGAACACTTCCATAAAAATGTCCAGAAAAATTTGATGATGTTCAAAGAACTTTTAGAAGTTTTAGATATACTGCAAAAACAGGGTATTGTTCCCATACCTTACAAGGGTTCGGTGTTGGCCATACTCATCTATAAAAACCTTGGATTTCGCATATTTGGTGATTTGGATTTCTATGTTCCACTGGAAGACGTGCCTAAAACAAGGGACATCCTGGTCAATGAAGGTTACGAGCCTTGGGAAAAACTCACATATAATCAAGAAAGATCCTTCTACAAATTTCAACGAGAATATCATTTTATAAACAAATCAACAGGCATTAACTTGGAGATAAAATGGAAATTCTTATCCACCTTAATCCCCACGTCAAATGAACCAATTTTTCAAGAAAAGGAATTCTTTAAAGAAGTTAACCTTGACCAATTCAAGGTGAAAACCATATCTCCTGAGTATTTAATATTAATTCTATCCCTTCACAATGCTAGTCATGCTTTTTCAAGCCTATATCGTTTTTGCGATATTTCTGAGCTGATAAAATTTTGTGATAGTATTAACTGGGAATATCTCCTGAAGATTGCCGATGATTGGAAACTTACAAGAATATTTCTGATTAACCTTAAAATTCTAAAAGAATTATTCCAAATACAACTTCCAGAAGATGTTCTAGAACTGATAAATAATTCTGATGTAGACGAAATATCTAAAGATATCATAAAAAGGTTGTTCAAGTCAAAACCCAGAGGAGTATTGGAAAAAGTTGTTTTTCACAGCAATTTACGTGAAAAGAGGAAGGATAAACTTAAAACTATCTTGATAATGATATTTTTACCCACACCCGGAGTGATTGAAAGTGTTTCATTACCAAGGGCCTTAGAACCCCTCTACTATATATTAAGGGTGTTTCAGATGGTGAAAAATGTGATTACAAACCAATAAAATTATAAGAGTCAATTAAGAATTTATTTTAATAGTATAACTTTTTAGATAAGGGGAGTATAATGGAAACTGAAAAAATACTGGTAACCGGTGGAGCAGGATTCATAGGCACCAATCTAGTTAAAGAATTAGAAAACAGAGGCCATGAAGTATTTGCTCTTGACTTACTTCATAATAACCGAGACAACTACCAGCGCTGTGATGTACGCAACTACCGCCAGTTAGAACGACTTTTTGAAAATAACAAATATGATTATGTTTACCATCTGGCGGCAGAGTACGGTCGTTGGAATGGTGAAGGATACTACGAAAACCTATGGCAGACCAATGTAATTGGAACCAAACATATGATTCGATTACAGGAAAAACTGGGTTTCAGAATGATATTCTTCTCATCTGCAGAGGTTTACGGGGATTACAATGGAAGAATGACCGAAGATGTGATGGTGAATAACCCCATTAAAGACACTTACCAGATGAATGATTATGCCATAACCAAATGGGCAGGGGAGCTTATGTGTATGAACTCCGCTACCATGTTTGACACGGAAACTGTACGAGTACGTCCAGTGAACTGTTACGGGCCCCACGAAGAATATTCTCCATTCAAAGGTTTCATACCAATTTTTATCTATAAATCACTACATAATCAACCCTATACAGTTTACAAAGGACATAAACGTATCATTGATTATGTGGAAGACACAGCCTTTACCTTTGCCAATATTGTCGATAATTTCATCCCTGGTGAAGTATACAATGTTGGTGGGCGTACAGGATGGGAGAAAGATATTAAGGACTATTCGGACATAGTATTAAACGCTGTCGGCCGTGATGATTCTTTAGTTACCTATGAAGAGGCAGAGGACTTCACCACCCAAGTTAAGACCATTGATTTTTCCAAGGCAATAAAGGATTTAAAACATGACCCTAAAATAAATCCTGAACAGGGGATTAAAAAAACTGTAGAATGGATGCGATGGTTCTACAGGGTAAAAGATTAAAATATAAAGATTTGGGGAGATTAACGTGGATTATAATGATTACAATGATAAAACTGTTTTAGTGACTGGTGGTGCTGGTTGTGTAGGGAGCAACCTTACCCGGAAACTATCAGAATACGCAGAGAAAGTTATAATATTAGATAATCTTGATTCAGCTTACGAATGGAATATTCCAGAAGTTGAAAATATACACTTCGTAAAAGGGGACATCCTTGATGATGAGATGCTCAAGCGTGTCTTTAAGGAGAAACCAGACTATGTTTTCCACCTGGCAGCTCATTTTGCCAACCAGAACTCGGTAGATAACCCTGAACTGGATCTTATGGTGAATGGGATGGGCATATTAAAAGTTTTAGAGTACGCTCATCTTGTGGGAGTGGAACGCTTTGTTTACTCTTCATCTGGATGTGGAGTCTATGGTCTAGACTCTAAAATGCCCTTTGAAGAACCCGACATTTCCATCAGCCTCCATACTCCTTACCAGGTCACCAAGCTCATCGGAGAACTTTACACTAATTATTTCCACAATCTCTATGGGTTACCTATTGTTAATGCCAGGTTCTTCAATGTGTTTGGACCTGGAGAAGTTCCAGGAAAATACCGTAATGTAATTCCCAACTTCATGTATTGGTCCATGACTAACCAGGCACTACCCATCACTGGTGATGGTTCAGAAACCCGGGATTGGACCTACGTAGACGATATTGTTAATGGTCTCATGGCCATGGGAATAGTTGAAGAAGCCATTGGAGAAGCAATTAACCTTGGATCTGCTACTGAAACCAGGGTTATTTATATGGCGAACATGGTGAATGAGTTAACAGGTAACACCGAGGGAATTGCCTACGCAGCCCGCCGGGACTGGGATGCTAAGACTCGTCTGCTTTCTTCCATTGAAAAGGCAAGAAAAATATTGGGTTACAATCCACAGACAACTTTCAAAGATGGTTTGAAGAAAACCCACTCCTGGTTTGAGGAAAAATGGGATGACATCGAGCGAAGCGCAGAATTTTGATATTTATGAATATCCTTGTTGTACAGGAATCCGACTGGATCCAGAGGAACCCCCATCAACAACACCATCTTATGGAACGATTATCTTTAAGAGGTCATAAGATACGTGTTATTGATTATGAAATTGACTGGAAAACCAATAAAAACGAGGGAATAATCTCCAAAAGACAGGTTTTTAAAGGTGTTCATAAAATTCATGAAGAAGCCAGTATTGACGTGGTAAGGCCAGGCCTAATCAAGATTCCAGTTGTAAATTATATTTCCTGGACTTGGACTAGCTGGAGAGAAATAAATCGCCAGATCAAGGAATTTAAACCCGATGTCATTGTAGGTTTTGGTCTGATCAATACATATATCGCAGCTAGAGCAGCCAAAAAACATAACATTCCCTTTATTTATTACCTAATTGATGTTCTCTATACTTTAATACCAGAAAAATCCCTACAATTCATTGGAAAACAGATTAAAAAAGGCATAATCAAAAATTCTGATAAAGTTATAACCATCAACAAAAAATTATCAGAATTCGCAGTGGGTCTTGGGGCTGATGAGGACAATACCCCTGTTATTGATGCTGGTATTGATCTTGAAAGGTTTGATCCTCAAATTGACGGTTCTGTTATTCGAAAAGAGTATGGGATTAAAGATAATGAATTATTACTCTTTTTCATGGGCTGGATTTATCACTTTGCGGGTGTTAAAGAAGTGGCTGAGGAACTGGGAAAAGGAAATTATGAGAATATTAAATTGATGGTAGTGGGAGATGGGGATGCATTCATCGATATTGTTAGTATAATCGGAAGTTATCATATTGAAGACAAGGTTATATTAACCGGCAAAAAACCTTACATTAAAATTCCGGATTTTATTGCTGCTTCCGATATTTGCATTCTTCCTTCTTATATAGATGAAATTATAATGCAGGATATTGTCCCTATTAAGCTTTATGAGTATATGGCGCTTCATAAACCAGTAATTTCAACTAAACTTCCAGGAATATTACAAGAGTTTGGATATGACAATGGTGTGACCTATATTGATGAACCTCAAGACGTTTTAAAAGTATATGATTCGATAAATATTAAACATCAAGGGTTAAAAGCAAGGAAATTTGTAGAAAGTAACGATTGGGAATTAATCACTACTAAATTTTTAAGGGTTTTGGAGGATTTAATATGAAAATATTGCATGTTATCCCATATTTTACTCCTAAAAGAGGAGGTGATGTTAGTGTTTGTTATAACATTACTAAAATTCTTTCAAAAAGAGGACACGATGTGACAATTATTACAACTGATTTTGAATTGGATGAAGAATACGTTGAGTCACTACAAAGATATGGTATTAATATTCTGATTTTTAAATGTATTTTTAATTTGAACCTATTCCTGTACTCTCCTGAAATGAAAAAATGGGTTGAATCAAATCTTAAAAGTTTTGATTTAATCCATTTACATAATTTTCGTTCTTATCAAAACAATTTAGTTCATAAATTTTCGCTTGAATATGGAATACCCTATGTTTTGCAGCCAGATGGTTCTACTTCAAGAAAAACAGGAAAAAAAATATTAAAATGGATTTATGACATATTTTATGGTTATAATCTAATTAAAAACGCTAAAAAGATTATTGCTGTTTCTAAAGAGGAATGTAAACAGGACTATAAAATGGGGGCAAGTTTATCTGACATATCCGTAATTTACACGGGTATGGATACAGAAATTTTTAAAAATCTACCAGAATATGGTGAATTTAGGCTAAAACATAATATTTCCCATAATAAGATGATTTTGTATATTGGCCGTCTCAATCGCACTAAAGGAATAGAATTTGCAATTAAATCATTTGAAAAAGTAACTAATGAACTTGATGATTTAATATTTGTTATAGCTGGTTATGATGACAGCAATTATCTGAAAGAATTAAAAAAGCTAGTAAAATCGCTTCAGTTAGATAACGTAAAATTTTTAGATTTTTTAACTGAAGAAGATAAGGTAAAAGCTTGTGTTGATGCGGATGTGTTTATTCATACGGTAAATTATATGGGTGGTGTTGGCATAATCCCATTAGAATCAATTTTATGTAGAACTCCGGTTATAGTAACTGAAGGCTGCGGAGAACTAATTAAAGAATTAAACTGTGGTTCAATAGTTAATTATGGGGCTGTTGAGGATCTAAAATACACTATTAAATATTTGATTGAAAATCCAAGTTCGACACAAGAAAATGTTGAAAAAGGTAGGAAATATATTTTGGAAAATTTAAATTGGAATAATGTACTAGATAAGGTTGAGGAAGTTTATGAGGATTGCATTTATAACATTTGATTATAACTCTTCTTTCGGTGGATCAGGAGAATATGCTGAGAAAATTGTCGATCAACTAATCGAATTGGGATTTAAAATCACGGTGTTCACGTTTGAAGTCCATAAGTTCAAAAAAACCATCAAGAATCAAAATTTAGAAATAGTTGTAGTACCTCTAAATAAATTACTTCCTTTTAGGGCTTTACAGTTTTGGTTCAAATTACCAAAAATAATAAAGAAACATAATGAGAATGAAAAATTTGACATAGTACATATAAATAGCATTTCTAATCTTTTTATTGCCCTACCAAATGTGCCTCATGTCTTAACAATTCACCACACAATCAAAGATGCTATAAATTTCAATAATAAAAGTTTTTTGTATCGTTTATTTGATTTTAGCGGCGAAAATAACTTTTTACTCCCTTTTATTGAGAAAAGAAATATTAATTATGCTGACAAAATAATTTCTGTTAGTGATTTCACTAAAAAGCAGATTGTCAGATATTATGGAGTTAATCCTGAAAAAATTGATGTTGTATACAATGGAATAAATAATACTGAAATTAACTTAGATGCAGAATCATTGGAAAAATATAGATGTGAGCAGTTCCATAATAAAAAAATTGTATTATTTGTGGGGAGAGTTGATGATTATAGAAAAGGTCTAGATTTGTTACTAAATTCATTTAATAATGTTCTAAATAGTATAGATGCTGTTTTAGTAGTTGTAGGCAGGGGAAATTGTAAGAATGCAATTGCACTTTGTGAAAAATTAGGAATATCAAATAATGTAATTTTTAAAGGCTTTGTTAAAAGACAAACCTTATTGAAGTATTATAATTTATGTGATCTATATGTTTGTCCTTCAAGACTTGAAGGATTTGGATTGACACTTTTAGATGCTATTTATGCACAAAAACCCATTGTAGCTTCAAATGTTGGGGCCATTCCTGAAATTTTGGATGGATATAAAAATGCCTTATTAATCCCTAATCAACCTAAATATATTTCAGAAAGTATTGTAAATTTATTAAAAAGTGAAAAAGTTTTTAAACAGGATTTAACGGAATTTGAGGAAAAGTTTGATTGGTCAAATTCTGCAAATAAAATAAAAGAAATTTATAAAAAATTAACAAAATAGATTTGATAATATGATTAATATTAATAATAAAAACATTATGATTATATTAATTTTTTCAATTTTTCTATTCATTTTAATAAAATTTTTTTCCATATTACATTTTTCTTCAGAACCAAGCATTTATTCTGGGGGTGCAGGGTACTTCCTTAGAGATGTTTTAACTAGTGGGCATTTAATAACTCAACAAGGAGCTTTTTTCTTATCTAAAAATGTTTTTTCTGCAAATATTGTAGAATATGCTAGATATCCATTTTTCCCATCTTTATACATAATCTTATCATTATTTTCAGGCATAACTATGTTTTCATGGACTGAAAGAATTGTTAGGAGTATTCTTTTTGCTTTACCAATAATGCTCATTTTATTAAGTATTTATTTTTCTGTGTCTCAGAGACTGGATAAAAAAATTGATTATAAATTTATATTTTTGATATCATTATATTCTTTAATGGCTTCTCCCTATGTTATCAACCAATTAGGTGCTAACGGTTGGTTATTCATTTTATTCGTATCATATCTAATATTTATACAACCTAAAGATAGGTGGGAATTTAGTTTACTTTCTGTATTATTTTTAGCAATCTTACCGGCTGCATATTTTACAGGTTCAAGTTTTTTCATTTTGTGGATTTCAATCACTATGTCAATACTTTTTATTATTAAATTAGGAGTTTATGAAAAATTAAATTTGAATAAAATATTTGATTTAAATATTACTTTTAGAAAAAGTTATACTACGATCTTTTTAATATTAATAGTATGTTACATTGGCTACGCGATTTATATATCAACAAATAGATTTATCCCGGCCTTAGATGTATTTATTAATGTAATAAATACTATAATGGATGGATTTTCTGGTTTTGAAACCAGTTCACCATTACTTTCGAGTAGATACATCATTGAAACATCATTGGAAAGTAAATTAAGGAATTTGATAAACGGTATTTTAGTAGCTGCTCCTGTCATTTTATTATTCGTGTATAGAAAAAGATTAATAGAATTGAAAGAAACTACCTTATTCCTTTTTGCAGGAATATTGGCATTACCCTGTTTAACAATCCTTACATTTTTTTGGTTAGGTCAATTTGGATTGGTAAGACTTCAAGAATACGGATCCTTAATTTCACTTATTATTGTTCCTGTTGTTTCATCTGTTTTGGTAAAGAAAGAAAAAATTATGTTAGCAGTAATAATAATATTAGCAATAATATCATCAATTTTTACTTATTGTTATGATGAAAGTATTCAGTATAGATACATTTCGAATCAAGAAGAATATGGAGCTCATTGGATGAAAAATAATGTTAATATGAACAGTAGTATTTTTACAGATCATAGATTATCTGGAACATTTATTTCAAATGGTTTTTTAAGGACAACTGGAATTACTGAATTTGGTAAAAATTCAACTGAATTGATAGACCAAATTTATTATTATGATGATTCTAAAAACGTTTCACATGTTATTCGTTCGTTTAAAGTAAAATATATTTATTTCTCTAAATCTATGATGAGTAATGCATCAGGGATAATGTTGTATAATTATCCTATAAAACCGGCCTCTGATGGATTTTTTGAAAAATATGATTCAAATTCTGATTTCAATAAACTTTACGATAATGGGCAAAGTTTTGTATATGATTTGGATGCATAGGTGTTGAGATGGCTAAAGTTGCTATATTATTAGGGACAGGTACTGCTGGTGAAGATGTTTTACACAAAATACAATGGTTACGCCATTTTAAAAAAGAAGATGAGGTTCATGTAATTTCACGCATTGGTGATGAACATTTAAATACAAATTTAAAAAAACTCTATGGTGAAAAAACGTTTAATGAAATTCTTAATTCCATCAATGAACTTAAAAGAATTTCTAATTCATTTACTTTTGTTTATGATCATATTAATCCAAAAAAAGATTATTCTAATGAAGAAGTCATAAGATTACAGAACTGGTTGGGTATTTCTTTCAGTTTTATTTCAACATTAGACCGAAGGTTTTATAATAAGAATAATTTACAAGACTCACGAGATAAAAAAAAATTAATTAACTTTGTGGTCGATTTAACTTTATTATTCAAAACAATTTTTTTAGAACAACAAATTAATGTATTTATAAATACAATAGAAGATGATATTTTTTCTGTTGTCGCATATTATGTGGCTAAAAGACTTAATATTAATGTGATTGGATTTATGTGGAGTAAATTTCCTAGAAAAGGTTTAATGTTTTGTGAAGATTTTAAAAAGATATGTCAATGGAATAGTAGTTTAGACTGTGATATTGGAGAAATTCAAGGATTATATTCTGATTCAACTATTGTTGGCAAATCAACAATGGATAAAACTGTCAATTATTGGGATATTAAATCTTCTTTTGTTAGTAAAAGGATAAAAGGCGTAATTTCTGTTGGCTCATATCACGTCTATGTAAATGAATTAATAAAAAAGTATAAATTTGAACAGTTAATATTTGATCCTTCAATCACTTTAACTTCTCAAATTAAAAAATATATTAAAAAGTTTTTACGTCTTTGTTTTGTTAAAAAAAATATTACAGAGCCGAATTATAGTGATAATTATTTTTTGTTTCCATTACATTTTGTTGAAGATGCCCAAATGACATTTAGAGAACCTTTGATTGATCAGTTTGATTTGATTAAAGCGGTATCAAGGGTATTGCCATTAAATTATTATTTATATGTTAAACCTCACCCTCATTTTTTAGGAACTGACTTAAGTGTAAGAAAAATGCGTGAATTGGCCCGGTTAGATAATATAAAGATAATAAATCCTGAAACTCCTAGTATTAAGCTCTTGAAAAATTCAAATGTAATAGTAACTATAAATTCAACAACGGGTTTTGAAGCAATGATCATGGGTGTTCCAGTAATAACATTCGGGCACGATTTTTATTGTAAGGAGGAGTTATGTAAAGTTGTAAGAGATTTTAATGATCTGCCTCTTAATTTAATGGATTCATTAACTAATTTAAATACAGAAATATCTGATTTTGTGAAAATGGTTTACTTAAACACTATTTGGGTGGACACCATTAACTATGAATATGGATTTTTTGGATTGACTTATAATGATGGGAAAAAGCTAGCTTTGGCATTAAATAAAATTTTCGAGAGGATAGATCGTGAAGCTTATAATTGATTCAAGTTCGAATCGTTTGATAGATATTTGTGGTTATGATAGAAAAATATTGAACGATAAAATCTATTATTTTAAAGGTAATCTTAACGGATTAGTTGAATCTAACTACTATTTTAGATCCTTTCCTGAAGATAAAATTATTGAGAACCTTAAAGGTAATTTGTCTAGATTGTCTGGTGAATTTGCTATAGTGGCCGCATCAAAGTCAAATAATTTAGAATTTGTTGCTAATGATGTAACGGGAATAACTGAGCTTTATTATGGCTTTAATGATGGTATAATGTTTGTTAATGACGATCTATTTGAGTTATCAAATTTATTAGAATATCTAAGCATATCTAAACAAGATTTAGATTATTTTTTAAATCATGGATATTGTAGGCCTGGTAAAACATATTTCAATGAAATATTTAGAATTCCTCCTGGAATGTTTTTATATCATAATAATTCTCAATGGAAATTAAAGAGTTATATGGATGATTATGAGGGATCTTCAATAAATTACAAAATATTTAAAAATAGTTTAAACTCAATATTTGAAAATTCAATAGATGAATCCGCATGTCATAACGTATTATTTAGTGGTGGCATTGATTCTACAGTAATATTAACCGCATTATTAAAAAAAGATATTGATGTTACCGCTGTAACCTTTTTAATTCAGCCAGAATACAGATTTAATAAGGCGGATGTTATAAGATCAAAACTATTTTCAGAGAAATATAATTTTCCTTGTGAAATTGTTGAAGTTAATTTTGATAATCTGCAAATTAATGATCTTCTACCTCTCATAAGACTTATGCCTTTTTCTAGCCATCTAAGTTTAGGATTTTTAGAAACATTTAAGAAATTTAAAAAGAAAAAAACTACTTTTTGGTGTGGGCAGAATAGTGATACCCTTTATAATTTAGGCCCGACCGATCGATATTCATTTATTCATAGATTTTTATTGTCCGATTGTTACATTAAAATGTTAACTGATGTTTGTGGAAGTCGGAAATATCAACTATTTAAAAAATTTTTTGACTTTTTGATTAAATCTTATTATAAGTCAGTTTATAGTCGTAATTATATCACTCCAGATTATATTTCTGATCTTGTTTGTTATCTTATTGAATCAGATCAATATCTAGCTCTGACTGAATCAAAAGAAAATTGTGATGGATTAAAGTTTACATTTGGTAGTAATGAAAAATTTACACCGGAAAATTCGGTTAAAATGTTATTTGATGCAAAATTAGGGAGTTTTTATACGGGTGGGGATAATAAATCCGTATATTATTCGTCTAAATTGGCTAATTCGGATGTTATAATGCCATATTCTAATACTAATATGTTATATTTGTATAGAAATCTTAATAGGGGCTGGGAAGATGTTTTCATAGCTAAAAGATTTTTGTATGAATATGCAAAAAAAGAATTAGGCATAAATAAGTCTCGTATTAATCACGAAATCTCAGTATCTAAATTTCCAGAACTAAATCAAAATGAACTATCTGATGTTATATTTGATACAAAATTTGGTGAAGGGTTTAAAAAATTTTTAAATAGTTATGATTCTTTTAATGCTAAACATGATATTACCAAAAATTTAACTTTTATGTTGTCAGAGTTCTGGTTTAAAAAAATTTATGAAATGTTATTAGATAATAATGTAGAAATTCGTTGAGAATCTTATCTTTTCAAGAGTGTTAAAAGAAAATCAATTTCTTTCTTTTTAAAGACTTTTAATGCTAATAACATCAACAAATAGAATATTGCTGCAAATATTACAATAATTAATATTTCAAAAATACCTTTTGGGTTTATAATATAAATGGGAACACTTACTATAACTGAGGCAATAATAAATTTAGCTATTGATTGATATTTTAATACTAAAAAATTGGATGCTTCCTTTAAACAGAAGATTAATGGTATTACAAAGCAAAGGGTAGTTATTGTTGCTGCTGCAGCTATTCCGAAATATGGGATTAATATAAAGTTTAGGAATATATTTATTAGCGATGATAATATCCATAAAAATCCAATGATTTTTGTTTTTTTCTTTAATAATAATACTTGGCTTGTGATTACATATATTCCTAACAATAAGAAACCTAATGCAATTATGGGTGTGATCAAATAGCCTTGGGTTGCAATTTCCGGTGTTGTTAAGATTACTAATATATTATATGACAATATTGATATTCCAAATAATGTGGGAATACTGATTAGTAAGTAATATTTCATGGAATAACTCACATACTTTTTTACTTCATAGTTATCATTTTTATCATAATACTTTGGTAAAATTGAAGGTAATAAAAAAGAAAGTGGTGCATACATCACAGATAATAAACTACCTAACGCATATCCTGGCGAATAATATCCTACAAATGATGCTCCAAGTATAAAGCTAATTATGTATCGATCGGAAGAGTTCACTGCCCAATATGATAAATTTCCCGGAATTGTAGGAAGTCCAAATAGAAGATATTCTACAAGATCAATAAAACTCGGGCGTACTATCCCATTTTGATATAAAACAATCAATAACATTACTAAAAAAATGAGTATATATGTGATTAAAAGTCCAAAAACAGCTCCAGTAATGCCCATACCACTAAAAATAAAATATGCAACTAATACTATGGTCAAATATGTTAAAATAAGATTAAATATGGAGTATAGTTTAATCATGTTAAAAGTTCGGAAATAATTTAGTAGAATATAGTTCAAACAAGCAAAAAATATTGTCAGGGCAAAATAATTTAATACATCAGATTCGCCATTAAATAAATATAATGAAATCCAAGGGGAAAATAAATATATTAAAACGGTCACGATTAAGCTAGATAGAATAGATAAGATAATTATGGAATAGACTCTTGCTGCAATAATCTTTTTATCTTTTAAAGGCGATAAAAACCGCAACATGGCTTCAGATAATCCAAATGTGGAAATAGCAGGTATTAAATTTACTGTTACTGTTATTTGGACCCATATGCCATATTCTTCAACAGAAAGAATTTTCGTTAATACTGGTAATAAAATAATCGAGCTAATAGAAATTAGAATGTTAGTTATTCCAATCAAGCCCAATCTTTGGATAAAAAGTTTGTAATCATTCAAGTAATACCACCTAACTCTAATTAAAGTTTTTTTTGTCTATATGAATTATTAACAATAATGGATTAAATTTAATTGTATTCATCATGATCTGATTATTGCATAATTGTTTTAAGAGATTTTCTAAAGTTCTTTTTTTTATCGAAGCACTTGATTAGCCCAAAACTTGATATTATCATAGTTCATAATTAGAACATTAATGTTTGGAGCATTTAATAGTAATTTTCATATATAATATCGATTTAATATTTATTAATGAATGATATAATTGTAATTATCCCTGCTAGGGGTGGAAGCAAAGAAATTCCAAAAAAAAATATCCGGAATTTTTGTTGTAAACCCTTAATTACTTGGACTATTGAACAAGCTCAAAATTGCAAATTTTTTGACAAATTGATTGTAAGTACTGATGATAACCAAATTGCGAAAATTTCTAAAGATTATGGGGCAGAAGTGCCTTTTTTAAGGCCTAAGGAACTAGCAACAGATAATTCTTCAACTATTGATACAATTATTCATACCATCAATTTTATGGAAAATCAGAGTTATCATCCTGAGGTTGTAGTTTTACTGCAACCCACCTCTCCTTTAAGAACATCTGAAGATATTGAAACAGCATTAAGACTATTCATTGATCATAAAAAGAATTGTAGTTCTGTGATCAGTGTTACAGAATATGATCACTCTCCTTATTGGAGTTTAAAGATTGAAAATGAATATTTAAAACCTAATTTTGGTGAGAAATTTCTTAAAATGAGAAGACAGGATCTTCCTCAGTTGTACATGCCCAATGGTTCTATTTATATATCTTCAACAGAAGATCTGCGAAAATTCAATGGATTCTTTGGTGATAAAATAATTCCTTATATAATGCCGAAGGAGAGAAGTGTTGATATAGATACAACGCTTGACTTTAAATTAGCAGAGTTGTTGTTAGGGGAGAGACATGAAACAGATCAAGATTGTGAATAAATCTTTAGGTAATAGTCCGCCATGTTTTATAATTGCAGAAGCCGGCGTAAATCACAATGGATCAATTAAAATTGCCAAAAAACTTATCGATGTTGCCCGGGATGCCGGTGCAGGGGCAGTTAAATTTCAAACATTCAAAACAGATTCAATTGTTACTAAAAGTGCTCCTAAAGCAGAATATCAAAAAAAATCTAGCAAAGACCCTTCTCAATACGAAATGATTAAAAAATTAGAACTCTCCCCAGATGAATTCAGAGAACTATCAGCCTATGCGGATAAAAAGGGGATCATGTTTCTATCATCTCCCTTCGATGAGGAAAGCATTGATTTACTGGACGAAATAGGAGTACCTGCATTTAAACTGGGATCTGGTGAAATAACCAATCTCCCCTTAATAAAATATTTAGTTACTAAAGGAAAACCAATCATTCTTTCCACTGGAATGGCTTCTTTATGTGAAATAGAAGAAGCAATAAAAATCTCCAAAGGTATTGATTTATTTTTAATGTATTGTGTATCCAATTACCCTGCATCGGTAGAGGAAATAGATCTCAATGTAATGCAGACATTAGAAAATGCTTTCAAGCTTCCGGTAGGTTTCTCGGATCACACCATGGGTATTGAATTATCAGTAGCTGCTGCTGCATTAGGGGCTCGTGTTATTGAAAAACATTTCACTTTAGACCGAAGCTTAGAAGGGCCAGATCATAAAGCTTCTCTAGAACCAAAAGAACTAAAATTAATGATTGATTCAATAAGGAATGTGGAAAAAGCCATGGGTAGTGGTTTTAAAGAATTGTCTAAGGATGAATTATCAATTAAAAAAATGGCTAGAAAAAGTATAATGGCCAGTAGAGACATTGAAAAGGGTGAAACTTTACAAAAAGACATGTTAAGTATAAAAAGGCCCGAAACTGGTATCTATCCTAAATATTTGGATCAAATTATTGGTAAGGAAATTAAAAAAGCAATAAAGAAAGATGAACCAATTAAATGGGATAACCTAAAATGAAAAGAAAAATTTTATATATTACAGGGACCCGGGCAGATTATGGTCTCATGAGGTCGGTTCTATTTGGGATACACAATAGTGCAAGTCTGGATCTGGAGATCATCGTAACTGGCATGCATCTAATGGAAGAATTTGGGATGACAGTTAATGAAATACTGGAAGATGGATTCCATTACCACACCCTAAATGCGATTTTTGAGGAAGACAATAAAGCTTCCATGGCTAAATTTGTTGGAACTACTATCTGTCTTTTAACAGACAAAATAAAGGATATTAAACCGGATTTAATACTCTTATTAGGTGATCGTGGTGAAATGCTTGCCGGGGCAATTGTTGGGGCTTATCTCAACATCCCCACTGCACAGTTACATGGAGGTGAAATAACCTCAACAGTGGATGAATATGTTCGACATGCCATCACTAAACTGGTTAACATCCATTTCCCAGCTACTCAAAAAAGTGCTGAAAGGATATTGGCCATGGGAGAAAATCCAGAAAATATTTATTTAGTTGGTGCTCCGGGTTTAGATTATATTTTAAATCTTGAATTATCCAATAAAAACGAAATCATTCGTAATTACAACTTAGATACATCAAAACCAATAATTTTAATGATTCAACATCCTGTTTCATTAGAATCAAAGGATGCTTCCAAACAGATAAAAGAAACATTAAGTGCAATTTCAGATCTGGAATATCAAACTTTGATCATCTATCCCAACGCAGATGCTGGGGGTAGGGAAATGATCAAAGAAATAAAAAAATATGAACATTTACCTTTTATCCAATCTTTTAAGAACATACCACGAAAAGATTTCATTAGTCTAATGAAAATGGCAAGTGTTATGATTGGTAACTCTAGCAGTGGAATTATTGAAGCACCCTCATTCAAAATTCCAGTAGTTAATATTGGATCAAGACAGAAAAATAGGGAAAGATCACATAATGTGTTAGATGTAAGTTATAATAAGGAAGAAATTAAAAAAGCCATTGAAAAAGCGCTTAACGATGATAATTTTAAGGATCAGATAGAAACCTGCCAAAATCCCTATGGCGAAGGAAACACAGCCTTAAAGATAACTAAAATCCTTGAAAATATTAATATTGATGACAGTTTATTAAACAAGGCCTTAAATTATGACTAAAAAACGCTTCAAAAATTGGAAACCTCCTGAAATTCAGGATGGAAAATTAAATCAATATAATTGGGTTGTCCAGAATAAAGATAACCTCACTTTAGGACATAAGACAGATATAGGTGCATTTACCTATATAAATTCTAAAGAAGGAGTTATAATCGAAGATTTTGTACAAATCGGCTCCCACTGTTCCATATATTCAGTTTCCACAATAGACAATAAAGAAGGACCAGTAGTTCTCAAAAGAAATTGTAGAATCGGAAGCCATTCAGTAGTCATGCCCAATGTTACTATTGGAAAGAACTCCATAATCGGGGCATTCAGTTTTGTTAACTGTGATATCCCTGAAAACGTGATTGTAGTGGGTGTTCCAGCTAAAATCAAAAGAGAACTAACTCCTGAAGAAATAGAAAAATTAGAAGAGGATATTCAATGACCTGGGAAATTCCACTTTTCAAAATATACTGGGATGAAGAAGATGTTGAAGCTGTAGATGGTGAGATCAAATCCGGAATGAACTGGGCTGTGGGTAAAAATGTAGAAAAATTTGAAAACCAACTCAATGAGAAAATGGAAAGTAAATATTCCATTGCATTTAATTCTGGAACTTCAGCCATCCATGCACTTCTCCTGGCTCATGGAATAGGATCTGGGGATGAAGTTATCGTTCCATCCTTCACATTTATCGCAACTGCCAATTCTCCACTATTTGTCGGTGCTAAACCAGTATTTGCAGATATAGAAGAGGAAACATTAGGCCTGGATCCTGAAAGTGTAAATGAAACCATCACCAAAAAAACAAAGGCAATCATGCCCATCCACTACGGTGGATGCCCCTGCAAGGTCAGAGAATTAAAAGAAATAGCGGATGATAATAACCTAATTCTTATTGAAGACGCAGCAGAGGCCATGGGGGCTAAAATTTGTGAAAAAATGGTGGGAACCTTTGGAGATTCTGCTATCCTGAGTTTCTGCCAGAACAAGATCATCACCACTGGGGAAGGCGGGGCAGTGTTAACTGATTCCCGGGAAATCTATGAAAAACTACTTTTGATCAGATCCCATGGCAGACTGGAAACTGCTGATTATTTCTCATCACTGGAACCCTTTGACTATGTAACATTAGGTTACAATTTTCGAATGTCCAACATTACAGCAGCATTGGGAATATCCCAACTCAAAAAACTGGACAAAATCATTAACTTAAGAAGAAATAACAGCCAGTACTATGCTGAAAAATTACACTCATTAAATGATATAAAATTATTAGCTCCTCCTAAAGATTATCATCATGTTTATCAACTTTACACTGTTCTTGCAGAAAAAAGGGATGAGTTAATGTATTACTTGGGTGATAAAGGTATTATGAGCAAGATATATTTTGACCCGGTCCATTTATCCCATTTTTATAGGGAAAAACTAAATTACCAGTGTTCCCTTCCAGTAACCGAGAAAATGTCCCAGGAAGTTTTAACACTACCTATGCATCCCGGTCTTAAAAAGGAAGAAATAGACAGAATTGCCCAAGAAATCACAAATTTTTACGGATGATAGCATGACAAATTTTTACGAAGATAAGATAATCCTGGTAACCGGGGGAACCGGCTCAATTGGCAGTGAAATCGTCAAAAAATTGGTCAATCTCAACCCAAAAATAATAAGGGTTCTGGATAACAACGAAACCGCCCTTTTTGAATTGGAACAGGAACTAAATTCAAAAAAGATCCGAACATTCATAGGAGATATACGAGATAAAGAACGTTTAAAAAGAGCTTTTGAACATGTGGATATTGTTTTCCATGCCGGGGCCTTAAAACATGTTTCTCTCTGCGAATACAATCCATTCGATGCAGTTAAGACCAATGTTCTTGGAACACAGAATGTCCTGAACGCTGCACTGGATATGAACGTAAAAAAGGTTATTATGATCAGTACAGATAAGGCAGTTAGCCCCATTAATGTAATGGGGGCCACTAAACTCTTAGCTGAGCGTTTGACCATGTCTGCAAATTATTATGTTGGTGAACGGGACACTGTTTTCTCTTGTGTAAGATTCGGAAATGTCCTGGATTCCCGAGGATCGGTTTTACCTATTTTCAAAAAACAAATAAAAAGTGGGGGTCCATTAACCATAACTGATCCCGAAATGACCCGTTTTGTAATGAGCATACCTGAGGCTGTTAACCTAATTTTAAAGGCTGGGGAAATAGCTGAAGGAAAAGAGATATTTATCCTTAAAATGCCCTCTTTGAACATAGTTGATCTGGCCGAAGTGATGATCGATCTACTAGCTCCCCAATATGGTTTTAGTCAAGATGAAATCGAAATCGAATACATTGGTAAGCGAATGGGAGAAAAAATGTATGAAGAGCTCATGACCATTGATGAATTAGGTTATGTGGTGGATAAAGGAGATTTATTTGTTTTAAACTCTGAATATCATCCAAACAGTGATAATAACTTTGATTATAATTCTGATCTGGCTGAGAAATTATCCAAAAAAGAAATCAAAGATATTTTAGTAAAATTATTTAGTTTTTAAATTTTCTAAGTAAAAAGGGAAAAATAGTCTTATTTCCCTTTCCTACCGGGATTATACATATTCTCCAGGTTAACGTGGACTAAATCTGCTAACTTTAATATCAGGGTAACCCTGGATTCCTTGGTTCTGATACCTTTTTTTGGCTTCTTACATATTTTTTTAATTTTTTAACTGGTCCCACCAATCCCAGTCAAAAAGCTCCTGCAGGACCTGCTCCAGAAGACCGCCAGAATAACTGATAGGATTATCACCGTATCCACAATATTACTTGTCCAGGCCATTATTTTTAGAGTAGTTGAGATTTTGCTCTAAAAATGTAACTAGAACACCATCAATGGGTTATATTTGTGGAGATATCAACCTTAATCTATTATTTTTACTCTTTTCACTCCCAATACTTCCCATTATCTTTGATAAGTTTACACGGTCAATTATTATCGTGTATTAAGTTCAGCAAAAAATATTTATCTCTTACTAACAAAAAATAATAGATGTATTTGCATGGGGAGTATTTCTAATGGTTTAACGGATACATTTCATTCAATAAGTATTCCCTGGCGATATTTATCAGAATAAACCATTGTAAAGGGAGGTGAAAATAATGGAAACCAAAACAAGAACTAACTATAATCAAATCATTCTTCTATCTATATGCATGCTCCTTTTTGTAGTCTCTATGAGCACCATTGGCACTTCTTCTGCAGCTTCTACTCTTTATGTTAACAACGATACTGGAAACGATGACTGGGATGGGACCAGTGCCACCTACCAGGGTGGAACAATCGGTCCCAAGGCCACTATCCAAAACGCATCTGATGAAGTAGACCCGGATGGAACAGTAAACGTAGCCAGCGGAACCTACAATGAAAACCTGCTAATCACCAGGAGCTTGAGTCTCATCGGTGAAAACCGGGACACCACCATCATCGATGGGAGTGGAAGCGACCGTGTTATCAATGTTGACGCACTGAACTTCCTAATAGCCCACTTCACCATCCAGAACGGATTGGTGGATGATGCTGGTGCTGGTATATACAAAACCTCAGGAACCACCACCATCAACGATTGTACCATAAAAGACAACTCCGTCCAGGCCCTTACCGGGGGATTGGGTGGAGGTATCTACAACCAGGAGGGACGACTGAATATCCAGGATTCCCTGCTTACCAATAACAGCGTGGAAACCCTTGGCAGTGGAGGCTGGGGTGGAGCCCTCTATGATCGGGGTATAACCACCATTACCAACAGCCAGTTCAACGACAACAAAGTTATCTCCGCAGACAGTTCTGCGGGAGGTGCAATCTACAACCTAAACAGCTTGGACATCACGGGTTCTGTATTTAGCAGTAACAGTGCCCTGTCAGCTGACCAGGGAGGAAACGGAGGAGCCATATACAACCACAACATCGGGGTAATCACCCTTACGGGCACTGATTTCTATGACAACCTGGCCCAATCCTTAGGAGACAACGCCCTGGGGGGAGCAATCTACAGCTTCCAGGGTGGAATTGTAAGCATAGAGGATTGCTGCTTTGAAGATAACCAGGCCCTGGCCGCCGAAGACGGAGGTATGGGTGGAGCCATCTTCAACCAGGAAGGAACCTTCAACATCACATCCAGCTCATTCACCGAAAACACTGCCTACTGTGACCTGGAAGGTGGAATCGGAGGAGCAATATTTAATCTAGCCGGGATTCTAACCATAACCGACGCAATCTTCACCTGTAACCTGGCCCAGGCCGAGGAAATGGGGGGAGTAGCCGGTGCCATTGCCAACATCGGTGGAAATGTCACCTTAACTGACATCACCTTCTCTGAAAACACAGCCCAGGGTGAAACAATCGCCGGAGCAGCCGGAGCCATACTAAACCTGGGTATGAGTCTCACCTACACTGAAATCATAAGTGGGGGGATCGAAGCCATTACCGGTGCAACACCCTCCGAAACCTATATGGGCATAGTAAACTGTGACTTCGAAGATAACCAGGCCATCTCCACCACTGTGGGTGGAATAGCCGGTGCCATCGCCAACATCTACAGCAACCTGTCCATAAACAGAACCACCTTCACCAACAACCTGGCCCAGGTAACCAATGAAATCGGGGGAGTGGCCGGAGCCCTGGCCAACATCCTGGGAAACGTAACCTTAACTGACACCAAATTCTATGCAAACGCAGCTGAAGCCACCGAAATTGGAGGAGTAGCCGGAGCCATACTAAACGTGGGACTGGACTTCACCTTACTGGAAGGACTCATCAGTGAGGATATCCAGTTAGGAGGTATAGAATTCATGGACACCCTGGAAAACGTAGAAACCAACCTGGTAATCGAAAACTGTGACTTCGACTCCAACCAGGCTTTAGCCACCACCATGGGTGGAATAGCCGGTGCCATTGCCAACATAGCCCTGGGAGACACATCCACTTTCTCCATAACTGGCAGCACCTTCACCAGTAACCTGGCCAAGGTAACTGAAGACACTGGAGGTGTGGCCGGTGCCCTGGCTAACATTGGAGGAGACATCACCCTAACTGACACTACCTTCACTGGTAACCTGGCCCAGGCCGATGAAATTGGAGGAGCAGCCGGAGCCATACTAAACGTGGGATTAGGAGGACTACTGGGAGAAGTTGAAATCCCGGGAAACACCATGACCATAACTAACTGTGACTTCCAGGAGAACCAGGCCCTCTCCACCAGTATGGGGGGGTTGGCCGGTGCCATTGGTAACATAGCCGTGGGTGACGCGGTAACCAACCTGACGGTAACCGGTTCTACCTTCACCAGTAACCGGGCACAAACCGAAACCGAAGGAGGTTCAGCTGGAGCCATTGGAAACTACGGGGGAATAGTAACCATTAACAATTCCCTACTGGAAAACAACATTGCCCAGGCTGATGAAGAAGGTACCGAGATCCCAACTGGGAAAGGTGGAGCAATCTACAACCAGAACCAGTTAACAGTCACCGGTAGCACCATCAAGGGCAACCAGGCCCTTATAGATGCTGGAGGTGGACAGGGTGGAGGAATCTACAATGATGGTGGAACATTCCAGGTGAACTTCAACCGTATCGTTGAAAACGCACCAGAAGACCTCTACAACTCCATCGAAGAGAGCAACCTCCAGTTCCTTGCAGCAGGTGAAGGCAGCCAGTACAACGCCCAGTACAACTGGTGGGGATCCAACAGTGACCGCTACCTGCGGGGTAGAATTGTTGGTGAACAAGTCGCCTATGATCCCTGGATGGTCATGCGCTTTTCTGCCAACCCAACCAGCACACCAGCGGGTGGTAGTTCTACTTTAACTGCAGACCTGCGTTACGACAACCATGGAAACTTCCACGACCCGGTCAATGGTCATATACCAGACAACACTCTGGTAACCTTCACTACCAATCTGGGAAATGTGGGTAGTAAATCAGTGACCGTGCCCCTGGTTAATGGTGTGGCCATGGCCATCCTACGGGCAGATGAAGGTACAGGTTTAGCCTGGTTAACTGCCAGACTGGACAGTGAACTTCTAACCCTGGGAATGACCATCACCCCACCAGCACCAGTAGTGAACGCGGCCACCACTAAAACCATCAGCATGCAGGAAACAGGACAACCAATATTACCACTAATCCTCGCTGGATTAATGGTACTGGGAGGCCTCATCCTACCAAGGCGAATAAAATAACCCCCTTCCTTTTTCTTTTTTTTAGTCTCCTGTTTAGATAACATCAGTGGTGTTTCCAAAAAATAGGTAAAGGTAAGATCATCTGGGCTTGCTTTAATAGTTAATTAAAAAAATTTTAAAAATAACTCTTTTTAGAAATAAATTATCTCGTTTTAAAAAATTACCATACTCCCCCCATATTTAACCGTTAAAAACCTTTATATAAAACTTAATAGTTAAAAAGATAGGTAAATAATTAATTTTATCAGAAATCACGGAGTGATGAACATTTCCAAACAGAGATCACATGTCAAATCCAGGGTATCCTATTACACTAAAATAACCTTACTGGGAGTAATTATTCTATTAATAGGGATATTTGGATTCATTATATTAGTGGGGATCTTAGAATTACCCCAATTATCCCTACTCGCCTTACTGGTCATTGCAGGGCTAATCATAAGTAAATATGGATGGTCTAAACGCAGAATATGGAGTAAGGGTGCTAAGGGTGAGAAGATAGTGGCTAAAAAACTCAAGAAGTTACCTAAAAAATACACGGCTATCCGGGATGTTAAGATACCAAATATGGGTGGTGATATTGACCATGTGGTGGTGGGACCCACTGGAATCTATGTTATTGAAACCAAAAATTACAAGCCAACCTACATCCCTGATGAGGACTGCTGGTATCATACCTCAGGCAGAGTATCCCCACAAAACCCTGCAAAACAGGTGAAATTACAGGTCTCAAAATTGAATGATTTTCTCAAACCCAAACTGGGTAAAAAATTAAATAAAGCAGCCATCCATCCAGTAATATCTCCAATAAACCATAACTTAATTTTTAAAAAAGATATAAAGTCTTATAAAATCGTTTACCCTGAGGATCTAGTTTCTTACCTATCCCACAGGCGGAAAATTCTTAATTCCAATGAAGTTAAGGAGATAATTAATATCTTAGCTAGGTATGGTAGAATAAAATAGATAGGTTAATATAAAATTAGATCTGGTGGTTAAATTCAATATTTATGAGTCATTATTCGGTTGTGACTTTAATACCCTAACTGGGGATGGTGTATTTCAGCTGGTCTTCCTGGATCATATGCTCTACTTTTGACAAATTTTATTTAATGTCAGGTATAGAATAGTATTTAGTGATTAGAATGGCCGATGTGATTTCAAAAATTAAAATCCTGGAAGAACTGGCAAAATTGGGTGGAGAAGATGAAGTATTCCTCCGCACAATTGATAAATTGACCCGTTACAAAAAGGATATGCTTGAAGATGACCTCAGGGAAATTGAAGTCCAACTAAGATCCTTTGAGGAAGAATATAACATGGACTCTGATGAATTCATTTTGAAGTTTGAGAAAGGAGAAGCCGGGGATAATATGGACTTTATGGAATGGGCTTCCCTTTATGATATGAAGAAGAGGATCATAGGTAGGTTAGCACTCCTTGAAGGTGCTTAGATGATCCAAAGTTACTTTTCCCAACTGAAAACTGCTTTAATACTCTCCACTGCAATTGAATCATATCAAGTAACTCGGGAAATGGTAAAGGATTTGGAAGGTTACTTGCGTATCAAGGCACTCTGGTAGATAATGGTCAACTGGATATTTTTATTTACGTTACAATCAACCATGAAATAACTGTTCAAAAATACAGTTTTCACTGGCAAGATCACAGGAAAAATTTAGTGAAACGCTGGGATAATGCACCGCACCACAGTGAATTGGAAAATTTTCCCCACCATTTGCATTTTGAAGGAGAAATCAGGCCATCAACTGAGCCCTATTTTATGGATATAATCAAAAAAATAGAAGAAACAATTAAAAAATAAAATAACACTAATTGATAATTTGTATTCCTTTTGAATTAACTTTCTCTAGATAAAAAAAGTATATTTAAGAATTCTATTTCCCTTTCCTACCCTGGTTGAACATGTTCTCCAGGTTAACGTTCACTGAGTCTGCTAACTTGAAGATCATGGTAACAATGATTTCCTTGGCAGCTGATGCATCTTCACGGGCATCTTTCACCCCTTCCTTGAAACCATTCACTGGCCCGTCTACTGTCCAGTCTGAAGGTTCCTTCAGGACCTGTAGGAAGGCGGATAGTCTGAAGAAGAAGGTCATCAACCGGTAGATTGGTAGGAGGAGTATGAAGGGGAAGTACCGTTCTATGTTGTGCTTGGTATTTTTGGGTGAGTTCTGGTAGACGAAGATGATCACCACCAGGTCAATGGCCACGTAGAAGGCGTATAACAGTAGGGTTACTATGGGGATTATGTAGAGGTAGAGTCCCAGGATAGGGAAAAGTGCCAGTACAAATACCCAGAGGAGTCTGGGGAAGGCAATGGTGTGGTCCACCAGGAGGATCCTCTGCAAACCCATGAAGTTAAAGGAACTGTAGGTGCACTGCCTGAGCCTTTGAACCTTAATGGATACCCGGTTGGTGATGTAACTCCAGATCATACCGGGACTCCTCTGCCCCCAGGCAATGCTCAGCATGTCCCGGAATGAAACATCATCCTTGGTGATGGGGCACTGTTTCTCCTGCATGGAGGCCACCTCAATCTGCCCCCGGGCCCACCGCACCCTCTGGGAGTAGAGGGTGTCATAGTCAGTGATGGCCTCCACATAGGCCACCGCCTCAGGGACGTGGATAATGCTCACCTTCCGGTTGTGGAGCATCATGGTCATGTGCATGTCCTCAGCCACGGTGAGGGGCCAGTAACCGCCCACCTTGCCGATAACCTCCCGCCTGAAGGCACTGAAGGCTCCGGACATGGAATAAATAGACTGCACATAGGACTGGTAACTGCGCTCAAAGTTAAAGGCCGTAATATACTCCAGAAACTCACACCGGGCAAAGAAGGTTTCCAGGATACCATCCTTCTCCCCCTTATATTCCCTAACCTGAATTAGGGGGTTATCAGCCTGAATAACTGAATCAACATCACCGGATCCGACTGGTGTGAGGGTCATGGCACCTTTTATAGGGGCATCCCTTCCAGAGTATTCATCCAGGTGGATGATGACTTCAATATCCCGGGCACCATCCACATGTAAGATGTTTCCAATGGTGGTGGGTGTTAAACGGGTGTTCTTATTCAACCTGATAACCGATTCAGGGACCATGATTTCAATGTAACCAGTGGCCGCACCCACCTCCTCTTCCCGTACAAAGGGCACCACAATATTATGAATAGCATCCGGGGCCATCTTGGCATCAGCATCAATGGTAACAATAATACCACCCCTGGTCATCTTAAGACCGGTGTTAAGAGCCTGCACTTTACCAGTGTGTGGTCTTTTAATTATCCGGAGCTTCTTACCATATTCTAATGCCCTGGATTGGAATAATTCTGCCTTCTTGATGGTGTTATCAGTGGAACCATCATCCACCAGGATTATTTCCATCTTATTCTGGGGGTAATGGGCTTCTATTAGTGACTCCAGGCAGACCCCAATGGTGGCCTCCTCGTTATGGGCCGGGACCACAATGCTGACCTCCGGTAACTCATCATCCTTCACCCTGGTATCAACCTTCCTCCGGGTCTTCTTGGAGAAATAGAGTTTGAAGGGTATGGGCACCCCGTCAATGAGTATGGTCAACAGTAACCAGGTACCCCAGACTAAGATAACCACCCAGCTTGGATCCTGCATTTTATTATAGGCCTACCATTCTTTTTTTTATTCTAAAATCGTGAATATCTTTAATTTCTGATTAAATCATGAATCTCAAATCATGAATTCTTCTTCTATTTGGATTAAATCGTGTATTTCTTTTATTGTGGATTAAATCATGAATTTTTTTTATTTGGATGAATCGTTTATTTCTTCAATCTTGAATTTTTTTTGAAAAATTATATAAAACGTCTTTTTCCAGCAATCTCTGAAGTTTTTTTGGGAATTCCTAAAATTTCCCGGATTTAATGTTCTTCCTTACGGTGCTCATGGTTGGTTTGGTTAGGAGGTACCAGTAGAGGATCACGATGAGCACAAAGAAGATCAGTTTACCGATTATGGCGTGGGCCAGGTACACTGAGGTTTTACCGAAGACCGCTACAATGGCCACTATGGATAGTATCCGGATTATATTGGCAATGTAGGTGGCCACCACTCCGATGGTGGCGTATTTTAACTTTGTCCTCCAACTGTAACTGGGATAGAATAACAGTAATGCTACGAAGACGCTTATCTCGATAATGGATGAGCACTCCAACCCTATCCCGAAGATGCTCCAACCGGTGGGATCTGGGAAGAGGAATGCATTGGGTGCCAGGTACTGTGAGGGCATGCCCAGCAGGCTGGCCACGTAGGCCATGGACTGGGCTTCAACACTCATAATGTAACTATCATAACCAGTTAACACGAAGAAGGACATCAGTAGGGCTACCACGGACACGCTTCCCACCAGGTAGTAGGAAAGCCACCATCTCCTCTTCCGGGCAAAGGCGGCAATGGTCATGGTTATCCCGGCAATGGCCACGATGATCCATGGTGAGGGAATACTGGTGAAGGTAGTGCTGGCTGAATCAATGACGTGCCCTGGTGTGTGTTTATTACTATCGTACCAGGTGGCGGTGATGGTGTAGGTTCCCTCGGTGGGGAAATTGGTGTTGGTGGTCACCCAGGTATCTGTAAAGCTGTCCCCAACTTCCAGGGGATCTAAAGTTGCAGTGTGTGTTCCTACCACATTCCCGGTACCATCGGTAATTTCGTAAACGATCTGCGAACCATCCAGGGGTTTCCCATGGCCTGGGGCACTGGTGAATATGCCTTCGCAGGTTATGGTTATGGTCTCACCGGGATTAGGATAACTGGCTTTATCCGGAGCGAGGTTGGTAATGGTTCCCCCGTACTCGGCGGCAAAGATGGGTGTAACAAATAAAAATGAAATAGCCACAGCCATTAAACTAGCAATAAATAATCGTTTGTACATAATGATACTAATATTGTTCACGTCAAACAATTTATATTTTTTAGTTTATAAATGTCTCGTAAATATTAAGATATATGATTGTACTTGGACTTATAAATATCTTCCTTTATAAATATCTTCCTTCAAGTAGAATAAAACCAGGCTCATCTAGTGTAAATATCTAGTAACAAAAATTATGAATCGTGGCAAGATTTAAACCTTGATTATCATTCGGGTTATTCAAAGTTTTGTAAAAAATTTGTGAATCCCTATGCAACCATCACCTGCACCAAAAATTGATCCATTCACAAGTTTGAAAATGCACGTTTTTGTTTAAAAAATGATGGTTTCCGGATTTATAGGAATTTATAATGATTTAAAACTCTATTTTATGCTCTATTTTATGCTCTATTTTATGCTCTATTTTATGCTCTATTTTATGCTCTATTTTATGCTCTATTTTATGCTCTATTTTATGCTCTATTTTATGCTCTATTTTATGCTCTATTTCTTCTCGGAAATAACAATATTATTGTCCTGAACTTCGTAATTGAACTTCTTCCGGGAAAATCCATTGAATTCCATTTCTCCCCCGGTCATGGTTATGAGACCCTGGCTTAACCGTTGCAGGGAACTTATCTCGATCTTATCGTGCACCCCTTCCTCCATGGTCAGGAGAAGAACTGCGTTCCTGTTTTTAACCGTGTTGGTTAACACATGCAGGAATTTATATAAGGTCTTCAAGTTGGAGTACATCAGCAAGGTGGAAACCGAGTCAAAAACAATCCTTATCCCTGGAACATCCTTACCCTGGAAGATATCCATGAATTCATTGATGAAGGCCATGATGGTGGCCAGTTCAGTGGGGCTGCTAACAAAGCGTACCTGGTTAATGTAATCAAAATCCAGGGGCAGATCTGACCGTGAGGAGATACAGTTCACCATTCCCAGATGTTCCAGGTCGAAGTCTGAAAATTCTTCCACAGTCTCCTGGATAGGGTCGTTGGTGGAGACAAAGATACAGGCTTCACCATTCTTCAATCCTTCCCTGATAAATTCCTTGGAGAGAACATCTTTCCCGGAGAAGAGGTCACCCAGAAGCATTAAATTGGCACCAGGAGGTACCTCAATTCCCATATCTGGATTTCCGAATTTATAATTCATAAACTATAATTCCCACCTTTCAATTCTCAGTAGATTTGAGCCTTACGAACTTTCAATTATTTATTCACTCTGAATTTTCAGTTATATTCACTTTGAATTTTCAGTTATATCCATTTGAACATTCAGTAGATTATGAACATACTATAGTTACGTTAACTTGAGAACTTTGTGGTCTATTCTGTTAACTGGTGAACTTTCAGTAAATTATAAACTTTATTTTCCATGTAAACTCACAACCACAACAATAAATACTTACGGATATAGTTCTTAAATACGTTTCTATTAGGAATATTGATTACCACCAACACCTATAGATTAAGTATAACCGATAATTTAGCACCACGGAAATGGGCGATAATGTGACCAGGAATATATTCAACAGATCAAAGGCTCTGAACTGGATTTGTCTTGTGATCCTAATTTTAACAGTAAGCTTGGTAGTTTACTACCGTGTCTGGATGCAAATCACCATCGGACCATTCTGGGATACCTACTCCTACCTGGTCAATGCCCTGGAATTTGCAGGGATGGGCACCGGATACTTTGAACTGGAACGCGCTCCACTGATCCCCTTCCTAACCTCACTTGTATTCAGGATGGGTTTGGTCTCGGAACTGGCCATCTACATTGTAGATGGCTTAATATTCATCTTCGGAGCCCTGGGCCTATACCAATTATTCAAGCTAAGATTTAACCCGGTGGAAAGCCTTGCCGGCACCACTCTCTATATTTCTTTCCCCCTGATACTGGGCTGGCTGGGCCTGGGATACGTGGATCTGGCTTCGGTTTCATTCTCCATATGGGCCCTGTACGCCACTGTTCTAGCAGTGGACCATAACCCTAAATACTTTTACCTGGCATTTCCCCTGGCCATGGCAGCTTTTTTAACTCGTTTCACCGCTGGTTTTGTGGTCTTCCCCATATTCCTCTACATCCTCATGGGTGGTAGTTATCTTAAGGATTTCCGGTACATGTTAAAGGGTTTTTTAGCCAGCCTGGTCCCCCTGATTCCCTACCTGATCTTCATGTTCCAGAAAACCGGGGATCCATTCTTCTCCATTGCCTGGTCCCTGAGCTTCAGGGGTGAATCACTACAAGAACACTTCGCATACACCGACAACCCCTTCTATTACTTCCAACACCTGGATTCATTTATCGCCACCCAGGGACCCTTACACCACTGGATATACTACCTACTCCTTACCATAATCATCATTGGCCTGGTAATCTACCTTTACAATATCTTCAGATCACGGGAATGCATAACTGAAAACATTTTCCAAAGCAAGGCCTCCCTTTTAAGGATGAAAACCATCCTCCTAGCGATATTGGTACTGGGATTCATATTCACCCTTAATAAAATCAGTTACCTGGCCAGTATTGCTATTTTCTTCTTGGTGTGTTTTTTAAGCTATAACTTGTTAAAAGGCCGGGAAGGTTTCAAGTTGGATATCCTCTTCCTTTCCTGGTTCGTAACCCAGTTTTTATCCATTGTATCCTTTGCCCTGAAGGTGGACCGGTATTTCATACCCATGGCCCCGGCCCTGGCCTACTTCACAGTACTGGCCCTGCATCAGATATCGGGGGGGCTTAAAATAAATTACCGGAAACACAATTTAACCACCTACCTGTTACCATTACTGCTGATATTAGTGGCCATCTCATCAACTTCCATTTACCTGAATGATACCCAGCATAACCGGGAGAACTACATGTACTCTGACTTTGCACCTAACCAGAAGTTAACTGTGAATATTAATTCTGCAGTGGAAAAACTGGAAAAATATGATCCCTCTTACCATGACAAAAATATCCGGGCGGAGGTGTGGCCGGCATATATCTTCAAACTTCAAACCAACATGTCAGAACATCCTTCATTCAACAACACCACTGCACTGAACCATGAACTGGAAAAAAATGACATTGACTATTATATCTCCCTAAATCCCACCGGGCTGGGATCGTACTTTGAAATAGCCCGGGCAGGGGATATCACTATTTATCAGCAGGATCCTGAGAAAAAAGAGGATAAACCTCGCATGTTATACATTGGACAGAACTGGCAACACTACATTGACCAGGTTCTGGGACTCAGGGCCTTTGTGGAGTATGAGGGTCAGGGCCGGTTCAGCATTGGCAAAGCCACCGAGGTAGACTCCCATTCCCTGGAAGAATTGCAACAGTATCCCTACTTGCTCCTCTACAATTTCAAATGGCACGACCAGCCGAAAACCGAGGAACTCCTCCTTAGCTATGTTAAATCCGGTGGCACCCTTATCATCGATGCCTCGGGAAACCTGGAGGGAAGCTACTATAACCTGGATAACACAGCCTTCCTGAACACGGTGATCACCAAGAAAAGCATATCAACCAATCCAGTTATGGAACCGGGTAACTTAACCGGTCTTTTCTCACCATTTGTCTCTGATGGTCAGACCTGGTACGGTGCAGACTATGAATCATCGGTGGACCCTAAAATCGAGCCACTGGTGACCGCCGATGGGAGAACATTGATTGGAGTTCAAAGGGTGGGTAAGGGTAAAATAATATGGATTGGATACAACCTGGTCTGGCATGCCTTTAACTCAGGGAATCAGAATGAAATGGGAGTAATCCAGAATAGTATTGGTTTGAATAGTTAAAAAGTATTGGGTTAATAAGTAAGAAATTGGGATGTATTTGATTAGTTCTGAAGTATTTGATTATTCCTTTTAATGGATTATGTCTATAAGTTTACTTTGATTATTTCTCTTGGGGAGTGTTTATGTCTGCAAGTGACTTGAAAATTCTTGGGTGATTATTTCTTTAATATAATAGCCAACCCGAATATTCCAGGTATTATGGTATTTAAGAGCTGGAAGTATACTAGGGATATTAGAATAGCCAGTGTGGGGGATATGTTCACCAGGCTGAAAAGGTAAATGGTCATCACTTCCCCGGAACCAATACCATTAAGGGTGAAGGGGAATAAAAGGGCTAAATTCAGAAGTGAAGCTATAGCCAGGATATAAATGAAACTTATATCGACGTTAAAGGCCAGGCACACCACATAGAACTGTATATATGACAGGGTCCAGGCCATGATCGATATTAAAATTGTAATTATCTTGATTTTGTGGGGGAGGGCGAATGAAGTTTTTAATTTATCCTCATCCAGCTGGGTTTTGGTGAACAATCCTAAACCCCAGTTTAAAATCCTCCAGGGAACTACTTTCGGGAAAAAGATGAGGATCCCCAGTGCCACCATCACCATGATGGAGAAAGCTGCCAGCCAATCCATTTTAAGGGCGAATGCCGCCACACTTCCAATGATGAAGAGAGCTAAAAGGGCGATGAGTTTATCAATAATACTAGATGAGAGCATCTCCTCCTTTATCCCGTGCCATTTGTAGCCATAATATGATTTAGCGATATCCCCGGAACTGGCTGGTAAAAATATGTTCAGTGCCACACCCACCAGGGTAAGGTAATAGGCATTCTTAATGGAAACCAGCTTCCCATCCTTATTCATGATGATCAGCCATCTCCAGGCCCGCAGGAATATGCTGAAGGGTAATATGGTCAGGGCCACCAGGAATATGCTGTTAATATTCTGAATACTACTCCACAGAAGCTGATAGTTCACCAGTTTCATTAAAAATAATAGAATTAGAAGGGAAACCAACAGTTTAAGGAAGTTTTTATTCTTAATTATTTTCGGTAAATTCATTTTTATCGTTTATAATTATGGTCTTTATATTATGTGGGGGTAAATCAGTCTATTTAAAAATTTCTAAAACACTGGTATTATAATTAACTCGAAGTACTCCCTTGAATTAATGGGATCTTACTAATTTTAACTTCTTAAATATTATGTCATGATAGTAATCTAGCCTTCCAAAAACTAGATTAATGGAAAAGACCACATACTAGTATTTAGTACTCAACAGGGATATTATTGATATTAAAAGATTCCTAAAAACCTACTTGGCATTTCTAAAAAAATAATTAAATTCTCTTTTTTTTTAGGGTTATACTTTAATAGAGGGTGTACTCGAGGCAACTTGTGTAAATTGATACCTTAATTTAATGAGATCAAATATAATAGAATATTAAATAAAAAGGGGAGTGATTATTAAATGAAAAACGGTTTGAAAGGGGTTATTTTTTTAATTTCAGTAATTCTAATTAGTGGAACTGCCTCGGCAGCAGCCACCATTGACCTGTATTACACTGATTCTGGTAACCAGCTGGTGGACCAGGTCCTGGTGGGTGAAACCATTGCCTCCAACATCGTGGTTTCCAATGATGGAAATCCAGCTAACAACGTGGTGGTGGAGCAGTCTTACCACAATAACAACCAGTGGACCAATGATGAACACTACCAGGTTTCCCTGGATGGGGGAAGTAGCTGGGTTAGGGATCCTTCCTCGGTAACCACCGGTAGTGATGGTTTCACCTGGCAAATAGGGTCACTACTGGCTAACCAGAAGGCTATCCTGCGCTGGCCTGGCACACCAGTGACTCCCGGTTACGAGGTGATGAACGTGGAACTGTACATTGACCAGTTACTGGTGGACTCAGACACCGCATCACTCACCATTACCAATGCCTCCACTCCAGGTGTTTCTACTTCTAATACTGTGGCTATGCAAGAAACAGGATTTCCTTTAATCTTCATGGTTCTGGCACTGGCCTTATTATCCGGGGGATTAATATTCTCCAAAAGGCAGTAAAGCCAGGGAATTTACCTGGAATTCAATTATTTTCTTTTAAATTAAATACTGGATTTATTTTATTTTATCAGAATTATCCTGATTGTATTGATTATACCAGACAATCAAGGAAACCTATTTTTTATTTTATGGATTTACGTTAAAAAAATGATAGTCAAAAAAAAAATGATTAATTAGATGGATGCCCAGTGGAGATCCTTAATTAATCGGTCATGAATATTCTATTATAAACTAAAACTCACCCTTAACCAGTTCCACCAGGTACTCACCGTACTCTGTCTTTTTAAGGGTTTCAGCCAGTTCCAGGACAGTTTCCTCATCAATCCATCCATTGTTAAAGGCAATTTCTTCTAAGCAGGCCACGAAGAATCCCTGTCTTTTCTGGAGTGCTTCTATGTAGTTACTGGCTTCTAATAATCCGATGTGGGTCCCAGTGTCTAGCCAGGCCATTCCCCTTCCCAGTAGTTCCACTTTTAACTGTTTTCTTTTAAGGTACTCCTCGTTTACTGAGGTTATCTCCAGTTCACCACGGTGGGAGGGCTCCACACCTTTGGCGATCTCCACCACGCTACTATCGTAGAAGTAGAGTCCGGGTATGGCGTAGTTGGATTTGGGGTGTTCTGGTTTTTCTTCTAGTGATAGGACGTTCCCCTCTTCATCAAATTCCACCACTCCAAAGGCAGTGGGGTCCCGTACGTAGTAACCGAATATTATGGCTCCTTCCTCAAGGGAAGCAGCCCTTTGCAGTATTTCACTGAACCGGTGGCCGTGGAAGATGTTATCTCCCAGCACCAGGACCACCTTATCATCGGCAATGAATTCTTCCCCCACGATGAATGCTTCGGCCAGTCCCCTTGGCTCGTCCTGTACTGCGTAGGAGAAGCTCACTCCCAGTTTGCTACCATCGCCCAATAACTCCTCATATAATGGCAGGTCCCGTGGTGTGGATATGATCAGTATCTCCCTTATACCGGCGAGCATTAACACCGACAGGGGGTAGTAAATCATGGGTTTGTCGTAGATGGGCAGTAACTGTTTGGAAATTGCCTTGGTTATGGGGTAAAGCCGTGTGCCGGAACCTCCGGCCAGGATAATTCCTTTCATACTAATTAAACCTCTCTTTTTTTCATGATTACTGGGATGTTTTTGAAACAACTATTAGATTATGTTTAACATCTTAACTAAATTGATTATGTTTTAATATTTTTAATTAAATTTCGATTTCTACTCTATTAAAATTAACCCGAGTCTTTGAGACAGAACTCAAGTTTAAGAAGACCTTCCTTTGCACTTTAGGTTTAACTGTTTTTAGATCCTTGTCTAAGAGAGGTCCTTGTCTAGGAGTTTAGGGAATTATGTTTCTTAATGGGGTGGGATGTTCACTATTGATAACTAATATAGATCTATTTTTAGCATTTGGACTTTTCGCGTGGATAATAACTATTTGAACTCCTTTTAAGTGATGATTAATAACCGCAGGACTAAACCAAAAAAGAAGTTAATGATGAAACTTAACTTTAAAAGTAGCAAACCTATACCGAATAATGGATTATGCAGAGTTATTATCATGAATGGGCGAGATTCAAACCAGGTAGAAATTCACAGAAAACTGCGTGAAATGGAAGATAGGTTAGCCAATACTAAAAAAAGGTTAACTGAAAGTCAGTCCGAATTAAATTACCTTAAATCCATAGTGGAACACACTGAAGATGCCATTGTGGGATTGGACCTTGACGGAACCATACTAGCCTGGAATCCTGCTGCAGAATTTATATACGGTTACACGGAAAAGGAGGTGGTGGGTAACAGTGTATCCATCCTCATACCACCCTACAATGCCGATGAAATATCACTGATCCTGGCCTGGATCAAAAGCGGGGAAAGGGTTACTCACTATGAAACCCTGCGCCGCAGGAAGGACGGGTCCATTGTGAACATCTCCCTCAGTGTCTCTCCCATCAAGGATGATGCTGGTGAAGTAATCGGTGCTTCCAGCATAGCCCGGGACATCACCACCAGTAAAAAGATGGAACTGGAACTTCAGGAAAGTGAGGAGAAGTTCAGGGAGGTCTTCAACAATGCCAATGATGCCATATTCCTTCATCCCATAACCCCTGATGGTGTTCCTGGTAAATTCATTGAAGTCAATGATGTGGCCTGCCAGCGCCTGGGATATGACCGGGAAGAGCTACTGGAAATGAGTCCCATGGATATTGACAACCAGGAAACCCGGAATGAAATACCCCAGCGCATGGGGCAGATTATCAGGGAGGGTAGTGGCACCTTTGAGGCCTTTAACCTTACCAGTGATGGTATGGAGATACCAGTGGAGGTCAGCGCCCACATCTTCAACCTCCGTGGTGAGAAGATGGTACTTTCCATTCTGAGGGATATGACCCGTAGAAAGGAATCCGAGGCAAAACTACGCCAATCCCTCCATGAAAAGGAATTACTCCTTAAGGAAATCCACCACCGGGTTAAAAACAACCTCATGGTCATAAGCAGTCTCCTGAACCTTCAATCAAAGTACATTAAGGATAAGGCTGCGTTGGAGGTTTTCCGGGAGAGCCAGCACCGGGCCCGGTCCATGGCCCTCATCCACACCATGCTCTACCAGTCCAGTGACCTGAAGTGCATCAACTTCGGGGACTACATCACCAAGCTCACCAGTGAACTCTTCCGCACCTACATCACCAGGGATAACATCAACCTTAACCTGGATGTAGGGGAAGTGTTACTGGACATAAACACCAGCATACCTCTGGGGCTCATTGTCAATGAACTGGTCTCCAACAGCCTCAAACACGCCTTCCCCCATGGAGAAAATGGAGAGGTAACCGTCCGGTTCCACAAAGTCAATGATCATTACACCTTCCAGGTGGCAGATACTGGTATCGGATTCCCCGCAGACCTGGACTACCGGAAAACCAACTCCCTGGGAATGCGCCTGGTGAACACCCTCACTGACCAACTGGACGGGGAAATAGAGTTGGACAACACCCGGGGAACCATGTTCACCATAAACTTCACCGAAGAAGAATACGGTCCCTGAATAATGAAAGTAACTCTCTAGCGTCACAGTTCTTTTCCAGTGAAAAGTAATAGATTATACAAACCATTGTTGAAACTATTCATTATTATTCCTTTTTTTAGGGAAAAATTTTATTTAAACTGAAAGCAAAAATATTAATTGGGTGATACTGAATGACTTTAGATGTTAGCGACACTGCATTACCTGAAAAACAGGTGAAAAGTGCTGTTATAGGAGCTCTAAAGAATAGAATACTTGAAATTGACACTAAACTAGATGAACTTAACCTAAATCTGGAATACTTTCAGCGTAAGTATAATTTGGAAAGTGAAAGTTTTTACCAACAATTTTCCACAGGTTCACTGGGGGATGATATGGACTTTCAGGAATGGAAGGCATCTTGGGAAATATACCAGGAACTTATACTGGAAAAAAAGGCTCTTTTAGAGGCTTTGGGATGATTGGGGTATATTTTGATAATTTGAAGAATCAAGCAAGAAATTTTAGATTCTTAAAAGATTTTAAGTTAATTAGGGAATTCGTAGATCAAAATAAAGGTTTTATTAGATCCAAAATGGAACTTTTAGATGGATCTGAAATTCATGTTTTCGAATATGTTTCTAATAAACAAGAAAAACTTGATTATTCATACCATTTACAAGATGAAAATAAAAATTTTTAATCGTAAGATGGGATAACGCACCCCATCATCAGGGGTTGAAATATTATCCGCATCATTTCCATTGGGGGCAGAATGTTAAGGGAGTCCTCCCAAAAGCCTTTCATATTATTCTTGATGAAATTGAACTAATTTTAAAGAAAAAATGAGATATTTAATGTTTGAATGGATAATAAAAACATGCAGATGAAAGACCTGAAAATAATAGCATTAATGGTATGTTATCTTTTTAAGAGAATTTGATATTATTAAATTTCAAGGTTAGAACAAAACTAAATGTTATAAATTCTTATTTTCCCATAAAATAAAGTTTTTTTTGGTTTAATTTATTATTTTAGAATTATTTCTGGATTTAATCCAATTTGTAACCAGGTAAATCACCAGGGCCACTATCAGGGCCACGATGGTGATGTAGTAATCGTCATTGGGAACCAGGTTCAGGGTGAACCCCGTCCAGTTCAGTGGATAGAGCAGGGACATTCCATACCCCACCTGTATAAGCAGGAGATCCATGAGGTAGTGGGTTACTATTCCCAGGGATAAAAAGATGAAAGCCTTCTTTTTCTCCTGGAAAAAGAGGGAAGCAATCCCTGCCAGGAGGAATGAACCCACGGGTAGGTGGAAGACGTAGATATAATTCCACAGGTCAAAACCCATGAGCTCCCCTAGGATGGAGGCCTTTATGGCATCCGGGAAGATGGAACCCACCATAACCAGGACAGTGTTGGCCTGGTTAAACTCCCCATAGCGGAGTCGGAGTATACGGCAGAGACTCCAGGCCACTGCCACGTGAACCATCCAGTCAGGCATGGTTTATTACCTCCCGGGTAATATGGTACCCATGGGGGTCATGATTATTGCCTCCGTAATAGGGTGATTCCATTCCGGCATTTGATCCAACCCCTCATACACCCTTCCGGCCATATTCACCGCCTCCTGAAATGGAAAGCTTCCCAGTCAAAGGACCAGTACCGGTGGAAGAGGTATCCCAGTAGGATTAAAACTAGAAGTGAGCGCAGTAACAGGAAAAGGTATTTCCAGTACTCATTCACTTCCACCCGTCCCACGTTTATTATGGTGTTGTTGGCCCCTAGAACTCCCACTACCGACAGTTGGTCCTTTATTTCCACAGGGGTGTTGCTTTCCACCTTCATGGTGACCAGCTGACCATGGTGGTTTTCCTCAATCAGGATTACCCCATTATCCGTACTGGTTACTGTTCCACCCACATTAACCACCTCACCTTCTGGGTAATCCGCGAGTATAACCTCATAGGAGGGATATTTAAGGTGATCCTGGTATTCAGTGGCGTAGTAAATGCACAGCCCTGCCAGGGCCACTACCATGATAATCCCTAAAATTCGGGGGGTGGGTTTTTCCAGTTTCACGTTATTTACTCCACAATATATGTTCTACATAGATATGGGGTGTTATTTCCAATAGTCAGATTTCATTTCTTTATCAAACTTCCCTTTATTTTAATTCATCACTTTAATTTTTCAAATTCTTTTTGTTATATCAAATCCTTTTGTTATATCAATATACCAGAACGATATTATATAAGTAAATTTCAAGAAAAAAAATCTAAAAGTTAATTTTCAGTCTAAAAATGGTATTATAAATTTAAACGATCTTGATTAAACTATCATTCATCAACAGAAGAAGGTTTAACCCGCTCTTTGTACTTCTGTTCCTGGATTATTATGTTGAAGGTGGTCCCGCCATTGGTAACCATTTCAATCTCTCCATCCAGTTGATTAACCAGGGTGTTAACCAGTTGCAGTCCCAGGCTGTGGGTTTGACCGAAGTCCAGTTCTTCAGGGAAACCAGTACCATCATCCCTTATCAATAAAAGATACCTACCAGGTTCAGCTGTTTCTATAAGGGATATGCGAATTTCACCCTCATCCTGATCCTGAAATGCGTACTTTAAACTGTTGGAGACCAGTTCATTAATTATAAGTCCCAGGGGAACGGCAGTGTCAATATTAAAGTACAGTTCACCCACATCCATACTGAGCTTTATCCCGGGCTTCACTGTGTAACTGTGGAACAGGTTCATGGTTAAACTCCGGATGTATTCTGCCACATTTATCCTGGCCAGATCCGATGTCTGGTACAGTTTCTCATGGATCAATGCCATGCTCTTCACCCGCCCCTGGCTTTCCTGGAGTAAGTTATCTGCTTCCTCATCCTGGATGTAACTGCGCTGCAGGTTCAGGAGACTGCTGATGATCTGCATGTTATTTTTCACACGGTGATGAATCTCCCGTAGTAACAGTTCCTTCTCATTCAGGGACCTCTTAACCTCATTTTCTGCAGTTTTACGTTCGGTTATATCCAGCAGGGAAACCACACTATCGGTGGTGCCGGGTATAATGGATGCTGAGAGCATAATCTGTCTTTCCTCACCATTCTTGTTCAGTAAACGGAATTCATATTTAGCCGGAACATCCCCATCCTCACTTCTCCGCATCTGGTGATGCTCTAAAACTCGTTTTTGATCCTCAGGATGGACAAAATCCATAAAACTCAATCTTTTTTCAATTTCATCCACATGGTAACCGCTGAGGGCCTCGCAACGTTTATTGGCCATGGTAATAATGGTGTCCGAATCCACGATAATGGTAGCCGTACCTGTATTCTCAAATATGGCCCGGTAAAATGTTTCAGACTTTAAAAGTGCCTCTTCAGCCTTTTTACGTTCAGTTTGGTCAATCACAGTACAGATGGCACCGTCAAAATGACCATCATTAAAACGGGGAATGATCCAGCCACTCTGATATGATCGTTTACCCTCAGGGTTACTGACCGGGAGTGAATCGTAATAAACCGGTTTCTTGGTTTCCTTGGCCTTCCGGTAGTAATCCTTTAAAGCACCCACGTACTCGTCGCTCAGATCATCCAGAACGTGTAAACCCTCCATCTTCCCGGTTTTACCCCCTGCAATCTCTTCCATACCCCGGTTCATGAAGTACAAATGATCTTCACTGTCAGTAACCCATATACCCTCATTTATGCCTTCCACCAGGTTTTCGTAGAATTCTTTCAGCTTGAGACGTTTAAGGTTGGATTCCTGCCTTTGCCGGTCCATCTGATTAAGGATCTGGGCATTCCAAATAACCACAGCGGTTAAAAAGGCCAGGGTGACGATGATTCCGAAAACATTCCCGAAATGTTCACTGTAGATTTTAAATTGCTGACCAAGGGTTATCAGCAGATCCAGGATGAACACTGCCACCAATGCTGCGGGCAGAAGACGCCGGGCCATGTACCCTCCACTGTTCTGGGCGGTTATCCTTCCCATGTAGCTGAGGTCCGGATAAAGGCAGAGGATACCCACGGAAAGGAAGATATGAATCAAAGATGAAAGGAAAGCCATCTGCACCATCAGATCCAAAAGGTAACTGGTACTTATCCCATAAAAATAGGATGATAACCCCAGCAATGCTAAAAAACCAGCAATAAAAGCCATTAACTGCATTAAACGGGGTTTATATTTGTAACTGGCCATTAAAAGAGCAGTACCCAGTATAACAAAATTAAAAGCACCCAGTGATCTACTTTTACCCAATAAACCAGCCGATCCAGGTAATATGCTTGAAAAAAGCTGGTTCATACCCATATTAATACCGGTTACATACTCTATCAGGGTCAATGCACCTAGAATGGTGACCATGGCAGCCAGTATCCGGGTAATTATCAGTAAATTGGGGGTTAATTTACGGTTTAAAAGGTAGAGGCAGACTCCAGCTATGATGAAAATTAATGTACTGTTTAATTTGGTCCCGGGAAATCCCCAAAATTCCCCCCGGAACACAGGTATATTTAAAAACCATCCCATGGCAGCAATGATCCCCAAAATTACCACCAGCAGGGCACAACTCTGGGAATATACCTTAAAACGGGAAAGACGATCTAGATAGATGGAAAGCTGTTCTTTATCATCTTCCAGGGGCACCTGGTCTGGTTTTAAGGGTTCGAAGTTGTCCCTTATGGGGTTTGACATGGGAAAGATATACCTCCAACTACAGGAGAAAGAATTTAATTATTCTTTACTCTGCACTGAATTAAACTACACAGTTCCCTATAAAGATACATATTAACAGGGATAATATTAATCTAAGGAACTTAAGATGATTTTATACACCCACACTAGGATAGAGGGGCTATGTGTCGGTCTTCACTAATATTATCTACCAATTATTATGTTGCTGGTAGATAATAAGTTAGGTAGGTTGTTTCTATTTGTGGGCTGGAATGGTCGGGGAAGTGACTAAGCTCGGGAAGTTAAGTTGCTCATTACTGGTGGTATTCTATTTTATATAATAATCTTTTTCGGATGAATATTAGGGATTCTAAAGGAATATCAGCGTATGATTAACCATTTAATCTTTTATAAGGGATATTTAAGAAAAAACTATCCTCCAGATTTATTTATGAAAATTTATAAACTTTGAATTACAATATCTTTATTGGTGTTAATATGCAGAAAACTTTAGAAAACCTTACAAAGGCGTTTATTGGAGAAAGTCAGGCAAGAAACCGGTACAGTTTCTACGCTAAACAGGCTAAAAAGGATGGTTACCCTCAAATACAGGATATATTCCTGGAAACTGCTGAAAACGAACGACAACATGCCAAATGGTTGTTCAAAATGATCCAGGAACTCAAAGCAGATGCTAACCTGGAAAATGATGAAATCCACGTGGAAGCAGAAGCCCCTCTAACCCTGGGCGACACTGTTGATAACTTGAAAGCAGCCATTGCCGGAGAGCACTACGAAAACAGTGAAATGTACCCAGAATTTGCTAAAGTGGCTATGGATGAAGGGCTGGATGCTGTTGCCCGTCGTTTAAATGCCATTGGTAAAGCAGAAGTCCACCATGAAGAAAAATACACCCAGCTCCTGGAGCAGGTGGAAGCTGGAACCATGTTCGACAAAGATGAAGAAGTGACCTGGGCTTGTATTAAATGCGGATACTCAGTTGCTGGAAAACAGCCACCAGAAAAATGCCCCGCATGTGACCACCCGACCAAATACTTCTACATACGCTGTGAAAAATATTAAGACAAATCTTAATATAGTTCCCCCTATGGGAACTAACCCTCATCTTTTTTGGGGAAATATTCATCCAGTAAATTGAATATTTTTAGTTTAAGTTTCATTCTTGGTTTCATCAACCTATAAAAAAAAGTTTTCAAAAAAATACCATAATAAAAGAATATTAATTAAAAAAATAATTTGAGGGTGTAAATGACTGAAAAAGGACAGGTTTATCGGTGTGATGTTTGCGGAAATATTGTGAATGTTCTCTGTGAAGGTAAGGGCAGTCTGGTTTGCTGTGAAGTGCCTATGGAACTTTTAAAGGAGAGGCAGGATGATGATGGTTCCCTGAAACACCGGCCAGTAATTGAGAAAACTGCAGAGGGAATCAGGGTTAAGGTGGGAGAAGCAGCCCATCCCATGGAAGAAAACCACCACATCGAACTGGTAGAGTTAACCACTGGTAACCAGGTTTTCATACAATTTTTAAATCCCGGTGACCAGCCAGAAGCAAAATTCCCAGTAGAATCTGATGAGGGACTACAGGCCAGATGCTACTGCAATATACACGGATTATGGAAATCATAACATAATCCAATTTATATAACTTTTTTAAACAGGAATAACATTAAGGGAACCCTTTGAAATATCTTAAAGAATCGTTTGAAATATTCTCAAAGGTTTTTTGAAATATCGTTAAGTACCCTTTGAAATATCGTTAAGTACCCTTTGAAATATCGTTAAGTACCCTTTGAACTATCGTTAAAAACCCTTTAATACTCTAAGTACTTATAAAGGGACATTAAATATCTTTAATACTATTTAAAGAATCATTAGAATATTGTAAATATCCTAAAGGAGTTGCACTCTCCGGTAAAAATCTCTTATAAAAATAATTACTTGAAAATAAGTTGGTTACCAATTCAAAACTATTATTAAGGAATTAGATACTATTCAAATTATATTTTCAAACTAACTAGTTAATGGGAACTTCAAAGTTTTAATAGGCAAATATTTCAAGTAATAACCATACATATTAGATTTATAAATAAATGATATGGTTTATAGATTAATGATATGGTTTTAAAATAATTTCATGGTTTAAAAAGAAATTCAAAGTGTGCAGGTGTGTTATGCGTAAAATAATCCCCATCTTCGTCCTGATAATTCTAACTGTTTCTTTATCTGGATGTTTAGGCACCCAGATAGCCCAGATAGACCAGTTAACCGACAGTATTAATGATCATATCAAAGCCGGGGATGGCTTTTTTAACCAGGCAGCTGCCAGCACCAACAAATACCAGTACACCGCTGCACAGTCACAAGCAGAAAACGCATCATCTGAATTTAACCAGGCCAGGACAACCTCCCAGGAGGCCTTGATATATTCTAAAAACCTCCAGGACCAGGTTTACATTACCTACTTCCAGATCACCCTCCAGGAACTGGATGCCAAGATCAATGCCACCAACCAGCTGAAGGTGGCCATACCCCTGTTTGCCCGGAATGACATCAGAACCGGGAACACCCATGTGGACAGTGCCAACCAGTTCATGGAACAATCACTGGAATACCAGAAACAGAGGGAGGAAATAGTACAGCAGAATCCCACCAAATTCAAGTCTTAAAACCATTCTTTTTAGAGAACAAAAAAAATAGAACAGTACAATAGGTATATTTAATGTTTTTGACGACACACCAGAATAAATCCATACACCAGAATAAATCCATAAATTATAACTGAAGATGAGATACCTGAAGAGAATATATTACAGGGAATAAATAGAACATTATTATATATCCATATTATTAGTTCTAAAATTCACCATATACCAATTTAAGAATTAGTTTATTTACTGGAATAGTATTAAAAATATAATTAAACAAGAATTATTTATGAAGTAAATCCTGGGAAAACCCGTTTATACCATAAATCTATTTTTATGAGGTTAATTCAATGAAGAAGACATGCTCACAATGTAAAGGAAAAGGAAGGAAGGTAGTAAGCTACAAAATATGCGAAACCTGCCATGGAACCGGAGTATCCGGTGAAGTAGATATAAAAGGCCATCTCAAGGGCCTATCTGGAGGGGCCAGGGAACGCTTCCAACTTGACGAAGAACAGGAAGTACCCTGCAGTGTATGTAGTGGTAAAGGAGAAGTGGAAGTCAACGAAGAATGCCCGGAATGCCAGGGAAAAGGGGAAATCAACCTGTGCACCAAGTGCGGTAAACCAATCGAAAAGGGAGACTACTGCGATGACTGCCATGACCAACCAAAGGTATACATATTACACCCTGCCTCGGAAATGAGTGACCTGGAAGTGGGAGAACACTACAAGGGAAAAATCACCCGAGTGGAAGACTACGGTGTGTTTGTAAGCCTCTCCAAAAAACTATACGGATTATTACGCCTCAGAAACCCACCATACAGTGTGGGTGACGAGTTATTCGTCCAGATCATCGAGATCAAACCCCGCCGGGGAGAGGTGGACCTGGCCCCCGCTGCCATCAAGGGATCTTACGACCTGGTGAAGGTCAAAAAAGAGATACCCCGCACCCGGATCGAAGAACTCACCTTTAAAATTAAGGGAAGAAATGTTTGCCTGGTGGGTGAAGTGGTGCAGATCCAGCAAACCAGTGGGCCCACTATATTCACCATCTCCGATGAAACCGGGATCACCTGGGCAGCAGCATTCGACGAACCCGGAGTACGGGTATACCCCAATATCAGCGTTGACAACATGGTGGAAGTCCTGGGAGAAGTATCCCTCCACGGGGGTAAAATACAGATAGAATCCGAGAACATTGAACGTCTGCACGGTTCAGAAGCCACCGAAGCAAGGCAGCGAATTGATGAGGCACTGGACAGGAGGGCAGAACCTGAAAACCAGGAACTCATACAGGACGCACCCATACTCCGAAAACTCCAACCAAGACTGGCAAAAGCAGCTAAAGCCATACGGAGAGCAGTTTTAGATGGTAGGAGTATCTTGGTACGCCACCATGCTGACGCCGATGGAATCTGTGCCGGGGTGGCAGTGGAAAAGGCAGTGATACCACTCTTACAGGAGATCAACCCATCCAACGATGCTGAATGGCACTACTTCCGTCGGTCCCCTAGTAAAGCACCTTTCTATGAAATAGAGGATGTGGTGAAGGATTTAAGCTTCGCCCTGGAAGACCAGGAACGTCACGGGCAGAAATTACCCCTCCTGGTGTTGTTGGATAATGGATCCACTGAAGAGGATATCTTAGCATTATTGAAGGTTAAAATCTACGACATAGAAGTGGTGGTGGTGGACCACCACTACCCTGGAGAGGTCACCGATGGCCGGGTGGCAGTGGATGACTACGTAGATGTCCATGTGAACCCCTACCTGGAAGGAGGGGACAGTCAGGTCACCGCCGGTGCACTGGCAGTGGAACTGGCCCAGATGATCAACCCTGAAGTTAAGGACAGGCTCCTGCACCTACCGGGTATCGCGGCAGTGGGTGACCATGCCCGATCACCCGAAGCACAGTGGTACATTGATCTTGCCAAAGAAAAAGGCTACGACCTGGAAGACCTGGATAGGATCGCCACGGCCATTGACTTTGAAGCATTCTACCTCCGCTTTATGAACGGCCGGGGAATTATGGACACCATACTCGGTCTGGGTAATCGTGAAAAACACACCAAACTGGTGGACGCATTATACACTGAGTCCCAGAGACGGGTGGAGTGGCAACTGGCAGCTGCCTTACCCAACCTTAAAACCCAGAGTTTCCCCAACGGGATCATCTTCAATGTACTGGATGTGGAGAAGTTCGCCCACAAGTTCACCTTCCCGGCCCCGGGTAAGACCTGTGGTTTTGTCCATGACAGTATGGTGCAGAAGCACGGGGAGGAAACACCAATCATCACCTTGGCCTACGGACCGGACTTTGGAGTTATCAGGGCCACCGATGCAGTTAACGAGATATTCGGGTTCAACCTTAACACCATAATCCAGGAGTTACTGGGTGAAATTCCAGAGGCTGGTATTGATGGTGGTGGTCATGAATGTGCCGGTAGTCTGAAATTCGTGGAAGGACTATCCAAAAAGGTGCTGCAGAGCTTTGCCAGTAAGGTGGCAGGCCTAAAAGCAGCATAATTTTTTATCCCTTTTTTCTCCCTATTTTTCTTGCAATATTGAATCTCTACCTTATTCCTATCTCATATATTCAGCCTCTCCCTTATTTCTCCCATATATTCAATCTCTCCCCTATTTCCCTCTCATATATCCAATTTATCCACCATTTCTTTGATTTTTCCCATTTTATCATCTCATATTCGTGATTTATTTTTCTATTCTATTTAATATTACTGAACTGGTCGTTTTATTATATTTATTCAAGTAATAACCAGTCCAGTGATTATTTAAACCCTTATAACCGGATTTATCATATAATTAACTACTTTTCAATGGTAATTCACTTTTCCCTGTGTAATTTGTGATAATTATCACAAAATACCTTCTAAAGTTTATGGATATGTGAATTGTTAGTATACTACAGAAACAATATTCACGGACATTATCAATATTCTTGGAAAAATATACGGTCATCCCTCTGTGGGATTTTTAATATGGAAAACTAGGTTAATGACTATTCTGAGAATCTAAAAGGAAAATAGAAGAGTGATGAAAATGAGAAAGTACACTAGTAATAAAAAAAATGGAATATTCAGGGGTGAACATCTAATGTCCAAGGAAAGTATGGAAAGATTATCAAGTGGAATTCCAGGTTTTGACGAAATATTAATGGGAGGTTTTGTACCCCGACGCTCATACCTATTAAGGGGGCTACCTGGAACTGGAAAAACAGCCCTGGGATTGCACTTTTTAACTGAGGGTGTTAAAAACAAGGAAAAAGTTCTGTTCATCAACATGGGAGAGCCCACTGCCCAGGTGATAAGCAATGCCCAGAACATGGGCTTCGACACTGAAGGAATTGAATTCCTGGACCTCAGTCCTGATGAAGATTTCTTCGCCAAACAGGAGGCCTATGACATTTTTTCCCCGGCAGAGGTTGAACGGGAAACAACCACCTCCCAGATAACTGAAAAAGTCCAATCCATAAAACCACTCCGTGTTTTCCTGGACCCAATAACCCAGTTCCGGTATTTATCCACCGATGAATTCCAGTTCAGAAAACAGGCCCTATCATTCCTCCGCTTTTTAACTGATAACGGGGCAACAGTCCTCTTCACATCTGAATTCAGTGAACATGACCCTGATGACGACCTCCAGTTCATGTGTGATGGTATCATTAATCTGGATTTCTTCAAAGAAGGCCGTAGTCTATCAGTGAGTAAATTCAGAGGTTCAGGCTTCCGGTTCGGTGTTCACTCCATGCGTATCACACCCCGGGGTGTTAAGATATATCCCCGCCTGAGGCCGGTGGCTAGCGAAAGGAAATTCACCCAGGAAACCATTTCCTCTGGCGTTCCAGAAATGGATGAACTACTCCACGGCGGTATTGAACGGGGCACCACTACTATAATCAGCGGACCCAGTGGGGTGGGTAAAACCACCGTGGGGATCCAGTTCATGAAGGAAGCTGCCGGCCGGGGGGAACGTTCCGTGGTTTACACCTTTGAAGAGAGCCAGGAAAACCTGATCAACCGTTGCGAATCCATCAACATACCGGTAAAAAGTATGATAAAGACTGGCATGCTCGCTGTGGTTCCAGTGGAACCGTTACGTTACTCCCCAGAGGAATTCGCCCAGCTGGTGCGTAAAGAAGTTGATGGGAACGACTCCAAGATCGTGATGATTGACAGTACCTCTGGTTACACCCTATCCCTCCGTGGTGAGGATCCAGTGAGTAACCTCCACTCCCTGGCCAAATACCTCACCCGTGCCGGGGTCACGGTGATACTCATAAATGAGGTGGAAAACATCAGTGGAGAAATCAAAGTAACTGAAATAGGCATCAGTTACCTGGCTGATAACATCATATTCCTCAGATACTTCGAAACAGCCGGAGAACTCCGTAAATCCATTGGTGTTCTTAAAAAACGTTTAAGCGACTTTGAGAAAAGCCTCCGGGAAGTACGCATCACCCAGTATGGTATCCGGGTTGGGCCTCCCCTCAAGAATATCCGGGGAATACTCAGTGGCACACCGGAAAACACTAACAGTGATGAATGGTAGGGTCTTGGATGGGGGTCTGATTTAATGTCCAAACCAGTCATAGTGGCTTTAAATCGTAACCAGCGAAACCTGGATATTCTGGTAAAACTCCTGGGTGAGGAAGGATACCATGTTATAGGCACTTTAAGTCCTGAGGAACTGGATAAAGAGGTTAAAATTCAGGAGACCATCAACCTGGTGTTGATGGACATCTCCGGCTTCAACCGGAGTATATGGGATTCCTGTGAACGACTCAGGGTCATGGAAATACCATTCCTGGTTCTAAGTCCTCAGCATCAGCAGGCTGTGGAAAAACAGAGCCGTATGCATGGAGCACATGGAGTCCTGGTCAAGCCACTGGTGGTTAAAGAACTCTTACTCCTGATTAAAAGTTTCATTGAGGAATAGGATATTGTCTATTGGCAAATTGTCACAAAGAAATAGTATCCAAATTGTGACAGAGAAATAGTATCCATATTTAGGAATGGGGATTCGATTAAAGAAGGGATTCGATTAAAGAATATATCTAAAGGATTATGGAAATCAAATGGGGTAACAGCCCCTTAGGATGGCAATAGGATTTTTAAGAGAATTTCCTTTTATAAAAAATGGGGATGATACTATGGAAACATCAGAAACCATCTTAATATCCATGGTTAACCGTAAAAATAGTGAAATGGTTGGACAACTTTTGGGAAAAGATTACAGGATAATTTATCATGAATCAGACCTTCAAGAGGATTTTTCAGATAGTTTAAGTCTGGTTATCATGGATCTTCCTTCATGGGCCCCCATAAAGGACCTGGTTAAAACTAGAAAAGAGGAGGAAAAACCCCTTTTCCTCCCATACCTCCTGGTCACTTCTCCCAATGATCTTTTAAAGGTTCAAAATGATGTTTGGGAGGGTTTTGATGAGGTTATCACCGTACCCATCACTAAAATGGTGCTCCAATCCAGGGTAAGGGTTCTTCTCCAGACACGTCGGCTTTCAGTACAGGTTAACCAGCTCCTGCAGGATAAGGAGATGTTGATGAAGGAAATTCACCACCGGGTTAAAAATAATCTGATGATCATATCCAGTCTCCTGAGTCTCCAGTCCAGGTACATCAAGGACGAGGCAACCCGGGAGATCTTCAAGGAAAGTCAGAGCAGGGCAAAATCCATGGCACTTATCCATGAGCGACTATACCGGTCCGGGAATGTTAAGAACATTGACTTCCCGGATTACCTCCGCTCCCTCACCCGGGATATTTTCGATACCTACCGCACCAGCCGGGGCCGGGTCCAACTCCAGATGGATGTTCAAGATGTAGTGCTGGATGTGGACAGTGCCGTGCCCCTGGGACTTATAATCAATGAACTGGTCACCAACAGCCTTAAATATGCATTCCCTGATGACCGTGAGGGAATTATAAAGATAAGTTTCCACCATGAGGCTGATGAGTACGTGCTGGAGGTTTGTGATGATGGAATCGGAATTCCTGAGGACTTCGAGGTGGAAAAAAGTGACAGTCTGGGAATGTTACTGGTGAACAGTCTCACCTCCCAGATCCAGGGAGAACTGGAACTGGTCCGCCAACAGGGAACCACCTTCCGGATAAAGTTCAAGGAAGGTAAATTCCATTAAACCAGTTTTTTTAAATTAAGATTTCTGGTATTCTTATTTTAAAAAAAACTATTCATTGATATCCTTAATTCATTAATCTCTTTAATTCATTTTATTAATTAATTATCGTGCTTATTTTATTGGGGTTTATTCACTATGGGTTTATTTTACTTACTGGGGTTTTATTTTACTTACCGGGTTTTTAATTCACCTACTAATAGGTTCCCTTTCGGTACAGTTTATCCCTAGTTAGGCAACTATGGGGTCACGACCTTAACTCCACATACAAAGTAAACTAAGGGATACTACCAGGATCCATTCACCATCTACCATGATGTCCATTTGGAACCGGTTTTTTGTCCCTGAAAAATACAGGATATAGGCGTAACCATAGATTATACAGAATATCATGGGTATGATCAGTACTGAAAATAATTGGTAGGTTACTGCCAAATAGATTAGGGCTATGAGGGTGGTGTTCAGTATTAATAGTAATTTTATGGTGCGGGATGCCCCGATGACCACGGGTATGGTCATGGCCCCGGTTAGTTTATCCCCCTCCACATCCATAAGGTCGAAGAGCACCGTGTTTATGAAGCTTTTTATGAAGAAAAAATAAAAAATCAAAGCCATAACCAGTGAATTGCTGCTAAAATTCACCAGTGGGAGGAAAGTGTTACCAACTGTCCAGCTCAACGCTACTATCAGACTTTTCACTGCGAAAATGTCCTTTAACCGGGGAATACTGGGATGGACCTGTATACTGTATATAACACCGGCCAGTAATGGGAAGAGGAGCACCATAATAACCTGCCATCCATACAGGATCCCAATAATCACTGCCAGGATGTAGGCGATAACTGAACTGTAGGTGAATAGTTTCTCGTGGCTGGAGATTAGATTTGATCTTTCCGGTGCATTCAACTGGTCTTCTTCAGTGTCGGTTATCTTGTTTAGACCGTAAACTGAGTATATTACCAGGAAGGTGGCCAGTATAAGTTGGTAGGAAACAGGGGCCCCGTATAATGAAAAGGAAAAAAATGTTTTTAAGCAGCCATTGAGGGCAATAAAAATGGAACTGGAGGTTAATATAACCAGTATCCTTCGCCAAGATTTATAGTTCGAGTTTTTCAGCCTGGTTTCGATAGTGGTTAAATAGCTGGTTACCCCAGGCAACTGCGTCATGATCATCACTTATAAGATCTTTGGTATTATCATAATCTCCATTTTCATGGAATAATCCTAATGATAAATATTTATCAGTGACGGTAAACGCAATCTTCACATCATCGGGAATAACCCAAAATTTGACTTTATCCCGGGACATGAAATCTTGAAGGTGTTCCAGGTTCTCACCATCAATACCCTCCAAGGTCCGGTTAACAATGTCCTGGGTTAGTATGAGTTCCACATCTATATCGTGTTCAACCACTAGTTTCTGGTATAAATCAATGTAATCAAAACGGAAAATAGGTGAAACCCCTCTAATGTACTTGGATCCGGATATTATCTTTTGATATGTTTCGTGGGGTTTGAAAATTTCTCCAGACTCAGATTCAACCAGTACTGATTTGTGAAGATCCCCGACTCTCTTTATTAAGTGGGGTGGTATACAGCTTATGTCGTGTCCCAGCCAGAGTCTCTGGAATTTGTTAATTGCAGCGTTGGTTTTTATATTTTCAATGAGGTTAAGGGTTATGATCTTCCCCATGGAGGTTAAGAAATATTTCTCCCCTTCCTTGGTGCTTATCTTTCTCTTTTCCAGATCACTGAGGTTATGGGATAGGGTGGAACTGGTAATTCCAGTTTCTTTTTTCAGTGCACTCATGGTTTCATGGCCTTCACTGAGGCAAATCAGAATTTTCACTCTAACTGAAGAACTGGAAGTGTATCTTAAGAGGTCTTTTGTTTCAGTATAAACATCGATATAGTCAACAGTAATATAAATCGCCCCCAACAATATTTTTGATATAATTGTAAATCGACTTGTAATTATTTTACATTTGATGCTTAATATAACATTAACTTCCCTAACTATTTTTAGTAGTAATTACTTAATAACCATTGTTCTTGGCATACCAATCAGAACAGTTAAAATTAGTATTAAAGGTCAATATTGTATTATTATATGGGGATTGTATTATCAAAAATTAGGAATATCTTAAAAATATTTCCTTCTAAAATGGCTATTTTTTAGTAAAAAAATGAAAAATACTAAAAAAAATGGGTTATAAAGGGTTATATTTTAAAAATCCCTAGGTGTACCCATCTCCGCCACAGGCAGGACAGCTTATTTTCCCATCCCCGCCACACTTGGTGCACGTGGTTTTACTCCCACCATTTCCTCCACATGCAGAGCAGGTTTCTTCATGGCAGGCCAGAACAGCAACAATCTGTATCACATCAGGGTTAGAGACACCGTTTCCATCAATGTACACTTTTCCATCCCCACCACATTTGGCGCATGATCCTTTAAGCATACCACTTCCCCCGCAGCCGGTGCATTTGAGCTCTCCACTTCCCCCGCACTTGGTGCAAGTGACTTTCTGGGCTTGCACTGTTTTCTGCGTATTGGTCTGTTGTTGGGTTTGTTCCTGAGTATTTCCAGAGTCATTTCCAGCCACAGGACTGCTCACCGATGAGGCAGCATTATCCTGTACAGGGTTGCTACTGGGGGGTAACAAAAAACTACATGCTGTGGCACCACCAATGGCCACGATCAAAACTAAAACTCCCACTAAATATTTGGTTTCCATTTCTTCACTTCCACAATTATGTAAATAATTTTATTCAAGTTTACTATGTGCTTACTTATCTTCAAGTATTATGTAAATAATTTTTGATTTGTTTGTAACATAAAATCGTTTGTAACATAAAATCATGACCAGAGAAAAAAGTATTAAAGTCTAACACACTCGCAAAACAGGAGAATCTTAGAAACAAAGCGGAACAAAGATATATTTATCGGTATTTTTCATATAAACAAAGCCTGATGGGGGTTGTAGGATTTAGAGTTATATCAAACTTCGTTAAATATAAGGGGACCCTTTTCTAAGATATAAAAAAGACTTAAACATTATAATAAAAGTCTATTCTTTAAACCAATTCTAAATATCTAATTAAAAATAGTTATAATTCCAGTTAATATTTGTATCCTGGTTGAAACTCTTAATATTGGTTTTTTAAAAGTTGGCTTGAATTTTTTGGGTACGCCCTAAGTTCTGTGGGTCCTGTCCCCAGTATTATTTAGTCCAGGTGGTTCTTGATTTAGTCCAGGTTCTGGTAGAAATCGCAGATTTCCCTTAGGGGGCATTCCTGGTGACGTGGTGATTGGGGGCGGCAGATGGTCTGCCCGAACTGCACCATTAGATCGTTAAGTTCAATCCAGTAATCCCTGGGAACTATTTTTTCCAGTTCCACTTCAGTTTCCTCAGGGGTTTTGGTGTTCACCAGTCCCAGTCGGTTGCTTATTCGGTGCACATGCACATCCACTGGTATGGCAGGTTTCTGGAAACCGTAAACCAGTACACAGTTGGCAGTTTTACGTCCAACCCCGGGTAGTTCCAGTAGGCCCTTCATATCCTCCGGTACCTGGCCTTTAAATTCGTCCAGGAGTTTACGTGAGACTTCAACTATCCTTTTGGACTTAACATGGTAAAAGCCAGCTGGGCGGATGAGGGGCTCCAGTTCAGCCGGGTCTGCCTGGGCAATCTGGGTCATGGTGTGGTATTTGGAGAAGAGTTGTGCAGAAGCCCGGTCAGTGTTATCATCCCTAGTTCTCTGGGAAAGTATGGTCCTAATTAGCACCCGGTAAGGGTCTCCATCTTCAAATACCCGTAGATCGTACTGCTGCTGCAGGCTTTCCATAACCCGGTCTATACGTTCACTTATATCCATATTGTTTTTCCCTTTCTTTTTTATGTGCCTAAATTAGTTAATTACTTACCCTAAATTAGTTAATTACTTACCCTAAATTAGTGTGTTATGCCCTATTAGTGTGTTATTTACCCTAATTAGTGTGTTATGCTCCATAGCGTGTTATTTACCCTAATGGTGGCGTTACTTAAAGGCGGTTCTTGATGTTTATTTAAATAGTTAAGAATTAATCATATGATATTGGAAAATCATAATGATATTGGGATGTAAAAATAATAATTGATAAATCTTTGTTATTGGATTTATCTTCTTATTTACTTGATTTAATTATTTCCAGAAGTGTTCCCACTCCATCCAGGATTCCATCTCCCTCCTGGGCAATGGTGGGAATTACTGGAGCATCAGAATCTATTTCCAGGTCACCGGAGTTCAAATCCTGTTTATTGGAGAAAACAACATATGGGACTTTGAATTCGTTCAGACGTCCCAGGATCTCCTGATCAGTGGAGGTGATCCCCTTACTGTTATCCACTACCAGTATTGCTCCATCCAGGCCCTCGGAGAGTATCCGGCGCATGAAGCGGAAGCGGTCCTGACCAGGGGTTCCGAAAAAGTGCACTTTCTCCCCGCTGATAATGGTATTACCATAATCCAGGGCTGTGGTGGTTCCATTGTATTCAACTTTGGCCCGGTTATGACATATTTGTTCTAAGGTAGTGGTTTTTCCCGAGTTATAGGCGCCCAGAACCACAATTTTGGTTTCCTTGTTATGTTTCATTTTAATCGCCTGCTAATATTCCAATGCTACATGAATATTCAAATCTTCTATTAACCTCAGTGTATAGTACCTATCCCGTACAAGTATTAAGTTATTATCTTATTTAATAAATATCCTTTATTAAACTATTCCCTTATCCCTTACTATTTTCTATTTTTACAAATGGAAAACATTGATTGGTTTTAGATGATTTCCATGGGGCATCCCAAACCCACCATCACCTGGGGGAAGTTGGGGAAAGATACCTGGTGTGCAGCTGCATCTTTAATACACACATCCCCGGTGAGGAGTCCCACCAGGGTGAGGGCCATAACCAGACGATGATCACCGTGACTTTCCACCCTACCACTACGAGCTCCCCCCTGGATAATGAGGCCGTCTGGTTCTTCTTTTAATTGAACCCCCAGTTTAGCCAGTTCCAGGGCCATGGTATGCACCCGGTCAGTTTCCTTGAATCGAGCGTGCTCCACCCCCATTATATGGCTGGTTCCCTGGGCCACAGCTGCCAGGGCAGCTACAGTGGGCAAAAGATCAGGCGAGTTTTCCAGGTTCACCTCTATTGCCTGGAGATTGCTGGTAAGTAGATCACTGGTAACATTTCCGGCCGGCCTAAAATTTCTGGATTCATTACTTCTATCCGGGTCCACGGTTCCCTTCACTGTAACCTGGTCTTCATTTACAATGATGTTGGCACCCATGCCTTTCAGGATATCCAATATTATCTTATCACCCTGTTTAGAGTCTTTAAAGAGGTTCTGGACAGTTACCTCTCCCTCTAGGATGGCACCAGCACTTAGGAGGTATGATGCAGAAGAGTAATCCCCTTCTATGGTGTAATCCCGGGCTTGGTAGGTTTGTTTATCCATGTGGAACTGATTACCAGGTCCTTGCTGGCAGCTAACCCCGAATTTTCCCATGATATCCAGGGTCATCTCCACATAGGGACGGCTCTTGAAATCCCCCACCACCTGGAGATCAACAGGGTTCTGGGCATAGGGAGCAGAAAGCAGGATGGAGGAAATGTACTGTGAACTAACATCCCCCTTAATCTCACCTTCACCCCCAGGAAAACCACTGGTTATAACCATGGGTGGAAGGCCATTCTTGCGGGTGGAGTAGGCTTTCACTCCCAGCATGCTTAGGGAGTCTAAAAGGTCCTGCATGGGTCTTCCCCGCAGGGAATCATCACCGGTGAGCACGGTGCAACCCGGGGTTAGACTGGTCATGGTGCTTAGAAAACGGAGGGTGGTTCCACTGTTTTTAAGGTCCAAAACATCCCCTGGAGTTTTAAGATCACCACCAGTACCCTGGACAGTGCAATGATCATCCTCTACCTTCACTTCACATCCCAGGGCCTGGCAGGCTTCCAGAGTGGCCATGGTGTCAGCTGAGTAGAGGGGATCCTGCAGGCGGGATTCGCCCTCAGCCAGACAGGCCACCATAAGGGCCCGGTGGGTGTAACTTTTGGATGGAGGGGCCTTTACCACTCCCTTTATTTTGCTGGCCTTTTCTACCTTTAATTCCACCTTAATCACCAATTTAAAACATCAGAGTCAACTTTTCTTCAATGATCTATCGGTTATCTATCTGCAAGGGTTAGATTACCAGTTCCATTACCAGGTCCATTTCCTCCAGGAGTAAAAGTTCCACTTTTTCCCCGGTACGACCTACCAGTTCTTTACTCCTTGAAATGTGGTCAGCAGTGATCAGGGATCCTTCAATATCAATGGAACCATTTTCTTCCAGGGAATTGGCTATTTCCTGTGGATCATGGGATTGCAGATATTTAACTATTACTGGGGCCTGTCCCTTAAATTCTGGTCCGATCTTATCCATACGGGGGGTGACTTCCACCACGATTTCCCGTACATCAGGTTTCCCTTCACTGACCATTAATTCTTCAATACGCATGGTGCCTTTGATATCATCATGTAGAGTTAGAATCTGGTTATACTTTTCATGGGAACTGGAATAGATGGTGGCTCCCTTAAGGGGGGTGTTAAGTGACATTTTCCTGCTGGCCTTGAACCTTCTTAACTCACCAATGACATCGGCACCTAGCTGTCCAATCGCATCGGCAACTGGATCCACCAGGTCTTCCACCACTTCTGGCCAGCTTTCCTGGTGAATACTCCTGAAAACATTTTCATCTATGGTTTTTCCTGATTCTCCACTGTTATCTTCCCTTTCACCACTACCATATTCCTCCAGGTAGTAATGGATCTCCTCGGTGAAGTGGGGGGTGAAGGGGGCCATTAGTCTTAAACATGTTTGGATAACTGTGTTAAGGGTGTAAAGTGCGGCCTGTTTGGATTCTCCCTCATCATCAGTGTACAACCTGTATTTAACTGCTTCGATGTAGTCGTCGCAGAAATCATGCCAGAGGTAAGCCTGGATACGGTTACGGGCGTGGGCAAAGTTGTACTCTTCCATGGCCTGGGTGACCTCCCTTACCAGCTGGTTTAAAGTGGAAAGGATCCATTTATCCAATGGTTTCAGGGTGTTCTTAATGGATTCATCATCAGTATCTGCACTGTAAGCTGCCAGGTGCATGTTCACAAATCGGAATGCATTCCAGAATTTCCGGAGGAATTTGTAGCCGTGCTGCACATCCTTCCAGGCGAAGGGCACATCTGATCCTGGTACACTGTTGGCTGCCCATAACCTTAGGGCATCGGCACCGTATTCAGTCACCACATCCTCAGGGGCTATAACGTTTCCCCTGGATTTACTCATCTTATGCCCGTCTTCCCCAAATACCATCCCGTTAACCACCACATTATGGAATGGTGCATCGCCAGTTATGGCCAGGGTACGTAGAATGGTGTAAAATGCCCAGGTACGTATGATGTCATGACCTTGCTGCCGGATGGTAGATGGGAAGAGATCATGGTACTCTTTACCAGGCCAGCCAGCGATTACCAGGGGTGTGATGGAACTGTCCATCCAAGTATCCAGCACATCTTCTTCCCCGATGAATTCAGTGCTTCCGCACTGGCATGGTTTTGTGGGTCGTGTTTGGGTTGGATCTAGGGGTACTTCCTCTTCAGAGGGTACCATAACTTCCCCGCACTCTTTGCAGTACCATACTGGTATGGGTGTGGCGAATATTCTCTGCCTGCTTATGCACCAGTCCCAGTCCATGCTACCGGTCCAGTTTAATAAACGGGTTTTCATGTGTTCGGGCATCCAGTCCATGCCTTCGGCGGCATCTATGATCTGGGGGTTCATTTGTTTAACTGCCACGAACCACTGTTTTTTAACCAGGATCTCGATGGGTGTTTTGCATCTCCAGCACTGGCCCACGTTCTGGTCCACCTTCTCCTTACGGGTGAGGAATCCTTCCTTATCCAGGTCTTCTACTATGGCCTCTTTACATTCTGCGAGGGTGAGTCCACTGTATTTCCCGCAGACATCCTGCATTATTCCCTGTTCATTGATGGCTTCAATGATGTCCAGATCATAGCGGTTTACCCAGGTTACGTCGGTTTTATCCCCGAAGGTACAGATCATAACTGCTCCGGTACCAAAGGAGGGGTCCACCTCTTCATCGGTGATGATCTTCACTTCCCGGTTAAATAAGGGCACCTGTACCTTTTTCCCAGTTAGGTGCTGGTAGCGTTCATCCTCAGGATGGACCACTACTGCTACACATGCTGCCAGTAATTCTGGCCGGGTGGTGGCAATGGGCACACCAGATTTACCTGAAGGGTCAGGAAATTCAAGGTAGTTGAGGAAGGTTTCATTTTCCTGGTACTCAACTTCAGCAAAAGCAATGGCAGTTTCACAGCGGGGGCACCAGTTCACCGGGTGCACTGCCCGGTAGATCAAACCCTCATGGTACATCTGCAAGAAGCTGCGTTGGGTTTTTTCCTTGTACTCCGGTGTCATGGTCACGTATTCCCGGTTCCAATCCTGGGAGTATCCCATACGTTTCATCTGGGTTTTCATACCCTGGATATTCTCCTTGGTGAGTTCGATACACATCTGGCGGAATTCTTCACGGGGAACGTCGTTCTTCTTGATACTGTGAATCTCCTCCACCTTCACCTCGGTGGGCAGACCGTGACAGTCCCATCCCTGGGGGAACAAAACAGAGTATCCCTGCATACGCTTCCACCGGGCTAATAAATCCATGTAAAGCCAGTTAAGAACGTGACCTATGTGTATTGATCCCGTGGGGTATGGTGGTGGGGTGTCAATTATGTAGCGTGGTCGGTTTTCTTCGGTGTTGAACTGGTAGAGTTTCATTCTCTGCCAGGTTGCTTGCCAGTCTATTTCATTTTCGTGATTGTAGTCCTTGGGAACCTCAACTTCCTTCATCTTAGGTCTCCTCTTAATAAATCATTAGTAAAACTCTAAAATCAGCCAAATTAATAGCTAAATTAATACAAATTAATATATATGCTTTCAAGTTAAGTATTTCTATAGTTTATTAATGAATGGATATAATTATAGCTATATTATAGCTTCATGATATAAAATTACGTTGATAATAAAAACCTTAATATTAAGATAGACCAGTACCCTTATGATAAAATTATTACTTCAGGGTAAATATTATCGATTTCGTAATTTAGAAAGTTCTAATATCCTAAGAGTTCCTAAAATACCTTAAAAGTGGTAAATACCGGTGAATATAATATGGAAATATTGTGGTTTTACATTGCGGTTATCCTGGCAGTGAGTGATGAGGCCCACAGCCAGATATTCTGGAAGGTGTTCTTTGATTTTTACGTCCTTCTGGCTGGAATGATCCAGAAAATAGTGGGTTCTAATATCCGGATGTGGGTGGTTCACGAGGTCCTGGAAGCCATCTTTCACTTCATATTACTATCCCTGCTATTTTTATCCCTGGAAATAGGGTTTTTAGCAGCTGTAATTCACCTGGTTGTGGACCTCTACCACGAAGTTGCCGGATTAGAAATGAACTACCTGCAACACCGTGCCCTGCACTTCACAGTAGAATCACTGTTCTTCATAATGATACTGGGCATATAATCTGTGGATGCAGTTTTAGAGAGTTAATAATAGCTGATAAGTTAATCTAATATAAATCATCTTGAAAAATAAATAAATGAGGAAAAAGTCATGCCAGTTATAAAATTCACCTACACTGACCTGGAAGAATTATTAGAAATGGAAATAGACAAGGATGAACTCATTGATCTCCTACCCATGATTGGGAGTGATATTGAGGATTACGATGATGAAGAGGTTAAAGTGGAGTTTTTCCCCAACCGGCCCGACTATCTGAGTGTGGAGGGAGTGGCCCGGGCACTTAAAGGATTCCTGGGAATGGAGAAAGGAATACCCGAGTACCCCCTGGAACCATCTGGAACCAGCATAACCATTGACCCGGGACTTAAAGGTATCAGACCTTACACTGCCTGTTGCCTGGTTCTTAATGTGGAATTTAATGATGATAAACTTCCCCAGATCATGGATTTCCAGGAGGACCTGCACTGGGTTATCGGACGGGACCGTAAAAAAGTAGCCATCGGAATCCACAACCTGGACGTTTTGAAGGGTCCTTTCCGCTATTTAGCCGCAGATCCTGATGAAGTATCCTTCGTACCCCTGGAGATGGATGAGGAAATGACCCTCCGTGAAATACTCACCCAGCACAAGAAGGGACAGGCCTACGCCCATCTAATAGATCAGTATGATCGGTATCCATTGATCATGGACTCTGAGGATAACATACTTTCCATGCCCCCGATCATCAATGGGGAACTCACCAAGCTCACCAGTGAAACCCGGAACCTATTTGTGGATGTCACCGGAACTGACCAGCAGGCAGTGGAGCGAACCCTGAACATCATCGCCACCAGCTTCGCGGAGTCCGGGGCCACCATCCAGACCATGGAAAACATTTACCAGGATGAAACCCTCATAAGGCCGGACTTAACGCCTAAAGAAAGAACAGTAAGTGTTAAAAACGCAGTTAAACTTATTGGAATACCACTCACCCCGGAAATGGTGGTAGAATCCCTTAGGAAAGTTCGTTTTGATGCAGAAATCCTGGATGGGGATACAGTTAAAGTACAGATACCCCCTTACCGGGCGGATATCCTGCATGAGGTTGATATAATTGAGAATGTGGCTATTGGTTACTGTTTCCGTAAGATAGAGCCTGAACTGCCCCAAGTGGCCACTGTGGCCCGGGAAGATTATTACCTGGAGTTTGACCAGAATGTACGGGAGATCATGAATGGACTGAGTTTCACCGAAGTTATGAGTCTAATGTTAACCAATGAGGAGAACCATTACCAGAAGATGAAACTCCCTGAAGATGAAAGGGTGGAAGTAGCCCAGCCTATAAGCCAGGACCGGACCATGATCCGCCAGAGCCTCCTCAATGGATTACTGGAATTCTTGGAGGATAACAAACACGAAGAACTACCTCAGAGGATCTTTGAAGTAGGGGAGACAGTTTTCCTGGATGGGGAGAAGGAAACCCGCACTGTGGGTGTTAAGAAAATGGCAGCCATGATCACCCATTCCCAGGCCAACTTCACCGAGATAAAATCAACCAGTGATGCCTTTATAAGCAATCTGGGCCTGGAAATGACTATTGACGATATGGATCATCCCAGTTTCATCCGGGGAAGATGTGCTCAGCTAAACGGTGTGAAAAAAGGAACATCTGAGGTGTGCGTAGAGGGATTCTTCGGTGAAATGAATCCTGAAGTAATCCGGAACTTTGAACTGGAATACCCAGTTATAGCCTTAGAAGTTGAGTTTAAGAGTCTCAAATAAAGTGAGTTAAAAAGACTCTCAAAAGTAAGTTGAAAAGTCTCTAATAAAGTGAGTTAAAAAGACTCTCAATTAGTGAGTTGAAAATTCTCAAATAAAGCTTGTTTCCAAATAAGTCTTAATAGTCTTAAATAAAGAGTTAAGAGTTTAAAGATTGTTAGTTTGTTTGGATAATTTTGAACTCATTTCAAATCCTTTTTTTTAATTTTTTATTATTCTTTTCCATTTACACTCTAAATTTTTAAAATAAATCATATTATTCTCTTGGAATTATTTTACTCCCCTACTATTCCTTGAATTATTTATTCACCCATTACAGTCACGGTCAGTTTCCTTTGCCGTGGTCCATCCAGTTCCACGAAGAAGATACTCTGCCAGGTTCCCAGCATCATCCCACCATTTTCCACGGGTATGGTTTGGCTGCCACCTAAGAGGAATCCACGGATATGGCTGTCGGCATTATTATCAATACGGTCGTGCTGGTAACCTGCACCCTCTGGAACCAGTTTCTGAATTGTTAACTGAAAGTCTCTAACCAGGCCTGGTTCATTCTCATTGATAACTACCGCTGAAGTGGAGTGGCGGCTGTAAATATTTAAAAGCCCGTCTTTAACACCACTATTTTTAAGGATAGCATCCACTTTCCCGGTGATATCCTGAATTTTAACCCTTCTGGAGGTGTTTAATCCCACAATTTCACGTTTTAAAACCATTTTATCTTCCCCTTCTTATCATTACTAAAAATTGGTGATTATTTAAGATATTAATGGTATTTAAGATTCTAATGGTAACAATAGGGAGGTAAATTGTTAAAATAGATAAAAAGTATTTTTATGGTCTAAAAAACCCAAAACTGAGTTTCCTTTATGAATCTAGAAAACTCTAAACTGGGTTTCCACTTCTTCCTGATCCATGATCCGTTCACAGTAATGGCAACGCAGTATTAATGGTTCCTTCTGGAGGACGATGAAACGGGTGTTAACTGGTTCATCGGTGTTTGTGATGCAGTTGGGATTGGAACAGTTTAAAATACTTTTAATCTCGTCTAAGAGATTCACCTTACCCTTCCCTACAATTTCATAATCTCTGATAATGTTTATAGTGGCATAGGGGGCTATGAGTGCTATTTCATCAACTTCCCTTGATGCCAGTTCCCGACCTTCTATCTTAACAATGTCTTTGCTTCCCATTTGGCTGGACTGTACATTCATGGCCAGGGTCACTGCAGTTTCCTTACTGGGAAGTCCCAGTATCTTAAGGACTCTGAGAGCCTTGTTAGCACTGATATGGTCGATTACTGTTCCATTCCTAATGGGTTTAACCTTCAATTCCCAGGGTGTTTTCATGTTTAACCTTTTCTTATTTCTAAAAGAAATATATTCTGATAATATTTTATAAGATTATCCCCTGAAGATAACCGGCTCCCACCTAAACTGGCTAATTCTGATTAGAATATCCTTAGTTAGAGAGGAGAGAATAGGAATGGATCCTTTTTAAATTCTCACAGCACATTTTTTTTTTATCAGAACAGTTTTTAGAGTTTTGGAAAAATCGTTAAGAATAAACAGTGACTGGGGTGAAGTATTAGTAAACTTGTTTTTACGAGAAATAGTGATTTTAGATTAGAAAAAAACACTCCTTTTCAGAAGGTAATTACTTTGAAAATATAAAAAAGGGTTTAAATAAAAAAAGAGGGGGAAGGGGGGGTTTAAAATAGGATAATGGGTTTTAGTGTTCCCATTTTTAAGTTATCCTATTTATCCAGTATCATTTCAATGAATTTGGCGTACACCGGTCTGGTGATGAATATTCCTATGAGAACTCCCAGAACCGTGGTGAAGGCAAATCCAGAAAGCACACCTATTCCAGTAGCTCCCCTGCTGAACCCGATATAGGCCAGTGGTAACATGGCGGCGATAAGGGTTCCGGCTGCAGCGAATATAATGAAGAATGCACCTTTGATCTGGCTGCGAACACTGGCCAGTCTCCTTCTTTTTCCCTTCTTCTCACTGAATCCCTTGAGCACTTCATCGGTGATGATGATCTGGTCATCCACACCAGTACCAATGGCTGCTATTATACCGGCAATTGCTGCCAGGTCAATGTTCCAGTGGATCACTGCGGCAGCTCCCAGTATCAGTATTAACTCGGCAATACTGGTTAACATGATGGGCACCACCAGTATGGGGTTACGGTACCTTATGATTATAATGGCCGCAATAACCACAAGGGCTAATATACCGGCGATAAGAGCACCATTTATGAACTGATCACCTAATTCTGCGGATACGCTGCTAACTCCAACAATTTTAACTTTAACTGGCAAGGCACCAGATTGTAAAAGGGTTTGTATGCTCTTGGCTTCGGTCTGAGCTTCTTCCTTGGTGGGTTCTGCACCGCTGATCATCACATCGGTGGAGGGATTTCCATTGGCCAGTTCTGCAGAAAGCTCTGGAGATGTGATTAACTGGTCATCTAGGTACATTTCCACCGGAACTCCGGCTTGACCTTTAGCTACCTGGGCGAATCGATTGGCCCCATCTAATGATACAGTGAAAGGAACCTGCCACTCATTCCCAGTGACCTGGTAAGATTTCACCTGGGTGATATCTGATCCCACCAGTGCAGTCTGGTTGTTGATTTTTGCCTCGAATTTACCATTGGTTCCCACTATCCTGGCTACCTCATCGGGTTGCACCCCTGCTATCTCTACAATAACGTTTTGGTTCCCGCTGGGATACACTTTAACGTCTTTAACCCCGAAAATGTTCAACCGTTTATCCAAAACCGCGGTAACCGTGTTCATGGTGGTGGTGTCCACTGGTTTTTCCAGCTGGATCTGTATAGTGGACCCACCTTTGAGATCCAAACCCTGTTGTATTCCTAAAACTGAAATAGCACCGATACTGGCAATGACCAGTACAATCAGGAGTATTACTCGTTTGTCTTTCATGAATTGGTTAAGCTTCATTGGCGTGCCTCCGTGTACCATCTCAGTATTCCAAGGTTCATGAGCCAGGTGGCCAGGACATCGGCTACCAGTCCAATGATAAGCACCGCAGCAATATCAGCCAGTGTCTGGGCTGCAGGTATTAAAAAGACAACAACCAGATACAATGCTGCCATTGAACCAATAGCTGCTGCTGCCATGGTTAACCCAGTTTTCATTGCATCTATTGCCCGTTCAGTCACGGTACCTTCCTTCCTTTTAAGGATTCGGGTGGTGAGGAGTATGTCGGTATCCACACTGTAACCAATGAGCATCAGCAGAGCCCCTACAGAGGCAATGGAGAGTGGTATGCCAAACAGGCTCATCCCGCCCACTGCTATGATTATATCGCAGAGGGCTGCCAGGATCACTGCCATGCTGGGCACGAAGTTACGGAAGATGATGAACACAGTTATGCTCATGAAGATGAAGGCGAATGCCAGTGCATAGTAAACCTGGGTCATTGATTCTGAGCTCAACACTGGACCCACTGATCGGTAACTGGTTATGGTTCCGGTTCCCTTGAGTGCAGCTGATAATTTAACCACATCAGTGTCCCCGGTGATGTCCACTGTGGCCTGGTTGTTATTAACTGATTTAACATCAACCTGTTGACCCGGAACAGCGGAACTAACTATTGATTGAAGTTCACTTTGACTAACGGATTTTTCCAGTTCTATAACCACTACTGTACCGCCCTTAAGTTCTATACCCTCATTAATACCCATTGTGGCAATTAATAACAGGGAAATGATGGTGATCACCACGGGGATGGCAATGAGTGGCTTGTATGATTCTAAGAATCTTTCAAATGTTATCAATTAAATCACCAGTCTTTTATCCTCACATTTTTTTTTAAATTAGAGATTAACCTATAACAAACGTTAAATTGAATTTAATGTACTTAAGGCTATATTCCGTATATGGGGAGGTCTTCCTCTTTTACAATCTCTTTGATGTTTTCAATGAGTTCTTCAGTTTTTTTGTTACCAGTTTTGATCTGGAATGATTTGATCATACGCCCTCCACGGGGCTCTATTTTTTCTCTCATCCGTTCAATTACCTTCTGGCCTCCGGAACTTCCCATGGTGGCAAAGAGAATCACATCCTTATCCTGGAAGTCACACTGATCAATGAGGGTTATCATTGCCGGTGCGGGTTTACCAGCCCAGGTTGGGCTTCCCAGATATACCAGATCATAATCAGTCAGATCCACTGTTTCCGGTTTTATTAAGGTTTTATTCTCACGGAAAGCATCTACCGAAGCCTTCACATAATTAAGCGCACCCGCCCGGTTGTTCAGGTCGGTTATTTCCAGGTAATCTGCATTAACTTCCTGAGCCAGTGTTTTGGCTACCAGAGCAGTTTTCCGGGTTCGTGAATAAAACAGAATCATGGTTTTCATAAATCTACCTCAAAACTCAATTAAATAAAGAGTTCAAATGTTTAAAGTGATCTATTCCAAGAACATGGCAAACTTAAATCTTTACTGTAATATTTAGTGAATCATTTGTAGTTTGAATATCTGTCCCTGTAGTGAATATGAGTCTCTGGCGATAATCCCTGTTTTCATGGAGAATAAATGGGTTTACTCATGTTTAATAGAATTTCTCACTTTTTTCTCTTCTTCTCATAAAATATATGGATCACAGTTTATAAAGGTTTAGGGGTGTAGGTCACCCCTTGGATACAGAGTTATGATCCTGTTTTAAGGAAGTATTCAGTTGATTAATCCTCTCATTGGGATGTTACTTTTTTACATTTTGAGATCTTAATGTGACTATGGGTGTAATCCACAGCCTTCCATGGACATGTTTTCTGGGAATCCGCACATCAGGTTCATGTTGGCCACTGCCGCCCCAGAGGCACCTTTAACCAGATTGTCAATGGCAGAAACAACCACTAACCTCCCGTTTTCATCAACTTCAAAACAACCTACATGGCAGAAGTTGGATCCACGCACCGAGCTTAAACGGGGGATTTCACCAGCATCCAGCACCCGTACAAATGGTTCATCCTGGTACTGTTTATTATAGATATCCACAAGTTCCTCTGAACTAATTTCCCGGTTAGGGAATGAGTGAAGGGTGGTTATAATACCTCTGATAACTGGTACCAAATGAGGGGTGAATGAAACACGAACATCACCAAATTTACCGAGTTTTTCCTGGATCTCAGGCATGTGACGGTGGGTGGTGACTGCGTAGGGCACTATATTGTCGCTGATGTTGGGGTAATGGGTGGCAGGGGTGGGTTTAATCCCTGCACCGCTAACTCCACTTTTGGAGTCAGCAATAAGCGTGTCTACCAGTCCTTCCTTTACCAGGGGGATGCCGGCCAGGATAGCCCCAGTAGGGTAGCATCCAGGGTTAGCAACCAGATTGGCTTTTTTGATCTCCTCCCGGTACATCTCCGGTAAACCGTAAACTGCATCCAGGGGTTGTTCATGTTTAAGGTTGTACCATTTCTCATAGGTCTCAATATTGTCAAAGCGGTAGTCTCCACTGAGATCAACTACTTTAATTCCTTTTTCTACTAACCGGGGGACTATGCTCATGGAAGCCCCGTGGGGGGTAGCGGTAAAGGCCAGATCCACATCCAGATCAGGTGGTGATTGGTCGGTAAATTCCAGATCCAGATCATGGAGGTGTGGATGTACCTTCCCTACTGGGGTGTTTGCATACTGTCGGGAGGTGGCAGCAACCACTTCCACTTCTTCATGAACACTCAGAAACCTTAATAGTTCCCCTCCAGTGTAACCACTGGCTCCGATAATTGCTACTTTTAACATATTTCTCACGATTACTTTTTTTAAAGATAATAGGTATTAAATTTTTATTAATTTTCAACCTGGGATTTATTTCAAGTTCTACTCATCTCTCCTATTTGGATATATTTTATTAGAGGAAATCAAATTTTATTGAATTATTTTTTAGGGTTAATATCTTTCTTTTTATCCAGTGCTTCCTGAAATGCATCCTTATGGAAGTTAGCGGCCATTTCCTTTTTACATTCATCATCAGCGAAAAGTCTCATTTTAGGGGCACGGCAGGGATAATGCTGTATTCTAAGGCCGGCCTTAATAGGCAGGGTTGCTGTGTTTTCACCTACCATTTCCTCAGCCACGAACTGGGTGCTGCCGCAAGGAGAACAACGTAAAACCTCCACATCAACCACCTTGCCCCCCTGGCAGTTCACCCGAACCACTGGCCTGCCGAATTTGGATACGAATTCATCAAAAACTGGGTTACCATTTTCAGTGAGATCGCACATGTTTTCCGGGCAGTTTACATTCCCGTAACCTTCAAGCTGGTTTTTAAAACCTTCACCTCTCCAGGCCCCGACAATTATCCAATCCACCTTATCATGGAGTGCATCCACCAGGTCCAGGGTAAGATCAGGGTGTAAGACATAGGTTATTACGAGGTTAGCCTTTTCCAGGCGGGCCATGGTTTCCGGGGGAAGATCGATCTCATCCATGAAACTGGATGGAGGAGCTTCCATTACCAAGTATTCACAGTCAAATTCTTCTTTAATGGTTGTGTAGGCCCGTTCACCGTAGGCCCCATCTGTTACTATGGCTATCCTAATCATGTAAATCTCCACTCTTTACTTCAAATCCCCTTTTATTCACTATATGTGTCTGGTAATTTTTCTAAATATATATGGTAAAATCTGTTAAAAACATAAAAAAAATAATAAAAGGGTTTATTTGGTGATCATGGTTCCAATACCCTCTTTGGTGAATATTTCCAGGAGTATGCTGTGTTTAACCCGTCCATCGATTATGTGGGCCGATTTAACCCCGCTTTCCAGGGCACTGATGCAGGTAAGGACCTTGGGCAGCATGCCGTCGCGGACAGTCCCATCCTCGATCAGCTGCTTAACTTCGCTTATGGTGGCCTTTTTGATCAGGCTTCCCTTGTCAGCTGGGTCGCGGAGTATACCCGGCACATCAGTGAGTATAATGAGTTTTTCTGCCCCTACATCACCCCCAACTTCCCCGGCCACGGTATCCGCGTTCAGGTTCAGGGTTTCACCCTTTTCATCCACACCTATGGGGCTGACAACTGGTATGTAATTGTTATCAGTAAGAACATCCAGTATCTCTGGATTGATGGATTCAATCTCCCCTACCAGTCCCAGGTCCACAGTTTGTTCTTCACCAGTCTCCTGGTTCACCACCACTTGTGGGGATCGTTTGCGGGCCTTAAGCAGCAGGTTATCTTTACCAGAGAGCCCCACTCCTTTACCTCCGTGGAGTCCGATGTTGGCCACGATCTCGGTGTTGATCTTACCCACCAGAACCATCTTCACAATATCCATGGTTTCCTGATCAGTAACCCTCAGTCCTCCGATGAATTTAGGTTCTTTACCTAATTTATTCATGGAACGAGAGATTTCAGGACCTCCTCCATGGACTACGATTGGTTTCATACCCACATATTTTAGGAGAACGGTGTCCCGTGCGGTGGAGCTTTTGGCAGCCGAGTCGATCATGGCGTGGCCCCCGTACTTAATCATGATCTTTTTCTGGTGGAATTTTTTAATGTAGGGCAGAGCCTCAATGAGAATGTTAACAGTTTCCATATAAAACACCATTATTTTAGAGTGATAATTTACAATAGATTACAAACCTTTAATGGGTTAATAAATCTTATTTTAATGTTAAAGGTCTTTAAAAATATTTATGACTTTTAAGAGACAAAATATCCTTTCTTTAGCCATATTAGTATCTTTAAATTCCACTTTATTAAAACTTTTCGGAAGATCATTACTGGGGATTATAAAAAAAATAGTGTTTAAAAAAATAAAAAGAGAATGTTAAGATCTGTATCACTGGATTACATCATTTAGGTTAAATGTAGTTCAGGGATTGAATGTAGTTTCAGATCTAACATACTTGGGAATTGAATAATACCCTGGATACTTTAACTGAGTTTAAATCTTGGTTATTTCGAATCTGCAGAAGTCGTCTCCAACTCCCCAGCAGTTTGTTTCAACAAACTGCCATTTGTCACCGGTTATCTCGGAGAGACCTCCTGTGATTCGTCCTCCTTCATAGTAACATACTGCTTTTCCCAGGTTAGGAATCCCAGCAGAACTCATACTTTCGTCCAGTTTTACCACGATTTTTTCATCATCAATACTTTCGGTGGTTAAAATACCATAACCCCAGTTTTTGAAATCGAATTTTACCAGGTCTAACCAACCTTGAACATCTCCTTTTTCGATTTTACCGGCATCGATCATTTGAGCGGCCCGCAGGGTTGAAAATTCTCCTCCAGCTATTCGAAGGATGGATCCCATGGTTCCCATTCCAAACTGTTTACTCCCGGTAATGATGATTGATCGCAGAGCACCGACTGAATTGGCGGAAACTAATGTTTTTCTCTCTTCACAGAAGGGCCCGGGTCTGGTAGCATCTGATTCGGGGCTTAAACATAGGATGCTGGCGCCTTCTTTGAGTACTAATCCCATGTTGTTGAGGTATTCATCGTAGTTTGTGTATTCTGGCATTATAATCATCCCTTAGAGTAATTCCATTATTCGACCTGAGCTTCTTTTCATTTCCAATCGTATTAATCCTAGATTTATAGTTGTGTCGGTGATCACCGCTAAAATTGCTTCTCCAGAATCTATCATGAGTGTTTTTCCTTTATTACCTTCAATCATGACTTGCTGCAGTTTATCATGTTTCATTTCTTCGGATGATCTTTCTGCTGTACCAAAAACAGCTGAGGACATGGCTCCCACCAGTTCTGAGTCAATGTCAGAAGAAACATCTCTTTCGATGATTAAACCGTCTTTTCCAACTACCAATGATCCATTAACTCCTTCTATCCTACCTAAGTCTTTAAGAACTCTACCAATCACTTGTCTTCCTCCTTTGCCAATAAACCACCCATAATCCTTAAAAGTTAGAATGGTCTTATTGAAGGTAATATTTCTTTCTGGAATTCCAATTTTTAATGAACATTCATGTTTGTGTTCCTAATTTATTTGATTTGGAGAATCTGTATGATTCAAACTCAAGAAATCCAAATCTCCCATAAATATTCATGAATATCAATCCCTAATATGGTAATATATATCTTTGTAAAAAACCGTCCAAAAAAAAGGTTTAATAGTACCTTTAACATATCAATTTAGAATTATACCTTATTTATCGGATAAATCTAGTTTAAAAATCCAAAAATCCTTGAAATCAAAAACAAATATTGATTGCAGTAGGAAATATTCATATCATTCCCTAACACCATTTTTATTTCTCGCATAAAACTAAACTGTATACTAAGGCACTATTACTAGATGCATCCCATTCTAAAAACAATGGGAAATAATTAACCGGAATTACAATTTAGTATTCTTGGATTACATAAAGAGTAATGTTAAGAAATTAAATAAAAGGCACATAAATGGTTTAAAACCATGGTCAAGCCCTTATTTATTTGTTAATTTTTTTTTAAAAACCGGGTTGTACCCCCTCAAAAATCTGGGATATATGTCCAAAAAAGTTATTATCTAAGGTTATAATCCCAAAAAGCCTTCATTTCAACAGGCTTCATTTCAAAAAGGTTTCATCTCAAAAAAAGGTATTCTTTCCAAAAAATTATCTTATCTGGAAACGGTTCTTATCCAGAAAATATTTTCAACTTCGTGGGATTAACTACTTTTATCTTAAGATTCAGTTATCCTAAAAGGGCATTGATAAGTGGATTTATATTATAAACTCATAAATAATAACATGGCAGAGTATAGGGTGCAGTCAGAAGGGGACAGTAATGACTTTGTATTTACCCGGTCATTTCGGAAGATATATCGTATGTTCCTCAGCCTGAAAAATCGAAAGGGCAGGTTCGTGCTCATAATTGGAACTCCAGGGACCGGTAAATCCGCTAATATTTACTCTGCGTTGAAGATACTGGACCTAAATATTTATGATCCCACCCTATTCTTGGATAAAATGAATATGAGTTCTTCTGAGGTTTTCCATGAGTTTTTTAAAACCCTAAGGGAGGATTTAGGGGTTGAAACCAATGAAGAGATTTATCAAAAAGTAGCGGAATATGATGCAGTGTTACTGGCGGATAAACTCCTTGATTCTGAATTTCTGGATAAGGATAAATTTGGATTAAGCCTCTGGACTGAAAATAATGGGATAAAAGCATTCCCATTCTATATCAAAGTATTCCGAGAGTACTTGAAACACAGGGGAGATTTGGAGAAGGTTAACGTGGTGATCCAGACTGCCTTTATGATTAAGATCAAGGGTGTGAAGTACGATCTACTCACTGATTTCAGCATCCTCTCTGAAATATTTGTCTTTTTAATGAACCTCTTTTTTGAAATTATTCGGATATCCTACTCTGAGGCAGAAACTGTGCAAATAATTCAAAAAAATTTCCCAGATGTGGGTGAAGATCAGGTAATGTCCTGCATTAAAAAATACGGATGTAGGCCCCGTTTTATCTTCGAAGCCCTGGAAAGAAATGGGGTTACATGAGGTAATGTACAATGAGTTTACCCTGGTGAATTAATATTACTAAAACAAACCTTTACAAATGCCAGTTTTTAGTCAACGAGTTAATATATTCAAATTTAATTAATGGGGTTTATCAGAATTGATTTACCGGGAAAAATAGAAATAATTTGGCCTGGAAAAAGAAATAGAGGAAAATGGGAAATAATATTTTCTATTATTTTTCCAAAATCCGCGGATATTTTTTTTATTTGAAGTTTATCATACCTTCCTGGTAGTAGTTTTGCAGTTCGGATGCGTGCTGTAACTCAAAGCTTGCGTATGGGTCTTTAAAGTATGGTAAGAGCATTCCTTTAAAGGTGTATATGAATGCAGGTATCACTCCGTACTGTTTCCTCACTATATCAAAATATAATGGGAATCCGCACCCTTGAGCAAACATAGGATTGTCTTTACGCGCTGTTCCATGCCAGTACATGGGTATGGGTCCTTGCTGACCATTTTGTCTGGCAATACCGTTGAGATAGTTCAGGGCATCGTCCAGGTTGTTGAACACTTTACCATCTGTTTTGTACTGGTATCGGCCATCGGGAACGCCGAATAATGCTATTTGCAGTGAATCCCAGTAGTTGGTAGCTCCCTCTGCACCAGTTCCCTGGGTGTCCACGAAGGCCAACTCCAGAACCTGTACATTCCCTTCCTTGTAGTTTCGATAGTTGGAGTCCCCAGCAAAGTGCACCACCAGAATGGATTTTGATCCGCTTTCATTGGCGAATTTAGCCAGTAATTGGGAGTGAAGGTGTCCCGGGTACATATCAGGATTGGCGACTTTTACAAATGCCAGTCTGCCTTCTGGTGTGATTGGACCATTTATGGTCGAAACATATGCATAGCCTACTATTAGCAGGAAAACTGCCAGCACAACTAAAGCCCATTTCATTAAATTACCTCTTTAAACTGGAAATTATTATTCAATATTTCCTTTTTATTCCAAATATTCATCATATCCCTATTTATTTGTAATCTAGGTTTAGGAAGCCCCATCATCCCCACTAAATACAATTTTTTTCCTATTTACCTAGTTATCTATTTTTTTTTTATTATCCTGTCTATTTTATAAATCTTCGATAAATTAATCTATAAAAATTCGTCCTTTCTGTATCCTTCTTTATTACTGTGCCAGTTCAGATTCCATTTGGATCATTTCTATAACACGCTGGTCTGAAATGGAATAATAGGCCATTTTACCTTTTTTACGGAATTTGACCAGATTTTTATTTCTTAATAATCGGAGCTGGTGTGATACTGCTGAATCAGTCATCTTCAGGATGGCAGCCAAGTCACAGACACATATTTCTTTAAGTATTAGTGCGTAGAGTATTTTTAGTCGGGTGGGGTCACTGAGTACCTTGAAGTTGTCTGAAATCATTTGAAAGGTCTCGTCATCCAGCATTTGTGACTTAACTTCCCTAACTGAATCTTCATGGATGCATTGAACATCACAAACATCTTCACCCTTCATTGAAATCCTCGGTTACGTTATTATAATTTATTGATTCTATTCTAAATTCACACCCCTCATTTATTCTTAAACTAAATCGGATCAGGATTGAATTCAAGAATATTGAACATAATATTTTAAATGTGTAATATTTTTATTGTACAATACTTCCTTTATATGTTTGTGTGATAACAACACTTTTGGATTAGTTGTTGGGTGGTAACTGATTTGTATAATTATAATACCTTTAGAATTACTAGTGGATTTTAGAATTATTAATGGATTTTAAGTTAACCTGTGCTTGGATTTAGTGAAGATTTAAGATTTATAACCATGATTATCGGGGAAGATGTGAAAATTTTGATATAAAAGTGAATTATTCCATGTCTACCGGGATATGTGTAAAAAAGAATAGTCCCTAGCGGAGTCGAACCGCTGTCGCGAGATCCAGAGTCTCACATGATTGCCACTACACCAAGGGACTAAGACAATAGTTTGCCGTTTTACAATATAAACTTTTAGCTTATGGGTGGATTTTTTCGGAGGAAATATTCAAATTTGCAATAATATTCATAAATTATCATATTATTGGGATGATCATTAATACTAATATTAGGTTCCCTCCCAATTAAGATCCTAGTCTTCTTTTACACGAAAATCATTTTTTTATACTTTTTTTACCGGAATTCATGTATAATAAAAAATTTTTTCATAAACCTCTCACATATTTTTAAGCATGAGAATGGTTTCCATCCTTGGTTCTGGCCCTGCAGGATTATCTGCTGCAATTAATCTTGCCCGGGAGGGGTTTCAGATTTCAGTCTATGAGAGGAATCCGGATGTGGGGCAACGTTTTAATGGTGATTTTCAGGGACTAGAAAACTGGACTGTGAATGAGGATGTTCTCAGAAGCTTTAAAAAAATGAATATTAAGTCGGATTACCATTATGTTCCATTTGAAAGTTTTACTCTTTCCAATGGGGATCGTTTTTGGGACTTTCAACTGGATCGACCTGCTTTTTACCTGGTTAAGAGAGGTGCCCAGGAAGGAAGTTTGGATTATGAATTGAAGGAACAGGCACTGGATATTGGTGTTCAAATTAACTTCAATGAAACTTTTCCTGAAGAAAGGGCGGATATTATTGCCACCGGCCCTTTGCCCAGGGAAAAATTCGCGGTGGCCCGGGGGGCTGTTTTCGATACAGATATGGATGACATGGCAATGGCCCTGGTTAATGACCATTTGGCCTTTAAGGGCTACTCCTATCTCTTAGTTAATGGTGGGTCTGGAACCATCTCTACCGTATTATTCCGTGATTTCCACCTGCTCAAGAACTGCTTCCAGAATACAGTGAAAATCTTCAGAAAGTTAACAGACTTTAAGTGGACAAATATCCATCATTCAGGGGGTATGGGTTCCTTTTCTAATCAGAATACTTTCGAAAGGGATGGTAGGCTATATGTTGGTGAAGCTGCCGGAATTCAGGACCTATTATGGGGATTTGGTATAAGGAGTGCAATCACCTCTGGGTTTCTGGCTGCGAAGGCCATGATCAACAATGGAGATTACCCTGAACTGGCAGAAAATGAATTCAGATATAAACTGAAATCTGGATTGGTTAACCGATTTTTATGGGAAATTTCTGGAAATTACGCATGGATTGTGGATCGTATACATGGTAAGAATGATCCACTGGGCTATGTTGGTTCCTTTCATAAATTCAACTGGATGCAACGATTATTATACCCTCTGGCCAGGTTGGTTATGAAAAGAAGATATGATCATTTAAAATTATAACTAGGAAGAAAGATAGTAAAATTAAGTTCAGTTTAAAGAAGTTTTCAGTAGACTGACAAAAAAAAATTAATTTTAATTGAGATCCAGGTAAATTTAGATCAGGTAAATTTATCATCAAATTCATCCACCACATGGTTTTGCATATGGCTTTTATGAATCAATGGTTTCATGGCTTCCACCATATTCCCCATTATTAAGAAGAAATCCCTGTCTTTTTCGATCATGGCATCCATCAAAGATTTTTCAATACCTTTACGTGAACTAATATCAGTCATAATTGAAATTGCACCCAAATATTCACCGTTAGGCTTGAAAAGTGGGTTCGTGGATACTAAAACCCAGAGACTGGAACCGTTCCTGTTTAAAAATTCTAGTTCATAGGTTTTGGCTATTTTTTTGGGGTATTCCTTCCCTTCTCTTATCTTTTTCAAGTGTTTCTTGAAACAGGATTCCCCTTCGGGATTGGTGAATTGGGAGATATCCTTATTGAGCATCTCATTTACAGTGAAACCTAACATTTTAGCCATTTGTTTATTAACATAGCTTAATTGATTTCTGGAATTGACAAAAAAAACTCCGGAATGAATTTTTTCCACCATTAACCTGTATCTTTCTTCACTTTCCCTTAAACGACCCTCTATATGTTTTCGTTCAATTGAATATTTTATAGATCGGGACAGTAACTTAGGATCCACCTGTCCCTTAACCAGATAGTCCTGAGCACCTTCACCCACAATATCCAGGGCAAAATCTTCATCTTCCAGTCCAGTGAGTATTATAATTGGTATTTCCGGTGCCAGTTGGTGGATGTTATTAAAAGTTTCAATACCCTGGCTGTCGGGTAATTGCAGGTCCAAGAGAACTATATGAAAATCTTCTTCCCTAATTGCTTCCAACCCTTCAAAGAGACGTTTGGCATGGGAAACGTTGAAGTCAATCTGGGGGATTTCTCTGAACATTTCATTTATTATCACTGCATCTCCGGGGTTGTCCTCCACCAGAAGAACATTGATCGGTCCTTTAATTTTCATGATATCGCCCTGATAATTCTTATTAATCAATGAAGCATTACTTAATATTTACCATTTAATGATCCATAATTCCATTTGGATATTAACCTTTCATTTAGATTTTAACCTTCCATTTTTTCCTATAAATTTTCATTAGGTCTTAAATTTCATTTTTTGCCATATAAACGGACTTTATAAACTCAATTTATTCATCGAGGTGGTAACCGCACAATGTCCAGCCAGAACTCGCCAATATTCTCCACCACTTTGATTAACTGGTTCAGATCACCTGGTTTTGCAATGTAACAATTGGCATTGTTTTTATAAGTCTCAATTAGATCTTCATCGCGAATGGAACTGGTTAAAACTACCACTGGGATGCATTTTAAACTATCGTCCTTTTTAATTTCTTTTAAAACATCCCTCCCATCCTTTTTAGGTAGGTTCAGATCAAGCAATATGAGGTCTGGAAGTCTAGTAAGATTTTCATCCTCCATACGTAACATTTTCATTGCTTCTTCACCATCACGGGCCACGTGAAGTAAGTTTTTAATTTTTGTTTCTTTGAATACTTCCTGAATTAAACGTACATCTCCTGGATTATCCTCAACCAGCAGCACTTCCACTGTGGTAGAGAGTTTATATTTCATATTTCACATCTCCCTGGGGAATACTGAAATAAAAAATTGATCCTTCACCTGGTTTGGAATCATACCAGATCATACCTCCGTGTTGTTCAACAATTCGTTTAACAATGGCCAGGCCAATACCAGTTCCTTCATATTCGTCTCGCCCATGGAGTCGCTGGAATATTTTAAACACCCGGTCTCCGTGGTGGGAATCAATCCCAATACCATTATCCTCAACTTTAAAAATCCAATCATTAACCTTTTTTTCAGCAGAGATGTGGATGGTGGGCTGTTCCTGTTCATTGTATTTAATGGAATTACTGATGAGATTTTGGAAAACCTGCACTAACTGGGTATAATCCGCCCACACCACTGGAAGATTCTCATGACTGATATTGGCATTTGTTTCTTCAATTAATACACGGGAGTCAAAGGTGATCTGTTTTAGGATTTCCTCGGTGTTCACGTCCTCAAATTTACCTGTTTTTCGACCTATCCTGGAATAGGTTAACAGATCGTTCACCAGTTCCTGCATCCTGGCAGCCCCGTCAACCGCGAACTGGATGAATTCATTGGCATCTGAATCTAGTTGATGTTCATAACGGCGTTGTAGGAGCTGTAAGAAGCTGGTTATCATTCGGAGTGGTTCCTGGAGGTCGTGGCTTGCCACGTAGGCAAATTGTTCCAGTTCTGCATTGGATCTTTTCAATTGTTTTAAGGTTTCCTGTAGTTCCTGTTCTGCTACTTTACTGGGTGTGATATCAATGGCAATACCAATCATCTCTTTCGGGTTTCCCTGAACATCGTAAAACAAGCGTCCCAGGGAATACACCCAGTGTATAGATCTATCTGGCCATATGGTCCTTAGTTCTACTTTGAAGTCTTCACCATACTGCATGACTCTTTGTGTGGCATTAATAACTTTTTCCCGGTCTTCGGGGTGTACTGATTTAAGGAAATCATCATAGGACATTCCAGGATCAGGGTCGATGCCGAACATGGTTTTATAGCGATCAGTCCATTCAAACAAGTCTTTTTCAAGGTTCCAGAACCACATACCTGCATTTGCCCCTTCAATTGCCAGGCGTAGTTTTTCTTCAGACTTTTTAAGGGCTTTATCAGCCATTTTAATCTCAGTTATTTCCAGTGCAGCCACGTTGATTCCTATAATCTGGTTGGAAGAATCTTTAACCGGGTACCATTGTTCTATCCAGGTTCTGAGCACCCCTGGTTTTGCAGGAGTTATACCATTAAATTCACGGCCCATAACTTTCTTTTTTGTTTCAAAAATTTCTTTAGCAACAGCTTCACCCTGTTCGGCTAGGTCCGGCACGACTTCCTGGATTCTCTTTCCAATATGTTCTTCTGGTGAAAAACCATTTATTTTAGCCATACGGTCATTAATACGCACAAATCGGAGGTTACGGTCTAAAACACATAAACCTATAGGTGCTGAGTTGTAAATAGCCTCTATCTCTGCCAGACGTTTCTGGGATTTGTTCTCGCTTTCGTGCAAGATTTCTTCCATTTCCCGGCGTTTAGTCACATCTCTGAGGAAGCTATGAATTTTACCTCCATTTTCACACGTAACAATGCTGGATTTGATACTGTAATAAGATCTGTTGCCATCTTTTTGTTTTAAATCTGCATCAAATTCAACAATTCCTGTTTTTTTGAGTTCTTCTACCACATCGTTTTTTTCTAGCATCATCTCCGTGCTGCTAAAATCATCCAGGTTGGTTCCAATTATATCTTCAGGAACCGAGCCCAGCATCAGGGCAAAGTTCTCATTACAGTCCAATATATTACCTTCAAAATCATGGATACAGAAACCATCATTGATGTTTTCAACAATGGAGCGGTACCTATTTTCACTCTTTATGAGTGCTTTTTCAGCATTTTTGCGATGTGTGATATCTTCAATTATGCCGTCAACCCATTCAATAGAGTTATCTTCATTGAAATGTGCCTGTGCCGATACTGAAACCCAGATAGGGGTGTTGTCTTTCTTTTTAAGATGCAGTTCCCGGTCAATTATTGATCCTTCATTTTTCAGATCTTCTAAAAAGCTTACTCTCTCTGTGGGGTCCAGGAAAAAATCAACAACCCTTGTTTTCATGATTTCACTGGTGGATTCATATCCAAAGATCCGGGCAAATGCGGGGTTTACCTGGATAAAATGACCACCTATATCCACGGTGTTCCGGTAAACACCTACATTGAGGTTTTCAACCAGGCTCCTGAATTTTTCCTCACTTTCCTGAAGATCATTTTCAGCTATTTTGCGTTGGGTGATATCTTCAAATGACTCTAAACCGCCAATAATATTGCCCTCATGGTCTTTAATAGCCGAAGCAGTGAAATGTAGATATTTGCCACTACTGCCCAGGTGCTGGTAGAAATGTTCAGCCTCGTAAGCTCCTTCCACCAGTTCGGACATTTTATAATTATCTGAAAACCAGTATGCCAAGCCATCAATATCTTCATCAACCAGTAAATCAACCATACATGGTCTTTTGGAATTGTAAAAAGCTTTCCAGTGATTATCGGTACCAAGGATATCACTAGCATTGAGTTTACTGTATTCTTCCAGTGCCCGGTTCCAGTAGACTACTTTATGATCATTATCAATAACAAATTGGGGTAATGGTGAACAGTTAATTATGGCGTCCAATCCAATTAATCCTGGACTTGATTTGTTTAGATGATGGTCCCTGGTAATGAAAGCCCCTCCGCCGGATTACAATATTCTAGTTAAGATACACTTTTGGTTTTAAAAAAAGCATTGGTCATATTTTTATTTTTCGAAGTATAATATCATTGTTTTTTACTTTCGTGCAATGATTTTAAAGTGTTTATTGCTAATTCCTGTTCTAATATTCTTAATCTTTCAGCTAAGAAATCCAAAACATTTTTTCTCTCATCAAAAGGCACATCCTTTTTGGATAACATGTTAATTAATTCAGTAGTGCTCCTGACTGATTGTGTACCTGCCTTTTCGTCCATTAAGAGGATATCTCTTTTACCTATTTCCTTTGATGGTGTGACACACACAGCTCCCAGGAGGTCGCCATTTTTATCCATTACATCCATTGAACTGGTGTATTTCTGTTTATTGTGTTCAGTCATATTAATCACCTTGATCCATCTTAAAACACCATAATAAATAAATCTTTGGATATTATTTCTCATATAAAAATAGTTTTTAGTATGTGATAGCTGCGATTTGTATTGTTCTGGCAAACTAATGTTACGAATATTACAAGTTTTTTGATAGTATTTACAGTTTACAGGATCTTCAATAATCCATTAGAAAGGGTTTAATTTCTAGATTGGATAGAAAATAATTTTAAAAACTTAGAAAATGGAAAAATAATAATAATTAAGGATATTTCATAAAAATAGTAGGATTGGCTCCTTTAAACATTTGAGGGCAGAATAAAGTCTCTGAGGCCTTTAGGGGCCCCAGCGACTGTGCCATCTCATGTCCTTACGGAGGCGGTGTAAAGGCATGAATTTTAATATTCATATTATGATCCTAAGGGATCATAACATGATTTTGTGGTCGTTTAATTCACCTAAATACATCTATCAACAACATAATATTTAAATATTTGTATTGGTTTTAAGTATTCGTAAGGGAATAGTGTGAAAATACTAAAAAAATGACCAGTTACACAGGAAATCTCTTAAAATCTTCAAAGAATTATAGATTCAAGTTTAAACATTTTTAATTTTTTCATAATTGAATTACTTCACCACTCTAAACTTCATCTTAACATTATGAATTTAAACCATAATCTGGTACTTTGGATAACCCTAATTGATTTAAATTAATTTTTTATCATTGGTAAATAATTAATACCTTTAAAAAGATAATCAAATTTACTTAAAATACTAGTTAAAAATTCTGATAGTATGAAGCTTAGGAAGGACATTATAAAACCTCCACGCCTATATTTTGAGGATGAAGCCGGGGAAAAACATGCCAACTGGTTGGAACTTCTATTTGATCTTATCCTGGTGGCAGCAGTGTCTCTATTAGCCTCTAACCTCAACTCCAATTATTCTTTTACCACATTCATACAGTCCATTCCCCTATTTTTTGCCATATGGTGGGGTTGGCTGGGCCATACTGTTTATTATAGTCGTTTTGGTGTTGATGATCTCATGCATCGCCTTTATACCATGGCCCAGATGATTGTGGTGGCCATTATGGCTATTAATACCAAGGATGCTCTGGGAACAACTGGAACGGGATTTGCACTTTCTTATGCGCTTTTAAGGTTCATGTTAGTGGTAGAATATATAAGGGCTGGGCAAAATGTACACGAAGCCAGGCCACTTACCAATCATTATAGCATAGGATTTGGAATTGCTGCTACTATCTGGGCAGTTTCTGCATTTACACCCCCACCATGGAGATTCATATTATGGGGTCTGGCAATAGTTGTGGATCTAATAACACCTCTAACTGCTGGGAAAATACATCAACAGTTCCCCCTGCATCCTGCTCACTTACCGGAGAGGTTTGGACTTTTAATTATTATTCTCATTGGTGAAGCGGTAGTTAGTGTTGTTTTGTTGGTTGGAACACTGGGTTTAACACTGGAAAATGGTATCACCGGTATTATGGGGCTTTTAATTGCCTTCAGCATATGGTGGGGTTACTTTGAGGAAGCCAGGGGTGCTGAGGCCAGGGTTGAGGAGAAGGGTGAAGAAATCGGCCGGTACCAACTATGGCTCTATGCACATTTTCCACTGCTTTTGGGAATTGTGACCACAGCCATGGGAATAAAACACGTCATAGCCCTGGATTTATGGACAGTTCTTCCTTCATCGGAAACATGGCTGCTCTGTGCTTCACTGGCACTGGCATTAATATCACTAAGCTTCATCTTTTTATCTTCATTTAACTGGAGTGAATGTGTTAGCAGAGTACTTTTACGTTTTAGAATCCCCTATTACATCCTGATAATTCTAGTATTATGCACCGGATTTTTAGGTACAATCCTTCCGGGTTCCACCATTTTGGGAATATTGGCCCTGTTATGTTTGGTAAAGATCATTCTTTCCTTCCGTGAACCTCCCCAGGAATTAATGTGCAAGTTATACTGAGCTAAAAATGGTTAAAGGGAGTTATTAATAGTTGATTGGACTATAAATAGTCTTAAATAAATTTATATGGATTAAACCAAGGGAAATACTGGTATGTGAATATTGGATATAAAAATAAACTATTTTTTTGTGAATATAGTCACATTAACCTTTAAGGGTGAGTGAATTCAGATTCATCTTCTAGATGGGGGGTGATTATATTTTAAGAAAGTTTAGGGATGACAGTTCTGAAAAATCCATTAAAGCATCTTTAAATGGTGAAAGACTTCTCAACATTAAAAAAATGGTGGGTGATGAAAAATCTAAAAGTGACCACGGTTCTTAGATTTGCCAAGGAAATTCACTAATTTTTTTGCCAGATAATCCCGAGATACATTTCGTTGATCATCTTCCAGTACCCATTCAATTTATTAAAAATTTTCCTAAAATGAAACTAAAAACGATTTACCTGCCGATACTTTTGATTTTAATGGTACTGGTGATTTTTACTGGTGTTTTTTACTCTATTCCTTTGAATGTTAACATTAACAAGAATAACACTAATCCCGTTCATGTTTCGTTAAATACATCATTCCAGCTTAAAATTAATCAAACGGCTATTGTTGGGCCGGGCAATATAAATATAACGTTTTTAAATATCACTGAAGACTCCCGATGTCCTGAAGGGGTAACATGTGTTTGGTCAGGGCAAGTGAAGGCCCAATTCCTCTTGGATACACAGCAAAGCCGGGGAAATCTTTTTAACCTAACTCTAAACTCTAGTGAAACTCAGAGTGAAAAAAACATTAGTGGATACTCAGTAAAACTCTTCTCTATTGATCCTTACCCTGAATCTGGAAAATCCACATCGATTAATGGATATGTGGCTACTTTATCCATAAACCACGGATTATAATAAATGATAACTAATTCAAATTATGAATAATTAATTTTAATACAATCTCTACGTATTATTGTAATGTTTATTATTATAAATAAGAGATTTTTAATGATAACATATATGCTTTAGTGATATGCTTAGTGTAGATTTGTTTAATTTTTCAGTAAAGGATTCTAATAGTAGTTTAACTAATTTTAATAATCGATAATTGATTCAAACTATCGATTCGATTTTATACATTCCTTTAATGTAGTTGGTATTATGGGGGCATGGTCCTTGAGTTTATCTAATCTCAGTGTTACTCATCAAAACTATTGGTGGATAAAAAAATTATCCTGACATGATTCTTTTGCTATTCTTCCTTAATATTGCAATATAAATTTATTCAGGTCTCCGTAACCTATATAAGGAATGTTATACAAGTTTAATTTGCAAATACTTTATTAAACCACGATCAATGGAGAAGCAATAAGCAATAGCAATATTTACTAATTGCCTCCCTAAAATTATTCCCGCAGGGCCCAACCAAACTCCCCATTCTACAAATCCCTGCGGGTTTCTCCATTGATGCAAGACCATCAATTCATAAAAAATGGATAATGAATCTATTTCCTGACATTAGACTAGTTTTTAAGGAATTCCATTAATTTTAAACTCATTATCCTCAAATAAATAATCCAATATTTAATCCAAGTTTCAAATTTAAATTGCTAAACTCTATTTTTCACATTTCAAATTTGTATCTACTGGTTTCTAAAAAATATAATAATAAATCAGGAACATAAATCAATTTGAATTTAGTTTCAGTTTTGGCTTTGAATGGTATTTGAAATGTGTTGAGGTACTCACATGAAAGTTAAACCCATTGGATTGGTTAATTCCCCCTACAAGGTTAAGAAGGGATCCCCGCATCAGGGTCGTTTTTCAGATGAACTAAGCACTATAACAATTTTTAAAGAGTATGAAGATGCTCTAGATGGTATTGAGAATTATACCTATCTAGAGGTGATTTACTGGATGGACCGTGCAGATTCAGTTTCATTAACGGTGGTTCCCCATGGGAGAACAGAGAAAAGGGGAGTTTTTACCACCAGGGCACCGGTGAGACCTAATCCACTGGGATTGTGCATGGTAGAACTGGTTAAAGTTGAGGGTAATGATCTCACTGTGAGATGGTTAGACGCCCTTGATGAGTCCCCAGTTCTGGATATCAAACCATTCGTACAGGAACTGGACTGTCCATAATTACATGAAATAATTTATTTAATCCTTTTTTTAATTTTTTAAGCCTTTAATTATTAAAAAAGGGTTTATTTCTTTAAAATTTAATTTGTCATTTCAAATACAGTATATTAAAAATTCAATCTATTCTTATATTCCAAAAAAACACATCTTCAGTCATTCGATGACGGATCTTTATGGTTGATCATCTACCCTATCTAACTTTTGGATGAAATTAGAACAAACATTCAGATCAATTAAGAAACTTACTTATGTTTTAGTGTATTAGTATAACAGAGGATTTAATGGGATTTTCCAGTTCACTATATACTTTATGAGAGGGGTGGTTATCCTAATTAGTTCAAGGAGAGGGGATAATGGATTTTAAATCAGCTGCTGAACTCACCAAAGAAATTAAAAAGGTGAAAGGAGTTATATCTGTAATTTATCCAGGAGCTGCAGCTTCTAATATATTAAATGATGTTGATTTGATTGTTGTTTATTCCAGTAAATCAGAATCTTACTTCAATGAAGTTAATGATCTGGTTTCGGGTAAATTCCGAATAAAAAATGTCACTCCTGAGGAACTGGGTGATAAACCTGAACTTGCAGCGGCAATGAGTGGTGAAGGCGTTTTGCTCCATGGTAAAGCAGTGGATGTAACTGCAGAAGGTCTGCAATTAAAATCACGTGTTATTTTAACCTACAACACTACCGAGATGAACCAGAATGATAGAAATAAACTAAACCGGGCACTTTATGGGGGTATATCCACCTACAAAAAGGATGGTGAACGAATTGTCAAGGAATACCCTGGAATTATTAGCAAAATTCATGCACAGAAATTAGGTAAAGGGGTGCTAATGGTGGACCGTTTTAATGCATCACTCATAATTCAGACCCTGAAGACATTCAAAGCCCAGTGGAATGAAATACCAGTATGGACTTATTGACCAGATAATTATATGTAGGCAAATCCATCCCATAACTGTCATTTAAATCATTATTAATCACTAATTAAATAATAACACCCATATTCCCTTAATAACATTTATATTCCCTTTATAATACTTTTATAGTCGTAATAACATTTATATTTTCTTAATAACACCTAAATTCTCTTAAAACACTTATACTTCCTCAATAACATTTATATTCCATTAATAAACTCATATAATCCTGAGATTATCCTGCAAATTTTTCATATTGTAAATTTTAAAAAAAATACTAGTAAATATTTATGATTACCCATTTTAGGGTCATGTTATTAATGTAGTGTTATCCATCTTGTAATGTTATTCAATCTCCCTGCAATCCTTTCCTGTACAGTAAATAGTATCTTACAATTAGAATCAGGAATACCACTACCACACCCACAAGCACCATTATAGTAACATAATTCATATTCACACCTCATGATATCCATTTAGACAAATAATTTAAATTGTAATTCATGGTATATTCTTCAAGTACATCCCAATTTACCAGATTAATATTCTAATTGTATCCAGATTAATAATTCCCAATTATATCCAGATTATTAAAAATTGTAAGAAGATTTTTCAATTTTTTAACCATAATTACTTGGAATCATTTAACATTTAATCATAGAACAAATATAGATATAATTAAATCATGTTTTATAGGTTAAATCAAGGTAATTTAGATTGGTAGATTCGAGGAGTTGTGTAGATGAAAGTCTTATTTGTGGAACCAACTAAATCTTTTTGGTTTGTGATGGGTGAATACATGCCCCCACCACTGGGAATACTCCAATTAGCAGCCTACCTAGAATCTGAGAATGAAGCTTGGGATATTAGGGTGTTGGATTCTCAGGCTGAGGATTTTGGCTGGAAAAAACTGGAGAATTACCTGGAACAGGCAGAAGCAGACGTGGTGGTTTTAAGCGCTCTGGCCACTTGTAATACCTTTACCATCCTAAGAACCCTGGGAATAGCGAAAAAAGTTAACCCAATGGTTAAAACCGTGGTTGGGGGTCAGCATTTCACAGCCCTGGCCGGTGAGAGTCTGGAAACCTATGGTGAAATTGACTTTGTGGTGCGTGGTGAAGGTGAAATCACCCTCCATGAACTTGTTAAAAGCCTGGATGAGGATAGACTCCCCTTTGATGTTAAAGGGCTTTCCTGGAGAAATGATGGTAAAATCATCCACAACCCACCCCGTCCCCTCATAAGTAACTTGGATGACCTCCCATTGCCGGGTTACCATTTTGTGAGCCAGCATATGAATAAATACCATTTCAAAATGATGGCTCATACTGGGGCAGGATACGCCCTGGTGGAAGCATCCCGTGGATGTGCCTACAAATGCACCTTTTGCTCACAGTGGGAACACTGGGGCGGTAAATGGCGTCCGAAATCCCCAGGAAGAATTGCCGATGAAATGGAACAACTCTACACCGAATACGGTATCAGCTTCCTCTGGTTAACCGATGATAATTTGGGTCTAGGTAAAAGAACCAGCCAATTATGTGATGAACTCATCAGCAGGGGTTTGTCAGAGGATTTATCCTGGTTTATGCAGGCTAGAAGTGATGATATCATAAGGAACCAGAAAAATCTTCCTAAAATGCGTAAAGCAGGAAATTACTGGATAATGGCTGGTTTGGAGAGGCATGATGATCAGGCCCTCCAGGACTATAATAAAGGAATTAAATCCTCAGATTCCAAGCTTTCCATGGATCTTTTGAAGGAAAATGACATATTTTCCCAGGCAACACTCATCACCGGGGACCGTAAGGATTCCCATGAATCCATCCAGGGATTAAGGGATTTCGTTAACAACGTTGATCCGGATATTGCCATTTTCATGATACTAACACCATTCCCTGGAACCGAGCTTTTTGAAACTGCCCGGAGTCAGGGGTGGTTGGAGGATGATAACTGGGCTAACTATGACATGGTCCATGCAGTAATGCCCACCGAGTACCTAAGTCGTGCCGAAGTCCAGGAAGAATTATACCAATGTTACCGGAGTTTTTATGGCAGTATGCGGAGACGTTTCAGTGGTATTTTCTCACGGAATAAATTCAAACGACAAACCTATCGTTACATGGCTGGCCAGGGCCTATTGCAAGCATTGAGGGAGTTATATTGAAGTGGGAAAAAAGATTAAATCAACATGATTATGATAGTCAATCTATTTTTCTCATTTTCATTAGCTTTTCTGGTCTTTTATTACTGATAACAATGTACTTCTGGAGTCCTACACCACAAACATCTTCATATCCATATAAAATCCTGTTTTCATCTCTTTTCATTATGATATGTATCCTGGGAATATTGGCTGCCATTTACCCCTCAGCCTGCGCCGGATTTTTGAAATTTCGAAATGGAGTTCAGGAGAAGTCCCCTGACAGAGATTCAATAAGATTTAAAGGACATCACCCTGATTGTGGGAAGTTTGACCATCACACATTCAAGATTAATGGAAAAGAATATTGTCCTGGTTGCCTGGGTCTTTCAACTGGGGCATTCATTGCCATGACCGGGACTATATTTTACTTTGTTCACGGCCTAACATCAGGATATGGTGGGATCTATTTTTATTTAGGGGTTATAATGGTTTTACTGGCCTTGTTTTTGATTATTTTTATTGTTATAGGGAAAAATTTGAAATTCACCCTGAACATGATTCTGGTTCTGGGTTCATTTCTCATAATGATGGGGATTAGTGTAAAAGGAAATATACTATTGGAAATTTATTTTTTGATTTTGATTTCATTCTGGATTTTCACCAGAATAAGAGTTTCACAAACTAGTCATGAAAAGGTTTGCCAGGTTTGCCAGGAAGAATCAGACTGTATTTATGAATAATTGAACCTAAATAGGTATCATGACTAATCTGTTAAATAGGGTTACTTTAACAGGATAAACAGGGTACTTTAACAGGATAAGCATGTCATCTATTTTAATTAAATCAATAGTGATGGAATTCATAAAGAAAAAGTAAAATAAAAAGAAAATAATTATCTCTTTTTCCGTGAACCGTAAATTGCACCTACTATAATTAATAGGCCAATAACCACAATTAGAACCGGCCAGAACACACTCCAAATGTCAAAACCGTAAATAGAGGACAATCCAATCAGTATCAATACAATTCCCGCTATAAGGGGCCCAATTAAATTTCCATGAGGAAGTCCGAAACACTCCTGTCTTTCACGGTAGTACCGGTCATCATGATGTCGGGGGTGTCTTCGTCCTTCATAATCCCTAACATCCTTCAACGGTTCTCCACATTTAGAGCAAAACTCAGCATCATCATCATTTTTTGTACCACAGTTATGACAGTAAACCATTACAAATCATCTCCCATTAGGAAGGTAGCAAAATCCACTCCTACTTCTATTATATTAGATTTGTTAATCATTGGTTAAATAATATTTCCATGAATAACCTTTCTAGTAACCTGGTTTACCATGTGAGAAGATTAATTCAATTTACTACCTTAAACTACCCTAAACTCATATTTAATCCAAGTCTGAAACCATTATTAACTATCAACCCTTAATGTTCTCAGGCGATTCATAGCCGCTGATATTTCATATCTCCGGGGTCTTGAAAGGTTATGTGGTTGCAGTCTACCCGGAGGTGCCAGGAAATCAAGACCATCCTGGTTCATCATATTTTCCAGATAATCCAAAACTTCACCCACAGTTGGCTTCCTTTTAAGTGAATCCTCCCTAATTTTAGAGAACTGGTAAAGCGAATAAGCAATGGCCCTTGTCTGGCTAGATTCAACCAGTTGTTCCACCTGGGAAAGATCAACAAAGTCGGGACCAATAACCAGTTGGTTAACTCCTTTACTATCCAGTTTTAACCTTTTACCCTTGTATGGTTTTATGGATTCTGGTTGGGGGTAACGTTCTTTGTAGGTGAATTTACCCCTTGATTCTCTCTTGCGTTTAAGAGGCATTTCTCTGGCAACCTTCTGGGCCTCTAGGGTAACGTTGTAGGGTTGATAATGGTCCATCATGATTACTGTATCAGCCTTCTGGAAGTAATCACCGGATCCACCCATTACCAGTACCGAGGAAACTCCCTGTTCCTGGTAAAGTTCATCAACACGGTCAATGAAGGGGGTGATAGGTTCCTTATCCTTACTAACCAGACACTGCATCCTCTCATCCCTTATCATGAAATTGGTAGCTGAAGTATCCTCATCAAATAATAGAAGTCTGGATCCAGCTTCCAGTGCTTCGATGATGTTGGTGGCCTGTGATGTGGATCCCGAGGCATTTTCTGTGGAAAATCTGCTGGTATCCCCCATCCCGGGAGGGTGGTGGATGAAACTCTTAACATCAACCTTCTCCACGCGACGACCATCTTCTGCCCTTATCTTAACTGCATCCGCCCTGGTGATCACCAGTTCCCGGCCATCCCCTGGAACATGATTGTACACTCCCAGCTCAACTGCCCGTAGTAATGTGGATTTACCATGATAACCTCCACCCACAATAAGATTAACCCCCTCTGGGATTCCCATACCAGCAACAATTTCATCTTGTATTGTTTTTAAAGAAACTCTAAGTGTACGGGGGGATTTGAATGTTACAGCCCCGGAGAGTGGTTTGGATGACACACCGCTTTCACGGGGGAGAATGGAACCATCAGCAATGAATGCCACCAATCCTTCCCCTTCCAGTTGACTCCGGAGATATTCAGCATCTTCAAAACTTTTCACGTGATTATTTACCTCCTCTGAAGGAAGGTTTTCATAAAAACAGGAAGCAGTAACTATTTCCGGTAAATTTTGGGTCAATATTTTTTGAGCTTCATAACCCATAATTCTCCTACCCCTGGCAGGTAAACCCAACTGAAAACGTAGCTCCAGTTTATCTTCACTGATGTTTACACTGCTACGTTGAAGTATCTCCTGATTTCCACAGTTAATATGTAAAATTCCACTCTTACCACTACCCCGCTTACTAGTTGCCAACTTAAAAACTCCTCTTCGGAATGCCCGGGAGATGTAATCCTCCAGTGCAATCTTTCGGGGCATGTTTTCATATAATTCTGCAGGGAATGAATTATCATGAACATTTATTTGTAGTAAGGATGGGCTGGCAAAGGGATCCCGCTGCACATGTTTAATAGAAAGTGAAAAAAGACCAAAATCATAATTACCCTTTAAATCCAGGTAGGCTTTGTATCCCCTTCCATCTATCCTTTTTAAAATTGAAGTTAGCTTTTCTTTATCTTCCATGGGAATCATTATGAATATTTAATAAATTCTAGTTTAAAATATACTATTTTTTAATAGAATCCTTTTTAAATATCTTAAAGAAAAGGTATAATGAGAATTAGATTAATCTTACTATACACTTTAGTGTTTAACATATCCATGGGGAGTTTCAGTCAATGTCAAAAATCACATTCAGAGAACGTTTATATTCCATCAGAAATTACCTGTCAGGGGATGAAGAAGTCCCAATAATGTACATCCACGCTATCATGGCTATTATTGGTAGTGTTAGTGTTCTGTTAATATTACAATTTCATGAAATGCCAATGTCTTCAGTGCAGCACAGTCTCCTGGTCCTGGTGGAAAAAGCCTGTGTGATCGTGGTTATCGCCTATGTGGTGAGTCGTTTAAGCATGTTCACCGAGGTCCTGGAGGGAAAATTCACCATTAAAAACCAGGCAGTACTGATACTAATCTTCGGAGCAATATCCATCTTCGGAACCCACTCGGGGGTGGATGTTTTTGGGGCCATGGCCAATGTACGTGATCTGGGCCCCATGGTAGCCGGCCTAATCGGAGGGCCGATTGTGGGATTAGGGGCAGGTCTCATTGGAGGATTGTACCGTTTAAGTTTGGGAGGTTTTACCGCAGTCCCCTGTGCCCTTTCAACCATACTGGCCGGTTTATTTGCTGGTCTGGTCTTCCTCATTAACAAACGCCGTTTCGTAGGAATATTCTGGGCAGTGGTGTTCGCAGTTTTAATGGAATCACTCCACCTTCTCATAAATCTGGCCATAGCCAAACCCTACTCACAGGCTCTGGCAGTGGTGGAAGAACTAACCATACCCATCATTGTTTCCAATGCACTGGGAATGTTCATATTCGCCTTCATCATCTCCAACCTCCTCCGGGAAAGGGAAACAATCAAGCAACGAGACCTTTATTTTGATGAACTGGAACGTAAAAAACACGAGTTAAACGTGGCCAGTAAAATCCAGAAAAGCTTCCTACCTGAAGAATTACCTTCCATCCCTGGTTTTAAGGTTGCCGCTTTAAACATACCTGCACATGAAGTTGGAGGAGATTTTTATGACTTCATACCAATATCCGGTGAAAAAACAGGTATAGTGATTGCCGATGTTACTGGGGACAGTTTCCCAGCATCATTACTTATGGCACTTTCCAGAACCATTATCCGGGGCGAGGCAAAAAATTTAAACCCCCAAAAACTCATGAGATACCTTAACCACCTGATCGCCGTGGATATTGGGCCGGAGATATTCATCACAATTTTATACGGGGAACTTAACCTTGATAATAAGTGCTTCACCTATGTTAATGCCGCCCATATTCCCCCACTTATCTACAGAAATGGAACCAATCAACTTGAAGAACTGGTTCGTGGAGAAAAATCACTGGGTAGATTGGAAAACATTGAACTTGAAAAATATACGGTTAAAATTGAAAATGGGGATATAATAGTCTTTTACACCGATGGAGTGGTTAAGTCCCTGGAAGATGAGGAAATTTCTGGTGATGAGGTCCTGCGCAGACTGATCTCCAGTAACCATGAACTCTCACCACAGGCACTGGTAGATGAACTGAAGAAAAAGGCAGTAAAGTCAGAAATTAATCTGGATGATATGGCTCTCGCTATTTTAAAGGCAGATTATCATTTAGATGAATAAAATCTTTCCTTTATCCATATCTTGATTAAAAGATCAGGTTTTCCAGGAGGATCTTGAGCCCGATTCCAATCAAGATCAAACCTCCTAAAATTTCTATTTTATTACCAAACAAGTGTCCCACTCTTTTTCCAAGGTAAACTCCCAGGAATGATAATGCAAAGGTTACCAGGCCTATGATCAGGATGGGGAGAAGAATTGGGGTGTTTAAAAAGGCGAAGGTCACACCAACTGCAAAGGCATCTATACTGGTGGCAATGGATAGGATTAAAATATCCTTCAGAGAAAATATCTGACACACATCGTTATCTTCTTCTTGAAAACCCTCGTAAATCATTTTCCCCCCGATTAAAAGGAGTAAGAAGAAGGCAATCCATGGTGCCCATACTTCAACCACCACTGCTAATTGTTCCCCTGCCAGCCAACCAGCCACTGGCATCAGGGCCTGGAAAGCTCCGAAGAAGAGGGCAATGGTGAATGCATATTTAAAATTACATTTAAGAATCATTCCCCTGGTGATGGATACACTAAAAGCATCCATAGCCAGTCCCACAGCCAGAAAAAACATCGAAAAAATATCCATATCTTACTCCTATGTTCACACTACATATATGATTATGGTATGGGAATAAAGAGATTTTACAAAGATTAAGATGTATTTGCAGCTTCTAGATGAACAAATTTTTTAATGATTCCATCAATGAAATCAATGATTTTATCAATGAAGAATAATTGAGAGGAATAAAAACCCAGATCAGGGGAATAAAACAAAAGATTAAATCATACTGGAAAATATAGAAAAAGGTGGAGATAGGTTACACTAATTAATTCAAAATAGCATTACATACCAATTTATTTGTTCTTTAAAATGAATCATTATTATTTTGGTGATTTTAATTGGTTCCTACTATGAATAACCCGGAAGATGAGAAGAATAAGGCGGAAATAATTGCTCTTTTGAATGAGGGCAAGGAACTTTTCGGTAGAGGTAGTTATAAAGCTGCTCTTTTATATTTTGACCAAGCACTGGAGCTGGATCCAGATAATAGTAAACTATGGGACACTCGTGGTGTTGCACTTTCCAGGGTGGGATTGAAAGAAGAAGCTCAGGAATCCTTTGAAGTGGCTCTTGATCTGGAACCAGACAATTCCAGGGCATGGTCCAATTTAGGAGTTCTATACGCATCTCAGGCCCGGTTCGAGGAGGCAGTAAACTCCTTTGATCACTCCCTGGAACTGGAAGAAGACAATGATGAAGTTTGGAACAATCGCGGATCAGCCCTTTTTGGTATTAAAAAGTATAAAGAGGCTCTTGAATCCTTTACCAGGGCAACCGAACTTAACCCGGAAAATGCACAGGCATGGGCGGGTAAGGGTTCTGCCCATAATTTTCTGGATGAGTATCCAGAGGCTATCAAATCACTGGAAAAATTCATAGAACTGGCTTCTCCCACCCTTTCACCCCAAGTCGAAGAGGCATGGGCTTTGATTTTTGAGTTGAAGATGAAAACTGGTTTGATAAATCAGGAATAAATTAGTTAAGCTTTTAGTTAAGCTTTATAAATTTAAGGCTTCCAGAGATTAAAGGGGGTTTGTAGGGGGGAAAAATGGCTTTATCTCTGGAAGCAAAGTTTCTGGTCCCAACCAAAAATAGAGTTAAAGGTTAGGTTGAAACCTAGAGGGGTTTGATGTGTGTGTAGTACACACCAATCAAATGTTTTTTATCATACTATTTAAATGTTTCTATATGGGTGTAATAATCACATCATCGAAGGTTATTTTCTATTGCCATTGGTTTGGTTCGTAAAAAAAAGGAGTATGATAGAAATTTCATCTTTATGGTATATCACTGACAATTTTTCAATTAAATTAGATGTTATTCCCATTAATAATTTTAGGAAGAACATCCTTTAAACTTCCCATGTTCTCTTTTCTAAGTGGTATGACCTTTCTTTCACCATTAAAATCAAATTTAAAACGAGTAATTGGTGATCCGTATTCTATATTACTTATTTCAGACAGGGGGTATTTAATAACTTTTCCTGTTCTATCAGTACCCCAAAAGTTTTTCCGGTATTCAATTAAATGTTCGCTAGTTAATTCCAGGTCAAATGAATCATCCTCTAAAAATAGGACTATATTGGTAAGATCTCTTTCACAAACCATACAACTCATGGAATCATCAGGGTTTGCAACCCCACATTCCGGGCAGATCAAGGTAAAGGTAACCATTCCAAAGTCATCATCTAGAGAGGTCATAGTTTAATTATGATCTTCGTGCTCTTTTATAAAATTCACGGTTAATTCAGATGATAAATTTGATAGTTAAATGGCATTAAAAATTTGGTACTTTAATGTAATTAAAAACTTAAAATTCGTAGAATGATGGGATAAAAAAAAGATGTCCTGAAAAGGAAGGGCGGCGGGTTCTCCCTAATCAGGACAGGGGTCCGTTAAGGCGGTGGATAAGGTATAATCCAGGTAATACAATTGATTGGTAAATAGTTTTGGTCAATATTCATATTCAGGGGTAATGTTGTTCATCCCCTGCTGGATTATTACCTCAACTAATGTAGTGTAGTCACAACCAGTTATAATTTCAAAAGAGACAATGTGACATCTATCACAAACAAGTGAGTGCTTAATAAAAATGAAGATGATTAACAAAAATAAGGTCCTTATACTTCCTAATGCAGATAGTTTAGTGGTGAATATGCATTAAGATTGATGGAAATGGTGTATTATTTTATTGGTTTCTATTTATTTTTCATAGCTCTAATATTTGAGATATCAGTAGCTATTCCAATCCTGCGATAGATTTCCTTGTTTTGATTAATCACTGGGAAAGCCCGGACCTTTATCCACCGCACTTTTCCATCGGGACGTTGCACTCTACATTCAATTTTATCCCGGTGCTTGGTTGTCCTTCCATTTTTTCCAAAAATATAGGTTATGAATTCTTCCTTGTCTTCAGGGTGTATGGATTCAATCCATGAACGGGGGTTCTGGTAAAGAATTTCTATGGACTCCCCCCATATCTTATGGTAGGAGGGGCTCATGTACAGTATCTGTCCAGTGAGGGGGTCGATTATCCAGAAAACCTCTTCAATGTTCTGGGCCATTAACTGGAATATGTCCTCCCTCATTTTCAATTTGAATTCATTCAGCTTCCGCTGGGTTATGTCACGGATAATGAAGGTTGTGTATATTTCTCCCTCTGCTTTCCAGGTGTTAAGGGACATTTCCAGTGGAAACTCACTTCCATCCTTCCTGAGGCCGAATGATTCAAAAACATTACCCAGCTCCCGATCATGCTGATGGAAAAAGTCCAATTTAACCTGGAAATCTTCCATGTGACGTTGTGGTATGAGTGTGTCCAGGTATTCCCCTAGAATTTCTTCATCCCTATAATCGAAGATTCTTTCCAAACTGCTATTGGAAAAAACTATTTTTTCTTCGCTATCAATGATAATAATGGCATCAACTGCAGTTTGGGCTAGATTCCGGAATTTTTCTTCACTAGTTTTAAGTGCATATTCCACTCTTTTCCTTTCAGTAATATCGTTCAAAACACAGATCAAACCAATTACCCTACCATTCTTATCTTTAATGGAGTCAGCTTGCATGTATGCCGGGAAAATTCTTCCTGAATTATCAGTCATTTCCAGTTCACCATCCCAACTGTTACCATTCATTATGGTCTGGTAAATGTACCTTCCCAGTTCTTTGTCGTTGAATAGTTGCACCGGTCCCATGGGCTTGTTTAATTCTTCCACAGTGAAGCCAAATAATTCAGTGAATGATTGGTTCTGGTAAAACTGGGAACCATCAGGCATACCGATCCCAATTGCATCTCCAGCACCTTCTATACCTGCTAAAATACGTAATAATTTATTTTCTGATTTTTTACGTTCGGAGATATCCCGGGTTATAGACATGATCATTTCTTTTCCCTGTAACTGGAAAAGGTGATTACTGATCTCGGTGGTGATCATTTCACCATTTTTGGCAATTTGTACGGCTTCAAAGGTGGCCCTGTTTTCAGTTTTTAATTTTTCCATCAGTTCAGGCATTAATTCCCTGGTTTCACGACTAATAATGTCCTTAGGGCCTAATATGAGGAGTTCGTCCCGGCTGTAGCCCAGCCTCTGGCACACCACATCGTTTACTTCGTAAAATTTACCAGGTAGACCATTTTCATCAATGGTGTGCAGGGATATTCCATCGTTGGCATTGTTGAATACCTCCCTGAATTTTTCTTCACTTTTTATCAGGGCCTTTTCCACCATCTTCATGGGGGTTATATCACGGGCAATAAGTTGCACTGCACCTACTTCACCATTTTTCACAGGCATGGGCTGTATATTAGTGCTGAAATAATATTCCTTACCCCTGATGATGGTTTCACTTTCAAAAATCTCCCCTTCACCAGAATCAATAACCTTTCTTATGTTTATCATCTGGGAATCGGCCTGTTCTTTGGGGAAAATCTCCCACATGGTTTTGCCCCTGAAGTTTTCCTCTTCACAGGAAAAGAAAACTGCCGCACTTTTATTCACCAGGAGAAATTCTCCATGATAGTTGATCATGGCAATGGGGTCATCGGCATTTTCAATGAGAATACGGTATTTATCTTCGCTTTTTTTAAGTGCGATTTCCATTTTCTTTTTGTAAAAAGCACTTTCCACTGCTAACAATAGTTCCCGTGATTCAAGAGGTCGGGGTAGGTAGATTCTATTTTCTTTTAATCCAATTCCTTCTAAAACATCAAAATCAGAATTAGCGGTAACGAAAATTTGTGGAATGTCTGGTATACCATTTAGATTATTTATTTCGTCTAAAACTGCCTTCAGCTTTAGATTATCCTGTAATTCATCGTCCATTATGATTAAATCAACTGAATTTAAATCAAATGATGTAAAATCATCCAGATATCCATTACTATTATTTGGAATTAATATTGGTTCAGGGCCTTCCCTGCCTAATTTTTCCCACTGGGGATTTTTCCAATTAAGAACAGTAAGTGGGTGGTAATTACTTGAGGAAAGTATCTGGTTGATTTTAAGAGCTTCAGAATCATTATCCATGGCGAGAATTATAGTTGTTCCAGACATGGTAACTACCAATTTTCATTAGTCGTACTATTAGTTATTAATTACTATTGGGATGAAATGGAAAGTTATAATAATGAAAACTAGCCCCCCATTCTATAATATTTTATCTGGAATAAATAATATTAAATCGCAGTTGTGGGATGGACTTTGGGAATAGGCGATGTAAAAATTGTACTTCGTTATAGTGTAATTTAACGAAGTTAGTTTATGTTACTTTAGATCAATTTTTATGAAATAATTCTTTTGTATATCCATAACACAAAAATGTTAAAATGGTTGTATTTCCATGGTTTGGGCTATATGAGTGGATCATTTTACACCAATTTCAACATTTTTTAATTTTACACCCTTTAGATTGTGAAATTTTATCCCCAAAATCTAGGAAAAAAATCGTTTTATATTTTAATCTTAATTTTTGCAGGGAAATCATCGCGATGAAAATTAATCATCACTTTTTTTATACTCCCCGTAACTATCGGGATGTCTTCCTAGGATGAAATCAGTTAACCCCCGATCTTCCAGATCCCCAATAACTTTTGCCTGGAATTCTAGTTTTTCATGGGCCTCATCCAGGAGATTTTTGGTTACAAAGAGGCGGTGTTCAACTTTGTGATGTTTACGCTGGAGTTCCATGTAATTATTTAGTCTCACATCCAATTCCTTGCGTTCGTACTCTTCAATCTGTTTTTTAAGGAGCTTTTTTTCATCAATCACATCCATGATAATTTCCTGGTTGGTGTTGATTTTGTCTTTAAGAAACTCAATCTCAGATTCTTTTTTAGCTAACTCTGCCTCCAACTCTTTGGTCCGTTTTTCAATATCAACTGATTTTATCTCCTGTACTGGATTATCTTTCATGGAAACCTCCTTGGAGTTGCTGTTAATTTGTCCAAATAATTTCTGTAATCTTCAAATAAATATATTCTTCAAATAAAATATAAGCATTTTATCCTATTAATCATCTATCTCTAATCTGTTTAGTTTTCCGATAAGTAGATGACTTCCAAGGTATTCCCGGTTATTCAATTATGCCTTCAAAAATTCAGTTAGTCAATTATGTCTAACATTTTTTGGACTAAATACTTCAGTAAAATTAATTCTAAAAAAATTATGAGTTTAAATTCAAATTTTATGCATTATAAATCTTTTTTGTTGTACTAATATAAAATGTTATATTAATACTACAATTATTATCAAATTCATGGCAATCTATGATAAAGATGATAATCATGGAACTCAAGGATAATACTCAATCATCATCTTTTGAATACTTCTGAATATTCCTAATATGCTTAGTTAGAGGTATACTAAAATATCCAGATTGGGTAAGTTTTCGATAACCGCTCTCGGAGTTGGTGATTAATTGCAATTTTTGTTTTAATGTATTTTCCAAGGTTTTTTTTTAAGTTAAGGATTTTTATGTTTATAACCAAAGATCCCGAGAAATTACAGATTCTTGAAAGATGGGAAGATGAGGTCCTTTAATTGAATTTTAAATAGATTTATGATTCTGTAAAAACATACTGTTATTAAAGATTTTTTTGGAGGTAAAAAAATATGCCAGTTATAACTATAGACGTTCCTCCCATGAGCAAGGAACAGAAAAAAGAGATGGTAAATAAATTTGCCAAAACAGCCAGTGAAATTTTGGGACTTCCAGTCCAGTCCATTGTGACTATAATTAGGGAAGTGGAAGCTGAAAATGTGGGAGTGGGAGATAACCTGCTCTGCGATGTCAGCCACTAAAAGTGTTTTAGTGGTTATTTTAGAAATTAGTGGCTAGAAATTAGTGGCTATGTTTAGGAAAACACCATTAGTTTGAAACAGAACATTCCTTTAAAAATGTGAATTGGCGATAAAAATGTCTGAAGATCCCTCCCCAGAATCTGGAAATACCCTTAACCACCTTAAAGATGAAAAAAGTCCCTACCTCCTCCAGCACAAGTACAACCCTGTAGACTGGTACCCCTGGGGCGATGAGGCATTTGAAAAAGCCAGAGAAGAGAATAAACCCATATTCCTCTCCATTGGTTACTCCACCTGTCACTGGTGCCATGTCATGGCCCGGGAGTCCTTCCAGGATCCGGAGATAGGTCAGCTCATTAACCAAGTCTTTGTACCAGTTAAGGTGGACCGGGAGGAGAGACCAGACATTGACAGTGTATACATGATGGTTTGCCAGATGGTCACTGGAAGCGGTGGCTGGCCCCTAACCATTATCATGACCCCTGACCAGAAACCATTCTTTGCCGGAACCTACTTCCCCAAAGACACCGGACCCCGGGGAACTGGCCTCAGAGATCTTATCCGGAATGTACGTGATTTATGGGAAAATAAAAGGGAAGACCTTCTAAAATCAGCTGAAGACCTGACACTCTCACTACAACAAATATCACATGACCCCCATGGATCTCCTGATAAATCAGAGGAGCTTTCAGGGGGAATACTGAAACAAAACTACCATTCACTCCAGGAAAACTTTGACCAGGAATACGCTGGTTTCGGTAATAACCAGAAATTCCCCACACCACACCACCTACTCTTCCTTCTCCGTTACTGGAAACACACCCATGAGGCCGAAGCACTGTCCATGGTAGAAAAAACCCTGGAAGCGGTGGGAAAAGGGGGAATATATGACCATGTTGGATTTGGTTTCCACCGCTACAGTGTGGACCGACAATGGATACTCCCCCATTTTGAAAAAATGTTATACGACCAAGCCCTCCTGGTTATTGCCTACACCGAGGCTTACCAGGCCACTGGAAAAATCCAGTACCGGGAAAAAGCAGAAGAAGTTCTGGAATACCTCCTGAGGGATATGAAATCTCCAGAAGGCGCTTTCTACTCTGCAGAGGATGCCGATAGTGAGGGGGAGGAAGGAAAATTCTACCTGTGGACCCAGGATGAAATAATGGATCTCTTAGGTCCTGAGGAGGGAGAAATCTTTTCCAGTGTTTACTCCACCACCCCGGAGGGGAATTTCCTGGATGAGGCTACCCGGACTGCAACTGGCAAGAACATCCTCCACCGAACCCAAACCTGGGATGAGCTTTCCGAAAAACTGGGAATACCCCCTGAACAACTTTGGTGGAAGGTAGAAAGTGCAAGAGAAACAATATTCAAGGTTCGCCAGTCAAGAGTACACCCCCATAAAGATGATAAAATTCTCACAGACTGGAATGGCCTTTTTATCGCTGCTTTGGCCCTGGCAGGTAAAGTGTTTGGTAGGGAAGATTATCTCCTGGCAGCTGGAGAAACAGTGAACTTCATCATGACCAGACTCAACCGGCAGGGAAGACTACTCCATCGCTGGCGTGATAATGATGCTGCAGTAGCTGGTAACCTTGATGACTATGCCTATCTCATCTGGGGGCTATTGGAACTTTATCAGGCCACTTTCAAGGCGCAATACCTTAAAACTGCCCTGGAATTCAACCACACTCTGATGGAACATTTCTGGGACTCTGATAATGGAGGGTTCTATTTCACCCCTGATGATGGTCAGCAGGTGCTGGTCCGGCAAAAAGAGGCCTATGACACTGCATTACCCTCGGGAAATTCAGTGATGATGATGAACCTGGAAAAATTACACCTTCTAACTGGTGATCTACAGTTCCGGGAGGTTTCCCAGAAACTGGAAAACTATTTTTCTCCACTTATAGAGCAATCCCCCTCTGCATTCACCATGTTCCTTTCAGCAGTGTTTCTCAAACAGAGTCCTTCCTTTGAAATAACAATTCTGGGGGAAAAGAACAAACCAGATGTTAATGCATTCCTAGTGGCCTTGAGAAAGGAGTACTTACCAAATACGGTTTTAATCTTCAAATCAAATGATGATAAATTAATTACTGAGATTATCCCTTCTGTGGAACATAAAACCATCCTTAACCAGACAGCCACTGCCTATGTTTGTGGCAACGGGACCTGTCAAGCCCCAGTAAACACTCCTAAAGATTTAATTAATCTTCTAAAACAGTGAAAAAACCATTTATGGGATGAATCTATATAAATCCTATTTTTTTTTTAGAAGTAAACACCATTGTTATTTGTTTTTAAATAAGAACTATTAAAATTAGTTTGGATCCCTAAACTATTCTATTTTTTTATTCCTGGGGTAATGGAACCAGTTTGGAATATAAAAATTTGATGTTGCGGTTTAGAAGGCGGGAAAGTTCCCTCATCCTACTTGCATCTCCTTCCAGAATAAATAGTTCCAGACATTGGTTCTCCTGAAGGTGGCTGTGTATCTGGGTGTTGATGATATCCTCAAAATTGTGTTTGATCTGGGTTACCTTATCCTCTGACTTTTTAGGATGGATCAAAATTAGGATGGAATTAATATAACCCTCTAACTTGTTTTTCTCATGATTATCCGCAATTAAAAGGCGCGTACTGGCCCTGAATACTTCCGAACGGCCAGAAAAACCAACTTCCTCCTTAAGGGCATCGATTTCCTGGAGAAGTTTTTCATTAAGTGACACGCTAATTATGGCCATGCCCCTAATATTAATAATTTAATATAAAAACCTTGCTAAAATTTATTAAGAAAATTTATAAATATTAATAAAAAAATATATGATCAATATAACAAACCCTTTTCCGGTGCCACTTAATGGAAAGAAAAAAAATTCTCATAATTTCAGGATTCATTCTAATTATAATTTTCATGGCCGTGGCCTATCTATACACTTTCACTGGAAACAACACCGGATCCAGGGATGGGCAGATAGGGGTTGTGGTAACAGTGGGGCCTCAGGAGGAGTTTGTTAAACGTGTAGGTGGGGACCGGGTTAATGTAACGGTAATGGTACCACCGGGTGCTGACCCCCACACCTACGAACCACTCCCTAACCAGATGAAACAGGTTCAGGATGCTCAGATATACTTCCAGGTAGGATCAGATGTGGAATTTGAACTCGCCTGGATGGGCAAGCTCACCAGTATGAACAGTCAAATGAAGCTGGTTAACACTTCCACTGGAATACAGCTCATTCCCAACACTGCTGAATCCGAAGAAGGCAGTGATCCCCATGTATGGGTTTCACCCCGTAATGCTAAAGTCATGGTGGAAAACATTTACCAGAGCCTGGTACAGGCTGATCCAGAAAATAAGGACTATTACACTAAAAACCGTGATGAATACTTAAAAGAACTGGATGAACTGGATAAAAATATCACCCAAAGATTATCAGGAAAAAACAATACAAAAATAATGGTTTACCATCCGGCATGGGCCTATTTCTGCAGGGATTACAACCTAAATCAGATATCCATAGAGCAGAATGGAAAAGAACCAACCCCACAGGCCATAGCCAGTCTGGTGGACACTGCCCGCAGGGAAAACATTAAGGTTATATTTGTCTCCCCCGAGTTTTCCACCAGCAATGCCCAGGTTATAGCCAGTGAAATAGGTGGTAAAGTGGTGGTAATTGATCCTATTAGCAATGATTACCTTAAAAACATGCAAAATGTTTCAGAAGCGTTTGCCGTTATTTAAAATCATAATACAATGAATTTATCTAAATTACTTCAAATCAGGGTTCATTAACAGACTATGGGGGTATGTTGGTAAAATGGTTCTTAATGCTGTTGAAATGGAAAATGTATCCTTAACAATCAACAAACAACCAGTTCTTCAGGATATTAATCTTACCATTGAGACTGATGATTTTTTAGCTATAATAGGTCCCAATGGGGGTGGTAAGAGCACCCTCTTGAAAGTCATTCTGGGATTGTTAAAACCAGACCAGGGATTGGTTACAGTATTCAAAAACAAACCTGGAAACCCTAAAAATCCAGTGGGCTACCTCCCCCAGCATGTATCATTCGACCCGGATTTTCCCATAAACGTCTTTGACACCACATTATCAGGAAGATACCATGGACTTTTCAAGGGGTACACTGATGAAGACCGGGACCGGGTTTTAGAAGCCCTGGGAGAAGTGGGCATGTTAAAATACCAGGACCGTCAAATGAGCCAGCTTTCTGGTGGTCAGATCCAGCGGGTTTTCATAGCCCGAGCCCTGGTAAGAGACCCTAAACTACTCTTACTGGATGAACCCATGGCCAGCATAGACCCGGAAATGCAAAATTCATTCTATAAATTATTAACTCAACTAAGGGATAGGATGGCTATAGTTTTGATTAGCCACGATGTAGGGGCAGTTTCCACCCAAGTGGAAAACATTGCCTGTTTGAACCAGAAACTGTACTACCACGGACCAGTGAAAGACTCAGAAGAAGGTCTGGAAGCTGTGTATAAATGCCCAATAGGATATATAAGTCACGGGATACCCCACCGAATATTGAAAAAACATTAAATTGGTATTTTAATACATTAGATCGGTATTTTAAAATAACATTCGAAAAGTAATCCATTGTAACCCTAAGATTAATCCATTTGTAACTTTAAGGATATTTATTGGCTCTCAAAGGCTTATTTAATCTATGAATTTATTCATGTTACCCAATCCAATTACAGATATTTAACGTAGGAGATGATAAAAGGTGACCGGAATTCTCCAATACACTTTCATGCAGAATGCTTTCCTAGCCGCAGTTCTGGTTAGTGTGGCCTGTGGACTGGTGGGGACCTACGTGGTTGTCAAACGCATAGTCTTTATCAGTGGCGGGATATCTCATGCAGCCTTTGGAGGAATAGGCCTGGGATACTTCCTGGGTGTAAACCCGATACTGGCTGCAATACCCTTTAGCATAGCATCTGCCCTCCTCATGGGGTTAACCAGTAAAAAGGTCAAAGTAAGTGAAGACACTGCCATTGGTATACTCTGGAGTCTGGGAATGGCCATTGGTATCATTTTCATTAACCTGACTCCGGGATATGTTCCGGATCTCATGAGTTACCTCTTTGGAAGCATACTCACCGTGCCCACCACTGATCTAGTGATCATGTTCATCCTGGATATTATAATCATTGCTGTGGTATGTCTATTCCGGCGAGAATTCCAGGGAATATCCTTTGATGAGGAATTCAGTCAAGTCATGGGGATGCCTACCACTGCCATCTACCTCCTCCTGTTATCCCTGGTGGCCCTTTCAGTGGTGGTGATGATCAAGGTGGTGGGAGTGATCCTGGTTATTGCCCTTTTAACCATCCCTGCGGCCATTGCCAAACAGTACACCTACAATCTGGGAAGGATGATGATCCTATCGGTGATCCTGGGAATGATACTCACCACCGGTGGGCTTTACATATCCTACCTTTTCAATCTAGCTTCCGGGGCAACCATTGTCCTGGTTCTGGGATTGGGATTCTTATTTTCATCAATAATCCAGAAATTAATGGATTAATGGATGAGAAATATAAAAATTAGGATTAATAAAGGTAAAATTAGGATTAATTAGGATTAATAAAGGTCATAATCTGGACACTATTAACATCCTGTGAAATCCCAGTACAAGAAAAAAGAAATAAGAAAAGATGCCATAAATTATAGTCATGAAACCATCTAAGTCTGGGCAGTTGCTGATTTTTCTGTTAATTTTAATATCCCTCATGGGAACTTCATCAGCAGATGTTATTGATCCGGGGGAGAAGAACGTACCATTTAGTTACAAAATAACCAACATCCAGGATTACCCGGGTTACGTGTTTATACTGCACGGAACTCCCAATCCATCTATGGAAATTTTAAACACTTCAGAATTCAGTTTTTATAAGTTAAGTACATGTTCTATCTATGCTGTTCCACGAAATGTCTTTAACGAGGTGCAGATGAATCAGATGGATGAAACCCAGTTGAGTGCTTTCCTTAACAATGACAGTAGGGTGGTGCGTTCCAGCCTTAAACTGGAAGGCAGCTATGGCAATGTAAACCAGGCAAACCCCCTGGAAAGTGCCCTTATAATACTCAATATCAAGTCCATTCAGGGGAACAACTTAGACATTCAGAAGGATAAGATCATCTACGGCTATAATAACGGGCAGAATATTGAAAAACCTTTCCAGAGTCAGAACCAGACTCCGGAACCAACATCATTTGGGCCATCATGGGACTATTACCTTTATTTCATTGTACTGCCTATCATAGCACTGGGAATTATACTTTTCATCATCATCCTCCGACGAAAAAGAAGTTAATATTGCCCTAAAACATGTACAGTCTTGTTGTTGCCTGGATATTGACTATATTCATTGAATTTCTCATTATCTGGCATTTCCAAAGAAAAAAACCTTTAAATCTCTTATTTTACTCTTTTCTTGTGAATTCTATTACTCTGCCCCTGGCATCCTACACATATTTCCACATCTACCCTAATCTGATAATGGTGGAGGTTCTGGTGGTTATTATTGAGGTAGTATTCCTCAAATATTTACTCAATGTTGAGTATAAAAGGGCCATCCTCATATCTTTCGCAGCTAACCTGTCCACATTCCTGGTAGGGGTCCTCTGGGGATATATTTAGGATTAGTTTAAATCATGATCATGTCTTATCAGGGATTAGATTTAAAACATTTACCCGCTTATCATGTGTCTAATTTATGAAATATGTCATAATTTATAAATTATGGATTTAGTAACTGTTTAATAATAAATTGTTATCTAATACGGTGTATATTGGAAAGAATATTAAAAAAGAAATATTTAAAGAGAAATAGGAGTTAACACCCGCATTTTTCCATTTTTAACTGTCTGATGATTATAGATTTAGATATATTCAGTGTTTTTTAATTGATTTTACCCCTTCAGGGGTTGCTACCAGGACCTGATTGGCAACACCTGTAAATATGCCGTTTTCCACCACTCCCGGGATGCTGTTTAAGGTTATTTCAAGATCATGGGGGTTGGGTATCTTTTCAAACTGAACATCCACCACGAAGTTATGGTTGTCAGTTATAACTGGACCATCTTTCATCTGGGCCATTCTCAACTGGGGTACACCGCCCATGCGTTTTACTTTTTCTGTAACTGGCCGGTAGGCTGCGGGCATGACTTCCAGTGGTACTGGGAAGTCACCTAATTCTTTAACTATTTTTGATTCATCCACAATGACCACGAATTTACTGGCTGATGAGTCCACAATTTTTTCAAGGGTATGGGCCGCACCACCACCTTTAATCAGGTTTAAATTAGGGTCAACTTCATCGGCACCGTCAACCGCAAGATCCGGTAGATGTTCATCCAGGGTGGTTATGGGAATGTTACATTCCTTGGCCAGGAAGAATGATTGATATGATGTGGGTATCCCCATTATTTCCATCTCTTCAGTAAGAATTCTCTCTCCCAAGTTCTGTATGAAGTAATGGGTGGTTGATCCAGTGCCCAGTCCCAGCACCTGGCCATCTTCGACCATCATAGCTGCTTCATGGGCTACTTCCTTTTTAGCATCATCTATTAGCTGGGCAGCTTCCCAGGCAACTTCTTTTTTCGGATGCATGTATTATCTCCATTTAACAATAATTTTACTTATTTAACAATAATTTTACTTATTTAACAATAATTTTACATATTTAACAATAATTTTATAATATAAGCGTGAATTTTAAGGTAGATTTAATATTTTAACATTACCACGGTGAGGTTCAGTCCCTTAGCACATTTATCACTGGGTTTCCCCATTTTCTTAACGATTTTACATTTATCTTGGGGGTATAATCCCTCTGGAAAACATAATTCACGTAAAGAACAATCTTCATCACATTCATGAGGGTTGAAAACAATGTTGGAACCTTCAAAGGCACGTTTAGAATCAATGGCAGCTTTTATGACGGCTCGATCTACATCAACTACTCTAACTTTACCACTATCGTGAACCATGCAGGGATGTTCGGTGTTTTTAACCTCTCTTACCCGGTACATTCTACCCTCTTCCAGGGATTCAATACAGGTTGCCTTGAAGCGGCACTTTTCACACTGGCTGGCTGCTCCATAATGCATGAATCTGATTCCTTTTTCTGCTAAGTTTTTTCCGATGAGGGTTATCATTGTCTATCCTCTCCATGGAATTGAAATTCCCGGCCCCTAAATTAAATTCCCCTAACCCAAATAATTACCCTAAATAATTTTAACTCTTGATATTAATTTTAGTTTCAGATATTAATATTTGCTTATCTTTATTTTATTCTGAAAGTTATCCATCAATAACTCCAGTTTTACGTGCCAGTTTAGTGGCGGCAGCTTCAGTAAGCCCTCTATCTCCTAAAATTGTATACCTCTCCTTCCGGATATTATGGGCTTCCATGAGTGCTTTAATAATATATTCTGGTTCTATCCCTAGTTCACGAGCATTTACCGGTGCCTTGATAGTCTTAAGGGTGTCCCGGATGAACTCCCAGTCCCCACCATGCAAATACATCATCATGATGGTGCCCACCCCGCACTGTTCGCCATGAAGTGCGGGTTCTGGTGCCAGGATATCAAGGGCATGGCTGAATTTATGTTCCGCACCACTAGCGGGTCTGCTGTTACCAGCAATACTGATGGCCATTCCACTGGATATAAGTGCCTTGACCACGATGGCTGCACTTTCAATCAGACCTTCCTTTATATCACCAGCAGATTTAATCAGCATTTCCGCAGTGACTAGAGATAAAGCGGATGCGGAATCACTGTAATCTTCATTCAACAGTCGGTGGGCTAATTTCCAGTCCAGAACAGCAGTGTAGTTAGAGATTATATCCCCACATCCTGCAGCCAACAGTCTGAATGGGGCCTGGCTGATGATCTGGGTGTCGGCTATAACTCCCATGGGTGGTTCGGCCTCCAGTGAAACACTTCCACCCTGATCTTTGATGGAAGCACGGGGTGATGAGATACCATCATGGGAAGCTGCTGTGGGGATGCTCACTGAGTGAACTTCCAACTGGGTGGCTGCCATCTTGGCCACGTCAATCACTTTTCCACCCCCCACACCCAGAACTGCATTCATATTTCCCATGCGTTCCTGAACTTCCTGAACCGCATCCATGGATGGTTTCTCTATGATTATGGTCTCCACACTAAAATCATGATCCTGCAGGCTCTCAATAACCTTTTCTCCTGCAATCTTCATTGTCTGGGGGCCACTGGCTACCAGTACCTTGCCGTTGAGTTTCAAATCCCTGCAAATGGATCCAGTTTCATTGATAACTCCGGGGCCACTGTGGATCTCCCGTGGTAATTTCACCCGATTAAAATCCATGTATATCTCCTTTTTAAAGTATGCCTCGCATTGTTAGTTAAAAAATCTATTTCTATAAATGATCTTTAGGTTAACAGATAAAATAATTTTGGATTTTATCCAAATCTTAAGGGAGTATTGGGTAAGGAAAAAATTCGGGATGAAATTATGTGCAGAATAAAGAAGGGACAGTCTAGATGGTATTGGATTAATATGTAAAGTTTCAACCATTATCCCTATGATTCAAAACATTTATTATTGCCCAATATTAAACCATAACCATTAACCTTAATTCCAATACTCTTGTAAATTTAATACAGTGATTAAAGGAGAATAAGGATACTAGTAACATATAAATTACAAATAAGAAAGAATTAAGAAGTCTCTTTTATATAATATAAATAAGAAGTATTAGTTTAACAAATCCAATTATCTAAATTGGTTGTTTAAAATCAAAATTATCCATTAAACTTATGGTGAAGAAATGTCCAAATTCAGTGAATGGTTCCACAATATTCTGGAAGAAGCAGAGATAATCGACACACGTTACCCAATTAAGGGAATGCATGTATGGCAGCCACAGGGATTTAAAATAAGAAAATATGCTCTATCTTTACTTAAAGATATTTTAGATGAAGATCATGATGAAGTACTCTTCCCCCTTCTCATACCCGAGGATGAACTGGCTAAAGAGGCCATACATGTTAAGGGATTTGAAGAAGAGGTGTACTGGATTACCCATGGCGGTTTAACACCCCTCAATAAGAAACTGGCACTGAGACCAACCAGTGAAACAGCAATGTACCCCATGTTCTCCCTGTGGGTACGCTCCCACACTGACCTTCCTATGAAATTTTACCAGGTGGTTAACACCTTCCGCTATGAAACCAAACACACCAGACCCCTTATCAGGGTCCGGGAAATAACCACCTTCAAAGAAGCACACACCATCCACACAGATTCAGAAGGCGCCCGCCAGCAAGTGGAAAGGGCTATAGAAATATACAGCAACTTCTTTGACCAGCTGGGAATACCCTACGTAGTCACCCGAAGACCAGAATGGGATAAGTTTCCAGGTGCAGATTACACCATGGCCTTTGACACCCTACTACCTGATGGTAAAACCCTCCAGATCGGCACAGTCCATAACCTGGGCCAGACATTCGCCCGTACATTTGATATAACCTATGAAACAGCTGAGGGGGAGCATGAATACGTTTACCAGACCTGTTACGGCTTATCAGACCGGGTGATAGCATCCATCATCGGTATCCATGGAGATCCATCTGGACTGAAACTACCTCCTGCAGTGGCCCCCTACCAGGTGATCATAATACCAGTACTCTTCAAGAAAACTGCCCAGGAAGTACTGGAGTTCTGCAACCAGCTTAAGGATAAAATCAAAAAGGCCGGTTTCAGGGTTCACCTGGATGACCGTGACCTCCGGGCCGGTAAGAAGTACTATGAATGGGAAATGAGAGGAGTGCCATTACGGCTGGAAATAGGTCCCCGGGATATTGAAAACAAGAAAATGGTCACACTTCGCAGGGACACCATGGAAAAAGAAATCGTGGATTACCAGGAAGAAACACTCATCAGTGACTTAAACATGATCTTAGATGACATGGCTGAAACCCTTAAAGAAAAGGCATGGGATAATTTCCAGGAAAACATCCACCCTGCCGACAAAATGGAAGACGCTAAAAACATCATCACCAATGAAAAGGGAATCGTATCATTCTCATGGTGTGGGGATGAATCATGTGGTAAGGAAATTGAAGAATACGTGACTGTTGATATACTTGGTGTTAAAGATGATGCAACTGAAGGTCAATGCATAAACTGTGGAAAAGATGCCCAGCATGTGGCTTTACTGGCTAAAACATACTAAATAGAACACCAATATACAAATTTATTTGAATTCATAAAAAATTCGTAAAACCTTAAATAATTGTAAATAATCAATTTAGCATGTTCTGGCTGGGTGTTAAAGGGGATCAGGTATGAACTTACGGTTAATATTACTGATAATGGTAGTGGTGGTCTTTGCAGTAGGCTGTGGAGCCATGAGTTTCCTCTCGGGTGGAGGAATCACACTGGAACAAGCCTATGATAGTAAACAGGTTGAAATAACTCAAAAAACCGCTGCTGGAACCATTCCTCATAACGTGACCATAACCAATAATGGCAGCAAACCATTAATGGTAGATAAGGGAACCATCCTCAAAAGTAAGGAATCACAGGACCTGGTTATCATAACTGATAAGAAGATCAGCCCCAACAACAATGACACAGTACAGGCCTACTGCATAGAACCGGACCAAAAAGCAGTTCCAGGGTCCTCACTCAACCCCTCAGGCACTGCATCCAGCCAGGTTAAACAGATCCTTGACAGCTCAAACCCCTCTGATCTCCAGAATGCCACCCAATCCCAACTCCAGATATGGATTATTGTGAGTAAAGGCAATGTTGATGTCTACAGTGGCGAGGCAATGGCTGTGGTACAGAACCAGAAAACGAAATATTACCAGTTACAGGAAAAACTGGACACTGCTAAAAGGAATGTGATGAGCAGATTCAACCTAACTTCTGAGGGAATTCAGAATATCTCCTTCACTGTGGAGTCCAGTAACAGTGCCAGCACATGGATCAGTGATCTAAGGCAATGGTTCAAGAACAATTTGGGAATATGAATAATAAATATGATAACTATTAACATCTACCCTAATTGATTAACATGAAAACATTCGCAATAATCCCGGTTTCCAGATTTTCCCAAGCTAAAACCAGACTATCCCCCACCCTTTCCCCCCTGGAAAGGGAGAACCTTCTTAAAGCTATGTTAAAGGATGTTATAAGTGCAATAAGGAGCAGTGTGGATCAAGTGGTGGTTATAAGTTCAGATCGGGATGTTCTTAATTTTGTAAAGGATTTAGATGTTAGCTGTCTTTCTGAAGAGGGACAAACTGATCTAAACGGAGCACTCACCCAGGCAATGGAATGGTGTTCAGAGCATGCCAGTCAGGTTCTCATTGTACCCTCTGATGTACCCCTCATCCACCCGGACCAGGTACAGGAAATGGTGGAACTATCTAATAAATGGCCAGTGGTCATAGCCCCGGCCAAGGGTGGTGGCACCAATGCACTGCTCTGCCCCACCAAAGGAATCAGTATGAAATTCGGTGATTGGAGTTTCTTCGAACACTTGAAAGAGGCAGAAAATTTAGGGGTACCATGGTATATCTATGATTCATTCTACCTTTCCCTGGATGTAAACACCGCCGAAGACCTGGGGGAAATCATGATCCATGGTTTTGGAACCGAAACCCGCAAATTCCTCAAAAGTATAGGTTTGGGAGTTCAATCAAACCATGGAACCGAACGTTTAAGGGTTGAAAGGAAATGATAGCCCTGTCCATTGCCGGATTTGATCCATCAGGAGGAGCCGGAATCCTGGCTGATGTTAAAACCTTCCAGGCACTGGGAGTATACCCTACTGCAGTGATCACTGCGCTCACGGCCCAGAATGTGAAACAGGTAGCCGGTGTAGAACCTGTTAAACCTGATTTTGTATCTGAACAAATGGATCTTGTACTGGCCCCGGAAAGTATCGAATACGCCAAGACTGGTATGCTATATTCCAGTGAGATGGTGAAAATGGTGGCCAGAAAGGTAACCGAACATCAGTTGAAACTGGTGGTGGACCCAGTGCTGGTGGCTGGTTCCGGGGGAAAGTTATCCCGGGAGGACTTGGCAGAATCCATTAGGAAACATCTTCTACCACGGGCCATGCTAACTACTCCTAACATTCAGGAAGCAGAGGCAATGACTGGGATGGAAATAAAGAATGAGGAGGATGCCAGTGAAGCAGCTCGCACACTGGGAAAAATATGTCCCACTGTGGTAACCGGAGGACATCTGAAAGGTAGGGATATATTTTATGGGAAGTCAATACATCTAATAAATGGTGAAATCCTCCAAAGCAGCAACACCCATGGATCAGGATGCACATATTCCGCAGCAGTAACCGCATACCTATCCAGGGGGAAGAACTTGGAGGAATCCCTTGTCAAAGCATCATATTTCACTAAAAAGGCAATAGAAAACGGTGCACATGGAACTTTGAATCAAATGTGGAAATTAAAACAACCATAAAATCCATTAATCAAGTACATACACATGTATTATTCATAGGATGAATAATCTATTGACAATTAACCCTTGATATGATCCTTAAAAGAAACTTTATATTGAATATCTGATATAATCCCTTAAATAACGATAAATTATAAAAATAATAGGAAGGTGTGTTTATGGTTTCCAGTGAAGAGATAAGCAGAAGGCTAGAAGCTAAAAAAAGGGGTCAAAAAACTTCTAAAGTAAAGAAAACACCCCCAGTTCCATCAACAAATGAATGCCCACAGTGTCAGACACCCAACCCCCCCACTGCTAAATTCTGTGTGGGATGCGGAGCACCCCTGACCAGTGAAACCACTCCTGGTGAAGAAAGTGAACCAACTCCTCAAACGGAACCAACAACTATAACTCCAACAACCACCCCTGAAACCATTCCCCCAGTAGATTATAAACTTTGTCCCTCCTGTAATCAGAAAAATAAACCCGATGCTAAGTTCTGTATAATCTGTGGTCATAAATTTGAAGATGAAGGTGCAGAGGAAAAGCACATGGAACCATTAGTAGATGTGGTCAGGGAAGAAGACACCCCAATAGCTGAAAGTGAAGCTGTTAGCCCTCCAACCCAGGATACTGCTGAAGAACAAGAATTAACTAAAGCAGAACGAAGTGAAACACCTGACGAAAAAGCTTTTGAAGATGTTATTCCTGAAATTAAGGTCCCAGAGCACTTTAAATCAGATGAAGTTAAATCAAGTGAAGATGTTGTTGCTGAAGCTCAACCTATAAAAGAACCAGTTACTGCTGAAGTTACCAAGGAAGAACCTACAATTACCTCTGAAGAACCTACGATTACCCAGGAAGAACCCAATATTACCCGGGAAGAAACGACACCCGACGAGGATCCAGTCCTAAAAATAAAAAAAGCTAAAGAATTACTGGATATTGGGGCCATTACCCCGGAAGAATTTGACCGGATTAAAAACAAATACCTTGATCAAATATAATAAAAATTCCGGTTATTTTTTTAGATTTAATGGAAAGTATAATCCTAAAGGTTTAATCATACTGGGATTAGAAAGATCTATCTAAAAAAAGGGAAGGAAATTTAGTCCTTCCATATTAAATTCTTAATTCTCGTTTTAAGAGATTAACATCATCTTTTAAAGAATAAAATCTCTTTAAAGAATAAAATCATCTTTTAAAGGATAATATCATCTCTAGAGAAAATCATTCTCTAAAGGAGATTAACATCATCGGCCTTTAAAATGCTAATTCCACCCTTTTCTAAAGTTTCAATACCGGCATCCAGGTCTTCAGTACGTATCACCACGATTGCTTTGTCTGTTTTCTTCTCAACAAAGGCGTAAAGGTACTCCACATTGATGTCAGCCTGGTTCAAAACACCTAAAAGTTCATCCAAACCTCCAGGTTCATCCATAACTTCCACAGCAATGACTTCGTTAACCTTCACCACGAAGTTGTTCTCTTCCAGTATTCCCTTCGCCATATCGGGATCAGGAACTATCATACGTAGTATGCCAAATTCAGATGTGTCAGCTATTGAAAGAGCCCGAATATTAACCCCTGCATTGGACAGGACATTCATTGCCTTCCAAAGTCTTCCTTTCCTGTTTTCAAGAAATACAGATATTTGTTTTAACTTCATATTTCCACATCCCCTTATTAAAAATCCATTCATCTGATCTTTTCCTAATAATCAAAAATCCATTCATCTAAACTTTCCCTATTTAATCTCAATTCCCTAAATCTAACTAAAATTCTCGTTTATCAATAACCCTGACTGCTTTCCCTTCACTCCGGGGCAGGCTTCGAGGTTCCACCAGTGTCACATTCACTCTTAAACCAATCTCGTCGTGTATATGTTTTTCTATGGATTTTCTAACTTCTTCCACGTGTTTAACTTCATCAGAGAATAGTGCCGGTGAGGTTTCCACCTGTACTTCCAGTTCATCTAGATGATGGGGTCGGCTGGCAATGATCTGGTAATGAGGTTCCATTCCCGGTATTTTAAGTATTGCCCGTTCTATCTGGGATGGGAATACTATCACTCCTCTGATCTTGAGCATGTCATCTGATCTTCCGGTTATACGGTCCATCTTCACATGGGTCCTTCCACAGTCACATTCACCCCTTCGAAGGGCGGTGATATCACGTGTGCGGAAACGTAGCACGGGCATACCTTCACGGGTGAGGGTGGTCAGTACCAGTTCTCCTTTTTCACCTTCAGGTAGTGTTTCCAGTGATTGGGGATCCACAATCTCGGGATAGAAATGATCATCAAATATGTGCAGCCCACTTTTTTCCATGCACTCCTGGGCCACCCCAGGACCAATAATCTCGGTGAGTCCATAGATATTTAGTGCAGAAACATTCAGTCGTCTTTCAATTTCTGCTCTCATCTCTTCTGTCCACATCTCTGCACCGAATACTCCAGCTTTGAGTTTGATATCTTCTTTGGGGATCTCTTCCCTTTCCAGTACCTCTGCCAGGTACATGGCATAACTGGGGGTGCAGGTGATGATGGTACTTTTAAAGTCCTGGATCACTTCAATCTGGCGTTGGGTATTCCCCGCACTGATGGGGATGACAGTACAACCGATTTTCTGCCCACCATAGTGCACTCCTAATCCTCCGGTGAACAAACCATAACCATAACAGTTCTGAACTATGTCTTTTCTGGTGGCATGGGCCATGGATAATGCCCTGGCAACCACTTCCCCCCATATTTCAAGATCTTTTTTCGTGTATCCTGATACTGTTGGTTTTCCAGTGGTTCCAGACGTGGTGTGGATTTCCACAATGTCATCGGTACTGACTGCGAACATTCCGAATGGATAGGCATCCCTTAAATCGCTTTTAGTGGTGAATGGTATTTTTTCTATGTCTTTAAGAGTTTGAATATCTTCAGGGCTTACTCCTGCATCATCCAGCCGCTGGCGGTAATAGGGCACGTTTTCATAGGCCCTTTTAACAACAACTTGCAATCGTTTAAGCTGTAACTCTTCCTTTTCCGGGGCTGACATGCACTCAGCCTTCTCATTGTAGATCATCTATACACCTCGAAAGAAAACTAATGAATTTAGAATATGAATAACTTCTCATGGTATTATTTTCATTTAGAGTCTATAAAATTTAGTGTTAATATATAATTGACTATCATTACAACCTAATTTTAAATTAACAATCAACTGGCCAATCCATATTCCCATAATCCATTATAAAAGAAATGGTATTTATCTATTCCGAGTAGGGCAAGGTGAAGATTGCCCAAAAAAACGGGGAACTATTCAAAGGTGGGTTTTTATTTTAAGGATGGAATGTTTATTCGCATTGGAATTAAAATTTAGCATTTTATTAAATTGTAAATGTATATAAATAAAAGATTTTTTATTTTGAAATTTAAAAAATTAGTATGCTTGATTTAAGTGATATTATAAAATAAAAATAAAAAAAAGGAATGATTGGGTTCTATTTCAGAGATTTCAGCCAATCATCGAAGTTTTCCTGGAACTCTTCCAGTTTCATGTCCAGGACGCGACGGTTATCCACCAGATTCAAGCCACTGGCCAGTAGTTCAGCCTCAATACGGCGGTTCACTTCTTCCCAGTTTACTATATTCCAAAATGCCTCCACATAGTCTGGTCGGACATTCTTGTAGTCCAGGTAGTAGGCGTGTTCCCAAACATCCAGAACCATCAGGATACGGAAGTGGGGAATCACATTCACGTTGTGTTTTTCAATCTGGGTGATGAACAACCGGTCAGTTCTCCGGCATATGGTCAGGGCGGCCCATCCTGAACCTTCGGTGCTAATGGCTGCTTGGGAAAATTCATGTTTAAACCTTTCAAAGGATCCGAAGTCTTTTTTAATGTATTTGGCTATGGTTCCAATGGGTTCTCCACCTCCTTTCGGAGCTGGGGCCATGTTTTCCCAGAATAGTTTGTGCAGTACAAATCCCCCCACATGGAAGGACAGTTCCTTGGAGACGGCTTTAACATCAAATTCCAGACCTGGACGGCTGTCAAATTTGCCTAAAATTGTGTTGGCACCATCCACATATGCCTGGTGATGCTTATCATGGTGTATCTGGAGTTGCTCCTCGGATATGTAGGGAGCAAGATCGCCATATCCATAGGGAAGTGGAGGGAGTTCATATATCTTTTTCGACATTTTCTATCACCTTTATATCATATTTATGTCCGAAACTTATTTTAATTACCATTTATAGTAGTTACGGTAGCACAACCACCAGTCGAAGCATTTATATTCTCCTGGACGTTTAAGTGCGGTTTCAATATCGGCTGCTGGGGGAATGATCAATCCTTTGCCAATGATTTCATTACAGGGCCAGTTGGCTGGTATGGCCACACCCTTCTCTTCGGCAGTTTGGAATCCTTCCACCATTCTGAGAATCTCGTCCATGTTCCTTCCCAATTCCTGGGGGTAGTAAAGCATGGCCCGGATGATTCCCTCTGGATCAACGATAAAAACTGCTCGCACAGTATTGGTACCCTTGTTGGGGTGGATTAATCCCAGGGTATCGGCGACTTTACCTGTGTCAGCGATTATGGGGAATTCTATGTCCACATCGAAGTTTTCCGCGATCCATTGTACCCATTTTAGGTGTGAGAAAACCTGATCCACAGAAAGTCCAATGAGTTCACAGTTCAAATCCCGGAATAGATCATATCTAAGCTGGAAAGAGACGAATTCAGTGGTGCACACTGGTGTGAAATCTCCAGGATGACTGAAGAGTATGAACCATTTCCCTTTAAATGCTTTGGGCAGCTTCATCATTCCGTGTGTGGTTTGAACTTCCATTTTGGGGAACTTATCCCCAATAAGTGGCATTCCTTTCCCTTTTTTCTTAATTTTTCTTAGTTCGTAAACTTTTTCTCCCATTGTTTACCCCCATAAGGTAAATTATACAGTCTTATTTTTATCCAATTTTTTATTTATTATTTATTATTTAACCCTCCCAAACACCAAATGTGAATTTAGGCGGGTAAATGGATAATTACATCCTAAAAATATAGGGAAAATTAAAAAAACAAACTGAAATTATTCATTAGCTGTGGGGGGATGGAATACCCTTTGAGCTAATTCCTGGTCTAACATGTAGAGTCCGCTGCTGGATTCACCTGCTAATTTGACCTTTTGCAGAACTCCACTGGATGATTCTTCCTCTTCAACCTGTTCAGCCACAAACCATTGGAGGAAGTTGTTGGTGGCGTGGTCAGAGAGTTCCAGAGCCAGGTCCACCAGTCCGTTTATGAGTCCGGTGACCATTTGTTCGTGCTGATAAACATGTTCAAAGGCAGCCACTGGCGAATCCCATTCACTTTGAGGTTCTTCAATTTCAGCCAGCAGCACCCGGCTACCCCTCTGCACCAAGTAATCGTAAAACTTCATGGCATGGCTTAACTCTTCCTGGGCCTGGATCCGCATCCAGTTACCAAAGCCCGGTAGATCTTCATCCTCGAAATAGGCCCCCATGGCTAGATATAGATAACCAGAGTAGAGTTCCCGGTTTAATTGATAATTCAGGGCCTCTTCCATCTTTTCATCTAACATATCTTTCACATCCCTTTTTTTAAAAAAATTATTAATTTATTTTTGTTGATTAATCAACAGGTTCGAACAGGTCTTTATCCGCACCGCACATAGGACAGAGCCAGTCATCTGGTAAGTCTTCGAAGGCGGTTCCAGGTTCGATTCCTGACATTTCATCTCCTTCTTCAGGGTTATAGATGTATCCACAGGGTTTACACAGGTATTTTTGCATTTATTCCACCTCTTTTTTAACTATTCATGATAAATTCATGAAACTCATGTTAAATCATTATCTACCCTTCAATAATTTTATTCTAATGTAAATTTTTTCTTTAAGGAATGAAACTTGGTTAAATTAAAACAGGATTATTTTTTTTGGCCCCAAAAATAGGGGTTTGGTCGGTTTTTCATTCAAACTTGACGAATATCTTATTTTTAGCACCACAGGAATTACAAGCCCCCAACTTTCAGGTATGTCTTCAAATAGTGTTATAGGGGCGTGTCCATGTTTATGGTCTCTATTTTCAGCATCATTAGTAACCACAAAGTTTACATTTCCCATTTATCCATAGTCTTCACCCATTTAAATCACTGATTTGGGTTTAGAAATTAGTGGAACTTTTAAAAAAAAATTTATTGATTTTAGATTACAATGAAGCGGAATTTCCCAGCACCACATTTGGGGCAGTTCCAGTCATCAGGCAGATCCTCAAAGGCAGTTCCGGGAGGGGTCTTGGTTCGGGGTTCTCCATCTTCAGGATCATAGATGTAATTACAGACCTTACACTTGTATCTTTTCATGGTAATCCTCTATTAAATTGCCATAAAACGGTGTTTGTTAGCTCCGCAGTGAGGACAGAACCAGACATCTGGCAGGTCTTCAAATTCAGTTCCAGGGGCAGTCTTATTCCGTGGCTCACCAGATTCAGTGTCGTAGATATAACCACAAACTTTGCATTTGTATCTGCTCATTTAACCACCTAACTTTTAATACCATCTTTAACGAATCTCAATATTCTATTAAATGGCAATTCCATAATGTTAAATGGAATCCTTAAATAGTATTATGCACTCGCTGGTTAATAATCATATGGGTGGGACTAGGAATGTCACCATAATCCTTTCGTATTTTAATTTTTTACCTTTTCCCATTGCTCAATATTACCTTTAATAACTTTAAAAACTGGATTTGGTTGAACTGGTTCCTTTTTATCCATCAATTTCCTAATTTCCATATATTTATGGGGGTCCCGTTTCTGGAGTTTTTCCTGAAGATGTACCAGTTCATAGGATAGCTGTCCACTGGTAACCAGGATTTGCAGGGAGGTATGATTAACTCCAATCTTTTCCAGGTTGAAATTGTATCCCCTTGCACAGGCTTCGGTATAAACATGGTTCAGGTAAGTGTCCAGAAAAAGTAGTGGATGGTCTTTTTCTTTAAAGCGATTAAGCTGAGGATGCCTGGTGTAACCCTTGGTTTTCCCGGTTAAAACTGCTCTGGCCAGTAAACCTTCCCTCCAAAGGGCTACCAAACCTTTACTATCCAGATATTTGGGGTGAAGGCTCCAAAGTCTCATTATTACACCAGTTTACTTCGTCACGATTTTTTTTAGAAAATCTTTACAGTATATATTTTATTTGAACTTTAATTTAGATCTTTATCGATACAGATATTATCCGATAAAAGTCTATTAGTAACAGATCTTAGCTAGTACAAGTATTAGTTTTTGTATTAACTATTGATGTTGGGGGTGATTACCCTATACTAATGATTAATTAATATTCTAAAATGAAGTTCCAACTGTCTGGTTTTCAAAATACCAAGTGTTGAATCCGAATAATTCCTTTAAAAACTTTTGAAATTCTTGGATATCACCATCGTAGAATCTACGGGACTCATTTATAGAGGGATTGTAAACTTTATTGTTCCAGACCACGAAGGAATGACCATAGCTTCCATCGTAAGAGGGGATCATTGTATCGTTTTCCATCCTGCAAACCCAACAGATCTGAACGCCTTCAGCTCCCTTACTAACCAAGTATGTTTTCAAAGCTAGGGCACGGTCATCACAGTTTCCACCCTGCTTCCAAAATACTTCAGGGGGTTGAGGTCCGGAGGTGGATATATATGGCATGTTACAAATCCTATCAAAATAGGTGTGTGTGGCTGGGTTCTGGGGGAAGGCTGTATCGGTGGAAATATAGAAACCGGCCCCCATACTAATTAAGAATAAAGATATCAGGATCAGTGGCCATATCCATCTACCCTTATTTAAGTTTTTCATCAAATCGCCCAGTTTATTGTGACTCCAGTTACACTAAAGAAATTATCATAACAGTCAGTATCTAATATTAATCCTCATATGATTCCGTCACATGCTAAATAGATCTGTAATGGATTATCCGGGCCATTATTAAGTTAATTGACTATTAATAGATTACGGTTATATGTTAAATAGGTTATTAATAGATTACCGGGGTTTTTAATATGTTTAATAGGTTATTTAGATTACTGGGGCTATTAATAGATTAAATGTATTATTTTATTGAATACCTAAAAGTGTAACCTTATAAAAGGATGAATAAGGAAAATTAGAATTTATTTAACTAGCAATACTGGTACTTCAACTTTTTTCAGGGCATTTTCAGCCACACTGCCCATTATAAGTTTTTCAAGGCCGGTTTTCCCGTGTGTGCCTATGATCACCAGATCAGCACCTGCCTTCTGGGTTATTTTAGCCATATCATTGGTGGGACTTCCTACCAGGAGTATCTCATGGACTTCCACACCCATTTCCTGGCCTTTCTTTTGCACTTCATGGAGAATGGCTTTACCCTCATCCTGCAATACTTCATAGGGATATATGAGTTTATCATCAATTATGTGAAGGGCAACAACAGTAGAGCCCAGTTTTTTGGCAAGGGATAAAGCGGTGTCTTCAGCCCGTTTAGAATGCTCAGACCCATCAGTAGGGACCATTATAGTGTTAAACATATTTTGACTTCCCATTTTTTATTCATTCAATCCCATTTGTTTTATATATAACTATGTTTATTTCAGTTTTATTTTTTCCCCCATAGCATGTATTGATCTATACCTATCCTACGCCCTTTCCAGTAGATTGGATAAAACAGTTTCAGGGGATAAATCTGTTTAAGGCCCTATTTATCACAATTAAACTATTCAATCGACTTTCTGGCGATGGTCTCCCACTACGAAGTCCTTACCACCAAGATGGAGTAATGGTTTCACCAGTTCCACGTCCAGAAGTCCTTCCCGGATGGCATTTTCCCGTACACCAACCTTCAACACTCTCCCCACCACTAGATGATGATCACCACATTCCCGGGTGAATTCAACCTTACACTCCATATGGGCTAGGCATTCCCTTATCCATGGTGGTGAAACTTCAACTGAATCCATCTCAGTTAAACCGGCTTTTTTAATTTCATTCACTCCCTGGGGGAACTTTTCACCCATAACCCATAGTTGGTTGAGGATATCTGCACTGGGTATGTTAACCACCAGTTCCCTGGTTTCTTCCAGATTCTGGAAGGTATGGTGCCGGGGCACAGAGGACACTGCAATTAATGGCGGGTCAACTGAAACTGGCATGGTAAAAGAGAAAGGGGCAGCATTAACTTCCCCCTCCTTATTCACTGTGGTCACGATTATGGTGGGGCGAGGTGCCAGCACCCGGTAAAAGCTTCCCACATTCATGTTTTTAAATTCCATTCTTAACATCTCACCTATTCATTTTAATGTTGGAGGATTATTCTCTTAGAAATTCTATTCTTCCAGTAATTTCTCCTTCCACTGGGCAATATCCTCAAGGTAATGGGCTCCACAGCTTTTAATGAATTCATCACACTCAACATCAGGGTTTCCATCTCCAATGAGTTTACCATCTTCCATACGTATGGCCCTGGTAGCCAGTTCCTCAATGAAGTCAATATGGTGGCTGACCATGATAATGGTGGTGTTAAATTCCTTATTTATCCTTTTAAGAGAATTAGAAACAATACGGAGGGTTATTGGATCCAGATCACCGAATGGTTCATCTAAGATAAGAACCTTAGGCCGGGATGATAGTACCAGGGCCAGGGTAGCCCTGACTTTCTGACCTCCAGATAATTCATAGGACCGACGATTTAAAATATCCATAGGAAGGTCCAGTGCTTTAAATATTGGTTCAGCATATTCCCTAACTTCATTATCAGGGAAACTGGGGAAAAGTGTTTCCAAAATACTTCCAGACAGACCTAACTGTTCCAAACGATTTTTTGCTTCAGTTTCTGGAAGGTCAGTGAGCTGGTATAAAACATCCAGGGCCAGGTCACTAATACCCAATTCTTCAGCTTTCTTCTTAGCTTCATCCACTACCATTATCCCTTTAATTCCCAGTCTACCGGCAATCTGATCCCGGATACGGGCATGGTGTACCAGTGCGAATTCCTGATGCATGAATCCCATCTGACGTCTGATGTTCATACGGTTAATTCCTGGCTGGTGCATGTCCACCCATTCACCGTCCAGTTTAAAGGTGACCTCACCAGCATCAGGAATGTCCAGACCACCCACCATACGCAGTAGCACAGTTTTTCCAGCACCACTGGGCCCAATAAGGGAAAGAATCTCTCCTTCATTAACATCAAAGCTCGCATCAGTTAACTCCAGAACATTACCTGCTTTAAGAAGATAGAACCTTTTTTCAAGACCTCTAGCCTTAATTATGGTTTCACCAATATCTTCACTGTCACGTTTAGGTATTTCTTCTTCCATTTCCTGGAGGAATTCCTTTATTATCTTATCTGGTGATCCTATATCTTTCACATGGCCTTCTTCCATTAACACCAGTCTATGAGATAGGTAGTGGTGAACCTCGGGAAGATGGGAAACCAGGATTACGGTCACTCCCAGATCCTGGTTTATATTACGAATTGCTTCCAGAATTTCCTGTTTTGTCTTAGGGCAGGACATGGTAGCGGGTTCATCTAATAATAGAACTTTAGGCTTTTTAGCTAACTGCCGGGCCATGATCAGCCTCTGTTTTTCCCCACCACTCAGTACCGGTGCAAAATGGGTGGCTTTGTGATCTAGGCCAACCACGCGCAGAATTTCCATTGCTTCTTCTTCAAACTCGTCAAATGCAAAGTCAAAATCAGTTAATGCTTCATCCCCATATTTCGTCCCGTAAAGCTTCCTTATAACATTGTTTAAAGCGGTTTCGGACCATAATCCAAATGAACGCTGCAGGTGGATGGCTGTTGCCTCACGCAGTTTCCTGGAATAGTAAGTGCCGGATTCAGGGGTCACCGTCACGTCATCAATGGTAATTGACCCTTCATCAAATGGTTCCACACCCCTTAACACACGGAGTAAACTAGTTTTACCAGAACCACTGGTTCCGATAATGCCCACAATTTCACCCTTTTCCACTTCCAGGTTAACCTGATCCAGTGCCTTGATCTTAAGACCTTCCTCCATGTGGTAAGTTTTTGATAGATTCTCAATCTTTATCATCCTTTATCACCATTATCCCTTTATTTTTTAATAATAAGGATTAGTCTCCCAAAAAATTTATATTTCATCTATAGATAAACTTAATCTCTTTTTAATCCCTACTGTTGTTAATCATCCCGGGGATATATAGGTTATCGTGATATTAATTTAAACAACATACTAAATTTTAGTAAAAATCAACAAAAAATCACCCTATTAACCAAAAGTGGGAACAGTAAATCGTGGGTATTAACCATACAGACCACCCCAAGTTTATCCTTTGAATCCAATTAACATCCTCCCAAGTCAATAAAACCTTAATAAAACTTTAGACAAGATGATATAATTTATTCCCTATCAGATTCACATTAACCTCTTAAATAGCTCCGGATTTATTGATCAGTTAGTAACTCTCCAAATTAACAATCTTTCCCATGTTTTGGTTAATTATTTATGCGGGCAGAAAGAGAGAAATATTTAGAATATATTGGGGTATTAATAAAAAGGAATTTATTGAAACAGTGGCTTATGTTGGATATGAAAGAATTAACGCTTTAAAAAAATAACTCTGATTCAATTCATATTATTCAATTCATATTTGTAATTGATGGAAATACTAAATGAAAATAAAATTTTTTGAATTTGGTGTTTGATTATGCGTGGACTACTGGTGGGGAGAATGCAACCGGTGCACCGGGGACATATTCAGGTAATGGAAAGGATCCTGAATGAAGTGGAAGAAGTGATCATTGGAATTGGTAGTGCACAGGTCAGTCATAGCCTTAAAGACCCATTCACCGCTGGGGAGAGGGTGATGATGATCACCAAGGCCCTGGCAGAAAATGACATATCGGCATCCAGTTACTACATCATACCAGTACAGGATATTGAGTGTAACTCCCTTTGGGTGGCCCATATGGAAATGTTAACCCCGCCCTTTGAACATGTCTACTCGGGTAATCCACTGGTCCAGAGACTTTTCCATGAAAAGGGTTATCAGGTTACTGAACCCCCATTATTCAACAGGAAAAGCTACTCCGGGACAGAAGTCCGACGTAGAATGCTAGCTGGTGATAACTGGCAAAAATTGGTCCCGGAATCCGTGGTGGAAGTTATTAATGAAATTGATGGTATTGCTAGAATTAAACAACTAGCCCGGAAGGAGGTAAGTGAAGTATGATATTTGCTAGAATAATTTCAGATTATGAGGAAATCATCACCTTGAATGATTTAACCCAGAAAATTAAGGAAAACCCCTCTATAGGGGAGTGTGGAGCTATATTCACCTTTGAAGGAATTGTCCGAGGGAAAGATGAGGCTAAAACCACAGATGAAATGGTATTAACCACTCCCGATCCTGAAAAGACTGAAAAAGAACTCGAAAAGATTTTGATCCAGGTTCAGGATAAACAGGGAGTAAAGGAGATTGCAGTGGTACATTACCTGGGCCAGTTCAAACCAGGTGATCCCCTATTTCTGGTGGCAGTAGCTGGAAGCCATCGCCATGAAACTCGTGCAGCACTTGAAGAGATTATTGAAAGGGTGAAATACGAACTTGACTTTAAAAAAGAGGAAAAGGGTAGTGCAGGTAGTAATATAATCATGTCCGGAGGTTAAATCAGCCTGGTTTGGAACTATAGTTCAATTTGGAACTCACAATCAGTTTTTGAATCAGTTTTTGATCTATCACCAGTTTTTTTTTAAACGGTGGTCAGTTTGGAATTCAAAGTTGACAGTGTGAAATTAAATGTTCCAAATAGAGGGGTTCGCCATGAAATTAACATTTGTAGAGGGGGAATAAGAGGATGTCAATTCAAACTGAATCCATGGGGGTCCTAAATGAAGTTTATCAGGGATAGTGTTCATGGAAATCTCCAGTTAGATGAATTTGAAGTTAAATTAACTGATACTCCCGAGATTCAACGTTTGAGGAGGATTAAACAGTTAGGATTTACCTACCTGGTGTACCCTGGTGCTAATCACACTCGTTTTGAACATTCCATCGGTACCATGTACCTGGCCTCCAGACTTGCCCTAAACCTTCAACTTGACGAGGATACTCATTCCCTGGTGCGATGCTGTGCCATTCTCCATGATGCTGGTCATGGACCATTTTCCCATGTATCTGAGGGGGGTATTGATTCATCCCACGAGGAACTAACCTCCAAACTTATTAAAGAATCACAACTAGGGGATATTCTATCTGAAAAGTTTAGTGTGAATGAAGTACTGAAGGTAATCAGTGGTGGAGGGCCACTGGGCCATATGATCTCAGGTGAACTGGATGTGGACCGTATGGATTATCTCCTGCGTGATTCATACTTCACCGGGGTTGCCTATGGTGTCATTGATGTGGAACGTCTTATTTATAATATGAAACTGGAGGACGAATTACTACTACTTGATGGTAAAGGAGTTCAGGCAGCTGAATCTATGTTGTTGGCCCGTTATTTCATGTATCCCAGTGTTTACCAGCATCACACCACTCGAATCGTTAACTCCATGTTCCGGCGTTGCCTGGGGAAACTACTGGAAAAAAGGATTATAAAAACACAAGAGATCTACCGTTACGATGATATTGATATAATTTCATCAGCTCGCTCAGAAAAGGGGTTCATCGGAGAAATCATGGGAAGATTAGATAATAGACAACTATTTAAACGCGTATACTCCCTTAAACTCAATGATATCCCCAATCCGGAGGATATTTTTAAAATGACTCCAAATTCCATAAAAAAAGCTGAACAAGATATTGCCCAGGATATGGGTACTGATGAGGACTGTATACTGGTTGATATTCCGGAATACCCATCCTTCCATGAAATGACTACTCCAGTCTCTGTCAATGGAGACATAGTTCCATTAGGTGATATTTCCAATTTAGTAAGGGCCCTTAAAGATGCCCGTTTTAATCATGCCGATTTATGTATTTACCTCCCGGAAAAATATGCAGAACAGGCATCTGAACTTAACTTCATTGATTATCTGGATATTCCTGATTGAAAATATAACCTAATAGTCCTTTAAATGAATTTTTTACCATCATTTTAATAAGTTTTTAAGAAAATTAGATCATTGAATAAATAATTTGTTAGATGCCATTAATAGTCCTTAATAATAATATTAAGCTGGATAAATAGTAGTAATTGCATAAATATATTAATAGGAATAATTAAGGGATTATACAATAATATAGTGATTAAAATGATAGTAGTAGCCATTACAGGGGCTAGCGGCGTTATTTATGGTGTTAGGCTCCTGGAAGTACTGAAAGAAATGGGACGGAAAACTGCCCTGGTGGTAACTGACCCGGCACGGATCATCCTAAAATACGAAATGGGAATGGATGAAAAAGAACTAAAGGAGCTATGTCACAGATTCTACGAACCAGGAGACCTTACCAGTGCCATTAACAGTGGGTCCTGCCGATTTGAGTCCATGATCATTGTTCCCTGCACCATGAAGACCATTTCTGCTATATCCACCGGGTTTGCCAGCAATGCTGTTACCCGTGCAGCAGATGTGGCTCTGAAGGAGAAAAGGACTTTACTCCTGGTACCCAGGGAAACACCTCTACGTTCAGTTCATCTGGAAAATATGCTAAGCATAAGCCGTGAAGGTGCTATCATACTGCCGGCCATGCCAGCCTTTTACCACCAACCCCAGGACATGGATGACCTGGTTGATTTTCTGGTGGGTAAAATACTGGATGTCCTCCATATTGACCATAACCTCTACCAGAGATGGCAGGGAGAGGTCCCATGATCCCTGATGATGATTTCATCCAGACCCAGGGCGTGCCTGGACCAACCAAGGAGGAGGTAAGGTGTCTGGTAATGTGCAAAGCCAGAATATCCCATGATGGCACTGTGGTTGATGTGGGATGTGGTAGTGGAGGATTAACATTAGAATCAGCTCGAAGAGCCCGGAAAGTAATTTCTATGGATAAAAATCCAGAAGCCATTAAACTGACCCGTGAAAATCTGGAAAAACATGGCCTCAGCCCTAAAGTTCAACTTATGGAAGGTGACGCCCTACAGGTTCTGGAAGGTGTTGAATCCTTTGACACACTACTGGTAGGTGGCAGCAGTGGTGATCTTCCCCTAATAATAAAACAGGGATATGGAAAGCTTTCAAAAAATGGTAGTATAGTTGTAACTTCCATTCTCCTGGAAACCCGGGTTGAAGCAGTTAATACCCTTAAAGAAATGGGAATGACTCCCGATGTGGTTGAAGTGACCATTGCTAAGGGAAAAATAACCGAAAGGGGCACCATGATGCTGGGTAGAAACCCTATTACCATTATTTCTGCGGTGAAAAAGTAGATCATTACATTTATGCATATAGATCATTACATTTAATGCTTAAAATTCATCCATTAAATGTACAATGGTGTTGTAAACCTTCCGAACTAGACGGACTCTATTTTAAGATGTAAATCTTCTAAATCTTCCAAATTTCCATTTATATGGATAAAAATTAAAAATACATAATACTAATGATTAAAAAGGTGAAATAAATGAAAATATCGAAATATTTTGGTTGGAAGGTTAAGCTGGGAATATTTCTGGTAATCCTTTCAGCCTTACTGTATGTGGCCAACTATCTCATCTTCCATGATCTGCATGAGGTTTTATTTTATATTGGCATTGACACTGCCTTTTTGCCTATTGAGATACTATTCGTGGTGCTGGTAATTGAAAATGCCATTAGCAGCAGAGAAAAGAAGCAGATGATGGAAAAACTGAACATGGTTATTGGTGCCTTCTTTAGTGAAGTGGGAACTGACTTGCTGGCGGCCATCACCAAATTTGACCCCGACACTGAACACATAAAAAACGATCTTTTGGTTAATCCTACCTGGTCAGAAAAAGATTTTAACATGGCTAAAAAAACCATCAAAGAATTTGATTACACCTTAAACATCAATGGTGACCCTGAATCTGTTCAGTTTTTAGTGAATGCTAAAAAGTTCCTGGTTGATGAGAGAAAATTCTTACTAGCTTTACTAGAGAACCCCAACTTACTGGAGCATGAAACCTTCACCGATCTCCTCTGGGCAGTATTCCATCTAATGGAAGAATTAGAAAACCGCGTTGACCTGTCAAAGCTTCCAAAATCGGACTATAATCATCTTTCTGGTGACGTGGTGCGGATTTACAGCCTTTTAATTGTGGAATGGTTACAGTACATGGAACACTTATTGAACAATTACCCTTACCTGTTTTCACTGGCTGTCAGGACCAATCCTTTTGACCAACAAGCCCATGTTGAAATAACAGAGTAATTAGTCGGTAAAAATCCAAATATAAATTTTTATTTACTATTTTTTTTTATTTATTAAAATGGACATTATTCCGTAACCTTTTTAAGTGGTGCTGCCAATAAAAATAAAAAACTAAATGTGGTTGATGCAATGGAGAGTCTAACTCTCGATCAGTACAGAAGAATGGTGGATAAGGTATTAGAATTTAAAAGGTTGAATGGAGACCTGCCTGAATATGCGGTTGTTGATGGCTGCCGCATTGATAAGAGAGAATACATAGACATGATTGAAAGGGTTAACACATTCTTCCTCCAGATGGGAAGAAACCCTGGAAGCGTGGATATTACACCCCTTGAAGATGTTCCAGTTGTAGAAACAGTTTTAATATAGTTGTTGAACATCACTCCATAATTTCTATCGTAAATCTCTCTAAATCCATTAAAAAAAATCTCCTTTTTCATTAGTTATCTAGGATTATCTAAAATCAGTAATTTTTCTCAGCTTGATAAATGATTAATAAGGATAATTAGAATGATCCTTAATTTTAAAACTTTTATTTACTTCTTATATTGTGGAAGGATCATTTATTCATGATTTTGAATGTAATAAAAGAATAATGGAATTTTTTATTTTCTCAGAGATGATGGTACATCTTCTGGACGGTTTAAATTGATGAAACTGCTTTTTTCTGGATCTAATACCTCAACACTAACATAATCCACATCAGTTTTATCGAATAATGATTTAACATTCCGAAAACCACTTTCCAACTGTTTTCGGATTAGGGGGATGCACTCTTTGCAGTAATATGAATGTAGAGGTTCTGTTGATCCATCAGGCCAAACTGGGGCCAGGATGCAGGCTTCACTATTTTCTTTTAATTCGAACATTTTATCTACAAAAAAAGGTGAAATAAATGGAGAATCACAGGGCAAAACCAATGCACCATCAGATTTTATCTGGGATAAACCAGTGTATAGTCCTAAAAGTGGCCCCTGATCCATTTCAATATCAATTACCAGTTTGATTGGGGGGTCATCACTTCGTATTTGATTTTTAAAGTTATTAACACATTTCTGATATAATCTGTGCTGTTTTTTATCCCTTAAAACCAGTATGATCTCATCTGTATTTTTTATAGCAATATTCAATGTGCGGATTATGAGGGGATCACCATCTAAACTCATCAATCCTTTATCTTGCCCCATACGTAGGCTTCTACCACCACAAAGTATTATACAGGACTTCATGATTTATTGACCCCAATTTTTTTTTAGCAGGTAAAAATAAGCTTTATTTGCCATACATTTTTGGTTCTGAATTCTTATTTTTTAAAAAAAATTTTTAAAAAAAAATAGTAATCCCCAACTCTTTTACATGAGTCGGGTTGTAGGATAGTTGGGGCTTTCGTTGGTTATTAAGAGGTCGTGTGGGTGGCTTTCGGTCATCCCACTGGACGTGATCCTTACAAATCTAGCTTTCTCCCACATTTCGGGGATGTTGGCAGCTCCACTGTATCCCATGGATGCTTTAAGACCACCCATCAGTTGGAATATCACTTCTTCTGCGGGTCCTTTGAAGGGTACAACTCCTTCAACACCTTCCGGTACCAGTTTTGCGTGTTTCATTGGCCCTTTAACTTCCTGGAAGTAACGGTCAGTTCCTGCTCCTGAACCACCAGTCATAGCACCCAGTGATCCCATTCCCCGGTACTGTTTGAATTTACGGCCATTCATTATCACCACTTCACCAGGGGATTCAGCGGTTCCTGCCAGTAAACTTCCAACCATCACTGCATCTGCACCCACTGCTATGGCTTTGGCAACATCTCCAGAGTATCTTAATCCCCCATCACCAATCACTGTAACACCGTGTTCCCGGGCTACATCTGCCACACTGGATATGGCGGTTAACTGTGGAACTCCTACACCAGCTATAATTCGGGTGGTACAAATTGATCCAGGTCCAATACCCACTTTCAAACCATCAACATCAGCACCAGATATGATTGCTTCAGCTGCTTCGCCAGTTGCAATGTTACCCACCAAAAGGTCTGCCTGTATGTTAGCCTTCATTTCCTTGGCAGACTTTATAATACTGGGTTTATGGGCATGGGCCACATCCACAGCAATAATATCTGCTCCAGCTTTGTCCAGGGCCATGGCTCTTTCCAGATCAAAGGGCCCGGTGGCAGCGGCAACCAGAAAACGACCCTCTGTATCTCTTACGGCGTTTGGATGTTTTTTGCGTTCCAGTATGTCTCTAATGGTGACAATCCCCACAATACGATTATTATGAACAACTGGTAATCTTTCCACCTTGTTGTCATAGGCGATATCCAGGGCTTCTTCAGGGGTTGTGGATTCATTTATGGTCACCACTTCCTCGGTCATGAATTCGCGAACCTTTTTCTGGGCATCTGAGTTTATAATGGGTTTAATATCACGCCGACTTATTATACCAATTACATTCCCATTATCAACTACTGGTAGACCGCTAACGTCTTCCATATCCATAATGATACTTGCTTCATGAATTGAACTATCTGGAGAAGTGGTTATAACGTCTCTTATGGTTAAATCCTCGGAACGTTTGACTTTTTCAACCTCTGCTACCTGTTCTTTAATGGTCATATTACGGTGTATAACACCTAACCCTCCTTCCTGGGCAAGGGCAATGGCCATATCCGCTTCGGTAACTGTATCCATGGCCGAACTCACAACCGGGATGTTGAGATTGTAATTTCGAGAAACCCTAGCTTTAGTTTCCACATCTTTGGGTTCAACATTGGATATGGATGGTACCATTAAAAAATCATCAAATGTGAATCCTTCCGGGGCTTTGTTCAATTTATCTGAAAACATAACATTTCTCCTCCATTTCCACCTGGGGTGGATTAAAATTAAAAGTGAAATTTTAAAATCACCAACAGTGACTTACTCCTCACTTATCTGGGACCAACTATGATCACCTCGTTTCCTTGTCTAATTGACAGGGACTTTAAATTGGGTTTAAAAACCTTATAAGGGTTAAAAAGATTTAATACTAATTAAAAACTTTCAACCATCTTCTTTAATCGGGCCACAGCCTCATGATGAATGTGTCCTGAGTTCCGGTCTCCACCAACACAAGCTGCACCTCGTATTCCAGCCACATCGCAACCAAGTTTTGCCAGTAGAGATAGTTGTTCTTCTTTAACTGAACCTGCGAGAGCAGATTTAAGACCGTAGTCATGTATTTCATCGGTGAACTGGGATATGGTTTTTTCATCCATGAAATCAAAAAGGGTTTTACCATCCTTCACTGCCGTGTCTACCATGGCCAGGTCGGCTCCACTATCAGCAGCAACCCTGGGGATCTCCAGGGGATCCACAGCACCCACCCGGTGGGCGTCGGCGTATCCTGATGCCACCACAACTGCATCATCATTAAATTCATGGACAGTCTTAACCACGTTTTTCATTACATCCAAAGCTTCAGAGTAGTTTTTAGTTCCGTATAATCCTACTTTGATGTAATCCGCTCCGGAAACAACTGCACCGGCAGCTGCCAGGGATACGGTTCCTGGTTTGTAGGGAACATCTCCTAGAGTTGCACTAACCAGCATGTCGTTGGGAGTGATTTCACGGATATTTTTAATGACCCATGGGAAGTTAGCACCTAATGAACCTTCTTTAGGATTTTTAACATCAATTATATCTGCACCGCCGTCTATGGCTTCTCGTGCTTCTTGTGTGTTTATGGGACTGATCAAGAGAAGCAAATATGATTCCTCCTATTTATTATTAATCAAGTCTTCTAACTAATATTTAAAACCTATGATTCCAATCATTGACAATTAATTCTTTAGATTATTTTATTTCTCATCCAGTTTAAATGGTGACTTTCTTTTTCTTAGATTATTTCTAATTTCGCCATGTTTTTCTGGATAAATATCTTCTTTTACCGAGCTTTTTCTAAGATCTTCCAGCATGGTGTTAATGGGAATTTCCACTGGACACTCCACAGTGCACAGTCCACATAATGTACATTTATAAAGTCCTGAATCAAAACATACTATCTCATCATGGAGATAGTTGCTTAAAACAACACCTCTTCCTCCTAAGTGACGTAAATATCCAAAATCAGGTCCAAGGGTTGTGTAAACTGGGCAGTTTACGATACAAGCACCGCATCCAATACACCATAAGCATTCTTTATGTTCCTGGAAAGCCCTGGTACGCCCGTTGTCTAAGAATATTACAACCACTCGTTTAGCACCATACATGTCCTTTAATATGATCTGTTCAATGTCTGCAGTTTTGGAAGGGGAAGATATAACATTCATATAGGCGGGTACTGTCTTTCCAGTGGCATAAATGGTTTCCAGTTTCACTACTGATACTGCATCTTCCAGGGTGGGTACTACCTTATCGATACCTATCAGGATGATGTGAAGGTCCATCATGGTTAAAAGACTTATGTTACCTTCGTTGTGAACCATTAGCAGGGATCCGTCTTCAGCAGCAACTGAATTAGCCCCGGTGATCCCTATTTTGCACCGGGATATTTTATCCAGGATATCCTCTTTTACCACACCCATAATAGCCTTAGCTTCGGCTTCAACCTCTTTATTAAACTCATCTGATACGATTTCTGCTATTTTTTCCATGTCAAGGTGGCAAGCCGGTCCAATGGGATGGGTGGGATGACTCTTGGAAAACTGAACAATCCTATCACCTAAATCAGTTTCCAAAACCTGGACATCTTTATTTTCCAGATATTCGGTGAGTTGTATCTCCCCTGCAGTGTTGGATTTGGATTTGGCCACTATGTCCTCCTCTTCCACCAGCTGGTAAATGGCTTCCCTTGCTTCATGGCCATCTTTAGCCATGATAACCTCAATCCCATTATTTTCAAGGTTATCCCGCGCCTTTTCCAGGAGAGGGTATAGATGTTCAACTGAATTTTCCCGAATATTTTTAACCCTTTCCTTTAACTTAACGGTACGTTCATCATGAAGGAGGCTTGCTCTTCGCCTGTCCAGAATATTGAAGGACCGGTTCATGATCTTCTTGGCTGCATCATTCATGTTTTAACCTCCTTAACAGGAACTGGGATAGATCCATAATGTTAATTTGATTACCAGATGAATTGTGCTGGGCTAACTCCAGGTTAGAAACACAGAATGGACAACAGGTAACCAGAGTTGTGGCACCAGTAACTTTAACATCATCCAGGCGCATAGTGCCAATTTCTACTGACAATTCAGGGAATGCGGATCTAACACCACCACCAGCACCACAGCAACGGGCTTTATCACGGTTACGTTCCATTTCCACCAGCTCAGCATAAGGAGCTATAATCTGGCGTGGAGTTTCATATTCTCCCATATGACGTCCTAGATGGCAGGGATCATGATAGGTAACCTGTTCTTGAGTTACAGGTGGCTTGATCTTCCCCTTTCCTATCAGTTCATGGAATAGGTGGGAAGTGTGAATCACATCAATTTTTTCCCCTAGAATTTCAGGATAATCCTGTTTAAAGGTACGGTAGCACCCTGCACATGAAACCAAGACCCTCTCTCCCTTAATGTCCTGTAAAGTGTCATTCATCACCTGAAGTGCATCATCATAAAAGCCGGTGCGTAGAAGAACAGAGCCACAGCACCCTTCATTATCCAGAACCTTATAAGAGATTCCTGCAATTTTCAACAATTGTTCTGTGGATTCCGGGATTTTTTTGAGTTTTTCCCGAGACAGACAACCTCTAAAGTAGATCATAGTGTCACCATATATTTGAATTCAGCAAAATTGATTATCAGCTAAACCCATTTTTAGTATTTAAGCGCATTTATAATTGTAAATTATAATCGGGCATTCTTAGACATTTTTTAAATTAATTAAACAGTATGAATTTAGAATATTTTTTTTAATATAGGAATATGTTGTCTAAACCCCGATTAATAGTGATCCCATGACACACAATATTAGAAAATAATCCCTAATCCACAGTTTATTATCAATAAAACAGTTTATTATCAATAAAGATATCAATTAAGATTATTATAAAGAAATACTAGATAGTTTAATGTTAAATACATGAATCTTAATGGAAAAATAATAGATGAAATAATTTATGGTGATTTATGAGTTTTATAGATATTATTGTCGGGGTTAAAAACGAGGAAAAATACATCAAAAAATGTATTGAGAGCCTGCAGAATCAAACAATCCAAGATATAAATATCCTGGTAGTTGACGGACGTTCCAGTGACAGAACACCCCAAATTGTAAGTGAAATAGCTGAAAATGATTCCCGGGTCAAACTGCTAAATAATCCCCAGGAATATATAAGTTCAGCCCGTAATATTGGTTTAAATCACTCTAATGCAGAATACGTGGCATACCTGGACGGGCACTGTTACGTGGATTCAGATTGGCTAGAAACTCTCTATAACGCTTTTGAAACCTATCATGATAAATGTAAACTGGCAGGGGCGGGGTCAACCTACTCCTCCCCACATGATGACTCATTTTTCGGTAAACTAATTGCCTGTTCACTGCAAACATTATTCGGAGGTTTCGGAACAGCTTACACCTCTGATGAAAAAATAGTCCCGGTGGAAACCGTAGCCTTTGCCCTTTACCCACGATTTGTCCTTCTAGAGGAACAGGTGACCTATGATGAAACCATGACCCAGTGTGAAGACACTGATTTCAATTACCAGCTAATTAAAGCCGGTTATTTTCTATTGAAACATCCCCACGCACTGGTACACCAGTACCGACGTAACAACCCTGGGGAATTCTACCGGCAAATGGTTAACTATGGTGAGGGAAGAGCCAGATTCACCAGGAAGCATCCGGAAACACTACACTGGTACCACCTTCTACCACCGGTAACCATCCTCTATCCATTTATATTTATGATAGTCGGTGTACTGTTTTTATCAGGTATAGTGGGGTTGGAGATTTTTTTTCTAATTTCAGTTCCAATTATGATTTATATTTTAATTTCCCTAATTTATGCCCTTTTAATCTCCATAAAGATCAGCAACTGGAAGGGACTCCTATCCATGATCATATTCCCACTGGAACACTTGGGATACGGTATTGGATTTATAAAAGGGCTTATTAAATAATATTTTAAAAAAATCAAAAAAAGGATCAATAATATCATTAAAAAAACTGTAAGAATCCATTAAGACCTAAGAATTACTTTAAGAAGGAATTACTTTAAGAAGAATTACATTAAGATCTAAGAATTATCTATGAAACTATCACTTTAAAATTGTCTCTTAAGTAAATAAATTGGAGAATAACCACTAAAATGAATATCATGGTGCCTAAAGTTTCCATTATTGTTCTAAACTGGAATGGGTGGAAAGATACAGTGGAATGTTTGGAATCCATTTACCAGATTAACTACCCCAATTACCAGGTTCTGGTGGTGGATAACGCATCCCAGGATGATTCAATCAACCAGATAAAAAATTATGCCCAGGGATTTTTAACTGTTGAATCCAGAATGATTGAATACCGTTCCTTAAATAAGCCAGTGGAAGTATTTGAGTTCTCCCAGGGAGAATACGTAAACCCTGAATTCAAAGAGTCTAACCATGAGTTTGAATCTACTTTTAACTCTATTCCTGCTCCTAAAAGATTAATCCTCCTTAAAAATGATAAAAACTATGGTTATGCTCAGGGCAATAATCTGGCCATGAACTTCGCAATGAAAAACCTTGACTGTGACTACATCCTAGTCTTAAACAACGATACCGTGGTTCATAAAGATTCCCTGCGGGAGATGGTGAATGCCGCAGAAAAGGATGAAAAAACTGGAGCAGTGACTCCTAAAGTTTATTATTATGATTACAATGGTCAGAAAGATGTTATAAGTCATGCTGGTGAAAAATTCAACCTTTACATAGGCAGGGGGAAGCGATTCTGCAAGGACCAGGTTGATAAGGGTCAGTGTGACGAATCGCGTGCTGTGGATACCATAGAAGGATGTTCCATCCTATTAAAAACTGAGGTACTTGAAAAGGTGGGGTTATTCGACCCCTTATACTTTGCATACTGGGAGGACACTGACCTTTGTTTCAGAATAAGACAAGATGGGTACCAACTTTTATACATTCCCCAGGCCAGGATATGGCACAAGGCTGGGGTTTCATGGGATAGTTATTTCAGTTACTTCGTCATCTATCATTACCTGGTGAGAAACCGTCTGATATTCATGTGGCGCTTTGCATCTTTACTCCAGAAAATCACTTTCACCATTTTCTTTATATTCTACCTTCTGGCTAACATAATTTTAATGCTCTTCAAAGAAGATTTGAAGACTTCAAAAGAGGGATTAAAGGCAATCTATAACGGTTTGAATGATTTTAAACATTGAATCGCATTGAAAGATGAACATTACATATTGAACTAATAATGTAGAAAATGAAATGTTCAGTAACTATCCCTTAAACAATGTTTTGATGAATAGAGTTGATGTAAAAAAAAATTAATACAAATCTTTCAGATTAGCAGGTAATATGTATGAGCAAGGTTAGAGGCATAGCCAAAAATATGGGGTTTTTGTTTATTTCCCAGATCATCATTTATGTCATTGGTTTTTTCATTACCATGTCCACTGCCCGTTATCTGGGAGCTGAAGGATTTGGTATCATATCCCTAGCCCTCTCCATTACTGGAATCTTTGGTATCGTAGTTGATATGGGTCTGGGAACATTGATGATCAGAGAACTTGCCAGAGATAAATCTTTCCGAGATAAATACATCTCTAACGTTGCTCTTATGCGATTATTTTTATCTTTTTTAATGTTAATCATATTAATATTAACGGTTAACCTGATAGGATACTCTTCCGTGGTTAAAGATGTGATCTACATCATTTCCTTTTATGTGGTTATTGGTGCGTTTGTAGGGGTATTCACCTCTGTTTTCCAATCGTACGAAAAAATGGATTATCTATCGTCTGTTAACATCATAAACAGTTTTTTAATGCTCATTGGAGTAATTGTGGGAATCTGTTACAGGTTGGACATTTTATATTTTGCATCGGTTTACTTAATCTCCAACTCCTTAACCTTAATATTTACCATAGTATTATACCTCTGGAAGTTTTCTTTTCCCACTTTTGAGGTTAACTTCGACTTCTGGAAGCCCACCCTAAAAGAAGCATTACCTTACGGGCTTGCAGGTATCTTTGTAACGGTATATTACTCCATAGATTCAGTTATGCTATCTATCATGGTTAATAATGAAACTGTAGGCTGGTACAATGCAGCATATAAACTTATTTTTGTTTTCCTATCACTGTACTCAGTTTTTACCATTGCTATTTTCCCGGTTATGTCCCGGTTCTATGAAAATTCAAAAGAATCACTGAAATACACCTACGAACGGTCTTTCAAGTATTTACTGATTATAAGTTTACCCATTGCTTTAACCGTGACCTTGCTGGCCAACAAGATAATCCTAATAATTTATGGATCTAACTTTTTTCCATCCATAATAGCGCTTCAAATATTAATATGGACCATTATTTTCATGTTTATAAATGGTCTCTCAGGTATTCTACTTGGTTCAATTAATAGGCAAATGGTTGTAACTAAAATCACAGGATTCAGTGTTATCCTTAATGTTACATTAAATCTGCTGTTAATACCCACATTTAGTTATATAGGGGCCAGTGTGGCCACTGTTTTCACAGAATTGGTTAGTGTGCCTATTATTGTATATATAATTTGTAAAACCGAGAATGTGAATATAAAACAATTGAACAAGGACATTCCTAAAATAATTCTGTCGGGCTTGGTTATGTTAATCCTTTTGGTAACCTTATACAGTTTAAACACTGTAATTTTATTAATAATCGTTTTCATATCCTATTTAGCGTCTTTATATCTAACAAAAACATTTGATGATGAAGATTTCAAATTATTAAAAAGTTTAATGAACAAAGAATAAAATAGAATCAAGATGGCTCTTCTCATAGAATGGGCTTTAGTCTAATGGTAATTATAACTATATCCAAAAATGACATTACCTCAGATTTGATTAACCAGTACCCAATTTTAATCTTAAACATCTACAGGAACGATTTCATGACTTTAAAGCATTTTTCACAAAAAATTAAAGATTTACTCAGTTCTAGGTTCAAAGATCATTATTATATTTTACCTTATTCCTATTCCCGAATCCTCAAGCTTTTTCGTGCATTCACCTTCAAAGGAGAAAAATACGGATATTTCTACCATAAATATAATGAGGCATGGGGCAATGAGAGATCAGTTGAAATCCCTATTATAAAAAAATATGTGGATGAATATAATTGTGATGAAATTTTAGAGATAGGAAATGTTCTTTCACATTATTTTAAGACATGCCATAATGTTGTTGATAAATATGAGAAAGCAGAAGGTGTTATCAACCAAGATGTTGTGGATTATATTCCAACGAAACAGTACAAGTTAATAGTTTCCATTTCCACCCTGGAACACGTGGGCTGGGATGAGGAGCCTAAAGATCCGGAGAAAATATTTTTGGCCATAGATAATTTAAAAGATTGTCTGGCAAAGGGTGGCACACTAGTTGTTACCATGCCCATTGGGGCAAATCCTTACTTGGATGATTATCTCAAGAATGGCAAGATTAAATTCTCTGAAAACTATTACCTCAAAAGAATATCTAAAGATAATAGATGGGTGGAACTTGGTTCAGACTTTATCAAAGGAAGTTACAGTTCCCCTTACCCCTTAGCAAATGTTCTATTTGTAGGAATATACCAAAAATAATCTTAAATGTGAAAAAATGAATATTGGAATGCTTTCATGGATTTTAGACATACAGCGGACGGGTATTAATAATTACCTTTACAATATTGTCACCGCTATGGTTGAAGCCGATAAATCAAGGAATATCTCTTTAGTCCATTACCAAAAATCTGATGATGTTATTTACCAGAAAGTGAATGATGTGGTTATAAACTCTTTCCCACACAACATTGCAAATCCCCTAAGTCTATCCAGGTCCCTTAAAGAAGCAGAAATAGATGTTTTCCACTTACCTTCCCATATGTTCCCCCAGGTTAGTCCCTTTTTCATGAATAAAGATGTGAAAAAAATACTGACGGTCCATGATCTGATTCCCATTTTGTTCGGTAAAAAACTTCCTTTTTTCTATAAATTCTGGGGACCTACCCTGAAATTAATTAAGAATCGTCCGGATTGTATAATCACTGATTCAGTTAACACCCAGCGTGATCTAATTAACTATCTTAAGATCCCGGAAGAGAAAATAAAGGTCATACCCCTCGCCCCTGGTAAAAACTTCAAATTCATTAAAGATAAATCCATAATCCGGGAGGAACTGGAACTGAAATATGGTATTTCATCTCCCTTTGTTTTATATGCTGGAAGTGTGGAATTAAGGAAAAACATCCTTCTTTTGATTAAATCGTTCCATAAACTATTAAAAATGGGAGTTGAATCCAGACTGGTATTGATAGGTAGTCTGGGGTATGGTTTTGAAGAAATATTAAAAACCGTAGAATCACTGGGCCTTTCAAAGCATGTTATTTTCCCGGGTTATGTGCCTGATGAGGATTTATTAAAATTTTATAATGCTGCCGATGTATTTGTATTCCCCTCTTTAT